>ENA-ORXU01000001-ORXU01000001.1-marine-metagenome-genome-assembly--contig:-NODE-1-length-451505-cov-17.534369_pt1 | contig 451505 bp, 389 predicted proteins | sample MGYA00237869_ERZ511484 | MGnify/ENA metagenome assembly ERZ511484 | reverse complement strand
CAGACAATGCAAGCCCGGTGAAGTACGAGATGGCCCACGCTGCTTAACTCACTGTCCGCTGGAGCTGGGGAGGTTCACTCCTCGTGCAGCTGATCGTCGCTCAACGTGTTGCCGAGGCGGATGTTCTCGGGCGGGTGGTCCTTGATCATCATGTCGGCAACGGCGATCGCGTGCGTCTGCGCGTTCAGTTCCTGGCCGAACGGCACGACGCGAGCGTCGGGGTTCCACTCGTGGATCTGCTCCATGCCCGAGGACAGGAAACCGCCCGTGCCGCAGGTCGGGTCGTAGATCGAGCGAATGACGCCGTCGCCGCGAAGGGCGTCGGCGTCGGGGGAGAACACGAGCGTGGTCGCCAGCCGGACGACGTCGCGCGGGGTGAAGTGTTCGCCCGCGGTGTCGTTCGCGCTCTCGGCGAAGCGGCGAATCAGGTGCTCGAAGGCGAGCCCCATGTCGTGGTTCGAGACCCGGTCGGGGTGCAGGTCGAGCGTGGCGAAGTACTCGACGACCTTGTAGAGGAGCTTGTCCGCGTGCAGGCGATCGATCTTGGCCGAGAGCTCGAATTGCTCGAACACGGCGCCAGCGTTGGCCGAGAAGCTCGCGAGGTAGTCCTCGAGGTTCGAGCGGGTGTCGGCGACGCCGAGGGAGGCGAGGGTGTAGCGGGAGGTGTTGTAGAAGCGCTGCCCGCTCGCCCGGGTGAGCAGCTGATCGAGGTCGTAGCCCTTGTCGGCGATCGCCGCGTGGCGTTCGCGCACGGCCTCGCGCGTCGGCTCGAGCACGCACTCGAGGCGGCGGAGGACGGTGAACGGCAGGATCACGAGACCGTACTCGGACTGCTTGAAGTCACCCCGCAGCAGCTCGGCGATCTGCCAGATGTCGTTGGCGAGGTTCGTCTGGTCCATCGGGGCGGGGCTTTCCGGGGCAACGAGCGGGCTTCTGATGATCGCAGACGACAGGATCGATCTGTCGATCGGTAGACACTCCGCCATGGCGCGGAAAATGCCGCTCGCACCTGCACTTCACCATCTACTTCACATGATGACACCTATCGGTGCTACATTTTCGTCAATGAAAGCCCCCCACGACCCGCTGGCCTCCGTTTCGCCGCCGGAGGTTCAATTGCCGAACGCGCCGCTGGTGCGCGTCCTCGCCCAGGTGCGCTTCCCGGCAACGCTTTCCGTCGCGGACCGGAAGTTCGTGGCGCCCTTCCAGGAGCCACTGAGAACACGCTATCCGGTCATCCGCCAGGAGCGGATCCACGAGCTCCGGATCGGGCCCGACGGCATCCAGACGACGGCCGCGGCCGACCTCGGTCGGGTGGCCTGGCGGTTCTCCGATACCGAGGGGAAGTGGCAGGTCACGCTGGCGGACGACTTCGTCTCGATCGAGACAACCGACTACGCGAGCCGTGACGATTTCTTCGCCCGCCTAGGCGACGTGGTCGAGGCTCTGGGCGCGTGGATCGAGCCGCCTTTCATCGAGCGTGTCGGTGTGCGGTACGTCAATCGCATCGACGGACCGATGGTCGACGAGCTCGATGTGCTCCTCATTCCCGAGGTGCGAGGCATTCTCGGAACGAGTGCCGCTGCCCACGTCCGGCACTCGATCGTCGAGACGCTATTCGAGCACGATGACTACCGCATCCTGTCGCGTTGGGGGCAGGTACCGCCCGGCGTGACCGTGGACCCGTCGGCGATCGAGCCGATTGATCGACCGAGCTGGCTTCTCGATCTCGACCTGCACACCGCCTCGCGGATGCCCTTCTCCGTGGACGGCGTCACCGCGAAAGCCGAGTCGTTCGCCGAGCGCGCCTACACGCTGTTCCGTTGGGCGGTCACCGACGAGTTCCTTCGCCGGCACGGAGGTGAGATATGACGAGCTTGAGAACCGACCTGTCCTCGTTGGCGACATCCGCGTCCGGCGGCGCGTTCGGTGCCGTGGCGGGCAGTCTGGCCGTGGGCATCGTGCTCCTGAGCCCCGTGACGTCGAGCGCGATCGAACGCAGCGTGTCGTCGAAGCGGAGCACGTCGAGTCACGTACTGCTTCCGATGCCTCCCGCGAAAGACTCGACCGTGCCGCCGGACACGCTTGTCGAGCACGATTCCCAAGCCGCGATCAGCGAGCTCCGGCGGCTCAGCGGCCTGACCTGGGATCAGCTCGCGCGCGTGTTCGGCGTGAGCCGCCGGTCGGTACACCTCTGGGCGAGTGGCGGGACGCTGAACGCTCGAAATGAGGAGCTTCTGTACCGCACCCTGAGTGCCGTTCGCACTGTCGACCGGGGTTCCGCCACGACGAATCGTGCGGCGCTGGTCGGCGTCGGCGCCGATGGGCAGCGGCCTGTCGATCTTCTCGCTTCCGGTGATCACGACCGCTTCGTCGCACTCCTCGGCAAGGGTTCCGGTCGAGAACGTCCTGCCGATCGTCCTTCGTCCGACACGATGGCGAGCAGGGCTCGCCGACCGCCGGTGGACCTGGTGGACGCGAGGCAGGATCGTCCGTATCCGGCGAGCGGACGCCTGCTCGATGTCGAACCCATCCCCATTCCGCCGAAGAGCTGACCGATGGCGCTGGCGGACGGATCGGCCGAAGCCGTACGGATCGACACGGCCCTCGCCGAGTGGCGACAGGGTGACGTCGCGTTCGACGAGTGTTGGTTCGTGCACGTCGCCGACGTCATGCAACCGTTGAGCGAGGCTGCAACGGCAGCGTCCGGCTCCGGTGTGTCGGCGCTGCACTCGGAGACCGCCGGGCTCGTCGTGCTCACGCAGACCTGCGACCTCGTCCGCCACTGCACGGCTCGCCCTTACCTCGAGGTCGCGCCGCTCGTCGAGGTGACGGACGACGACGTATGGCGTGATGCGCAGAAGGGGCGGCGACCCGCCCTGGCCACTTTTCCCGCACTCGTTTCCCGGCGGCTGGCGGTCGATCTGGATCGCGTCATGACCCTCGAGAAAAGCATCGTCGCCGCGTGGAAGCGCACCGAAGGCCTGCTCGACGACGAGGACGCCAGAGCGTTCGCGGCCGCGTTGGCAAGAAAGCGCGCGCGGTTCGCCTTTCCCGACGAGTTCACGGCCTTTGCCCGGAAGCTCGTGTCCCGCATGTCTTCAAAGCATGACAAGGACACTTCCGAGGGCCGCGGACTTCGTGCGCTTCGCGAGATCCGGGTGCAGGCGACACCGCACTGGGACGCCGATCCGACGAGTCTGCTCTTTCTCTTCGTACGAGATCCCGGTCAGCACGACTTCGAGGGCGAGAACTGGGCAGACCTGTTGAAGAAGTGGCTTGCTCTCGTGCCGGCGGGAGGAACGTTCACGAACGTGGACGGCATCGTCACCACACTCGACGACATGACCGGGGCGGACTACGTCGGCAGCAGTCGGCTCGATCTCGATCACCTGTCGCAAGGCCATGCCGAAGGCGGGAACGCGGCATGACTGAACGCGCTCCAACGTACCATTCGACCGTCTTCCGTGAGCGTTACGAGCCCAACGTCACGAACTAACTGCCCGCCGTCGAACGCGCTCGCCTGCGCGAACTCGGCGACATCGTTGGACGTCCGGAGCCGCTTGGAGCTTACGCGCGCCGCATCCTCGACCGGCTGCTGATCGACCTGTCGTGGAACTCGAGCCGGCTCGAAGGCAACACGTACACGAAGCTCGATACCGAAAGGCTCCTCACGCTCGGCGTCGAACCCGACGACGGCGATCCCCTCAAGGCGCAAATGATCAGGAATCATCGCGCGGCGAACGAATTTCTCGTCGAGAACGCGGACACGATCGATTTCGACCGGCGCACGGTGCTGAACCTGCACGCGCTGCTCGCGGACGAGTTGCTGCCCGATCCGCGCTCCCCGGGCCGGCTGCGTCTCACGCCGGTCGGCATCCACGGCTCGACCTGTCATCCGCCCGACACTTCACAGGTGATCGAATCCGAGTTCGATGCGCTGCTCGCGATGCTCTCGGCCGTCGACGACCCGTTCGAGCAGTCGCTCGTGGCGCTCGTCCAGCTGCCCTACCTGCAGCCGTTCGACGACGTGAACAAGCGCGTCTCCCGGCTGGCGGCGAACTTTCCGCTGATTCGCGCGAACCTCGTGCCGATCTCGTTCGTCGACGTCCCGACCGAGCTCTACGTGAAGGCGCTGCTCGGCGTGTACGAGCTGCAGGAGCCTGCGCTGATGAAGGATCTCTACCGGTGGGCCTACGAGCACTCGGCGCACCAGGTCGCCGAGGTCAGGCAGACGGTCGGTGTGCCGGACCCGATCCGCCTTCGGCATCGAGAGGCCCTCGTCGCGCTGGCCGGACTCGTCGTTCGCTAAGGAACGCCGAACGAGCACGTCGAGCGACGCGTGCGCCTCTGGGCGGACGAGCACATGGACACGCCCGACCGGGAGCGGTTCCGGAAGATGGTGGAGATGGAGCTTCTCAACCTGAGCGAAGGAAACTTCGCGCGCGTCCGGTTGCGGCCGAGGGAGTTCGACAAGTGGCAAGAGACGCGATAAGCAGACAAAACCCGACAGGCGGCCAGGTAGCGTCCCCGGACGTGGTGCAAGTCCGATCCGCCCTCGTCACTGACGAGAGGTGGTCATCGCGTCTCCGCGGTAAGGTACGGTTCGCGGACTGACCCCTACCGATGGAGAACGCGATGACCGACGACAGGGTCGCCCTTCGAGCGCTGCACGAAAAGGGCTCCGACGATGATACGCTGACCGAGAGGGTCAACTCGATGGCTTACCGCCTGATGCAGATCGACGCGGAGAACCGCTGCAGTCGGAGGCCATTTCGGGACTCGAGCGCGGACGCCTGATCACTCGCGGCCCCACCGTCTTCGTCATGAATCCGTAACAGTCCGGGTCCAGACTGCGCGGAACCTCACCATGGAAAGCAAGCTGCATGACCAGCAAACCTCTCGTATCCATGAAGCCGACGACCGTGTCGGCCCTCGTCTCGGCACTGCTCGCGGGCGCGGCGTCGTCGACGGCGTTCGCGGACGCTCACACCGACCTGATCAACATCGGCGAGACCGTCGCCCTCGTTCCCGAAGCCAGCACGCCGGGTGACGGCTTCGAGATCGTCGACGGCGAGTCCGCCGACACCGACTTCCCCTTCGTCAGTCGCATGAAGGCGCTCGCCACCGTCGGCGAGGTCGACGCCGAGACCGGCATGGCGCTGACCGGCTGGCCGGACGGCAACGCCGGCTGGCTCCTCGACGAGGACACCGTGCGCCTCGCCTACCAGTCCGAGTCCTACGCCACGATGTCGACCGAGACCTATCCGTGGGAGATGGAATCCGGCGTGAGCTTCACCGGCAGCCACATCCACACGCTCGACTACGAGCGCGAAGGGCTGACCAGCTTCCTCGACACCGACGCGACCGCGGCCGAGATCCTCGAAGGGTCGGGCCACCTGTTCAACACCGTCTACAACGTTTTCGGCGACGAGGTCGTGCCGAAGTCCGAGGGCGGTCTCTGGGGCAACCAGGCCACGCCCGACGGCGAGCATGTCGAGTTCGAGGACGCCTACGTCCTGCAGAAGGCGGACTTCTTCTTCCAGTCCTTCTGCGGCGCCTGGTACGAGGCGGCGAACAAGTACGGCGACGGCATCGGCTTCGCCGACGACGTCTGGCTGAACGCCGAGGAGTGGAACATCCAGACCATGTTCGACCTGACCACCGGCGAGGGCGACGGCGCGACCACCGTGTCGAAATGGGACACGAGCGAAGGCATGGGTCTCGCGTCGCTGGTGACCGACATCGCCAGCGAGACGGCCTACACCATTCCCGCCCTCGGTCAGACCGGCTACGAGAAGCTGATGCCGATCAACCCGCAGCACCCCGACTACGTCGTCATCGTCGCGGCCGGCTACAACCATGACGTCGAGCCTGCCCCGCTGAAGATCTACGTCGGGCTGAAGGGCGCGGGCGTCGACGGCGAGCCGATCGGCGAGGACGCGAACGAGCGAGACCGGTTCCTCGCGCGCAACGGCCTCCTGCACGGCAGGCTCTACGGCCTCGCCGTCGCGAACGAGACCTTCGCCGACCTCGGCATCGAGACCCCGTCGCTCGTGGACAAGATGATGGAAACCTACATGGCGAACCCCGAGGCCGAGTCCGAGTTCGAGGTGGCCTTCGCGCCGACCTCCTACCGGTGGGGTGGCTGGGACGAGTCGGTCGCCGTCGGCGACACCGAGATGCTGCTCTGGGGTCAGGAGAGCGAGCAGCCCGAGGGGCACATGTTCCTCGTCGGCGACACCAAGACCGAGCACCCGGCCGCCGATCCCGACATCACGAAGGCGCGCTGGGTCCAGTCGATGACCGAGGGCGGTGGCTACCTCGGCTTCGAGCTGAATGACCTCGCCGGACAGCTCGACGATGCCGACGGCGCGCTGCCGGAGGTGCTGAGTGGCTCCGCGGTCCGCACGCTGCCCTCCTACGACGGCTCGCTCACGCTCGAGATCGCGGACAAGGGGATCAAGCACGGCGGCATGGGTACCCAGGCCACCGATCGGGACGGCATCGCCAAGTCGACCGCGCCGGACGGGCTCTTGTGGATCAAGGGTTCGGACGCGGACGTGCTGCTCGTGGACGAGGACTCCGGCAACTCTCACGGCGAGCGAAAGTACGCGCTGGTCCTCGATCCCGAGACGCTGCAGCTGACCGAGGAGGGCCGCGGCTACTTCCTGGCGATGGCCGGAGGGGATCTGTCGCCCCGCGCCCTGGCCGGCGCGACCGCCATGCCCGGCGCGCTGGACGAGCCGCGCACGTCGGAGTTCTCGGGCTCGTGGAACCTGACGGCGCTCCTCGCGACCAGGGAGAACGGTGACTTCTACTCGATGGAGGAGCTCGCCGGCACCGGCCAGCAGGAGATCATCGGCACGGTTCCGGTCAACGAGCACACGTTGATGGGCGTGGTGCAGCACCGCACCAAGTCGGGCGGTCAGGTGGCCGAGGTCGAGGCCGACCGCGGCGGCCAGATCTTCCTGTTCCAGCTCGCGCTACCCGAGGCCTCCTTCGATGCGGCCATGCTGAAGTAGACGCCGACGTCCGACCGGCGACGGAAGGAGGGCCGCGGTTCAGCCGCGGCCCTCTTTCGTTTCAGGGCGAGCGGTTCGTGTTGTCGTGCCCGGACGCGCTCAGACACTCCGGGCAGCCCCAGAGCGGTGCCGTGCGACGTGGTCCGTCGCCGAGGTCGTGGAGCAGGAAGTCGCTCAGGGGCCAGTAGGTCCGGCCGTCGTGCTCGAAGGCGCGCGTGACGTGGCACGCGGCGCAACCTCGCGCCTCGAACGCCGCGAGATCGGTCGCGTCGGGCGGCTCCGGATCCGGCGACAGCGATTCGAAAGTGGCGCGCAGGCGGGCCATCTCCGCCGGCCCCTCGATGGAGATGCCGTGCACGCCGGCGGCGATCTCGGCGAAATCCTCGAACCGCCCCGCCGCCAGCGCCTCGCCGTAGAGGCCCGGCAATGGCCTGTCCACGCCGCTGACGAAGCGCATGGTACCGGCGACGCCGTCCATGTCGAGGTCGAAGGCGTCCTCGTAGAGGAACGGCCATTCCTCGGGCAGGCCGTCCAACGCGCGCAGGCCGACGATGTCGATCCCGCCCTCGGCCGCCAGGTGACACGACAGGCAGCGCGTGACCGCGTCGACGGTCGTGCCCGACTCGGCCGCCGCCACCACCGTGGCCGCACCACCGACGAACCCGAGCGCCGCCCGAAGCAACGCCCCGAGCGTCACCCGAGAGCGAGCGATCAGGGACGGGACGCCCGACTCGAACCTCGCGTGGTCCCGCCTCGCCCCCGCCTCTCCGATCGTACCGACAGCTCGGCAATCGGCCACGGATCCTACGACGCGAACAGGGCCGACGCGCGGTGCAGCTCGTCGGCCAGGGCCTTCGCCGCGACGGTCAGCTTCTCCCGCACGGGGCCGTCGGCCTCCAGGCGTTGGACGTCCCGCATCTCGAAGCGCAGCGTGCGCAGCAGAGTCCGCGAGGCGGCGTTGATCGCGGTGTCGATCTCCGGGTCGGTGAGGCCGACGTAGGGCTCGACATTGCGCCAGAGTGTCATCGCGCCGACGATGCGGTCCGCCACCACGTCCCCGTCCATGCCGAACTCGGTCAGGACGAGATCGTCGGCCCAGGTCCCGCCATCGAGGTACTCGGCCATGAGGCGAAGCTGCTCGGACAGGAGCACGGCGTCGACCCGATCCTGGCGCGACGTGATCTCGTCGCGCGCGTCGGTCGCGGCCGCCGAGAGCGCCGCGGTGGCCTCGGCGAAGGCCGTCCGGATCGCCGCGATCTCCGAGTCGCAGGCGGCCGCACACTCCGCCGACGTCGCCGCGACCAGGTCGCGCAGGGTGTCCTCGTCCACGGCCGGGCGAGCGGGCGCGGCGGCCTGCATCCAGGCGGCCGCGTGGTAGCGCGACAGCATGGTCTCCTGCGCAAAGGCGGCCCGGTTCCGGAGACCGGCGAAGCTCGCGCCGTCGTCCGCGGCGGCGACGACCTTGCCGCCCAGGACCGAGCCGGCGCGGATGCCCGAGGCCGCCATCTCCCAGTTCGCGAGGACCGCCTCCTTCGCGCTGAGCGTCGGGTCGTACTTCCCGAACTTGCCCGTGGGCAACGTGATCGTCGCCTCCTGCGCCAGCGCGACGGGCGCGGCGAGAAGGGAGAGGACCAGGGTCGACGCCATCGCGGTCGTCGTCGCGCGCGGGCACCCGACGTTCGACGAATCGTTGTCACTGAAATTTAGCATCATGATCGTATGCTCTCTCATTCGCGTGACAGGCGGGTGACCGGCCCGGCCGTCCGGATCGCCCCCCCGACTCACGACCCATCGTTCTCGTCACGGTCCGCCGTCCATGGATGGCGTCAGCATGTCCCGGAAAGACGGGACTCCCCTCATGATAACTCCGGGACACCTCCGCATGAGCCTTCGCCTGCTTACCGCCATCGCCGCGACCGCGCTCGTCGCCGGCACCGCCCGAGCCGACGCCCGGGCCGAGACGGCCCGCGACGTCATCGACGGCTACGCCGACCTCGCACTCGCGAAATACGGCGACAGCCTGAGCGCCGCACGCGCGCTCGACACCGCCATCGACGCCTTCGTCGACGCCCCGAGCGCCGCGATGCACGACGCCGCCAAGGGCGCCTGGCTGGACGCCCGCGTGCCCTATCAGCAGACCGAGGCCTACCGCTTCGGCAACGCGGTGGTCGACGAATGGGAGGGCAAGGTGAACGCCTGGCCGCTGGACGAGGGGATGATCGACTACGTCGACACCGCCTTCTACGGCGAGGAGAGCGCGGAGAACGGCTTCTACCGCGCCAACATCGTCGCCAACCCGACGCTCGAGGTGGCCGGGACCACGGTGGACGCGTCGCAGATCACGCCCGAGCTCCTCGAGCGGCTGCACGAGATCGACGGCGTCGAGGCGAACGTGGCCACTGGCTACCACGCCATCGAGTTCCTGCTCTGGGGGCAGGACATCAACGGCACGGGCCCCGGTGCGGGGGAGCGCCCCCACACCGACTACGACCTCGCCGACTGCACCAACGGCCACTGCGAGCGCCGCGCGGCCTACCTCGTCGCGGCCTCGGAGCTGCTGGTGAGCGATCTCGAGGAGATCGTCGCCGCTTGGGAGGAAGGCGGGGCCGCACGCACCGACCTGGACGGTCAGTCCGACGCGATGGGAATCGCGACGATCCTGACCGGGCTCGGTTCGCTCGGCTACGGCGAGCTGGCCGGCGAGCGCATGCAGCTCGGACTCATCCTGCACGACTCGGAGGAGGAGCACGACTGCTTCGCCGATAACACGCACAACTCGCACTTCCACGACGCGCAGGGCATCGACAACGTCTACCGGGGCCGCTACACCGCGCTCGACGGCACCGAGGTGGCCGTGCCCTCCCTCTCGGCGCTCGCGCGTGACGTCGACCCCGATCTCGACGCCGAGATGAGCGACAGGCTCGACGCGACGATGGCGGCGATGAGCGTCATGAAGGCGCGTGCCGACGACGGCATCGAGTCCTACGACCAGATGATCGGCTACGGCAACGACGAGGGCAACGCCGTCGTCCAGGACGCCATCGACGCGCTGGTGGACCAGACGCGCACGATCGAGTCGCTGGTGGCCGCACTCGGTACCGGGGACATCTCGATCGAGGGCTCGGACAGCCTCGACGACCCGAGCGCCGTCTTCCAGTAGACCCACCTTCTTCGGGGTCGGTTCGCGGCCGGCCCCGTTCCGCGTTCCGTTCCGGAGGCTCGCCCGTGTCCGTCGTGCCGCGTCCTGTCTTTCTCGTCCCGCCCCGTCTCGTCGCCGCCACTCTTCTCGCCGGAGGCAGCGTGCTGAACGCCGGTCTCGCAGCGACCGAAACGCAGGTCCGAACACCGGCGGAAGCGATGGAGGGCACGGCTACCGCACAGACGACGGCACAGACGACGGCACGAAAAACGACACCGACGACTACACCGACAACGGCACGGACGCAAGCCGAGACGAGGGCCGGTCGCAAGGCGCGGTTGCTGGCACCGACCGAAGACTTCGGCGCCGCCGAGCCGTTCGAGGCGCTCCAGGGCGGCTCGGGCACGAACCGCGAGCGGCTCGACCGGAACGCCTTCTCGCTCCCGTCCGCCGCGCTCGACTTCGAACGGCGCGCCGACTTCTTCATCGGCAACGGCGTGTTCGATCGCCCTTGGGTCGCGGCGCCGGCCTCGACCGTCGCGTCCGACGGGCTCGGCCCCCACTTCAACGCCCGCTCCTGCCAGGGCTGTCACATCAAGGACGGGCGCGGCCACCCACCTGCGCCCGGCGACGCCAACCAGGTCTCGATGGTGTTCACCCTGAGCGATGCGAGAGGCCAGGCCGACCCGGTCCTCGGCCGCCAGCTCCAGGACCAGGCCGTCACCGGCCTGCCGGCCGAGGGCAAGGTGCGCCTCGCCTACGACCCCCTCCCCTTCACCTATCCCGACGGCACGGTGACCGAGTTGCGCCGTCCGAGGTACGCCACCGACGCGCCGCTCGCGCCCGGCACGTCGCCGAACCCGCGCATCGCGCCGCCGATGATCGGGCTAGGGCTCGTCGAGGCGGTAGCCGAGGCCGATCTGCTGGCGAACGCCGACCCGCGGGACGCGGACGGCGACGGCGTGTCGGGACGGGCGGGATGGCTGCCGGACGGCAGAATGGGGCGCTTCGGATGGAAGGCGACGGCGGCGTCGATCCTCGAGCAGTCCGCCACGGCGTTCGCCGTCGACATCGGCCTCTCGACCCGACTCCTGCCCGAGCCCTGGGGCGACTGCTCGGCCGCCCAGACCGACTGCCGCGAGGCGTTCCACGGCGATGTCGACGGCGCGCCCGAGATCGATGACGCGCTGCTCGACCTGGTGACCTTCTACTCCGCCAACCTCGCGGTGCCCGCCCGACGCGATCACGACGACACGGAAGTGCTCGCCGGCAAGCGGCTGTTCTACGAGGCGAAATGCACCGCCTGCCACGTTCCGAAGTTCGCCACCGCCGCCGACGCCGCCCCCGAACAGCGCAACCAGCTGATCTGGCCCTACAGCGACTTCCTGCTGCATGACCTGGGGCCGGGCCTCGCCGACGCGAACCCGACCGGCGAGCGGAGCGGCGCCGAATGGCGCACGCCCCCGCTCTGGGGGATCGGTCTGACCGACACGGTCAGCGGGCACACCTTCTTCCTGCACGACGGTCGGGCCCGTTCGCTCGAGGAGGCGATCCTGTGGCACGGTGGCGAGGGTGCGGCCTCCCGCGATCGCTTCGCCCGGTTGCCGATCGCCGAGCGCACGCGGCTGATCCGCTTCCTCGAGAGCCTCTGATGGGCCCCCTCCGCGCCCTGCTGATCGCCTTCCTCCTGACCGCTCAGGCGTCGGCCGAGTCACGCCTGAGCGACGAGAACGCGGCGCTCCTGCAGGAGGGACTCGTGACCACGGCGGAGGCGTTCGTGCGACCGGCCTACGTCGCGCAGTCGGCGGCTGCCGACGCGCTCGTCGAGGCGCTCGATGCCCATTGCGTCGCTCCGGGCGCCACGTCTCGCGCCGCTTCGGCCGACGTGTCGGTTGACCCGTCGGTGGTCGAGGCCCGCTTCGCCGGGCTCCTTCTCGCCTGGCAGAGAAGCGCCCTGATCCGGATGGGTCCGATCATGGAGAACGAGGGACCGATGCGCGTGCAGCTCTGGCCCGACCCCAAGGGCTTCTCCGAGCGGGCGGTCCGCGCCGCGCTCGCCGCCGAGGATCGCACGCTGCTCGTGCCGGGCGCTCTCGAGGGCCGCTCGATCGCGCTGACCAACCTCACGTCGCTGGAGACGCTGATCCACGCGCCGCTCCGACGGGACGGCTACCCCTGCGCGCTCGCCACCGCCATCGCCGCGTTTCAGGCCGACCTCGCCGGCGACCTCGTCGACGCGTGGACCGTCGGCAGCGACTTCCGCCTCGCCTTCGACACGTCGGCGGCGGGCAACGACCGCTTCGCCGACGTCGACGCGGTGGTTCGTCGCCTGCTCGCGGGCGCGGTGGTCGAGGCCGACCGACTGCGCAAGTTCAAGCTGCTGCGCGGGCTCGGCCCGGCCCCGGGCGAGGCTCGACCGACGCGCACCGAGGCGGTCGACAGCGGCGTCGGTCTGGCGAGCGTCGAGGCGAGCTTTCGCGCGCTGGCCGACTTCTACGCGACGCCCTTCGGCCTGTTCGACACCGCGCCCGAGATCGGCGGATCGATGGACTACGTCCTGCTCGAACGGGCGGCCAGCGCGGTCGCCGACGACCTGGCCTTCGAGAGCGCGTCGCTGGTCGAGATCGCCGATGAGGACGGCAGTCGCGCCGCCGAGCTGCGCCGCCACGCCGAGTCGGTCCTCCACCACGAGGTGTTCCTCAAGAGCGGCTTCCCGAGCTCGATCGGCCTGACGGCAGGCTTCACGGCGGCCGATGGCGACTGAGGGCTCGTCAAGGCACGGCGAACGGCCATGATGACCAGGCGCGACGTCCTGGGACGTCTGGCACTCGGTCTCGGCGTACTGGCCTGTCGCGACGCGACGGCTCGGGTCGCCGACGCAATCGCGGCGGGGGCGGCCGACGGCGGGGTCGCCGTCGAGAAGATCGTCGAACGGGCCGCCGGGCGCGCCGCCTACGCCGCGATCGAGACATCGGCGAAAACCGGCTTCAGCCGGGCGCGGTTCTTCAGCGCGAGCGGCGCGCCCGTCGCGAGCGTTCCGCTCGACTTCCGGGCGCACGGCATGGCGGCTCACGGGCACCGCCTCGTGGTCCTCCCGCGTCGCCCCGGCAACCGGCTGGCGGTGGTCGATCGGCGGACGCTCGCGATCCTGCACGTCAAGACCGCGCCGCCCGATCGTCATTTCTACGGTCACGGCGCGTTCACGGTGGACGGTGCGCACCTGCTCGTCACCGAGAACGACCTCGACACGCTGCGAGGCGGCGTCGGCGTCTACGACACGAGCGGATCGATGCGGCGCGTCGGGCAGATCGAGCTGCCCGGTTCCGGCCCGCACGAGATCGTCCGCGACCCCGAGCGCGATCTCTTCCACGTCGCGATCGGCGGGCTGGAGACGCACCCGGCCTACGGCCGCACGCCGCTCAACCCGTCCGCCTTCCGCAGCCAGGTCGTCAGCCTGCGGTTCGATCGCGGCGCCGTCGAGCCCCTCGGGTTCTGGGCGGGCACCGAAGGCGTGTCGCTGCGTCACCTCGCGGTGGGCGCCGGCGGCCGGCTGTACATCGGCGGGCATCTGGTCGATGCCGAGCGCGGGACGCCGGACGCCGTGCTCTGGGCACACGGCGCGGAAGGCGCGGTCCGCCTCGACGCCGGCCGTGTGCTCGGCGGTTACGTCTCGTCGCTCGCCACCCACGGCGAGGAGACGATCGCGACATCGAAGGAGGCCGGCGTGGCCCTCCGGCTCAGGGCGGATCGCACCGTGGAGACCTCTTCCCTCCTCGGCGCGTCAGGCGTCGCGCTGGGTCCGGCGCTGACCGCGGTCTCCGGGTTCGAGATGCTCGTCGTCAACGGCGTCCGCATCGCGGTGTCACCCTTGCATGAATTCGACAACCACGGTCTCGCGACCCGGTAGTGTTCTCCGTTCGACGTGTTCTCCGCCTGGGTCGCCCGGGCCCCTCGCGCTCAGCCCATCGGCACGCCCGGCAGCGTGAGGCTCAACCCGACGATCGACAACCCGCCACCAGTTGCAGCGACGGCGCCGCGACGCCGACGAACCCCAGCCGCCCCGTCGAGGCGAGCGTCACGCCCCGGACCACGACGCTCGAGATCGCGACCAGGCTCGTCAACGGCGCGGTGCCGAGACCCATCGCCACGACGGCCGCGGCCCCGGCGACGAGCAGGTCCAGCTGCCAGACGTTCACCGCTCTGCACGACACGGACGTGACGCCCCCGGCGCGGTGGCGAACGCCGCGTAACGTTAGCTGCCCTGATCGGCAGGCGCGCAGACGAAAGCCTTCAGACCGCGCGGGCGCGCAGCTCGCCCAGGAGCGCGTCCGCCTCGTCCGCGAGCGCGGGCGAGAGGTGCGCCAGTGACGCCGGCTTGCTGGTCGGCGCCCTCAGGGTCGATGTCGCAGCGACAAGGGCCTCGATGTCGGCCAGACCGAGCCGCTGCCCGAGTCGCCCGAGCGTCGCGGCACCGTTCGCGAGGAGATCCTCGAAACGGACGAACACCGTCTGCGGTGGCGCGGACCGGAGCACGTGCCGGTAGGCATCGAGCCAGTAGCGGAGCCAGAAGACGGGCTCCGTCGGCGACGCGGTCGAGGGCGGGTCTTCCGTGAAGCGAATCGGGCGAAAGTTCCGACCGAAATCGTGGTGGCCGATCCAGGCCATGTAGCGCTCGGCGAACGCGTCGTCGTCGTGCATGTCGAGGAAGCGGCAATGCTGGCTGTGCAGCGAGGCGACGTGCGCCGCCGGGTCACGGAAGCAGCACAGCAGTGTCGCGTCCTCGAACACCGAGGCGATCGCCGGCAGGCGCGCGACGTTCGCGTTGTTCTTCGACAGGTAGCGCGGTGGCCGATCGTTCTCGGGTTCGACGCCGCCGGCTGCAACGCCGCCGACCGGTGACGCGAGGCAGACGATCTTCGCGGCGAGGCGACGGTAGGCGTCCCGGAACGCGTCGGTCAGGTCCTCCGGCCCGAGCGTCCGCATCGTGTTGCCGTCGAAGATCGCCGACGCCAGTTCGTTCATCCACAACACTTCCTCGAACGCCTCGGGACTGTCGTGCCCGATCGACATGGCATCACCGTGCGCGCGCTCCAGCTCCACCGATGCCTGTCGGGAGCCGGCACTGATCCGATCCCACAGCAGAGGATTCAGCACGAACGGCATCTGACGGTAGGTGAAGCTCGCGAACTCGCCGGTACCGTAGAGAAGCTCGAGCACGAGCGTCGTGCCGGCACGCGGCAGGCCGACGACGAACACGGGCCGCTCCACGCGAACATCGGCGAGGCGCTTCTTGAAGAGGTCGTTCTCGATATCGGCAAGCACACGCTGCAGACACGGATGCACGAAGGCCAGGCGGTGCAGCAGACGATCCAGTACCCCGTAACGCGACGCGCCCGTGATGGCGTCAGCCATGTTCGACCGGTTCGGCGGAGCGCTTCACCCGACGCGACCGGAATCGCGCGTAGAGCGGCATCACGACGATCAGGGCGGCCAGCGCCCACCAGGATGTGAGCAGGCCTTCAAGCCCGTCCGGTGAAGGCTCGAACAGCGCCTGCGCCAGCGCGGCGACAGCCACGCAGGCTGCGAGCACGAGCGCGAGCTTGAGCGTGAAGCGCACCGTGTCCCGCAAGACGTCCAGGCTCATCCGACGCACCGCGCGCTCCTTCTCGAGATCGCTCAGCGTCGTCGACCGGATCACCTGCGAGGCGGCCGGCGCGACGTGCAGCACCTTCCGGATATCCACGAGCACTTGCATGCGAACGAACAGCTCGTGGAACACGATGCCCATCGCCGCAAATACCAGGAGCACGACCGCGCTCATTCCGGTCGGGCGTTCTCGGCACTCGCGGTTGTCGGGGCGGTGGCGCGCGGGGACGCGACCTCCGGTTCCGCCGCATCCGCGGGCAGGGGTTCGTCCGTCGAGGCCGCCGCGTTCGTGCCGGCGCCGGCGTCGGCCGACTTGCGCCCGAATGCCCGCTTCAGCGGATACCAGAACAGACCGAACATCGCGAGCACGATGGCCGCACCGATGCCGAACAGGGTGCCGATGACACCCAGACCTGCACCGGGACCGACGTAGGCGTGCGCGGGCGAGGAGAGCAGCGCGAGCGCGGGGACCACCGACAGCGCGGCGGCACCGGCGCACCGAGGCGCGACCCTGACGAGCGCTGCGCTTCCCGTCGGGGAACGTGGACTGGCGGACCGGGCGTCGATGGACGGATCGGTCGGCGACGGGATACTCGACGAAGCGATGTTCACGAAGGGTTGCCTCCGGTTGCGCACGCGAAGCGTGACGGTTGCGTGTCGAAGAAGTCCGGGGCCAGGAGCACGTAATCGGCCACGAACGCGTTGTGATCGGCGGAAAAGAGATTGTTGATCTCGAGCAGCACCTCGCCATCCGGCGCGATCTCGAGCGCACGCCCCTCGAACGGCACGACGATCTGCAAGGTGCCGTCGTCGAGATACTCGTGCTTGCCCATGTACTGCGAATAGAACCGGAAGTCGGGATCGATTTCTGCGGTTCGCAGCGCGCGGGTACCGGCATCGATCGACACGATGCTCGACAGGCGACTGCGCCAGCCGACATTGTTGAATACGGAGATCTCGCCGCTCGGCTGGAAATCGGGGTCGTGCTGCTGGATCCAGGGCCCGTGGCTCCACCATCGTATCGCGAGCGTATCCGGGTCCAGCACGAGCACCAGGTTGACGTTGCGAAAGCTCAGCAGCAGATCCCCGGCCTCGAATTCCGGGAAGGCCGCGGCCATGTCCGGCTGCAGCACTTCGAGATCGTTCGGGTGAAAGAAATCAGGCACCGAGCGAAAGGACTCCGCGTGTCTGAGGGTTTCGCCGGGCACGAGCGTGAACAGGGTGCGGTGTTCGGGCGACGCCTCGATGACGTCGGCGACGAGATCGATTTCCTCGAGCGTCTCGCCCGTCTCCGGATCGAAACGCACGAGGTACTGGTACTGATCGAACGCGGACGTCTCGCCTCGCCAGGTCCAGAGTCCGCCGCGGGGGTCCGGCGCAAGGGAGTGGTGAAACGCTCCCTCGCGGCTCCACATCGGTTCACCGCAGGTGTCGTAGCGCGCCATGACGTCGCCCTTGTCGGTGTTGACGATCACCGAACCGTCCGCCAGGAAGTGAAAGGCATGAGGTGCCTCCGAGCCGCCCGTCGGGCCATCCGGATCCTGCACGCCATAGTTGAGCACCCGCCGGTGCGCCTCGTTGCCCGCCTCATCGAACAGCAGGATCCCGAAGTCGCTCTCGTCGCCGAGGTATCCCATCAGGGCGCGATGCCCCGGCTGCAACAGCGCCGGTCGGTGGGCCGTCCAGGTCTCGCGCGCGGCGTTCTCGGGGGCCTTGCCGACGGCGTTCTCGGGCGCGAAACCGCCGAACTCGATGGCGTCCTCGAGCACCGTGACCGCCTCCTCGACAGGCTTGTACGGCCAGTACTTCTCGTTGGCGAAGTGCACGCCGGCACCGAAGATCGCCCCGATACCGAGCACGGTCGCCGACCCCTTGAAGATCAGTCGGCTGATGCGTTCCGCACGTGTCTCGGCCGACGCGCGCGGCGCCGGGTCGGCTGTCCCGTCAGGCGTCGCACGTCCGGTAGAACCGGATGTCGGGCCGGCCTGCGGCCGCTCGTGAATGGTCATGTGTCGCTCCTCCGGGGCCGATCCTGCCTACCCTCTCCGCGATTCCGCGCATTAGAACAACGTTTTCGCTCGCATCGACGAGCGCTCGGTGTTGCTTCGGTCATGTAGCCACGATCCTTCCCAGCCGTCATGAACCATCGATGCGCTGAAACTACAACAATCATGGCGTCGCGCCGCGATCCGGATCTCCGTCGTCGTCGCGACAGCGATGCCACCCCGTCCGGGAGACGGTCGAGGGCGCCGGCCGGGCCAGCCGACACACCCGCCGCCTCGTCGGCGCTCCACCGGCGCTCGGGAGAACGGTTCGCATCCTGCAGAGCGGACGTACTACGCTTCGCCCTCCCGGCCCTTCCCGCGACGATGCTCATGTCCGATCCTAGCCTGCGTCCGCACCTTCCCGCCGCACGGCGAGCGGCATGACGGACCCCGTCTATCCGCGATGGGCCAATGCCGTCCTCTACCAGGGAGTCTGGTTCGTCGGGGTGCTGGGTGGCGTTCCGTGGACCCCGCTCGCCTTCGCCTTCGTCGCGGCGCATCTCGCGCTCGTGCGCTGGCGCGCGTCGGCGTCGTTCGGTCGCGAACTGCTCACGGTACTGCTGGCGAGTGCGATAGGCACCGCGACGGACACGGCGCTGACGCTCGGCGGCGTGTTCGTGTTCACGCCGGAACCCACCCCCCTGCCGATCCCGATCTGGCTCGTGGCGATCTGGCTCGGGTTCGCGACGACCTTCCGCCATGCCATCGCCTTCATCATGGCCAGACCCCCGTTGGCGATCGTCGCGGGTGCGGTGGGCGGGCCGCTCAGCTACCTCGGCGCCGCGCGACTGGGTGCAGTGACCTTGCCCAACGGCGCGCTGGCCACCGGACTCGGCCTGTCGCTCGTCTGGGCCTTGCTGATGGCCGCCTTCGTCGCGCTCGTTCGATGCACCGGCGTGTCCCGTGCGGTCAACGCGTCCGGGTGAAGGTGAGCCTGGCGATGACCTGAGGCGCCGCGCGCGGGAGGTAGGTCCCCGTCGCGACATCGTAGGCGATCGTATGGATCGGATCGTTCGGGTGAATACCCGGGCCGTGCATCACCGGCGTGAGGTTGGACTTGCTGCCGCCGTCGAGGAGCGGTAGATCGACGCTCAGGCTCTGTAGCCACTCGCCGTCGACCAGCAGCGGCTCGCCGTCGACGCCGACGAACCAGTCCGGGCTCGGCCCGAGCATCGTCAGCAATGTGACGCGCGGAAAGTCGCGCTGCAGCGCGAGGTCGAACGTGAGCCGGCCCGGCACTCCGTCCACCTGCGGATCGGTGTACTCGCGAACGGCGATCGTGGAATCCGCGAGGCCGGCAGCGATGGCGGGAACGACATCCTCGACGAGGAACAGGTCGATCTCGCCCCGCTCGGCAAGGTCCTCGACGCCTTCGCTGGCGACGCCGCCGGGCTCCCAGAAGGACACCGAGACGTTGTGAGTCGCGCCGCCGATCAGCGACAGGTGGGCGTCGACCGGAAACCCTTGCGGGAAATCTGCCGCGTTCCAGAAGTTCTCGAGGACGACCGCGTAGCCGGCCGTCTGGCTGCGGGGCGACAGCGCGCTGGCGGTGTCCGCCGTGTCGGTGTCACCCGATGTGGCAGTCGCGTCGGTGCCCTCTGGCGTACCGGCCGTGCCGCTGCCCTCTGGCGAGCTCGTCGTGTCGGTGCCCTCTGCCGAGCCCGTCGTATCGGAGCCATCCGGCGTGCCGGTCGTGCCCGTGGTACTCGGATCGGTCGTGATCGGGTCGGTCGGGGTCGTGTCGGGCAGCGCGTCAGTCGTGTTCGTGCCGTCCGGCTCGTCGATCGCGCTAGAGGGCGGTGCGGATCCTCCCTCGGAGCCGTCGAGAAAGACGTCCGGTTCTGGCGCGTTCGGTGCGGTAGCAAGGACGTCGCCGCCATCGCCACCCCCGCCGCAGGCGCCGAGCAGGAAGGCGCAGATCACTGCCAAACGAGGAGAGGCTGTCGTCATGGATGTTCTCAATGCGGGGCGCATGTCCCAGAATGGGGGTCTCACCGATCCCTGGTCGTTCGCATCCATGTCCGGACCGTGGTTCCGCAACGATCATGCCGCGACCCGATCTGCGTCGTCCACGCGCTGGCTGTCGGCCTGTGACGAGGTTCGGTGGTGCGGGCGCACCTGCGGCGTGATCCTGTACGCACTGCTCGTTCTGGGTGCTACCGCGGGCGTGACCGTGGCCCAGGACGACGCGTCTCCTCAGTCGGTCGCGCGGCAGTGGAACGAGGTCCTGCTCGCGGCGATCCGCCGCGACTTCGCACGTCCGACGGTACACGCGCGCAACCTCTTTCACGTGTCGGCGGCGATGTGGGACGCATGGGCGGTTCACGACGATGGCGCCGCACCCTTCTTCCTCGGTCGCACCCAGGCCAACGGTGAGCGCTGCACGATCGACGCGGGCGCGCTGGACGCCTACCGACGAAACCTCGCCAGCGTCGACGAGGATGCGCCCGACGGCACGGCGGGAGTCGCGGCGAGTGACGCCGCCCGACGGACGGCCCGCGAAACCGCCATCAGCCACGCCGCCCATCGCGTCATCATCGGACGCTTTCAGCGCTCGCCCGGCCGAGGCGACACGCGCTCGCGAGCCAACGCCCTGTTCAGCGCACAAGGGCACGACCTCGGCAACGATTCGACCGACCTCGCGACGACGCCGACGCCCGCCGTGCTGGGTAACCTGATCGCCGACTGCATCCTGAGACTCGGCGGGGCGGATGGCTCGAACGAGTCCGCCGACTTCGCCAACCGCCGCTATTCCCCCGTCAACGCGCCGCTCGATCCGAGCTTCCCCGGCAACCCCGGGCTCGAGTTTCCGAACCGCTGGCAACCGCTGGAACTGAGCATCTTCGTCGATCAGTCGGGCAACCAGACGGGAACCCCCGTCTTCCTCGGTGCCGACTGGGTCGATGTCCTGCCGTTCGCGCTGTCCACCGCGGATCGAAGTAGCGTCGTTCGCGACGGCGAAGAGCAATCGCTCTACCTGGACCCGGGCGAGCCCGACCGGCTGACCGACGACCCGGACACGAGCGCGGACTACCTCGCAGGTCATGCGCTCGTCGCGTTGTGGTCGGCTCACCTCGACCCGGCGGACGGTGTCGAGGTGGACATCTCGCCCGGCGCTATCGGCGCGAGCCCGCCGCCGCCCGAGAGCCGCGACGAGCTCCTCGACGTCTACGACGCACTCGAGGGCGGCGCGATGGCGAGCGGGCATCCACTGAACCCGGTCACCGGCGAGCCCTACGCGACGAACCGGGTCCCGCGGGGTGACTACACCCGCGTGCTCGCCGAGTTCTGGGCCGACGGCCCGGACAGCGAGACGCCGCCGGGGCACTGGTTCCGGCTCTACAACGAGGCGGTGGCCGATCACCCCGCCTTCGAGCGCAGACTCCGCGGCGAAGGCGACGTGCTCGATGCGCTCGCCTTCGATGTGCACGCCTACCTCCTCCTCGGCGGAGCGATGCACGACAGCGCGATCGCCGCCTGGAGCGCCAAGGGCGCCTACGACAGCACGCGCCCCGTCTCCGCGCTGCGCTACCTGGCCAACCGGGGCCAGAGTTCCGATCCGACGGGGTCGAACTACTCGCCGCTCGGCTTGCCGCTGTACCCCGGGCGACTCGAACTCGTCGCGCCGGGGGAAACCCTCGCAGGCAACGGTGATGTCCACGTCGGCAAGTTCAAGGTGCGCGCCTGGCGTGGCCCGAGCTTCGTCAGGGACCCGGAAACCGATACCGCCGGGGTCGGCTGGATACTGCTCGAGAACTGGTGGCCGTACCAACGGCCCACCTTCGTCACCCCACCCTTCGCCGGCTACGTGTCCGGTCACTCGACCTTTTCACGAGCGGCGGCAGACGTACTGAGCGCCTTGACCGGCGATCCGTTCTTCCCTGGCGGTCTTGCCGAGTTCGTCGCACCGCGCGACGAGTTTCTCGTGTTCGAGGACGGGCCGAGCGTGGACATCGCGCTGCAGTGGGCGACCTACCGCGACGCCGCCGATCAGACGAGCCTGTCGCGCATCTGGGGCGGCATTCACCCACCCGTCGACGACCTGCCGGGCCGGTTGATGGGATCGCGGGTCGCCGAGCGCGTGATCGCGCGGGCAGAGACGTTCTTCGACGGTACCGCCCGTCCATCCGACCTGCCCGGTGAATCCACCGGCGGCGATGGCGACAGCACGGGCGGCGCTACGGGCGGCGAACCGGGTGGTGACGATAGCGGCGGCAACCAGGGCAGCAGCGCCGGTAGCGGCTCGGGTTGCTCGATCGCGAGTTCACCCGCCGCGCGTATCGATCCGCTGCTCGGCTCGTCGCTGCTGATGGCCGCGCTGTTCGCGAGGACGCGTACGCGACGACGTCGACCGGCGCGTCCGGCCTGTCCGACGCGATCGGCTCGTCCGGCGCGGTCAGCACAGTCCGCGCGGCCGGTGCGGCCGGTGCGGCCGGCGCAGTCAGCGAGGTCGGTCGAATCGGCGAGGTCGGATTGCTCGGTCAGGTCGACCGTGTCGGCCGGGTTCGACAGGTTGCGATGATGGAACGCGTCGTCAGCGCCGCGATGATCCTCTGCCTGTCGATGTCGGTGGGGTGGCTGAGCGCGTTCGCGTGGCGAGAACGCGCCCTCATCGGCCGGCTCTGGTACGAATCCAGCGAGCAACGCTATCTGACGATGACCGGCGACGTGGGTCCGGTCACCTACCTCGCGACACACGACGACGCGACGGCCTTCATGAGCGCCGCGCTGGCACTCGACGGCGTGCTGGGCGTGGAGCCCTACGACTGGCCGCGCGTGTCGGCAATTGCCTTCGTCGATGGCGAAAGCCGAGCGATCGATCGCATCCGCGCGCTCGAAAACGTGCAGCGTCTGCAGCGCAAGTTCGTGCCGATGATCTGTCACTGACACTCGCGGCCCACCGGGTGCTTCCGATCGCTCGCCGGGTCACACGAGAGTTCAGGAATCCTGATCGCTGTCGTCGGTGCCGACCCTGGCGGTCAGCCGCACTTGTTCACCCTCCCCCCGCGGCGTCCCCCGGGACACCGCCTTGCGTGACTTGCGCAGCGTCACGACTCACGGCGAACTCGCGCCATGCGACATAGACGCCGCTGCCGACGACGATCGACGAGCCGACGATGGTCGCCGCGTCGATGGACTCCCCGAACACGACCGTGCCGACCACCATCGCCCAAGGCAGCACCAGGTAGTGGAACGGCTGCAACACGACCGCCTCGGTGAGTTGCAAGGCCTTGATCAGCATCCCGTGCGCCAGCACCGAGCAGACGCAGAGCAGAAGCAGCAGACCAACCTCGCGAAGGTTCAGGGGTTGCCAGTCCACCAGTGCGAACGGCAGGGAAGCCAGGGTGCCGACCATGCCGAACCAGACCAGCGACGTCGCGAAGGGATCGTGCTTCGACACCTGACGCGTCAACAGGGTGTACAGCGCATAGATGACCGCGCAGGCGAGTGGCAACAGCGCCTCGACGTCGAACAGGGCCGTCCCCGGTCGGAGAATCAACAGCGTGCCGATCAGGCCGATGACGACGGCCAACCAGCGTCGCGGCCCGACGTGTTCGCCCAGCAGCGGGACCGACAGCGCGGCGACCACGAGCGGAAAGCACGCGAAGAGCGCGTGGATCTCGGCGAGTCCGAGGAATCGAAGCGCGAAGGCGAACAACGCGATCTCGCTGACCATGCACAGGCACCGCACGAACTGCCGCACGGGCACCGTCGATCGAAGGGCCTGCCGGACGCCCTGCCCGCGCGCCGCGAGCACGCAGGCGAAGGCAAAGAAGACGGCGAAGCGCACGAAGACGATCTGGCCGATCGGCACGGTGCTCGTCAGCAGCTTGGTTGCGGCATCCTGCGTGGCGAAGACCACCGTGGCGATCGTCATCAGCACGATTCCGACGATCGATCCAGCGGGCGCAGTCGCGTCGGACGGGCCGAGCGGCGCTGGCGGCGGGTGGCGGGCAGCAGCTTCCTGTTCCCTGATCACCAAGGGGTCGATGTCTGCCGGCAAAGAAGTTCTGTGATGGTATAGATTTCAGTGGTATCCCGGACGGCGAATGAAGATGGTGACCGTAGGGTGGCCGATCGGCAACGCCCTACCTCGAGCGGCGCGCGGCGACGGCATGCCGCTGCCGACGAAGTCGGTGTCGATGCCGTTCGCCGGGCTGTCGCTTGATGGTGATGGTATAATTGATATCAGCCGAACGGTCTCGCGGTGCGCCTTGGAATGGTAGGCCCCGCGCATCTTCCGAGCGCTCGCTGCCTGGCGCGCGCGACGTTCCTAGCCGTGCGAGTCGGTGTCGGCTGCGAGTTCGCTGATCAGGCGCGCCGGCAACTGCTCGACGTCGTACTGCAGCAGGCGCTCGTCGGTGATGACGTAGAGTCTTCCGTCGTCGACGATCAGGTCGCGGCAGTCGACATCCCGGATGCCGTCCAGCGGCAGGAGTCGCGCGGGATCGGTGGTGTCGAAGACCTTGATGCCCGCGATGGAGTCGCAGACGAACAGCCGCCCTCGCCCGTTGCGCTCGATCGCCAGACCGGACGGGCCCTGCATGGGGATCGTGTCGACGAGCCGCGGCTGCGTGAAATCGGCAAGGTCGATGACGTCGAGCTGATCGGCCGTCGCGCCGCCGGGAATGCTTCGAAGCGTGACGTAGGCATGGCCCGCCAGCGCGACGACCGGATCGCGGGCGCGGGCGTGCACGAACTCGCCGACCAGCGTGGGCTGGAAGGGATCGGCGTTGTCGAGGATGTACACCCCGTCCTCGGCGCCGAGCAGCAGGTAATTCTCGTACGGGAAGATGGTCTCGAGCCCGGATCGGACAGGCACCTTCGCCTGCGGGTTCGGGTTGGTCGGGTCGCTGATGTCGAACAGTTGCAGCGTGTCGTTCCCCGCGATGGCGTAGAGGTAGTCCCCGACGATCGTCATCCGTGCGGTCGAGCCACCGCGCCCGCTACCGCCGTCGCTGCTGGCGTTCGAAGATGCGCCGTCGTTGCCCGAGCCCTCGCCCGCGCAGCCGACGAGCAAGGCGAGCAGGGTCAGCGCCGCCAGTGTCGAACCGACTCGGCGCCGTTTCACGTCGCGCTCATTCATGACCGGTGACCACGCCGCGATCGCGGTCCACGTCGACGAAGACGATGTCGTCCGACACGTTCTGATACTCGTCGTAGGGAAAGACGAACTCGTCGCGATCGAGTTCCAGGTAGGCCGACCCCCCGAGATCGATCGTGACCAGGTCGACGTAGCTGTCCGCATAGAGACTCGTGCCGCGGATCTCGAGTTCGGTGTTGCCGGGAATGGCGATGAACGAGGCGTTGACCGGGCGGGCGGGATCACGGTTGTCGATGACGTGCACGCCTTCGTTGCGGCTGTTGAGGAACAGCCGGTCGCCGAACACGTAGAGGCGCCCGAGGGCACCGATCGGTCGCGCCGCGCCGACGCTGACGGCCCGCCGCAGCTCGTCGTAAGAGAGATAGACGGGCTCGGCGACCCGGACGCCACCATTGTCGCCGCGCGACGGTATCGACGCGATGCAGTCGTCACTCGTCTCGCAGGGCTCGTACGGCGCCGTGCCGGTGACGAACGCGAACGACAGGGCGGCCAGCAGCCCGGCGCCGTAGCGGACGCTTCGGTCGGTGGCGCCATCGATACCGCGCTCGGCGCCCGACGCAGGGCCCGACGCACGGCCCGACGCACGGCCCGACGCACGACCCGACGCACGGCCCGACGCACGGCTCGACGCACGGCTCGAGCGGCCGTCGGCCCCGCCTCGAGCGCACCGGGCCGACGACCCGGCCATCAGGACCGCCGCACCGCTTCCGAGAAGACAGGCGATGACGTCGCCTACGTCGGTCGTGCCGAGCGAGAATTCGCCGATGAGGGCGAGGCCGAGTACCAGGAAGGCGAGTGCCGCTCGCCGGGTCGGCCGGGTTCCCGCCAGTGCAAGGGCCAGCCAGGTCAGTGCGAGGGTATGCAGGAAACTCGGCAACGTGCCGTGCGTGGGGTCGGCGAACGCCGCCGCGGCGAACCCGTCCGCGATCGTGGCGGGGAGGACAGCCGAGAGCGTCTCCCCGAGGGGTGTCGCCGGCCCCCGAAGCAGTGCGTAGTAGAGCAGGCCGATCGCTAGGGCGACCGCGGCGGCGAGCACGAGCGACAGGTACCCCGCTCGCTGGTGCCCACCGGCACGCCGCGCGTCCCTCACCGTCGATTCATCTGCCATCTGTCGATCCGGATCGCATCGTCCGCCTCCCGCCGCTCCGCCGCAGTGTAGGCCGGCATGCGGGCTTCGGCGAGCCAGGATTACCGCGAGGGACGGGCCGCTCGCACGAGGGCGGCCGGCGGTCTGGCTCAGGACGCGCGGGCGAGCCCTGTCTCCGCGTCTGCGGCGATCGTCGCGAGCAGCTCGGCCAACACGCGCTCGCTGTCCTCGACGGCGACCTGACAGGTGCCGGCCGCTTCGTGCCCGCCGCCGCCGTTGGCGAGCATCAGCTCACCGACGTGGGTCCGGTTGCCACGATCGAAGATCGACTTGCCGGTGGCGAACACGACGTTCTGCTTGCGGAAGCCCCAGAGCTTGTGAATCGAGATGTCGCACTGTGGGTAGAGCGCGTAGATCATGAAGCGGCTGCCCGGGTGGATCACCTCCTCGTCGGTCAGGTCCAGCAGCACGCAGGAGCCGTGGACGGTGCCGCAGCGCCCGAGCTGCTCGATGAACGCATCCTGGTGGCTGGCCCAGAGATCGACGCGCTCCCGGACATCCGGCAGGGCGAGGATGTCCTCGATCGTATCGGTGCGGCAGTGCTCGACCAGCTCCATCATCAGGGCGTAGTTCGAGATCCGGAAGTCGCGGAAGCGACCGAGCCCGGTGCGCGAATCCATCAGGAGGTTCAGAAGCTCCCAACCGGTCGGCTCGAGGACTTCCTCGCGCGAAAACTGCGCCGCGTCGGCCTTGTCGACAGCCTCCATCATGCCGTCCCACTCGGCGGGGAAGGCCGCGTGACCGCCGTAGTGCTTCCAGACCATGCGGGCGGCCGACGGTGAGTCGGCGTCCATCACGTAACCCGCCTGACTCGTGTCGTTTCTCTGGGCTTCGGACTCGTGGTGGTCGAACACCAGGTGCGCGCCGGAGACGTACGGGAGGTTCGTCGTGATGTCGCGAGAGCCGATCTCGATCTTCCCGTCTTGCATGTCCTTCGGGTGCACGAAAGCGATGTCGTCGATCAGATCGAGATGACGAAGGAGCACAGCGCAGACGAGTCCGTCGAAGTCGCTGCGGGTGACGAGCCGGTAGCTCTCGCTCATGGGGTGAATCTCCGATGGATGATGGGCCGACGCGGTAGCGCTGATGCCGCCGTAGCTCCCGTTCCCACGAATCGGCATCGAGGCGCGGTCATTGAGCGCCCCGTGGCCGACCGGCGAACGCTGGGACGCGGGTTCGTGAGCTCTGTCACAGCGTCGACGGTCTGCTCGCCGCTGCGGACAGCCGGCGCGCAAAGCCGGTCAGGGGTTCGTCCCTCGGGAAGGGACACGGGATGGCTCACCCCTCGGAAGGGGACAAGGGAGGGCTTTCCCCTCGGGAAGGGGCACGAGAGGGTTCGCCCCTCAGGCCACGCGCGCCAGTTCAGCCGCCGCGATGTCGACCCGGCGGCATTCGGCGCGGTCGATGGCGTCCAGCAGATCGGCCGCCGAGAACGGCTTCTCCAGATAGGCGATGGCGCTCAGTTCGGCGGCGCGTTCCCGCAGGCGGGGCTGACGACTGGCGGTGATGAAGATCACCGGCACATCGGTGGTGCGCTCGTTAGCCATCAGGCGTTCGGCCACCATGAGTCCGTTGCCACCGGGCAGGTTGATGTCCAGCAGGACGAGATCGGGCACCTTGCCCAGCGCCTCGTTCATCGCGATGACCGCATCGGGCGCCGTTCTGACCCGATACCCATGCGCCGTCAGGCGAATGCCGAGCGCCTTGCAGATGAGCTTGTCGTCCTCGACGATGAGTATGGTCTTCATGTCCCAGCCCGATGGTGAAGCGTCGCGCGGAACTCGCGCCCACCTGTTAACGGCCGCGCATACCGTCGTTTCAAGTAGCGCGACCGGGTCGCTGCAAGTGGCTGTGACCCTATTCTCGCGACCGTTGTCGTGCGACGTGACGAGGTCCGCTGGTTCGGCTCCATCGACTCGTGTCGACAAACGCCGACCGCCGACACGGGCCTGCCGCTTCGGGCCTGCCGCTTCGGGCCTGCCGAATCGGGCCTGTCGACTCGGGCTTGCCGACTCGAGCCTGCCGTCACGGACCGACGGACGGGGTCCGGCCGACTCGGCCCGCGGCTTCAGGCCAACTGCTTGCCGACAAACGCGATCAGCTTGTCGGGGTCGACGTGGAATCCGTCGAACAGCACGGTGCCGCCGGGTTCGATCAGGATCAGCCACGGCGTTCCGCCGGTGCGATAGTGACGCATCGTGAGCGGTGCGCCGTGCGATTCGGGATCGCCGGGGTCATGCCCCATGACGTTCGGCAGATCGTACCGGACCTGTAATTCGCGTACGGCATCGCGCGTGTTGATCGCGTGCCCCTCGAACACCGTCTGGATGCCGGCGATCGCGACATCCGGGTGCCCGTGAAAGGCGTCAGCGAACGCCTTCAGGGTAGGAAAGCCGGAGGCATGGCAGCCCGGGCACCAGTTCTGGAAACACTTGAGGAAGACCCACTTCCCGCGGGCCTCCAGTACCGAGAACTCGGTAGGCTCACCCTCCCCGTCGATCCAGTAGTCCAGCGCGATCTCCGGTGCCGGGTGCCCGGCGATACCCGGTCGATTCGCCGAGCTCGCCGCCTGGCCGAATGCAAGCCCGGCGCCCGGACCGGCTCCCAGGGCCGAGAGCCCGGCGAGCGCCGCGCCGCGAGCGAGCCATTCTCTTCTATCGTCGTTCATTCGATGCATGACCTCGCGTGATCGGGTCCGGACCGGTCGGCCGAGCGGCCGGCCGTCGTCGTCAGGTGCCGCTACCGCTCGGCGCTCGCCATCAGCGTGGCGATCGGTACGCGCAGGGAGAGCGACTCCGGCGCGAGACAGATGCTGTCGCTGCACACCTGAAGCTCGAGCGCGAACGGCAGCGACACGCGACCCTCGGGCATCGCGGCCAGCGGCGCCGACAAGGTGACCCGCCCCTCGTGCAAGGCCATCGGCTCGCGCTGGAAGGCGAGTGTCCGAACCTCCGGCTCGGGGTAGTCCACCGCACCGATCTCGACGCCGTCGCTGCCTGTCAGGAGCGTCGGCACCAGGTAGTCCTGCAAGGGCCGGTGTGCGTTGATGTGCCAGCCATCGGCGAGCGCGATGTCCACGATGACGCGCGCGTCGGCGTCGTCATCGCTCTCCGGCACGACGACGCGGGCCTCCGCGCGCACCGCGCCCCGGCCGGCGAACACGCGCGCGCCACCCTCGCCTTCCAGATGATCGGCAACACCGACGAGCAGGTAGGGAAACGCCCTGGAGCGCTCGGCGATCGGCACCGACAGCGCCGCGATCAGGGCGTTCGCCTCGTCGCCGAAGCGGCGCTCGCCGGTGCGAGACGCCAGCGCCGTCAGCACGCCGAGCGCGACCGAGTTGCCGGAGGGCATCGCATTGTCGAACAGGTCCTTGGGGCGCGCGGCGAGCGGGGCTCCCGCGACGTTCGACGCGCCCATGAAGAAGCCGCCCTCGAGGGGATCACGGAAGCGTTCGATCATCGAATCCGCGAGGCGGGTCGCGCGCTCGAGAAAGCGAGACTCGCCGGTCGCGTCGTGCAGCCGGATCAGACCCTCGGCGAAGAAGGCATGATCGAGCTGGGTTCCGTCGATCGAGGAACGTCCGCCGAGACGCGCGCGCCACAGCGCTGCACCGTCGTCACGCGACATGGTGTCCCACAACGTATCCGCGGCCTCGACGGCCGCCGTCATCCAGCGCGGCTCGTCCAACCGCTCGCTGCCTTCCACGAGGGCGGTGATCATCATGCCGTTCCAGGCGGTCAGCACCTTGTCGTCGAGGAGCGGTGCGTCCCGCTCCGCGCGTGCCTCGAGCAGCGCGTCCGACCACCCGTCCACCCGCGCCACCAGCGCCGCTTCGGACAAGGACAGCGAGCGCGCGACCTCGGCCAGCGGACCTGCCGTGTGCAGGATGTTCCGCCCCTCGAAGTTCCCCTCGAAGCTCACGTTCCACACCTGCTCGGCGATCGCGGCATCCTCGGCCCCGAGCACCTCGACGAGCTCCTCCGGCGTCCAGACGAAGAAGCGCCCTTCCTCGCCCTCGGAATCGGCATCGGTCGCCGAATGGAAGAGCCCTTCCGACGAGCGCATCTCTCGCAGCACGTAGTCGAGCGTCCGACGCGCGATACGGGCATGGGCCTCGTCGCCCGTCAGAGTCCAGGCCTCGGCGTAGAGTCGGGCCAGCGCCGCCTGGTTGTAGAGCATCTTCTCGAAGTGCGGCACCTGCCAGGCGGCATCGACCGCGTAGCGATGGAAGCCGCCGGCGACATGGTCATGGATGCCTCCGGCGGCCATCGCGGCGAGCGCCGCGTCGACGGCGTCGAGCGCGCGAGCGTCGTCCGCGCGCGCGGCCCGGTCGAGCAGGAAGAACAGCGACGGCTCGCTCGGGAACTTGGGCGCCGCCCCGAAACCGCCGTTCAGGGCGTCGATGTCCGCGAGCGCGAGATCGACCGCGCGCTCGATCTCCCGTTCGCCCACGTCCCGCGCCTCGGAGCCGAGCGCCTGACTGCGCTCTATCGACTCGCTGACCTGCCGCCCCTGGGCCAGCAGCGACTCTCGATCGTCGAGCCAGAGCACGGCGACGCGCTCGAGCAGTGCGGTGAAATCATCGGGCGGGAAGTACGTCGCCCCGAAGAACGGGCGTGCATCGGCATCGAGGAAGCTCGACATCGGCCAGCCGCCTCGCCCGCTGATCAACTGCACGCCGGTCATGTAGAACGCGTCGATGTCGGGCAGCTGCTCGCGGTCGACCTTGACCGCGATGAACTCCCCGTTCATCCGATCGGCGATCGCGAGATCCTCGAAGCTCTCGCGCTCCATCACGTGACACCAGTGGCAGGTGGCGTACCCGATCGACAGGAAGACGGGCTTGTCCTGCGCGCGCGCCGCGGCGAAGGCTTCCGCGCCCCAGGGGTACCAGTTCACCGGGTTGTGGGCGTGCTGGATGAGGTACGGGGAATCCTCGTCGATCAGACGGTTCACGAACTGCGGCGAACCGTCGGCGAACAGGTGTTCGGTTCGCGGCTCGTGCTCGGGTCCGCGCGCCTCGAGGGCCGCGAGCAGGTGGGTCGACAGGGCCTCGTCCTCGTCCAACGCGACGATCGGCTGGCCGACGGCCGGCGTCTCGCCGTCGGCCGCCGCGGGCGCAGGCGCGACGCTCGCGAGCAGTCCACCCGCGGCCAGAAGGAGAACGGCGAGGGAGGGGACGGTCGAGGTTCGTGCCCTCACGAGGAGCTCCTCGCCATCGCGTAGAACAGCCCGTGTTCGTCCCAGAGCTCGATATCCACGCCGTCGACGCCGCGGTGGCGCCCGTCCAGACGCTCGAGATCCACCGCCTCCCGCGTGACGAAGAGGCTCATCGTCTCCTGCCCGTCGGGGGAGGCGAGCTTGACGTGCGCCGCCAGATGGCCCGCGAGCGAGCAGTAGCGCCCGCCGAGCGGCATCCAGCTCTCGCCGATCCGTGCCGGGCGCCGAATCTCGAACGGGAGCTTGCCCATCGCGCCGTTGAGCGAGGCGAGACTCGATTCGTCGAACTCGAGCGACAGTCGGGTGTTGTGATTCATCGCCGCCTCGCGCACGACCCGCTCGGTCCGCTCACCCAGCGAACTCGACAGGTGCACCAGCAGGGTCGCCAGCACGAGCGCCGACGCGGCGACGGCCCACCCCAGCGAACGCCGTGCGGGCGCCGTGCGCAGCCGCGTCGCCGCCGGTCGGTCGACCAGCACGTCCAGCGTCGCCGCATCCGGCGCCAGCCCCCCATAGTGCGCCCTCAGACGGCGGTCCAGCGCGGTCTCTTCCCGTCGCTCGCTCATCCCTGCCCCCTCCTCTCGACCCCTATCGCGACCACGTTGCCGCCGTCCTCCTCGCCCATCTGCGCCCTGAGCTTCGCCCTCGCCCGGTGCAGCAGGCTCAGCACGGTGCCGCGCGGGCTGTCGGTCATCTCGCCGATCTCGGTGGCGGTGTAGCCCTCGACCACGGACAGGAACAGCGCCTCGCGCTCGACGTCGCGGAGCGTCGCGAGCGCGCGGACCAGTTGCGGGTCGACCGGATCGGGCGGGCCGCTCGGTCCGTTGCCCGCCGCGTGCACGTCCGGGTCCGCGTCGTCGAAGTCCACCGACCCTGCGCGCCGACGACGGCGGTACTCGTCGATGTGGCGATGGCGGATCGCCCGGAACAACAGCGCGCGGTCCGGCTGCGGGCCGTGTCGTCCGAGGAGCGTCAACCAGGCGTCGTGGACCAGATCGCGAGCGCTGTCCGGGTCTCGCGCCAGCGCGCAGGCATAGCGGTAGCCCGAGCGGATCAGTTCCTCGTGTCGCTCGCGTCCGAACATCGTCCGTCTCGTCTCCCGCATTCGGCAACGGGCGTCGCCCCGCGCTCGGTCAGACAACGCACGGGCAGCGCGTTCGATTGCGCCGCCCGGGTGCGCGGTCGATCACGCCGGGGGATCAGGACACGTCGCGCCAGACCGCGCCGCCGCGCACGGCCCGATCGTGCTCGCCGAGTTGCGGGGCGCGGCGTTCGAGCGACAGCGCGGCGTCCCCGAAGCGGATCGGTGTGCGGACACCGGGCACACCGTCCGGGTCGATGCGCATGCCGCGGTGCACGAACTGCGGATCGGCGAACACCCCGGCCACGTCGTTGATCGGCCCGGCGGGCACGCGGGCGGCGCCGAGCGCGGCGAGCAGGTCGTCGCGCTGACGAACGGCGCAGGCGCCGGCGATCTCGGCGACGAGTACCTCGCGGTGCGCCACGCGGGTCCGGTTGTGCGCGAAGCGCGGGTCGGCGGCCACGCCGTCGAGCCCGAGCACCGCGCAGAGACGCCCGAACTGGGCATCGTTGCCGACGGCGACGATGACGTGGCCGTCGGCGACCTCGAAGGTCTGGTAGGGCACGATGTTGGGGTGGGCGTTGCCGAGCCGTCGCGGGCTCTCGCCGCTGGCCAGGTAGTTCATGGCCTGGTTGGCCAGCACGCCGCCCATGCAATCGAACAGCGCCATGTCGACGTGCTCGCCCAGGCCGGTACGGGCGCGTCGCAGGAGGGCCGCCTGGATGGCGGCGACGCCGTAGAGTCCGGTGAAGATGTCCGCGAAGGCGACCCCGACCTTCTGCGGTGCGCCGTCGGGCTCCCCTGTCAGGTCCATGATGCCGCCGAGCCCTTGGATCATCGCGTCGTAACCCGGCTCGTTCGCGCGCGGACCGTCCTGCCCGAAGCCCGTCACCGAGCACACGATGATCGAGGGATGCCGGGTACGGATCGCCGCGTGATCGAGCCCGAAGCGCTCGAGCCCGCCGACCCGGAAGTTCTCGACGATCACGTCGGCGCCGGCGATCAGCGCGTGCACGAAGGCGAGGTCGTCGGCGTGGTCGAAGTCCGCGATCACGGAACGCTTGCCGCGGTTGCAGGCGTGGAAATAGGCGGCGTCGCCGTCGATGAAGGGCGGGCCCCAGGCGCGCGTGTCGTCCCCGCCCGGACCCTCGACCTTGATGACGTCCGCGCCCAGATCGGCCAGCGTCTGGCCGATCCAGGGGCCCGCCAGGATGCGCGCCAGCTCGATGACACGCAGCCCGGCAAGCGGCGATTCGGTCCGACTCGCCGCACCGTCCGTCCCGTTCGCAGGCGCCGGCGCCCCGGTCGTCACGCGCCGTGCCTCCGTCAGAAGAACGCCTGCAGACCGGTCTGCGCGCGACCGAGTATCAGCGCGTGCACGTCGTGCGTGCCTTCGTAGGTGTTTACCGTCTCCAGGTTCTGCGAATGCCGCATCACGCCGTAGCCGATCTGGATGCCGTTGCCGCCGTGCATGTCCCGCGCGAGCCGCGCCATGTCGAGGGCCTTGCCGCAGTTGTTGCGCTTGACGATGGAGATCATCTCGGGTGCCTCTCGGCCCTCGTCCATCAGCCGCCCGACACGCAGCGAACCCTGCAGACCGAGACAGATCTCGGTCTGCATGTCGGCCAGCTTCTTCTGGAAGAGCTGGGTCGCGGCGAGCGGTCGATCGAACTGCCTGCGATCGAGGCCGTACTGACGCGCGCGGTGCCAGCAGTCCTCGGCGGCGCCCATGACGCCCCAGCTGATGCCGTAGCGCGCCCGGTTCAGGCAACTGAACGGCCCGCGCAGACCCTGCACGTCCGGCAGGATCGCCGCCTCGCTCACCTCGACGTCCTGCATGACGATGCCACCGGTGACCGACGCACGCAGCGAGAGCTTGCCGTCGATGCGTGGCGTCGTCAGACCGTCCATGCCGCGCTCGAGCACGAAGCCGCGGATCGCACCGTCGTGCGCGTCGGACTTGGCCCAGACGACGAACACGTCGGCCATCGGTGCGTTCGAGATCCACGTCTTCTCGCCGCTGAGGCGGTAGCCGTCGGCCGTCTTCGTCGCGCGGGTGCGCATGCCGGCAGGGTCCGACCCGGCCTCCGGCTCGGTCAGGCCGAAGCAACCGATCAGCGAGCCGGCGGCGAGTCCGGGCAGGTACGTCGACTTCTGAGCCTCGCTCCCGAACGCCTCGATCGGGTACATGACGAGAGAGGATTGCACGCTCATCATGGAGCGGTAGCCGGAATCGACGCGCTCGATCTCCCGCGCGACGAGTCCGTAGGCGACGTATCCCGCGCCCGCGCCGCCGTATTCCGCGTCGCAGGTCACCCCGAGCAGACCCGCCTCGCCCATCAGCGGGAAGAGTGCGGGGTCGGTGTGCTCCTCGAGGTAGGCCGCCTCGACGCGAGGGGCGAGTTCAGCCGCCGCGAAGGCCCGCGCGGTCTCGCCGATCATGCGCTCCTCCTCGGAGAGCTGCTCCTCGAGGCGAAGCGGATCGTCCCAGACGAAGGGCACGCCCTTCGGGGCACGCGGCGCGGGCGCGGCGGACACGTCGGTGGCGACGGCTTCAGGCTGAGCGGACATGGCAGAGGGTCTCGGCGCGCGTCGGGACGATGCGCAGGGGGAACAGCGTCGCCGCGCAGCCCCTCGGCGTCAAGCGCGACGGGCACCTCGCCGCGGCGCCGGAGCCACGCCCACCACGCCGCCGATCGGTCGAGGTTTGCATGAGTTACCGCCAGGGGTGGACGCACGCCGGCCGGGGCGCTATGGTCCGCCGCCCGCGCCGGAACGGCGACCGCACGGGCCGCGATTCGCGTCGCCCCGTGCCCCCGAGGGCGAGACGCCCGGAGCCCCTGACCCGATGACCTTCTGCTGCGCCCTCCGTTGCCGCGACGGTATCGTCGCCCTCGCCGACACGCAGATCGTGCGAGGCAGCGAACAGGTGAACAAGTCCAAGCTCGCGATCCTCCACGATCGCGACGAGTCCTTCTTCATCATGACCTCGGGCCTGCGCTCGGTCCGTGACAAGCTGATGATCTACGCCGAAGAGGCGATCCGGGAGGCCAGCAGCGGCTGCGAACGGCTCTACGAGGCGGCCAACCTGTTCGGTGCGCAGATGCAGCGGATCCGCGAGGAGGACGGCGAGGCGCTGAAGGCGTCGAACCTGTCGTTCAACGCCCACGCGATCATCGGCGGCTGGTTGCGGGACGACCCTGATCCGAGCCTCTTCTATCTCTACCCGGAGGGCAACTGGGTCGAGGTGGACGACGATTCCCCCTACTTCATGATCGGACGAAGCTACTACGGCAAGCCGATCCTCGACCGGCAGATGCGCGCGGACGTCACGCTGTCCCGCGCGACGGCCCTCGCGCTGCTCGCCTTCGACGCGACCCAGACCTCGGTCACGGACGTCGACTACCCGATCGACATGCTGACTCTGGCGCGGAGCGACCGGAAGACCCGACAGGCGCGTTACACGCGCGATGACCTCGAAGCGGCCTCGGCCGACTGGCAGGCCCGGCTGGGGGACGCGATCGACGCGTTGCCCATGGACTGGGCGGGCCCGCTTCTCGGGCGCTGACGCGCCACCCCTTCTTCGGTCTGCAACGAGCTTTTCACTCTCCCATGAGCAAACGCATCGACGTCGCCAGCGACCTCGGCTACCAGGTCGAGTCGCCGACCAGCTTCCTGTTCCAGATCGCCGTCGCCGAGAACGAGCACCAGACGATCGAGCGCGAGTCGATCGTCGTCGAGCCCTCGATTCCGCTCGAGATCTGCAATACCGGTCTGCTCGGCAACCGCTCGCACCGCCTGCTTGCACAGCCCGGGCAGATCACCGTGCGCTACCGGGCGACCATCCGGCTCGATCAGAAGACCACGCCGCGCGCCAGCCTGGGCGAGACGCCTCACGCAAGGCTCCCGCCCGACGTGCTGCCCTTTCTCAACCCGAGCCGCTACTGCGAGTCGGACAAGCTGCTGAAACTCGCCTTCGACGAGTTCGGGCAGATCCAGCCTGGCCACGGTCGGGTCGCGGCGGTCATGGACTGGGTACACGACAACCTGGCCTACGTGCCCGGCAGCTCCGGCCCCAGCACGACCGCCTGCGACGTCCTGCTCGCGCGTGCCGGGGTCTGCCGCGACTACGCCCATGTGGCGATCTCGCTGCTGCGCGCGCTCGGCGTGCCCGCCCGCTACGTCGCGGGCTACGCGATCGACCTTCAGCCGCCGGACTTCCACGGCTTCTGCGAAGCCTGGCTCGGCGACGACTGGTACCTGTTCGACGCCACCCGGCTCGCCCCGATCAGCGGCTTCGTGCGCATCGGGGCCGGGCGCGACGCCGCCGACGTCTCCTTCGCCACCTTGTTCGGCACCGCGACCTCGTTCGCGCCGACGGTCAGCGCGGCCGATGCCGACGGCGACCCCACGACGGCCACCGACGACGCCGTGAGTTCCGCCTGAGGGACCGCTCGGGCCGTCGGGGCCGTCCTCGCGCGGGCGGCACGTCCCCTGCAACCTGTAAGGGCGCGCCGCCCCCATGGGTCCCGGTCGCCCTCCGGCGACGCCCTCGGTCGCGCCCTGCCCGTGCCCCCCGGCCGTGAACTAGACTGCGCCCCATGACTGCAAGCCCCCGTCCCACCCTCCACGTCGCGCCGCGCCCCGTGCGCCGCTCCCGTGCCTGTTGGCACGCTGCCCTGCTGCTGCTGATGGTGTCGGCCGGCCCGGCCCGGGCGCAGTCCGGTGACATGCCGGTCAGCGTGCTGAACGACTGGCGCTGGGAGGGCCAGTCCGCGCCGCTGCTGCTGGCGCTCGACGAGGGCTACTTCGCCGAGGAATCGCTGGACGTGACCTTCGATCCCGGCGCGGGCTCGGTCGCCGCCCTGCCGAAGGTCGCGAGCGGCGAATACGATTTCGGGATCGCCGACATCAATTCACTGGTGACCTGGCGCCATGAGAACCCGGGCGTGGATCTGAAGGCGATCTTCATGATCTACAACGCCCCGCCCTATGCCGTCATCGGCCGGCCGTCGCTCGGCGTGACCGGACCGCTCGATCTCGAGGGGCACGTGCTGGGCGCTCCGGCCGCCGACGGCGCGTTCGCCCAATGGCCGATGTTCGTCAGGGCGAACGGCATCTTCGACGAACGGGTGACGATCGAGGACGTCGGCTTCGGCGAGCGCGAAACGAAGCTCGCCGAGGGCGACGTCGACGCGATCACCGGTTTCTCCTTCACGTCGATGGTGGGTCTCGAGGGCGAGGGGGTGCCGACCGACGACCTCTCGTTGATGCTGATGAGCGACTTCGGGCTCGACCTCTACGGCAACGCGATCGTCGTGAACCCGGGGTTCGCCGAGCGCGAACCGGCCGCCGTGAAGCGGTTCCTGAGGGCGGTGACGCGCGGCTACCAGCAGACCATCCGCGACCCGAGCACCGCCGTCTCCCACGTGCTCTCGCGCGTCCCGGACGCCTCCCCCGAGATCGAGCTTCGGCGCCTGGTGATGGCGATCGGGCACCACATCGTCACCGACGAGACGCGGCAGGCCGGTCTCGGCGGCGTGATCGAGCAGCGCCTCGACAAGGCGATCGCGCAGCTGAGCGAGCTGCAGGGTGTGGAGCCCCGCCCGGCGGCGGCCGAAATCTTCGACGCGGCCTACCTGCCCCGGCTGGAGCTGCGGCTCGTGCCGGGCGAGCCCGACGGTGAATCGGCTGACGACTGACCGCTGCCCGTCGATTCTCGAGCCCTGCGCTCTGAAGCTGACCCCTGACTCTTGACGACCCTGCCCTTTCGGCTAGGCGGGGTCCGGACTCACCGACTCCCCGGAGGGGTCGGGCATACTGAATCCATCCGGTGCGGTGGTGAGAGCATGGACAGTCCGTTCCTTCCGGGACGCGTCAGGCGTCGGATCGCGCAGCGTATCGTGCTGCTGCTCGCGCTTCTGCACGGACCCGGCGCCGAGAGTCTCGCGGACGACGCGACAGCCGTCCTGCCCCCGCCCGAGGGGCCCGTCCTGCTGGTCATTCGCGGGGCCATCGCCCGTACGAACGTCGACGACGAAGCCCGGTTCGATCGGGCGATGCTGCACCGTCTGCCACGGACCGGCTTCGAGACCGCCACCCCGTGGTCCACGGCGCCGAGCCACACGTTCGAGGGCGTGCGGCTCTCCGTGCTGCTCGACCTGGTCGGGGCGAGCGGTACGCGCTTCGAGGCCATCGGCGCCGACGACTACGCGATCACGTTCGAGGGCGTGGACCTCGAACGTTACCCCGTGATCCTGGCAGACACCCAGGACGGCATGCCGCTGACGCTGCGCCGCCTCGGCCCGCTGCGCATCATGTTCCCGTTCGACGACTATCCGGAACTCCTGAACCAGGGGAACGACGCCCTCTCCGTCTGGCAGCTCGAGGTCATGGAAATCCGGTGATCGAGCGGATGTTCATCGCACTCACCAGCGTTGCCGCCGTCGTGTGTTCAGCCGTGGTGGTCTACCTGATGGTGCAGATCAATCGGACGCGGCTGGTGCTGCAGGCGGACGGTGTGTACGAGTTCAACTACATCCAGCAGAACGACCACAACTTCGACGAGTTCGCGCTGGCGCTCGACGAATGGCGGGAAGCGCGGCGGGACGACCCGGACGCACCGCGTGATTTCCGTCAACGGTTCGATATCGTCTGGAGCGCCTTGTCGTTGAGCGAGACGCAACTCGGGCCCTCGCTGCGGCCGCTGCCGGAGACCCGGGCACTGCAGGCCGATGGCGAGGCCTTCCTGGCGAAGAACGAGCCACTGATGGAGCCCGACGCCGAGCTGGACGACGAAGATCTGAAGCGCATGGCCGACGAGGCGCGAACGCTGTCGCGCCGGGTCTACCAGATCGGCCTGACCCTGTACCTGCGAAAGGGCATCTTGCGCGACGACGTGGCGGCGCGCATGGATCGCCTGACGCGTGCCTTCTGGTTCTTCGGCACGACGCTGCTGCTCGCCGGATTGACGCTGTACGGGCTGCTGACGCGCGCCTACCGCCGGGCCTCGGCGCTCGTCGACCAGTCGAACGTGACGCAGGCACAGCTCGCCACGGCGCTCGAGGAACTGACCGACGGGGACATCGAGCGTCGCAAGCAGAACCGCTTCATCGCGACCGCGAGCCACGACCTCCGCCAACCGCTGCACGCGCTCGGCCTCAACCTCGTGACCCTTCGCGGACACGTGGACACGCCGCTCGGTGAAAGCATTCTCGAGAACGCCAGCCGCTCCACCGAGTCGCTCAACCATCTGCTCGGCAGCGTGCTGGACGTGTCGCGCCTCGATGCCGAGGTGATCGAGGTGAAACGGGCCGATCTGGCGCTCGACGAGATGTTCGAGCAGCTCCACCACACCTGGCAGCCGGAGGCGAACGATCGCAAGCTTGCCTTCGACGTGCACCTGTCGGGACTCGCCGTGAACACCGACCCGGTGTTGTTCGGGCGCATCCTCGGCAATCTCGTCAGCAACGCGCTCCGCTACACCGAGGCCGGCAGCGTGCTGCTCGAGGCGGAACGCGGCACCCGGGGCGGCGTGCTCGTGACGGTCGCCGATACCGGTCAGGGCATTCCGGAGCGCGAGCGGGAAGCCGTGTTCGCCGAGTACTACCAGATGGACACGACGGTCGGCGCGCGGACGCAGGGTCTCGGCCTCGGACTGTCGATCGTGCACCGGCTGGCTCGCCTGCTCGACATCCAGCTCGAGGTGCAGTCCTCCGTCGGCCGCGGCACACGCTTCGAGTTGCTGCTGCCCGAAGGGGACATGGGGGTGGTCGAACGCCGGCGCTCGTGCGCGAATTCGTCGGCGTTCGACGGGGTGCACTTCGACGGTCTCAAGGTGCTCGTCATCGACGATGACCGGGACATCCGCGACGGCACGCTTCGCTTGCTCGAACAGCGCGCCTGTCGCGTCATCGCCGCGGACTCCGCCGACGAGGCTCTGGCCGCCATCGTCGACGAGGAACTCGTGCCGGACCTGATCGTCGCCGACTACCGACTCCGGGACGACCGGACCGGTGCCGATGCCATCCGCGCGGTGCGCGAGGAGGTGAACGAGAACGTGCCGGCGATGATCGTCACCGGCGACACCTCTCCCGCGCGATTGCGCGAGGCGAGCGCGAGCGGGTTCCGGCTACTCAACAAGCCGGTCGTGCCCGAGGAACTGTTCGACGCGATCGGCGATCTCGCCGACAGGGGAACCTGACCATGAACGTACTGCTCGTCGAGGACCACCGGCTCGTCGCCGACGCCATGCGCATGATGCTGCAGGACATCGACGCCGGCGTAAAGGTCACCTCCTGCTATTCCACCCAGCACGCGCTCTCGATCGTCGACGCCGGACGCGACTTCGATCTCGTGCTGACCGACCTGTTCATGCCGGGCATCGACGGTCTCGGCCTGCTGGCCGGGCTCCGCAACAGGCACGCCCGGGTCCCGATCGTCGTGATCAGTGGGCACGACGAGGATCGCTTCATCCGCGCGGCGATCGAACACGGGGCATCGGGCTTCATCCCGAAGACCTTGCCCGGGACCGAAGTCATACTGGGGCTGCGCGAGATCATCGCGGGTGGACGCTTCTTTCCCGCCGGCTTCTCGCACGAGGAGCGGTCCGGAGACCCTCGCGGGGGCGACGCCGCGACGCCGGCCACCGGCGAGGACAGCGGCCCGACGCCGGGACGCAAGCAGCTGCAGGTCCTGCAGCTGATGGCCGACGGCAACTCGAACAAGCAGATCTCGCAGATCGTGGGCATCACCGAGGCGACGGTGAAATACCACACGTCGCAGCTGTTTCGACTGTTCGGGGTGAGGAACCGCACCTCCTGCGTACGGGAAGCCCAGCGGCGCGGCCTGATCCGTTCGTTCGAGGAGCAGTAGGCCCGACGGCGGATCGGGCCCCGACTCAGGCCCCGGCAGCGACCGGCCGCCGCCCCACGATGAACCGGTACGGGATCAGGGAGAGCGCCGCGATGCCCCATTTGATCCCGAGATCACCGGTGGCCCAGCCGATCCAGGGCAGGCCGCTCCCGGCGAAGGCGAGCGAGAAGAACAGCACGGTGTCGAGCGCGGCGCCGAGCACCGTCGACACGGCGGGCGCGATCCACCAGGTGCCCCCGCGCAAGCGATCGAACACCTGTACATCGAAAAGCTGCGCCACCAGGAAGGCGATGCCTGAGGCAAGCGCGATGCGCCAGTCCACGACCAGCGACAGCGCGACGCCGAGCGCGAAACCCACCAGCACCACGCGGCGCGCGGCGGACGCGCCGTGCAGGCGATTGACGAGATCGGTGACGAGAAAGGCGAAGGGGTAAGTCAGCGCGCCCCAGGTCAGCCAGTCGTTGATCGGCTTCTCGACCAGAAAGTTCGAGGCGAGCACGACGACCGCCATGGCGGCAGCGAATGGCCAGAGGAGACGAAGCATCGGGGAGCGATCGGCGCGGTGTCGGGAAGCCGCTCAGTCTAGCGCCTCAGCCACGCAGCGGGAACTCGGCGAGGCGGACGAACGGTGATGACGGCGTCGTCTCGCGGCACAGGGCCAGCCGATCGAACACGGCCCGGTCGCCGACACTCGAACGATAGCGCGCGATCAGCGCATCCAGCCAGGTCGCGGCGAGTTCACCGGCCTCGCCCTCGTCGGGCAGCACGGCCGAGAGGGTCATGTGGAAACGAAAGCCCTCGAGCACGTGCGGGTAGCCCCAGCGCTCGAGCCGGGCGCGAGCGGCGGGGTCCAGCGTGTCGGGCCGCCGACGCGCGACGGCGGCGGCATCGAGCGGCGCACGGAACGGCTCGAGCCCGATCACGCAATCGGCCGCGAGGCGATCGAGCGGCTCGAGCGCGGCGGGCAGGACCAGCGCTGCGAAGGCGCCGTGGCGCGCCGGAGCGAGACCTGCCAGCGGGATCGGCGCGTGCGTGCCGGCGAGCGCATCGCAGGCTTCCACCAGCGCCATCTCGTCGGTGTCCCCGGCGAGCACGAAGGGCGCCTTCAGCGTCGCGTGGAAACCGTAGCGAGCCGGGCGGGCCGTCCACGCAGGCGGGACGACGACCGGTCCCGTCAGCGGGGCCACGGGCGCGCCCACCGCGTCTCGCCCCAGGACCCCCTGGCCGAAGTCGGCGAGCGGCGTGCCGTCCTCCGGCACGAAATAGACCGCGTGCCGTGTCACGCGACGCGCCGACCGCCGACGATGACCTCGCGCACCACCGGCAGCCCCCCGACGACGTCGAGTCGTACCAGATCGGCCCGCCGTCCGACGACGAGCGCACCGCGGTCATCGAGCCCGAGGCGCTCGGCCGGCGCCGACGTCACCAGGGCGACGGCCCGCGGCAGCGCGTAGAGCCCGTCGGCGACCAGCCGGAAGACCGCCTGGAGCAGACTGGCCGGCACGTAGTCCGAGGACAGTCCGTGGAGCACGTCGGCCCGGGCGAGTTCGGCCACCGACACGTTGCCCGAGTGCGAGCCGCCGCGCACGACGTTGGGGGCGCCGCCGAGATTCCATTGACCGTGCGAGGCGCCGGCCACCGCCGCCTCCAGCGTGCAGGGGAATTCGGCGATGCGCACCCCCTCGTCCAGCGCCTCGGCGACGTGCTCGAGCGTCGTGTCGTCATGGCTCGCGACGGTCAGCGTGCCGCCCGCCATGCGGGACGCCACCCGCTCCAGCACGGCGCGGCGATTGGCGGCGACGTGACGCTGACCGGCGGCCATCCGGATGTCGATGGTGCGTCGGGCCGCCTCGCTACCCCCCTTGTGCTCCAGCAGCGACGCGATGTCACGCCATTGGCGCTGTCCCGGCGTGTGATCCATCAGCGAGAGGATGGTCACGCGGGAATCGTCGACGAACGCCTCGAGCATGTCCGGCAGCGTGGGATCGGTCAGTTCGCAACGCATGTGCAGGCGGTGATCCACGCGCAGCACATCGCGTTCACGCCCGGCCGCGAGCGCGTCGCGGACCTCGCCGAACAGCTCGCCGCGCGTGCGCGCCTCACCCTCGTGCGCCCCGATGCGCAACGCGTCATGGACGGTGGTGATCCCCGACATGGCGATCTCGGCGTCGTGCGCCAGCAGCGCGGCGAGCGCGTTCGGCCAGCGCGCAGCCGGGCGCGGCAGCAGATGACGCTCGACATTGTCGGTATGCGGTTCGATCAGGCCCGGAATCAGGTAGTGGCCGTCCACCGGACCGCCCACCGGCTCTCGCGCGCCGGCAGCGTCATCGCCGGTCTCGGTCGGGGTATCGCCCTCGATCCCGACGATGTGTCCGTCCGCGATCTCGAGCGTGCCGTCGACCCATCCCTCCGGCAACACGAGCCGCGCCGGTGGCAGTCGCGCGCTCACGGCGCCCACCCGCGAGCGCGGACGAGACCCGGACCGATCGTTGCCGTCCCCCTCGTGCTCGACACGAGACTAGAGCGAGCGGCTCCAGCGACCGATGCGCTGGTTGAGTTCCCGCCGCACGGAGAGGTTCTGTTCGAGCGAGTTCTCGAGCTGGTCGATGCGGTCGAGCAGATTGTCCGCATCCTCGTCGGGTTCGAGCGCCTCGCGCTGGCGGCGGGCGTCATCGAGACTGCGCCGGTTCCGCTCGTAGGCGAGCTGCAGCTCGTCGTTCCGGATGTTCATGCCACGCACGTAGCTGATGAGGAAACGGCCTTCGAGTGCCACCGGACAGTTTCCGGTGTAGGACTCGCCACCCTCGCCCAGGTCGAAGCCGCGCGTCGGCTCGCAGTATTCCTCGAGACCGCGCGCATGCCCCTCCGTCCAGGCACCGGAATCCACCGGAATGTCGTAGTCCGAGCAACGGTCGGCGAGCACGCCGACGCGCTCGAAGCCGAGACCCGCACGTCCGTCGCGGAAGCCGAGGCCTTCCCAGTCACCGCTCTCGCAGTCGCGCTTTGCCGCGGAGGCGCAGCCGCCGAGAACGGCGAGTACGAGCAGGCCGGCGACAAGTCTGATGCGGTTCATGTGTTCGTCTCGAGTCTGTATGCCCAGCCGTGCGGATCGTCCGCCCGGCCCCACTGGATGGCGTTCAGGCGCTCGCGCAATGCTCGCAGCTTCGGGCCCGGTCGTCCGGTGCCCACCGTGTGCTCGCGCCCGTCGTGGATCAGCGTGCCGACGGCCGCCAGCACCGCGGCGGTGCCGCTCAGGCCAGCCTCGGCATCCGGGCTCGCGGCCCGCTCGAGCAACTCCTCGACCGGGAAATCCCGCTCCTCGACACGAAGCCCCGACTCGACCGCGAGCGTGAGCAGGGAATCCCGGGTGACGCCATGGAGGAAGGATTCGTCGAGCGACTTGGTGATGAGTGTGTCGCCATCGACAAGCACGAAGTTCGCCGCCCCGGTCTCCTGCACGTCACCGTCCGGACAGAAGAGCACCTGATCGGCGCGAGCGGCGAGCTTCGCGCGCTCGATGTGCTTGAGCGCACTCGCGTAATTGCCGCCGCCCTTGACCATGCCGTGATCCGGCGCGCAGCGCCCGCCGGAGCGCTCCAGCAACAAGCGAAGCGTCGCCTCCCCGCCCGCGAAGTAGTCGCCGACCGGGGACAGCAACACATACTGGAGCGAAGTGATCGAGGGGGCCGCCGCCTTGCCGATCGCCGCTTCCGTACCGATGTGCGTCGGGCGGATGTACATCGACCCGGGCGGTGCGGGAACGTCCGCGGCGAAGCGCGCGACGACATTCGTGATGAGCGTCATCGTCACCGCTCGATCGATCGGCGGCAGGCACAGCAGCTCGGAACTCTGCGCGAAGCGCGCGACGTTCAGCTCGGGACGGAACAGCGCGATGGTGCCGTCGTCGTGACGGAACGCCTTCAGCCCTTCGAAGCAGGTGCTCGCGTAGTGGAAGACGTGCGCGCCCGGGTGCAGCGGCAGCGCGTCGCTCGGGGCGAACGCAGGCTCGCTCCACCGCGCCCCGTCGAAGTGGCTGAGCGCCATCTCGGGCATGAAGCGCGTACCGAAGTCACCGGCCATCGAAGGTTCCGTTCTCGACGCGAGCGCGTCACGGACCGGACAGTACCCAAACCGCGCGTTTCAGGCCAGTGCCGGGAATACGCCATGAAAGGGCCGGGCCCGCCGCCGTCAGGTGCCGGCGACGTCGCCGACGAGATCCTGCAGCCTTCCCCGCACGTCGGTGGTCACGACTTCTCCACCTCGCTGTGGAGCTTGAGGACGTTGTTGCCGTCCTCGACGTGGATGTAGTAGGCCGGGTCGTCCTTCGACCCCTTGCGCACCACCTCGCTGCCGTCGATGGTGCGGGTGGTCTTCTCGGTGAAGACCGACTGGATGGTGCCGTGGCCGTAGCCGTTGCCCCACTTCCACTTGACCGAATCGCCTTCGTTGTACATCGCGTGTCCTCTCCCGTGTCGACGATCCAGCCGACACCGTAGCGAGCCACTGGCGAGGCGCGGGGCCGTCACCGCATGTCCGGCAAGACTTACAGCATGGGCAGGAGCGCGAGCGTCCCCCATACCCAGAGCCACAGCAGGAGCGCGACCAGCACCGCACCCGAGCCCATGTCCTTGGCACGCCCCGAGAGTTCGTGCAGCTCGGGACCGATGCGATCGACGACCGCCTCGACCGCGCTGTTTAGCAGCTCGACGATCAGCACCAGCAAGGTGGTCCCGATCAGCATCGCCCGCTCGACCGGCGACACGTCGAGCAGGCAGGCCAGCGGCAGGAACACCACGGCGAGCAGTGTCTCCTGACGGAACGCCGCCTCGTACCGGAACGCCGCGCGGATGCCCGCCCATGCGTACACTCCGGCGAGCATGATCCGTTTCAGACCGGTGTTCTTGGGCATCTTCTCGACTTCTCCTGTCGGCCGTCTTCACGTGTCCGCGCTCACGCCACGCGGCGGGCGCCGTCGCGCCCAGCGCTCGCCGGCGCCACTGTACCCGCGTCGCCCGGGATCCTCGACGCGTCTGGCCACGATCGTGCTCGCCGGCGCGGCGCTCGCGATGGCCGCCAACGTGCCGGTCGTGCGCGCCGACGAGCGGCCCGCCGCCATCGACCCCGCGACCCCGGACGCCGCGCTCGAGGGCTCGGTGACCGTGGCGGCCGCCTCCAGCCTGCGGACCCTCTGGCCGCGTCTGGAGGACGCCTGGGCAGCAACCCTGCCCGGCGTGTCCGCCAGACCGAGCTTCGGCGCGTCGCGGCTGCTGGGCCGTCAGATCGATCGGGGCGCGCCGTTCGAACTGCTGCTGGCGGCCGACGAGGCATCGGTGGAGCGCCTGTCCGCCCGCCGCGCCGATCCGGCCGATGCGCGCGTCTATGCCGTCGGCCGCCTGGCGCTGGTTCAGCGCGGCGCGCCGAGCGGTGAGCCCGGCGACGGTCGCGCGAACGATCCGGCAGCAGAGCGCCTCGATGCCATCGACAGGTTGACGAGACACCTCGACGCCTCCGCGGTGAACCGGCTGGCCATACCGAATCCGGAACACGCGCCCTACGGCGTGGCCGCGCGCGAGGCCTTGAACAGCGCCGGAGCCTGGCCTCTGCCGAGCGGGCGATTGGTGGTCGGGGAGAACGCGACGCAGACCCTGCAGTTCGTCCTGGCCGGCGCCGTCGACATCGCGCTCGTGCCCTGGTCGCTCGTGGCGAGCGAAGCGCCGCCGGGCACCCGCGCGACGCGCGTGACGGCGACGCGCCACGCGCCGATCGTGCACCGGCTCGTGACCGTCCGCGACGCCTCTCCGGCGGCGCTCGGGCTCGCCCGGTGGTTGCTGGGCGAGGAAGCTCGCGCGGTATTCGCGGACGCCGGTCTCGACGCGCCGCCCGACACCACACCCGGGACGTCCCGGGACGTACCTGCCGGGCGATGACCGCCTTCTGGCTCTCGCTCCGGGTGGCTGCCTGGACCACGCTGCTGCTGCTGCCGATCGGGCTGTTCCTCGGGCGTTGGCTCGCCGGCAGCCGCTGGCGCGGCCGTCCCTGGCTGGAGGCGGCATTGCTGCTCCCGCTGGTCCTGCCGCCGACCGTCATCGGCTACTACCTCCTGGTCGCCCTCGCCCCGACCTCGGCGTTCGGCGCCGCGCTGGCCGCGCTCGTCGGCCAGCCGCTCGTGTTCAGCTTCCCGGGTCTCGTGCTCGCCTCCCTCGTCGTGAACCTGCCGTTCGCGGTGCAACCGGTGCAGCAGGCGTTTTCGGCGCTGCCCGCGGACGTGCGCGAGGCGGCGGCGGTCAGTGGACTCTCGCCGTTGCGGACCTTTCTCGTGATCGAGCTGCCGCTGACCTGGACCGGGGTGTTCGGCGCGGCCGCCCTGGTGTTCGCGCACACGCTCGGCGAGTTCGGCGTGGTGCTCATGGTGGGTGGCAATATCGAGGGCGTGACCCGGACGCTGTCGATCGCGATCTACGACGACGTGCAGTCCTTCGACATGCGTGCCGCCGGACTGTCGAGTCTCGCGCTGGTCGGCTTCTCGCTGGTCGCGCTCGCCGCCGTGCGCGTCAGCGCGGCGCGCGCCGAACGCGCGCGCCACCCGGACCGATCGTGAGCGACCTGCAGCCCGGCCTCGATGTCCGACTCGCCCAGCGCGGTCCGATCCCGCTCGACATCAGGCTCGGCTGCCGCCGCGGCGAACTGCATGCCCTCGCGGGACCGTCGGGCAGCGGCAAGACCAGCGTGCTCCGCGTCGTCGCCGGCCTGCAAGCGGTGAGCGACGGGCGTGTGGCCTGCGGCGACTCCCTGTGGCTCGATACGGCGGGCGGCGTGCGGGTGCCGCCGCGCAAGCGCCGCGTCGGTCTGGTCTTCCAGCACTACGCCCTGTTCCCGCACCTCGACGTCCGCCGCAACCTGACGCTCGCGATGGGTCACCTGCCACGTCGCGAGCGAGGCGCGCGTGCCGACGCGCTGCTGGAGCGGGTGAACATGGACGGTCTCGGCGCGCGTCGAGTGACCGCACTTTCCGGTGGCCAGCGCCAGCGCGTCGCGCTCGCCCGAGCGCTCGCCCGCGACCCGGACGTGCTGCTGCTCGACGAACCCTTCTCGGCCGTCGACCGGGAGACCCGTCGCCGCCTGCATCGCGAACTGGCACGCCTCCGCGCGACACTCGACATCCCGATGATTCTCGTCACCCACGACCTCGAGGAAGTGCAGCTGCTGGCCGACACGCTCTCGCTGGTACACCACGGCACCACGCTGCAGAACGGTCCCGTCGAGACCGTGATGCGCCATCCGTGCTCCCGAACGGCCGCCCGCCTGCTCGGGCATCAGAACCTCTTTCGTGGCGAGGTGCTCGCGACGAACGGCCGCACCACCCGCTACCGCATCGGCAACGCCACCCTGGTCGGCGCCGCTGGCTCGCCCGCCGTCGGCAGGGCTGCCGGGCTCGAGGTCGGCGCGTCGGTGACCTTGCTCGTTCCCCCGTCCGCGATTCGTCTGACGGCGCCGGACGCTCGCCGCGCCGGAATCGATCACGCAGGCGACGACTCTCACCGCCCCCGGCGCGATGCCGCCCGGCTGACCGACGATGCGCCGCTCCGCGCCCGCGTCGGCGAGGTCGTGGCGCTCGGCGACGAACTCTCCTTGCGCCTCCGCCTCGACGACGTGGAGAAATCGCTGCGCCTGCGCGTGTCTCGTTCCCGGGCCGCCTCTCTCGATCTGTCGCAGGGCGTGCGACTCGACGTGCACGTGACACCGGACGCGGTCCACGTGATGCCGGAACCTGCGCCCGAACGGCCTACAATCCACGCATGATCAGCCGCTTCCTGCCGACCCGTCGTCGCGCCTTCGAGGATCTCTCCGAACAGGAGATCCTTGCCCTGGCCATCTCCTCCGAGGAGGACGACATGCGCATCTACCGCGCCTATGCCGACGGGCTCCGCGAGAGCTTCTCCGCCTCCGCCGCCGTGTTCGACGACATGGCCGACGAGGAGAACGATCACCGCACGCGCCTGATCGACCTGCACCAGGTGCGCTTCGGCGACATCATCCCCCTGCTTCGCCGCGAACACGTGCGCGGCTACTACGAGCGCAAGCCGGACTGGCTCGTCCGTCCGCTGCCGCTCGAGAAGACGCGCGAGAGGGCCAGCGAGATGGAGCACCAGGCGGAGCGCTTCTACCGGGCCGCCGCCGCTCGAACCACCGACGCCGCCACGCGCAAGCTGCTCGGCGATCTCGCCCATGCCGAAGCGAACCACGGCGAGCTCGCCGACCGCCTCGAGCGCGAACACCTCACCGACGAAGCGCGCGACGAGGAGGACGCGACCGAGCAGAAGCAGTTCCTGCTCACCTGGGTGCAGCCCGGACTCGCCGGACTGATGGACGGCTCCATCTCGACGCTCGCGCCGATCTTCGCCGCCGCCTTCGCCACCGGCGACACCTGGCGCACCTTTCTGATCGGGCTGTCCGCGTCGATCGGCGCCGGCATCTCCATGGGTTTCACGGAGGCCGCGCACGACGACGGCGTGCTGAGCGGACGCGGCTCGCCGATCAAGCGCGGTCTGGCGTCTGGCGTGATGACGACCCTCGGCGGCCTCGGCCACGCGCTGCCCTATCTCATCCCGAACTTCCGTGTCGCCACGACCATCGCCATCGCGGTCGTCTTCGTCGAGCTTTGGGCCATCACATGGATCCAGCACCGCTACATGGACACCTCCTGGGGCCGCTCGATGTTCCAGGTGCTGCTCGGCGGTTCGCTGGTGCTGGCGGCCGGCATCATCATCGGCCAGTACTGAATCGCCGATCGGCCGGGCGCGGGCGTCAAAAGCCCACCACCGCCGGACGCGCCTCGGGCGCTAGACTCGACGGACCGGCTCCGAGGCGGGGTCGTCGATCCGGAGAACGACATGCCCACACGGCAGGTTCACGAGGACTTCGAAGTCTTCGCCGCCGAAGGCGACAACGCCATCGGTGCGGTGCGCGAGATACACCCCGATCATCTCGTCGTCTGGATAGAGAATCGGGGCGACACGCGCATCGACGCCGAGCACATCGCCAGCGCGCATGACGGCAAGGTGCTGCTCGAGGCGGACGGACTGCCCGAGCGGCTGCGTGAGGCGATCGCCCATGCGCACGATGCCGAGTCGGCACGCGAACCGGATTCCGTCGACCTGGATTGAGGCGTTCCCGGCGACACCGCGCATGCAGCGGGCAGCCGGGTTCGTCGAACGGTGTGCTGGAGGCGAAGCGGCGACATTCCCCGGTCGACTATCTTCCATGGACCGTCCCGTCCCCGAGCGCCCTCATGTCCACGCGTCTCCTCATGTCCGTCGGTGTCCTCACGGCCCTGCTCGGCGGCTGCCAGTCGTCGAGCCGTTCGAACGAGCGCTCGGACGATTCGGCCGATCGAGGATCGCTCGCCGAACCCGTCGGGGAAACGTCGGCGAGCGAAGCGGCGGCGAGCGAAACGTCGGATCCGGCGATGACCGATTCGCCCGCGGAGTCCCAGCCTCCGGACGGCGGATCCGTGCCGGACCCCGCCACGCAGAACACCCTGCGCGTGGACTACGCGATCACGGTGCCGTCGCACGTCTCGGACACCCTGACGGTAAGCCTGGTTCGCGGCGAGGACAGCGTGTCGGCGACATGGTCGGGCGACGAATTCTGGTCGGCCAGCGAAGTCTTGCCGACCGACGTCGTCACCTCCCCCGTCGTCACCTTCGCGGACGACGCCGGTCGGCTCACGCTGGGCACCGCCGAGCTTTCCTTCAGGACGGGCACCGACGCCCTGCAGCTGGTCTCGGTCACGGCCGAGCAATTCGACACCGCGCGTTGGGACGACGACGGAGACGGCATCAGCAACCTTCGTGAACGCGTGGGCGGTACCGACCCCTTCCTCGACGAATCGGGCGAACTCGAGCGGCGAGAGACCTTCGACCCCCTCAGTTCGTTCGTCCGTCCCGTCGCGCTCGAGGTCATCGAGCGGGCTTCCTCGTTCCACGAGTCGTCGATGCCGGCCTCCTTTCCATACGTGGAGCGTGTTCAGGCGGGCCCGCCTGCGGAGACCTTCGGCTACACGACGCCGGGCTATACCTTCCGTCGGGTCGCCGACGTGGACGCGTCCGGCGTGGGCAGCTTCGAGAGCTATGTCCAGACGATCGAGCGAGACGACAACACCATCGTGGCCCTGTCTGGCAGCCGCGACGTCGTCGACGGTGACATCGCGTGGACGGGACACCAGGAGCGATCCAATGCCTCGACGGGTGTCCGCCAACGCGTCGACTTCACGACGGCGTTCGAGCGGACCGGCGCGACCGTTCGAGGGCTCTCCGGTGTGCTGACCTACGAGGCGTTCGGGACCGGGTCGAACGACACCGGTGGCGTGGCGATCCGGGTGAGCTACACACTGACTGCCAGGCCGATCGACGGCATGTCCGTCTGCCTGCCCGTCGCCGGTCGCATCGAGTACGACGGCCTGGCGCCGGAACGCGAGAACGCCGTGACCACCATCGTCAAGGGTATCGACGACGATGACTGGCGCGTGACGTCGATCGACGGCACGGGTCGGATCACCGACGACTTCCTGCTCGGAACGCTCGGCACCGAGCTCTACTGCGACTACCGGGAGTGAAACGGCGACCGGACGAGGGCCTGCTCGTGCCCCGGAAACGAGCGGAGGTGAGGCCTCGTCGACGAACTACTGTTGTTATGAACAGTTTTTGGGAGTAGCTTACGGATCGTGCCGAACGGACATCGCATCAGGCGGCGACCCGGGCCCTTCGACCAGCAGGCTTGTCTCATGACGCAGCAGATCAGAATCACCGTCCTGCCGGACGATCAGGCTCACCCAGACCTGGTCATCGCGGCCGTCGAGGCGAATATCGCGCGGTTCGACGACGCTCGCCTGATCGCGTACTGGACCGACGTGTCGGCCGGCCTCGGCGATGCCGAGCTGGCCATTCGCATGGACGTGAGCCTCGAGACAAGGCCTGCCCTCGCGGGGCCTGCCCTCGCGGGGCCAGCCATCGAGCGCTCTGCCGTCACGAGGTCTGTCGTCACGGGGTCTGCCATCACGAGTCCCGGCATCGCAGGGTCTGCCATCGGTCTGATCGAGCGCGCCGTCGAACAGGATCTCAGGCGCCGTCAGCTTCCCTGCTCGGTCGTGGTACGGGCCCTCGAGCCACCCGTCTTCGACGACGACCGGGCGTCACTGCCCACGGTGCGCGACGACGTGCGTCGTCTCGTGAATCTAGTTCCACGCGGCCGCGTGACGACCGTCACGGCCATCGGCGAGTGGATGGACACGGCGAGCGAACGCGTTGCCGCGACGATCGACGACCTGGCGACGAACTCGCGCGCCGCGACGCCCTGGCACCGGATCACCGCAGCCCACGGCCGCATCGATGCGTTGCGCGATCCGAGGCGGATCCGACTGCAGGCCGCGCGTCTCGAATCCGACGGTGTGCCGGTTCGGCACGAGCGCGTGGTCGGCTTCGGCGCGCGATTCATCGACGTCGTCCGCCTGCGTGGCGACAGCGTGATCCGCTGAACCCGGCTCGGCGAGTCCGTGCCGCGACGTCAGGTCACTCCTCTGCGCCGGCCGGTGTCGGCACGGGTCGAATGACGTGGTCGAACCAGAAGTACAGCATGTGCGCGATGGCGTCCTTGTCCGCCTTCAGGTCACCACCCTTGATCATGTAAGCGTTGGCGTAATTCGCGTGGCAAAAGCGGATGTCGCCGGGATCGGTCGAGGTGGACAGCATCACGATGGGGATGTCACGGAGCGTCATGTCGCCCTTGACGTGTGCGAGCGTCTCCAGGCCGTTCATCCGCGGCATGTTGATGTCGAGCAGGATCAGGTCCGGCCGCTGATCCTGTATGGCGACCAGCGCCTCCTCCCCGTTCCTCGCCCGCTCGATCGCGATGCCGGAACGCAACTTCAGCAGGATGCGATAGAGGATCATCGCATCGACGTCGTCATCCTCGACCAGCAGCAGCCGATCCGCCCTATCGGTGCTCACGCCGCCTGCTCCAGCAGAACGTCCTCCGCCGCGTCGAGACCGAACAGGAAACGGGCGCCACCGACATGGTCCGGATCGAGCCGGATCGCACCGCCGTGCGACTCGACGACCGCCTTGACCAGAGACAGGCCGATACCGCTGCCGGCGTACTCGCTCTCGGCGCGATGCAGACGCTGGCAGGGTTCGAAGATCCGCTGGGCGAACCGCGGGTCGATGCCGATACCGTTGTCGGCAATGACGAATTCCATGAGCTCTCCATTCACTGTCGCGGACACGTCGACCACCGGTGACGTTCCGCTTGCCACATACTTGAGACTGTTGCCCAGCAGATTGTGAAGGGCTCGGCGGAGCAGCTCGGGGTCCGCCATGACCAAGCCCTCGGCCCGCACGTTCACCTGGCCACCGCTCGCCGCCAGCTGGGGCCGAAGCTCCTGGACCACACCGTCCACCAGCTCGGCCACGTCGACGGTTTCCAGCCGCGGCTCGGTAAATCCCGTCTGGGCGAAGTCCAGCAAGCTCTGCACCAGTCGATCCAGACGCTGCACCGACGCGGCGATCTTGTCGCTGTATTCACGGACAAGCTCGGGTTCGGCACTGTCTTCCTGAAGGAGTTCGCCGAACAGACCGATGTGGCGCAACGGACTTCGGAGGTCGTGCGACGCCATCGCGGCGAACTGTTGCAGCCCCTTGTTCGCCGTCTGCAGACCGGCGTTGCTGGACTCGAGCTGGCGATTCATCTGTCCCATGGCGGACAGGTGACGCCTGCTCTGGCGGTGGTTGAGCAGCAGCGTGAGCACCAGGGCACCGAGCACGATCACACCCACTACTCGTATCGTGCGCAGCAAGCCCGCCTCGCGCTCGATCTCGTCGACCTGCGTCTGCACGATCCCGGCGAGTCCATCGAGCAGCGTGTCGATCTCGCGAATGGCGTACTGGTCGTCGTAGCGCACCGCTCGATCGATCGACAGGGGGCTCTCGCCCTGCGTGTGAAGGCGCCGCACGTCCTCGAGGCTCATGCGGTAGGTGGCAATCATGCTTCGCGTCCGCTCGAGGACGAAAGGGAACCCCAGCGTCGCCGCCTCCGCCTCGAGCCGATCGACGAGAGCGCCTGCGCGGTCCGCGTCATCGAGGCCGGCCGCGTAAAAGCGGTCGTCCTCTGCGCGAAGCACCGAGTTCTTGAAGTTGTGGATCATGCCTCCGTAGCCGATCCTCCGCGTGAGCTGCAGCACGAGGGTCTGCGTCTTGGACATCGACCCGCGCAAGTCACCGATGCGGGTCTCGACGTCCTTCGATGCCGAGTACTGCGCGCCCATGAGCAGGCAGATGCCGACAAGCGCGGCCAACCACCCATGGCGCGCGACGGCACCGACGGCGTCGTGTTCGCGGATCTTGCAAAACGGGATTTTCACGACGTGGCCATGATTCGGGAAGCGGGAGGGCAGGCGCAGCTTGCGCGACGGTCCTATCGGCCCTTCTGCAAACGCGCTTTAATACGAAACGGCCCGGCCGAGTCCTGATCGAGATGCGCCGATCGCCTTTCCTCATGGGGCATAGGGCTCGACGGCCAGCACATCCATGCGGTATCCCGTCTCGGCCAGTGCACTCGTCACGGTTTCGGTTCGCAGAATTCCACGTATGACGACCGGGTCATAGCCGGAGCCTATGTCGACCGGTTCCTCGAGCTCCGCCATGACGATCTGATTGGCCGGTGGCGGCGGGGTGTGCACGCAGGCTCCGAAATACGGCACGAGCAGGAATTCGTCCAGCTGCGTCGCCCCGTCGAACTCCAGCGGCACCACGTAGCCCGGCAAGGTCACCAAACGCCCGTCGAGCGTCTCGTCGACCGGCGCGTAAGCCATCGCCTTCTCGATCTCGGCCAGCTCCGCGATCGACTCGTCACTGCCGTCGTACAGCTTCGCGAGCTTCTCGGGCGTGATGGTGGCGAACGGGTCGGGGGCGGGTTCGAACCCTTCGGGCACGAGATCCGCCCAGCCGAGGCGGATCGGTGTCTGGTCGGCGCCGACCGCCGATGCATCCCGGTTCCAGGGCCACTTCGAGGCAGGCACCACGTCCGCCAGCACGACGACGCCACTGACGGCGGTGACGACGAGGGCGGCGCTCAGGAGAACGGTACGGATCATCGGTGGAAGCTCCGGTGCGAAGGCACGACAAGTGGAGAGTATGGGATCAGACGCGCACGGTCATCCCGTCGGCCAGGGAGCGCCGGTAGGCGCGCCACGCGGGCAGGCAGCCGACCACGGTGGCGGAGACAAGGATCGTGCCCAGCATCGCCCAGTCGGTCGCCTCCGGCCAGGTCACTCCGACCGCAAGACCGAACCGACGTTCAAACCAGAAGCCTCCGACGAGCACGACGGCGTAGTGGAGCGCGAGTCCGCCCGCGATACCGCCCAGCCCCAGGAGCCCGGCCTCGAGCGCGAGCAGCGTGAACACCTGCGCCGGGCGAGCACCGGATGCGCGGAGGATCGCGATCTCGCGGCGCCGTGCGTCGAGACTGGCCAGCAGCACCGAGACGAGATTGACGAGCGCGGCGACGACCACGAAGGAAGAGACGATCAGCAAGGCCCGCTCGGCCACACCCACCAGATTCCACAGCTCGCGCAGCGCGACGCCGGGCAACACGGCCAGAAGCGGTTCGTCGGTGTAGTCGTTGATCGAGCGCTGCACGCGAAGCACCGAGCGCGGAGAATCGAGACCGAGCATGAAGGCGGTGACGGCCCGTGGCTGAAGCTCGGTCGCCCGCAGCGTCTCTGGCGATGTCGTCTGACCGGGAACCGGTGCGCCGCGACTCCAGTCGACGTGCATCGCCTCGATGCCCTCCAGGCTGACATGCACCGTCCGGTCGACAGGCGTGCCGGTCGGCATGAGGATGCCGGCCACCCGGAACGGCTGGTCGTCATGGTTGACGAGACCCACCCGCCCGGTTCCGTGCGAGACCACGATCGGATCCCCGACGCTGTAGCCCAGCGTTCGCGCCACCTCGCTCCCGAGCACGGCGTCGAACAGGTCGGCGAACGGGTTCACGCCCGGCCCCTGCGTCGACGGGTCGGCCGTCGCGAAGCGGAGCGCGCGTCCATCGCCGTGGCGGTAGTGCTCGAAGTAGGACGCGTCCGTGCCGAGCACGCGAAATCCCCGGTGCGAGTCACCGAGCGACAGCGGCACCGCCCAGCGCACTTCCGGTCTCGCGATGATCTCCTCGTAGCTCTCCCAGCTGACGTTGTTGGTCGCGTCGCCGATGCGGAAGACCGAGTAGAGCAGCAGCTGGATCGCGCCGCTTCTCGCACCGACGACGAGATCGACATCGGAGATGGTGTTCCCGAAGCTCGTTCGGGCGTCGCGCCGGATCTTCTCCACCGAGAGCAGCAGGGCGACGCTCATCGCGATCGCCAGGATCGCCAGCCCGGCGGTCAGGCGCCGGTTCAGCAGACTTGCCCAGGCGAGTCGCGCCAGACTCATCGGAGCGCCTCCGCCCGCATGCCCTGGCCGCCCGTCGACGCCGTGTTGAGGCCCATCAGATCGATGACGTCGTCGAAGCCGTTCTCGAGCGCACGGTCATGGCTGACGAACACGAGCGTCGCCCCCGCGGCGGCCACCTCGCCGAAGAGCAGCTCGAGGAAGTGTTGACGCGCATCGGCGTCGAGCGCCGAGGTCGGTTCGTCCGCGATGACGATGGACGGTCGACCGATCAGGGCACGTGCCGCCGCGACCCGCTGCTGCTGCCCCACGCTCAGGTGACTGACCGGACGCGATGCGAGTGCATCGACGTCGAGGTCGAGGGCTGCCAGCAGTCGGCGCGCCTCGTTCTCTAGCGTGCCGCCATCCGCGGCAGCGCGCTCGCGCCGGGTCGAAGAGAACCGGCACGGCAGCAACACGTTGTCGACGAGGCCGAGAAAGGGCAGCAGGTTGAACATCTGGAAGACGAAACCGATGCGATCGGCACGGAAGGTGTCGCGCGCACCACCCGACAGTGACTCGAGCGCCGTGCCGTCGATGCGGATGCGCCCGGCATCGGGTTTCAGGACAGCTCCGATCAGCGACAGCAAGGTGGTCTTGCCCGAGCCCGACGCGCCTCGAACGAAGACCCGGCTCCCTGCCGCGATCGACAGAGCCGGAATGTCGAGGACGTCCCGCGTCTGTCCGGGCCAGCGAAAGCGGAGATCGACGATGTCGATCGCCGACGTTGCCGCCGGCCCGGGACCCACCGCCGGCATGCTTAGAGAATCGGCTCGAGCTCGACGCTCGGGCGGTCGGCCGTCAGGCTCGCGCCGTCCTGCCCGCCGGGACCGACGAGCTGCACGTCGATGTTCCGGAAGCCGCCGAACTGATCGAACAAGGTCGTCGTGATCGTTCGCAAGGCATCGGGATCCGTGCAGGCCAGCACCTGCCCTACCGTCACGTCCGAATGCGTGCCCGCCTCGTCACCGTGATCGGCATGCTCGTCGTCGTGGCCGTCTTCTTCGCCGTGATCGTCCTCCTCGTGGCCCTCGGCGTCGTGATCATCCTCCTGATGGCCTTCCTCTTCGTGGTCGTCGGCGTCGTGGCCGTCTTCCTCGTGGCCCTCCTCCTCGTGGCCGTCTTCCTCGTGGCCCTCCTCTTCGTGGCCCTCCTCTTCGTGGCCGTCGGCGTCGTGGTCATCCTCGTCGTGGTCGTCATGATCATCGTCCTCCTCGGAAAACGAGAACGCGATCGAGACCTCCTGCAACGTGCAACCGGCCGCGGCGTCCGCGACGAACACACCGTCGGTTCCGAGCACCGATTCCGCCTCCGCCACGGCGGCCTTCTGCTCGTCGGTGGACGGCGCGTGCTCGAAGCCGAGCACGTTGTCCGCCGGGCTGTCGAGGTCGAGGTACAGAAGATCCCCGTCGAGCGCGATGTCGAGCGACGCCGTGCCGTGCTCGTGTGCATCGCGCTCGCGCTCGGCAGCGAGCACGGCAGGAGAGACCGCACCGACGCCGAGCAGCATCGCGACTGCCGTCGCGACGGGCGATCGAGCGGAAGGGAGACCGGTCGAACGGTCGTTTCGAAGGGATAGCCGCATGATGTCGGGTCCTGATCGAGAGGCGTCGCGCGAGCGCTGCGCGCCAGGTGAAGACGTTCGCTGCGGAAGGCAGCGGCGGTCTGGAACGGGTGATCGTCAAAGGTGTTACAACATATCATGACACGATCGCCGACCGCAGATCGCCAACCGCACGTACCCGTCACGTGCGCAGGATCAGCGCGGGGCGTGATCGGTTCGGCGGCGGCCCGGTGATTCGTGACGAGCCGATCGGGCTCGCGCCGGTAGAAGCGATCCTCGTGCTCGACCGGGAACGCCTGGCCGACGTGTCACTCAGGTGACCGTGGCGCGAACAAGGAACTCGGGACTATTCCACTCGGCGTTCGCGATCACCCGCTCGATCGCCTCGACGGCGCGCAGCACGTCGTCCATCGACAGGTAGAGCGGTGTGAACGCGAAGCGCATCAGGTCCGGCGCGCGGAAGTCGCCGACGACACCGTGACGGCGGATCAGTGCCTGCATGGCGGCGTAACCCTGCTCGAACGCGAACGAGACCTGAGAGCCGCGCTGCGCGGGGTCACGCGGACTGGCGAGTCGGAGCGCCGGGCAACGCGCCTCGACTTCGGCGATGAACCGTTCAGACAACTCGATCGACCGCGCGCGGACCGTGCCCATGTCCACGCCGTCCCACACATCGAGCGCCGCATCGAGCGCCGCCATGGCGAGCACCGGTGGTGTGCCGACGCGCAGGCGGCCGACGCCGGGCGCCGGGCGGTAATCGTGTTCGAAGGCGAAGGGTGCGGCATGACCGAGCCAGCCTGCGAGGATCGGCTCGATCGAGGCGTGCCACGTCGGGGCGGCGGCGATGAAGGCGGGCGCCCCCGGGCCGCCGTTCAGATACTTGTACGTGCAGCCGACGGCGAAGTCGGCATCGACGCCGGCGAGATCGACGTCGACGGCACCCGTCGAGTGCGCGAGATCCCAGACCACCGGGATGTCGAGGGCGTGGGCCGCTTCGGTCAGTGCGGCCATGTCGTGCAGACGACCGGTCCGGTAGTCCACGTGCGTGAGCATCAATACCGCGACGGAGTCGTCCAGACGCGCCATCACCGACTCGGGTTCGACGAGCTCGAGCCGATGGGCACCGCCCATGTGCGACAGCAGCCCGCTCGCCATGTAAAGGTCGGACGGGAAGTTGCCGGTGTCGGACAGCACGACCGGCCGATCGGCGTGGCGTCCGAGAGCGGCAGACAGCGCCTGGAACAGCCGGATGGACAAGGTGTCGCCGACCGTGACGCTGTCTTCCCACGCGCCGATCAGCCGACCGATGCGCGCACCGACGCGTTCCGGCTCGTCCATCCATCCCGCCTCGTTCCAGCCTCGGATGAGCAGCTCGCCCCACTCCTCGCCGATGCGTGCGGAGACTCGCTCGGCGACGCCCCTCGGCACCGGTCCGAGCGAATTGCCGTCCAGGTAGAGCACGCCGGCCGGCAGGTCGAACCGGCGTCGCGTGGCCGCGAAGGGGTCCTGCGCCTGCGGGCGTCGCGTGTCGGTCGATTCGGGGTGGGCCATCGGAGCAACGGTCAGGTGGAGTGCCCGGATATCCTACCCGTCGCGTTCGTGTCGACGATCGCCCGTCCTGTCCGGCACCGGGCCGACGTCCGGCCCGCGGTCCGGTTTGCTGTCCCAGTCGCGCGCCTTTCGACGCTCCCGGTTCCCTTGCCTTGCGTCAGAGCGGCATCGGCCCGTCCGATTTCACCTCTTCCATCACCGCGTACGTGTGCGTCTCGCGCACGCAGGGCAACGACAGCAGGCCGTCCGACAGGAACGCCCGATAGGCGGCCATGTCGGCCACGCGCGTCTTGACCAGATAGTCGAAGCCGCCGGCCACCATGTGGCACTCGAGCACCTCGGGTGCGGCGCGAGCGGCCTCGGCGAACGCCCGGAACACGTCCGGCGTCGTGCGCTCCAGACGGACCTCGACGAACACCAGCAGCCCGCGCCCGAGAACCTCCGGGGCGAGGCGCACGGTGAAGCCGCGGATCACCCCGTCGCGGCGCAGGCGCTTGAGCCGCTCGGCCGTCGCGTTGGGCGACAGGCCGATCCGCTCGGCCAGCGTGGTGGTCGGCAGACGCGCATCGCGCTGCAGGAGATCGAGCAGCGCCCGGTCGTGACGATCGAGCTTGATGGACATTCACCAGATCCGGTCGAGAACATGGTGAATGCTACCGCGAGTCGAATGATAGACCTGTCTGTTCGGTGACATTCTCGGTCGCAGGCGGGCTATAACGAACCGTGACGGTTCCGTGGTCCGACCCCGTCGCTCACCCCGTCGCCCGCGCCACCGAGAGTCCGCTGCCATGTCCGTCGCTGACGAGTCTGTCGCTTCCTCCACCGCACCGGGCGGGGACGCCACGCCGCCGACCGGGCTCGACGCGCTGCGCCGACGCGTCCGCGCGCAGTACGGTCGCGGCGAGGCCGAGGTCGTCCGCGAGCTGCTCGACGTCGTCCCGCTCGATCCCGCCGGACGGAAGGCTGTCTGCGACGAGGCGACCGATGTCGTCGAGACGCTCAGGCAGGCCAACGCGCCGACCATGATGGAAAGTTTCCTGGGGGAGTACGGCCTGTCCACCCGGGAGGGTGTCGGCCTGATGTGTCTCGCCGAAGCGCTGCTCCGCGTGCCCGATGCCGAGACCATCGACGAGCTGATTGCCGACAAGCTCGAGGATTCGAACTGGTCCGCGCACCTCGGGCACTCGAGTTCGCCGCTGGTCAACGCCTCCACCTGGGCGCTGATGCTGACCGGCCGGCTGCTCGACGACGGCGATGATCCGGTGGGCAGCGTCCGCCCCCTGATCCGGCGGCTCGGCGAACCGGTCGTGAGGAAGGCGGTGGCCCAGTCGATGAAACTGCTCGGCAAGCAATTCGTGCTCGGGCGCGACATCGACGAGGCGGTCAAGGAAGCCCGTTCACTGGAGAAGCAGGGCTACACCTACTCCTACGACATGCTGGGCGAGGCGGCACGCACCGCGAACGACGCGCGTCGCTATCACGCCGCCTACGCGAACGCGATCGCACGACTCGGACAGGTGGCGGGAGAGGATGTTCGAACGCGTCCCGGCATCTCGGTCAAGCTCTCGGCCCTGCACCCCCGCTACGAGCACTCGCACCATCATCTGGTCATGGAGGAGCTCTTGCCGCGAGTGCGCAGCCTGGCCATCGATGCCGCCCGCGCGGGCATCGGCTTCAACATCGATGCCGAGGAGGCCGACCGGCTGGATCTCTCGCTCGATGTGATCGAGGCGTTGATCGCGACACCGGAGCTCGCCGGCTGGGACGGCTTCGGCGTGGTCGTGCAGGCCTACGGCCGACGCGCGCTCCCGGTCATCGACTGGCTGGTCGCGCTCGCCCGACTGCACGAGCGACGCATCATGGTCCGGCTGGTCAAGGGCGCGTACTGGGACACGGAGGTCAAGGAGGCGCAGACGCTCGGTGTCGCCTCCTTCCCGGTCTTCACGCGCAAGGCCAACACGGATCTCTCCTACCTTGCCTGTGCGGGTCGATTGCTCGAGCATCGCGACGTGATCTACCCGCAATTCGCCACACACAATGCTCACACCGTGGTCGCCATCCGGCACATGGCGGGCGGCGATGTCTCGGGCTACGAATACCAGCGATTGCACGGCATGGGGGAGTCCCTCCACGAGACGGTGCGCCAGCGCCACGGTACGCGGTGTCGCATCTATGCCCCCGTGGGCGCACACCGTGATCTGCTCGCCTACCTCGTGCGTCGCCTGCTGGAGAACGGGGCGAACAGCTCCTTCGTCAACCAGATCGTGGACACGAGCGTGCCGGCGGCCGACGTCGCGCGCGACCCGATCGGCGCCGTCGCGGCCGAGCCGGAGGCGGTACACCCCGCCATCCTGCATCCGGTCGCCCTGTACGGAAAGGCGCGACCGAACTCGCGCGGTTTCCGGATCAACGACCCGGCCTCGCTCATGCCGCTCCTCGAGGCGCGCAACGCGTTCGCCGATCATCATTGGCACGCGACACCGCTCGTCGTTGGCAAGTGGACAGGGACAGCCTTGCGGGAACGGCACTCGCCGAGCGACCCGACGCGCGTCGTCGGCGACGCCATCGACGCGACCGAGGCGGACGTCGACGTCGCCATCGCCGCCGCCCGTGACGGTGCGAGCGGCTGGCAGGACACGCCCGCGGCCGACCGCGCCCTGGCCCTTCGACGAGCGGCGGATCTGTACGAGGCGCACATCGCCGAACTCGTCGCACTGGATTGCCGCGAGGCCGGCAAGACACTGGCCGACGGCATATCGGAAGTGCGCGAGGCGGTGGACTTCCTCCGCTACTACGCCAACGATGCCGAACGGCTCGACGGTGCGACGAGCCGTGGACAGCCACTCGCCGCACGTGGCGTCATCGCCTGCATCAGTCCCTGGAACTTCCCGCTCGCGATCTTCACCGGTCAGATCGCCGGCGCGCTGGCGGCGGGCAACGTCGTCCTCGCGAAGCCCGCCGAGCAGACGCCGTTGATCGCGGCGCGCGGCGTCGCGCTGATGCGCGAGGCGGGCGTGCCCGATGTCGCGCTGCAGCTCCTGCCCGGCGGTGGCGGCATCGGCGCTCGGCTCACGGGCGACCCGCGCATCGACGGCGTCTGCTTCACGGGATCGACCGAGACCGCGCGCCTGATCGAGCGCTCGCTCGCGGCGCGCACGGCCGCGGATGTCGCGAACGGCGCGACACCGAACCCGCTGCTGATCGCCGAGACCGGCGGCCTGAACGCGATGATCGTCGACTCCACGGCGCTGACCGAGCAGGTCGTGCGTGACGTGGTCGTCTCCTCCTTTCAGAGCGCGGGCCAACGCTGCTCGGCCTTGCGCATGCTCTACGTGCAGAAGGAGGCGAAGGCGCGCACCCTGGAGATGCTCACGGGTGCCCTCGATGCGCTCGAGATCGGCGACCCATGGCAACTCTCCACCGATGTCGGACCGGTCGTCGATGCCGAGGCGAGGGACAGCATCGTCACCTGGGTGGAGGCGCAGCGCGCCGCCGGTCGGGTTCTGCACGAAGGCCGCGCACCGGCGGCCGGCTTCTTCGTCGCGCCCTGCATCGTCGAGGTCGGCGGCATCGAGGCGCTGGAGCGCGAGGTGTTCGGCCCGGTGCTGCACGTCGCGACGTTCGAGGCCAACGAACTCGAGCAGGTCGTCGACGCGGTCAACGCCCGCGGCTACGGACTCACCTTCGGCCTGCACACGCGCATCGATGATCGGGTCGAGCGGGTGGTGGAGCGGATACGCGTGGGCAACGTCTACGTGAACCGCAACCAGATCGGTGCGGTCGTGGGTTCGCAGCCGTTCGGCGGCGAGGGCCTGTCGGGCACCGGGCCCAAGGCGGGCGGCCCGCAGTACGTGCGTCGCTTCCTGACTGTCGACGACGACCGTGCGGGCACGTCCGGTCGAGCACGGGCCGCCGCGAACGAACCGCTCGAGACCGCGCCCGCCATCGACACGGCGGCACTCGTCGCCGCTCTCGCCGCCCTGCCAGACGCCGGCCCGGTCACTCGCGGTCACGGCGTCGGCGCGGCCGGTCGCGTGCTGCCCGGGCCCACGGGCGAGAGCAACCACCTCGCGGTGAACGCCCGCGGCCCGGTGCTGGTGGTCGGCGACGATGCCGCGCTTGCCCTGGCCCACATCGCCGACGCCCGCGCGGCCGGCTGTCCGGCGCTGGTCGTTTCCGATGCCGACGCGGTGCTCGACGGGCTGGAGGAGGAATGGCACGGGGACGATCGCGTGGCAGCGCTTCGCGGTCGGATGGCGCCCGGCACCGTCACCGCGGCACAGCCGCTCGCGGCACTGGCGGTGGCGAGCACGGCGGTCGAGACGGTGCTCGCCCTTCGCCGGGCGCTGGCCGACCGGGAAGGCGCGATCGTGCCGCTGATCACGACCGCGGGAGACGTCTCGCGTTACGTGATCGAACGCCACGTCTGCATCGACACGACCGCCGCCGGCGGCAACGCCTCGCTGCTCGCCGCGGCCGACTGAGCGGACGCGGCGCCGCTCGGGCACCGCATTCGCGCCGCCGTGACGGTCGCCGCCGTGGCGATCGCAGCCGTGGCGATCGATCAGGCGGCGATGGCGTCGAAGGCGGGACTCGAGAATTCGACGGGTTGCCGCCGCGTGCCGGCGATCAGATGAGCCGCGATACCGTGCCGCTCGGCGACGGCGAGCGCCGCCTGCGGCCCGAGAATCATCAGCGCGGTCGACAGGGCATCCGCCGCCATGGCGGTGCCGGCGATCACGCTGACGGAGGCGAGGCCATGCCGCACGGGCCGGCCCGTCCGCGGGTCGATCGCGTGCGAGTAGCGCTCGCCGCCGCGCTCGAAGAAATGCCGGTAGTCGCCCGACGTCGCGATGGCGCGATCCTCGAGGTCGACGACCCGAAACGCCTCGCGCCGCGTGGCGTCCGGGCGTTCGATGGCGACCCGCCACGCGGTACCGTCGGGCTTCCTGCCCCGCGCGGCCAGCTCGCCGCCGACCTCGACGAGGTAGCTGTCGTGCCCTTCCCCGTCCAGCAGCGCCGCCACCCGATCCACGCCGTAACCCTTGGCGATGCCCGAGAGATCCAGCCGAACGTCCGCGCGACGCTTGCGGATCCTCGCGGCCGCGATGTCGATCTCGATCGCCGCGTGGTCTACCCGCCCGAGCGTCTCCCGGATGGCCGAGGCGCGCGGACGGCGCAGGTTCGAACCGACGTTCGCGGCGCCCGCGCCGAAGCCCCAGAGATCGACGAGCGGCCCGACGGTGGCATCGAACGCACCGCCGCTCATCTCGCTCGTTCGCGCGGCGTGCGCGACGACGTCGAGCGTCGGTGCGGACAGTGGCCGCCAGTCCGTGCCGCGATGCGCGTTGAAGTGAACCAGCTCGGAGGCGTCGTGCCAGGTCGACATGCGGGCATCGACGTCCACCAGCGCGGCCTGCACCCGCGCGGCCAGCCCCGGTGCCACCGTGCCGCTGATCCGGACGCCGTATGCGGTGCCCATGATCGTTCCGTCGAACGACGTCGTTTCCGGTTCGCGTGGCCATCGACGACAGCCGCCGAGCGACATCGCGCCCACCGGAAGCAGCAGGCTCGCTCCGCCCGCCATCGATGCCTTCAGGTAACGCCGTCTATCCATGCCGGACAGCATAGCGGTACGCCGTCAGCGGGTGATGAACTCAGGTACCCGCAGACTCGACGACTGAAGCACTCCGGCATCTGACATCTGGCATTCCGCATCCGTATCTCGGCGCTCGGCGGGTGACACACGGCAAGATCGCCCATCGTGCCGTCAGGCACTGACCTTCGGCAGCGTCCATTGCGGGCGGGGAAAGTGGCAGGTGTAGCCGTTCGGGATCCGCTCGAGGTAGTCCTGATGCTCGGGTTCCGCCTCCCAGAAATCGCTCGCGTCGGTAATCGGCGTGACCACCTTGCCGGGCCAGAGACCGGACGCCTCGACGTCGGCGATGGTGCGCTCGGCCTCCTCGCGTTGCGCCTCGTTCATCACGAAGATCTCCGAACGGTACGAGCGTCCGCGATCGTTGCCTTGCCGGTCGAGCGTGGTCGGGTCGTGTATCTGGAAGAAGAATTCGAGGACGTCCCGGTAGTCCGTCTGCTCGTCGTCGAACACGATCTCGATGGCCTCGGCATGGTCACCGTGATTGCGGTAGGTCGCGTTCGGCACCTCGCCGCCGGTGTAGCCGACGCGCGTCGAGAGCACGCCCGGGCGTTTCCTGATCAGGTCCTGCATGCCCCAGAAGCAACCGCCCGCCAGGATCGCCGTTTGCCTCGCCATGTGTTCTTTCCTCCCCTGTGTAGTCGGTCGAACGCCGAGCTCGCGCCCGATCACCCACCGCTTGTTTCTGTCGCTGAGCTCGAAGAGCGCTCGTACCGTTGTGTCATCGATCAGTACTATCACGGTTGCACTTTTCCCGTCGGACTCATCTCGTAGCCGGGGCGAATTCGCTTGCTCTTGGCCTTGGCCATCTCTGCCGCTTGCCGATGTTCGATCGGCATTGCCCGCTCACGGTTGGACAACGCTCACTCGGACTCGCGGTCCCGGGTCACGGTCTTCTCGAAGTACACGCGGTCGAAGCCGTTCTCCCGCCGCTCGCCGGTCCGCGTGTAGCCGAGCTGCGGGTAGAGCGCGAGGTTCTCGTGCATCAGCACGTTGGTGTACAGCGTCACCTTGCCAAGCCCGGCGCGGCGCGCCTCCTCCTCGGCCGAGCGAATCAGCCGGCCGCCGACCCCGCGGCCCTCGAACCCAGGGGCCACCGCGACGTTTTCGAGCAAGAGGGCGTCCTCCTGCACGCGAGTCACGACGTAGCCGGCCACCGTCGCGGTCACCGTCCTCTCCGCCAAGCCCTCGGTCGGTCGATTCGCCGCCGTGTCGACCACTGCCACACGAACCTCGCCGGCATCGACCGCAGCGGCGAAATCGGCGACCATCGGCGCCGGCTCCCGGCCGATGCGTTCGACGTACGGCGCATAGGCAGCCCGAGCGCAGCACTCGATCGCCGGCACGTCGCTGCGCTCCGCCGCCCGCAGTCGTACTGCCATCCGCCCGTCGAACGCGCGGGTCCACCCTTCGTAGGGCGCGGCGTCCACGGCGGCCAGCCGCGAGGCGAGGCTGCCGTCGTGAAGCTCGAGCCGATGACCGTCGGGATCGAGAAAATAGAGCGAGTCGCCCTCGCTGGAATCCGACTGCCAGATCCGGACACCGGCCTGCATCAGACGTGCGACGCACACATCGAACGTGCCTTCGGCGACGGAGAAGGCGACATGGGTGTAGTCGCCGGCGGGTCGAACCGGGCCGACCGCGAGACACAACCAGAGGTCGCCCGCGCTCAGGTATGCGCCTCGCGCCCAACGCGCCCGCGGCACGCAGCCGAGCAGGTCCACGTAGAAGTCGACGGATCGGCCGAGATCACCGACCGCGAGAGTCAGGTGATTGATGCCCGTCAACATGCTGCCGATCCTCCCCGGAATTTCTTCTGTCCTGCGTGGTCGCCCACGTTCGACTCGTTCGACTCGTTCGACTCGTTCGACTCGTTCGACTCGTTCGACTCGTTCGACTCGTTCGGATCGAACCCGGTGTCTTCCGGCTGTCAGCGGCGCGCAGCCGCCGTCCGGTTCGACCGCTTCGGTCTTGCCGTCGGGTCAGCGTTGCTCGAACGGGATGTGAAGGTCGAAGTCCCACCCTTCATAGGGCTCGAGCAGGGAGCGCAGAGCCTCCCAATCGAGCAGACGGCCGTCCACCACGAGCCCCTCGCGATCGATCCGTCCGCACAGGCGTTCGAGCGGCATCTCCAGGTGATCGTCTTCGGCGATCAGGAATCGCTGGGCGAGACCCGCACGAATCTTCACGCGCAATCTCCCGAGGGCCAGCGGAAGGCTCGCCGTGGACAGGGAACTGAAGGCATACCCGTGCCGGCCATCCGCCGTGATCTCTTCGGCGTGGCCTGAAAACCCCGACCCCGGGATGTCGTGAATCGTCAGATCGAACTGACGGCGCCTGTCGGCGCAATCCACGAAGGACTCCCTCTCGGAATACACGAGTTGGCGCCGCGTGCCGTTCGTCGCGGTGTCCGGGCCAGTCGTCATGCGAGCACCCTCTCCCTGTCCGAAGCAGTGCCGGCCTCGGCCGCCGCGCGAAGACCGGCCATGGTTCCGGGCAGGCCGCGCCGGATGCCGGGCCCGATCAGGCGTCGGAACACGCCGCCGAGCGCCCCCTCGAACCGCACGGCATGCGTGACGAGACAGTGTTCCGCCCGCGGCTCGATCGCATGGGTAAACACCATCCGGCAGAGCGGCAGGCGAGCGGTGGCGGTAAAGGCGGACGGGGCTCGGACATCGCTCAGCACGATCGTCGTGGCCGGCGCGCCCTTCGCCCGCAGCCGGCCGCGACTGCCATCGGCGAAGGGCCCGTCCAGGGACGCCGCCTCGAGATCCGGATCCCAGTCGGGCCACGACGGCGCGTCGCTCCACAGCGCGAAGATCGTCTCGGCCGAGGCGCCGATCCGAACGGTCGCGCTGAAGGGATCCTCGGCGCCCTCGCCGGCTGCGTCATTCACCTTGTCGGTCATGGTTCCGGGTTCGTCAGCTTTCGGAGAAGTCTATCCGCAGAACTTGCAGACCGGCAGACCGGCAGACCTTGCAGAACAGCAGACCGTCAGACCGACAAACCTGGCGGACCGGCAGACCGAGAAGGCGTACGAGCACCCCGACCCGTCGGAGCGGTCAGCCGGCGCGGCTCGCCTGCTCGACGAACCGCTTCACGTCGCCCTCGGGAATGTGCGCCTCGTCGGCGAAGTTGAGATGGCGGCGATACTTCCCGCCGCCGTCGAGCATACCGCCCGGATCGTCCAGCCGGTCGCCGCGCGTGAAGGACAGCTGCACGTGCTCGTCGTAGGGGAAGATGCCGCAGAACTGACCTTCCTTCTCGTCGGGCGCGAGCGTGTACAGCGTGCCACCGTACTTCGGCACAGTGCTCACCGTCGGCACGACCTCACGGATCAGGGCGTCGAGCCGTGCGACGACGGGCGCGAGCGACGTGGTCATGTTTCCCCTCCTCCAGAGCCTGCGCTGCGGGCGCTCAGGCCTTGCCGCGCAAGGTGAGACCGGCAGCATCGAACATGTGCAGCTTGTCCTCGTCGGCGATGACCCGCACGCGCTGGCCCTTCTCGTAGTCGGCGATGCCGGCGATCTTCGCGACCACGAGCTCCGGCGCACGCTCCACGGAGATGTGCAGCAAGGTGACCTCGCCCAGCGACTCGACGAAGGACACCGTGCCCTCGAACAGGAACTGCGCACCCTCGGCGATACGCAGGTCCTCGGGGCGCACGCCGAACTGGATATCCTGCCCCTCGAGCGTCTTGGCGCTGGCGATCGGCACCGGGAACGGCATGCCGGGCGTGACTTCCAGCCGGGTGGCCGCACCGCTTCCCGTCACCTTCGCCGGCACGACGTTCATCGCCGGCGAACCGATGAATTGCGCGACGAAGAGGTTCGCCGGGTTGGTATAGAGCTCCAGCGGCGAGCCCACCTGCTCGATGTACCCCGCCGACAGCACCACGATGCGATCGGCGAGCGTCATCGCCTCGACCTGGTCGTGGGTGACGTAGATCATCGTCGTGTCGGGCATGCTCTCCTTGAGGTTCGCGATCTCGAGACGCGTCGCGACGCGCAGCGCCGCATCGAGGTTCGACAGCGGCTCGTCGAACAGGAACACGTCCGGGTTCCGGACGATCGCCCGCCCGATCGCCACGCGTTGCCGCTGTCCACCCGAGAGCGCCTTCGGCAGACGGTTCAGCAGCGGATCGAGCTGCAGGATGCGGGCGGCGTTCTTCACCTGGCTGTCGATCTCCTCCTTGCTTGCCTTGGTCAGGCGCATGGAGAAGGCCATGTTGTCGTAGACCGTCATGTGCGGGTAGAGCGCATAGCTCTGGAACACCATCGCGATGCCGCGCATGGACGGCGGAATGTCGTTCATGGGGTTCCCGCCGATGGTCAGCGACCCGCCGCTGATTTCCTCCAGCCCGGCGATCATGCGCAGCAGCGTGGACTTGCCGCACCCGGACGGCCCGACGAACACGATGAACTCCCCCCGGTCGATCTTCAGGTTGATGTCGTGCAGCACCTCGACCTTGCCGTAGGCCTTCTTGATGTTCGTGAGGTTCAGGTCGGCCATGTTCGGGTCCTCGGGTCAGCTCGCGTTCGCCGGCGAGTCGGGAAGCACGTGATCGGCGGTGTGCGTGGGGTGCGGTCCGTCGTGCGCGGCATCGAGCCGCACGAAGGCCGCGCTGTAGGGCGCCATCTCGAGCACGCCGTCGGCCAGCCGGACGTCGGTGATGCGCCCGTCCAGCAAGTGGGGCGAGAACATCTCGCCGATCTTGTGACGCGCCGGCTGGTCGCTCAGGTTGAACGCGCAGAGCAGCGTCACCTCGGCGGCAGTGCGGCGAAAGGTCAGCACGTCGCCGTGCGCGGCGATCGCCTCGATGCCGCCCTTCGCGAGCGCCGGATGCCGGCGCCGGAAACGGAGGAATGCGCGGTAATGCTCTAGCAGGCTCTCGGGCTCACCGGCCTGAGCGTCGACCGCGAGCTCGCGGTGCTCGTCCGGGACGGGCAGCCACGGCATGCCGCGGCCGAAGCCCGCGTTCGTGCCCTGCGCCTCCCACACCATCGGCGTGCGGCAGCCGTCCCGTCCCCGGAACTCGGGCCAGAAGGCGATGCCGTACGGATCCTGAAGGTCCTCGAAGGCGATGTCGGCCTCGGTGAGTCCGAGTTCTTCGCCCTGATAGAGACAGACCGACCCCCGTAACGAGAGCAACAGCGACGCCAACGTCTTCAGATGCCGCTCACGGTGTTCGTCGTCGGTTGCCCAGCGGCTCGCGTGCCGGATGACGTCGTGGTTCGAGAACGCCCAGCAGGCCCAGGCATCGCCCGCCTGTTCCTCGAAGCGCCGAAGCACGTCGGAGAAGCGCGCCGCGTCCGGCCGCGCTCCCGTGAGGAAGTCGAAGGTGTAGGCCATGTGCAGGCGCTCCGTGCCGGACGTGTAGTCGGCGAGCAGCTGCATCGCGTGCCGGGGCGCCTCACCGATCTCGCCGACGGCGGCGACGCCCGGGTACTCGTCCATCACCGACCGCAGCCGCGCGAGAAAGTCGAGATTCTCGGGCCGGTTCTTGTCGTGCACGTGGTCCTGGTAACCATAGGGGTTCACCTCGGGGGCGAGATCGGTGTCGCGCAAGTCCGGGGGAAGCGGGGGGTTGTCCGCGAGGGTCGCGTCGTGCACGTAGAAGTTGACCGTGTCGAGCCGGAAGCCGTCCACGCCACGATCGAGCCAGAACCGCGCCACGTCGAGCAGCGCTTCCTGCACCGCCATGCTGTGGAAGTTCAGATCCGGCTGGCTGACCAGGAAGTTGTGCAGGTAGTACTGGCACCGCCCGGTGTGCCAGGTCCAGCCCGGTCCGCCGAATATCGACAGCCAGTTGTTCGGCGGACCGCCGTCGGGCTTCGCATCGGCCCAGACGTACCAGTCGCTTCTCGGATCGTCGCGGCCGGCGCTCGACGACACGAACCACGGGTGCGTGTCGGCCGTGTGGGAGAGCACGAGATCGATCATCACCCGGAGCCCGAGCGCGTGCGCGCGCGCGACCATCGCGTCGAACGCCGCGAGGTCTCCGAACATGGGGTCCACGTCGCGGTAGTCGGACACGTCGTAGCCGAAGTCCTTCATCGGCGACGGGTAGAACGGCGACACCCAGATCGCGTCGGCGCCGAGCTCGGCAACGTGCTCCAGTCGCTCGGCGATGCCCGGAAGATCCCCGACACCGTCACCGTTCGAGTCCTGGAAGGAGCGCGGGTAGATCTGGTAGATCACCGCGCCGCGCCACCAGTCGACATCGTCCGCGCGGTCGAAATCGCTTGCAGAGGACACGGTCGCCGGAACGCCCAGCACCTCGGCGAGCGACTCCCCGGGAGCGGCGCCTGACGGGTCGGGAATGGCACTCACGACTGGCTCAGCCTCACTTGACGGAGCCCGCGAGCAGGCCGCGAACGAGATAGCGCTGCAGCGCGAAGAACACCAGGATCGGCACGATGATCGTGACGAAGGCCGACGCGGTGAGGATCTCCCAGTTGCCGCCGCGTGAGCCGAGCAGTTCGCGCAGCCGACCGGTCAGGACGAGCTGATCGTCGCCGTTGCCGAGGAACACCATGGCCACCAGCAGATCGTTCCATGTCCACAGGAACTGAAAGATGGAGAACGAGGCGAGCGCGGGAAACGACAGTGGCAGGATGATCTTCCTGAAGATGTCGAAGTCGGTCGCCCCGTCCACGCGCGCGGATTCCATGATCTCGCGCGGCAGGCTGGAGATGTAGTTCCTCAGCAGATAGATCGCCAGCGGCAGTCCGAACCCGGTATGGGCCAGCCATATCCCGAAGTAGGTCTTGCCCGACACCCCGAAGATGTCCCCCACGCCGTTGTAGATCTTCAGGAGCGGAATGAGCGACATCTGCAGCGGCACGACGAGCAGTCCGACCACCAAGGCGATCAGCAACGCGCGCCCCGGAAACTTCATCCACGACAGCGCGTAGGCTGCGTAGGCGGCGATGAGTATCGGAATGATCGTCGCCGGAATCGAGACGGTGAGCGTGTTCAGGAACGACTGCCCGATGCCGGCCGAGCCGAGCACCGTCTTGTAGTTGTCGAGCGTGAACCGCGCCGGCACGCTCGCCGTGTAGAAGATGCGACTGCCGCGATTGCCCTCCATCTCGGTCGGCGAGGCGATGACGTAGTTGCCCTCCGCATCGACGGTCAAGGTCTCGCCGTCGCGCATCTCGAGCGTCTCGCCGGCCGGGGCCGCCCGAGGCTCGCGCGTGCGCCACCCGAACTCCTGCACGTTGCCGCCGGCATCGCCGAACAGGTTGCCCTCGATGACGAACATCCCGTCCCGCTCGAGCTGCTCGCTGGGCGGGTCGGCACGGCCGATCTCGTTCTGCGTGGAGGTGGAGAGCGACGTCCACCAGCCGCTCGAGGCGAGCTGGTCCTTGTCGCGGATCGAGGAGATGAACAGCCCGAAGGTCGGGATGGTCCAGAGCACGACGAGCAGCAGGACGGTCAGGTTGACCGTGATGTTCAGCGGCGAGAAAGACTTCTTGAAGCTCATCTCAGCGCCCCTCCATCTCGGCGTTCGCGCGCCGGATGTTCCAGATCATGATCGGGATGACCATGACCATGATGAAGACCGCGATGGCTGCGCCGCGTCCGAAGTCGCCGCCGCCCCGGAACATCCAGTCGAACATCATGTTCGCGAGCACCTGGGTATCCCACTGTCCGTTGGTCATCGCGAGCACGATGTCGAACACCTTGAGCACGAGGATGGTGATCGTCGTCCAGACGACGGCGATCGTTCCCCAGATCTGCGGGATCATGATCTTGAAGAAGATCTGCACGGGGTTGGCGCCGTCGATGACGGCGGCCTCCACGGTCTCCTCCGGAATGCCGCGAAGGGCTGCCGAGAGGATGACCATGGCGAAGCCGGTCTGGATCCAGACGAGGATGATCATCAGGGCGACGTCGTTCCAGATCGGGGAGAGCTGGATCCACGGCTGGGCCGAGCCGCCGAGCTTCTGGATCAGCGCGTTGAGCAGACCGATCTGCGTGGTGCCCTCGCCGTTGTAGTCGTAGATGAACTTCCAGATGACCGAGGCGCCGACGAAGGAGATCGCCATCGGCATGAAGATCAGACTCTTGGCGATGTTGCCCCACCAGATGCGGTCGGTCATGACCGCGATGACGAGGCCGAAGATGGTCGCCAGCGCCGGCACGATGACGAGCCAGAGCAGGTTGTTGACGAAGGACTCCCGGAACTCGCCGTCCGAGAACATCCAGGTGTAGTTCGACACCCCGACCCACTCCGTGCCGTTCCGGTTCATGAACGACAGGCGCAGGGAATCGATCACGGGGTAGACGAGATAGAGTCCCAGCAGCAGTAGCGACGGTCCGAGGAAGAGCCACGGCCGGATCACGGCGGAGCGCGTGAGGTTCACCGCCGCCTGCGCGGGTTCCACGCCGCGCGCCGGGAAGATCCGGTCGAGGGCGAAGTTCGAGCCCCAGAAGTAGGCGGCGCAGAGACCCACACCGATGATCACGAACAGGAGTGCCTGCAAGAGCTGGAGCACGGGACGAGTTCTCCTTCGGTCGGCGTTCGCGACGCCGGAGGCCGGCGACGGCGATCGGGATCTGTGATCGGAAGCGGCGCCCTGCGGGAGGGCGCCGCGGTCAGACGGTGCGCGCGGAGCCCGGTGGACCCGCGCGGCCGATCACTTCAGCGCGTCCCAGGTCTTCTGGATCTCGGCCGCGACGTCCTCGGCACTCTTGCCACCTACGTAGTCGACCATGCCGGTCCAGAACGCGCCCGCGCCGATCTTGCCGGGCATCATGTCCGAGGCGTCGAAGCGGAACGTCGACGCATCGGTCAGTATCGCGCCCATGTTGCGCAGCGTGTCGTCGGCGTAGGCCTCGGGGTTCACGCCGGTGTGCGGCGTCAGGAAGCCCGACCCGGCCATCCAGACCTCGTGCGCGACCGGCTGTTGCAGCCACTCGATGAAGGCCTGCGCGGCCGGCGAGTCGTCGAGGATCGAGAACATCGTGCCGGCGCCGAGGACCGGCTTGCCGAGATCCTTGCTTGCGTAGGCGGGCATGTAGAAGAAGTCCGCGTCCACGCCGATCTCGGTCCCCTCGGGGAAGAAGGTCGGGATGAACGACGCCTGGTGGTGCAGATAGCACTTCGGCGGCGAATCGAACAGACCCTTCGGGCTGTCGCGGAAGTCGGTGCCCGACACCGTACTGGTGCCGCCGGCGACGAAGTCTTCGTTGCGGGTGAAGTAGCCGAACTCCTCGATCGCCGCGATGACGCGCGGGTCGTCGAAGGGGATCTCGTTGGTGACCCACTGGTCGTAGACCTCGGGCGGTTGCGTGCGCAGCATCATGTCCTCGACCCAGTCGGTCGCGGGCCAGCCGGTCGCGCCGCCGGACCCGAGCCCGATGCACCAGGGCGTGGCGCCGTCGGACACGATCTGCTCGGTCAGTGCCTTGAGGTCTTCCATGGTCTCGGGCACCTCGTAGCCGTCGTCCTCGAGGTTCTCGGGGACATACCAGACGAGGCTCTTCACGTCGGCCTTGTACGGGAAGGCGTAAAAGGCTTCCTCGCCATCCTCGCCCGCATAGGTGCCCAGATCGACCCACGACTGCCCGGCCGCGTAGTTCGCGGCCATCCACTCGCCGGCGCCCGTGGGCAGCGCCGTCAGCAATCCCTGGCTCGCCAGGTTCGCGGCCAGCCCGGGCTGCGGGAAGACGGCGATGTTCGCCGGACTGCCCGCCTGGGCATCGATGACGATCTGCTGCTCGAAGGAATCCGAACCCGTGTACTCGACGCTGGCGCCGGTCGCGTCCTCGAAGTAGGCCAGCATGTCGTTGACGAGATCGGCGTCCGGGCCGGTCCAGGGGCCGAAGATGGTCAGCGACTCGCCGCTGAGGTCGGTCGCGCTCTTGTAGGCCTCGAAGCCCGCCCAGTCGAAGCGATCGTCTTCGCCCGGGGTGAACTTGAGATCCTGCGCCAAAGCGCCGCCGCTGGCGAGCGCCGCGCCGAGCGCCGCGCCGATGCCGCACGCGATCAGGGTCTTCGTCATGTGTTGTCTCCAGGGTGACTCGCAAGGGAGCCGACCGATGCCTGCTCGATCGACGACGTGTGACTGCAACAAGGCCAAACCGCTTTGGCTCTCGATCGTACTGCGGTTAGACCAACATCCATGAATGGTAGGCCACGACATCGCTGCGCGTCAACTGCCCGAAGATGACCATTCTTGCCGCGTCATCCAGCATTTCCGCGCCTCCGACGGGTTGCCCGCGGTTCGAGCTTTGACCGCGCCGCTCCCGGTGACAGCGGGTCCGAGCCGCAGCCGGTAGATCGCGACGATGTGCTACGGTCCTTCTGGCCAAAGTGCTTTGGCTTCTGACCGATGTGAGGATCGTTTGAATCTCAAGGAGCTCGCCCGGCAACTCGGCCTGTCGCAGACCACGGTCAGCCGCGCCCTGAACGGCTATCCGGAAGTCAGCGAGCGCACCCGGGAGCGCGTCCGCGAGGCCGCGCTGGCGACCGGCTACCAGCCGAGCCGAACCGCTCGACGGCTGGCGACCGGTCGCTCGCGCGTGCTCGGCAACGTGGTGGCACGATCTCGCCACGGACTGCTCGGACCGCACTTTTCGGATGTCGTCGCCGGCATCGGCCAGGCGTCCGGGCAGCTCGGCTACGACGCACAGCTCTCGATCGTCGACGACGCCACCCAGGCATCGCTCTATCGAGAGCTTGCCGCCGACGGCAGCGTCGATGGCGTGATCGTTCACGGTCCGACCGTCGACGATTCCCGCATCGAGCTGCTGTCCTCGCTCGACCTGCCCTTCGTCATGCACGGCCGTGCGGGCGACGAGTGCGGCTACACCTGGCTAGACGTCGACAACCGTCACGCCATCCGCCGAGCGACCGGCCTGCTGCTCGACCTCGGTCATCGCGATGTCGCCCTCCTGAACGGCGACGAATCCTTCGGGTACGCCGCACGGCGACGACGCGGCTTCGACGAAGCCTTCGACGAGAGAGCGCAGGCCTGTCCCCCGGCACGTTACTTCACCGGGTTCCCGACCGAGGCCTACGGCCACGACACCGTGGCCGCGCTGCTCGATGGCGACGAGTCGCCGACCGCTGCCGTCGTCGGCGGACTGTTACCGGCTCACGGGGCCTTGCGCGCCCTCCAGGACCGAGGTCTGACGCTCGGGCGAGACTTCTCCATCGTCGCCTACGACGACCGTCTGACCTGGCTCGAGAACGGCGGCGAGTTTCCGCTGTTCACCGCGCTGCGCTCCTCGATCGAACGCGCGGGCAGACGCCTGGTCGAGCTGCTCGTGGAGCGCATCGAGGATCGCGCGATTCCGCCCGTCGGCGAGCTTTGGGAAGCGGAACTGGTGCTCGGTCGCTCCACGGGGCCGCCAGGCGGGCGGCGGCCCCGCAAGCGTGGGAAAGGCTAGAGGGACGCCAGAATCCCGCCAACGCTGTCCTTCGCGTCGCCGAACAGCATCCGGGTATTGTCGCGGAAGAACAGCGGGTTCTCGACGCCGGCGTAGCCGGTCGCCATCGAGCGCTTGGAAACGACGACCGTCTTGGCCTTCCACACCTCGAGCACCGGCATGCCGGCGATCGGGCTGCCCGGGTCGTCGAGCGCCGACGGGTTCACGATGTCGTTCGCCCCGATGACGATGACCACGTCGGTGTCGCCGAGGTCGTCGTTGATCTCGTCCATCTCGAGCACCAGATCGTAGGGCACGCTCGCCTCGGCCAGCAGCACGTTCATGTGACCGGGCATGCGCCCGGCGACCGGGTGGATGGCGAAGCGCACGTCGACGCCCATGTCCTTGAGCTTGCGGGTCAGCTCGGCCACCGGGTGCTGCGCGTGGGCCACGGCCATGCCGTAGCCCGGCACGATGACCACGGAGTCAGCGTCGCGGACCAGCTCGGCGACGCCGTCGGCGGTGATCGAGACCGCTTCACCCTGCTCCTCGTCGCCGTCGCCTGCCGACCCGGAAGACGCGGTATCTCCGCCCCAGCCGCCCATGATGACGGACAGGAACTTGCGATTCATCGCGCGGCACATGATGTAGGAGAGGATCGCCCCCGAGCTCCCGACCAGTGCGCCGACGACGATGAGCAGGTCGTTCGAGAGCATGAAGCCGGTCGCGGCCGCCGCCCAGCCCGAGTAGCTGTTGAGCATCGATATGACGACGGGCATGTCCGCCCCGCCGATCGCCATGACCATGTGCACACCGAAGGCGAAGGCGAGGATCGTCATGAAGATGAGGATCGCGGTGCCGGCGCGCTTGTCCTCGGTCAGGTGCGTGCCAGCCTCGAGCGCGTCGGCATCCGGTGCCGCGCCGACGAACATGAAGAGAAGCACGAGGCAGGCGAGACCGATGCCGAGGTTCAGCCGGTGGCGAAAGCTCAGCAGCAGAGGCTTCGAGCCCACCTTGCCGGACAGCTTGCCGTAGGCGATGACCGAGCCTGTGAAGGTCAGCCCGCCGATCAGGATGCCAAGGTAGATCTCGACGTCGTGGATCGTGCGCTCGGCCCCGACGTGATGCGACTCCGGAGCGAGATAGCTCGCGAAGCCGACCAGCACGGCGGCCATCCCGACGAAGCTGTGAAGGATCGCGACGAGTTCCGGCATGCCGGTCATCTCGACGCGCCTGGCGAGCACCGCACCGATCCCGCCGCCGACGGCGCACATCAGGGTCAGCGTGCCGTAGCTCGTGACGCCCTCGCCGAAGACCGTCGCGAGGACGGCGATCGCCATGCCGGCGATGCCGAAGCGGTTGCCGCGCTGCGCCGTGTCCTGCCGCGAGAGACCGGCGAGGCTCAGGATGAAGAGTATCGCGGCGATGATGTACGCCGAGGTGACCATGCCTGCATTCATGTCCGTGAGTTCCCCGTCAGTCCTTTCTGAACATCTTGAGCATGCGCTCCGTGACGAGGAAGCCCCCCGCGATGTTGATGCTCGCGATCAGCGTCGCGACGGCGGCCAGGAACACCACCACCCCCGACCCGGACGACATCTGCAGCAATGCGCCGACCACGATGATGCCGCTGATCGCGTTGGTCACCGACATCAGCGGCGTGTGCAGCGCGGGTGTCACGCTCCAGACCACCTGATAGCCCACGAAGCAGGCGAGCACGAACACGGTGAAGTGCTTCATGAAGTCCGCCGGCGCGACGCTGCCCACGAGCAGGAGCGCGATTCCCGCGACGATCGAGCCGGTGAGCAATCGGCTGCCGGCCGCCTTTGCCGCCGCCCTCTCGGCCGCCGCGAGGACCGCCGGGTCCTCCACCGGCGCCTTCTTCGCCGGCGGCTTCTTCGGTGCCGCGGAGAGCTTCGCGGCGGGGGGGGGCCAGGTGACCTCGCCGCCCGTCGCGACGGTCGCGCCGCGAATGACTTCATCCTCCATGTTCACGTTCACCACGCCGTCCTTCTCCGGCGTGAGATCGGCGAGGAGGTGCCGAAGGTTGGTGCCGTAGAGCTGGCTCGCCTGGGCGGCCATGCGGCTCGGCATGTCGGTGTAGCCCACGATCGTGACCCCTTCATGCACGATGACCTCGTCCGCCTTCGTCAGCTTGCAGTTGCCGCCCTGCTCGGCCGCGAGGTCGACCACCACGCTGCCGGGCTTCATCGACTCGACCATGTCGGTCGTCCACAACTCGGGCGCCGGGCGACCGGGGATCAGGGCGGTCGTGATGACGATGTCCACGTCCCTGGCCTGCTCGCGGAACAGCGCGAATTCGGCGGCGATGAACTCCTCGCTCATGGTCTTGGCGTAGCCGCCACCGCCGTCACCGTCCGCGTCGTCCTCGAACTCGAGCATGAGGAAGTCCGCGCCCATGCTGGCGACCTGCTCGGCGACCTCGGGGCGCGTGTCGAACGCGCGGACGATGGCGCCCATGCCGCGGGCGGCACCGATGGCCGCGAGACCCGCGACGCCCGCGCCGATGACCAGCACCTTGGCAGGCGGCACCTTGCCGGCGGCGGTCACCTGGCCGGTGAAGAAGCGCCCGAACTGGTTGGCCGCCTCGACCACGGCGCGATACCCCGCGATGTTGGCCATCGAGGACAGCGCATCGAGCTTCTGGGCACGCGAGATGCGCGGCACCGAGTCCATCGCCAGCACCGTGACGTTCTTCTTCGCCAGCGTGGCGAGCAGAGACTCGTTCTGTGCCGGCCAGAAGAAACTCGCGAGGATCTGCCCGTCGCGCAGCATGCCGATCTCGTCAGGCCCGCCCTGGCGCTCGGCCGGCGCCCTGACACGCAGGATCAGCTCGGCTCGATCGTGCAGCGCCTTCGCATCGGCGACGACTTCCACGCCCGCGTCGCGATACGCCTCGTCGGCGAAGTCCGCCGCGCTGCCCGCGCCCGCCTCGATGGCGAGCTCGTGTCCGAGCTTCATGATGTCGCGAGCGGTCGCGGGTGTGAGCGCGACGCGCCGCTCGCCCGGGTGAGTCTCCTTCGGTACACCTATCAGCACAGCGGCACTCCGTGTCGGTGGGGCGGCGTGGCTCGCGCCCGGAAGCCGGCCGAGTGTATCAGCGGACCCGGTTGAGTCGCACGATCGTGAGGTTCAGGTAGGCGGCCACGGTGACCCAGGCGAGATAGGGCGTCAGGAGCCAGGCGGCGAGCGGTCGATGCTCGTGAAACACGACCATCATGGCGACGATGGAGAGCCACAGCATCGGCACTTCGACGAGTGCCCATGGCGGTCGCCGACACTTGAAGAAGAGGAAGCTCCACGCGATGTTGGCGACGACGTTCACGCCGGTCACCCACGCGATGGTCACGTGCGCCGAGGCCGGCGAATGCGTCCACGCCTGCCCGACGGCCGCGACGATGAAGCAGTAGATCGTCGTCCACACCGGCCCGAAGGCCCGATCCGGCGGCTGCCACGACGGCTTTTGCAGCTCGCGATACCACGGGCCGATATCGGTCGCGTAGATGCCCGTCCCCGCCACGACTACCATGATGGCGGCCATGACGAGATAGGGGTTGGACAGCGCCGGCAACGACAAGCCGTCGCGACTCAGCGCGACGCCGGCACGATGCCGATCAGGTGCCCGAGGTCCTTGAAGAAGATCTTGACGTGCGCCATCGGGTCGCGTCGCACGAGCTTCTTGTGCAGGTACGACTCCCAGGTCAGTCGCTGCACGTCCGGGTCCTCGCACATCGTCACGAAGCGCTCGCGGCGCTTGTCGGAGGAGTACCAGAAGCGCTGCATGACGCCGAGCACGAGAAAGACCGTGCCGTAGGCCTTCATGAACCGCTTGCGCGCCTTGCGCAGTTCCCGCGCATCGTTGGCGGCCAGTGCGCCGGCGACCGTCTCCGCCGCGATGCGCCCGCAGGCCATCGCGTAGAAGATGCCCTCGCCGGAGGCGGGTGCGACGCAGCCGGCGGCATCGCCGGCGAGCAGCACGTGCTTGCCGTCGTCCCAGCGGCGAAGCGGCTTCATGGGGATCGGCGCGCCCTCGGTCCGGATGGTCTTCGCGTTCTCGAGCCCGCTGAGCCGACGCAGCTCGGTGACCGCCCCGCGGATGCCGAAGCCCTGCACGGCGGTCCCCGTGCCCACGCTGATGACCTTGCCGTGCGGGAACACCCAGCTGTAGAAGTCGGGGGAGAGCTTGCCGTCATAGACGACGTCGCAGCGCTTCGCATCGACGGCGTCGTTCTCACCCGGTACCGGAGCCTCGACGATCTCGTGGTAGGCGAATACCGACTTGAGCTTGTCGGCGCCGGCAACGGCGGCCCGGCCGACGCGCGACTTCGCGCCGTCCGCGCCGATCACGTAGCGGGCCCGCACGGTCACTTCCGCCATCTCCCCCTTGCCGTTGCGTCCCGGTCGGTAGTGGAGCGCGACGCTCTCTCCGTCCGACTCGCCGAAGCCCGTGAAGCTGCCGGTCGCGCGTTCCGCGCCGCCGCTCGCGGCGCGTGCGCGCAACCATTCGTCGAAGCTCCCCCGGTCGACCATGCCCACGAATCCGGTCTCGATCGGCATGTCCACCCCGCGCGCGGACGGCGAGATCATCCGGGCGCAATCGACCTCCGCCTCGAGCACGTCGCGCGGCACGTCGAAGTCGACCAGCATCTGCGGCGGCACCGCGCCGCCGCAAGGCTTCGGACGGCCGTCCCGATCGAGCAGCAGGACGCGGTGGCCACGGGCCGCGAGTTCGTGCGCGGCCGTCGCGCCGGACGGGCCGCCGCCGACGACGGCGACGTCGTAGAGCGAACTCGGCGCGGCGGTCACCGGCAGGGCCGGCGCCTCGTTCGTCGGCAGGGTCGGGTGTACGAGAGTCGATCCGGACATGAGCGAGGCCTCCTCGGTCAGGCGATACGGCGAACGGCGAATGCCGAACACAGGTCTGGCGGGCGCGCGGGCGACGCGCCGTCGGCACGATCGAACATCATCAGGACTGGGTCTCGAGCGCCATCCGCCCGACGGGCAGAGGGCCCTGTCGCTCGGGAGCGGCCGGGGCGTAGACGTTCAGCGCGAGGCGGGCGGCGAGCACGAACAGCAGAGACTGTGCGGCGAAGACCACCGCGTAGGCGACCGCCGGGGTCGAGGCCAGCAGCCCGCTCAGGTCCACGGCGGACGTGGCGAGAATGCCGCCCGCGCCGAAGGCGATCGCCTGAGCGGCGCCCCACAGGCCCATGCGCACGCCTTCACGCCGTCGGGCACCGTGACCGACGAGTGCCATCATCGAGCCGATGGCGGCGACCGCGAAGGTGCCGTTGGCCAGGCCGAGCGCGAACACCGCCGGCCGAAGCGCAAAGCCCGGCAGGCCCAGACCACCGGCCGCGAGCACCAGCAGCGCGAGCGCGGAACCCGCACAACCGCCGACCGTCCAGACGCGGAGCGAGCCGAGACGTCGCCCGCGCAGCAGGCTGGTCGCCAGCGCGACCACGAGCATGCCTGCCAGCACGCCGCCGTGGTGCGCGCCGGACAGCTGAGTGCTCTGCCCGGGAGTCAAGCCGAAGACCGTTCCCGCGAACGGCTCGAGAATCAGGTCCTGCGCGCTGTACGCGAGCATGGAGACGAACACGAACAGGCTGAAGCGCCGGGCTTCGGGTTCCGCCCAGACCTCGCGCAGCGCGTCGCGGAAGGCATCGGCGCCAGGTGCGGTCTCTGGTGCGGGCCCGGGTGCGGAGCCCTGTACGGGTCCGGGTGCTGCGCCGAGTACGACGGCAGTCTCGGCGCTCGTCACACGCTCGGCCGCAGCGCCTTCTGCCGCAGCCCCTTCGGTCGGGACGCGCTCGGCCTCGGCATCGGCACTCGCGGCCTGCGCGATCGCCGCGCGCTCGCGGGCCGTGCCCACGCGTCGCTCGACACCGAACATCGCGACACAGGTGACCGCGAAGGCGATGGCCGACACCGTGCCGGTCACCACGACCAGGCGCTCGAAGGAGAAGGGATCGAGCTGCGCGCCCGCGACGATGGTCGTGACGATGAAGCCGACGATCATCATCACCCAGACGGTCGTCGCGGCAGCCCCGCGGTAACGCGGTGCGACCGCGTCGGCCAGCAGCACCAGCAGCGAGGTGCCCGCACAACCGACGCCGAGTCCGACCAGCACGAAGGCAAGCAGCGCGAGCGCGATGCCCGGCATGGTCGCCGTCGCGGCCAGTGCGCACGCGATCGCGGCCAGCGCACCGCCGAGGCCGAGCACCGCGACGCCGCCGACGATCCACGGCGTGCGCCGTCCACCCCGGTCGGATCCGTGTCCCATGCGCGGACGCGTCAGCTGCACCGCATAGTGCAGGCCGACGAGGAAGCCCGGCAGCAATGCCGGCAAGGCGAGCTCGACGACCATCACCCGGTTGATGGTGGTCGTGGTGAGCACCACGATCGCGCCCAGCGAGGTCTGCACGAGTCCGAGCCGGAGCACGCCGAACCACCCGAGGTAGCGGAGGCTCGCCCGTCCGACAGGACGTGCATCGGGTCGCGGACCGATTCGTGGACGGGTGGCCCGTGAGTGCCCGTCTTGCAATGCAATGGACTCCGGGATCATGCGACACCGCGCAGCGCGAAGGCGGTGGCGAGCATGCCGAGCACGTAGAGCGACACACCGGTCGCGTTGTACCAGGGCGCGAACCGTTCGGGATCGGACAGCATGCGGCGCATGGCGGCGAACTGCAGCGCGAGCGATAGACCGATCAGCAGCGCGAACGGCGCGAGCCCCCAGGCCAGCAGACAGACGATCACCGCCACCTGGGCAAGCGCCATGACGAGGCAGGCGAACCACGCGGCCCTGTCGGCCCCGAGCTGCACCGGCAGGGACTTCAGTCCGAGCGCGGTGTCACCCTCCATCGACTTGAAGTCGTTGAGCGTCATGATCCCGTGCGCGCCCGCGCTGTAGAGCAGCGCGACGACGAGCACGCGAGCGTCTGGCAAGGTGCCGCCGATCATCACGGCCGCCCCGGTTATCCAGGGCAGGCCCTCGTAGCAGAGACCGACCGCCGAGTTCCCCCACCAGCCGTTGCGCTTGAGGCGCAGGGGCGGCGCGCTGTAGACCCAGGCCAGGATCAGTCCGACGATCGTGCCGGCGACGACCACCGGTCCGAGCAGGCTCGCGACGAGCAACGACAGGACGGACCACGCAATGCCGATGCGCAGGCCCCAGTTCCCCGGCACGCGTCCGCTGGGAATGGGTCGGTGGGGCTCGTTGATGGCGTCGACCTCGCGGTCGAACCAGTCGTTGACCGCCTGACTGGTCGCGCAGACCAGCGGCCCGGTCAGCACGAGGCCGAGTGCGAGCAGGCCGATGCTCGCGACGATCGGTTCCCCGCTCGAGACGACGCCGCAAAGGAAGGCCCACATGGGCGGGAACCACGTGACCGGCTTCAGCAGCTCCAGGACGGCGCGCCACTCGGGGACGGCTGCGGGCGACGAGGAGGAGGAGATGCGGATGGACATGCGGTGTAAACTAAGCCTGACACCTGCGAGTGTCAAGTGTTGTTACGCCCCTCGCCCGACGGACCCGCGCTCCGACCCCCGCCGCGAATCTCGCCCCGACCTGACCCGACGCTCGGGCCGCTCGGAACGGTCGCCGGTCAGACGATGCTGCCGGACTCCTTGCTGCCCTCGGCATCTTCCTCGAGCGCATAGCGGCGGAGCTTGACGTAAAGGCTCTGACGACTGAGTCCGAGCATCTCGGCGGCCGACGCCCGGTTGTTGTTGGTGATCTTGAGCGCCGCCTGGATGCAGAGCTGTTCGATCAGCTCCGTGGACTCGCGCACCAGCTCCTTGAGCGGTACCCGCCCGACGAGCTGTGTCAGCTGGTCGATGGAGCGCGGGGTGCCGGCGCCCGTCCCGGAACTCTCGTCGTTCGCGGCCACCCGCCGTCCGACATCGCGGATCGCGAAGCCGATGCAGCCGACCTCCCCGGCCTGAAGCGGCACGGCGGAAACCTCGACATCGGCGATCGAGCCGAACTCGCCGCGAAGCCGCGTGCTGTAGAGACGGATGGCGCCGTGTTCGCGAACGCTCGCCATGATGATCTGGTAGTCGATACCGCCCTGCCCGAGCCAGTTCGACAGCGACTGGCCGTTGGCGACATCGGCGCCGGTGAGCTGCGCGAGATCGAGGAATTCGGTATTGGCGGCGACGATACGCCCGTCCGTGCCGGTCACGACGAGCCCGTCCGGTGCGCGCTCGATCAGCGCGGCCAGCTGGCGCTCGTGGTCGGACCCGCCGGCTTCTCCGTCGTCCCGTGCGGCGTCCCGAAGCCTCAGCAGCAGATGACCCGCGCTGTCGGTCTTGAACATCGAGACGTTGACGTTCCAGGCGTCGCGCCCTTTGCCGAGCGTGAGCGGCACGCCCTTGCCGTCCTGACGCGTCGCGTCGATCGCGACTTCCAGGCCGGGGCGCGAGCTCTCCTCGAACCAGCGCATCAACCCGCTGCCGACGATCTTGCGCTCGGTGCTGCCGAGCAGCTTGCACGCGGACGGGTTGGCCTCGACCACCCGCAGCGTCTGGGCATCGGCGATCACGATCGCCTCGGCCGAGCTCTGGAAGAGCGTCCGGTAGCGCGTCTCGAACTGACGAAGCCGTGCATAGTCTCGCTCCATCGACTGCTGGACGTTGACCAGCCGCTGCTGCAGTTGCGTCAGCGAACTCAGATCCTTGCCGACCGCGATGCGATGCCCGTCCGCGCTCAGCGGAACCACGCTGTAGACGACGAGCATCGAGCTCTCGTCGTCGAACACCTGGTTGATCTGGCGCTGTCGGGACGGCGCGTCGGATTCGCTGCTGACGAGCTCCGACACCTTCTCGCGGCACTCGACGGTCACGGTGTCGATCCACGGCCTGCCGATCCAGACACCGACGTCGCGATCGACGAAACCGGGGCCGGTGGCACAGACGTCGAGGATAATCCCCTCGGCATCGAGCACGAGAGAGATGTCGGCCGCTACGCCGATGACATCGGCCGCTCGCGGCGCGTCGAGCGTACCCAGGGTGTCGTCGGGTGAACGAAATGTGTTCATCGGATGGTGAAGCCTCGTTTGGTCTGTCGACGATCGACCGGAAGCTTCAGGGGAAGCGGGCGGCTAGTGGTGGGTGTGACGACCGTCGTCGTCGTGAAGTTCAGACCGGCGTCGTGAAACCGGCGTCATGCCGTGGCGGAAATGTTGTCCAGTGCCCGTTCGGCCGATTCCACGGCCCGGTGCGCATCGCTCGCGGAAAGGTCCGCGCCGACCGTCGCGACCATGTCGGGATGGCGTGCGAAGTAGTCGCCACCGACCAGCACGAGCATGTCGGGATTGCAGGTGCGTGCACGCACCTCGACGATGATGTCGATCAGACCGTCCAGACAGGTCTCTCCGAACAGGGAAAAACCCACGGCGGTGTACGGCGTCGAGGCGATCCGCTCGACGATGAAGTCGGGTTCGAGCCCGCTGAGGTTGCTGACCTGCCAGCCGTTCCGGCGGAAGAACTCCGCCGCGAGCGTGATCCCGAGCGTGTGCTGCTCTCCCGGCGCGACGCCGAGCAGGATGGAGCGCGGCTCGCCCGCGGGCTCGCGCTGAAAGCCGATCGGCCCGCAGTCGCAGACCATCTGATGCAGTTCGCACAGTCCGAACTGAACGTCGATGAAGCTGATGTCGTCCCGCACCCAGCAATCGCCGAGGTGGCGGGCGGCCGGTGCGAACAGGTGGAGATAGACGGCATCCAGCCCGACGCCACTCGACAGCAGCCCGGACACGTACTCGCGAAGCCTGGCCGATTCGCCCGCCGCGCTCCACTCGGCGAACTGCACGACGCGCTCGGTGGTCGCCCATTCGCCGCCGACGGGCGCCGCCACGTTCGGCGCGGGCGCCGCCTCGAGCTCCGCCGCATGAGAGACCAGCAAGCGCGGAATCAACTCGTTCTCGACGGCGGTCAGCAGCTGCGCGATGGAGAGCCCGTGGGCGGTCTCCGCGGAGCGGTCGGGTAGGTCGGGCATCGGGTCCTCGCGATCGTCACTCGAGATTGACACCGGTGTAACACGAGCAGTGGTCGACTGTCTTCCCCGGGCGCCTCGGCCGAGCGGAAACCGTTCGAGGCCCCGCTCTCGCTCGCAGACGAGGCGACCGCCGACGAGCATCGGACCGGCAGGCATGGCGTCCGCGGACGACCCGGAACCGGCGGCGGGCGAGAGTGCGCGCATGACGGTCGGCGTTTGGCTCTTCCAATGGGATTGCGTCGACATGGCGAAGCATGGTAGCCGATGTCAACCAAAAATGACAGCGACACAGTGTCCAGCTTGGTTGACACTATTTTCGGGCGGCCCTAGACTGACTCCAGTTCCCACCGCTCACTGCAACGACGCACATGGCTCTGCCCCCGCTCACGATGCCCGGACCGCTCTACTCACCCGCCGAACGCGTCCGACGCGACGCGACCGTCTGGACGCTCGTCCAGGGCATTCTCGCGCCGGTTCAGTTCCTCGTCTTCATCGTCAGTCTCGTGCTCGTCTGCCGCGCACTGATGACCGGCGAGGGCGAGATGGCCGCGATGATCTCGGTCCTGATCAAGACGGCCGTGCTGCTGACGATCATGGTCACCGGCGCCATCTGGGAGCGGGTCGTCTTCGGCCGCTACCTGTTCGCGCCCGCCTTCTTCTGGGAAGACGTCATGAGCATGGGCGTGATCGCCTTGCACGTCGCCTACGCCACCATGGTGCTCGCCGATATCGGTGGCACGACCTTGCAGCTGCAGGTGGCGCTCGCCGCCTACGCCGCCTATCTCGTCAACGCGGCGCAGTTCGTCAACAAGCTTCGCCTCGCCCGACGCTCGGAAGAGCGTCTGTCGGGCGGGCGCACGCCGGACGCGATTCGCGCGAGACATGCGCGCGCCGCGGACGATGCCGCCGCCGGAGCCGCCGCATGAGCAGTGCGGTCCTCGCGGACATTCCGATCACCGTCGAGCGCGGCCAGCGCGAGGTGTTCTGCGGACTGACGGGCATCGTCTGGTTGCACCGGAAGATGCAGGACGCCTTCTTTCTCGTGGTGGGCAGCCGCACCTGCGCGCACCTGCTGCAGTCCGCCGCCGGCGTCATGATCTTCGCCGAGCCGCGCTTCGCGACGGCGATCATGCAGGAGAAGGATCTCGCAGGCCTGGCCGATGCGAACGAGGAACTCGACCGCATCGTCGGCGAGCTGCTCGCGCGCCGACCCGACATCGGCACCCTCTTCCTCGTGGGCTCCTGCCCGTCCGAAGTCATCAAGCTCGACCTCGGCCGCGCGGCCGAACGTCTGTCCTCGACCCATGCGGGTCGCGTGCGCGTGCTCAACTATTCCGGCAGCGGCATCGAGACGACCTTCACCGAAGGTGAGGACGCCTGTCTCGAGACGCTGGTCCAGGCGGCCGACGTCACGAACGACGCGCAGCTCGTCGTCGTCGGCGCGCTGCCCGATGTCGTCGAGGATCAGTTCGTGCGTCTGCTCGAGGAGAGCGGTATCGCCGACGCGGCCGGCCGGCTGGCCTTCCTGCCGGCGCGACGCGCGCTCGACACACCGTCCATCGGGCCGAACACCCGATTCATTCTCGCCCAGCCCTTCCTCAACGCCACGCGCCGCGCGCTCGTCGGACGGGGTGCGGTGCACGTGCCTGCCCTCTTCCCCTTCGGTGTCGAGGGGACGAGTGCGTGGCTGCACGCGGCGGCCGAGGCGGTCGGCGTCGATCGATCCAGCGTGGACGCGGTCATCGCGGGTCCGGCCGAGCGCGCGCACAAGGCACTCGCCCACTACCGGCCCAGGCTCGAGGGCAAGCGGGTGTGGTTCATGCCCGACTCGCAGCTCGAGATCCCGCTGGCCCGCTTCCTTGCCGAGGAATGCGGCATGCAGGCGACCGAGATCGGTGTGCCGTACCTCGATCGTCAGACGCTCGCGCTCGAACTGGCGCGTCTGCCGCCGGGTGCGCGCATCGTCGAGGGCCAGGACGTCGACAGCCAGCTCGACAGGCTGAGCGAGGAGAACCCGGATCTCACCGTCTGCGGCCTCGGCCTCGCGAACCCGCTCGAGGCGCAGGGGCTCACGACGAAGTGGGCGATCGAACTGGTGTTCACGCCGGTGCACGGCTTCGAGCAGGCAGGCGACCTCGCCGAGCTCTTCGCCCGTCCTCTCAACCGCCGCGCGCGGCTCGAGGTCTGAGGCCATGGAACTCTCGGTCTGGACCTACGAAGGCCCGCCGCACGTCGGCGCGATGCGCGTGGCGAATTCGATGCGCGACGTCCACTACGTGCTGCACGCGCCGCAAGGCGACACCTACGCCGATCTCCTGTTCACGATGATCGAGCGACGCGATCACCGCCCGCCCGTCACCTACACGACCTTCCAGGCGCGCGATCTCGGTGGCGACACCGCCGGTCTGGTCACCGCCGCGGTACGCAGTGCCTACGAGCGCTTCCGGCCCAACGCGCTGCTGGTCGGCGAGTCCTGCACCGCCGAACTCATTCAGGATCAGCCGGGTGCGCTCGCGCAGGGGCTGAAGCTTCCGGTGCCGGTCGTGCCGCTCGAACTGCCCTCGTACTCCAAGAAGGAGAACTGGGGCGCGAGCGAGACGTTCTACGCGCTCGTCCGCACCCTGCTGTCCGACGCCGCCAGGGTGCGGGCGGCCGCGCCGGGCGATGCCGGCATCGACGACGGCGACGCCACGCTCGACGACGCCGACGCTCGCGTCGACGAGACGCCCGCGACGACCCGCCGCCCGCGAGCGAACCTGCTAGGCCCCACGAGCCTCGGCTTCCGCTGCCGCGACGACATCGTCGAAGTGCGAAGGCTGCTCGAGCACATCGGTGTCGACGTCGCCGTCGTCGCGCCGCTCGACGCCACCTGCGACGATCTGACGCGCCTGCCCGAGGCCGATTTCAACGTCTGTCTCTACCCCGAGATCGCACGGACGACCTGCAAGTGGCTCGAGAAGTCCTTCGGACAGGCGACCGTCACGACCGTGCCGATCGGCGTCGGCGCGACCCGGGACTTCCTCCGCGAGGTCGGCCGCGTCGCGGGTCTCGACGTCGACGCCTTCGTCGCGGCCGAGTGCGGTCGCCTGCCCTGGTACTCGCGCTCGATCGACTCGACCTACCTCACCGCCAAGCGCGTGTTCGTGTTCGGTGACGGTACCCACGTGCTGGCCGCCGCGCGCATCGCACGGGAGGAGCTCGGTTTCGACGTCGTCGGGCTCGGCACCTTCAGCCGCGAGATGGCCCGCGAGGTCCGCGCCCTGGCCGAGGAACTCGGCGTCGAGGCGGTCATCGGCGACGACTACCTCTCCGTGGAGCGGGCCCTCGAGACCCTGCAGCCCGAGTTGGTGCTCGGCACTCAGATGGAACGCCACGTGGCCAAGCGCCTCGGCATACCCTGCGCGGTGATATCCTCGCCCGTCCATGTTCAGGACTTCCCGGCGCGGTTCTCGCCGCAGATGGGTTTCGAGGGCGCGAACGTCATCTTCGATACCTGGGTCCACCCGTTGATGATGGGCCTCGAGGAGCATCTGCTGCACATGTTCCGCGAGGACTTCGAGTTCAACGATGCCGCCGGTGCCTCGCACCATCACGCGGGCAGCGGTGCACACGCATCCGGGGCGCCGGCGAACGGACGTGCGACCGCCACGGGAGATGTCGGGGCCGCGCTTGCAGCCTTGCAGAAAGGGCAGGAGGCCGCTACAACCGATGCCGTGAACGACGACGCCGCCGCCGACACCGGGTGGACGGACGAGGCGACGAAAGAGCTGGGCAAGATTCCGTTCTTCGTCCGCGGCAAGGCCCGCCGCAACACCGAGCGCTACGCCCGCGAACACGGGCAGGCGACCATCACGCTGGAGACGCTCTACGATGCGAAGGCCCACTATGCCCGCTGAATCGACGCCGGTACGCGTCACGATCATCACGCTCGACGGGCACCTCGGGAACACCGTCGCGCGCGCACAGGAACGTCTTCGCACCGAGATTCCCGGCCTGCAGCTGAGCCTGCATCCGGCCAGCAACTGGGGCGACGACGACGCGGCCCTCGCCCGTTGCAAGGCGAGCATCGCCGAGGCGGACATCCTGGTCTGCACGATGCTGTTCCTCGAGCCGCACATCGAAGCGATCCTGCCGAACCTGCAGGCACGCGCCGCCCACTGCGACGCCGTCGTCGGGGCGATGTCCGGCGCCGACATCGTCAAGCTCACCCGCATGGGCAAGCTCACGATGGGTGGTGAGCTGAAGGGTCCGATGGCCATTCTCAAGAAGCTCCGCGGCTCGAAGAAGCCCGGCGAGAACAGTGCCGCGGCGCAGATGAAGATGCTGCGTCGATTGCCGAAGATCCTCAAGTTCATCCCCGGCACCGCGCAGGACCTTCGCGCCTACTTCATCATGCTGCAGTGCTGGCTCGCGGGCTCCGAGGACAACGTCGTCTGCATGGTGCGCACCCTCGTGCAGCGCTATGCGGCCGGTGAACGAGCCGGCGTGGCGGCGGGCCTCGCGGACGTCGCACCGGTCGACTACCCGGAGACCGGGCTATACCACCCGCACATGAAGCACCGCATCTCCGAGCGGCTCGAGGACCTGCCGGTGACGCGGGGCGTGACGGGCAAGACGGGAACCGTCGGCCTGCTGATGCTGCGCTCCTACCTGCTCGCCGACAACACCCGGCACTACGACACGGTCATCGAGACGCTCGAGGCTCGCGGGCTGCGCGTCATTCCCGCCTTCGCCAGCGGTCTCGACGGACGCCCCGCCATCGACGCCTTCTTCAAGGACGGCGAACGCCCGACGATCGACTGCCTGATATCGCTGACCGGTTTCTCGCTCGTCGGCGGCCCGGCCTTCAACGACGCGGCGTCTGCCGTCATCGCGCTCGAGGGCCTCGACGTGCCCTACATCGCCGCCAGCCCGAGCGAGTTCCAGTCGCTCGAGCAGTGGTCGAAGAGCGCACGCGGCATGACGCCCATCGAAACCACCCTGATGATCGCCCTGCCTGAACTCGACGGTGCGACCAACCCCACCGTCTACGCCGGCCAGGCTTCGATGGGCAGCGAGGGCAATCAGGAGAAGCTGGCGATCGGGGAGCGCGTCGAGCGACTGACGAGCCGCGTGGAGCGCCTCGTCCGGCTGCGCCGAACCGAACGGGAGGCGCGGAAGATCGGCATCGTGCTGTTCAACTTCCCGCCGAACGCGGGCGCGGTCGGCACGGCCGCCTACCTGGCCGTGTTCGAGTCGCTGCACAACACCCTGCTGCGACTGAAGCGGGAAGGCTACGACGTCGAGGTACCCGATTGCAGCGACACGCTTCGCGGCATGCTGCTGCAAGGCAACGCAGGTGCATTCGGCACCGATGCGAACGTCCTCGCGACGGTTCCGACCGACGATCACGTCCGCAACACCCCCTGGCTGGAGGAGATCGAGGCGCAGTGGGGCCCGGCACCGGGCAAGCTGCTGACCGACGGCAGCGGCGTCTTCGTGCTCGGCCTGCAGCTCGGCAACGTGACCATCGGCCTGCAGCCCGGCTTCGGCTACGAAGGGGATCCGATGCGACTGCTGTTCGAGGGCGGCTTCGCGCCCACGCACGCCTTCTCCGCCTTCTACCGCTACCTGGAGCACACGGTGAACGTCGACGCGTTGATGCACTTCGGCACCCACGGCGCGCTCGAGTTCATGCCGGGCAAGCAGTCGGGTCTCTCCGGCGAATGCTGGCCGGACCGACTCATCGGCGACACCCCGAACTTCTACTTCTACGCCGGCAACAATCCGTCCGAGGCGACGATCGCCAAGCGTCGCAGCGCGGCGACCCTGGTCAGCTACCTGACGCCGTCGGTCAGCGAAGCCGGGCTCTACAAGGGATTGGCCGACCTCAAGACCGCGATCGTCCAATTCCACCAGCTCGAGTCGCGCGCCACGGACGAGGCCTGCGAACTGCTCGGACTCATCCGTCAGCAGGCGGCCGACATCGAGTTCGACGAGGCTCTCGACTGGAGCGCCGACACCGTCGAGACGACACTCCTGCGCCTGTCCACGCTGCTGGTCGAATACGAGAACCAGCTCATACCCTGCGGCCTGCACGTCATCGGCGAGGTCCCGAGCGTCGAGGAGCGCGCCGACGTCCTGCACGCCTACCAGGCAGCGGCCGACGGCGACTCGCCCGCGAAGGAAGAGGTGCTCGCGTTGCTCATGGACGCCGAGAGGACGGCGCCGGACGCGGCCGACGCCGCTCACGGGTCGGCCAGCGCCGCGACGCTGTCGGGACGCCCGGCCAACGATGCCGGGAACTGGCAGCACGCGCTGCTGGAGATGAACGATCACCTGCGCGGTGATCACGAACTGAGCGGGATGATGCGCGCCCTCGACGCGGGCTACATCGCGCCGGCGCCGGGCGGCGACGTGCTCCGGAACGCCGAGACGCTGCCCGCTGGCCGCAACATCCACGGCTTCGACCCGTTCCGCATGCCCACCCGACTGGCGCAACGCCAGGGCGAGCGGGCGGCCGAGCAGCTGCTCGCGCGCCACCAGGCCGACGCCGGACATTGGCCCGCCTCCGTCGCCTTCGTGCTCTGGGGTTCGGACAACCTGAAGAACGAGGGCGTACCGATCGCTCAGGTCATGGCGCTGATGGGCGCACGACCCCGATTCGACGCCTACGGCAAGCTGGTCGGCGCCGAGCTGATTCCGCTCGAGGAACTGGGTCGGCCGCGGATCGACGTGCTGACGACGCTCTCCGGCGTGTTCCGCGATCTGCTGCCGTTGCAGACGCGCATGCTGGCCGAGGCGGCCCTGATCGCCGCGGAGGCGGACGAGGCGCCGGAAGACAACTACATCCGCAAGCACACCCTCGCCTACCAGGCGGCGCATGGGGGCGACTTCGCCACGGCCGCCCTGCGCGTGTTCAGCAACGCCGACGGCGCCTACGGAGCGAACGTGAACCTTCTCGTCGACAGCGGCGCCTGGGAGGACGAGGACGAACTGGCCGACACCTACGCGAACCGCAAGTGCTACGCCTTCGGCGTCGACGGCCTTCCGGTGCGGCAGCCGAGGATGCTCGAAGCGGCCCTGGCCGACGTCGACCTCGCCTACCAGAACCTGGAGAGTGTCGAGCTCGGGGTCACGCAGCTCGACTACTACTTCGACACCCTCGGCGGCATCAACTCGATGGTGAAGAAGGCGCGCGGCAAGGCGGTTCCGACCTACATCGGCGACCACACCCAGGGCAGCGGCGCGGTGCGCAGCCTGCAGGAGCAGGTGGCGCTCGAGACCCGCACGCGCATGCTGAACCCGAAGTGGTACGAGGGTCAGCTCAAGCACGGCTACGAAGGGGTCCGCACGATCGAGACCTCCATCACCAACACGCTGGGCTGGTCGGCGACGACCGGACAGGTGTCCGGTTGGGTGTACAACCAGATGGCGCAGACCTTCGTGCTCGATGCCGAGATGCGCCACCGTCTGGCCACGCTCAACCCGAGTGCGTCGGCCCGCATGGCCAACCGCCTGATCGAGGCGAGCGAAAGGAACTACTGGTCGCCGAGTCCGGAGGTGCTTCAGGCACTCCAGGACGCCGGTGACGAGCTCGAGGATCGTCTGGAGGGCGTCGTGTCGACCGACACCGCCCCGTCGTTTGCAGGAGTCGCCGCATGAGTCTGTCCGCCGCCGTACCGTTGTCCGACCTTCGGGGGCAATCGCCCTCCGCCGCCGCCCTTCGCAGTGCCGCCGGTGTCTCGACGCATCGCCCCGACGGCGAAGGCAGCCTGCAGGTCCATCAGGACGCCTCGATGAAGATCGAGGGTGCCAAGGTCTTCGCCGTCTACGGCAAGGGGGGCATCGGCAAGAGCACCACCTCGTCGAACCTGTCCGCCGCGTTCTCGAAGCTCGGCAAACGAGTGCTGCAGATCGGCTGCGACCCGAAGCACGACTCGACCTTCACGCTGACCAAGAAGCTGATGCCGACGGTCATCGACGTGCTCGCGGGCGTCGACTTCCACACCGAGGAGCTGCAGCCCGAGGACTATGTCTACGAGGGCTTCAACGGCGTCATGTGCGTCGAGGCCGGCGGCCCGCCTGCGGGCACCGGCTGCGGCGGCTACGTGGTCGGGCAGACGGTCAAGCTGCTCAAGGAACATCACCTGCTCGAGGACACCGACGTGGTGATCTTCGACGTGCTCGGCGACGTGGTCTGCGGCGGTTTCGCGGCCCCCCTGCAGCACGCCGATCGGGCCCTCGTGGTCGCGGCCAACGACTTCGACTCGATCTTCGCGATGAACCGCATCATTCAGGCGATCAAGGCGAAGTCGAAGAACTACGACGTCCGCGTCGGCGGCGTGATCGCGAACCGCTCGAAGGACACCGACCAGATCGAACGCTTCAACGCGCAGAGCGGGATGAAGACGATCGCCCACTTCCCCGATCTCGACGTGATCCGACGCAGCCGCCTGAAGAAGTCGACGCTGTTCGAGATGGAAACGTCCCCCGAACTGGAAGCGGTCCAGAACGAGTACCTGCGCCTCGCCGCGGCGCTGTACCTGGGCAGCGACCCGATCGATGCCCACTCGATGCCGGACCGCGAGATCTTCGACCTGCTCGGTTTCGACTGAGCGCACCCCGTCACGCCGCCGACTTGACACGCGGCGTCACGCCAGCCTTCCGCCCCGGCCCTTCGCCACCGTCCTTTCCGCACTGACACCACCGGGACCTTCTCGATGCATCAGTCACTCACGTCGTCGACGAACCCGATGCCAAGTCCGAGCTACCTCGATCGTCGACAGCAGCTGCAGGAATACTTCGACCGCACGGCGGTTCGTGCCTGGGAGCAGCTGACGTCCGAAGCGCCGGTCTCGAGGATTCGCCAGACCGTGCGCGACGGGCGTGACGCGATGCGCACGACCCTGCTGGACTGGCTGCCGGAGGACCTGAGCGGCAAGCGCCTGCTCGATGCGGGTTGCGGTACCGGCGCGCTGTCGGTCGAGGCGGCGAGGCGCGGCGCGGACGTCGTCGGCGTGGACATCAGCCCGACGCTGATCGGTCTCGCCGACGAGCGCCGGCCGCGCGACATGAAGGGCTCGATCCGCTTCGCCGCGGGCGACATGCTTGCCGAGGAGCATGGGCAGTTCGACTACATCGTCGCGATGGACTCGCTGATTCACTACAGGCCCGGAGACATGGCCGAGGCCCTGGGGGCGCTGCGGGCGCGCACCGTCGGTGGCGACTCCCGGCTGCTGTTCACCTTCGCACCCCGTTCAGCGGCGCTGATGCTCCTGAAGAACGTCGGCAGGCTTTTCCCCCGCGGCGATCGATCGCCGGCGATCGAGCCGATCGAGGAGAGCTACCTGCGCTGGTTCGTCAGGAACACGCCGGCGCTCGACGGCGTCGAGGTCGTGCGGACGCACCGCGTCATCACCCGCTTCTACAAGTCCCAGGCGATGGAGCTGAACGCGCCGTGAGCCGCGCCGACGACAGACAGCGTCTCGCGGATCGCTGGCGCTCGGTGTCGAGCGGCTTCCTGCCGTTCGCCGACGCGGCCAGCGCGAACCTGCCTTGGGGCCGCTTGCTCCGCCTGGCACTCTTCCAGGTCTCTGTCGGCATGGCGCTCGTGCTGCTGAACGGCACGCTGAACCGCGTCATGATCGTCGAGCTCGGCGTGCCGGCCTGGCTGGTCGCCTCGATGGTCGCCCTGCCGCTGCTGTTCGCCCCGTTTCGCGCGCTGGTCGGCTTCCGCTCCGACCACCATGCCTCGGCGATCGGCTGGCGCCGCGTGCCCTACATCTGGATGGGAACGCTGGTGCAGTTCGGCGGTTTCGCGATCATGCCGTTCGCGCTGCTGTTGCTGTCGGGCGACGGCAACGCGCCGATGTGGCTCGCGCAGGTCGCCGCCGCGCTCGCCTTCCTGCTGGTCGGCGCCGGCATGCACACGACGCAGACGGCGGGCCTGGCACTTGCCACCGATCTCGCCCCGGACGACAAGCGCCCGCAGGTGGTCGCCCTGCTCTACGTGATGCTGCTGGTCGGCATGGTCGCGAGCGCGCTCGCCTTCGGCTGGCTGCTCGCCGACTTTAACCAGCTGAAGCTCATTCAGGTCGTGCAGGGGGCCGCGCTCGTGACGCTCGTCCTGAACACGGTCGCCCTGTGGAAGCAGGAGGCGCGTCGCCCCGACATCAACGTCGGCAAGGTGCGTCCGTCGTTCCGCAGCGCCTGGCGCGCCTGGGAGTCGGCGACGCGCGGCAAGCGCTTCCTGGTCGCGGTGGTGCTGGGCACGGCCGCATTCAGCATGCAGGACATCCTGCTCGAACCCTACGGCGCGGAAGTGCTCGGGCTGTCGGTCAGCGCGACCACGCTGCTCACCGCACTCCTCGCCGGCGGTGGCATCGCCGCCTTCCTCGTCGCTGCCTGGCGGCTCAGGCAGGGCTCGCACCCGGCGAGGCTCGCCGCCGGCGGCGTGCTGGTCGGCGTGGTCGGTTTCTCGATGGTGATCTTCGCCGAGCCGACCGGCTCCGCCACGATCTTCCGCGGGGGGACGCTGTTCATCGGCTTCGGTGCGGGTCTGTTCGCGATCTGCACGCTCGTCATGGCGATGACCATGGTCACGCGCGAACATGTCGGCCTCTCGCTCGGCGCCTGGGGCGCGGCGCAGGCGAGCGCCGCCGGTCTGGGCGTGGCGGCCGGCGGCGTCATCCGCGATGTGGTCGCGGGCCTTGCGGCGAACGGCTCGCTCGGCCCCGCCCTGTCGAGCGTGGCGACCGGCTACAGCGTCGTCTACCACCTCGAGATCCTGCTGCTGTTCATGACCCTTGCCGCGCTCGGCCCGCTCGTCTCGCAGCCGAGTGCCGCGGACGAACGGGCGGGCGGTGACGCGGGCGGCAAGCGCGGGTTCGGCCTCGCGGAGTTTCCGACCTAGACAAATTTCCGATCTGAACCCTTTGCACGACCCGCACGACTTCGATCAACCGACGCGACCCGTCGACCACCACCGAAGGAGAGAACGGCCATGTTCACCGGAGCCATTACCCAGTACATCGACGTCGCGCAACTCGTGCTCTACGGGTTCTGGGCGTTCTTCTTCACACTCGTGCTTTACCTGCACCGCGAGAGCAAGCGAGAGGGCTACCCGCTCGTGTCCGATCGTTCCGGAAACATCAAGCACCAGGGCTTTCCGGCGATGCCGAAGCCCAAGCTCTACAAGCTGCCCTACGGGCGCGACGTGTCCTTTCCGGGCGACCGCAAGGAAGGCGACGTCGGCGCCAACGCGAGCCCGCTCGGTGGCTTTCCGGGCGCGCCGCTCGTGCCGAACGGCGATCCGCTGGTCGACGGCGTGGGACCGGCCGCCTGGGCGGAACGCCGCGACGTGCCCGACGTGGACAACAGCGAGGGCGGCAATCGCATCCGCCCGATGGCCCTGCTCGACGGTCACTTCACGATCGCCGACTTCAGCACCGATCCGCGCGGACTCGAGGTGCGCGCGCTCGACGGCGTCGTGGTCGGAAAGGTGACGGAGCTCTGGATCGATCACATGGAAGCGATCGCCCGCTACTACGAGGTGCAGCTCGAGAGCGGCAAGAGCGTGCTCCTGCCGATGATGTTCGCGACCTACCACCGCAAGAAGGCGTCGCCGACCACCGGCTCGCTGGCCGATCGACTGATCGATCGCCGTGAGAAGGAGATCCACGTCGCCTCGATCACCTCCGAGCAGTTCAAGAACGTGCCGGTCCTCGCCGACGCGACGCAGGTGACGATGCAGGAGGAGGACAAGGTGCAGGCGTACTTCGGCGGAGGCCATCTCTACGCCACGAAGCAGCGCACCGAGTCGTTCATCTAGCGCACGTCGATCAACCGGGAGGAGGCACGCATGTCTCGCGAGCACGACGCCGTCCGATCGTCGCAGGGACACGACGACTTCGACTTCGAGGACCGGCCGGGCATTCCCGGGCCGCTCCCCGAGGGCGAGGCGTTGCTGTGGCAGGGCTCGCCGGACTGGAAGACCCTGGCGATGACCCCCTTCCACGCGCGCAAGGTGGCGCTGTGGTTCGGGGCGATCGCGCTGTTCGAACTCGTCTGGACGCTGGCGCAGGGCGGCACGGTCGGGGCGGCGCTGCCCGGCGTCGTCAAGACGCTCGCGGTCGGCGCCGTCGGCGTCGGCCTGCTCGTGTTGCTGGCCTATCTCAACGGACGGGTGACGATCTACACCATCACCAGCCGGCGGCTGCTGATCCGCTTCGGCGTCGCTTTGCAGATCACGATGAACCTGCCGTTCTCGCAGGTGCGCGAAGCGAACGTCAAGGTCGGCGCCGACGGCGTCGGCGACATCCCGATCGCCCTCGCCGACGCGCGTCGCGTCGGCTACATCACGCTGTGGCCCCATGTGCGTCCATGGCGTCTGACCCGGCCCGAGCCGATGCTGCGCGCGCTGCCCGAGGCGGCGAAGGTGGCGGCGCTTCTCGGGAACGCCATGCATGCCGCGGCTGGCGAGCGCAGCGCGATGCCTCCCGGCATCGATGCCGACTCGACTCCCGCGATCGGCGCGTCCGTTCGCGTGCCGACGGCGCCGACTGCCGACACGCTGCCCGCTGCCGCGGATCGCTCGGCCGATCGCGCATCGACCGCGACCGTCGGCCGCGTGACGAGCGTGTCCTCGTGAGCGGCGGTCGCGACGTCCTGGACACGACGGCGGACGACGGGCGGACCGAGCTCGACGACGGGCGTGGCATGACCCCCGGCGGCAAGCCGATCCTGCCGCTCTGGTTGCGATCGGGTGTGCTGGCGATGCTGCTGGTGGCGTTCGTTTACGCCCTGTTCGGCACGAAGGACGACTCGCCGCTCGTCACGGACCGTGGCGACGTGATCGCGAGTCGCGAGCTGCGCTTCGAAGACGAGGCGGACGGCACGATCACCGTGCGCGATGCCGTCAACGGCGACGCACTGGAGCGACTGGCCGTCGGCGAAGACGGCTTCGTGCGGAGCGTCATGCGAGGCCTCGTCCGCGAGCGCCGCGCACGCGGCCTCGGCCCGGATACCCCGTTCCGGCTGACGACCTGGTCGAGCGGTTTCGTCTCTCTCGAGGACCCCGCGACCGGTCGCACGATCGAGCTGACCGCCTTCGGGCCGGACAACGTCGCGGCCTTCGCACGTCTGGTCGCCGAACGCGGCTGATCGGGCGGTATCCCCTCGCATGACTACCCTGTTGCTCGCCGTCGCGTTCGCCGTCGTCCTGTGGTGGCTCGGCACCGGCATCGTCCTCGGTCTCCAGCAGCGGCTTCGGGCGGACGGACCGGCCGTCAACGCTGCGGGACTCGCAGGGGCTGCAGGGGCCACGGAGGCTGCAGGGACCGAGGGGTCCCCGGCAGTCGAGGGGGACGAGGCACCGGCGCCACGCATCGCACTCGGCGTCGCGGGCGGTGCGCTGGCGGGCGGCGTCGCGCTGATCGCCGCGGCGCATCACACCGGCGTGGCCGCCAGTCTCGCCGGGTTCACCGCGGCGCTGGTCCTGTGGGGCGCACTCGAACTCAGCCACTATCTGGGCTTCATCACCGGCACGCACGCGCGTCTGTGTCCGCAGGAGGTGCGAGGCTGGTCGCGCTTCCGGCTCGCGCTCGGCACCAGCATCCACCACGAGCTCAGCGTGCTCGCCTGCGGGCTGCTGTTTCTCGGTCTGTTGCACGATGCGCCGAACACCGCCGGGCTACACGCCTTCCTGGTGCTCTGGCTGATGCGCTGGAGCGCGAAGCTGAACCTCTTCTTCGGCGTCCCGAACTTCTCGACCGACTGGTTCCCCAAGCGGCTGTCGCACCTGGCGAGCTACATTCGTCACGCGCCGGTCACCCCGTTCTACCCGATCGCGCTCACGGTGGCGGCTCTCGCTGCGATCACGCTTGGGCGACTTGCCCTCGAGGCACCTGGCTCGCGCTCGCTGATGTACGCCCTGCCGGCGGTGCTGCTCGCGCTCGCGGTGCTCGAGCACCTGTTCATGGCGCTGCCGATCGCCGACTCGCGGCTGTGGAACCGCGTCTTCGGCGTCCGCCGTGCTCCGGCGGTCGAGCGGGCGAGCGGGCCGACGTCATCTGCCAGCGCCGACGCCTGACCGTGCGTCGGCCCGGGCCCGGACCGAGCGGACCGGCCGCCCGCGCGCGCCCGATCCACGGCCGCGCGGCATAATCCGGTACCGTTCACGCTCCGCTTCCCACCGTCCACCCTCGCGATGAGTCGTCCCCCCTTTCCGTTTTCCGCCATCGTCGGCCAGCGCGACATGAAGCTCGCGCTCGAGCTCGCGGCGGTCGACGGGTCCATCGGCGGCGTGCTGGTGCTCGGAGACCGTGGCACCGGCAAGACCACGGCGATGCGGGGACTGGCCGCGTTGTTGCCGCCGATCGAGGTGATCGAGGGCTGCCGCTTCCACTGCGCGCCCGCGCCGCGAGAAGGTTGGTGCGAGGACTGCACGGACCGGTTCGGAGCGACCGAGGTCCCGGCGGTCGGGACCCTCGCCACCCCGGTGGTCGATCTGCCGCTCGGGGCGACCGAGGACCGGGTCACCGGCGCGCTCGACATCGAGAAGGCGCTCGCCGAAGGCGTCAAGGCCTTCGAGCCGGGCTTGCTGGCGGCGGCCCATCGGGGCTTCCTGTACATCGACGAGGTGAACCTGCTGGAGGATCATCTGGTCGATCTGCTGCTCGACGTCGCCGTTTCGGGCGTCAACGTGGTCGAGCGAGACGGGTTGAGCGTTCGGCACGGCGCGCGATTCCTGCTGGTCGGCAGTGGCAATCCCGAAGAAGGCGAGCTGCGCCCACAGCTCCTCGATCGATTCGGCCTGTCGATCGACGTCGGCACGCCGCGGGATATCGACGAACGCATCCGCATCGTGCGGCGACGCGATGCCTACGAGAGTGATGCGGACGCGTTCGCGCTCGCGCACGCCGACGACGAGGCGCTGGTCCGCGCGCGAATCCTGGCTGCACGCGAGCTGCTGCCCGAGGTCGTCATCGACGACGAGGCACTCGGCACGATGACCCGGCTCTGCCTCGAACTCGGCACCGACGGGCTCCGCGGCGAACTCACGCTGCTTCGTGCCTGCCGTGCCTTCGCCGCGCTCGAGGGCGACGAGGCGGTCGACGAGTCGCACGTGCGGCGCGTCGCGCCGATGGCACTTCGCCATCGCCTTCGCCGCGACCCCCTCGACGACAGCGGCACGACCGTGCGCGTGACGCGCGCGCTCGATCGGCTCGGCATCGGCGCAGAGCCGGTGAGCCGTACCGGCATCCAAAGCTGCACCGAAACCGGCACCCCAAGCGGTACCCCAAGCGGCACCGAAACCGGCACCGAAACCGGCACCGAGGTAGGCGTAGGATCGGTCAACGGCGAAAGCGACGGTCGGATCGGCGCCGCCGGACGGGAAGAGCGCATCGACGCATGACGGCCGCGCCGGTGCAGGCCACGACGAGCGTTCTGGCCGACGACGTGGACGTCGACACCGGGCTTTCCCGCGAGGCGCGCGACCCCGAGCGCGTCATGCTCGAGTGGCAGCTCGCGCGCCGCGCGCTGCGGCTGGTGCTGTCTGACCCACAGGGTCTCGGCGGCATCGCCCTGCACGGACGCCACGGCCCGGCGCGGGACGCCCTGCTCGCGGCGCTGCCTGCGCAGGGCACCGTCCGGCGCATCCCGTCGGACGCGGACGACGACGCCTTGCTCGGCGGTCTCGACACGACGGCTACCCTCGCCCGCGGCCGCCCGATCAGACGTCCCGGCCTGCTCGACGCGGCGTCCGACGAGATTCTCGTCATCGGTGGCGCCGAGCGGCTGCCGACGACGATCGCGACGTGTCTGCGCGCCTGGTTCGACGACGACAGTCGAACCGGGAGACGTCCTCCGCTCGTCGCGCTGGACGAGAGCGTGGAACGCTCCGGGCTCGTCGAGTCCGCGCTCGGCGAGCGACTCGCCTTACATGTCGACGTCCCCGAACTCGCGCTTGCCGAGCTTCGTCGTGTGGACACGCCGCAAGCCGAGGCGAGCGCGCGGCGTGTCGCCGCGCCGGAAGACGTCCACGTCCCGGACGAGACGCTCACCGCGCTGGTGCAGCTGGCGGCCAGTCTCGAGATCACGTCCCTGCGCAGCAGCGTGCTCGCCTGCCGCGCCGCGCGCGCCAATGCCTGGCTGGACGGGCGGGACACGGTGAACGACGCTGACGCCGCCCTCGCCGCGCAACTGGTGCTCGCACCGAGGGCGCGAGCCTTGCCGGACGCCTCGGCGCCGGACACCGAGACGGACCAGCAGCCTGCCGATGCCGCGACCGACGACGACCGTTCGCCCGACGACGAGCCGTCCGCCGAGCAGCCGCCGGACGAGGCCGAGGAGCCGATCGAGCCGACGATCGACGATCGACGAAGCGACGACCGACAGGACGACGACCGGCCGGACGACGAGTGGCCCGACGACGCGATCGACCCCGATGACGCCCCGGCAGAACCGCCATCGGACGGTCCTCTGTCCGAACGACTGGTTCAAGCCGTCACCGCCGCACTGCCGAGGAATCTGCTCGATGAACTCGTCGCGGGCCGCCGCCCGCGCGACGCCCGGATGGGCAGCGACGCCGCGGCGAGCGCCGCCGCCGAACGCAGCGGTCGTCCGATCGGAACGCGGCGGCCGCGCGGCGCGAGTCGCCAGCGGCCGAACCTCGTCGCGACGCTGAAGGCCGCCATCCCGTGGCAGCGTTTGCGCGCGATGGAGTCGGCGGGCAAGGCAGCCACGGCCTCGCGACACCCGTCGGCAAGCTCGCGGTCCGAGTCGACGTCCGAGTCGACGGCAGCATCGACATCTGCATCGGCCTTCACGCCGTCCGCGCAACCGCGCCTGCGCGTTCGCCGTGACGATTTCCGGGTCACGCGCTACCGGCAGCCGACCCGGACGACCACGCTGTTCGTCGTCGATGCCTCGGGCTCGGCGGCGATGCACCGCCTGGCCGAGGCCAAGGGCGCCGTCGAGCGTCTGCTGGCCGAGTGCTATGTCCGTCGCGACCGCGTCGCGCTCATCACCTTCAAGGGCACCGAGGCCAGACTCGACCTGCCGCCGACCCGCTCCCTCGTGCGGGCCAGGCGCGCGTTGATCGGCTTGCCGGGCGGCGGTGGGACGCCACTCGCGATCGGCCTCGATCTCGCCGCCGACCAGCTCGAGCGACTGGCCGCCGACGGCGAAAGCCCGGTCGGTGTGGTCATGACCGATGGCCGCGGCAATATCGCCCGGGACGGCTCGGCATCCCGGGCACGGGCGCAGGAGGACGCAGAGGCCGCCGCGCGCCGATTGGGCCGCATCGGCGCCCGCCTGCTGTTCGTCGATACCGGACCTCGTCCGCGCCCGGTGCCGCGCGAACTTGCCGCCCTGATGGGCGCTCGCTACCTGCCGCTGCCCCAGCTCGACACGAGCGCGCTCACCGGCGGAGCCGTCCGATGACGGCAGGCTTCACCGGCGACGCGCAGTTCCTCGACGCGGGTCCGCATCGCTGGCACATCAGCCGCCAGGGCAAGGGACCCGTGTGCCTGCTGTTGCATGGCACCGGCGCGTCGCTGCACTCCTGGAGCGCATTGACATCCCATCTCGCTGCACGGCACGAGGTCATTGCGGTCGACTTGCCCGGTCACGCACGGACCGTGACACCGCGTCGCGCATCGCTGTCGCTCGACAGCATGGCGCGCGACGTGGCGACGTTGCTCGACGTGCTCGACGTGAAGCCCGTGCTCGCCGTCGGTCATTCGGCCGGCGCGGCGCTCGTCGCCGAGCTGTCGTTGAACGGCAAGCTCGATGAGGCGGCGCTGGTCGGCATCGCACCGGCCATGCTGCTGCTCGACGGCCTGCCCGGCTTCCTGTTCCCGCCACTCGCCCGGATCGCCGCGGGCATCGACTGGTTGCCGAAGCTGTTCGCCCACCGCGCCCGGGATCCGAGACACGTGCGCCGCCTGCTCGACGGAACCGGCTCCCGCCTCGACGCCCCCGCGCTTGCCGAGTACGAGCGCCTGCTGGCGGACCCGACACACGTCGCCGGCGTCCTCCGCATGATGGCCGAGTGGGACCTCGCAGGGCTCGACGCGCGACTCGCGAGACTGCACGCCCCGTTCCTGTTGCTGGCCGGCGCGAACGATCGCACGGTGCCGCTCCGCAACGCCTACCGGACCGAGGCGCTGCTGCCCCGGGCGACGCTCGAGGTGCTCGACGGCCTCGGCCATCTGGCTCACGAAGAAGATCCGAACCGTGTCGCGGCGCGTCTGCTCGCGCTCACGGCCACCGCCCGGACCGCAGCCGCAGGGCATTCCGGAAGGTCGCCCACACCGACCGATCCACTCGAGGCACGACGGAGACACCGCGCATGACCGATGTCACCGGACCGTCGAGCCCCACGTTCACGACGCAGGTGCGCTCGGCTGACGATCTTGCCGCCTGCCGCACGCTGATCCGCCACGGCTCGCACTCGTTCTTCCTGTCCTCCCTCCTGCTGCCGCGCCGCGTTGCCGTGCCGGCGACGGCGCTGTACGCGTTCTGCCGGGTCGCGGACGATCTGATCGACGGCGCCGAGGCCGGCGAAGAGGGCGGCGGTGCCGAGGCGGTCGCCGAGCTGCGCGATCGGCTGGAGGCCGTCTATGCCGGACAGCCCGGCGCGGCGCCGGAGGATCGGGCCCTCGCGGAGGTCGTGACGCGATTCGACATCCCGCGCGCCATGCCCGCGGCACTGCTCGAGGGTCTGGCGTGGGATGCGAGCGGACGCGAATACGCGACGCTCACCGAGCTCTACGACTACGCCGCGCGGGTGGCGGGCTGCGTCGGCGCGATGATGACGCTGGTCATGGGCACGAGCGACGTTCGCGCGGTCGCCCGCGCCTGCGATCTCGGTGTCGCGATGCAACTGACCAACATCGCGCGCGACGTCGGCGAGGACGCCCGCATGGGCCGGCTCTACCTGCCGCGCTCTTGGTTCGCCGATGCCGGGCTCGACGCCGCCGACTGGCTCGCCGACCCACGCGACGACGTCCGCATTCGCGCCATGACGCGCCGGCTGCTCGACTATGCCGCGATCCTCTACCGACGCGGCGAGACCGGCCTCTCGCTGTTGCCGCTCGCCTGCCGCCCCGGGATCCGCGCCGCGCGCCTCATCTACGCCGACATTGGCCGCGAGATCGCCAAGGCCGGGTACCGCACGCTGGATCGACGCGCCGTCGTCCCGAAGGCGCGGAAGATCGCCCTGCTCGGCAAGGCCCTCGCGACGACGCCACTCGGCGGCCCGGAGCGCTGGGAGGACACCCTCGCCTGGCCGCCGCTTTCCGAGACCCGCTATCTCCTCGAGGACATCGATTCGGTGCCGTACAAGGGCCGCTCCCAGTGGCTGTACGAGCTCTGTGAAACGCTCGAGCGCCGGGACAGCGGTCGCGCCTGATCCGACCCGGATAGCCCGTTGGCGCCACGCCCTCCACACCGAGACGTGGAAGATCGATCGTTCCGCTCGAGGAAACGATGGCACGCCATCGTTCGATCACGGCAATTCGACGCGAAACGGAAAGTTCGCCGTTGCAACACCGCCGTGGCCATCGCGCGAATGGGCAAACAGACGGTACTCGCCCGGAGCGGTCGGAACCTCGAAGGCGAGCGTCGCCTCGGTGGCCCGCGACACGGTTTCGAGGGCCACGATATCGATCGCCGGAGGCGTCACCTCCGGCATTCCACCATCGCTGCGACGGAGAACCTCGCGCCGCAGGATCCAGCGAGTGTCGAGCGCATCGTCTTCCGCGTCCTCGAGCGAAACTCTTGCGCGTACCTCGGCGCCGGGTGCCAATCTCACGCTGTCGGTCGGCAGGCGTGCATCCAGCGTGATGGACAGCGCCCGAGGCGCACGGTTCGACGGATACCGTCCCGTCCATATCCGCGTCAGCTCGTCGACGGTCGCGATCCGCGCCATCGTTCTTCGTGACGGCGTCGTGCGCCCATGGTCATCGCTCACCGCCTGCGCATCGCCTGCATCCGCCGCCCGTGCGTCGTCCACATCATCGACGAAGAGTCCGTACCAGGTCGGTGTGCGCTCCTGCTTCTGCCCCCACAGGAAGGCGAATGCGCCGAGCAGCCGTCCGGTCTGGTCGTCGGTGACGGCCGGTGTCATGCGCGCGACGACGCCGTCGGCCTTCGGGCCACTCGGCTCCTCGATCTCGCGCCCCCAATCGGTCTTGGGCATCTCCCAGTGCCCGAGCGCACCGAACTCGGTGACCATGAAGGGAAGCCCGGGCGCGGCCTCGGTCGCCACCTCCGGAATCGCCGGCAGCGCGCCGTAGCCCTGCAAGGAGATGAAGTCGAGCGTCGGCAGCGCTTCCAGCGCGGTGCGAATGTCCTCGGCGATCGTCGACGTGAACGCGAACGCCACGGTGGCCGGATGGCGAGGCAAACCGGCCTGCACATGCTCGACGATCTTCGCGATCGCCTCGTACACGCGCGGATCGGCCACGCGCGGGGCGCCGTCTGCACCGAAGCTCAGGTTCGGCTCGTTCGCGACCACCCAACCGAGCACGTTCGGATGGCTGCGGTGACGATCGACGAACGCCGTCACGGCCGCATGCTGACGGGCGACCGCCGCCTCGTCCGCGTAGTCGAACCCGCCGAGCTCGGTAACGACACCCAGGCCGACGAGCACGCGCAAACCGTGACGCCGGGCTGCGGCCAGCGCCACCTCGGCCTGCGCCGGGTCCCACGTTCGAAACGCGGTGCCACCGGCATCGGCGAGTGCCTCCGCCAGTCGCTCGACCTGCGCGGCATCGCGTCCTTCCAGTCCTGCCCCACGTACGACGAACGGTTCACCGTCCACATCGATCCGGTATAGGCCTCCGTGTTCCACGATGCGTACGCCGACCGCCCCTTCAGCCAGGGGTCCTGCCACTTTTCCCAGGTCGGCACCAGGCACGTCGCCGGCATCGCTTGCCACCCCGTGCGCAGCCTCGCTGCCTGTCGAACGCTCGACGGCGTGAACGGCCGGGTGTCCCGTCGCGAGTCCTGCCACGAGGACCAGAAGCGGTCCAGACGATGCGAGCGCCGGCCGCCTCGGTTTCGCGCGAATCCTTTGGCTCATGCGTTCTTGCACGTCAGTCCGGCCCCCGATGCACTGCCCGTTGCATTGTTCCCGACCGCCGGCTCGACGACACCGGTCAGGCGGTCGTACCGTACTATTTAAGCGAGCGTCGTGGTTTCACGGCGCAGGACACCGGGTGACCAGGACGTTCCGACGCCAGGCGCGTGTGCAAGCCACGCTCGACGCTCCACCACCTCGAATTCGACGCTCTCGATGCTCCAGAACCTGCTGATCGGACTCGCCGCGCTGCTGCTGCTCGTGCACGTCGGCCTGGCCGTGTTCGGGCAGCGGCTCGTCCACACGACGGAGGAGCGTCACCCACCGATCGGGCAGTTCATCGACGGGGTCGATGGCCATCGGCTGCACTACCGGGAGCGCGGTGCACGAAGCGCCCCCGCCATCGTGCTGCTACACGGCGCGAGCGCCAATCTACTGGACATGGAAGCGAGCCTGCGGCCCGGCCTAGACAGCGACTATCGCGTCATCACCGTCGATCGTGCCGGCAGCGGATGGAGCGATGCGCGCGCCGCCGCGGCGGGCGATCCGGTGGAACAGGCCGCCGATGTCACGCGCGTGCTCGACGCGCTGGGCATCGAGGAGGCGATCTGGGTGGGGCATTCCTGGGGCGGCGCCGTCGTCATGGCCGCGCTCGTGGAGCACGCCGAACGCACACTGGCGGGCGTCGCGATCTCGGCACCCACGCATCCGTGGAAGACACCGCTTCCCCTGACGATCCGGCTCGGCGCCATGCCGCTCGTCGGACACGCGCTGGCCGCCAGCTGGGTCCAGCCGCTCGGTGGTCAGGTACTCGACTCGGTGCTCCGGGATTCCTTCGTGCCCGAGGATCCGCCGGAACCCATCGCCGACTATCGAACGAGCACCGGCGCGGCGCTGGCGCTGCGGCCGACGAGTTTTCGCGCGACGTCGAAGGATCTCGTCGGGCTGAATTCGGCACTCGCGCACATCGCACTTCGCTATGGCGAGATCGAGCGTCCGCTGCTGCTGATCAACGGGACCGAGGATCCTCTGATACCGTCGAGCGGCAACGCCGAGCGCGTGCTCGCCGCGCTCCCGAGCGCCGAGCTCGTGCAGTTGCCGGGCGCGGGGCATATCGTTCATCACACACGACAGGCGCGCGTGCTGTCCGAAATCAAGCGTTGGATTCAACGCGTCGACAACCGCCGCTGACGGCGCCGGACGAGGTCGACTATCGACCGCCCTTGCTCGCCCGCAGCAAGTAGCTCATCGGGAGGCGAGCCACTTGATGTTCGTAGACCGCATAGTCGACTTCGCGATTGGAATGCGGGTACTCGATGAAGCGCTCGAGCACGAGTCCCGCGTCGATGCAGGCGCCGACGATGCTTCCGATCGTGTGGGGAAACCAGTACGAGGTCGCGCCCGACGCTTCGCTGCCGTCGTAGACGATCGCCTCGTCAGAGACATGCGGACGCTTGCGGAAGTAGCCGTCACTCGGCGTCAGCGGATCGGTCGACGTCGGATCGAACATGTCGAGGATCGGGTGAGTCTCGTAGATCAGAAGCGTGCCCGCCGGTCTCAACAGGCCAGCGACGATCGCGAGGAAGCGCGGAAGATCGGGCATCCAGTTCAAGACACCGATCGTGATCAAGGCGATGTCGAAGCCTGAGGGCACGTCGTGGGGCAACGCGTAGATGTCGGCGCGAAGGAACGTGACGTCCCGTCGAGCGATCGCGTTGAGCGCCTCGGCCTGCTCGAGGAACTCGGCCGATTGATCGATGCCGAATCGCGAGCGCGCACCCAACGAACAGGCCGACAGCAGCTCGCGACCGTTGTTGCAGCCGATCTGAACTACCGTTCGATCGCTGACGGGCGCGAGCGTCAAGTGCTCGGTGAGCGTTGCGTCGAACGTGGAAAAATCCTTGGTCTCGAACCCCGCGACGAGCGCTTCCCAGCTCGGTCCTGCACGGTGGAGGGACGCCGATGCATCCCACGCGCGCCGGTTGCATTCGGTAAATCGGGTCGTGTCGGCGGGACGCATCTTCTTGACTCTAAGGGCTGATCGCTTCCATCTCTTCGGGGTGGAACACGGTCGACATCTCGTCGAGCGGCGCGGGCGAAAGGCCGAGATCGGCGAGGATGGCGTCGGCGCCGTCTGCCAGCAACGCTTCGGCAAGCGCGACGCCGAGTTCGTGGGCGTCCGAGGCGGCACCGCGTACCTCGGCCCGGACGATGGTCGTGCCGTCGGGCTTCGCGACGAGTCCACGCAGCCACAGGGCGTCACTCCGTTCGAGCAGCGAGTAGGCGCCGATCGGGACTTGACAGCCGCCGTCGAGGCGAGCGGACAGCGCGCGCTCGGCGGCGACGCGCGTCGCCGCCGCCTCGTCGTGAAGGCCCGCGAGGAAGCTCGCAACGCGCTCGTCCCCGACCCGGCTCTCGATGCCGACGATGCCCTGACCCGCCGCGGGGAGGCTGTCCTCGATGGTGAGCTCGCCGCGGATGCGATCCTGCATGCCGAGCCGGATCAACCCGGCGGCGGCGAGGATGATCGCGTCGTACTCGCCGGCATCGAGCTTGGCCAGGCGCGTGTTCACGTTGCCGCGCAGCTGAAGGATCTCGAGATCGGGACGACGCGCGAGCAGCTGGGCCTGGCGGCGCAGGCTGCAGGTGCCGACGCGTGCGCCCTTCGGCAGCGCGTCGACGCTGTCGTACTCGCCGGACACGAAGGCATCGTGCGGGTTCTCCCGCGCGAGAATGGTCGAGATGTGCAGGCCGTCAGGTAGCGTCGCCGGCACGTCCTTGACCGAGTGAACGGCGATGTCCGCGCGCCCATCGAGCATGGCGACCTCGAGTTCCTTGACGAACAGGCCCTTGCCACCGATCTTCGCGAGCGGGCTGTCGAGCAGCACGTCGCCCTTCGTCGTCATCGTGACCAGTTCGACGGTGAGCTCCGGGTGCAGCGCCTCGAGGCGTGCCTTGACGTCCTCGGCCTGCCAGAGAGCCAGCGGGCTCTTACGGGTGGCGATGCGCAAGGTGTCCATACGGCTCGGGCTCCGGGCACGGTCGGGACCGTGCGGTTTCGTCGATCGGTGAAGGATACCGGAGCACGGCCACCCCCGGAATACGAAGAAGGGAGGCGACAACATCGAGTCGCCCCTCCCTTCGAACCGACCGCACTGGCCGTCAGTCCCCGCAATCAGCTTGCACGATCAGCCCCTGCAGCCAGCGTGCGCGCGGCCTGACCCCGTTCGTCCGGCGCGACCACCGGTCCGGCCCCGCGCCTGACCCGATCGCCCTGACCCGATCGCCCTGACCCGATCGCCTCACTCGGTAACCTGACCCGACCGCCCGGCTCGATCGCCGGGGCGACTCCGACTCGAACCGATCGCGGGACAGCCGATCGCGTCAGCGGATGACGGTCTCGGCGGCCGTGTCCGGCACCAGCGCACCGAGCGTGTCGGCCGCATCGTCTGCGTCGGCCGCCGGCACCAGGTCCGCGGGAACCGACGACGTGGTCTCCGCCTCGCCGTTCTCTGCGGGCGCCGCCTCGATCGGCTCCATCGGGTCGATCGCCTCGAGCGCCGCGTTCGGACCCGGGGCCTTCCAGACCGGATAGTCGTCGAGCATGCTCACACCGTAGAAGGGCTTGTTGACACCCTGGTGACAGGTTGCGCAGTTGACCTTCGGCGCGTCGCCCTTCGGCCCCATGCGGGACATCGGGTAGACCGGACCGAGCGGTTCGAGGTAAGCGTTGTTGAGTGCCGGCACCATCTGCAATGCATGCCAGGCGGTCGTGCGTTGCGGCGGGCTCTGCTCCCAGTCGGTGAACGCGCGGGTGTTGTGGCAGTACGTGCAGTTCTGACCCAGCGACGTCGACATGTGGATCATCAACGAGTACGTGTTCTCGGTGTCCTGGGTGCTGAGGTTGCTGCGCACGTCCCGGATCGGCAGTGCGTTCCTCGCGATGACGCGGATCTGGTCCGGGTCCTCGGTCAGGTACTTCGAGAACGGGTCGTCGATCATGGAGGTGGATCCCACGTCCATGTTCGCGTGGTTCTGGCCGTGGCTGTTCGCGGCCATGCCGCCCTGACGGTTGGGATCGAGCGTGTCGAACCAGATGTACTCCGGCACCGGGTTGCCGCGATGGCAGGTCAGGCAGGTGACACCGGTATCTCCGACGTGGCTGTCCCATTCCGAGTTGATGTTCTGCGTCATCTGCATCATGCGACGCGAGACGACCTTGGTGTAGACCTCGTCGGAGGCGAAATTGTTGCCGACGTGGCAGTAGGTGCATCCGGCATCCGGGCTGACCCATGCGGTGATCGCCGCCATGGTGCGCGTGAACTCCGCGACGGAAAGATCGCCGAGCACCTGGACATTCTGGTAGACGTCCTTCGCGAGTGGTCCTGCCGCCTCGGGCACCGGCGGCAAGGCGGCGGGCACGACGTTGAGCGCCGCTTTCGCCTCGACGGACTCGGTGCTTTCCATCGTCTGCATGCCGACGCCGTCGGCGCTGATCTGCTCGGACACGACGGGCGGCGCCTCGAAGCAACCGCCGAGCATCGAACCGGCGGCGAGCAGCGCGACGACCGTCGCGGCCCGACCGATCGCGGCCCGACCGATCGCTCGACGGGAGGTCGAGATGAACGACACCGGCGTCATGGACGCCGTCATGGCGATGAAGCCGCTCATTGCATTGTCTCCGTTCCGAGCGCGGCGGGATCGACGGCCGGCGTGTACGGCAGGATGTAGTCCGCCGCCAGACCGTGCTTGACGCCCCAGAGATACCAGTTGTCGACGACCGTGCCGGTGAGCAGGATGCCGATGCCGCCGGTGATCGGCGTCAGGACCGCGAACCACCAGGCCCAGCGGTGAATGGATTCCATCGAGGCGTTGAAGCCCATCTGCCAGCGCCAGAACAGCGAGGCGCGCTCGGTCGCGGTACCGCGGTCGGTGATCTGCTCGATCTCACGCTCTCCGCCGTAGCGACCGACCGCGAGGATGGTCGCCGCGTGCATGCCGAACAGGACGGCCGAGCCGTAGAGGAAGACGATCGACAGCATGTGGAAGGGGTTGTAGAACAGGTTGCCGTAGCGGATCGAGAACGCCGCCGTCCAGTCGAGATGCGGAAAGATGCCGAAGGGCACGGCTTCGGACCATGAACCCATCAGGAGCGGACGGATGAAGCCGAGCACCAGGTACAGCCAGATCGCCGCGCCGAAGGCCCAGGGAATGTGATAGCCGAGACCGAGGGCTCGGGCACGAAGGAAGGTACGTGTCCACCACAGCAGGATGGAGATGGTCAGGAACATGCCGGCCATCAGCCACCAGCCACCGTCGGCCATGGGCGGGATGGAAAGCCCGTACTCGGGCGGCGGCGGCTCGAGCGCCAGCCAGAACAGCTGTCGAACGAACTCGACCACGTCCCAGTTGACCGAGGCGAGCATGTTGAAGCCGATGATCTCGAAGGCGATGAAGCCGCAGAGAATGGAGAGTGAACCGGTGACCCCGAGGTAGAAGGGGCCGATCTGTGCGTTGCCGATCATGCCGGCGAGGCGGTTGAAGAACCAGCCGCCGACGCGCTTGTCGGTGTCGCGCCCGATGGGAACGCCGGCCTCCCCCGGACCGCGCACCTGGACGCGGGTGAAGATGTTCTGGTATTCGGCCATCAGAGTGCTCCTCGTCCCTTGCCCGTGAAGTCGGTGTCGCCCGTCGAGACGGGCTCGGTGCTGTCGTTCGACATCATGACGATCAGCCCCACACCGGCAGTTCGAGCCACCAGTTCCACCACTCCGGCCAGCCGCGCGTCCAGAACGGACCGCTGATCACGATGCAGACGGCACTCCAGAAGCCGGCGTTGATGGCGAGGAACATCCCGAGACGGTGGATGCCGAGGGTGCCGATCGAGTAGCCGACGATGTCGCGGAAGTAGGTGTCCTCGTGCTCTGGCGTCTTGACGGTGCCCTGCGTTCCGTCCTTCTCCTTGCTCGGGTTGGTCGCCATGAGGACGAGACCGCCGTGCAGCGAGAGCGCCAGTGCCGTGGTGAAGAAGAACGTCACGGCGAGCATGTGCGCGGGGTTGTAGTGGAAATGCAGGTACTGGTAGCCGACGTTGGACACCCAGTCGAGGTGCGGGAGGATGCCGTAGGGAAAGGCGTGCCCCCAGGCGCCCATGAGCACGGGGCGAATGATCTCGAGAGTCACGTAGGCGAGGATCGCGAAGCTGAAGACGATGGGAACGTGCAGTCCCATGCCGAGCTTTCTGGCCACCTCCACCTGTCGCAGCGCCCAGGAGACGAAGGCTCCGGTCGCGCAGATGGTGATCAGCTGCCAGAAGCCGCCCTCCTTGAGTGGCGCGAAGCTCAAGCCGTACTCGATGGCCGGCGGCGCGATATTGATCTGCCAGAGGTTCCAGGTGTCGCCCTGGGAGGCGGAGTACACGATGAGAAGCGTGCCGACGAGCGAGAAGAACAGCGTCGTGACACCGAAGAAGCCGACGTAGAAGGAGCCGACCCAGAAGTCGAACAGATCCCCGCCGATCAACGTGCCTCCCCGCACGCGGTACTTCTTTTCGAAACTGAGCATCGCCATCAGTGGTCTCTCTCCAGCGCGGATCGTGGTTGGGGGTGGTGGCGGGACCGGCGGCCATCGAGAACCTCCCTGAGGACGTTCCGTCGAGCCGACGGTCTCGCCGTCACGGCTTCGGAGCGAGTCGTGCCGTCATCGACGACCGCTCACCCCGGGGCCGGGCACGCCGAGTCGCCCGGTGTCAGCCGACCAGGAGGTCGGGTGCGACGAACTCGTTCGAGCTGGTGGCCGGAGCCACGACCGGTGCGACGACGCTCGGGCCTTCGATCCAGTTGAAGCGATTGGTGCTCAACAGGATGAAGTGGATCACGATCGCGAGCGTGAAGAGGAAGACCGCGAGGCCGACGAGGGCTCTACGCGGGTCGAACAGAAGCCATACGCGCCACATATCGGTATCTCCTTAAGCGAGGTAGGAAACGACAGTCGAGAGCTTCTCGGTCGTCTCGTTCAACATCGTGTAGCCCTCGACGCCGGGGAACCAGGGACGCCACAGCCAGACGAGGAAGTGGGCGACCACCGCGATACCGGTGAAGAAGAGAAAGCTCGTGACGAAGATCGCGTGGAACTCACGTGCCTCGTTCTGCTTGAGCCCGGACATCGAGCCGCCGGGAGTTTCGTCAGCCATCGTGGGATGCCTCCGTTAAGTGGCCGCTTGGCCATGTGGCCAAGAGTGGCCGTGAGTGACGCCGATGGCGCCGGTTGCTCCGCACCGCGGGAACCATCCCCGTGGCACGACGTCGCCCGGCCGAGGCCGGACAAGTTCGGTGACCGGGTCTCAGGAGACCTGGAAGACGTAGGGGACGGTCGCGTCGGCCGCCGACCGGGCTTCGGCCCACAGCGACATCGGGCGGGCAGCGGCATCGATCCACGGGTGCAGGCGACGCGGCAGAAGTCGCAGCAGCGCCGCCATCGCGAAGCACACGGCGAAGACCGTGGCGTACAGCACCCGGTATTCGATGCCTGGACTGGCCTGCCCGCGACGAGCGGTGCATACGGTCGGGATGTCGAAGGTGTGGTCTTCCATCGTCGTCGCCATCGTCGCTCTCCGCTCGTGGCCCGATCGGGCCGTGTTCAGGCGTCCGCATCGGTCGATGCGGACAGGTGTCCAGGTCGACTGAGCTCCTGGCTAACGAGGCGAAAGCGGGTCGCATACCGGACTGGCAGGAGACCGTGCTCGATGGTCGGCGGATCCGGTCCGCCTGCCTTGTCGTCGCGTCATCAGTGTTTCGAATCGATGTGTCAGTTTAAACTGACACATCACTTTGTCAATGCTCCGTGACGCTTTTCTCGCTTTGATTCCGGCGCTTTCGGTCGCGATGACGGCCACGCCCGAACGCCCCGCCCCGATGAAGGCGGACGCGCGTGTTCGAGGGGCGCGTACGGCCTGCCGGCGGCGTGACCACGCCGGCAGGAAACCGAACGTCAGTCGCCGACCACGCCGGCGAAGGCGTCGCCGGCATTCAGATGGGCGAGCGTGACGCGTTCTTCCTTCGCGGCTCTGGCGCGGCGTTCGGCACCGTCCCGCAGCCGCTTGGCGGCAGAGATCCGCACCAGCACCGGCTCGCGTTCGACGCGGGCCTCGAGCGCGGCATGGGCGTCCTCGTCCCAGGCCAGCGGCTCGTGACCATCGACGCGCGAGAGCGTCAGGTCCTGCGCCTCGTCGAGCGTCGTGCCGAGCGGCAGGATCTCGAAGAGCATGTCGAACAACGCGTTGCAGACCTCCTGCATCAGCCAGGTGGCGCCCGCGTAACCCATGAACGGCGTGCCGGTCGCGCGTCGGATGGCCGTCCCCGGGAACGAGGCCGCGACATAGCAGGCCTTCGAGCCCGCCTCGGCGAGGTACATGCGCTCGTTGTAGGAGCCGAACACCATCAGCGGCGTCTTCTCCTGGACGAGGCGTCGCACCTCCTCGTTGTCGCTCTTCTTGCCGGCGTTGCGCTGCACGGCGAAATGGCAGGGCAAGCCCATCTCCTCTTCCAGGAAGTGCCGGATGCCGCGGGCGTAGGTCTCGTGCGCCACGACCCCGAAACTCGCCGTGCCGAAGAAATCCTGCGTGACCGAGCGCCAGAGATCCCAGACCGGCTTGATCGTCGTGTGCTTCTCCTGCTCGATGAAGGGCTCCGGGTCGATGTCGACCAGTTCGCCGAGCGCGCGCAGGAAGTCGGTGGTGCTGTGCAGGCCGATCGGTGCCTGAAGATACGGACGCTCCAGCGCCTCGCAGAGCAGTCGGCCGAACTCGCGGTAGAGGCAGACGTTGACGTCGGCCTTGCCGAGGTGATGGATGTCCGCGAGGTGGGAGCCGAGCGGAAACTCCATGTTGATCTCGCAACCGACGCCCTCGACCAGGCGGCGGATCTCGGCGACGTCGGAGGCCATGTTGAACTGACCGTACATGGGGCCGATCAGGTTGACCTTCGGCTTCTCGCCTTCCTTGCGATCCTCCGGCGCGCGCGGCTTCGGCACGCGCTTGGGGCCGAACTCGGTCCAGAGCCAGTAGAGGGCGCGGTCGGCGCTTTGCCACTGGTCCTCGTCGATGGTGCGCGGCAGGAAGCGCAGGATGCCGGTGCCCTCCGGCGTCACGCCGCCGCCGATCATCTCGGCGATGGAACCGGTCACGACCACGGACGGCAGGTTCGGGTCGAGGGTCGCGTGCGCCCGTCGCATCGCCTTCTCGGTGCCGTCCTGGCCCAGCTCTTCCTCACCGAGTCCGGTGACGACGATCGGCAGTTCGTGCGGCGGCAAACCGTCGGTGTAGTGCAGCACCGACGTCACCGGCAGGTTCTCGCAACCCACCGGCCCGTCGATGACCACCTGTAGACCCTTGATGGCGGTGAAGGCGTAGACAGAGCCCCAGTAGCCCCCTGCACGGTCGTGATCGAGAACCAGCATGTGTCAGGTGCTCGCGGTGGATGCGCGAGCGGCTGCCTGCTTGGCGAGCTTCTTCGCGAACTGGGCGGCGTACTCGGGCCGCGGTACCGGCGTCTTGCTCCAGATGCCGCTCGTGTCCCCTTCGCCGACACCGGCGAAGAAGGACGTCATCCTCTCGAAGCGCGGGCGGTTGGCCAGCGCGGCGTTGATGACCTGCGCGACGGAGCCTGCGCCCGCCGCACCCATCAACGGGCGCGCCGAGATCAGGTTGGTGAAATACAAGGCGGGTATCGCACGGGCCTTCGCGGCCTGCACCAGTGGCGTCGTGCCGATGGCGAGATCCGGCTCGAACTCGTCCATGGCGGCGAGGTCGTCCTCGAGGGAGGCGCGGAACCTGACGCGCACGCCGCGAGCCTCGAGCCAGTCGAGATCGGGTTTGGACCAGATGGTGCGCGGGCAGGCCGTGCCGACGTAGTGGACGCGCGCGCCGCTCTCGATAGCCAGACGCGCGACGAGCAGTTCGGAGCCTTCGTAGCCCGAGACGATCAGCGAGGCATCGATGGGCGCGGCGGCGAGCACGGTGCCGATCATCGGCAGGGCGGCATCCTTCGCGGCGCCGATCTTGTCGGCCGGAATCCCGCAGGCGTCCCCGATCGCGTCGAGCCAGGCCGCCGTGCCGTCGACCCCCACCGGCGCCGAGCCGACGACCGTGCGACCGGCCGCCTCGAACTCGCGAACGGATGCGGTGTAGAAGGGATGGATCGCGGCGATCGCCGCGCCGTCGAGCGCGCTGTAGAGCTCGCGCCATTCGCGCGTCGGCACCGTCGGTCCGCAGGCGAGACCCATCGGCTCGAGCAGACGACCGAGCACGATCGGATCGGCCGGAAAGAGCTCGCCGAGCAGGGTCACCGTGGGCAGATCGGTCCGCCGAGTCGACGGGGCGGCGACCGGACCCTGCTCCGCTTCGCGCCGGGCGTAACGCAACATGGCGCCCGCCAGCACGTCCTTCGCTTCCGCATGGGTGGGCACGCCGAAGCCAGGCACGTCGATGCCGATGATGCGCACGCCGTTGATCTGGTCCGGCAGCAGATCGAGCGGTACCCCGGAGGCGGTCGGGACGCAGAGATTGATGATGATGACGGTGTCGTAGCGCTCGGGATCGGCCAGCTCGTGCACCGACTCGCGGATGTCCTCGAACAACTTGCCGGTGACGAGCGTCTCGGAATCGAAGGGCACGTAGCCGACCGTGCGGCGTGCACCGTAGAAGTGGGACGTGAAGGTCAGGCCGTAGACGCAACAGGCACTGCCCGACAGCACGGTCGCGGTGCGGCGCATGCGAAGCCCGACGCGCAGCGACCCGAAGGCCGGGCACATGCTCTGCGGCTGATCGTGCGGACCCTTGGGGTAGTCGGTCGCGTAACGCTCGAGCACCTCGCTCTTGCCGGCGGCAGCGGCGGCGTCGCGCAGCGTGTCGGCACCGGCATGGCAGCCCGCACCTTCGGCGGCGAGCGCATCCTGCTTGCTGACGAAGCGGACCGGCACGTCCGCCGTTCCGTCGGATCCCGACCCGGCCTCATGCTCGGCGGTACCGCCGTCGGCGGCTTCGCTCGTCGGCCCGTTCGTCGGCCCGCTCGTCGGCCCGTCCGTCGACCCGTCCGTCGACCCGTCCGGAGCCTGTCTCCGGGATCCGCTGCTCATCGTCTCAGGCCTCGTCGTAGACGACTTCGAGCGTCGGCTTCGCGAACGACTGCTTGCCGCAGAGATCGGCGACCGTGGCCGGCTGCATCGGGAAGGGCTCGGTGTTCTCGCTGTCGAACAGCGCCAGCAGCGCATCCTGGGAAAGCGGCGTCGGATGCTGCGGCTCGCTGTCCGCGACCGCCTGCGAGAGTTCGCCGAACAGCGGACCCCAGGCACCGTCGGGACGACCGATGATCTCGTAGGAGGCGCTCTTGCGACGGATGTCCTCGTCGGCCGGAATCGCCGAGAGCACGGGAATGCCGACCTGCTCGGCGAACTGGCTCGCCTCGCCGGTGCCGTCGTCCTTGTTGATGACCATGCCGGCGACGCCGACGTTGCCACCGAGCTTCCGGAAGTACTCGACCGCGGAGCAGACGTTGTTGGCGACGTACAGCGACTGCAGGTCGTTCGAGGCGACCACGATGACCTTCTGGCACATGTCGCGCGCGATCGGCAGGCCGAAGCCGCCGCAGACCACGTCGCCGAGGAAGTCGAGCAGCACGTAGTCGAAGTCCCAGTCGTGGAAGCCGAGCTTCTCCATCAGCTCGAAGCCGTGGATGATGCCGCGCCCGCCGCAGCCACGGCCGACTTCCGGTCCGCCGAGCTCCATCGTGTAGACACCGTCGCGCACGAAGCACACGTCACCGATCGCGACCTGCTCACCCGCCTGCTTCTTCTTCGAGGAGGTCTCGATGATCGTCGGGCAGGCCCGCCCCCCGAACAGCAGCGAGGTCGTGTCGCTCTTCGGGTCGCAGCCGATGAGCAGGACCTTCTTGCCCTGCTGCGCCATCATGTAGCTCAGGTTGGCGAGCGTGAAGCTCTTGCCGATGCCGCCCTTGCCGTAGATCGCGATGATCTGCGTCTCCTTCTTCGGCGCGCCGGTCGGCACCTCTGCCGGCTCCTCGGCCGCCTCCTCGCGAAGACGTCGCGCCATGTCCTTGAGATCGCCGAGCGGTACGGTCTGGCTGTTCATGCGTGACTCCAGTGCAACATCATCTTGAGGCAGTCGGGATCGTCGAAGGCCTGGACGTAGGCCTCCTTCGCGTCCGACGCGGAACGTTCGTGCGAGACGAGCCCACCGAGATCGAGCGCACCCGACTCCACGAGCGAGAGCACCAGCGACAGATCGCCCGGTGCCCATTCGGCCGCGACCGACAGCGAGGCTTCACGCATGAAGGCCGGCGGAAAGGTGAAGCTCAACGGCTCGTCGTAGAAGCCCGCGAGCACGACGTGTCCACCGCGGGCGAGCTTGCCGATCAGTGTGTCCAGCAGATGGCCGGCGCCGCTGACGTCGGTGATGCGGGCGCGCGGCGGCGCGTCATCGGCCGACGGATCGATCGCGTCGTAGCCGACGGCGCCCTCACGACGGCCTGCAGCCTTGTCCCAGACGGTCGGGGCGGGCGCGCCGACGGCGATCGCGATGCGCGCGAGCAGACGTCCCAGCACGCCATGGCCGACGATCAGCTCGGGGGCGACGGGCGCGAGATCGGCCAGCGCGACGGGAGCCTCACCCTGCGCGCCCTGCCGCAGGCGCGCGGTCAGCGTGTGCATGGCGGTGGCGGCGAGCGCGAGCAGGACGCCCTGCTCGGCCGGCAGCTCGCCGACCGCGGTGACACGCGACTCGGCGACGACGAGACGCGAGGCGCTCGCGCCGAACAGGCCGCGCACCTCGTCCGTCCAGCGACTGGTGCCGGGGACGAAGACGCGCGTGCCGGCGGCGAGGCCGCATTCCGCACCGGCTTCCCGGACCGTGCCGACAGCTTCGTAACCCGGCACCAGCGGGTAGCCCAGGCCGGGGAAGGCGGGCATGGTGCCGCGCCAGAGCAGCCTCTCGGTGCCGGTGCTGATCCCGCTGGCATCGATGTCGACGACGAGTTCGTTCGCAGCCGGCGTGTCGAGCGCGAGCGTGCGCAGCTCGAGACTGCCCGGGCGGGAGAAGACGATCGCGTCGCTGAGGTGGCCTGCGGTCATTCGAGGGTCAGTTGTGCGGAGGTAAGCCGTGCGTCGAAGTGTCAGTCTAACCTGACACTATGTGATGTCAACACTTCACGGCGACGGCAGGCAGGCGCGGCTCGCGAAGCGCCGCCGGGCTCCTCGCAAGCGCAACGCGGACCCGCGACGAGTCAGCCGGGATCGGCGGGTCGTCCGGCGCGAGCGACGACCAGGCCGGTCAACATCGGCAGGTGCGTACGCACCTCGCGAACGCGCTCGAAACCGGCGCGGCCGAGCAACTCGCCCAGTTCCAATGCGGTACGTGGTCGCCCCCGTCCCATGGCCTGCAGATACAGGCCGAAGTACGCGTCGGTCGCCGGATCGCCGACACGCGCCCGCGCCATCGGCTCGGCGAGCAGCAGGGTGCCGCCGTCCGGCAAGGCGCGCCGGCAACGCGCGAGCAAGTCCAGCGCCTCGGCATCGTCGTGATCGTGGACCACGCGTACGAGCGACAGCGCGTCGGCCCCGCGCGGCAGCTCGTCCTCGAACATGCTGCCGCCGACGCAGCGCACCTCGTTCGGGAGCCCGGCGTCGTCGAACCGCGCCTCGGCGCGCCGCGCGACCGGGGGCAGATCGAACAGGGTCAGTGCGAGATCGGGTGCGGACCGGGCGACCGTGCGCAGGAAGGTCCCGTCGCCCCCGCCGACGTCGAGAAGGGACTGATGCGATCGCATCGGATAGCTGTCGACGATCTGTTCGGCCACCATCGACTGAGAGGCGCTCATCAACGCCGTGTATCGCCCGGCGTCGGCGATTGCGTCATCGTCCGTGTCGGCGCACTGGACGCGACGTGCGCCCTCGTAGTCCCAGAACATGGAGAGGTTCGTCGCGGACGATTCCTGGCGCAGTAGCGCGACCGGGTCGGAGAGATCGCGGTACAGGAAGGCGTGGTGCTCGATCATCTTCCGCACCCCGGGGTTGGCGCGCAGCGCCGCCCCGTGAATGCCGAGGCCGTAGTGCCCCTTGCCGCGATTCTCGAGCAGCTTCAACGAGGTCGCGGAACGCAAGAGCGTCTCGGCAGCTTCCGGTCCGAGGCCACAGGCGCGGGCGATCTCGTCGACACCCAGCGGCCCGTCGGCCAGACGCTCGAACAGGTCGAGTTCCACGCAGGCGGCCAGCACCTGCGAATAGACGAAGCCTGCGCAGAGGTCGAACATGGCCCGCGCTCGACGACGCGCCATGAACCGCGTGAAGGGGTTGCGACGCATGCGGCGCTGAAAGGCCGCGTCCGCCAGCAGACGGTTGCGCCAGGCGTACACGCCATCAGGCAACCAGCCGCCACGGGAGGGATCCCGCCCGGCGACCGACGCGTCGTCGCTCGGCTTGGCGAGCACCGCATCATGCGGCATCGAGCGCGGGCTCCTTGACGGGTGCGCCAGTCCTCGTCCCCAGCCCCTTCGGCAGGAAGCGCATCGCCTCGTGCCGGATCGTGCCGACCAGCCGCGCCGCGTGCGGGCAGTCGGGCACGGTGTCGACGATTTCCTCGATCAGCTGCCCGAGCCTCGCCGACGCACCGTCCACCCCGAGTCGCATCGCGGCATTGGGGCGGTGATGGGCGGCGTCGACCGATACGGGCTTGCCCATCGCGTCCGGACAGCCCAGCACGTCGTGAAGGTCGTCCGCGATCTGATAGGCGGCCCCGATGCATTCGCCGGTCCGCCGCCAACCGCTCGTGTCGCGCCCGCCCGTCGTTTCTCCGCGGGCCTTTCCGTGGACATCCCCGGCGCGCGGCGATGTCCAGCCGGCCGCCAGCGCGCCGGCCTCGCAGGCGGCGGCGAACAGTGCACCGGTCTTCGCCCGGTGATAGGCCTCGAGGTCGATGTCCGACTCGCTTTCCCAGGCCTGACCGGCGGTGATGCCGCCACGCGAGCCGATTCTCCGGGACAACAACGACACGAGTGCGAGACGGGCCGCGCCATCGTCGCCGGCCCGTTCGGAGACCGGGTCGAAGACCGTGTCGGCGGCGGCCGGCACGGCGACCAGATCGAAGGCCGCGACGATCAGGGCGTCGGAGGCGAGAATCGCCAGCCGCTCGTCGAAGGCGACGTGCAGGGCGGGCTGTCCGCGTCGCGTCGCCGCGTCGTCGAAGCAGACCAGATCGTCCTGGACCAGCGAGGCGCAGTGCAGGAACTCGATCGCCGCCGCGGCGCGATCGACCAGCGGTGCATCGCCCGCCCCGCAGGCATCGGCCACCGCCAGGACGAGCTTGGGCCGTATGCGCGCACCGCCCGGAAACAGGGCCGCGCGGATGGCTCGGGCGAGACCGGCCGGGCAGTCCGTTCCCGTGAGCGGCGCAAGTGCCGATTCGAGCGAGCATTCGATGCGCGGCACGAGATCCATGGGTCGTATCCTCGGAGCGGGCCGGTGTACCGGCAAGGCGACAGCGTCACACTAATCTGACGGTACGGGAGTGTCAACTTGCGTGGACACCTTCTGGGACCGTTGCCGACGTGGTCACGCAGTGGATCCGGTCCCGCGCTATGATTCTTGCTTCGGCTGTTCTTTCTTTCGTCGACGGAGACCCTCGATGATCTGGATCGCGACCCTTTGCCTGCTTGCCATCGCCGCCTGGCTGTTCTTCAACGCGCTCAACGAGCGTCGCTGGGTGGAAGCTCACAGCCACGACGAGACGGTCGCGGCCGACCCGGGCATCCTGCCCGACTTCAACGCGATCACCGCGAAGTTGAAGTCCACGGCCGAGGGCAAGCTCTCGCTCGATGAAGAGGACTCGACGCTGTCGCGTGCCGTGGCGAAGGTGCGTGAGAAGACCGCCAAGGTCAGCGAGAAGATCGAGAAGCGCGCAGCCGACGCCCGCTCGGGCGACGACGGCGACACGTTCTTCGGCCGTGCGGTCGCCAAGGTCGGCGGCACGATCGGCAGCCTCGACGACAAGCTCGATGCGCGGGCGAGGCGCGCCGCCGACGGCTCGACATCGGACGAGGACTCGTTCTTCGGCCGCGCGACGGCGAAGGTGTCGGCCAAGGGTGAGGAGCTGTCGACGCGCTTGCGCGAGCGCAACCGTCAGAAGGCGGGCCTCGACGGTCCGGACGGCGCGACGGCCGACGAAGGCTGGTTCGGTCGGGCCGTCGGCAAGGTGTCGGAGAAGCTCGAGCGCGTGGACGGCAAGCTCGACGCTCAGGCGACGCGCGCCAGGGAAGGGTCCGGCGAGGACTTCATGACCCGTTCGTCGGCGAAGATCGGGAACCGCGTCAACGAGATCGACGAGCGCATCGTCGCGAAGAGCAAGGACGCTGCGCAGTGGGTCGACAAGAAGACCGACCTCTAGCGCGGATCGTCGCCGCCGAGGTCGCGCGTCGGGATCAGCCCCAGAGCGCGGCGTCGGCGGGGTGGACGATGCTCCCCTCGTACCGCAAGGGAGCGTCGCGATCCTCGGCCAGCAGCAGCGGCCCGTCGAGATCGACGATGTCCGCGCCTTGCGCGACCAGCAGCGCCGGTGCCATCGCGAGCGAGCTGCAGACCATGCAACCCACCATGATGTCGTAGCCCGCCGCGCGCGCCTCCGTCTTCAGCGCCAGCGCCTCGGTCAGGCCACCGGTCTTGTCGAGCTTGATGTTGACGACGTCGTAGCGACCCTTCAGGTGGGCGAGCGACTGCCGGTCGTGACACGCCTCGTCGGCACAGACCGGCAACACGCGCTCGCGTCCCGCGAGTGCCTCGTCTTCCCCGGCCGGCAGGGGTTGCTCGACCAGCGCCACGCCGAGCGCGAGCATGGGCGCGGCCAGGTTGTCGTAGTCGGCGAGCGCCCAGCCCTCGTTGGCGTCGACCACGAGTCGCGCATCGGGCGCCCCCCGGCGCACCGCCTCGAGGCGCGCGATGTCCGTCGCACCGTCGCCCCCCAGCTTGATCTTCAGCAGCGGCCGCGTCGCCTGTGCAGCTGCTGCGGTGCGCATGTCCTCGGGCGACTCCAGCGACAGGGTGTAGGCGGTGACCACCGGTCGCGGCGCGTCGATACCGGCCAGCTGCCAGACGGGCGTGCCGCTGGTCTTGGCCTCGAGATCCCACAGCGCGCAGTCGAGCGCGTTGCGCGCGGCGCCCGCCGGCAACAGCGTCTGCAGCGCCTCCCGGTCTGCACCACGCTCGATCGGATCGCGCACCGACTCGATCGTCGCGGTGACCGAGTCGAGCGATTCGCCGTAACGCGCGTACGGCATGCACTCGCCCCGGCCGACGGATCGACGACCATCGGCCGCCGTCGACTCGAGGTGCACGGTCAACACCTCGGCCACGGTGCGCGAACCGCGCGCGATCGTGAAGGTGCCGTCGATGCGGAAGGCGTCGCGCGTGATTCGCAGCACGACCGTCACGCGTCGGGACCCGCGACATCTTCGCGCGCCTCTCGCCGCGTCGTGACCTCGCGCGCCGGCACCTGCTCGAGCGCATCGACCAGTCGTGCCGCGCCCTGCCGGTAGGGATCGACGGTCGGCAGGCCCATCTCCTCCTCGGTGCGGGCCAGCAGCTCGAGCGCGGCCTTCTCGTCGAGCGACGCCGTGTTGACCGAGACCCCGACCACGCGGGCGTCGGGATTGACGACGCTCGCGAGATCCAGTGCCACGTCGCGCAGACGTTCGAGGGACGGCAGCGAGTAGCCGGGCAAGCCGCGCATGTGCGTGCGCGTCGGCTCGTGACAGAGGACCAGCGCATCGGGTGCGCCGCCGTGAACGAGCGCCATCGTCACGCCGGAATACGACGGGTGGAACAGGCTGCCCTGCCCCTCGATCAGATCCCAGTGCGCGGGGTCGTTGTCGGGGGATAGCCACTCGACGGCGCCCGACATGAAGTCCGCGACCACGGCGTCCAGCGGGACGCCGCTGCCGGTGATCAGGATGCCGGTCTGTCCGGTCGCGCGGAAGGTCGCGGCCATGTCGCGCTCGCGCATGGTCTTCTCGATCGACAGCGCGGTATACATCTTCCCCACCGAGCAGTCCGTGCCGACCGCCAGGCAGCGGCGCCCGGTGCGCGGCTCGCCGTTCGCGATCGGGTACTCGTGCTGGGGAATCCGGACATCCACGAGCGAACGTCCGAGCTCGTTGGCCAGACCCTTCAGGCGCGGCTCGTCGACCAGCAGATTGTGCAGGCCGGAGGCGATGTCCATACCGGCACGCAACGCGCGCTCGAAGACATCCAGCCAGTGGCGCGAGATCGTGCCGCCGCGGTTGGCGACACCGACGATCAGGGTGCGGGCGCCCTGCTCCCGGGCTTCCTCGACGGTCATGCCCACGAGCCCGAGATCCGCCTTGCAGCCAGGCAGGCGCAGCTGCCCGACGGAGTGCTCGGGACGCCAGTCCCGCACGCCCGATCCGACCTTGGCGGCGAGCATGTCGGGCGCGTCGCCGAGGAACAGGAGGTAGGGGGTCTGGATCATCGGACGGCACCGCTCGGTCGGCGCCGGCGGCGCCACAAGGCCGCGATTCTATAGCGTCTTCAGGTATTCGATGACGGCGTCGCGTTCATCGCCCGTCAGATGATCGCCGAAGCGATGACCGCTTGCCGCATGTCCCGGCCGGGACGTGTCGTAGACGCGCTTCGGTTCCTGCTGCGCCAGGGTCGACGCGTCCGAAACGTGCTGCCACCCGAGATTCACCGTGTCGTAGCTCCCGGGGTCGGACGCGTCGCGCGGCACGGTCGACCAGCGAGCGGGACGCGTCTCGCTGTCGAGCAGCGCGCGCACACTCGGCACCGAACCGTTGTGCAGGAACGGTCCGGTCGCCCAGATGCCGTCGAGCGGTGGCGCGACATGACCCGGGCCGGCCGCCGCCGTGGACAGCTCGCCGTACCAGGAACGGTTGAACCAGTCGGCGTAGGCGGCACCCTCGGCCGAATGCGCCTGCTCGACGAGCGTCGGATCGGTGCCGAGCACCTCGATCGGCACGAGCCGGTTGGGGTAGACATCGTCGTCGGGTCGGCGCTTGCCGTCGGTGTCCGTCGCGTAGCGACCGTGGCAGGCACTGCAGTTCGCCTCGAACACCTCTCGCCCGGTCACGGCGAGATCGGCATCGAGCGCGAACGGCCAGACGGGGGCGTCGAGATTCGCGATGAAGGCACGCGCATCGGCTGCGTAGGCATCGATGACCTCGAGCTGCTCGACGGAGTCGGTGCAGAGCATGGACGCCGCCATCATGATCCGCGCGTGATCTCCACGCCCTTCCCCGAGATTGAACATCGCGTGCTTCTTGCCCATGCGCCACCAGGGCGGCACCGACACGGGCGGCGGCTGGCGAGTCGGCAGCGGCAGGATCGGCGACTCGCTCCAGGCGGCCGTCTCCGCATCGCGGTGCGCGATGAGAGCGAAGGTCAGGTTGTTGGCCGGATTGGTGCCGACGGTCTGCATCGTCATGTGCGGCGCGATCGCGTGGATGCGATCGGCGTAGCGTTCCCAGGCGGCGGTCTCGTCCGGTCCGCGCACCAGCGCACCGGCACGCTCGACAGCCACCGACGGGTTCTCCGTGAAATCGAGGAATTCGTTGCCGAGTCCTATCACGACGTCACCGAACAGCGGCGTGCCATGGCAGGCGAGGCAGTTGCCGGTCGCGAGTTCGACGCCGTTCGCATCGGTCGAGACGTTCATCGAGTACGGCAGACCGTCGGCCACCGCCTCGCGGTCGGGCAGGGTCGTCACCGGCGCGTCGGCCAGCAGCTCGCGGACCACGCGAGTCGGTAGCCCGCAGGCGACGTAGCCCTCCTCGACCAGCGCCCGCCGCCCGCGTTCGGGGTCGCCGGCGCGCTGCGGACTTTCCGGGATGACGCCCGGCGTCGCGAAGCGGGCGGCTGGCCAGTCGTCGAGCACGCCGGGATCGCTCGCGGAGTTCGACGTGCCGACCGCGCTCGAGTCGGCGGCCACGTCGCCACGGTCCACTGCCGCCGCGACCTTCGCGGCGGCGATGTCGGATGGGGCGATCACCGAGGCGTCGACGCTCGGAGCGGCGTCCCGCGACGCGGCCTCGTCCGAGCCGGTCGGCTCCAGCGCGGTGACGGCAGCCCGTTCCTCGTCGGTGTCACCACCGTCACCACCGCAGCCCACCGCCGTGATCGCGACCATGAGCGCGACCATCGAGGCGCGCCTCGACACGCACGTCAGGAGCCTTGCGCCCCCTGCCGGGACTTCGTCGGCTGGACGTACCGTCATTCGCTTGCTCCTTCGGTCGGCATGAACTCGACAAAGCCGACGCCGGCGTGCGTCCCGCTCGCGCGGACCGCGCCGAGCCACCGCCGCCCGAGCGGGCCGCTCTCGAGCCGGCCGTCGTCGTGCGCACCCGGCGTCGAATCGTCGCGCGCATCGGTATCCGTCACGAACAGCGGCTCCAGCACGACATCGATGCCGGACGACGGCACGACGACGTGCCACCTGGCCGGTATCGCCATCGACCGCCGAGCGCTTCGGTCAGCGTCGGCGTCGCGCCAATCGATCGCCTCGAGTTCGATCGCGCGCTCCGCCCCCTCTGTCCGGAGGCGACCGCTGGTGGTGCGCGGTCCGCGACCGCTCCGTCGCTTGCTGCGCTCGGCTTCGACGAGGCCGACGTCCTCGAGGGTGAGCAGCAGTCGGTCGAACACGACCGCCCCCCCGGGAGTGGGCAACGTGCCCCAGGCGCGACGTATCCAGCCCCGACCCTCGACCGGCCGCGCATTCTCGCCGTCCATCAGCGTGCCGACGACAGTCAGTGTCGGACTGCCGGTCAGCGACAACGAGCCCGCTACCGTGCCCGTCGGACACGCCGTCTGCCGGAGCCGGAGCGCGAGACCGTCCCCTTCCCGCAGGACATGGTCGAGCGCACAGGCGGACCTCGATGGTGAGGCCTGCTCGAGCGAGAGCGACGCGTCGCGCACCGTCATCCGACGGGGCTCGACGCTCGCGAGGCCGAGCGTCACGCGTTCCACGGCCTCGCGCCGAACGGCCACCACCGCCGGTCGATGCGCACCAGGCGATGCCCGGTTCACCTCGGCGCCACGGGTCCGTCCGGCGTCGATCCGCCGGGTCGAGCTGGCGAAGCGGACCACGTCGCTGAAGGCGAAATCGTCTCCCGACGGGGCGCCTTGCCCGGCCGTGTGTCGCACGGCGACGCGGTCGAAGCGTCGGGTGAGCGACCAGACGCGTCCGGCGTCGTCTTCCAGCAGGGCCAGCATCTCGAGCGACTCTCCCCCCGCCGCCGGATGGAAGTCCAGATCGGCGGGCCATGCCGGCAGGCTGCCTCCGCCCGTTCGACCCAGATCCTCGTCGACATCGCCGCTGCCGCTGCCGTCAGCGTTGCCGTTGCCGTACGGGTCCGCCGAGAGGCGCGCGGCGATCGCCCCGATCAGCGCGTCCGAACCGCCGGAACCCTCGGCATCGCCGATACCTCGTTCGCCTGCAGCTGCGGCATCGTCCGCCCCACCCGCTCCGCCGGATCCACCACACCCCCCGAAGAACGGGACGACCAGGAACACGACGCCGAGAAGCATTGCACCGAGGCGCGGATCCATTCTCCCCGGAGCGACCTGAACGGCTGCGCCGCGGCCACGCGAGTGGTCGCCGAAGGGTCCGGCCGAGCGACACACGTCAAGAACGTCGACAGTCCGGTCGCTTCCATGAATCGGTACTGAAGGGTCAGCCACGGGCACTCGTCGGTATGCGTCTCGTCGTCGGAGGAATACGTAAGGTCCGGCGTGTTGTTCCACATCGTGTAGAAATGTGCTCGCACCTCCACGGCGATGGCAGTGTCTGATGCCATGTTCAGTCGCACGCCCGTCTCGAGATCGAGATCGTGAAGATGTCCACACCGGCCTCGCGAAGCCGATCGAGGCGCCCAGACGGAAGACCGCGATGGACGGTGTTGATCGGGTCCGTGACGAAAGTGACGACCAGTTCCGGTCTTCGGGTGCGCGCGTCGATCGACACCGTCATCAATTCGTCGGCAAGTGCACGATGGCGCTCCGGTTGCGGCCCCTGCCAGTCGTTAAAGAGAAAGAGAGCGAGGTGCACCAGCCTGTCGGCGCGCTCGATCATCGCGAACAGCTCGTCGTGGATCGACTGGCGGAGGTGTCGTGCACCTTGATCATCTATCCAGCTGTCGTCGACCAGGTAGCGGGGCGGGTTCGACGACGGTCGCCACGGCCCTTCGAGACCCACCGCCGCCGCCGGCGGGACGAACGGCGGAACGACGACGAGTGCCATCAGGCAAGGCGGAGCGAGATGGGCCGACACACGCGGCACGGTATGTGCGGATCCCCGCCGTCGAGCGGGTGTCCGGACAGCCGGGCGCCGGTCTCGTCCGGCGGTGGCGGCCTCGGGGAACACGTGCCCGTTCTCCCGGTCGTTCGAATCGCGTCCGCAGACCCGGTCTTATATGGATACCGTCACGAATGAGCCGAAGTCCGTTGCTACAATCGTGTCTTCGCGCCTGTGGCCCGCCTGACCCGATCCGGTCCGCCACCGCTCTGGCGGGGCGCCAGAGCGCGCGGACCATACTCGAAACAACCGCGCCGGTCGCATGCCCACCGGACGAGCATCACGCATGAAGACACTACACACGCAGTATCCGGGATCCACCATGCAAGGCTACGCGACCGTACCGGCAACGAGTGACGCGAAGGAGTACCTGCGCCTCCTGCTGCGGCACAAGCTCGGTCTGCTGTTCACCTTCCTGCTCGGACTCGGCCTCGCCTGGCTCTATCTGATCAGTGCCGATCCGGTCTACGAGACGCGCGCCCTGGTCGAGGTGAATGACGTCGAGGGATACCTCGATGGCGACGCGCCGAAGCAGTACGACTTCAATGCCCCGACCATCAAGGAGCAAGCGAGCTACATCAAGTCGCGGCGCGTGCTGGCACCGGTCATCGAGCGGTTCGACCTCCGGACCGTCGCCGAGCCGAATCGGCTGCCGGTGCTCGGTGACCTGGTCGCGCGCTTTCCTGCCCTCGGCGAGAAGGTGTCGGGCTTCGAGGCGACGCAGCGCTTCGCCTGGGGCGACGTGGCGCTCGAGGTCGACGCCTTCGAGGCCCCGCGACGCTGGCAGGACGATCCGATGACCCTGACGGCGCTCGGTGACGGGGCGTTCTCGTTGACTCGCGACGAACAGGTGCTGGTCGAACGGGCGACGGTCGGCGAGACCTTGTCGATCGAGCCTGCCGGCATGGAGCCGACGACCCTTTCCATCGCCGCTCTGGAGGCGCCGGCAGGTGTCGAGTTCACGCTGATCGCCCGCTCCATGCAGTCGACGATCAACGATCTCAACAGCCGCCTCTCGACCGAGACCACCGACAGCAAGTCCCGCGTGATCACCGTGAAATTGCGTGGCGAGGATCCCTCGTTGACCGCCGAGATCACCAACGCGATCCTCGACGAGTACCAGAAGCTGCGCGGTTCGTCGGAGAACAAGCAGCAGGACAAGGAACTGGCCTTCTTCGAGGCCAAGCTGCCGGAAGTCGAGGAGGACCTGCGGGACGCCGAGGTCGCGCTGTCGAGTTTCATCCGCCGCTCCGGTCGCATCGACGGGGAGACGCAGAACCGGGCGCTGCTCGCACAGATCGACAAGCTCGAGGTCGAGCGCCTCGAGCTCGTCGTCGAGCGCGACACGCTCTCACAGCGCTATACGAACGATCACCCGACGCTGCGCCGCTTCAACACCGACATCGAGGTGCTCGACCAGCAGATCCGTCGGGTCTCGTCGCGTCTGACGAACGCACCGGAACTGCAGCGCGAGATCACCGTACTCACCGAGGCGGTCGATTCCAAGCGCGCGATCTTCAAGGAGATGGACGAGAAGCGCTCGAAGCTGCGGATCGCCCAGGCCGGCAACGTCGAGAGCGTGCAGATCATCGACGACGCCCTCGCGCCGCGAAAGCCGGTCTCGCCGAACGCGCTCCTGGCGATCGTCGGCGCGACCCTGGCCACGCTCTTCCTGTACATGCTCTGGCTGACGCTGCGTTCCGCGCTGTCGACGGTCATCGCCGATCAGGACTCGCTGGAGCGTGCGACAGGTCTCCCCGTGTTCATGAACATTCCCAAAAGTTCGGCCCAGCGCCGGATCGGCAGCGGGGCGGCGATCGCCGATCCGCGTCGTCTGTTGCCGGGTACGGGGGGCGGCGGGGGCACGCCGGCACAGGGCGGCGTGCTCGCGCTGTCGAAGCCGGAGGACTACTCGATCGAGAACCTGCGTGGACTGCGCTCCATGCTCGAGGACGTGATGTCCGGTGCGCAGAACAACGTACTCATGTTCACCAGTCCCCTGCCGAGCATGGGCAAGTCCTTCGTGAGCCTGAACCTGGCCGTGCTGCTCGCGCAGTCGGGCAAGCGGGTGCTGCTGATCGACGCGGACTACCAACGCGGTCAGCTTCACAAGTCGCTCGGTCTCGACATGGGTCCCGGGCTCCCGGAAGTGGTGCGCGGGCAGTCCGAGCTCAAGGAAACCGTGAAGGCGACGGCCGTCGATAACCTGTACTGCATCCCTCGCGGCTACACCGGTGACGCCGGCAATCGCGAAATGCCGACGGACCGCGAATTCGGTGCCTTCATGCGCGTCGTCGCGCCGCGCTTCGACATCGTCATCATCGATACGCCGCCGGTCCTGTCAGTCTCCACGGCAGCGGCGATCGGCAAGCACGCCGGCTCCAGCATCCTCGTCGTCAAGGAAGGCGAGGTAAAGGAGCCGCAGCTTGCAGAGTCGCTCAAGCGGCTCCAGTTCTCTGGCGTGCGAGTCAACGGTTGCATACTCAATGCATCTGCCAGCCCCACCCCCCGACATTACACCTATTATCGCGAACAGCTGGACTGAGACGTACCCTGCATCCGGGCCAGGGACGGCCGGAATCGGGGGCTACCTTGCACTAAACTTACTACGAATCGGCGGAATGCCCTGCCGGCATCGCTACACTGCGGTCCATACGGTCAGTCGACGCCCTTCGAGCGGCAATGGACGACAGACTTTCAGAAAGACAACCCCGACCCAGGAGCGACCAGAAGGTGCCGAGCGCCATTAATAAGAACAAGAAGGACGCCAAGCTGAAATTCGACGCGACCCTCCCCGTAAACAGCGGTACAGCCAGTGCCAATGCGCCTGTCATCGACGGCGTCCTGCCTGCCAACTGGCAATCGCTGGTCCGCATGGACGATGCCGTCCTGCGACCGATCGCCGGATTCGGTGCGGCGCTGAAGCGCCTCGAGGACTTCGTGTTCGCCTCGATCGCACTGGTCATCCTCTTCCCGCTGATGGCGCTGATCTCGATCGCCATCAAGCTCGACAGCACCGGACCGGCGCTTTTCTGCCAGGCGAGGAGCGGTCGCAATCGTGAAGTCATCAATGTTTACAAGTTCCGGACCATGTATCAGGACGACGGCAGCCGGGAATTCCTTCAGGCGCAGAAGGATGACCCGCGAGTGACCCGCATCGGCGGCTTCCTGCGTCGCACCAGCCTCGACGAACTGCCGCAATTGTTCAACGTCGTGCAGGGTTCGATGTCGATGGTCGGTCCGCGTCCTCATCCGCTCCAGCTCGACGACGACTTCAAGTACACGATCCCGGCACTGAACTCCCGCTACGCGGTCAAGCCGGGCATCACCGGCTGGGCCCAGATCAACGGCTTCCGCGGCGAGACCCGACTCGTCAGCGACATGGTCGGCCGCATCGAGCACGACCGTCACTACATCAAGCACTGGAGCATCGCGCTCGACATCAAGATCCTGGTGCTCACGGTGTTCAAGGGCTGGACGCACAAGAACGCCTACTGACCGCCGCGTCGGTGCCCGGACGCGGGTCCGGGCCCCGCTCGCGCTCAGGACGACCGTCTCGGGGCCGATATAGTCGAGGAGCTGCGCAGACGCTCCCGTTGCAGTCCCGAAGAGATCTCCTCGCCATGCCCCGCCCGTCCAACGAGCCCCGCACCGGGTCCCCGGCAGCGTCCCCGGCCGAGTCCCCGCCCGTGGCCCTCTCGCGAACCGAACTGCTCGGCTTCGGCGTCCACCCGGGCTCGCTCGACGACTACCTCGCCTTTCTCGAGGATCGCATCGCGGCGCGCGCTCCGTGCACGGTGCTCTATCACAACCTGCATTCGCTCTACAGCTACTTCACCGACGCGGCCCTTCGCAGGCACTACGCCGACGCGACCGTCCTCGTGGACGGCATGCCCGTCATCTGGCTGATGCGTGCCCTCGGCCTGCCGGTCACGCGAAACCACCGACTCACCTACGTCGACTTCATCCTGCCGATGATGCGCCAGGCGCGCGACGCGGGCTGGCGGGTGTTTCATGTCGGCCAGGACGCGGAGACCCTGGAGCGTGCGCTCGGCATCATCCGTCGCGAGGTGCCGGGCATCGACATCGACGGCCATCACGGCTATTTCGACCAGAGCGCCGGTTGCGCAGACAGTCTCGCCATCGTTGATGCGATGAACGGGCGCGGCGACGAGGCGACAGCATCGGCGGATCTCGTGCTGGTGGGCTTCGGCGCGCCGCGTCAGGAAGCCTGGATCGCGGCGCATCGCGACCATATCGAGGCACCGGCGGTACTGGCCTGTGGCGCGTGCATGGAATACGTCGCCGGCGTCGTCAGGACGCCCCCTCGCTGGATGGGTCGACTGGGACTCGAGTGGGCGTTCCGCCTGTTGGAGAATCCGCGACGGTTCGCGTTCCGCTATGCCGTGGAGCCGGTCCTGCTCGGCGCGATACTGCTGCGCAACGGCGTGCGTGACGGGCTGCGTTCCGGACCGGTCGCCGATCGATGAGCTCCGTTCTGCCGGTCACGGGCAGTGGCGGACCGCTGGCCGGCCTCATCGGGCTGCTGACGTCGCGCTACCTGCTGGCGGTCGGCGCGCAGGCCTTCGTCAGCGGCTTCCACTTCGTGCTCAACCTGGTCCTGCTGCGCCTGGTCTCGCCGTACGACTACGGCATCTTCGCCTTCGCCTTCGTGCTGGCGATCTCGGCCTCGGCCGTCAACAACGCCCTCGTGGCGACCCCGCTCGCGGTGTACACCCCGGTCATCGAGGATCCGCTCGCGCGGCGACGCCAGGAAGGCATGTTCGCGACCGCGAACCTCCTGCTGCTGGCGGCCTTCGTCGCGGGGGGCGGTCTCTGGGCCGTCCTGCAGGGCCAGGCGAACGGCACGGGACTCGGCGTCACTCTGTTCGTCGCCGCCTATGCCGCGCGACAGTACAGCCGCAACGTGAGCTACGCCCGCCTGCGTCCGCTGGTCGTCGCCACCAGCGACATCGTCTACGCGGTGTCGGGCGGACTCCTCGTCGCGGCTCTGTACCTGTCCGATCCGACGCTGCCGATCGGCTGGGTGCTCGGCGCCGTGGCGCTCGCCAATCTCGTCGCCATGGCCGTGGAACGGGTACTTCTGAATCGCAGCGACGCGACCGCACGCGAGCGGGCCTTCGGCGCGCTGCGTGGGTACGGACGGATCTGGAAGGAGTCGGCCGCCTGGGCACTCGCCGGCGCGCTGACCACCATGTTCCTCGCCCAGGCCCACAGCTTCATCGTGACCGCGACGCACGGGCCCGGTGCGTTCGCGCCACTGGCCGCGGGCTTCGTCCTGTTCGGCCCCGTCCGGGTCGCCCTGCTCACCTGGCAGAACATGGTCAAGCCGGAACTCGCGGTCGATCTCGCCGCCGGCCGTGTCGGGGCGGTCCGCCGTCGCATCCGGAGCACGGTCTGGCGCATGGTCGCGGCCGTCGCGGCCCTCGGTCTCCTGCTCGCGATCGGCTGGCCCTGGGTGCACGAGTTTCTGTACGCACGCCGCTATTCCGATCAACCGATGGCCCTCATCGTCACGCTGTGGTGCCTGATCACGATCGCGGCGGCGAGCTACAACGCGCCCAGCGCGGCACTGCAGGCCCTGACCGACTTCCGTGTGCTCGCCATGGCGAGCATCTGGGGCGCCCTCGTGAGCGGCGGACTGGTCTCGCTCGCGCTGTACGTCCATTCGCCGTCCGCCACGCTCATCGGCGTCCTCGCCGCCGAGACCTTCATGGCTGTCTGGCTGGCAGGCGCCCTGCACCGCTCGCTGTCAGCACGTGACGCCGCATCGAGCCCGCTCGCCGTCACGGCGGGCGAGACGCCCGACCAGGCGTCTGCCGGCAGGACCGCGCCGTGAAGATCGTCGTCGCGATCTGTACCTACCGCCGACCGGATGGACTGACGCGTCTGCTCGGGCATCTGCCGGCGCTGCGTGACGCCGATGGCGAGCGCCCCGCGCTAGACGTCGTCGTGGTCGACAACGATGCTGCCGGGGAAGGGATCGCCGCCTGCGACGCACTGCGCGCGAGCTATGCGTTTCCGCTGCACGCGAGCGCCGCCAGCGGCAGCGGCATATCGGCTGCGCGCAACGCCGCCTGCACCGCCGCGCTCGCCCTCGACCCGGACGTCGTCGCCTTCCTCGACGACGACGAATGGCCCGCCGAAGACTGGCTCGCCGAACTCCTTCGGGTGCAGCGCGAACACGACGCGGACGCGGTCGGTGGCCCGACGCGCTCGGTGTTTCCCGAGGGCACGGATCCGGCCCTGGCGGACATCCCCTACTACGGTGCGGACATGGCCCTCCCGGACGGTGCGCCCTGCCTCTTGCAGGCAGGCGGCAACTTCCTGATCCGCGCCAGTACGCTCGCGCGACTCGCGCCGTCCTTCTTCCACGCGGACTTCGCGCATTCCGGGAGCGAGGACCTCGCCTTCTTCATCCATCTCGGTCAGCTCGGCGCCCGCATGCACTGGGCGGCGAATGCCCTGGCCTTCGAGGACGTGCCAGCCGATCGCCTCGCCCCCGACTGGCTCGAGCACCGCGTGGTCAACGTCGCCAACGGGCGAGTGCGCGCGGCGCAGATGCTGGAACCCGGTCTCGCCGCCACGATCGTCAGGACCGGCAAGACCGCCGGACTGCTGGTCGCTGCCGAGCTGGTCGGGCTGGCGAGTCTCGTGCGGCCGTCGCTCGCCACCCGCGCGAAGCTCATGCGCTGGCGCGGACGTGGCAAGCTGATGGCCCACATCGGGCGCCAGACCGTGCGCCGCGAATCGTACTGAGCGACCGGTCGTGAGCCCACGCATGCCGAGTATCCCGACGATCGCGCAGAAGTCGCCGCTGCCGCCCATCGACAGCGTGATGCTCTGGCTCGCGCTGATACAGGGATCGAGCGCGACGCTATCCATCGCGCTCTACGCCGACTTGCCGGTACCCGCCGCCACGCTCGCGACCCTGGTGTCGCTGGTCTGGGCGGGCATGTACGTGGTGGCCGGGGTCGGGCTGTTCGTCTCCTTCGGCTTGAACTGGGCCACCTGGCTCGTCCGCTACCGCCTGCTCCTCGTGCTGATCGTGGCCGGTGCGCTGGCCTCGACCGCGTGGTCGGTCGAGCCGCGCCTCACGGCCGAACGCGGCGCGCATCTGTTCGGAACCACCCTGGTCGCGCTCTACCTCGGGTTCCGGATTCCGCTGCGGACGATCCTCGACACCACGGCGCGCGCGCTCGCTATCCTTCTCATCCTCTCGACTCTGGCGGCGCTCGTCTGGCCGACGCTCGGTATCGAGGACTACCAGGGGCGCCCGGTCTGGCGAGGTATCACCGCCTCGAAGAACACGCTGGGCTTCTGGGCCGCCGTGTCGATCCTCCTGTTCACCACACGGCTGGCGGCTTCCCGCGCCCTTGCCGCCCGGTTCGGCTGGCTGCTGCTGCTGGGCCTCGCCGTGCTGTGCCTCGCGCAGAGCGTCTCGGCCACCTCGGTGCTCGCCCTGCTGATCGCGATCGGGACCATGCTGTACCTGTACGCCGCGACCGAGTTGCGACTCGGCCTGCTGCCGATGATCCTGCTCGGGCTGTTAGTGGCAGCGCTGGCGGGCGTCGCCTTCCAGTCGATCGACACCGCCGAGCTGATCGGCCGCTCCGGTGACCTGACGGGACGGGCACAGGTCTGGAAGGAGACCAGTCGACTGATCATGCAACGTCCGCTCAGCGGCTTCGGCTATGGCGCCCTGTGGTTCCCCACGTCCGCCAGCCTGTGGGTGCAACAGAGCCTGATGGACTTCAGCTGGATCGTCTACCACGCCCACAACGGGCCGTTGCACATCGCCTCGGAGGTGGGGCTTCCGCTCACCGTGCTGACGCTGGTGTTCATCGTCCAGCAGCTGGTCGAGACGGTCTGGTGCCAGTACCGACAGCCACAGCACGGTGTCCTGTTCGTGCTCGGGTTCAGCGTCATCCTGCTCGTCAGCAACTACGCCGAGGCGCGGTTGCTGATCAACCGCGATCTGTTCTGGATATTCTTCGTCACCTTGCCGATAAGCATGGTGCGTCAGGTGCAGCTCGTCGCCGACGGCACGATAAGCGCGCCCTTGCTGTACCTCGGCGCGCCGTTCGGCAATGCCCGTGGCGGACCCGGCGAGCATCGCGAGCGCCTGGCCAGGCAGCGCGCTCTCAAGCGTCGACTGCGGGTGCAGCGCGACGACGAACCGAACGCCATGGCGCCCGGGAAGACCGCTCGGCAGGACACGCCCATGCTGCCGCGACAGAACGAACCTCAGTGACCGAAGGAGATCGTCCGATGACCCGACCCGTTCTCGTGACAGGTGGCGCCGGCTACATCGGCTCTCACATGGTGCGGCGCCTGCGCATGGTCGGGCACGAGGTCGTCGTCTACGACAATCTCTCGCGCGGCAACCGCGACGCGGTCCCGGCGGACGCACTCGTCGTCGGCGAACTCGCGGACACCGAGCGACTGGGTCGCGTGTTCGAGGCGAACGACTTCGCCGCGGTGCTGCACTTCGCCGCGCTCGCCTATGTCGGGGAGTCGGTGACCGAGCCGGATCGCTATTACCGCAACAACGTCGCCGGCACCCAGAGCCTCGTCGACACGATGCGCGCCCACGACGTCCATCGCCTCGTGTTCTCCTCGACCTGCGCCACCTATGGCGTGCCCGAGCGGCTGCCGATCACCGAGGACACGCCGCAACACCCGATCAATCCCTACGGCCACTCGAAGCTGATGGTAGAGCAGCTACTCGCCGACTACGCCGTCGCCTACGGCTTTCGCAGCATCGCGCTCCGCTACTTCAACGCCTCGGGCTGCGCGCCGGACGGCAGCCTCGGTGAGCGCCACGAGCCGGAAACGCACCTGCTGCCCCTGGTGTTGTTCGAGGCGATGCGCGTCGCGGCCGGCGGCGATCCCGACGCGACCTCGCTGCACGTGTTCGGTGACGACTTCGATACGCGCGACGGCACCTGCGTGCGCGACTACATCCACGTCGAGGACCTCTGCGGGGCCCATCTCGCCGCCCTCGCACGACTGGCAGGGGACGACGACCGGACGCCGGGATCGGCGAGCGGTGCCGAACGCTTCAACCTCGGCGTCAACCGTGGGTACACCGTCGTCGAGATCATCGAGGCCTGCCGACGCGTGACCGGCGTCGACATCCGCTATCGAAGTTCGCCGAGGCGAGCGGGCGATCCGCCCGAACTCGTCGCCGATGCGTCCCTCGCGATGAACACGCTCGGCTGGACCCCGGAGTACGCGGAGGTAGAGCACGCCATCCGACACGCCTGGGACTGGTTTCGGGCGCATCCCGAGGTCGCGGCCGCCGCCGCGTGAACAGCGGCCCGGTCGCGTCGCCACCAGTGCGACTTGTAACGAGCGTCTCGGCGAAAGCACCCTGCCTCGGGGGATAATCGAGACCATGAACCACCAGTCCCCGGGGCGCTACCGCACCTCCGTCGCGACGCGAGTCGCCCTCGTCGTCGGTTCGGCACTCGCCACCGCCGCGTCGCCCACCATCGGCGGTACGATCGCGCCGAACGCCCCGCTCGACGATCGATGCTGGGCACTGTCCTTCGAGGACGAGTTCGACACACTCGACCTGCGCGACGAGGGCGTTTCGGCGAACGAGGGGACGCGCGACTTTCCCGGTATCGAGATCGGGCCGGAGGGGCGCTGGCGAACGCGCTACATCTGGGGTCGCGACACGATCATCAATCGCGAGATGCAGTTCTACGTCGATCCGCTGGAGCACGACGTCTCGCCGTTCCTCGTCGAGGACGGCACGCTCGTCATCCGCGCGGTGCCCACACCGCGGGAACTCGACGGACGCGTCGCGGGACAGCCTTTCGTCTCCGGCGTGCTGACCACCGAGCGCTCGTTCGCACAGCAGTACGGGCGCTTCGAGGCGGTGGCGCAAGTGCCCGACGGTCAGGGGCTGTGGTCGGCCCTGTGGCTGCTGCCGAGCTTCGACACCTGGCCCGAAGGCGTGGCGGTGCTCCCGGAGATCGACATCATGGAGCACCTTGGACACGAGCCCCGGACGCTGCACACCACGCTGCACACCAACCAGTCTGGCGCGCTCACTTCACACGGCAAGGACAGCGACGCGGGCGTCGATCTCGCCGACGACTTCCATCTGTACAGCGTCGTGTGGACGCCCGAGACGGTCAGCTGGTACCTCGACCGGGAGCCGTTGTTCTCCTACCCCACTCCGGCGGACTTCACCCGTCCGGTGCACTTCCTGATGAACCTCGCGGTCGGCGGAGGCTGGCCCGGACCGCCGAACGACGACACGCCCTTCCCGGCCGACTACCGCATCGACGTCGTTCGCGCCTGGAAGGATGCCGGCACCTGCGACTGACGGTCGCGCCTTCGGCGAGACAGACCGCCCGGGCGGACACGCCACCGCCAGCCACCCGATCAGGAGGCATTGATCGGGTACGCCCGATCAGGAGCGCTCGATCACGAGCGTCCGGTCACAGAAGGGGCGCGAGAAGCGAGCGCACGGTCGTCCAGGCGCTGTTCATGGCGATCTGATCGACGACCGCCTCGCCACCGAGACTGGCGTCCGCCGCCGACAGCGCGGGCCCCGTGAAGTCGAGCACCGAACGCGCGGCGAGCACGCAGAGGAATCCGCCGAATACCGCGAGCGCGACAGCCGACGGACGGGACAGCCGATAGCGCAGGAACCGCGTGGTTTCGGTCCGGATGACGTAGGCGACCAGGATCAGCACGACCAGCAGCGCGCCGATCGCCGTCGGCACGGGATAGCCTGCCGCCAGCGAACCGATGTTCGCGACGAGACCCGGCAGGTCCGCGAACGCCGAGGCATCGGGACGCGCCTCCGCGCTGCCGAGAAAGTAGGGGGTGACGAGCTCTGCAAGGAGCACGAAGGCCAGCGACAGGACGAGCCAGACGAGAACGAACCACTTGGCCACCGCACGGGTCACGTCGAACATGCCGAGCAGGGAGCCGACGACGAGCGGCACGAGACACGAGGCCCCGACCAGCGAGAGGTCGAAACGGAGCCCGGTGATGAACAACTCCAACGGCTTGCCGCCAGCCTCGACGGCCGGGAAGCGCCACAGCGCATAGCCGGCACGGGTCATCAGCAGGAGAAACACCACCACGATCGCGTACAGCACGAACTGGCGCAGCAGGTGCGTAGCGGACACGGTGGCATTCATCGCGGGAATTCCGTTCCGGAGTGTAACGATCGGGAGTGTACCAGCGTGTCGTCCGACTGGTGTCTGGCTACCAGCAAGGAACGGGCCGGTATCACCAGCACCGATACCTCGGGCGGTGCCGACGGTTCGCGCCCGGAAGCCGCGGACGGGTCCTCGGCGGTGTCGAGAACCACCTGCCACGTGCCCGGCACGATGGCGTCGCCGTCGAGTGGAAACCGTACCGTGCCGGCACCCCCGTTGATAAGCAGCAGCAACGTGGCGCCGCTGGTCTCGGTCGGCAGCACGGCGTCGCCGACGAGCTGCAGCGCGATGAAATCCGCCGGGCTGTGCCAGTCGTCGATATCGGCGATCGCGCCGGTGACACCGAGCCAACTCGCGTCCGGCAGTCCCGAGCTCGCACCGCGCACCACGCCGTGCAGGTGGCGTGCACGCCGCAGCACCGGTTCCTCTGCCCGCAGAGCGAGCAGGCGCCTCGCGAACGCCTCGAGCGCCCGGTCGGCGGCCCGCGCATGCCAGTCGATCCACGAGATTTCGTTATCTTGACAGTACGCGTTGTTGTTGCCCTCCTGGGAGGCACCGACCTCGTCCCCGGCCAGCAGCATGGGGGTGCCCTGCGCGAGCAGGAGGGTCGCCATCAGGTTTCGCTGGGCGCGGGCTCGGGCACGCTGCACCACGGGATTGTCGCTGGGCCCCTCGACGCCGTGGTTGCGCGAATGATTCGCGCCGTGTCCGTCGCGATTCCCCTCGCCGTTCGCCGCGTTGTGCTTGCGCTCGTAGGCGACGAGATCGGCCAGCGTGAAGCCGTCGTGCGCGGTCACGAAGTTGATGCTGGCGCCCGGCCCTCGTCCCTGCCACTCGAACACGTCACTGCTGCCGAGCAGCGCCGACGACAACTGGCCCAGCAGCCCTTCCTCGCCGATCCAGAAGCGGCGCACGGTATCGCGAAAGCGGTCGTTCCACTCCGCCCAGCGCGCCGGGTACTGTCCGAGCTGGTAGCCACCGGGCCCGATGTCCCAAGGCTCCGCGATCATCCGCGCCGGCGCAAGCACCGGATCCTGCGCGACGGCATCGAAGAAGCCCGCGCCGCGATCGAAGCCGTGCGCCTCGCGACCCAGCACGCTCGCGAGGTCGAAGCGGAAGCCGTCGACATTCATCTCCCCCACCCAGAAGCGCAGACTGTCCATCACCAGCTGCAGGACGCGGGGATGCTCGACCGCGAGTGTGTTGCCGCAGCCGGTGTCGTTAACGTAGTGACGACGATCGGGAGCCAATCGGTAGTAGCTGGCGTTGTCGATGCCGCGATAACACAGGGTCGGCCCCAGTTCACTGCCCTCGCAGGTGTGGTTGTAGACGACGTCGAGCAGCACCTCGAGACCCGCCCGGTGCAGCGCGCGCACCATCGAGCGGAACTCGCGCACGGGGTCGTCGGTCGCGGCGTAGCGCGCGGCCGGCGCGAGGAAGGCGAGCGTGTTGTAGCCCCAGTGGTTGACGCGGCCGGCCTCGACGAGAAAGTGATCGTCGACCAGTTCGTGCACCGGCAGGAGCTCGAGGGCGCGGACACCGAGAGTTTCCAGATGCCGGGTCACCGCGCGCGACGCGACTCCCGCGTACGTGCCCCGGCGGCTGCCGGTGACGCCGGGAAAGCGCATCGTCAGGTTCTTCACGTGCGCCTCGTAGATCGCGTCCCGCGCGTCCGGGGGCACGGGCCGGTCGGCGGCGATCGGTGCCGGCAGGGGCTTGCGCACCACGCTCTTCGGCACGAAGGGCGCGCTGTCGCGTTCGTCGAACGACAGGTCGGCATCCGCGTGCCCGCGCACGAAGCCGTAGATGGCGTCGTCGTGGACCAGCGCGCCACGCAGTTCCCGCGCGTAGGGATCGACCAGCAGCTTGTTGGGATTGAAGCGATGCCCTTCGCGCGGCGCGTACGGCCCCTCGACCCGAAATCCGTAGAGCTGTCCGGGCAGGACACCCGGGACATGCCCGTGCCAGACGTCGTCGGTACGGGCATCGAGCGCGTGGCGGGCGATCTCTCGCCGCCCGCCGGCGTCGAACAGGCAGAGCACGACGGCACTCGCATGTGCCGAGAACAGCGCGACGTCGACGCCACCCCCGTTCGGGGTCACCCCCAGCGGACACGGTGCTCCGCTGCCTGCCCGACCCGACGCACCGGACGAACCGCTCAGGATCCTCGCTTCCCGTTGCCGGATGCCGTGGCCCCGAGCGCCTGCATCGGCTCGAGCTTCCAGATATCGCGATTGTAGTCGCGCATGGTTCGGTCGGTGGAGAAGCGACCACTGTTCGCCGTGTTGCAAATGCTCATGCGCGTCCAGCGCGCCTCGTCCGCCCACGCCTCGGCCACCTGCGCCTGGGCGTCGAGATAGCCGGGCAGATCCGCGATGGTCAGCCAGGCGTCCTGCGGACTGCGCGCCGCGTCGAGCACGCCGCGAACGAGATCCGGCTCGCCGGCGTCGAACATGCCGGCGTCGAACGCGGCCGTGATGGCACGCACCCGCGCGTCGCCCGCGATGACCTCGGCCGGACGATAGGACTTCCGCCGCTCCACCGCCTCCTCGACATCGAGCCCGAAGCGGAAGAAGTTCTCCTCGCCGACCGCCTCCAGGATCTCGACGTTGGCGCCGTCCAGCGTGCCGATCGTGACCGCCCCGTTCATCATGAACTTCATGTTGCCGGTTCCCGACGCCTCCTTGCCGGCTGTCGAGATCTGCTCCGACAGATCGGCTGCCGGGCAGATGACCTCCATGGCCGAGACGTTGTAGTCCGGCAGGAAGACGAGCCGCAGCTTGTCCTTCGTGCGCGGATCGGCCTCGATCACGCTCGCGATCGAGGTGATGAGCTTGATGATGGCCTTCGCCATCTGGTAGCCCGGTGCCGCCTTGCCGGCGATCAGGATCATGCGCGGCGCGATCTCGCGTCCCGCATCGAGCTCCAGGTAGCAGTGCACCGCGTGCAGCGCGCAGAGCAGCTGACGCTTGTACTCGTGCATGCGCTTGACCTGCACGTCGAAGATCATGTCCGTCGTGCCGGTCGTGCCGGTGCGAGCCTTCACCAGCTCGAGCAACCGGACCTTGTTCGCCTCGCGCACCGCCCGCCAGCGGGCCTGGAAGGCGGGGTCGTCGGCCAGGGGCGCGAGCTTCTCGAGCCGGTCGAGATCGCGCACCCACCCCTCGCCGCAGGCCTCGTCCAGCAGCGGGCGTAGCGCGGGATTGCACTGGTGCAGCCAGCGACGTTGCGTGACGCCGTTCGTCTTGTTGTTGAAGCGATTCGGGTACAGCGCGTCGAAGTGGCGGAAGAGACCTTCCCGCAGCAGCTTGGAGTGCAGTGCGGCGACGCCGTTCACCGAGAAGCTGCCGACGATGGCGAGGTGCGCCATGCGCACCACCGGCTGGGCGTCGAACGACACGATGGACATGGCCGCGCGCCGATCCACGTCGCCCGGCCAGCGCTGCTCGACCTCGACGAGGAAGCGGCGATTGATCTCGCCGATGATCTCGGCAGGCCGCGGCAGCAGATGCTGCATCATGCCGAGCGACCAGCACTCGAGCGCCTCCGGCAGCAGGGTGTGGTTGGTGTAGGCCATCGTGCGCGAGACGATCGTCCAGGCCGCGTCCCACTCGAGGTCGTGCTCGTCGACCAGCAATCGCATCAGCTCGGCCAACGCGAGGCTCGGGTGGGTGTCGTTCAGCTGGAAGCAGTGCGCGGCCGCGAAGCCCGCGAGGTCGTCGTGCTCGCGTAGCCAGGTGCGCAGGGCATCGGCAAGGCTCGCGGCGACGAGAAAGTACTGCTGGCGGAGCCGCAGCACCTTGCCGTTCTCGCTCGCGTCGTTGGGGTAGAGCACCATCGTGATGTTCTCGGCCGCGTTGCGCGCCGACACCGCCTCGGTGTAGCCACCGGCGTTGAACTCGTGCAGGTTGAACTCGTCGGTGGCCTCGGCGGCCCACAATCGCAGGGTGTTGACGACGCCGTTGCCGTGGCCCGGAATGGGCACGTCGTGCGGGACCGCCAGCACATCGTCGGTGCCGACCCAGGCGCGGCGCTCGCGCCCGTCCTCGTCGCGCCGCACCTCGACGTGACCGCCGAACTTGACCCGGCAAAGCAATTCCGGGCGTTCCAGCTCCCAGACGTGACCGTTGCGGAGCCAGTTGTCCGGCTGCTCGACCTGGAAGCCGTTCTCGATCGACTGGCGGAACATGCCATAGCGGTAGCGGATGCCGTAGCCGGTGACCGGCAGCCCGAGAGAGGCGCAGCTGTCGAGGAAGCAGGCGGCCAGGCGACCGAGCCCGCCGTTGCCGAGCCCGGCGTCGAGTTCGAGCGCCTCGACGTCCTCGACGCGGACACCCAGGTCGTCGAGCGCCTTGCCCAGCGGCCCCTCCAGCTCGAGGTTGTGGACTGCGTTGGAGAGGGACCGGCCCATCAGGTACTCGAGCGAGAGATAGCAGGTTCGCCGCGTGCCGTTTCCCTCGGACCGCTGCCGCGTCGCCCGCCAACAGTCCATCAGGCGTTCCCGCACCGCGAGCGCGACGGCGGTGTAGAGATGATGCGCCGCCGCTCTGTCGACCTCCCGACCGAGGGTATGCGCGAAGTGTCCGGCGATCGAGCCGCGCAGCGTCCGATCATCGGTGCCGAGCGGCTCGGCCGCCTCGACCCAGCATTCGTCGGCGGCCACGTAGGCACGCGCGGAGTTGGGGGCGCCCGCGGGCGATAGCGATGGGTTGTGTTTCATGGCGCACTTTATAACTCGTTCAGAGGAATCCGTGAGGCGGGCAGCGCCGCATGGACCTGTGCACCAGATCCCGCAATGCCTGCACCACCGGGCAGCATCGGGCGGCATGCTGCACCTTCGACGTGCAAGAAGCCGTCCGCGACGTTTCTTGGACGTTCGACAAGCGCTTTGCCAGCCGCCGAGCCGCTCCGTTAAGCTCGACGCCCGGACCGGCCGAGAGCGCATCCATGAGTCTTCAGGACGAACGACATATCTCGCGATTGACCAAGGACACGCTGGCGCTGATCCTCGCCGGCGGTCAGGGAAGTCGGCTGAAGGACCTGACCACCTGGCGTGCCAAGCCCGCCGTCCCTTTCGGCGGCAAGTTCCGTATCATCGACTTCCCGCTCTCCAACTGCATCAATTCGGGCATTCGCCGCGTCGGTGTCGCCACCCAGTACAAGTCGCATTCGCTGGTCCGTCACCTCATCCGCGGCTGGTCCGGCTCGGGCTTCGGCGAATTCGTCGAGATCCTGCCCGCGAGCATGCGCGTGCGAACCGAGGACGGCGCGGCCGAGGGCTCCCGCGGCGCAGGCTGGTACGAGGGCACGGCCGATGCCGTCTACCAGAACCTCGACATCATCCGCACCCACCAGCCCGCCTACGTGCTGGTGCTCGGCGGTGACCATATCTACAAGATGGACTACGGCCCGCTCATCTCCGCTCACGCGAGCCGCGGCGCCGAAATGACCGTGTGCTGCGTGGAGGTGTCGGTCGAGGAAGCCGCCGGTGCGTTCGGCGTCATGAAGGTCGACGAGGCCGGACGGGTGCTCGAGTTTCAGGAGAAGCCGCTGGAGCCGGCCGAGATTCCCGGCAAGCCGGGCCGGGTACTCGCCTCGATGGGCAACTACGTCTTTCACCGCGAGTTCCTGTTCACCGAGCTCATCCGCGACGCCGATGACGAGTCGAGCTCGCACGATTTCGGCACCGACTTCCTGCCACGGCTCGTCGCGTCCGGCGCGGTCTACGCCTACCGCCTCGGGGACGACTCGCCGGGCCGGCAACCGTACTGGCGCGACGTGGGAACCGTCGACGCTTTCTGGGACGCCAACATGGAGCTGGTCGGCTTCGAGCCCGATCTCGATCTCTACGACGACGCCTGGCCGATCCACACCTACCAGGCGCAGCTGCCGTCGGCGAAGTTCGTCCACGACACCGAGGAGCGCCGGGGTTTCGCGGTCAACTGCATCGTGTCCGGCGGCTGCATCATCTCGGGCTCGAAGGTGCGAAAGTCCATCCTCTTCAGCAATGTGCGCGCGCACTCGTATTCGGAGATCACCGACTCCGTCATCATGCCGGACGTCGTCATCAACCAGCGCTGCAAGGTGCAGCGCGCCGTGATCGACTCCAACACCATCCTGCCGTCCGGGCTCGAGGTCGGCTTCGACAGGGCAGCCGACGAGGCGCGCGGCTTCCACGTGACTTCCACCGGCATCACCCTGGTGACGCCGGACATGTTCGACGATGCGGCCAACATGGCCATGCACCGTGTGCGCTGAGCGGCTCGGTCTCGGGTGCACGGCGGCCAGACGCCGGCCGCCGTGCGGACCCGCGCCGGCCGCGCTCCACCTGTGCCCGGCACGTGCTGCAGCGCGACGCCGGGTCGACGAATTCCACGCCAGAAACGACAGCGACTGACATGACCGTGCCTCTGCTCGATCCCGCCGAAGCCGCTGCGCTCGCCGAGGGCCGCCACGGCCAGCCGTTCGCGGTGCTCGGTCAGCACGTCGACGGGGACCACGCGACCGTCCGCAGCTTCCAGCCGCAGGCGAGCGGCGTCACGGTGCTTGCCGAGGACGGCCGGCGCATCGAGCTCGTCAGGGTGGACGAGCGCGGCGTGTTCGCCGCTCGTGTCTCGCCCCCGGTCGGACGCTACCGGCTCGAGCTGAGTCGCGGCGAACACCGCTGGGAGATCGTCGACCCCTACGCGATGCCCTCCTGCCTCGGCGAACTCGACCGGCACCTCGCCGGTGAAGGCACCCACCAGCAGCTGTATCGCATCCTCGGGTCGCACGAGACGGAGCTGGACGGAGTGGCAGGCGTGCATTTCGCCACCTGGGCGCCCAACGCCTCGCGCGTCAGCGTGGTGGGAGACTTCAACGACTGGGACGGTCGTCGCCACGTCATGCGCTCCCACCCAGGCACGGGACTCTGGGACATGTTCCTGCCCGGGCTGGGGGACGGTACGCTCTACAAGTACGAGATCCTCGGCGCCGGCGGCGAGCTGCTGCCGCTCAAGCACGACCCCTACGGCGGCTACTTCGAACAGCCTCCGGGCAACGCCTCGATCGTGTTCTCGAGTCGGTTCGCCTGGCGCGACGAAGACTGGCTCGAGACCACGCGCGGCCGGGACATGCGGCACGCACCGATCTCGGTGTACGAGATGCACGCGGGTTCCTGGCGCCGCGGTCCCGACGGCGAGCCGCTCTCCTACCGGGCACTGGCCGCGGAACTGGTGCCCTACCTCGTGGAGAACGGCTTCACCCACGTGGAGCTGATGCCGATCACCGAGCACCCCTACGCCCCGAGCTGGGGGTATCAGCCCATCGGGCTCTATGCGCCCACCTCGCGCTTCGGCAGCCCTGACGATTTCCGCTGGTTCGTCGACAGCTGTCACGTGGCGGGCATCGGCGTCATCATGGACTGGGTGCCGGCACATTTTCCGAGCGACGCCCACGGGCTCGGCATGTTCGACGGCACGCACCTGTACGAGCACGCCGATCCGCGCCAGGGCTTCCATCAGGACTGGAACACGCTGATCTACAACTTCGGCCGACGCGAGGTCGCCAACTACCTGCTGTCGAACGCCGTCTACTGGATCCGCGAGTTTCACCTGGACGGGCTTCGCGTGGACGCCGTCGCCTCGATGCTCTACCTCGACTACTCGCGCGACGAGGGTCAGTGGATACCGAACGAGCACGGCGGGCGCGAGAACCTCGAGGCGATCGCCTTTCTCAAGCGCATGAACGAACTGGTCCACGCCGAGGGGGCGATGACCTTCGCCGAGGAGTCGACCTCGTTCCCGAAGGTCAGCCACCCCACCTGGGCGGACGGTCTCGGGTTCACCTTCAAGTGGAACATGGGCTGGATGCACGACACGCTGGAATACTTCAGTCATGACCCCGCCTTCCGGAAGTATCACCACAACAGCCTGACCTTCGGGATGATCTACGCCTTCAGCGAGAACTTCATCCTGCCCTTCAGCCACGACGAGGTCGTCTACGGCAAGGGATCGATGATCGGCAAGATGCCGGGCGACGAATGGCAGAAGTTCGCCAACCTTCGCGCCCTGTACGCCTTCATGTTCACCTACCCGGGCAAGAAGCTGAGCTTCATGGGCAGCGAGTTCGGCCAGGTGGCCGAATGGGCGCACGAGGGGCAGTTGCACTGGGATCTGCTGGACAGGCCGTTGCACGCCGGCGTGCAGAAGGTCGTCCGCGACCTGAACGCGCTGTACACCGCGCACCCGGCCCTGCACGAGACCGATTGCGACGGCCGCGGCTTCGAATGGATCGACTGTCAGGATGCGCCGCAGAGCATCGTGTCCTTCTACCGCCGCTCCGCCAGCGGCGAGCGGGCGACGGTCACGGTCTGCAACTTCACGCCGGTGATCCGGAGCGGCTACCGCATCGGTGTCGACGAACCCGGACGCTACCTCGAGCGACTTAACACGGACGCCGAAGGCTACGGCGGCAGCGGACAGGGCAACGGCGGTGTGCTCGAGGCGCTCGAGGAGCCACAGCATGAACGCCCCTGCAGCCTCGTGCTGACCCTGCCGCCGCTCGCGGTCATCGTGCTCGAACGGGAGAACGACGACGCCTGATCGGTCGTCGGCCCGCCCCGTTCATCCGGGGCGGTCACTCTTCTCCGCTGGCGGGCGGCCGGAACGCTACGCTACAATTCGCCGGCATCCCGGCGTCCGAGGTCTACCGTCTCACGATGAAAGTTCTGAGCGTACTGCTGCTCCTCGCCCTCGGAGTCGGTGCTGCCTGGTGGCGGTTCACCCACCCTGACGGCACGTTCGAGGATGCCCGCCGCGAGGCCGGCGCCGTCGTGACCCGCCTGCAGGACGGGGCACTCGTCGCACGCGACGAGGCCCTGGCGGCACTCTCGCGCGTCACGTCGCCGGCTGACGCGGACGGCGCGAGCGGCGAGAACGCGTCGCCGGATGCCGATGCCGTCGCGGAAGCGGCGGCCGACACTGCGCCGGAGGACGCCGACGAACTCGTCATCGATCCCTCGATCGACCCGCTCGCGGCCGTCGAAGCCGTCCCCGAAGCGGCGACCGACGCCGCGCTCGATGCGGCCGATTCGGATGCCGACGGCGATGCGTCCGGGTCGGAGTCCGGGCCAAGGTCCGGGCCGGAGTCCGAAGCCGCGGCCGGGACCGAAGCGGACGTCGCGAATGCCATGAATGTCCCCGACACCGAGTTGTCGGCTCGCGTCACGGCGCTCGAGACCCTGCTCGCCGCCGCCCCGACGACCTCCTCCACGAACGTGGTCCAGGGGCGCCTGACGGACGCGGAACGGCGTCTGGACGCGACCGCCGTGCGCGAGACGGCGACGCTCGAGCGACTGGAGGCCATCGATGCCCGGCTCGGTCGCATCGCCGAACGGCTCGAGGCCAGCGCGATCGAGTCCACTCGGCGGCAGGATGCGGCAGACGCACGGCTCGGCAGCATCGACGAGGCGCTCGAGGCCCTGGAGGCGCCCGGCGCGCCGGCCCGGGCCCTGCCGGACACCGACGACGCCGTGGCGGGCGACACGGCTGTCGACGAGCTCACGGCCGCGAACGAGGAGACGGCCTCGCGTCTCGACGCGCTGTCCGCCGGGCTCGACGAGCGGCTTGCCGCCATGGAGGCGCGCCTGAGCGAGTCCGACGAGGATGGCGAGCGACTGGACGCGCTCGCCCGACGCCTCGATACCTTCGCCGACAATGCCGCCGCCGCTGGCCAGGGCGCCTCGTCCGGTCCGGGCACGCCGTCGGCAGCCTTGCCGGCTTCCGCCGAGAGGTCGAGCGACGGGACTGCCGACGGCGACGAGCCCACGGAAGCTTCCATCGACGCGGCGCAGGCGAAGATCCGCTCCGAGATCGCGACGATCGGCGAGCAGGTCGACGACAGTACGACCAGCGACGCCGCTCCGGTCCTCGGCGAGGCGCTGGAGAGCACGCGCGAGCGACTCGCCGCGCTCGAGGCGCAGGTGCAAGCCCTGCCGGCCTCCTCGGACGAGGCGGACGAGGCGAAGGCGACCCAGGAAGCGCTCGAGACGCAGGTGCGAGCGCTCGAGCAGCAGCTCGAGGCGCTGCCCAAGGGCACCGATCCGGCCATCGTGAGTTCGATCAGCGAGGTCCGCGAGCAGGTCGACGCCTTGGCCAACAGCGGCTTCGTCACGCAGGCCGAGCTGCGCGAGACGCAGGAAGGGCGCAACGTCGAGTACAAGATCTACTTCGACCGCAACAGCACCGAGATCAGCGACGACGCGGCCGGCGTGCTGGACTCGTTCATCGTCCAGGAGCAGAACCGCACCACCGGCGTGTCGATCTTCGGCTTCACCGATCGGCTGGGGTCGGCGAGCTACAACCAGCGACTGGCCATGGAGCGGGCGACCAACGTGCGCTCCTACCTGATCCAGAACGGTCTTCCCTATACGGCGATCCGCTCCCTGAACGCGCTCGGCGAAGATGCCGCCGCGGCGGTCCTTCCCGACGATTCGGCCGATGCGCAGCAGCGCGTGGTCGTTCTCTACGCCGAACAACCCTAGGCGGGTCCGCATGATCCACGCACCGTTTTCAGCAGATCGACGTCGTCTCCTGACGATGACCGGTGCCGGCGCGGCCCTCGCCACACTGCCCCTCGGCGCTTTTCGTAGCGGGCATGTCCTCGGCCAGACCGACGCGCCGCTGCGCCTCGGCTTCCAGGCCCACCGCACCGGCATCGGCGCGACCTACGGGCGCTGGTACGAGCGGGTCGCGAACGCCGCGGTCGCCTACGTCAACGAGACCGGCGGCATCAATGGCCGACCGGTCGAACTCGTGATCGAGGACGACGGCACCGACCCGAAGCGCGGCGCGGAACTCATCGAGAAGTTCGCGACGCGGCACGACGTCGAACTCGTCTTCGGGCCGCTGTTCTCGAACGTCGTCATCGCCTCCGCCGCGCGGGCGGGCAACCTGAAGCTGCCGTACTTCGTCTGCAGCGAGGGGCACCACGTGGCCTCCGGCATGCTGAACCGCTGGACCGTGCAGCCCGGCATCACCGACGTGAAGAGCCAGGTCATCGCCATGGCCCCGTGGGTGGCGGACAATCTCGGCAGGAAGGTCACGATGGTCATCCCCGACTACGCCTTCGGCTACGACCACCGCGACAACTTCACCGCCGCGATGGCGGCTCGTGGGGGAGAGGTGATCGAGGTGATCGCCATCCCACCCACCGAAAGCTCGTTCACCCGCTACATGCCGCGCATACCGCGCCAGACCGAGGTGCTCTACCACGTCATGGTGGGGCCCGCGGTGCTCACCTTCGTCAAGGAGATGGGCGAATTCTTCGGACGCAACCGTCCCGAGATCTTCGGGTTCATCGATTCGCTCGAGGGCGTCGACATCAACGCGCCCGGTCTCGACGCGCTGGTGGGCAGCCACTTCTGGGAAGGCATGCCTCGCTACGACTACGGGTCGCCGGCCGACACGTTCTACCGCGAGCAGGTAGGCGTGAACGCCGACGGCGCCAGCGTCGATGACGGCCGCGACGTCTCGACCTACGGGCACATGTTCTCCGTCTGGGAGACGCTGATGGTCATCCGCCGTGGGATGGAGGCCTGCGGCTACGCGGGCAAGGCGGACCGGCAGGCGCTGATCGAGGCGACCGAGCAGATGCAGGTCTTCGACGAGGGACGCGAGCACCCGCAGGGCACCAAGCTGTTCAACGGGCGCACCCATCAGGCCTTCGGCCGGCAGTTCGTGACCCGGCTCGAGGAAGGCCGGCTGGACGTCGTGCACGAGACGCGCATCGAGGACGGACTCTACGAGGACGAGGTCGACTACACGACGCAGGCCTTCTGACCCCCGTCGACGGCGCCATCGCTCTCTCGGACGGGTGACATGGATCTGGGCCCCTTTCTCCTGCTCGCGACCCTCGAAGGGTTGCTCATGGCGGCCGTGCTCGCTCTGACCGCGCTCGGGCTCTCGCTCGTGTTCGGCGTGCTGCGCATCGTCAACGTCGCGCACGGCGAGTTCTACATGCTCGGGGCCGTCTCCGCCTGGTGGATCGCCTCGCTCGTCGGACAGGCGGGCATCGCCTCTCCCGCCATTGCCTTTCTCGCGGCCCTGCTCCTCGCGCCACCGATCGCGGGGCTGGTCGCCTTCCTCGCCGAGCGGCTGATCCTCCGGCGGCTCGACTACCGCCCCGAGCCGACCATCGTGGCGACGATCGGCCTCCTTTACATGATCCAGCAAGGGGTGTTGACCCTGTTCGGTCCGGATGCCCGTCCGGTACAGGCGCCGTTCGACTGGCGGCTCGACCTGTACTGGTTCGGCTGGTCCGGCTACAAGGTCGCGGTGATCCTGTTCGCCGTCATGCTGCTGTTGTTCGTGCGCTGGGTGCTGACCAGTACCCGCGCAGGGCTCGTGATGCGCGCCACCGAGATCGACACGGAGATGGCACGCGCCGTTGGCGGCATCGACACCCGTCGTGTCTACGGCGCGGTATTCACGCTAGGGGCCATGCTCGCCGCCGTCGCCGCCGTGTTGATCGTGCCGATTCAGCAGGCGCATTACCTGATGGGGCTGGACCCCCTGCTGCTCTCCTTCATCGTCGTCATCGTCGGTGGGCTCGGTTCCCTGCGGGGCACGCTCGTGGCCGCCCTGCTGATCGGCTTGAGCGACGGCATCGTCTCGGTGTTCTTCGCCCCGACGCTCGCCAAGATCCTGGCGACCCTGCTCGTCGCGCTGGTGCTCGTGTTCCGGCCGCAGGGTCTGTTCGGAGAGGCGCCCCGGTGAGCGGCGCGTCGCCGCGCTCGGGTGTCGTCGCGCCGCTGTTGCACCTGGCGGTGCCGCTGGCGATCGCCGCGCTCTACCCCTTCCTGTCCGAGTACCACCAGGGCAACGCCGCACGCATCCTCGTGCTCGCCGTATTCGCGACGGGCTACAACCTCCTGTTCGGCTACACCGGGCTGCTCAGCCTCGGTCATGCGCTCTACCTCGGCGCCGGGCTGTACGGGACCGGACTTGCGGTCACGAACCTCGGGCTCGACCCGGCCCTCGCCTTCCTGCTCGGCACCGGCCTCGCCGGACTGGTCTCGCTCGTCGTCGGGGCGCTCGCGCTGCGCACTACCGGCGTCGCGTTCATGATCGTGACGATGATGTTCGCGCAGGCCGGCTATCTCTCGATCCTGCACTGGAACCGCTTCACCCGCGGCGACGAAGGCTTCGTGATACCGAGCGTCCGGCGCGTCGCCGGCGTCGCCCTCGATCTCGGCGACCCGGACATCCGCTTCGCCGTCGCGCTCGCGCTCTACACGCTCGCCCTCGGCATCGCCTACGGGCTGGTCCGCGGCGACATCGGCCGCGTCTGGCTCGCGCTCCGCGACAGCGAGGAGCGGGTCGAGCTGCTCGGCCACGACCCGGTCCGTCACAAGCTGCTGGCCTTCGTCGTCTCCGGCGTGATGGCAGGTGCCGCGGGCGGCGCGTACGCCCTGCTCTTCGGCTACGTCGGGGCGAGCTTCGCGACCATCCAGTACTCCATCCTCGCCCTGCTCTGGGTGCTCGTCGGCGGCGCCGCGACGGTGCTCGGCCCACTGCTCGGCACGGCACTGATGTTCTACCTGGTGGACGTCGTGAGCGGCTACACCGCCGCCTGGCTGTTCGTGGTGGGTGCGGTGCTCGTCGGGCTCGTGCTGCTCGCGCCTCGCGGGCTTCTCGGCACGCTCCAGTACCGCTATCGCTGGAGCTGGCTGCCATGAGCACGACCGTGTTGCTGGAAGCGCAGGAACTGACGCGCCGCTTCGGCGGCCTGGTCGCCGTCGACGACGTCTCGCTCGCCGTCACCGCGGGCGAGGTGCGCGCGCTGATCGGCTCGAACGGCGCGGGCAAGTCGACGCTGGTGGCGATGCTCGTCGGTCGCCTCCGCCCGACGAGCGGACGCGTGCGATTCGACGGTCGCGACGTGACCGGTCTGCCCCCTGCCCGCCGTGTGGCCCTCGGCATGGGCTACACCTTCCAGATCACGCAGGTGTTCCCCGAGCTCGGCGTGCGCGACAACATCACCGTCGCCCTGCAGCGTCACGTACCGAGCGTGGAGCGGGACGCCGCCGTCGCCGCTGCTCTCGAACGCTTCGGCATCGCCGCGCTCGCCGGTCGACGGGCCGGCGAACTCAGCTACGGGCATCGTCGGCTGCTCGAACTCGCGATGGCCACCGCCGGTGAACCGCGCCTGCTGATGCTCGACGAGCCCACCCAGGGGCTGAGCGACGACGAGATCGAGGGCTTCGTCGGTGTCGTGGGTGACCTCGCCGCGCGAACCACGGTCCTGCTCATCGAACACAACATGGACGTGGTGATGGCCCTCGCCACCCGTATCTCGGTCCTGCACGAAGGGCGGCTGCTGGCCGAGGGCACGCCTGCCGAGATCCGGGCGAACGCCGACGTGCAGCACGCCTACCTCGGCACGTCGACGAGCGACGACAGTCTCGCCGACCGCGTGGTCGCCGGTGCCTCGACCGGGAAACCGGGTTCGTGACGCTGCTGTCGGTCGAGACGCTGACCGCCGGTCACGGCGAGCTCGTGGTGCTGCGAACGCTGTCGCTCGCGGTCGAGGCCGGCACCGTGCACTGCCTGACCGGACGCAACGGTGCCGGCAAGAGCACGCTGCTGCACGCGATCGCCGGACTGGTGCGCCCGCAGGCCGGGCGCATCCGACTCGATGAGCGGGACATCACCGACGCGCCCGCTCACGCCCGACCCGCCCTCGGCATCGGCTACGTGCCGCAGGGGCGTCGCCTGTTCGGCGGCCTGAGCGTCGCCGAGAACCTCGACATCGCCTCGCAGGCTGTCCACGACGGCGCCGAGCGACCGTCCGGAACGCCGGAGCGCCCCTCGCGGGAGGCCGTGCTGGCGCGCTTCCCCGTACTCGGCGAACGCCTTGCCCAGCGCGCCGACACGCTGTCGGGCGGCGAGCAGCAGATGCTCGCCACCGCCCGAGCGCTGGCGATCGGACCCCGGCTCCTGCTGATGGACGAGCCGACCGAAGGCCTGCAACCCTCGATGGTGGCGGCGATCCGCGACACGGCGATCAGCCTTGCCGACGACGGCGTCGGCGTGCTGCTCGTGGAGCAGCGCCTCGACGAAGTGCTCGACATCGCCGATACCGTCACCTTCGTCGAGAACGGCGAGGCTCGCGGCACCCACAGCGGCGCCGAGGTGCGGGCCGACCCGAGCCTGGTGCGCCGCTACCTCGGCGTGGGATGACCGGCGAGCCGCGACGCCCCGCCGGGCAGTCTCGATGGTAGTGTCGGGCTCGCCACCACGGGGAACCCCGCATGATCGACATCGACCCTCGCCCCACCGACTGCCTGCTCGTCATCGACGTACAGAACGACTTCTGCGACGGCGGCGCGCTCGCCGTACCGGACGGCGAGGCGGTCGTCGCGCCGATCAACGCGTTGATGGCGCGCTTCGCGCACACGGTGCTGACGCAAGACTGGCACCCGGCCCGGCACGCCTCCTTCGCGAGCGAACACCCCGGGAAAGCGCCCTACGTGGTCATCGACATGCCCTACGGCGAACAGACGCTCTGGCCGGACCACTGCATCCAGGGCAGCGAAGGCGCACGCTTCCACGCACGACTCGAGATCGACCGGGCACGGAGCGCCATCCGCAAGGGCTTCCGCCGCGAGATCGATTCGTACTCTGCCTTTCGGGAAAACGACCGAAGGACGGCGACCGGGCTCGCGGGCTATCTGCGCGAGGCGGGAACGACGCGCGTCGTCTGCGTCGGTCTCGCGCTCGACTTCTGCGTGCGGTACTCGGCCGAGGATGCTCGCGCGGCCGGGTTCGACTGCGTCGTGCTCGAAGGCGCCTGCCGGGCCGTCGATCTCGGTGGTTCGCTGGTCGCGGCGCGGACCTCGCTACAGGACGCCGGCGTACGACTGGTCTGACGGCTCAGTCGCCCTCGACGCGAAACGCGAGCGGCGTGGTCCGGCCGTCGTCGTCGGGCAAGGCCCCCAGGCTCAGACGCCCGAGCCCGTCGAGCACGACGGTGTCGCGACGGATCAGCAACGGCGGGCGGCCGTCCCGGACGATCCAGGTGCCGTTGGTGCTCTGATCGATGAGCAGGAACTGCCCGCGGCGCAACTCGAGCCGGGCGTGGCGGCGACTCGCGTGCTCGTCGTCCACCGGCAGGTCGCAGTCGTCGGCGCGACCGATCTGCAGCACGGGACGGGCCGCATCGAGAATGATGACGATGGCGCCGCGCACGAGTTCGAGTCTCCCGGGCTGCTGGCCGGCAAGACGCCCGGCCGAAGGGTCGGCGATGGTCGTCACCACTTCGCCCCGCTCTTCCCAGTCCAGGCGATGGATGCCGAGCGGCCGCGCGACGCCCTTCATCACGCGGGTGTCGAGCAGGCTCGCGCGCGCGCGGTATTCCTCGCCCAGGCAGGCGACCGCGTCGTCGCTGGCGGCGATCTCGTCGGTGCGGGCGAAGGAGGCGATTCGGGCGGCGATATTGACCGCCCCGCCGTACACGTCGCCCCGGTCCTTGATCACCGGTCCCACGTGGAATCCCACGCGGACCGACAGTGGTCCGCCGGCATGCAGCTGTTGCATGGCGCAGGCCGCGTCGCAGGCCTCGTCGCAGCTCTCGAAGCTCGCGAGCGCCGAGTCCCCGACGGTTCGCAGCAGCGTCCCGCCGTGGCGCTCGATCGCCGTCCTCATGAAGGCCAGGCTCTCGGCCACGCGCCGGTGGGCCTCGACGTCGCCGACTTCCTCGTACAGGGCCGTGCTGCCGCCGATGTCGGCGAACAGGATCGCGAGCGTGCAGGCAGGCGGCGTCGTGGAATCGGTCACCGCTCCGATGATACCTGCAATGCACGCCCGACCCGGGCGCGGGGTCGGTCGCCAGCCGGACGCCCGATGCCGAGCTGGTAACATCGAATGCTCGTTCGCCACCGTCCCGATCGCGTCCCATGGCTGCAGGCACCCCCGAACTCTCCGCCGTCGACTACCGCGCGGACGATGCCGAGCGACGATTCGTGGCGTCCCTTCGCGACACCGGGTTCGGCGTCCTGAAGAACCACCCCCTGCGCGAGTCGACGGTCGCTGACCTCTACGCCCGATGGTCCACCTTCTTCGCCGACGAGGCAAAGAACGACTACCGCTTCGACCCCGAGCGTCACGACGGCTTCTTCCCGCAGACGCTCGCCGAGACTGCCAAGGGACGGAGCGTCCGTGACATCAAGGAGTACTTCCACTACTACCCCTGGGGCCGTTGCCCACCGGAGCTGAAGGCGGATGTGGCAGCCTACTACGCCGACACCGTGGCCTTCGCGTCCACCCTGCTCGGCTGGGTGGAGAAGCACACGCCGACGGACATCGCGGCGGGCTTCCGCGAGCCGCTCTCGGGCATGATCCTGGGCAGCGATCAGTCGCTGCTGCGCATCCTCCACTACCCGCCGATTCCCGAGGGCGTGGAAGCCGGTGCGATCCGGGCGGCGGCGCACGAGGACATCAACCTGCTGACCGTGCTGCCGTCGGCAAACGAGCCGGGCCTGCAGGTGAAGACGCGCGACGGATCCTGGCTCGCGGTGCCCTGCGACTTCGGCAACCTGATCATCAACGTCGGCGACATGCTGCAGGAAGCGTCGAACGGCTATTTTCCCTCGACGAGTCATCGCGTCGTCAACCCCGAGGGCGGTGACGCGAGTCGCTCGCGCATCAGCCTGCCGCTGTTCCTGCACCCGCGGCCGGACGTGGTGCTGTCCGACCGGTACACCGCCGGCAGCTATCTGGCCGAACGCCTCGCCGAACTGCGTGGTGTGACGCCGGCCGATTCGTCGTCGAACATGGGCACAGGCGCATGAGTGGCGGTGAAGGACGCATCGCGCTCGTCACCGGTGGCGGTTCGGGTATCGGAAGGGCCGCGGCTCTGGCCCTCGCCGACGCGGGCTTCCGCGTGGTCGTCACCGGCCGACGGTCGTCGGCGCTCGACGACACGATAGCGCTGGCGACACGAGCGGACAGCGTGCTCGGCTTCCCCTGCGATGTCGCCGACGAGGCGAGCGTCGCTGCCCTGTTCAGCTCGATCCGGGACCGGTTCGGTCGCGTCGACGTCGTCTTCAACAACGCCGGCACGAACGTGTCGTCCGCGACCATCGACGAGATCAGCGTCGCCGACTGGCGCAAGGTCATCGACGTCAACCTGCACGGGGCCTTCCTCGTCGCGCGGGCCGCGTTCGCGCAGATGCGCGCTCAGCAACCGCAAGGCGGGCGCATCGTCAACAACGGGTCGATCTCGGCCTACGTGCCGCGCCCGGGCTCGGTGCCCTACACGGTCTCCAAGCACGCGATCACGGGTCTGACCCGAACGCTCTCGCTCGACGGACGCCCCTTCGACATCGCCTGCGGCCAGATCGACATCGGCAACACCGCGAGCGACATGACCGAGCAGATGAAAACAGGCGTGCCGCAGGCGGACGGCTCCATCAAGCCGGAGCCGACGATGGACACGACGCACGTGGCGGACACCGTCGTGAACATGGCGAGCCTGCCGTTGTCGGCGAACGTGCAGTTCGTGACGATCATGGCCACCGGCATGCCGTTCATCGGCCGCGGCTGACGCTCTTCGAGGCGGGGCTCTCCAGCGGCCAGGCCGACCGACGCTTGCAGGCGATTCTCTCAGGCGGCGGCAGGTGCAGGGTCGCCGCCGCCTGCCATGCGCCCGAGCACATGGGTCGCGAAGTCCCGCCCCGTGTCCTCGTACAGGTAGTAGGCAACGCAGCCGAGCGCCTCGAGTTCGGCCCGCTCGTCCGGAAAGCGCGCCGCGACGGCGATCGTTCCGCGAAAGCCGACCTCCCTGGCCAGCCGGACAGCGCGAAGATTCTCGCGGTGATTGGTGAGGCTGATCAGCACCAGTTCGCGGTCGACCAGACCCGTGCGTTCCCAGAAGTCGCGATCGACCGCGTCGCCGTGAATGCAGTGGTGGCCGGCGGCGTCGAGCTCGCCGGCGCGCAGGTAGTTCTCCTCGACCCCGACAATGCCCGTGCGCCCGGCGTCGACCAGCGCGTCGAAGGCGCCACGCCCGACGCGTCCCATGCCGAGAATCACCGTCGTGGCATCGCCCAACGAGCCGATCGCCTCCTCCGGCAAGCGGGTCGCGCCTTCGTGCCGATCGAGACGATCGCTGTAGCGGCGATACAGCGTATGCGCCTTGCGGTTGATCGGCGTCGCGAGAAAGAAGGACAGCGACATGGCCAGCGCGAGCGTGGTCACCCAGCCCTTCGGCAGGATCCCGTTCTCGACCGCGATGGCCGCGACGATCAGACCGAACTCGCTGTAGTTGAACAGCGCGAGCCCCGTCAGCCAGCCGGTACGAGCGCGCAGGCCGAACCGGGTCAGCACCGTGAAGTAGATGATCGGCCGAAGCGTCACGAGCACCCCGAGCACGGCCGCGATGATCATCAGCGGCACCGACGGAAAACCGTAGTACCCGATCTGCAGGAAGAAGCCGATCAGCAGCAGGTTCTTCAGACTCGCGAGCTGGTCATGGAGCTCCCTGGCTTTCGGCGGACTGGAACGCGCGACCAGCATGCCGACGACCAGCGCACCGAGTCCACCCTTCAGGTCGACCGACTCGAACAGGGCCGCCGCACCGAAGGCGAGGAGCACGCCGGCGAGCACCAGCAGCTCGCCGTGTCCGATCCCCGGCAGGAAGCGTGCGAGCAGCGGGCGCAGGAGCGGCAGCGCCAGCAGACCGAGCGCCCAGGGCGAAGGCAGATGCCCCGACGTCGCCACGAGGTAGATGACCGCCAGCACGTCTTGCACGACCAGCACGCCGATCGCGATCGAGGCGTAGAAGGAGGTGCTCTCGCCGCGCTCCTCGAACAGCTTGATCGCGAGCACCGTGCTCGAGAACGACAGAGCGAAGGCGAGCGTCCACGGCGCGGCCGGGTGGCTGAAGGACAGCGGCGCGTAGGCGAAACCGACGACGTAGATGACGGCCGCGGTCAGCGGGACGGCGACCACCATGTGCAGCAGCGCCGAACCCCAGACGTAGCGCGGTGCGAGGTCCCGCGCGTTGAGCTTCAGGCCGATCGTGAACAGGAGCAGGAGGATGCCGGCGTCTGCCAGGGGCGCGAGCGACTCTCCGCTGCCGAGACCGAGAGCGTTGGCGGCGAACCCCGCAAGCAGGTAACCGAGCAGCGGCGGGTAGCCGACCTGGCGAAAGGCGAGCCCGGCGGCGAACGCCAGTGCGATAATCAGCGGTTCCACCCTTCGTGCACCCCTCTCCGATGTCGACCTCTAGCGTAGTCGAGCCACCGCGGTTGACGGACGCCGATGACGCCTACGCCAACGGCGCGCACGTGGCCGCGAGCGACGCGATCGTCGGACGCTGGCCGAATCGGGCCGCCGCGTTTCGCGATCGCCTGTCGGGCGAGAGCCGCGCGCGACTCGGCGCAGCCTACGGCCCCCACGAGCGCGAGCGGCTCGACTGGTTCCTGCCGGAACGTTCCGCGGGACCATCGAGAGAGCCGCCGAACGGCGTCGCCGTGTTCGTGCACGGCGGCTACTGGATGCGTTTCTCGGCCAGCGACTTCTCCCATCTCGCGGCCGGCGCGGTCGATCGTGGCTGGCTCACGGTGTTGCCGAGCTACCCGCTCTGCCCCGAGGCCTCGCTCTCCACGATCGCCGACAGCATCCGTCGCGCGGTGATCGCCGCCGCCGAACTGGCCGACGGCCCGATCCGACTCGCTGGCCACTCGGCGGGCGGGCACCTCGTCGCGCGCCTGCTCTGCGAGGACATGGCGCTCCCGTCGGACGTGGTGACCCGCCTCGATCGGGCGCTCTCGATCAGCGGCGTCCACGACCTGCTGCCACTGCTCGCGACGTCGATGAACCAGACCCTGCAGCTGGACAGACGAGCGGCCTTCGCCGAGAGTCCGGCACGGCAACTGCCCCGACAGGACTTTCTGGATCGTCTGCGCGTCTGCGCCTGGGTCGGCGCCGACGAGCGTCCGGAGTTCGTCCGGCAGAACGGCCTGCTCGACATCTGGCGTGGCGTCGGTGCGCGCGTGGCGACGCACGTCGAGCCGGGCCGCCACCACTTCGACGTCGTCGACGATCTGGTGAGGAGCGCCTCCCCGATGCTCGACTGGTGGCTCGGCGAGCGCTGAGCGCGCGCCCGCGACGTTCGCCCGCGTCGTCCGATCAGGCCTCGAGCGGCAGCGCGCTCTCGACCAGGGTGAGCCAGTACGCGCAACCGTGACGGAGCGCGGCGTCGTCGAAGTCGTATTCGGGATGATGCAGCGAGGCGGTGTCGCCGTTGCCACAGAAGATGAAGGCGCCGGGGCGCTCGTTCAGCATGTAGGAGAAATCCTCGGCGCCCATGACCGGCGACTTGTCGGTGTCCACCTTGCCCTCGCCCGCGACGGCACGCGCGACGTCCGCGACGAAGGCGGTCTCCTCGATGTCGTTGACGGTGGCCGGGTAGCCATCCTGGTAGTCGAGCGTGGTCGTCGCACCGTGGGCGGCGGCGATGCCGGCAGCGATCTCGCCGACGCGACGCTTTGCCAGCAGGCGAACGTCCTCGTCGAAGGCGCGCACCGTGCCCCGGAGGTAGACCTTGTCCGGAATGACGTTGTAGGCGTCGCCGTCGACACGCATCGCCGTCACGGTCACCACCACCGGGTCGACGGGGCGCACGTTGCGTGAGGCGATGCTCTGGAGTCCGATCACGATCTCGGCGGCCACCAGCATCGCGTCCACGCACATGTGCGGCATGGCCGCATGCCCGCCACGGCCCTCGACGACCAGGTCGAACTGATCCGCGCAGGCCATCAGGGGACCGGGCCGGGTCGCGAACTCCCCGACCGGTACCCCCGGCATGTTGTGCATGCCGAATACCCGCTCGATGCCGAATCGATCCATCAGGCCGTCCTCGATCATGGCCAGTGCGCCTGCCCCGCCCTCCTCGGCCGGCTGGAAGATCAACGCGACGGTGCCGTCGAAGGCGCGAGAGTCGGCGAGGGCGCGTGCTGCACCGAGAAGCATGGCGGTGTGCCCGTCGTGACCGCAGGCATGCATCTTCCCGCTGTCGGTGGACGCCCACTCCGCGCCGGTCGCCTCGGTGATCGGCAAGGCATCCATGTCCGCGCGAAGCCCGACGACCCGCTTCGAGTCACGGTTTCGCCCGTGCACCAGCGCGACGACACCGCTTCGGCCGATGCCCTCGACGACCTCGTCGCAACCGAAGCTCCGCAGCTTCTCGGCGACGAACGCCGACGTGCGCGGGAGGTCGTACTGGAGCTCCGGGTGACGGTGCAGCTCGCGCCGCCATTCCGTGACATCCGGCAGGACGTTGTCGAGACGTGCGGCGTGATCGCTGGTGAGCATGCGCGGGGTTTTCCGTGGGCTACCATTGCCCGATGCGGCCCTCGCGCCGTCGATCTGGAGCGTGAGCAAGTGAAGAGGGAGGAACTCGGTCGATGGTCACACGCGGCCGCGGACTGGTCAACGCGCTACCTGAACGGCCTCGACGAGCGTCCGGTGCGGGCGCAGGTCACCCCCGGGGAACTGCTCGGTGCGCTGCCGGACGCGCCGCCGGACAGTGGTGAACCGATGGAGCGGATCATGGCGGACTTCGAGTCGCTGATCCCGGACGGGATGACGCACTGGCAACACCCGCGCTTCTTCGCCTACTTTCCCTCCAACGCCGCGCCTGCCGCGGTCGTCGCCGAGCAGCTCGCCGCCACCCTCGCCGCCCAGTGCATGCTGTGGCAGACCTCGCCGGCCGCGACCGAACTCGAGGTGCGGATGGTGGACTGGCTGCGGCTCGCCGTCGGCCTGCCGGCAGGCTTCGAAGGGGTGCTGCAGGACACCGCCTCCAGCGCCACCCTGTGCGCGATCCTGACGATGCGCGAGATCGCGCTCGACTGGCGCGGCAACGTCGAAGGGCTTGCCGGTCAGCCGACGCTGCGGGTGTACGCCTCGAGCCGGACCCATTCCTCGATCGACAAGGCCATGTGGGTGGCGGGACTGGGGCAGGACAATCTGATCAAGGTACCGACGGACGATACATCGCCGCGCTTTCCGATGAAGCCCGCTGCACTGCGCGAGGCGATCGCCGCCGATCGCGACGCCGGGCACGTGCCCGCAGGCATCGTGATCTGCGTGGGCGGGACCTCGATCGGCGCGACCGATGACGTGCGCGAGATCTGCGCGATCGCCCGCGAGGAAGGCCTGTACACCCACGTCGATGCGGCCTGGGCCGGTTCGGCCATGCTGTGCCCGGAGTACCGGCCGCTCTGGGACGGCATCGAAGGGGCCGACAGCATCGTGTTCAATCCGCACAAGTGGCTGGGCGCATCGATGGAGTGCTCGGCGCACTTCGTCCGCGACCCCTCGACGCTCGTCAGGACGCTCGCCATCCGGCCCGAGTACCTGCGGAACCACGGCGCCGACGGCGCGGTGAACTTCAGCGAATGGTCCGTACAGCTCGGCCGACGCTTCCGCGCGCTGAAGGTGTGGTTCCTGATGCGTGCCTACGGGCTCGACGGATTGCGGCACATGATTCGCGACCACGTGCGCTGGGCCGAGGGACTGTGCGAGCGCCTGCGAGGCGAGCCCGGCTTTCAGATCGTGACCGAACCGGTGCTCTCGCTGTTCTCGTTCCGCCACGCGCCCGAAGGCGTCACCGATCTCGACGCGCACAACCGCGCGCTCGTCACCCGGATCAACGACGACGGGCGCATCTACCTGACCCAGAGCGAGCACGACGGGTGCATCGTCGTGCGCTTCCAGGCAGGCCAGTTCGACATGCAGGAATCGGATGCGGACATCGCCTTCGACACGATCACCGAACTCGCCGCCGTCCAGGCAGGCGCTGGCGCGACGTGACTCGGGCGATGACGCGGGCGCGATCGCGTTGCCGAGCCCGGCCCGGGCATCGCACCCGGCCGACGACCACTGACGGAGACGAACATGCAGTACTGGTATGACTTCCGGGCGCTACCCTATACGGACGAGATCCTCATCGCCCTCGGCGCGCTCGTCTCGTTGTTCGCCGTCATCCGCATCGTGCAGAGCAGTCTCAGGATGTTCTTCTGGGTGCTGCTCGCGGGGTTCGGCCTGTCCGCCGTCGCCTACGGCTCGGGCAACATGCCCTGGCAGGAACCCACGCTGCCCGGCATCCAGCTGTCGGACATCGTCGGCCCGGGCAAGGAGATGTCGCGTGACGTGCTGCGGCTGCTCTGCATCAAGCTGGAGGAAGCTCGGGAGGGCTAGCATTCGCCGCTCAGGGGCGTCGCCCGCGGCTCGGCAGCGGCACGACGGGGTTGCGCAGGACGATGGCCTCGTCGCCGAGGCCGAGCTCGTCACGACTCAGCTCGAACGGCAGGTTCATCGGCATCCGACGGCAACGGTCCGGCTTGACGCGCAGCACGGTCACGGCGGCGGTGTCTGCATCGATGCTCTCGACGCTCGTCTCGATGCTGGCCGACGTGGTGCAACCTGTCGAGATGACGGTGAAGCGGATGCCGGCTTCGCCAGCCACGAATGACGTGACCTCGGCCATCGGCCAGGCCGCCTGCTCGTCCGCGTCGGCGGCCGTCGCGACGGTCGTCCCCCGCTCGGTCGCTACCTTGTCGGTCAGGTCATTCATCGATGGCTCCGGAGCGATGATCGGGGACGTCGGCGGGATGGACTCGCCCGACGGCGCCGCCGAACAGGCGACGGACACGAAGGCCATCGACGCACAGGCGAAAGATCGGCAGGCGATCGAGCGGCAGGCGATCGAGCGGCGGGCCATCGAACGGCCGGCTCGCAAGAGGCCCAGACCGAACGACAGGTACAGGGCCGCGCCGCCGCCGAGCAACCGGCGCCCCGTCGACTCGTCCATGTCGCCGTCAGGCGTCGGGCTCAGCGGCGTCAGCGGGGTCAGGGACGTGAACGGTGTCGCCGCGTCGCCGAGCGTCAGTGCATCGAGTTCGACGACCGCCGGCAGATCGAAGCCGAAGAACTCCCATGTCACGTCGGAGGGACCGTCCAGTTCGACGAGCTCGCGAGTCCACACGGCGTCGCTCTCGAAGAAGCCGACTTCCTCTTCGTCGACCAGCAGTCGAATCGTGACGTTCTGCCCCCGGTGGGCGAAGCCGAAGGTTCCCCCTTCCGGCAGGCGAGCGACGAGCACGGACGCATCCGGCAGAAAGAACAGCGAGTCCGACCGCAAGGCATCCGCACCGACAAGTGGCCCCGACGTGCCCCGTTCCCAGCCCGCGTCGCCGTCCTCGAACAGCATGGCAGTCGGGAGATCGAGGGTATCGCCTGCGGGGAGCGGCCTCAGCGAGCGGCCGTCCAGCGCGACGCGCGACGTGATGTTCGCGATGCCGTCGAAGACATCGACCAGCAGTGCGTCGTCGAGCGTGCCGGGGGCCGAAGGCGACCAGGCCAGACGCAGCGCGCAGCGCTCGCCGGAGGCGACGAGTCGACGCGTGCAATCGCTTGCATCGACGGCGATGTCGGCGCCGTTCTCGAATCGCACGTTCGCGACCTCCAGGTCCTCTCCCACACCGAACACATGCAGCGGCAGTGACATCTCTGCGACCTCGTCCGGCAAGGTCGGCGTGAAGGACGCGCGACGGTCGATTGCATGTCGCGCCGTCAGCGTCTCGGCGATGAAGGCTTCGTAGGTGCCCACGCGGGAGTAGGCACCGGGGTGGGTTTCCGAGCCGCATTCCTCGCCGAAACTGACGACACCGATCAGCACCGCTTCGTCGTCGACGCGCGCGGTCAGAGGTCCTCCGCTGTCGCCCTGGCAGGAATCCTCGCCGCCCTCCTCGCTGTCCGCGCACACGTAGCGCTCGGCGAGCGGCATCTCGTAGACGGCGTCGCAGGCGGCCTCGTCGGCCACGAGAAGATCGGCGGCGCGGAGTTCCGAGGAGAACACCGTCGACGTGGTCGACAGGTTGCCCCAGCCGCTCGTGACCACGGGGGTTCCGCTCGGAAAGGCCATTCGCTGATCGTCACGCGCCGCGACGACGGGCGTGCCGCGGGAAGGCTCGGCAAGTCGCAGGAGTGCGATGTCGTCGACGTCGTCATCGGCAGAAGCCTCGAGCGCGAGCGCTCCCGGAAAGCCCGGGTGCGGGAACGCGCCGATGACCGAGATGCGCTCACCGCTCTCGCCGTCTGCCAGGTCAGCCACGCCGAGCACCACATCGATCTCGCCGGCCGACGTCCCCTCGAGACAGTGCGCGGCCGTCAGCACCCATTCCGGAGCGATCAGGCTGCCGCCACAGAAGACCGTGTCGGCCGGCTCACCCTCCCGCGCGACCATGGCCGCCATCCACGGGTGATCGTCGATGGCGACGCGCTCGCCGCCGATGATGCGCGGCTGGAAAGCAGGCTGGCCGCCCGTCGCCGCAGGTTCTGCGGCAGACACCATGGCGGAGCCCGCGCCGAGCGCCACGATCGCGGCGGCCCGCATCACGGGCGTCCGCGGCAAGTCGGGCCGTTCGGTGCCTGAGCGAAGGCTGGATCGGATGGACATGACACTCGACGACGAGGGAGAGGGATGGCACGACAGGGATGGCACGACAGGGATGCCACATCGGGGATGCCGCATCGGGCATGCCGTGTGACGGGTGCCACCGGCCCCGGAACCGCTATCGGCGGTCAGCCCGTCGGCCTGTAGTTCCCGCCGTGAGCCGCCGACCAGCCGAGCGGGTCCGCGAGGAACGCCTCGACCGCCGCGTGCGCCGCCTCGTCGAAGTGCCCGCCGGCCCGGCTGGCGGCCAGCACGTCGCGCCAGGTGGTCAGATGATGCAGCCGCAGGCCGGCGTCGGCGAGTGTCGCCGGCGCGTCGGCGAACACGTCGTAGTAGAACACCACGAAGGTGTGCTCGCAGATGCCACCCGCCTCGCGAATCGCGTTCGCGAACCCGACCTTGGAGCCGCCGTCCGTGGTCAGGTCTTCCACCAGCAGCACCCGCTGACCGTCGCGAATCTCCCCCTCGATGCGTGCGCCCCGGCCGAAGCCCTTCGGCTTCTTGCGGACGTACTGCATCGGTAGCGCGAGGCGATCGGCGATCCATGCGGCAAAGGGTATGCCCGCGGTCTCGCCGCCGGCGACGGCGTCGAAGGCCTCGAAGCCGACGTCGCGAGCGAGCGTGGCGACCGCGAAGTCCATCAGTGCGGCGCGTATGCGCGGGTGCGAGATGAGCTTGCGGCAGTCGATGTAGACGGGACTGGCGAGGCCGGATGTCAGGATGTACGGCTCGCCCGGACGAAAGTGCACCGCGCGAATCTCGAGCAGCATGCGGGCGGCCAGTTCGGCCATCTCCTCGGGACGGGCAAAGGACGGCGTCTGCATCGGGTCGGTTCCGGCGGTAGCGGTGGGCGGGACGTCGAATCGTCGTCAGCTGGCGTCGCTCGACGCCGCGTGCCACAGGAGCGGCACTCCCGGGTCGAACGGCACGACGGTGTCTTCGCCGACCACGATCGGCGAGTCGATCGGCCGCGGTTCCTCTCCACGCAAGAGGGTCACGGTTGCATCGTTCGGTCCGAGGCCGTACCACGCCGGTCCGTTCAGCGACGCGAAGCGCTCGAGGCGGTCGAGTGCACCCGCCGCCTCGAACACCTGCGCAAGGCAGGCAAGCGCGTTACCGGCGTTGAAGACACCGGCACAGCCGCAGGCACTTTCCTTCGCCCCGCGCGGATGCGGGGCGCTGTCGGTGCCGAGGAAGAATCGAGCGTCGCCGCTCGTCGCCGCCTCGACCAGCGCCAGCCGGTGACGCTCACGCTTGACGATCGGCAGGCAGTAGTAATGAGGTCGTACGCCGCCGACCAGCAAATGGTTGCGGTTGATCATCAGATGGTGCGGCGTGATCGAACCCGCGAGATGGGCGTCAGCCTCGCGAATCGCGGCGACACCGTCGGCGGTGGTCACGTGCTCGAGGGTCACGCGAAGTGTCGGCAGCGCTTCGCGCAGTGGCAGGAGCACCGTCTCGATGAAACGCGCCTCGCGATCGAAGATGTCCACGGCGGGATCGGTGACCTCACCGTGCACGCACAGCGGGATGCCGTGTTCGGCCATCGCCTCCAGCACGTCCATGACGCGCTGCAGGTCGGTCACGCCGGACGCCGAGTTCGTGGTCGCGCCCGCCGGGTAGAGCTTGACCGCGAGCACCGTCCCATCGGCCGTCGCGCGCACGACGTCGGCCGCCTCGGTGGTCTCCGTCAGGTACAGGGTCATCAGCGGCGTGAACGCCGAACGCGCGTCGGGATCGACGCCGCTGGCGCCGTGTGCGCCAGTCGCCGACGTTGCCGTCGCGTCCCGCGCGGCGAGGATGCGCCCGCGATAGGCGACCGCATCGGCGGCCGTGACGACCGGCGGCACCAGGTTGGGCATGATCAGCGCGCGCCCGAAGTCGCGGGCACTCGCGCCGATGACCGCCTCGAGCATCGCCCCGTCGCGCAGGTGCAGGTGCCAGTCGTCGGGCCGACGCAGGGTCAGGGAATTCGTCACGCGGGGCCGGTCTCCTGCCGGTGGGCCGGAAAGGCGCCGGCGAACGGACTGCACGCGAGGGCAGCGGGTGTCATCGATCGCCCCGTCGCGCGCCGTCGGGACGCAGCGCGTCCGCGCCGCCGGCCTCGATGATTCGCTCGAAGGCGGCGAGCGTCTCGTCGGAGACGTGGTGTTCGACCCCTTCGGAATCTCGTCGGGCACACTCCTCGCCGACGCCGATCGAGACGAGGAAGCGGTACACGACGTCGTGGCGCGCCCGGCTCCGTTCGGCCAGGGCCCGCCCCTTCTCGGTCAGGAAGATCGAGCGGTAGGGTTCGCTGGTGACGAAGCCGTCACGCTGCAGCCGAGCCACGGTCTTGCCGGCGCTGGGTCGGGAAATGCCGAGACGTTCGGCGATCTCCACGAGCCGAGCCTCGCCGCGGGAATCGATCAGATCACCGATCAACTCCACATAGTCTTCCGTCGACTCCATCGAATGGGCACGGCGCACGTGATCGAACACTTCGGCCTGCGCGTCGGCGGACTCGAGTGAGCGCTCGGTCGGCTGCTCGTTCGATCGATCGGCAGGGCCGCGGTTCATGCGGGTCGAGGCTCGAGGGTTTCGGAACGGAGCCGAAAGTATGTCACGCTTCAGCAGCGCTTGAAGCATTGGTGTATAAAGTAAGCCTTGGCTAATATCTGATCTCTCTTCATGACCGCTCTCATCATGCCGACGTCCGCTTCGCCGACGCCCCACCCTCCCGCAACCGGCGCTCCGGTCGCTGCCGCGCAGCCGTCCGCGGACGCTGCCACCCGCGCGGGCGCGCGCGGCTCGCGCACTTCGGGCCGAGGCTTCTCTCGCCGTCCGATTCTCGGGGCCGCACTCGCGCTGGCCTGCCTCGCTGCCGGCCCTTTCCTCGGGCTCTTCACCGGGGTCGCGACGGCCGACGACCGGCCGCTGGTCGCCACCACCTTCACCGTCCTCGCCGACATGACGCGCAACGTGGCCGGCGACGCCGCCGAGGTCGTGTCGATCACCAAGCCGGGGGCCGAGATCCACGGCTATCAGCCGACCCCGAAGGACATCGGGCGCACGCGCGACGCCGACTTGATCATCTGGAACGGGCTCAACCTCGAACGATGGTTCGAGAAGTTCCTCGCCCGTCTGGACGGGGTGCCGAGCGTCGTGGTGTCCGACGGGATCGAGCCGATGAGCATCGGCGAGGGCCCCTACGACGGCAAGCCCAATCCGCATGCCTGGATGAGCCCCGCGGTCGCGCTGGTCTACGTGGACAACATCCGCGACGCACTGATCTCGATCGACCCCGAAGCGGCCGACACCTACACGGCGAATGCCGACCGCTACAAGCAGGCGTTGCGCGCGGTCACCGAACCGCTCCGCGTGACCCTGGCCGACGTGCCCGAGGAGCAGCGGTGGCTGGTGACCAGCGAAGGGGCCTTCAGCTACCTCGCCCGCGACTACGATCTGAAGGAACTCTTCCTCTGGCCCATGAACGCCGACGAGCAGGGCACGCCTCAGCAGGTGCGGAAGGTCATCGATACCGTTCGCGAGCAGGGGATTCCGGTCGTCTTCAGCGAAAGCACGGTGTCGGACAAGCCCGCACGGCAGGTCGCCCGCGAGACCGGCGCCCGCTACGGCGGCGTGCTGTACGTCGATTCGCTGAGCGAGGCGTCGGGTGAGGTCCCGACCTACCTCGACCTGCTGCGCGTGACCACCACGCGCATCGCCGACGGCCTGCTGGGCAAGGCGACCCGGTGATCGGCGCGCCCGCTCACGAGCCCGTCGGTCGTGGGGCGATCGGCGACGGGCCTGCCGAGCGTGCGCGCGTGCGCGCCTTGCAGGCCCGCGGCGAGCCGGGGGGCGGCATCGATGCCGACGACGTCACGGTCGTCTACCGCAACGGGAACGTGGCGCTCGACAACGCGACCTTCCGGGTGCCGGAGGCGACCATCTGTGCCCTGGTCGGCGTGAACGGCTCGGGCAAGTCCACCCTGTTCAAGGCGCTGATGGGCTTCGTGCCGCTCGCCCGCGGTCAGGTCTCGATCCTGGGTCGGCCCGTCAAGGGGGCACCGAGACGCAACACGATCGCCTACGTGCCTCAGAGCGAGGAGGTCGACTGGAACTTCCCGGTCCTCGTCGAGGACGTGGTGATGATGGGCCGCTACGGGCACATGGGTTTCCTGCGCCGGCCCTCGCCCGAGGATCACGCCACGGTCGACACCGCCCTCGAGCGGGTGAACATGAGCGACTTCCGAACGCGCCAGATCGGTGAACTCTCCGGCGGACAGAAGAAGCGCGTCTTCCTCGCTCGCGCGCTCGCGCAGGAGGGCGACGTGATCCTGCTCGACGAGCCGTTCACCGGCGTCGACGTCACCACCGAGGACGCGATCATCGCGCTCCTTCGCGAGCTTCGCGACGAAGGCCGCGTCATCCTTGTCTCGACCCACAACCTCGGCAGCGTCCCGCAGTTCTGCGACCAGGTGGTGCTCGTCAACCGCACCGTGCTCGACTACGGCCCGACCGAATCGGTGTTCACCCAGAACAACCTCGAGCAGGCCTTCGGCGGCACGCTCCGCTTCCACGTGCTCGGCGGCAACGAGCTGCACGACGACGACGACGCCCGTCGCGTCACCGTCATCACCGACGACGAACGCCCCTTCGTGCTGTACGGCGACGAGGCACCGACCGACCCGACCACGCCCTCGCCACCGCCGGTCGGTCGCTGGAAGCCGGCGAGCGCGCGTCTCGACCCGGATCGCGAGGCATGAGCCTGCTGCTCGAGCCCTTCGGCTACGCCTACATGCTCAACGCGATCTGGGTCAGCGCCCTGGTGGGCGGCGTGTGCGCCTTCCTCAGCAGTTATCTCATGCTCAAGGGCTGGTCGCTGATCGGCGACGCCCTGTCTCACTCGGTCGTGCCGGGCGTGGCCGGCGCCTACATGCTCGGCCTGCCCTATTCCGTCGGCGCGTTCTTCTCCGGCGCACTCGCCGCAGCCGCCATGCTGTTCGTCAGCCAGCGCTCGGTGTTGCGCGTGGACGCGGTCATCGGCCTGATCTTCACCGGCTTCTTCGGCCTCGGTCTGTTCATGGCCTCGCTCTCGCCGACGGCGGTCAGGATCGAGACGATCGTGTTCGGCAACATCCTGGCCATCACGCCCTTCGACGCCGCGCAGCTCGTCGTCATCGCCCTGGTCACCGTCGTCTGCCTCCTCATCTGGTGGAAGGACCTGATGGTCGTGTTCTTCGACGAGACCCATGCTCGCTCGATCGGACTCCGCGTCGACGCCCTGAAGGTGCTGTTCTTCACGCTGCTCAGCGCCTCGACGGTCGCCGCGTTGCAGACCGTCGGCGCGTTTCTCGTCATCGCGATGGTGGTCACGCCCGGTGCGACGGCCTACCTGCTCACCGACCGCTTCTCTCGTCTCATCCTGATCAGCGTCGCGCTCGGTGTCGGTACGAGCGCGACCGGCGCCTACGCGAGCTACTTCCTCGACGGCGCGACCGGCGCCCTGATCGTCATCCTGCAGACGATCCTGTTCGGGCTGGCCTTCGTGTTCGCGCCGGTCCACGGACGTCTCGCCACGCGCCGCCGTGCGTCGTCGCGCCTGACCGAACACGCGCTCACCCGTGCGCAGGTGGCGCGCATAGGGGCCCGGCGTTGAATATTCTCGACCTGTTGCTCGAACCGTTTTCCTTCGACTTCATGCAGCAGGCGCTGGTCATCGGCCTGCTCGTCGCGACGGCCGCCGCCGCCCTGTCCTGCCTGCTCGTGCTCAAGGGCTGGTCGTTGATGGGCGATGCGGTGTCCCATGCGGTACTGCCCGGCATCGTGATCGCCTGGCTGGCCGGCATTCCGCTGCTGATCGGCGCCTTCGCGACCGGCATGCTGTGCGCGATTTCCACCGGCTACGTCGCTGCCAACAGCCGCCTGAAGGAAGACGCCGTGATGGGCATCGTGTTCAGCGGCCTGTTCGCGCTCGGCGTCGCGCTGTTCACGAAGATCGAGACCGACCTGCATCTCGATCACGTGCTGTTCGGGGACATGCTGGGCGTGTCGTGGGAGGACGTGCTGCTGACGGCCTGCCTCACCCTTCCGGCGCTCGCGCTCGTGCTCGCCAAGCGGCGCGACCTTCTGGTGTTCGCCTTCGATCCGCAGCACGCGGGTGTGATCGGGCTGCACACGACGGTGTTGCACTACGGTCTGCTCGCGCTCTTGTCGCTGGTGATCGTCGGGTCGATCAAGGCGGTCGGCATCATTCTGGTGATCGCGGTCCTGATCGCGCCGGGCGCCATCGCCTTCCTGCTGACGGACCGGTTCGACCACATGCTCTGGTGGGCGATCGGGCTGGCGGCGATCGCCACCGTGCTGGGCATCTTCGCGAGCTATCACCTCGACAGCGCCCCGGCGCCAACCATCGTCGTGCTGCTCTCGCTCGTGTTCGTGGCGGTGTTCCTGTTCGGGGCGCGGCGCGGCATCCTGCGCAAGACGAATGCCCCTGCCGACAGTGAGGTTGTTAATGCGAATGGTTCGCATTAGACTTCGCACTCCGTTTTGAATCTCGATGATCCCATGAACCGTCGCCACTTCTCCACCGCTCTTCTCGCCTCCGCCGTCGGTCTGGCCGCCGTGAGCCAGGTCGTGCCCGCGCTCGCAGCCGAGGAGGTCAACGTCTACTCGTTTCGCCAGCCCTTCCTGACCGACCCGATGTTCGACGCCTTCACCGAGGCGACCGGCATCGAGGTCAACACGGTGTTCGCCAAGGAGGGATTGATCGAGCGACTCGAGAACGAGGGTCGCAACAGCCCGGCCGATCTCGTGCTGGTCGCCGACGTGGGCAACATCGTGGCCGCGGTCGAGGCCGGGGTCACGCAGCCGGTGGAAAGCGCGACGCTCGCGGCGAATATCCCCGCCGCCTACCGCGATCCGGATAACCGATGGTTCGGTCTCACCAATCGCGCCCGCGTGATCGTGACCTCGAAGGAGCGCGTCGAGCCCGGTCTGGTCGAGACCTATGCCGACCTCGCCAGGCCCGAGCTCGAGGGAAGGGTCTGCACGCGCAGCGGCAAGCACGAGTACATGGTCGCGCTGATCGCATCGGTCATCGCGCACGAAGGGGCGGAAGCAGCCGAAGGTTGGCTGCGCGGCGTCAAGGCGAATCTCGCCCGGCGGCCGCAGGGCAACGACCGCGCGCAGGCTCGCGCCATCGCCGAAGGCCAGTGCGATGTCGCGGTGATCAACTCCTACTACCTCGGCGCCATGGAAGACGATGCCGAGCAGAAGCCCTGGGTCGATGCCCTCGACATCCGCTTTCCGGATCAGGCGGGCAACGGCACGCACATGAACATCAGCGGCATCGTCATGACGGCGGCCGCCCCGAACCGAGACAACGCGCTCCGCCTGATGGAATTTCTCGCGAGTGACGACGCGCAGCGACTCTACGCCGAGGCCAATCACGAGTATCCCGTGAAACCGGGTGTGGCGCCGTCGGCTCTCGTCGCCTCCTGGGGCGACTTCACGCCCGACGAACTGCCCCTGTCGGAGATCGCGACCTACCGCAGCGAGGCGACGCGTCTCGTCGACACGGTCGACTACGACGGCTGACGGGACGCCGCCGACCGGGCCGGACGCCCGCGTGTCCCGAACCGACGCCCGCGCCATCACGCCCTCCCCTGCCGTCGTGGGCGGCACGACGCCGCCGGCTGTCCCGATCGACGACACCGCGCGCGCGATCACCGGGCGCTCGCGCCGCGGGGGCTCCAGCGACGCCCTGAGGATCCCCCTCGGCAGCACCCGCGTGGTCTACCCCGACGGCGCGTCGTCGACCTTCGGGCGCGGGGCGTCGTCATCGCTCGACAACGCGGTCGTGCACGCGAGCGCCGCCTCGGCGGCGGTCGGCGCGATCCACCGAGGCGCGACCGACGGCCCCGCGCGGTCCCCGTCGCTTCGCGCCGCGGCGGAACGCGCGCCGGCCGCCCGGCGAGCGCGACGCTCGCCGCTCGGCACCGGCGTCGGCGGGTCGCACCGCGTCTGGACGATCAGCGCCCTGGCGGTCGCGGTGGTCGTTGCCCTGCCCATGCTCTCGGTGGTGTGGCTCGCCTTCAACCCCGCCGAGAACATCTGGCCACACCTCTTCCGCACCGTGCTCGGCAGCTATGTCGTCAACACGCTGCTGCTCATGCTCGGGGTCGCGCTCGGCACCTCGCTGATCGGCGTCGCCGCGGCCTGGTTCGTCACGCACTACGAGTTTCCCGCTCGCCGCGTGCTGAACTGGGCGCTCCTGCTGCCGTTCGCGGTGCCGGGTTACGTGATCGCCTATGTCTACACCGATCTGCTGGAATTCGCCGGGCCGGTACAGTCGGTTCTGCGGCGGGCGTTCGGATGGCGCCTGGCGAACGAGTACGCCTTCCCGGAGATCCGCTCGCTCGCCGGGGCGGTCACGATGCTGACCCTCGTGCTGTACCCCTACGTCTACCTGCTCGCCCGCGCCGCCTTCCTGGAGCAATCGGCCTCCATGCTCGAAGCCGCTCGGGCCCTGGGCGGCGGCGCGAGCGATCGCTTCCTGAAGGTGGCCCTGCCGATGGCACGGCCCGCGATCGTCGTCGGCCTGGCGATGGCGATGATGGAAACCCTGAACGACTTCGGCACCGTCGACTACTTCGCCGTGCGCACGCTCTCGACCGGACTGTTCGACGTGTGGCTCCGCATGAACAATCTCGGTGGTGGCGCGCAGATCGCGACATTGATGCTCACCTTCGTGATGATCCTCATCGCACTCGAACGCGTCAGCCGCCGTGACCGCGAGCACTATCAGCCGGGCTCGACACGCTTCCGCGCGTTCTCGCGTCGCCGCCTCGCCGGCCCGCGCGGCTGGTCGATGACCCTCGCCTGCGCGCTGCCGGTACTGCTCGGCTTCGTGATTCCGGCGCTCGTGCTGGGGCGCTACGCCGTCATCAACTTCGAGCGCTCATGGGATGCCGACTTTCGCGAGATCGCACTCGATTCCGTGTTGCTGTCGGCGACCGCCGCCACGACCGCGGTCACCGTCGGGGTGCTCCTGAGCTATGCGCGTCGGCTGCAGCCGACGCGCGCGCTGCGGGCGAGCGTGAACGTCGCGAGCATCGGGTACGCGGTGCCGGGCGCGGTGATCGCCATCGGCGTGATCATCCCGTTCGCGGCCGTCGACAACACCCTGGACGCCATCGCCCGGGAGACGTTCGGCGTCTCGACGGGTCTGCTGCTGTCGGGCACGGTGTTCGCGCTGATCTTCGCCTACACGGTGCGCTTTCTGGCCGTCGCCTTCGGCTCGGTGGACGCGAGCATGCGAAAGATCAGTCCGCACATGGACGACGCGGCCCGATCGCTCGGCCACTCGGCGATGTCGATACTCGCCCGCGTGCACCTGCCGCTGATGCGGGGGGGCGTCCTGACGGCCGCGCTGGTGGTGTTCGTGGACTGCATGAAGGAACTGCCCGCCACCCTGGTGCTTCGACCCTTCAACTTCGACACGCTTGCCACGAGCGTCTACCAGTACGCCTCCGACGAACTCATCGGCCAGGCGGCACTCGGCGCACTGTTGATCGTCGTGGCCGGCCTCGCCCCGGTCATCCTTCTCACCGCGTCGATCGACAGGACGCGCGAGCCGAAGGCGGCGGGCATCGCGGCCGTCGCTCAGTAGGTTCCGGGCCAGGCGGCTCGTGAGAACAGTCCGCCATCGACCGCGAGCGACTCGCCGGACACGAAACGGTTCGCCTCCCCCGCGAGCGCGACCACCGCGTCGGCCACATCCTCGGCGGTGCCCGCGCGTCCGAGCGGCGTGAGCGGCCCCCAGGCCTTGCCGTAGCCGTCGGTCTCGGCGCGCGTCCGTTCGGTCTCGATCGCGCCCGGCAGGATTGCGTTGACCCGGATGCCGAACTCGCCAAGTTCCAGCGCGGACACCTTGGTCAGCATCTCGAGCCCGCCCTTGGACGCGGTGTAGCTGACGAGCTTCGGGAAGGCGAGGCGGTTGCAGCCCGAGCCGATGTTGACGATCGCGCCGCCGGGACGACCGTGCCCGCGCTCGGAGGCCGCCGTCAGGCGGGCGTTGGCGAAGGCCCTGGTCATCAGGAAGGGACCGGTCAGATTGACCCGAAGCGTCGTTTCCCAGTCGGCGAGCGAGAGCGCGAGGAGCGGCGACCAGAACTGGACGGCCGCGTTGTTCACGAGGACGTCCGGCGCGCGCCCGAAGCGCGCGAGCGCATCGGCGAACAACCCGTCCACGGCTCGCTCGTCGCCGACGTCGGCGATCGCGCACTCCACCCGACCGGCCGCACCCCAGTCCATCGACAGCGCCGAGCCGGTGCGGGCGTCGTCGAGATCCGCGACCAGGACATCGTGATCGCCGCGCGCGAACGCCCGCGCGATGGCACGGCCGATGCCGCGCTGGCCACCGGTGACGAGCGCGAGCGGTCGTGCTCCCTGCTCGCCGGTTCGGACGGCGGTTCCGGCGCCGGTCGCGTTGCCCGGCACCGACGAACCGGCCGTCTCAGCCGCCATAGATCGGGAAGCGATCGGTCATCGCGCGGACCTCTTCGGAAATGGCCTTCTCGACGCCCGCGTTGCCGTCCTCGCCGTTGGCCGACAGCCCGTCCACGACGCGCAGGATCAGCTTGCCGACCTCCCGGAACTCGGCCTCGCCGAAGCCGCGGGTCGTCGCCGCCGGTGTGCCGAGCCGGATGCCGGACGTGACGAAGGGGGATGCCGGATCGAACGGCACCGCGTTCTTGTTGCAGGTGATCGCGGCTCGCCCCAGGGCGTGCTCGGCAGCCTTGCCGGTGACGCCCTTGGGACGAAGGTCCACCAGCACCACGTGGGTGTCGGTACCGTCCGACACGAGATCGAGCCCGCCCTCGCGCAGGGTGTCGGCGAGCGCGCGGGCGTTGGCTATCACCTGAGCGGCGTACGCGCGGAAGGCCGGCGAGAGCGCCTCGCCGAAGGCAACCGCCTTGGCCGCGATGACGTGCATGAGCGGCCCACCCTGCAGGCCGGGGAAGACGGCCGAGTCGAACCGCTTGCCGAGCGACTCGTCGCGCGAGAGGATCATGCCGCCACGCGGCCCGCGCAGGGTCTTGTGCGTGGTCGTCGTGACGACATCGGCGTGCTCGAGCGGGTTCGGGTGCAGGCCCGCGGCCACCAGTCCGGATATGTGCGCCATGTCGACCATGAGCTTCGCCCCGCAGGCGTCGGCGATCTTCCGGAAGCGCGCGAAGTCGATCACGCGCGGGTAGGCCGAGCCGCCGGCGATGATCAGCACCGGCTTGCAGTCCATCGCCTTCGCCTCGAGGGCGTCGTAGTCGATCAGGTGGGTCTGCTCGTCGACCCCGTACGTGACCGCGTCGAACCACTTGCCGGACTGGTTGACCGGCGACCCGTGCGTGAGGTGTCCACCGGCGGCGAGATCCATGCCCATGAAGGTCTCGCCGGGCTTGATCAGCGCAAGGAACACGGCCTGGTTGGCCTGCGCACCGGAGTGCGGCTGCACGTTCGCGTAGCGGCAGTCGTACAGCGCGCAGGCTCGCTCGATGGCGAGCGTCTCCGCCGTGTCGACGTGCTCGCAACCCCCGTAGTAACGCTTGCCGGGATAGCCCTCGGCGTACTTGTTCGTCATGACCGAGCCCTGTGTCTCGAGCACGGCCGCGGACACGATGTTCTCCGATGCGATCAGTTCGATCTCGTGTCGCTGGCGACCGAGCTCGCTGTCGATCGCCGCGCGGATGGCCGGATCGCCGTCGGCGAGGGACCCGGTGAAGAAGTCGGAAACATCCAGTTCGGAAGCGGGGACAGCCTGGTTCATGAACGTCGCTCACGTGATGAGGAAGGGAAACTCCCCCATTATGGCGCAAGCCGTGGCCGGGACGCGCTCGGGACGCCTCGCGCGTGCTCGCGGCCCCCTCTCGATCCCGCAGAAGGTCTGGAACGAGGGTCGGCGCTGCGGGTATGCTGCGCGGCAGCCGGCACGACATCCGGCCTTCCCCCGGTACCCCGACAGTCCGCGAGCCCGACGATGTCCAGCGTACCGATCCCCCGCGTCCCCACGCGGCGCCATGACGAGACTCGGAGCGCGGGCGGGCGCCCCCTGCCCGGCTGGGCCCGGGTGCTCGCCACGGTCGACGCCCTCCCGCCGCCGCAGCGTCTGTCCCGCCAGCGCGAGATCGAACGTCTGCTGCGCGCCAACGGGGCCGCCTACAGTCCACTCGCCGGCGACAGCGACGACGTGCGTCCCTGGCAGCTGGACCTGGTGCCGCTGGTCATCGAGACGGACGACTGGGCGCGCCTGGAAGCGGGTCTCCTGCAGCGAGCCCGTGTGCGACAGGCCCTGCTCGCCGACATCTACGGCGAGCAGCACCTGCTTGCCGAAGGCATCGTTCCGCCGGCCATGATCTACGCCCACGGCGGTTATCTGCGCGATGCCCGTGAACTGTCCGGCAGCGACACCGTGCCGATCTGCGCGACCGACGTCTCCCGCTCGCCATCCGGCGAATGGTATGTGGTCGACGACATCTGCCAGTACCCGGCGGGCGTCGGTTACGCGCTGGAGAACCGGCTTGTCCTGTCGCGCGTGCTGCCGCAGCTCTTCCGCGACTGCCGCGTGCATCGGGTCGCTCCGTGGTTCCGCTCCCTGCAGCAGCGCGTGGTCGACGCGATGGACCGCGACGCCCGATGCGTGCTGCTCGCCTACGGGCCGGCGCATCGGCACTATTTCGAGTTCGCCTGGTTGGCGAAGTACCTGGGCTACACGCTCGTGGAGCTCGGCGACCTGACCGTGCGCGGCGAGCGCGTGTTCCTCCGCACGGTCTCCGGCCTGCAGCACGTCGACGTGATCCTTCGCTTCGTCGACGACAACGACACCGACCCCCTGTCGGTCGACAATCGCAGTCGTCTCGGCGTGGCGGGACTCGTCCAGGCGGTCCGCGCGGGTGGGGTCGAGATCATCAATCCGCTCGGCAGCGGCGTGCTCGACAACCCGGCGCTGAACGTCTGCCTGCCGGCCGTCGCGGAACACCTGTTCGGGGAGAAGCTCGCGCTGCGCGGCGCACCGACCTACTGGCTCGGGGATGCCCGTTCGCGGGCCCACGTGTTCTCGCGGTTCGACGAGCTCCTGTTCCGCGACATCGACTCGATCGGCCAACTGCGCGATCCGCGCCTGATGAGCGGCGACGCCCTTGCCTCGCTCGAACGGGACATCGAACTGGTGCCTGCCCGCTTCGTGGCGCAGGAGCGCATCGACCGCTCGATCGCCCCGACCTTCGAGGGCGATCGACGTCTCGACCACCAGGTGACGGTGCGCGCCTTCCTCGTCGACGGCGGCGACGGTCACGAGGTGATGGCAGGTGGCCTGTGCCTGCTCGACGAGGCCCGTGGCGGACGTCGTCCCTCGTTCGAGTCGCTGCGCGGCAGCAAGGACATCTGGGTGCTGTCCGAGAACCCGGTCCGGCCGGAGTCGCTGCTGCGCTCGCGTGATGCCGAAGCCGACTACGCGATGATGGAAGGCGAACTTCCGAGTCGCGTGGCGGAAAACCTCTTCTGGCTCGGGCGCAACGCCGAGCGCGGCGAGATGACACTGCGGGTGTTGCGCTCGGTCTGCCGTGGCCTGCAGATCGACGACGCGCCGGTCGAGAGCGGCGACGACGGGGAGACGCCCACGGTGCCGGCCCTCGACGCCCTGCTGCGCGTCGCCACGACCGTCACCGGCAGCTGGCCCGGCTTCGTCGGCAAGGGTGGCCAGCGACGCCGGGCGAAGCCCGATCGCGAACTGTTGTCGCTGCTTCGGGATCCGACACGGGGCGGCTCGCTCGGCGAGACCTTGTCGCGCCTTCGCCAGGGAGCGGCCAACGTGCGCGATCGCATGTCGCCGGAGATGATGCGGGCGCTGAACGAGATCGAGGATCGCGAGCGAAGGCTCCGCGAGCGGGAAATCGGCAAGCGGCTCGCCGATGACCCTGACGCGCTGATCGCCACCATCGACAGCCTCGACGAACTGATCGTCGGCATGTCGGCGTTCAGCGGTCTTGCCCACGAGAACTTCACGCACGGTGACGGCTGGCGATTCATGATGCTGGGCCGACGGGTCGAACGCGCCTCGCAGACCGCGGGGATTCTCCGCATCATGTTCGCCAGCGGGCGCAACGACGATCGCGTGCTCGAGGCGCTGCTTCACCTGCTCGACAGCATCATGACCTACCGCAGTCGCTACCGGACCCGGGTGGACGGACGACTGGTCCTTCAGCTGGTCGCGCTCGACGAGGGCAACCCGCGTGCCCTGGCCTTTCAGTTCGTGGAGATCGAGCGCATCATCGCCACCTTGCCCGGCCGGCGGCCCACGGCCGTGCCCGACGCGCTGGCCAGAGCGGCCATGGCGGGTGTCAGCCGCATCCGCCTCGCGAACGCGCGCGCGCTCATCGACGCCGACTCGGCCACGCGGCAGAGCCTCCCGAAGTTTCTCGAGATCCTCGAGCGCGTGCCGGCGGAACTCGGCTCCCTGCTCACCGCGCACTATTTCACCCACACCGAGACGCGCAGCAAGGTCGGTGTGCCGGACGAGTGGGCGAGCGACACCATGACGCTCGAACCCGACGAGGACAGCCGGTGAAGCTGAACGTTCATCACGTCACGCGCTATGACTATTCGCTGCCGGTCAGCCGCTCGGTCAACCGCCTGCGCCTGCTGCCCTCGACATCCGCGCACCAGACGCTGCTGTCGCGGCGAGTGGATGTGCGACCCGAACCCGGCATCATCGACATCGGACTCGACACCTGGGGCAACGGCATCGCGCGCTTCGGAATCGACGCGCCGCACGACAGTTGTCGCGTCTCGGTCATGTCGCTGCTGGATACCCGCGACGAGACGCCTCCCCTGCCGGCCTCCCTCGGCGTCGAGGAGAATCTCGAGCGGCTGCATGCCGACAACCGCATGGAGGCGTTGATGGCGCACGACTGTCTGCTGCCCTCGCCCTACGTGCCGGCCGATCGCGTCGTCGATGCCCTGCTCGGCGAATGCCCGACCGAAGGACGGAGCGTGCTGGAGCATGCCGAAGCCCTGATGAACCACATCTACGCCACGTTCGAGTACGACCCCCGGTTCTCGACGCTGGTCACGCCGATGTCGGCGGTGCTGGGCGCGAGGCGCGGCGTCTGCCAGGATTTCGCGCACCTCGCCATCGCCGCCCTGCGGCGTGCGGGTGTGCCGGCCCGGTACGTCAGCGGCTACCTCGAGACCCTGCCACCACCCGGCCAGACCAAGCTGCGCGGCGCCGACGCCTCGCACGCCTGGTACTCGGTCTACGACGCCGCTTCCGGCTGGCACGAGTTCGACCCGACCAACGACAAGCGACCCGATGCGCAATACGTCGTCACCGCCTACGGGCGGGACTACGGCGACGTCACGCCGCTGAAGGGCATGGTCTACGGTGGCGGCAAGCACACGCTCAGCGTGCAGGTCGACGTCGATCGCGTCGTCGACCCGACCGATGCGCTTCCCGACGCCCTGACGAGCGTTTCCTGAAGGGCGACACCTGAACCGTGCCACCCGAGCGCCACGTGCAAGCCGAAAGACACGTGACGACACCACCTTTGACAGCCGAACGGGGAACCGCCATGCACGACCGCTGGAGCCGATACGAAAGCCCCGGTCACGACGAGTTGATCGACGCGCAGGGCGTGCCGCGAGCGGCGGCACGCGCCGTGGCGGACTACCTCGATCGACTCGATGATGCCGAACTCGAACGCCGACGCGACGCCGCCGAGCAAGTGATCAGCCAGATGGGCATCACGTTCACCGTCTATTCCGACGGCGAGAACATCGATCGTCAATGGCCATTCGACATCGTGCCGCGCGTCATCGACGCGCGCGAGTGGCGCGTGATTGAGGAAGGGCTGAAGCAACGGCTCGAGGCCCTGAACCTGTTCATCGACGACCTCTACAACGATCAGCGCATCGTCGCCGACGGCATCCTGCCGAAGGACTTGCTCGACAGCTCGGTGAACTTCCGTCCCGAGTGCGTCGGCGTGCACCCGCCGCACGGCGTCTGGGCCCACGTCTGCGGCTCGGACCTGGTGCGCGACGAGGACGGCACCATGTACGTGCTGGAGGACAACCTGCGCGTGCCCTCGGGAGTCTCCTACATGCTCGAGAACCGGGAGATCATGAAACGCACCTTGCCCGAGCTGTTCGGGCGCTGCCGGATCCAGCCCGTGGACGACTACACGGGCAACCTGGCGAGAACGCTCGCTTCTCTCTCCCCCCGCGCCGACCCCGTACTCTGCGTGCTCACGCCCGGCGTCTTCAATTCCGCCTACTTCGAGCACGCCTTCCTCGCACAGCAGATCGGCGCCGAGCTGGTCGAGGGACGGGACCTGTTCGTCGCTGACGACGGTTACGTGTACGCGCGCATGCTGGAAGGCCCGAAGCGGGTGGACGTCATCTATCGCCGCGTGGACGACGCCTTCATCGACCCCGACGTGTTCCGTCCCGACTCCACGCTCGGGGTGCGGGGGCTGATGCGAGCCTGGACCGAGGGCAAGGTCGCGATCGCGAATGCTCCCGGCGCCGGCGTCGCCGACGACAAGGTCATCTACTCCTACGTGCCCGATATCATTCGCTACTACCTCGATGCCGAGCCGCTGATCGCGAACGTGCCGACCTACCGCTGCGAAAAGGCGGACGAGAAGGCGCATGTGCTCGCCAACCTCGAGACACTCGTGGTCAAGCCCGCGAACGAGTCCGGCGGCTACGGCATGTTGATCGGCCCACACAGCACGCTCGCCGAACGCGAGGCGTGCGCGGCCCGCGTCAAGGCCGATCCACGCAACTTCATCGCGCAGCCGACGCTCGGCATCTCGACCACCCCGACGTTGACCGACGAGGGCTTCGCCCCTCGCCACGTCGACCTGCGCCCCTTCGTGCTGCAGGGCGAGTCGATCACCGTCACCACCGGCGGGTTGACCCGGGTCGCGCTGGTGGAGGGCTCGTTGATCGTCAATTCCTCGCAGGGCGGCGGCAGCAAGGACACCTGGATCGTCGACGTGGGCGAGGACGGGGCCACGCGGACAGAGGGCAACGGCGCGCAGCGCCAGACGATGGGCGGCATGACACAGTCGCAGGGGCGCACCACCGCCGCGCAGGACGCGGTGATCGCCGACATCACCGACGCCCGGGAGGATTGAGCCATGCTCGCACGTGTCGCCGAGAACGTCTTCTGGCTCAGTCGCTACCTCGAACGGGCCGAAAGCACCGCGCGGCTGGTCAACACCCACGACAAGCTGCTGATGGACCTGCCCGATGTCGAGCGACAGGCGGGCTGGCAGTCCCTCGTCTCGATCGCGGGGATGGACAGCACCTTCTCCTTGCGCGACGAGCATCCCGACGAAGCCAGCGTCACGCGCTTCCTGCTCGCCGAAGCGGACAATCCCGGCTCGCTGATCAACGCGGCGAACGCCATCCGGGTGAATCTCCGGAGTTCGCGCGACGTGTTGCCGCAGACCCTGTACGAACGCACCAACGACCTCTGCCTGATGATCCGCAAGGGCGTGGACTCCCGCATCGGCACCACCGAGCGGCAGACCTTCCTGTCGGACGTGGAACACCGTCTGCTGGCCATCAGCGGCACGATGGAAGGCAGCCTCAGTCACGGCGCAGGCTACCTGATCGCCCGTGCCGGCACCCTGATCGAACGGGCCGACATGACTTCGCGCATCCTCGACGTGCGCGCGGCCACCTTGCCGATACGGCCGGCCGCCGACCACTTCGAGCCCTTCGACGAACGGGAGTGGATGTCGGTGCTGCGTTCGGTGGCCGCCTTCCAGATGTACCGCCAGCACGTGCCGCGGCCCATCAACGGGCCGGACGTGCTGCGTTTCCTGCTGCTCGACACCGACCTGCCGCGGGCCTACCGCTTCTGCCTCGATCATCTCGGCACCTGCCTTGAGCAGCTCGGCGGTCGCCGCGAGCCGATGGATGCGCTCGGGACCCTGCAGCGAAAGCTCGCCGAGCCGGATGTCGCGAAGCTCTCGCGCGACGCGATCGGGCTGCACGACTTCCTGGACGAACTGCAGGGCGGACTGATCGACGTCGCCCGGGGGATCTCCGTCGCCTACTTCCCGCCCGCCGAACCCGACCTCACCGAGCCCGAATCATGAGCATCCGCGTCGCGCTCGATCACACCACGGTCTACACCTACGACGAACCGGTGGCACTCGGCCCGCACGTCGTTCGCCTGCGCCCCGCACCGCACTGCCGTACGCCGATCGAGAGCTACAGCCTCACGGTCAAGCCGGACAACCACTTCATCAACTGGCAACAGGACCCGTTCGGCAACTACCTCGCCAGGCTGGTCTTTCCCGAGAAGACCCGCGAACTCTCGATCGTCGTCGACCTGATCGCCGAGCTCACCGTCATCAACCCCTTCGACTTCTTCGTCGAGGAATCGGCCGAGCACTTCCCCTTCGCCTACGACGCATCGAACCGTCGCGAGCTTGCCCCCTACCTCGAGGTGACACCGGCCGGCGAACGCCTGTCCGCCTGGGTGGCCGCGAACACGCCGGCATCCGGAACGCCGATCATCGACGCGCTGGTCGAGTTCAACCGTGCCGTGCAGACCTCGGTCGCCTACCGCGTCCGCATGGAACCGGGCGTGCAGCCGAGCGAGGAAACGCTCGCGATCGCCAGCGGCTCCTGCCGAGACAGCGGCTGGCTGCTCGTCGAGATCCTCCGCCACCACGGGCTCGCCGCGCGCTTCGTGTCGGGCTATCTCGTCCAGCTGACGGCCGACGTCAAGTCGCTGGACGGCGCGCAGGGCCCCGCGGAAGACTTCACCGACCTGCACGCCTGGGCCGAGGTCTACCTGCCGGGCGCCGGCTGGGTCGGGCTCGACCCGACGTCCGGCCTGTTCGCCGGCGAAGGTCACGTTCCGCTGGCCTGCACGCCGCAGCCGACCAGCGCCGCGCCGATCTCCGGCGTCGCGGAACGGGGCGCGAGCGACTTTCGCTTCCACAACCGCGTGACACGCATCGACGAGCGGCCGCGCGTGACGCTGCCCTACCCCGATCACGAGTGGCACCGCATCCTCGATCTCGGCGCCGAGGTCGATCGCCGGCTCGAGGCACAGGACGTGCGCCTGACCATGGGCGGGGAACCGACCTTCGTCTCGGCCGACGACCGGGAAAGCCCGGAATGGAACGACGCGGCGCTCGGTGAGCACAAGCTCGAGCGCGCGGTCGATCTGCTCGGACGACTGCGCGACGCCTGGGCACCGAACGGCATTCCGGCCTTTGCCCAGGGCAAGTGGTACCCCGGCGAGCCGACGCCTCGCTGGGCATTGATCTGTCACTGGCGCCTCGACGGCGAAGTTGTCTGGCAGGACACCTCGCGACTCGCCCTGCCCGGCGAGACCACGCAGACCCGCGCCGATGCCGAGCGCTTCGCGCGGGCGGTGACCGCGAAGCTCGGTATCGACGCAGCCTTGCTCCGACCCTTGCACGAGGACCCGCTGCACCATCTCCACCTCGAATCCTTGCTGCCGGAATCGAAGGCGCTTGCCGATCTCGATCTCAAGGACAGTCGCTCGCGGTCCCGCCTGGTCGAGCAGCTCGCGGCCGGACTCGACGAACCCGTCGCCTGGCTGCTGCCGCTCGAGCGCGACGCCGGCGTCTGGCGCACGAGTCCCTGGCCGATCCGGCGTCACGAGATCTTCCTCGTACCCGGCGACTCGCCGGCCGGACTGCGACTACCGCTCGACTCGCTGCCGGAGGACGATGCGATCGACGCCGAGGCGCGCGCCATGGCCGAGGACACCTTCGCCGCCGATGAGAAACTGCCCGACGCCGGCGTGACGTCCACGGCCGCCGCCACCGCCGACCACCTGGTGCGCACCGCTCTCTGCATCGAGGAGCGTGGCGGCGACCTCTACGTGTTCCTGCCGCCGCTCCGCGGGGCGCCCGCCTGGGTCGAGCTGATGAGCGTGCTCGAGGCGGCGGCGACGGAGGCCGACGTGCGGCTGATCATCGAGGGTTACGAACCCCCTCGCGATCCCAGGCTGAACGCGTTCCGTCTCACGCCGGATCCGGGCGTCATCGAGGTCAACGTCCACCCCGCCGAGAACTTCGACGAGATCGTGCAGCGCACCGAGACGCTCTTCGAGGCGGCCAGAGCATCGAAGCTCCTGGCCGAGAAGTTCATGGTCGATGGACGCCATACCGGCACCGGTGGCGGCAACCACGTGACCTTCGGCGGTCGCACGCCGGCGGAAAGCCCGTTTCTGCGGCGCCCGCACCTGCTCGGCAGCCTGATCCGCTACTGGCAACATCACCCGAGCCTGTCCTATCTGTTCTCCGGTCTGTTCGTCGGACCGACCAGTCAGGCCCCGCGAGTGGACGAGGCCCGGACCGAGACGCTGTACGAACTCGAGATGGCGCTGTCGCGACTGCCGACGGGCGAGAGCGAGCAGCCATGGCTGGTCGACCGCCTGCTGCGGAACCTGCTCATCGACCTCACCGGCAACACGCACCGCGCCGAGATCTGCATCGACAAGCTGTACTCGCCGGGCGGCCCGACCGGACGGCTCGGCATCGTCGAGCTGCGCGCCTTCGAGATGCCCCCGCATGCCCGCATGGCGATCGCGCAGAGTCTGCTGCTGCGGTGCCTCATCAGCCGCTTCTGGGACGACCCGTACACGGGCAAGCTGGTGCGCTGGGGGACAGAGCTGCACGATCGCTTCATGCTGCCGCACTACCTGTGGGCCGACATCTCCGACGTCATCGAGGATCTGTCCGATCACGGCATGCCCTTCGACCCCGCCTGGCTCGAGGCCTTCTGGGAGTTTCGCTTCCCGCTGTACGGCGTGCGGCATGTGGGCGACATCTCGCTCGAACTGCGCGCCGCCATCGAACCGTGGCACGTGCTCGGCGAGGAGGCCTCGGCGAGCGGCATGGCACGCTACGTCGACTCGTCCGTCGAACGCCTGCAGCTGAAGGTCACGGGACTCACCGACGATCGCTACCGCGTGACCTGCAACGGCCGCGCGTTGCCGATGCGGGCGACCGGCACGCGCGGCGAGTACGTCGTCGGTGTGCGCTACCGCGCCTGGGCGCCGCCGTTCAGCCTGCACCCGGACCTGCCGGTCGATGTGCCGCTGGTATTCGACGTCATCGACACGTGGAAGAATCGCAGCCTCGGCGGCTGCTCCTATCACGTCGGCGATCCCGGCGGGCGGAGTTACGACGACGTGCCGGTCAACGCCAACGTGGCGGAAGCCAGACGTCTCGCACGCTTCGACCCGGATCATCACACGCCGGCACCGGCGACCGTGGTCACCACGGGCGTGGCGCAGGGCGCGACGTTCACGAACGTGGCCGCCGGCGACGGACCGCCGGTGTTCGAGCCGATGGCGCCCAGCGAGGAGTATCCCTCTACCGCCGATCTCCGCTCGGTCTCGGGACGCTGACGAGTCGCTTGTGTACTATCGTGCCGAACCGTCTGACGGGGATGCGGCACGATGTTCAGGGCCGACGCGACCATCGCGGACTCTCGGCTGGTCCCGCGGGAACGTTTGTTCGCCCGCCTCGACGAGGCGCTCGCGCTCGGCTCGGTCTGGCTGAGCGGCGGGGCCGGGACGGGCAAGTCGTCACTCGTCGGAAGCTATCTCGACGCGCGTGACCTGGCTCACCTCCACTGTCGTCTGGACGCGGACGACGGCGATCCCTTTCACCTGATCGCGCGCCTGAACGCCGCGGCGGTGCCGCTCCGGCCTGCCTCGACGGTGTCGGCATCGATCTCGCCGACGGCGGCGATGGCAAGTCGATCACTTGCCGACGCGGCCGTACCCAACCCGTTGGTGGCCGGGCGACAGGCCTTCGGCCGATTGTTCGACGCACTGGCCGCGCCGCAGGTCATCGTCTTCGACGATCTCGACCGTCTGCCGGCGGGGTGTACCGTCGAACGTCTGCTCGTCGACGGACTGGCGGCCCTGCCCGTGGGCTGGTCGATGATCCTGATTGGCCGCGAAGAGGCAACGGCGTCCTTTGCACGCGCTCGCGCCACCGCGATCCTCACGGCCATCGGTGAGTCCGATCTGCGGCTGACGGCCGACGAATCGGCCGCACTGATCACGCGGCACGCGCGTCGGATGCTCTCGCCCGACGAGCTCGAGCGCATCGTCGTGTTGTCGGACGGCTGGGCCGCGCTCGGCGTCCTGCTCGCCAACACGGACGCCGTTCCAGCCCTTGCCGCGCCGTCCGACGCCGAGGTACCGGAAGTCGTCTTCGACTTCCTTGCAGAGGAAGTGCTGGGCACGCTAGAGCCTGCCCTGCAACGCGAACTCGAATTGCTGGCGCTCGCGCCGTCGCTGAGCGGGCCCCTGGCGAGACGGGTGTGCGCGGACGACACGCCCGCCCGACTGGAGCGGCTGGCCGCGCGGCACTTCTTCGTCGAGCGCCTTCCCGCGAGCGGCGTCGGCATGAGCGCGGTGTCGTCGACCTATCGCTTGCACGGACTGATGCGTGCCTTTCTCGTTCGGCGTCTGAGCCGCCGCATCGGCCAGTCGGCGCTACGAACCGCCGCGGTGCGCGTGGCCGGACTGCTCGACGAGTTCGGCGAAGCGGAAGCGGCACTGGCACTGCTGCTCGAGTACCGGGCGTTCGACGCGGCGGTGCCGGCGATGGAGCGTCTGGCCCCGTCGATGATCCGTGCCCAGCGGCATCTCACCGTCCTCGGGTGGATGCGGTCACTGCCGCCCGAGCGTGTCCGGGAATCCGGAACGCTGTCGCTGTGGGGCGGTGCCGCCAGCCATCTCGTCGATCCGCTGTCGGCGCGCGATCATCTCGAGCGAGCCTGGGCCGCCTGCCGCTCGCGCCCGTCGTCCGAGGCCGTGCTCGCCTGCTGCATCGCGATCGACAGCTGGCTCGTGCGCGGGGACGACTTCCACGGCATGGATGTCTGGATCGAGCGACTCGGCACGCAACTGGCGGCACGAGGCATGCCGGCCGACCCGGACCTCGCCGCCCATGTCGCCTGCGCGATGCTGAACGGCAGCCTGTTCCGGGGAAGCGACCCCGGGGCGCTGGCCGACTGGCATGCGCACGGCCTGGAACTGCTCGATCATCGCGCGAGTTCACCCGTCTACGTGAAGCTCGCGCAGGCGCTCGTGCTGGTTCCGCTCTGGACCCGTAGCCTCGCGCTCGCCGAGCTCGTCCTCGAGCGCGTCCGTGCGACCGTGTTCGCCGAGGAGCCCGTCGAACCCCTGGTCGAACTCTGGTATCGCACGCTCGAGGCGCCGATGCGGTGGGCTCAGGTCGACCGAGCGGCGACCGAGCACGCCTGTGCGCGTGGCCTCGCCTGTGCCCGCAAGAGCGGCGCCGGCTTCTCCGACGTGTTGCTGCCGTATCACGCCGCCATCGCCTGTCTCAACGACGGAGACGGCGTCGCGGCATCGGTATACGTCGAGCAGGTGACCGACGCGATCGGCACCCGCACCGACCGGCTCATGGACCTTACCTGCCACCACCAGATCGTCGGCCTGCTGGCGCGACATCGCGGACAGACCGCGCTCGCCGCCGAACATCTCGTCCGGGCGGCCGAGCGGGCGTCGAGCGCCGGTCTCGGCTTCGCCGCCGCCTTCCAGCACGTGGGCCTGGCATACCTGGCCGCAGACCAGGGCGACGAGACCCAGGCCCGACACTGGCTGGCCGCGACGCGCGACGATATCGGAAGCCTTCGACTGTCGATGATCGAGCTCGACATCGAGATGTGCGAGGCCTGGCTCGCACGAAAACGCGACGAGTCGTCGCTCGACGAGTTGCATCGCGCCTTCGCGACCGCGCGCCGCGACGCGCGGCTGGCAAGCTGCTGGTGGACCCGGCCGATGCTCGCCGAACTGTGCGCCGTGGCACTCGAAGCGGACATCGAGGTCGCGCACGTGACACGGATCGTGCGCGCGCACGGCCTGAGCGCGCCGCAGCGCTATCGTCATCTCGCCTCGTGGCCGTGGCAGATCCGTCTGCATCTGACGGGACGCGTGCGGACCCTCGTCGACGACGAGCAACTGGCGGCCGACGGCGCGCGTGGCGCGCGGCCACTCGAACTCGTCCATGCCCTGGCCTCGCTGGGCGGCCGGGCCCGGGCGAGCGTGCTGGCGGATCTTCTCTGGCCCGACGCCGAGGGGGATGCCGCCATGGATGCCTTCAAGACGACGCTGTCGCGTGCCCGGCGTCGCCTCGGGATCGGTGGTGCACTGCCACTCGTGGACGGGCAGCTGTCCCTCGCGCCGAGCGTGGTGTGGTGCGACGTCGTCGAGCTCACCACGCTCGATCGCAGGGCCGCCGCCGCCGATGTCGACACGCAGCAGAGACGGTACGCGGACGAGGCCATCATCGCCCTGTACGGCGGCGAACTGTTGCCCGACGAGACGCGTCGCTGGGCCAGCGATGCACGGCGCCGACTGCGTGATCGCTGGTTGCGCGCCGTGATGCGTCGTGGCGATGCGCTTGCCGATGCCGGCCGACACGCCGCCGCGGCCACCGTCTTCGAAGGTGCACTGGAACTTGCCCCGGGCACCGAACCCTTGTACCGATGGGCGATGGCCGCTCACCTGCTGGCCGGCACGCCCGAAGCGGGGCTCCTGCTGTTCGAGCGCTGTTGTCTCGAGCTGCCCGATGCACCGGTGCGCGTTCCGGATGCGGCGACCGAATCGATTCACGAGGCGCTGACGGTCGCCGCTCGCGCCATCTGATCGTCCCGCGCCGCTCGACCTTGGTCGAGGAAACAACTCGGAAGGGGCATGCCACTCGACCTTCGGGCAGGGACGGTTCGTATTACCCCTCGTTCCGTTACCGACCTGTTCCCCCCTTGCAGCGAGGATTCCGACTCCTTCACACCATCGAGAGAGCCCCATGAGAGCACACGCCCCGCAATGCAAGCGCTACCCCACGAAGACCGCGATGGCCATCTGCCTGGCGATCGGACTCGTCGGCTGCGCCGACGGTGACGGCGATGGCGATCCCGACCCGCTACCCACTCCCGACGACGTCATCGAATCGCTGACGGGGTTGTCCGACACGCCGATGACCGGTCAGTTCGCTGACGACGAAGAGGATACCGATACTGATACTGATACTGATACTGATACCGATACTGGTACCGATACCGATACCGATACCGATACCGATACCGATACCGATGCTGACCCCAATACCGAAACCGCCGCGGAGTTCGTCGAGGAGGAGCAGCCGCCGATGCCGGCGCAACCGGCCGAGCGCTGGCGCACGGGTTACGAGGGTTCCATCTCTAACCGCTTCGCGCTCTCGGGAAACGGCGATCTGGCCGTGGCATTGAGCAGTGAACTGCGTGATCAAAGCTTCATGACCGCCGTATCCCCGGCAACGGGCGAGGAACTCTGGCGAGTCGCGGATGTCGCCAGCACGACCTGCCTCCCGGTCGTCCTCCGGAACGGCGATGTCGTCGGGCATCTCGACGCCGCGACCGTCACCGGCGGCGAAGACAGCTCGAACGATCTGGCGCTGATCGACGGCGTGACCGGTGCCGTCAAGGACACGTGGGAGCCCGGCAACGGTCGGCTACGCAACTGCAGCAGCCGCGGACTGCTCGAGACGGACAGCGGAATCGTGATCGTCACCCATCGGGGAGTCCAGACGGCGGTCTCGGTCGTGGACGACACGCTCGACGATGTCTGGACCCGGAGCTGGGGTCGGGACGCCGGGAGCGATCCCGTGTCGGCAGGCCGAAGCCCCTCCTTCTTCGATCCGGCGGCCGTGCTTGGCGAATACCTGTACATGGCCGCGACCGATGATCATGCCGACGGTTTCGAGAACGGCGTGACGCTCTACCGGATCGACGGGGCGACGGGCGCCGGCGTCAGTCGCAAGGAGCTGCCGCTTCGGGTGATGTCCGGCATCTTCGTCGTCGGACCCGACGAACTCCTGATCCTCGGTGCGGACAAGGATCGGAACGAGTCGACCGCCGTGCTGGTCAGCGGTGCAAGCACGGCGGCACCCGACGATGAACTGACGATCGATTGGGCGCGCACTTTCGACGGCGACGGCGATAACGTGACCCGAGCGCCGTCCAGCAGCTCTATCGCCGTGTCCGACGGCGCCTTCGCCAGTTGGTCGTCGACGGACGCCGGATCGACGGTCACCGAGTTCGACCTCGTGACCGGCCAGGCCAAATGGTCCGCCCTGACCTCGAGCTTCGAGAACAACGAGGCCATCGTCGCCTTGCCCGGCGGCGGCTACGCCGTCTTTCCCTTCGGTGGCAACTTCCTCGAGGCCTTCGACGAGAACGGTGATCCGCTCTGGGAAATCCAGACGGCGGAGCCGTCTTTCGGCCCGTCGGGCATGGCTGTGCTCGACGGAACGCTCGTGATGAGCGGTCGTACCGACGACGGCTGGGCGTTCATCGGTATCGGGCCGCTGCAATAGGGTCAGGCGTCGCCTCGCTCGATACGGGTCGGCCTCACCAGGGTCGACCCGTCCCTCCGGGACTGCCGAGGCGCTGCGTGGAACGGCCCGATTCTGCTTGCGACGCTCTCGATGCCCGATGGTTCGCGACCGGGAGTGCTACGGTTCCGTTCCGAGCACCGCGCAACGCGGTGCCACCACCGGCCGTCCCGGCACACGCATGAATGCCTCGGCATCGCTTCCTCCGGCAGACCGGCAGCGCCTGCGCGCCGCGGGCTCGATCACCGGCGCCGGCGCCTGTCATGTCCTGAGCGAGCTCCACCAGTCCGGTGGCGCCAAGATCCGCCTGCCGAGAAGCGGTCGTCAGGGTCTGTCGGCGGTGCTGCTGAACACCGCGGGCGGCCTGACCGGCGGAGATCGGATCGACTGGAGCGCCAGCGCCGATCGGGGCGCACGTGTCGTGGTCGCCAGTGCGGCAAGCGAGAAGGTCTACCGCACGCACGGACCCGACGCCGAGCAGAACACGACACTTCACGTCGGGCCCGACGCGAGGCTCGACTGGCTGCCGCAAGAGACGATCCTGTTCGATCGCTCTCGCCTGCGACGGACGCTGACGGCAACCCTTTCTCCGGATGCGTGCCTCCTCGTCGTCGAGGCCCTGGTACTCGGCCGACGGGCCTCCGGGGAAACGTTGCGCACCGCCGCCGTGCGCGACGACTGGCGCATCCATCGGGATGGACGCCTGCTCCACGCCGAGTCCCTGCGTATCGACACCGATGCCTGGCAGGCACTTGCACAAGGCACGGGCACGCTGCACGGCATCGGTGCGATCGCCACGATTCTCTGGTGCGCGCCAGACCGACGCGAATCGCTCCGATCGCTCGCCGCCGAGCTGCATGCGTCACTCGACGCACGCCGCACGAGTGTCGATGACCTCGGTGTTCGCCGCCTCGGAGGCGCCAGTGCGCTGGAGGGGCGCGTGGTCGTGCGCCTGGCCGCCAGCAGCGGGTTCGAACTACGAAAAATGCTGCTACCCTCGCTCTCGCGCCTGCAAGGCGACGCGCCGCTGCCGCGCGTCTGGCACGTCTGACACCTCGAAGCCGCGATGCAACTGACACCGAGAGAGAAGGACAAGCTGCTCGTGGCGATGGCGGCCGACGTCGCACGCCGTCGTCTCGTGCGCGGCGTGCGCCTCAACCATCCCGAGGCAATCGCGTTGATCAGCGACTTTGTCGTGGAAGGGGCTCGCGACGGTCGCAGCGTCAGCGAGCTGATGTCGGCCGGCGCGGACGTGCTCTCGGCCGACCAGGTCATGGACGGCATCGCCTCGATGATTCCCGAGATCCAGGTCGAGGCCACGTTTCCCGACGGCACCAAGCTCGTCACCGTTCATCGACCGATTCGATGACGACATCGCGTGCGGGGGTGCCGGCCGCCATCGGGTGGCGGGGCCGGGCTGGATCCGGGTTTCGGGAACGAGGCTCGGCCACCTCACCGACATCCGGCAACCTTCTCTCCCGATGGATACGCAGCACCCGATGATCCCCGGAGAGATACTCGTCGCCGATGGCGACATCGAGCTGAACGCCGGCCGGGAGACCACGGTGCTGCATGTCGCGAACACGGGCGACCGACCGATCCAGGTGGGCAGTCACTACCACTTCGCCGAAGCCAATCCGGCGCTCGATTTCGATCGGGCGGCGGCTCGCGGTCAGCGACTCGACATCGCCGCCGGCACCGCGGTGCGCTTCGAGCCCGGTCAATCGCGTGACGTCACACTCGTCCCCTACGACGGCGCGCGCCGTGTGACGGGCTTTCGTGGCGACGTGATGGGCACGCTGTAGACATGGCCGTTCGCATCGATCGCCAGAGCTACGCAGACATGTATGGTCCCTCGACCGGGGATCGGGTGCGTCTTGCCGATACCGACCTGTTCATCGAGGTCGAACGGGATCTGACGATCTACGGCGAGGAGGTCAAGTTCGGCGGTGGCAAGGTGATTCGCGACGGCATGGGTCAGTCGCAGGTCTCGCGTGCCGGCGGCGCCGTAGACACCGTGATCACCAACGCGCTCATCGTCGATCACACCGGCATCTACAAGGCCGACGTCGGGCTCCGCGACGGGCGCATCGAGCGTATCGGCAAGGCAGGGAATCCCGACACGCAACCGGGCGTGGATATCGTGATCGGCCCCGGAACCGAGGCCATCGCCGCCGAAGGGCGCATCCTGACGGCCGGCGCCTTCGATTCGCACATCCACTTCATCTGCCCTCAGCAGATCGACGATGCGCTGATGTCCGGCGTCACGACCCTGCTCGGCGGAGGCACCGGCCCCGCGCACGGGACACTCGCGACCACCTGCACACCCGGCCCCTGGCACCTCGCGCGGATGATCGAGGCGGCGGATGCGCTGCCCATGAATCTCGCGTTCGCCGGGAAGGGCAATGCGTCGGCACCGGCAGCGCTGGAGGAGATGGTCAAGGGCGGCGCGTGCGCGCTCAAGCTTCACGAGGACTGGGGCACGACACCCGCAGCGATCGACTGCTGCCTGCGCGTGGCCGATGCATTGGACGTGCAGGTGATGATCCACACCGACACGCTGAACGAGTCCGGCTTCGTCGAGTCGACGATCGACGCCGTCGACGGCCGCACCATCCACGCCTTCCACACCGAAGGGGCGGGCGGCGGTCACGCACCGGACATCATCCGTGTGTGCGCGTTGGCGAATTTCATCCCTTCCTCGACCAACCCTACCCGCCCCTACACCGTGAACACGATCGACGAGCATCTCGACATGCTCATGGTCTGCCACCACCTCGACCCGAACATCCCCGAAGACATCGCCTTCGCCGAAAGCCGCATACGCAAGGAGACGATCGCCGCCGAAGACATCCTGCATGACCTCGGCGCCTTCTCGATCATCGCCTCGGACAGTCAGGCGATGGGGCGCGTCGGCGAGGTGCTGATCCGTACCTGGCAGACCGCAGACAAGATGAAGAAGCAGCGCGGACGCCTGGCGGCCGAGACCGGTGACAACGACAACCTGCGCGTGCGTCGCTACATCGCCAAGTACACGATCAACCCGGCGATCGCGCATGGCATGAGTCACGAGATCGGCTCCGTGGAAGTCGGCAAGCGCGCCGACCTGTGCCTGTGGAGTCCCGCCTTCTTCGGCGTCAAGCCCGAGATGGTGATTCTCGGTGGCAGCATCGTCGCCGCCCCGATGGGCGACCCGAACGCCTCGATCCCGACCCCCCAGCCCGTGCACTACCGCTCCATGTTCGGCGCACTCGGCGGCGCGCTCGCGAGCACGGCCGTGACCTTCGTCTCCCAGGCCGCGGTCGACGACGGACTGGCGACGCGACTCGGCGTGGACAAGCGGCTGGTCGCCGTGCGTGGCACGCGCGGTGGTATCGGCAAGGCGAGCATGGTCCTCAACGACGCCACGCCCGAGATCGAGGTCGACCCCGAAACCTACGATGTGCGGGCCGACGGCGAGCTTCTCACCTGCGCGCCGGCGACCGAACTCGCGCTCGCACAACGCTACTTCCTGTTCTGATGAACGCTCTCGTCCGCTGCCGGACCGTCGAACGTCGTGACGCCCGCGCGATCGACGTTCTCATACGCCCGGACGCCCCGGACCGCCGGGACGGCCCGGACGCCCCGGACCGCCCGGACGGCCCGGGTGGGCGCGACAGCGTGGATGACGCTATCACGCTCGACGAGACGGACCGGCACCGTCGCAGGTTCGCCCTCGTTTCCGACCGTGGCATCGGATTCCTGCTCGACCTCGAGCACGCGACACTGCTGCGCGACGGGGATGTCCTCGCCCTCGAGGACGGCCGTCGTGTCGTCGTACGGGCAGCTCCGGAGCCACTCTACGAAGTTCGTGGTCACGATCCCCGGCACCTGCTGACGCTCGCGTGGCACATCGGAAACCGACATCTGCCCACCCAGGTCATGGTCGATCACCTGCGTGTTCGCGTCGATCCGGTCATCGGGAACATGCTTGCCGGACTCGGTGCCGATGTGCAGGAGATCGCTGCAGGGTTCGACCCCGAAGGCGGTGCCTACGATGCGTCGATGGCGTCATCGACTGACCCGCTCGCGCATCTCCATCGGCACGAGCACGGGCACCAGCACGAGCACGAGCGCGAACAGCAGCACGCGCGCGAGCAAGACCACGGGCACGAGAATGGGCAAGGGCATGAGTCTGAGCATGACCGCGGCTGACAGGGCGTCTTCGACCGCAGGCTCCGCGGTCGCCGTCGCGGCTCCGGTCGACGCGACGCTCTCGATCGCGGCCCTGCTGCAGTTGCAGAACTGGATGTCCCCGGCGTTTCCGATCGGCGCCTACACGTGCAGCCACGGACTGGAGTCGGCCATTGCCGATGGCGTCGTGACTGACGCGTCGACGCTCGGCGCCTGGCTCCGCGACATCCTCGAGCGCGGCAGTGCATGGAACGACGCGGTGATTCTCAACGAGACGTATGCGGCGGTCGTGCGCGGCCGCCACGATCGATTGCTCGAACTGGCCTCGCTTGCGCTGGCGCTCTCAGCCGGCGACGAACGGTATCGCGAGAGCCTCTTGCTTGGCGCCTCCTTCCGGCGGGCGGCCGTGGCCTGGATCGACGAGCACGATCCGCTCGCGCCGTTTCCCGACGGCTGCCCGTTGCCGGTCGCGGTGGGCGCTCTCGCCGCGACGTCCGTGCTTCCGGTCGTGCCGGTGCTCGCCTGCAGCCTGCAGTCCACCGTGGCGAACCTCGCCTGGATCGCGACCCGACTCGTGCCTCTCGGACAGAGCGACACGCTTGCGTTGCTCGCCGTCTTCGAACCGATGCTCGCGACGCTGGCCGATCGAGCCGCCGCCTCGACGCTCGACGATCTGGGGGGCTGCGCCGTCCTCGCGGACATCGCCTCGCTTCGCCACGAGCATCTCGACTCACGCGTCTGCCGCACCTGAGACGACGCGACATCAGCGCTCGTCCGGCCACCGCATGTCGAACCGCCCATACTGTCGGAACCATCGAGTCATGAGCCGCCACATGCCCGACACGTTCCGCGATCGAGACCGTGCCACCTTCGGCGCGATCACCGCCGCGCCGGCGCCTTTGCGCGTCGGCATCGGCGGACCCGTCGGCTCAGGGAAGACCACCCTGGTAGCCAGTCTCTGCCGCGCGCTCAGGGATGACTTCTCGATCGGCGTCGTCACGAACGACATCTATACCCGCGAGGACGCCGAAGCGCTGGTCCGGCTGCAGGCCCTCTCGGGCGACCGTATTCTGGGTGTCGAGACCGGTGGCTGCCCGCACACGGCCATCCGCGAGGATGCCTCGATCAACTTGCGGGCAATCGACGAACTCCGGGCGCGCGTCCCGGGACTGGAGCTTGTGTTCATAGAATCCGGCGGGGACAACCTCGCCGCGACCTTCTCGCCCGAGCTCGCCGATCTTTCGCTTTACGTCATCTCGGTCTGCCAGGGCGACGACATTCCGAGAAAGGGCGGACCGGCGATCACGCGCTCCGACCTGCTCATCGTCAACAAGACCGATCTGGCGCCGCACGTCGGGGCCGATCTCGAGTCGATGCGAACCGATGCCGCCAGGGCGCGTGACAGCCGCCCGACGCTGTTCAGCGATCTGCGAGGCGGGGTGGGCATCGACGCCATCGCGAACTTCGTGCGGGAGCGTGGCGGTCTGACGCCGGTGGCCGGCAGCGTGCTCGCGAAGGTCGGTTCGTGACACGTCGCCGCATCAACCTCGCCCTGCAGGGGGGTGGTGCGCACGGCGCCTTCACCTGGGGCGTGCTCGATCGGCTGCTGGAGGACGACTCGATCGAGATCGCCGCGATCTCCGGCACGTCCGCCGGCGCGCTCAACGGCGCGGCGCTGAAGGCGGGGCTCGCCGCGGATGGCCCCGACGGCGCGCGCGCCAACCTCGATTCACTCTGGGCCCGGGTGGGCGGCATCGGCGGTAAAGCGGTCAGCTCGTGGATGTCCCTCGCCGGACCGGCGTTCCTGTCGCGCGCCCTGGAAAGCTCGCCGCCCTACGCCGCCATCGAGGCCATGGCAGGGCTCTTCAGCCCCTACGACAGCGGAGCGTTCTACACCAATCCGCTGACGCCCATCGTCGAGCAGTTCCGCTACGACAAGATCTGCGGTGCGGCCGGTCCTCCGCTGCACATCTGCGCGACCAACGTCAGAAGCGGCAAGATCCGGGTGTTTACCGGCAACGAGATCGGCGTCGCCCCGATCCTCGCCTCGGCCTGTCTGCCAACCCTCTTTCGTGCGGTCGAGATACCTGACCCGATCACCGGCAAGGTCGAGGCGTACTGGGACGGCGGTTACACCGGCAATCCCACCCTGTATCCGCTGTTCGAGGCGTCGCTTCCGGCCGACATCGTCATCGTCAACATCAACCCCCTGCACCGCGAGGAACTGCCTCGCACGACGCGGCAGATCCAGAACCGGATCAACGAGATCGGGTTCAACACGTCCCTGCTCCGCGAGCTTCGCGCGATCGCCTTCGCGCAACGCCTGCTGGCCGATGGCCTCACGCCGGCCGGCGGGCTGAAGGAAGTGTTCATCCACATGATTGCCGACGACGTCCTGATGAACCAGCTCTCCGTCGCGACCAAGTCGATTGCCCTGCCGTCGATTCTCGCGGAGTTGAAGCGCGCGGGCCGGGCAGCAGCGCACGACTTCCTCACCTCCCACGGCGAGAAGATCAACATTCAGGGCTCGGTGGATCTCGACGCCATGTTCGCCTGATCAGGGGAATCGCCACGATCGGCGCCCCGCATCGGCTGAGCGCGACGGTACAGCGCAGGTGTTCGGCGCATACGTACACGCATCGGTTCGAACGAGTCAGTCGAGCGCGTCGATGGCGTCCATCAAGTCGCGTAGATGCTCGACGCGAATGTCGGCTGCCGCACAGACTGCCCTCGTCGATTCGGGCGGGACATGTACCGTGCGAAGGCCTGCAGCCCGTGCGCCTTCCATGTCGGCGACCGGATCGTCGCCGACGAAGACCACGTCTGCCGGCGCGACACCCAACAACGTGCACGCGTGTTCGAAGATACGCGCGTCGGGCTTTCGAAGGCCGACCGCCGCCGACACCACGACCGCGTCGAAGGCGTCGGGAAAACCCAGTGCGCGGAAGTTGCGCTCCTGGAACGGCGCGCGGCCGTTCGATACCAGGGCGAGTCGCGTTCCCCGCTCGGCGAGAGCGCGCACCGCAGAGGCGGCTCCCTCACGCGGGCGTGAAAACGCGCAGAAACACAACTCGTAGCTCGCGAGCAGCTCGGCGACCGACCAGCCAGCGAGAGCAAATTCCTCGCGTAACGTCGCGTAGACCTCATCCTTCCACACCGTTCCGTTCGCATCGAGCTCGATCAATCGGGCGACGAAACCTTCGGGATCATCGAGATCGGCGCGCAACATGCGCGTCGCCTGCCAGTTCGCGAACCCTTGCAGCGATGCGCTGCGATCGAGCAGCGTCTGATCGAGGTCGAACAGCACCGCGGCGACACGATTCATCGTGAGGGATCGCTCACGGCAATCGGAAGCTGATCGGCACGACGAAGAGCAGGGATAGGTCTGAAACCTCGGACGGGAAAGGCTCGAAGCGACCGACGTCTCGCACCGCCTGCAGCGCCGCGTTGTCGAGCACGGCGGCGCCTGACGATGTTCGAACGACGAGTTCGCTCGTCGAGCCGTTCGCATCCACCCGAAATTCGATCACCACGGTTCCCTTCAGTCTTCGCCGGCGTGCCTGTCGAGGATAGCTCTGCTGCTCGAGTATTGCTGCGCGAAGGCGACTGCGGTAGTCGCTCTCGACGCCCGCCACGCCCGACAGGTCATCGGCCCGGCCGACGCTTTCGACCACCGTCGAGCCCGGTCTGACCGTAGCCGCCTCTCCCGCCTGCGCGGGCTCGTCCTGCCGATCGGACACCGGCTCGGACTCCGACGCCTGCTCCTGCTCCACTCTCGGCTCGGTCCGTGGTTCGGTCCGTGGTTCGGTTTCTGGCTCCGGCTCTGCCTCCGGCTCCGGCTCCGGCTCCGGCTCTGGCTCTGGCTCTGGCTCTGGCTCCGGCTCCGGCTCCGGCTCCGGCTCCGGCTCCGGCTCTGGCTCTGGCTCTAGCTCTGGCTCTAGCTCCGGCTCTGGCTCCGGCTCTGGCGTTGGCGTTGGCGTTGGCGTTGGTGTTGGCTCTGGCGCTGCGTCAGTCTCCGGTGCCGGTGCCGACTCTGGATCGAGTGCCGGCACCGCCGCCGGGCCGGTGTCCGACTCGGCCTGTCGCTCGCTTTCGGATGGTCGATCCGCTTGCGCCCCGGCAGACGCGTGCGTCGAGGATGGATCCAGGCTCCCGACTGCTGCATTCAGCCCCGAGAGGGTCACGGACAGCTCCGAGGCAGCACCGATGGCACGCGACGACACCGTGGTCTGCTCGATGGTCCGCGACAGCACGATCAGCGCGAGGACATGCAGCAGGACGGAGGCGAAGACACCGATCGTACGCATGACTAGACGGCAACCCTCATGCGAACGAGCACGCCGCAGGCGGCACCGCTACTGACGAAGCTTGTAACCGGTCTTGAACATGATCCAGACCACCCCGAGACAGCCGACGAGAAAGCCGATGATCATCACGAGACTCAACATGACGCTGACGTCGGCAACCTCGAAGAAGCTCCAGCGGAACCCGCTGATGAGGTACAGCACCGGGTTGAGCAGCGTCACGTTCTGCCAGAACGGCGGTAGCATGCTGATCGAGTAGAAGCTCCCGCCGAGAAACACGAGGGGTGTGATGACGAGCAGCGGAATCAGCTGCAACTTCTCGAAATTGTCGGCCCAGAGCCCGATGATGAAACCGAACAGGCTGAAGGCGACGCAGGTCATCACGAAGAAAGCGACCATCCAGACCGGGTGGGCGATCCTGAGATCGACGAAGAAGGTCGCCGTGATCAGGATGATCGTGCCGATGATGAGCGACTTGGTCGCCGCCGCGCCCACGAACCCCACCACGACCTCGAAGAAGGAGATCGGGGCGCTCATGATCTCGTAGATCGTGCCGGTGAACTTAGGGAAGAAGATGCCGAAAGAGGCGTTCGAGATGCTCTGGGTCAGCAGCGAGAGCATCATCAGCCCGGGAACGATGAACAGGCCGTAGTCGACGCCCTCGACCGATTCGATGCGTGACCCGATCGCCGAACCGAACACCACGAAGTACAGTGCGGTGGAGATGACGGGAGAGGCGACGCTCTGCATCAGCGAGCGCCGCGTACGGCGCATCTCGTTGATGTAGATCGCCTTGATGGCCGGGATGTTCATCGGGGCTTGTGCACCATGTCGACGAAGATGTCCTCGAGGGAACTCTGCGAGGTGGAGAGGTCCTTGAGCACGAGGCCGGCCGCGTTCACGTCCTGCAGGAGCTGGGTGATGCCGGTTCGCTCACGGCGGGTGTCGTAGGTGTACACCAGGTGCGAGCCCTCTCCTTCGAGCGCGAGATCGTGCGCGACGAGCGATTCGGGAATCGTCGCGATCGGTTCGCGAAGCTCCACGATCAGTCGCTTCTTGCCGAATGACTGCATGAGCTCGCGCTTGTCGTCGATCGCGATCAGCTCGCCGTTCGAGATGATGCCGACACGATCGGCGATCTCCTCGGCCTCCTCGATGTAGTGCGTCGTCAGGATGATCGTCACGCCGTCTCCCCGGAGCCGCTCGACCACCGCCCACATCTCCTTCCGGAGCTCGACGTCCACACCCGCCGTGGGCTCGTCCAGAAAGAGCACGCGCGGTTCGTGCGCCAGCGCCTTGGCGATCAGCACTCGACGCTTCATGCCGCCCGACAGTCGCTGCACGAAATCCTTGCGCTTGTCGCTCAGTGTCAGACTCTCGAGCAACGCGTCGACATGACGTTCGTCCGGATCCTTGCCGAACAGGCCGCGACTGAACCGGATCGTGTCCTGCACGACGTCGAAGGCCCCGAGCGTGAGCTCCTGCGGCACGAGCCCGATCAGCGAACGCGTCTTCCGGTAGTCACGCACGATGTCGTGTCCGGCGACCGTCACGCTGCCACCGCTCGCGCTCACGAGGCCGCAGATGATCGAGATGAGCGTCGTCTTGCCCGCCCCGTTCGGACCGAGCAGGGCGAGGATTTCCCCCTCGCGAATGTCGAGATCGATGCCCTTGAGGGCCTGATGCCCACCCGCGTAGGTCTTGGTCAAGCCGCGAACGGACACGATCGGCAGGGCGCATTCGGCACGTTCTGAAGTCTCTGTCATTGCTCATTCTCCCACGCGAACCGCGCAACCGGGCGACCCGTCGATTCGAGAGGAATCCTCAGACCGACCACGACACCACCCCGCCGGTTCATGGCAAAGGCCTCGCCGCCATGCGCTTCGGCAATGAGTCGGACCAGGTGCAGACCGAGGCCGGAGTGAGAGGCCCCGTCGGCTCGACCTGATGGCCCCGCTCTCGTGCTGAAGGCCGGTTCGAACAACCGCGACCTGTCCTCGGGCTCGATACCGGGCCCTCGGTTGCCGATCGCGATCGTCACAAGGGCGCGCTCATCGTCATCCCGACGGGCGAGCACGACCGCGATGGTCGGGGTCGTCGCGAAGTCCACGGCGTTGGCCACGAGCTTGTCGAGCGCCTGTCGTAGCAGCGTGGGCGACCCCTGTGCCCGAAGGCGTCGCGGCGGCGCGTCTCGCCCCGTCGCGATCACCACGCCACCACCGTCGTCGACGGCCCGGTCTCCGGACCGGTCGCCGGCCCCGGTGAAGATAGCGGTGCCGGTACGGTCGCCGACCGACGGCGACAGGACGCCCGTCCCGCTGACGACGAACGATCGGTCCGGGTGGATCTGCGCGTAGTCGGCCACCGCTTCGTCGAGCCAGGCGCGGAGTTCGACAGGAACGATCGCAGCCTGCTGGACGCTCTGTTCCAGACGGGTCGAATCGATCAGCGCACGCACGATCGATCCGAGCCGCTCCGCTCCGCGTCCGGCCCGCGCGATCAACGTCGCCGACGCGTCGTCGAGGCGCTCGCGGTCGACGTTCTCCAGGGAAGTGCGCACCACCGACAGCGGTGTGCCGAGCTCGTGAGACAGGCGGCGCGACAAGGTCTCCAGATACCGCGTGTAGGCGGCGGAACGGGCAAGCAGCGCGGACAGATCCCGAGAAAGCTCGCCGATCTCGTCGCGTGCTCCGGAGCCTGCCAGGACACCGACGCGTCCGTCGGTGTCCACCGCGCGGCTCGCCGCTCGAGAGAGCCGCCGGATGCGCAACGACAGGCGTGTCGCCCAGGTGAACAGCAGCGTGACGACGACCAGACTGGTCAGCAGCAACACGGCGAACAGTCTCGCGAGGCGACTTCCGGTCGCGATCGACACATGCTCCTCGTTCGACTCGAACAACAGGTAGCCGGTGACGTCGTCGGCGGTGGTCTCGGCCGCCGATGCGCCGAGCGCCACGAGGGTTCCGAGTACGCGATCGTTGTCGACGGTCACGTAGCGCGTGGTAGGCGGCGCATCCGTCATCGCGATCGCCCGTCGTCTCGCGTCCAGGTCGAGCGCCTGCCGCGTCTTCTCGGTTTCGGCGAAGAGCGGAAGGTCGCCCGCCGCGAACCAGGCGAACAGGCGGAACAGGATCGCGTCCAGGACCCCGACGGCGAGCGAGGGCGGTGGCTCGTCCCTTTCGGGAAGGGGCGCGTAGAGCGCGTCGACATCGGCGACCAACCGTCCCGCACGGTCGAACAGTCGCGCACGCACTCCCGGCGGCACCCAGGGGAAGAGGACTGCGCGGGCGTCGGGGCTCTCGTGGAAGAGGTGCCCGCCGTCCCGGGCATCGGATGATCGGGACTGCGCCATCAGCGCCTGGCGGGGAGAACCGTTCATCGCCACCGGGCTCATCGTGCCGACCCAGGCGTCGCGCGGTCCACCCTCGCGCTGGACATCCGTCACCGCGATACCCACCCGGGAACCGCCCGGCGGCAACGGCAGCGCGATCTCGACCTGGTAGCCGCCGGCGACGTCCACCCACTCGGCGCGCCAGCCGGGCACCGGAGCGGCGGGCGATGTCCGGCGACGAGCCTCCAGCACGGCGACCGGACCCGGCGCGATGACCGACAACAGCGCGTGCGTCGTCTCACCGTCCGGTGTGCGCACGTAGACCTCCAGTGAATCGCCGTTCGCACGCAGCGTCTCGGGATCGGGACGCTCGTTCTCGCCCGCATCCACGGGCAGGCGCGGTGGCACGTGCCGCACGCGCGTGTCGTCGCGGACACGCAGGAAGAGAAAGAGACGGCCAGGGCGTCGGGCGGTTCGCAACGCAAGGGTGGTGTCGGTGCCGTAGCGATAGGTTTCGCCGGCGAGTTCCTGCCAGTCGTCGGCGTAGCCGTCGACGAACAGCGGCCAGCGCGCTGTCTCGGCGTACCAGTCGGCCTGCCCTTCCGCGACACGACCGATGTTCAGCGCCGCGACGAGCGATGGCGCCGCGGCCAGTGCGACACGCAAGTTCGCCACGGCCAGCGTCTGGGCATCGGCGCGCGTCTCCTGCAGAGAGGCGTGCAGCTGACGCACGCTCTGCCAGCCGAGCACCGGCACGGCAAGCGTGACCAGTCCGACCAGAAGCACTTGCGCGCGCAGCTTCACCGGTGCGGGATCGCGATCAGTCGTCGAGCCGTGCGTGCCAGCGGTAGCCGAGACCGTAGACCGTCTGGATGCCGCCGAACGCCGGATCGATCGCGACGAACTTCGCGCGAATGCGCTTCACGTGCGCGGTGATGGTCTGCTCGTCGAGGACGAGTCCCGCGGACTCCATCAGCTGCACTCGACTCCTGACCTGGCCGGGATGACGCGCCAGACAGGCAACGAGGCGAAACTCGCTGACGGTCAGTTCGACCGGCACGTCGTTCCAGCGTGCCGCCAACCGTGACTCGTCGAGCGCGAGCGGACCGACCTCGCGCACGCCGTGCTCGTCGAGTGGTAGCGACAGTGCCTCCACCCGACGCAAGAGCGTGTTCAACCTGGCGATCAACTGGGCGAGGCTGATGTCCTTGACCAGGTAGTCGTCGGCACCCAGCCGGAGACCGGAGACGATGTCGAGTTCGCTGTCTCGCGCGCTCAGGAAAATGATCGGCAGGCGCGGGTGTGCGGCTCGCAGCGCTCGGCAGAGTTCGAATCCGGCCTCGGCATCGGGTCCGAGGCCGATATCCAGGATCGCGGCATCCGGGACGCTCTCGGCCACGGCGGTGCTGGCCGATGCTGCCGTGGCGAACGGGGCCACATCGAAGCCCGCGCGCGTCAGCGCGAGCGTGTAGTTCTCCGCGAGGTCCGGCTCGTCCTCGACAAGCACGATCCGCCGCCTTGCTGCTTCGTCCGTCGCGCCATCGCTCATGCCGTTTGTCCGGTCACCCTTGATCGGAATCGCGTCGATCGCCTGTCCGATGCATCCCTGCGGTTTCGCGCCGCGCGTGTCTGATGGTCCGGAACCCGTCGACCAGACCGGCCGCCACGCATCATACCCACCCCGTTCCCGATCGAGCCTGCGCTCGCGCCGAGCCTGCCTGTCGCGCCCGTCACGTGAATGCATCGCGTTCGCGCCTGCATCTTTCGTGCGCGGCACCGGTCGGGCGCCTGACGCTCGCGATCGCGCCGGCCGTGTCGACGCCGATCGCCGCCGACGAGACCCCGGGCGATGCCCTTCCCGGCGCGGTGGCTATACTGCGCCGATGCGCTTCTCCTCTCTGACCGACCGCATCGCCGCCGAAGGCGGGACGGATGCCGACGGCAGCATCGCCAACCCGTGGGAGGTGCACGATCGGGCCATGGCACGCGTCCGGGCAGGCGACCACGTGACCGTGCTGAGCATCGGACAGGAAGCCGATCGCCGCACGCCACCGGTCGTCGTCGATGCGGCAGTCGACGCTCTCCGTGACGGTCACCACCACTACGCCGACGTGCGCGGCCAGCAGGGGCTCCGCGATGCGGTGGCGCGCTACCACGGCCGACTCACCGGTCAGGCGGTGGAAGGCGACTCGGTGACCGTCTTCGCCGGTGCGCAGAATGCGCTCTTCGCAAGCGCGCAGACCCTGCTCGAGACGGGCGACGAAGTGGTGTTGATCGCCCCGTGGTACACGACCTATCCCGCGACCTTCGGCTCGAGCGGCGCGACCGTCGTCCCGTTGATCACGTCGGCGGCCGACGACCACCGGGTGGACGCGGACGCCCTCGAGCGTCTGCTGACACCGCGAACCCGCGTCATCGTGCTGAACGTGCCCGGCAACCCGGTCGGTCATTGTCCGGATGCGCGCACCGTCGCGACCATCGTCGAGCTGTGCGTCGCGCGCGGCATCTGGCTGGTGTTCGACGGGGTCTACCTCGACGTCGTCGACGCGGCGGACGTGAACCTTCCGCACGGGCTGTCGGGCGCGGCCGACGTGCTCGTGACGGTGGGCAGCGTCTCCAAGTCGCACCGCATGAGCGGCTGGCGCACGGGCTGGACCATTGCGCCGCCTGCGTTGTCGGCGCACTTCGCGAACCTGGCGCTGTGCATGAACTACGGCTTGCCGCCGTTCGTTCAGGAGGCCGCCGCCGTTGCCCTCGAACAGGCGGCGGACATGCCCCGGACGGTGGCCGCCGCCCTCGATGCACGCCGCGGGCTGGCGCTGGAGGCCCTCGGCGACATCGCGCACGCTCGAATCATCGATGCCGGGCGCGGCATGTTCCTGCTCATCGACGTCGCGCCATTGGGCATCGACGCTCGCACCTTCGCCCTCGACCTTTTGGAGCGTCATGCGGTGTCCGTGCTGCCCTGCGGCGGGTTCGGGCCGGGCGGTCGCACGCTGGTGCGGATCGGGCTTTGCGTCGACGGCGAACGCCTCGTTCACGCCTGCACCGCCATCCGGCGCTGCATCGACGCGCTCGCCGCGGGGCGCTGACGTCCTGCCGGCCGCGCGCCGCGGCCGCGGTACCGGTGGTGCCGATCGGCTCGGATGCGTCGGCTCGAGTGGTTCAGCTCGAGTGGTTCGGCTCGAGTGGTTCGGCTCGAGTGGTTCGGCTCGAGTGGGTCAGCTCGAGTGCGTCAGCTCGAGCAGGTCAGCTCAGACGCGAGCGAACAGCGGGGCGAGACGCGGATCGCGGAATCGGCGAAGGTGCGCGTCCTCCGCACCGAGGGCGCCTTTCAGCAGCGCGTCGTACAGCGCGCGGTAGTCCATCGTGTGAACGGGGTCCCCGTCGATCAAGGCGGCTGGGGCGAGGTCGGTTGCGTCGCCGAGGAGACCGCCGTCCACTCGACCACCAAGCACGAGATGCGGCGCGGCGGTGCCGTGGTCGGTGCCTCCGGACGCGTTCTCGCCGGCGCGTCGGCCGAATTCGGAATACGTCGCCATGACGGTCGCGTCCCACTCGCCGAGCGCGACCATGCGCGTCCGGAAGCCCGCGAGCGCATCGGCGAGCTGACGAAGAAGCCTTGCGTGTCGAGCGCGCTGATCGTCGTGGGTGTCGAAGCCCTCGAGACGAACCCGGTAGACCGGCACGTCGAGCCCGGCGACGATGCAGCGCGCGACCTGGCGGAGTTGTTCGCCGAGCGCGTTCGCGGCAAGCGGCGGCATGCCGGGCGCTCGCTCGAGCTTGATGGCGATGTCGGCGAGCGTCGCGTCGAGTCGACTCACCCGCGATGCGACACGCGAGATGTGCGGATGCTCGATGGCCGCCACCGGCTGGCGGGCCGATTCGCGACGAAGGAGCTGAGCGACCGATTCTGCCGACAGCCACCGGCCACTGTCGCTCGCGAACAGCGTCAGCCCGCCCGCCAGACTCAATCCCTCGGCATCGGCCTGGCGCTCGCCGAGTCCGTGTTCGACAGCGTGCGTGATCCAGCCCGACGCGGGCGGCGAACTCGCGCCATCCCCCGCCCGCTCCCACAGGGCGATCGAGCGAAAGTGCGAACGGTTGGGACGCGGGTAGCCCAGACCCTGGACGATGGCGAGATCGCCGGCGTCGAGCGATGGCCGCAGCGCCGCGAGCGCGGGATGCAGGCCGTGGACGTCGTCGAGCGCAAGCAGACTGCCAGGCGCGAGTCCGATCGTCGGGCGAAGCCTTCGGTAGTGATCGTTCTCGCGCGGAACCAGGGTATTCAGCCCGTCGTTCGCGCCGGCGAGTTCGACCAGCACGAGGCGCGGCGCCGTACCCCCTCCGCCGCTTCGCCCGGCACGCCCCTCGGCGAGGGCATCGCGCAGGCCGAGCCCCGGTACGGCGAGGCTGGCGGCAAACAGCCCGAGCAGTTCACGTCGGTTCATGGTCGTGCTCCGTGTCGTCGGCCGCTCACCGTAGCTGGAAGGCGGGATGCGCGACGATGCGCTGGATGGCGGTCAACGTCGACGCGTCCGAAGGCGCATGGAGCGGGCCGAGCACCGCGTCCGGAAATCCGGCCAGCAACACATCGACGGGACGCAGATTCATCCCGTTCAGCGCCTGACCCAGACGTTCGGGCGTGCGAGCGATGACGGCGGGCGGCGCGATGCGCGCGGGTGCCGCCTCGGCGGCGGCGAACGCCTCGTCGACGATCACCTTTCCATCGTCCTGCCCGATGGTCCAGCCTGCTGCCTGTCCGTCGACGCGCGCGGCGATGGTGTCGAGCACGGCGCGGTGAGCCTCTGCACTCGGGCGCGACGATACCTCGGCAAGCAGGCGGGGGGTGCTACGCGCGAGCGCGGCGACAAGGGCACGTGTCGGCTCGTCCACCGTTCGTAGATGACAGGGTGCGCGGGCTGCCTGCACATCGCCGTCCAGCGGGAAGGACACGAGCCGTCCCGGTGGAAAGCGGGCATCTCCCCACGCGCAGTCGGGCCACTCCTGCAGGCAGTCCGGCACGCAATCGTAGGCGTCGATCTCGAGTTCCACCGGTCCGTCCCGCGGGGCGACGAGGCGGAACTGCACCCGATGGAAGTCACCGTACGGCGTGGTCACATCGTCGAGGGCGAGGCGCGCGACGTGTCGGCCGTCGACGCTGTTCTGGTTGGCCCACCGCACGTGGACGGCCGCTGCTCGCCAGTCGGGCAGTTCGCCGGACGGTGCGCCCGTCCCGTCCTCCGACCGCGTCGGGCGTTCCATCACGACCTGCCCCCCGCAATACAGCGAGCCTGCCGCCAGAGGGTCGTCCGGCACGCAATCGCCGCTCTGCACACCGAGCGATGCGTCGAGCCACTGCCCCTCGACCCATGCACCGTCGACGTAGAGGTTGCGGTCGCCTTCGCTACCGGCCGCGTCGTTGAGAAACGCGACGCCGACGGCATCGGCCCGCGACAACACCTCTGTCGGTACGGCAAGGGTCACGTCGCGCCAGGGCATGTCCGCCCCTCCGCCGAGAATGCCGTCCCGCTCGGTATCGTGTCCGTGATCCAACACGCGCACGAGGTCGCGCCACACGCGTTCACCGTCAGCGAAGAGTGACACCTGCCAGGCGGCCGATCCCCGATAATGCTCGGCCGCCAGACGGAGCTGGAACGACGCTACGTCCATGCCGTTCGTGCCACCCATGCCGGCCAGGCCAGCCATGCCGGCCATGCCCTCGTCGACATCCATCGCGCCTCCGTCCATCGATGGCGACGCGGCCGAGTCCGCGCTCGGCGGCGCCACGAGGCGGGCCATCATGCGTTCGCGCTCGAGCAGCGCACCGCTGGTCAAGAAGGCATCGCCCTCGCGCCAGCCGGCGACGTCGGGCGGCGCGAACAGATCCATGCCGAGATCGGCCTGCCAGCGCGGAAGGTTCTGCCAACGCGCCTTCGGGTAGTCGAGCGAACGCGCGGTGCCGATCGCGAGGTCCACCGGCGATTTCACGATTGCTCCTCGATGCTCCACGGCCCAGAAGGCATCGCTGGCGAGCGTGTGGCGATACAACACGGCGATGTCGTGTCCGGACGTGCGGAAGCGCTCGGACGCGCCGTCCAGCCAGTCGGGGTCGGGCGGGCCGTCCGCGATGAACGCTTGCCAGAAGCGCGTGGCGAGATGGCGTGCGGCCGACGGTTGCGCGAGCACGAGATCGACGAGCGCGTCGCCGTCGTGCGGACCTCGAACGCCGAACAGCGTCTTGTCGTCCGCATCGTGATCCCAGACCCGGAGGCGAAAGCGCAGTTCCGCCGTCTCGCTGGAGGCGTAACCCGTCAGCGCTCGCGCGGCCTCGCGGACATCGCTCTGCGTGTAGTGACCTTCGCCGAGCGTGAACAGCTCGAGAAACTCGCGCGCCATGTTTTCGTTCGGCGAGGCCACCCTGTTGACGTCGTTGTCGAGGAAGGCGAGCAGCGCGGCATCCCGGATCATCGCCCCGAGCAGCGCCTTCCAGGTACCCGTCGAGAGCCGTCGGAAGGTCGCGTTCTGCCGAGCCATGGCGAGTGAGCCTCGACCGGTCCCGTGATAGTTCGTCGCGAACAGGTCGTGCCAGAACAGTACCAGCCGCTCCGTCTGTGGGGATGGCGTGTCGAGCATCTCCCGGGTCCACCAGAGCCTGAGCTCGCCGAGTTCCCGATCCCGAGCGCGATCGAAGCGCCGCCGCTCCCTCGGGGTGGCATCCACCCGCGCGTGGTAGTGCGGCGGCGGAGCGGACGTCCAGGCCGGCATCGGGGCCGACGGCTCGGTCCGGAGGCCGGCGACGATGTGCTCGACGCCCTCCTCCCGGCTCATGCCCTCGAGCGTCGAGAGGTCGGCCGGGGCCGCACCGATTCCGCTGCGCAGCAGCAGATGCCGACGGTCGGCGGCATCCATCGTGGCGGACGTGGCCGCTGGAGCCGGCGATACCATCCCGCACCACGCCAGCGACAGGGGGCCCACCCACCGCCACCCCCATCGCGCTGCCGACCGCTGTCGCGTATCCGTCATGTGATCTACCTTACGACAGGCCCGCCGCCCGGCGCGTCCGTCTGGATACCCGGACACGTATCAGGAGTGACAGAACGTACGGAATCGCGTGACACCGCCGAACCCGAGGAAAACTGCATGCTTCACCTTCTGCGCCCTTCAGCCCGTCCCGGCACGGCTGCCGATGCCCGCTCCGATCGAGCGCCCCGCCCCTCGCGCTTGCGAGCGTCGCTTTTCGGCACGGCTCTGCTCGCCCTCTCGGGAGCCCCCTTCGCCGCCGACCCTGCGCCGACGCTCGAGCGGACCCCGCAGGAAGTGGTCGAGATCGTCGTCGATGCGCTTCGCACCAACGGCGATGCCACCGGTGACGAGGGCATCGCCACGGTGTTTCGCTTCGCGTCACCGGGAAACAAGGCATCGACCGGGCCGCTGACGCGATTCACCCGAATGATCAAGATGGGCTACCCGGAGATGCTCGCCCACCAGAGCAGTCGCTTCGACGAGATGACGGTGTCGGGCGACAAGGCGCTGCAGGCCGTGTGGCTCATGTCCCCGTCCGGCACGGAGGTCGGCTACGCCTTCCAGCTCGGGCGTCAGCGCGGCGGCGACTACGACGGCATGTGGATGACGGAGTCGGTCCTGCCGCTCGGCAAGGGCGAGCGGAGCGGCACGCGCATCTGAAGGGCGCACTTGCACCTGCAGGAACCACGGTCACCTGAGTGATGCCCGGGGATCTGAACGGCGCGAAAGCGCCGAACCGGGGCGCGTTTCATGGCAGGGCGGCGGGGTTCGCGCTAAGGTCCGGTCACCCGTCGTCCAGGACCGTCCCGATGATCGCACCCGCTCCCCTGATCGTGCTGCTTGCCGCACTGTCGCTCGGCGCCTGCAGCAACCGCGACTCGTTCGACGAATCGCCGGTCGGTGAGACGCCGTCGGCAGATTCTGGCGTCGCGACCGACGATCCGTCGCCGGCCCCTGGAACGACCGCGGATGCCGACGCCGATGCCGCTCCGTTCTTCGACGTCACGGCGCAGACTGACCCGACAGATGACGAACAGACAGATGACGCACGGACGGGTGTCGCACAAGCGGAAGCGGAACGGGCGGAAGCAGAACGGGCGGATGCCGAACAGACGCTGACGGAAGATCCCGTAGCGACCGACGATCTGCCTGACGACGCGAACGACCCCACGCTCGACACGTCGGCCCCCCCTGTACTGTCGGACGGAGACGCCATCCTCGTCCCGGCAATTCCGGGCGACCTGAACGCCGCTCGCGTGCTGGACGGACTGCAGCTCATCCTCGCCCGAACCGTACTCGACCTGAACGATCGGCTGAGCTCGGGCATCGATCTCACCGCACAGCAGGAAGGCTGCCTCGGCACCTACGAGCCGGGGCTCGGCGATCCACTCTTCGGTGTCGACTGCAGCAGCGCGCTCGTGACCGAGCCGGTCAACGTGTTCGTCGAGCGCGGCGTCTTCCACGATACCGACGCCTGTCGCGCCAGCCTCGCCGAGCGCAGCGCGGACGATTGCGTCATCGCGTTCGCCAGCGTGTTTACCAAGACGGTCTTCGAGCAGACGTTTCCGGAGCGACGGCCACGTCCCCTCCCCGGTAGCGGCGTCGTGATCGGCTACGCCGTCGATGGCCCGGTGCTCGAGATCGCCAGCGACGAGCAGGCCTTGCTCGGCGTGTTCGGCTGTCGCATCGATCTCGCGACCGGCTCGACCCTGCCGGGCGGCATCGGCAACTGCAACGCGGCATTCGGGGACGTCGCCATCCGCCTCGACGAGCTGTTGGCAGACGTGCGCTGACCCTCGCCGCGTCCGGCACGCGGTCCGCGCGACCCGACGTGAAATGCGCGTCGGGAGTGATCGAGCGAGCGGCTGTCGACCCCGATCAACCGGTCTAAAGGTCGGCGACCTGCGAACCCTTCCGCGGGTTCCTGACACTCTTCGCGCTCTTCCCGCTCTTCCCGCTCTTCCCGCTCTTCCCGCTCTTCGTGTCCTTCCTGCTCTTCGTGTCCTTCGCGTCCTTCGCGTTCGATGCGTCCAGTTTCTCGAGGAACGCGTCGCCAGCCGCGAGATGTGCCGCGAGCTTGTCGGGCGCCATGCGCTCGACGTTGCGCACCATCATCGACCACCGCGGGTTGCCGCGCAGCGTTTCCGCGTGCAGATGGATCCAGCGCCAGAACAGCCCGTCCCAGACCTCGCACCAGGGACCGCTCTTCCAGTCGCTCATCTTCCGGACGTAGTTCGAGCCCGAGAAGTAGGGTTTGGTCGTGATCGAACCGCCGTCGGCATGCTGGCTCATCGCGTAGACGTTGGGGACCATGACCCAGTCGTAGCTGTCGATGAACATCTCCATGAACCAGACGTAGACGTCGTCCGGATCGATCTCGCACAGGAACATGAAACCGCCGAGCACCATCAACCGCTCGATGTGATGGCAGTAGCCGGTCTCGAGCACGCGCGCGATCACGTCGTCCACGGGGTCGATACCCGTCTCGCCCGTCCAGAAGGCCAGCGGCAGTCGCCGCGTGTGCTGCCAGTGGTTCGTGGTGCGCATCGGCACCGACAGGTCGTCGTAGGTCGCCCGCATGAACTCGCGCCAGCCGATCACCTGCCGGACGAAACCCTCGAGGCTGGCAATCGGGATTCCGTGCTCGGCGGCATGCGCCAGCGCGCGCTCGATCACCTCGCCAGGTTCCAGCAAGCCGACGTTGAGCATCGGCGTCAGCACGCCGTGGTAGATCCAGTTCTCGCCCCGGGCGATCGCATCCTCGTAAGGTCCGAACTTCTCGAAACGCTCGGCGAGGAAGGCATCGAGCCAGCGCGAGGCCGTCGCGTGCGTTACCGGGTAGTGCCAGTTCTCGAGCGAGCCCGGGTTGTCCGGAAAGTCACGTTCGACGCTCTCCACGGCCGCGCGCACGGCTGCCGTCCGCGACACCGTCGGCAAGGCCGGGATAAGCTCGCGCTCGCCCTTCGGCAGCTTCTTCCGGTTTTCCTCGTCGAAACTCCAGCGACCGCCCTCGGGTTCCTCGCCGTCCATCATCACATCGAGGCGCGTGCGCTGCCAGCGGTAGAAGTCGGCCATGTGCCAACGCCTTCGCCCGGCACGCCAGTCGCGATTGTCGAGGGGGTCGTTGACGAACATCGGCGAAGGTAGCTCGACAAGCGTCAGTCCGTGATCGCCGGCCGCGCGACGCAGTCGCCTCCCGAGCAGGAAGTCGTGCAGGTCGGCGACCACGATCCGCGTGACCCCCTCCGCCGCCATCACCTTGCAGACGGCGTCCAGCACGCACCGTCCATCCGCCGGGTACGCGATCGACTCGACCGTCAGGCCGCGCCTTTCCAGGCGCTGACGGTAGGCCGACATCGTCGCTCGGTGAAAGGCGAGCTTCTGCTTGTGGAATCGCACCGGATGGTCGGCGTCACCGAAGAACAGGGGGTCCTCGACAAACAGCACCCGTGCCGGCTCTTCCCGCAGAACGGGGGATGTCGCGAAGAGCTGATGCGGAAAGACGAGCGCCAGGGTGGTCCGGTCGATCACGGTCTGTCTCCTTGTCCCTTCGACGGGGCGGCGATCGCAGAGCGTAGCGTCGTCGGGCCGACGGCCGAGCGCCCGGGAAAAGAACACACGGGCGCGACGACACGGGTGTGACCACACGGTCGCCTGACTCTGACACCCTGAGGCGACGGGACGACGAGACAGACACATGGACGACCGGGGCAAGCCTGTGTACAGCAGTGGCAGCGACCGGGCGGCACTCGCCGAGACCAAGAATTGCCCGGTCTGCGGCCTGCCGTTCTCGAACCGCCGGAAGTGGGCGGTGCGAGGCCTCTGGCCGAGCGTCGTCTACTGCTCGGAGCGCTGTCGACGCGGCGGCCGTGGCGCGGCGAAGCGTCAATCGTGACGGCAGGCTATCGGAGCAATTGGGCGACGCCTGTCAGCGCCGGGTAGGGCGCGCGGATCACGAAGGTCGGTACCCGGGCGAGGTAGTCCTGCATCCGCCCCTTCGCCTCGAACGCGGCACGAAAGCCCGAGGTCTCGAAGAACGTGCCGAGACGGGGGACGATGCCGCCCCCGATGTACACACCGCCCTCCGCGCCGAGCGTCAGCGCCAGATTGCCCGCGCAGGAGCCGAGCAGGCGGCAGAAGATCTCGAGCGTCTCTCGGCAGTGGTGGTCCTCGCCGCTCGTGCCGAGGCGGGTGATGTCGGCGGGCGACAGCTCTCCGGCTGACAGGCCGTCGATCTCCCGCAGCGCCTCGACCGTGTTGACCAGTCCGGGTCCCGACAGGAACCGCTCCGCCGACACGTGACGGAAGCGCGTCGCCAGTCGGTCGCGCACCGCGCGCTCGCGATCGGTGGTCACGCCGACCGTCACGTGCCCGCCCTCCCCCTGCAGCGCCTTCCAGCCATCTCGGCAAGGCACCAGCCCGGACACGCCCAACCCGGTGCCGGGGCCGATGACGGCGATGGTGCGCGCCGGCACGACGTCGCCGCCGCCCACTACCGCAAGTTCGGTGGAGGGCAGATGCGGCAGCGAGAGCGCGAGTGCCGTGAAGTCGTTCACCACGTGCAGGACCTCGAGCCCGAGTTCGACGCGCGTCTCCTCGATCGACAGGGCCCAATGGTTGTTGGTGAGCTTGATCCGGTCGCCGGTCACCGGGTTGGCCACGGCGAAGGCGGCTGCACCGAGCGGTCCGATCTCGTGGTCCGCCGCGTAGGTGCGCACCGCCTGCGCCAGGCTCGGGAAGTCGTCGACCGGTAGCGTCGCCGGACGGACGGGCGTGTCGTCGTCATCGAGCACGGCGAAGCGCGCATTGGTGCCGCCGATGTCACCGACGAGTCGAGCGGCGGCGGGCGCGGAGCCGGAATGAGGGTCGATCATCGGAGAGTGCGAGATGCGTCGAGTGGATATCGAGCCCGATCGGGGCACGGTCGAGCGGCGGCCGGACAGCCTGTGGCCGTACACGGGAGCCGCCGATGTCCGTTATACTCCGCGCGGTTCGCCACTGCCCGAAAGCAGTCGTCGTCCCTCGCGGAGAGGTGGCAGAGTGGTCGAATGCGCCGGATTCGAAATCCGGTATACGGTTCCGCCGTATCGAGGGTTCGAATCCCTCCCTCTCCGCCACTTCCGACCTGCCGGCGTGGCTTGGTTCGAGACGCATGCATTCGCCGACGCAGCCGACCGCCTGCTTGCCTGGTCCCCTCGTCCACCGCCTGTTCGGAAACCCTCAGGTCGTGCTCCGGCGATGGCCTGTCCGCCGCCGGTACACGGCTCGCGCATCCACGATGGGGCGGAGCACCCTGCGTGCGTGCGCCGAAGACCGAGCAGCGATCGCGCCGGTTCAGTCGAGTGCGGAACGGAATGAACCGGACGGGTGGAACAACGATGCCGCGATGGCGGAGAGAGAGGGATTCGAACCCTCGATACGCGATAAAACGTATACTCCCTTAGCAGGGGAGCGCCTTCAGCCACTCGGCCACCTCTCCCGCGAAACGCACGACTACGATGCTCGCGGTTCACGCCCCGAGAAACATTCCCGACGGCCGTGATCCTGATCGCCCGGTTTGCTGACTCGTCGGTCGTCGGATTCACTGCATCCGGACGTCTCGCGAGAAACCGACGGCGCCTGACCGTGATACTGACTGAAACGGGCAGGAAACAAATGGCGCGCCCGGAAGGATTCGAACCTCCGACCGCCTGGTTCGTAGCCAGGTACTCTATCCAACTGAGCTACGGGCGCACTGTTTGAGCCGAGAATTATGGTGCCTGGCAGGCGGGTCGTCAACCATCGGGGACGCGATTCCGAAGGAATTCTTCCGGGGATGACGCCCCGTTCGGTTCAGGCCGGCTCCAGGCTCGCAGACCGTGCGACCCGCTGGGGCGACGGCGCGGTTTCCCGTTCGTCCGGACTCGGCGGCGCGACCATCGCGACCACGTCCCCGGCCTGCTCCCGCTGAATGCGCTCGTAGATCTCCTCGCGATGCACCGCGACATCCTTCGGCGCGTCGACGCCCAGACGGACTTGATTCCCCTTCACGCCGAGTACGGTCACCGTGACCTCGTCGCCGATCATGAGCGTCTCACCCATCTTTCGCGTCAGTATCAACATGTCGCTTGATCTCCCGCTGGTTGCGCGCCGCCGACCGTGATCCGAGAGCGGAACCGGCCCCGTCGAACGATCCGCCAATGCGGTTCGAGTCGCCGACGAAAAGTATGGCAGCTACCAGCGTCGATCGAGGCTCGGCAAGCTCGCTGTCCGTCCATGTTTACAGTGCGTCACACAGTGACGCCGGTCTGACGCCAGATTTCCGTCCGGGGCTCAACCTTCCTGACGAGCCTCGCCGTCGAGTTCGAACTCCTCGTGCAGGGCCCGAACGCCGAGTTCCAGGAATTTCTCGTCGATCGCGACGGATATCTTGATCTCGCTGGTCGTGATGAGCCGGAGGTTCACGCCGTTGTCGGACAGGGCACGGAACATTCGGCTGGCAATGCCCGCGTGCGAACGCATGCCGACCCCGACGATCGAGAGCTTGACGATCCGGTCGTCGCCGGCTATCGAGTGCGCACCCAAGGTCTCGCGCCGCGACTCGAGGAATTCCAGCACCCGGTGATACTCGTCCCGGTGAACGGTGAAGGTGAAGTCGGTGGTGTCGTCGGCGCCGATATTCTGGATGATCATGTCGACCTCGATGTTCAGCTCCGAGATCGGTCCGAGAATCGCGAAGGCCGTGCCCGGACGATCGGCCACCCCGGTGACCGTGATCTGCGCCTCGTCGCGGTTGAAGGCGATGCCCGAAACCAGTGCCTGCTCCATCGTGTCGTCCTCGTCGTCGTAGGTGATCAGGGTGCCGGGCCCGGGCGTGAAGCTCGAGAGCACCCGAAGCGGCACGTTGTACTTGCCCGCGAACTCGACGGCGCGGATCTGCAGCACCTTGGAACCCAGGCTAGCCATCTCGAGCATCTCCTCGAAGGTGATGCGTTCGAGGCGCCGCGCACGAGGCTCGACGCGCGGATCGGTGGTGTACACCCCGTCGACGTCCGTGAATATCTGGCACTCGTCGGCCTTCAGCGCCGCGGCGAGCGCGACCGCCGACGTGTCCGACCCCCCTCGCCCCAGCGTGGTGATGTCACCGGTCTCGTCCGTGCCCTGGAACCCCGCGACCACCGGGATCACGCCGGCCTCGATGTCGGCACGCAGCCGCGTCGTGTCGATGTCGAGAATGCGGGCCTTGCTGTGGCTGGCGTCGGTCAGGATGCGAACCTGCGGGCCGGTGTAGCTGCGCGCCTCGATGCCCAGCTCCTTCAGCGCCATCGACAGCAGCGCGATCGTGACCTGTTCACCGGTCGAGAGCAGCACGTCGAGTTCGCGCACGTCCACGACGGCCGGCTGCATCTCGCGCGCGAGCGCGACCAGACGATTCGTCTCGCCCGACATCGCCGAGACCACGACCACGGGACGCTCACCCGCCTCGACCGCCGTCTTCAACGACGTCGCGACGGCGCGAATGCGCTCGGCCGTGCCGACCGAGGTGCCCCCGTACTTCTTGACGATCAGAGACATCAGTCGGTCCTACCCCCTCGTTCCGTCGGCGGCCGCGCCGCCGAGTCGCTCGACAAGCCAGCGCCGAGCGTCGTCGAAGGCGGCCACCGACGCATCGAGCGATGGCGCCCCGCCCTGCGCGAGATCCGCCCGACCGCCGCCACGGCCGCCGAGCGCCATCGCCACCACACCGAGCAGGTCGCCGGCGGTGACCCGGTCGTGCAGCGCCGAGTCCACCGCTGCCACGAGCGCGACCTTGCCGCCCTTCTCACCGGCAAGGACCAGCGCCCCGCCCGGCAACTCCTGACGGAGACGGTCGACCAGCGACCGCAAGGCCTTCGCATCGGTGTTCGCGACCACCTCGAGCAAGACCGGCACACCCCCGATCGTGGTCGCGCCGGTCGCGAGGTCGCGCCCGGCGCTGGTCGAGAGCCGCGCCTGTGCCTGCTCGAGTTCGCGGGCGAGGTCGCGGTTCCTGTCCTGCAACTGGCGAACGCGTGCGAGGAGATCGGCTCGCGGCGCCTTCAGCAGCTCGGCGATCTCGCCCAGTTCCCGGTCCCCGTCCTGCGCACGGGCCAGCGCACCCGCACCGCCGACCGCCTCGATCCGGCGAACGCCGGCGGCCACGCCGCTCTCGAGCGTGACGCGCACGCTGCCGAGTTCGCCGGTCGCGCCCACATGCGTCCCCCCGCAGAGCTCGACCGATTGCTCGCCAAGCTTGACCACCCGCACGCGGTCACCGTACTTCTCCCCGAACAGCGCGATCGCGCCCATCGACATCGCCGTGTCCATGTCGGTCTCGACGGTCTCGCAGACATGGTTGGCCCGTATCTCCCGATCGATCCAGCGCTCCACCGCCGCCAGCTCCTCGCTCGACACCGGTCCCTCATGGCTGAAGTCGAAGCGCAACGCACGCTCGTTGAACAGCGAACCGCGCTGCTCGACGTGCGTTCCGAGCACGTTCCGAAGCGCACCGTGCAACAGGTGCGTCGCCGAATGATGCTGCCGGATGCGGTCACGCCGGACGGTGTCCACCGCGCTCTCGACAATGTCGCCGACAGCCAGGCTGCCGCGCTCGAGGCGGCCGACATGCAACCAGGCCCGACGCGACTTCCTCGTGTCGCGAACCGCGAAGGTGCAACCGTCGCCCACGAGCGTGCCGGTGTCGCCGACCTGCCCGCCGGACTCCGCGTAGAACGGCGTCCGGTCGAGCACGACCAGCGCAGCCTGTCCGGCCTCGACCCGTTCGACCGGAGACTCGTCGACATAGAGCTCGAGCACGCGGCCCTTCCCCGTCTGGTCGGTGTAGCCGGTAAACGTCGTCTCGGCATCGCTCTTCACACCCCCACCGGCCGCGCCGAAGCTGCTCGCGGCACGCGCGCGCTCACGCTGCGCGTTCATGTGCCTTTCGAAGCCGCTCATGTCCACGGTCAGAGCGCGCTCACGCGCGATGTCCGCCGTCAGATCGGCCGGAAACCCGTAGGTGTCGTACAGGCGGAAGACCAGTTCGCCCGGCAGCTCCTTGCCTGCCAGCTTGTCCACTTCCTCGTCGAGAATGCGCAGCCCGGCCGAGAGCGTCGCGGCGAACCGCTCCTCCTCGAGCTTCAGTTGCTCCTCGACCTTCGGCGCCCCGTCGCGCAGCTCCGGGAAGGCGTCTCCCATTTCCCGGACGAGCGGCCCGACGAGGCGATGGAAGAACGCGCCATCGGCGCCGAGCTTGTTGCCGTGACGCGCCGCGCGACGAATGATCCGTCGCAGCACGTAGCCTCTCCCCTCGTTGCCCGGCGTCACGCCGTCCACGATCAGAAAGGCGCAGGAGCGGATGTGATCGGCGACGACCCGGAGCGAAGGCGAGGCACGATCGGTCGCGCCCGTTACCTCGACGACGTCCTCGAGGAGGCGCGCGAACAGGTCGATCTCGTAGTTGGAATGCACGTGCTGCAGCACGGCGGCGATGCGCTCGAGCCCCATGCCGGTGTCCACGCAGGGTTCGGGCAGCGGCTCGAGCGTGCCGTCCGCCGAGCGCTCGTACTGCATGAAGACGAGATTCCAGATCTCGATGTAGCGATCGCCGTCCTCGTCCGGCGACCCGGGGGGTCCGCCCGCGACGTCCGGACCGTGGTCGTAGAAGATTTCCGAGCATGGCCCGCAGGGGCCGGTGTCACCCATCATCCAGAAGTTGTCCTTCGCGCCGATGCGGATGACACGCTCGGCCGGCACGCCGATCTCCTCGATCCAGATACGCTCCGCTTCGTCATCCTCCTCGAATACCGTCACCCAGAGCTTGTCCGCCGGCAGCGAGAGCTCGTCGGTGAGGAAGGTCCAGGCGAAGCCGATCGCCTCACGCTTGAAGTAGTCGCCGAAACTGAAGTTGCCGAGCATCTCGAAGAACGTGTGATGCCGGGCGGTGTAGCCGACGTTGTCGAGATCATTGTGCTTGCCGCCGGCTCGCACGCACCGCTGCGAGCTGGTCGCCCGCCGGTAGTCGCGCGTCTCCTCACCGGTGAAGAGATCCTTGAACGGCACCATGCCCGCGTTCGTGAAGAGCAGGGTCTTGTCGTTGCCCGGCACGAGCGAGCTCGACGGTACGCGCGTGTGGTCGCGTTCGGCGAAGTAGGCGAGAAAGCGCTCGCGGATCTCGGAGGTGGTGATCATGGGTGGGGGCAAGACGGAGGCGAACCGCCGATTGTAGCGGCTGATTACCGCGCTGAACGTCGCCCGGGCCCTGCGTCCTACCCTATCTCGCGCTCGATCCGTTTCCGTGCCCTGTCGAGCGCTCGAAGCGAATCGCCCGACCCGAACCCCCGGCTCTGCAGGAAGCGCGCGATGCGCGCCTCCGCCTTCGGCTCGTCGTCGGCGATCGCGTTCCGCGCGAAACGATGCTCGAGCGTCGACTGCGCCCGCTCGACCCAGTCCGCCTCGAGGGCCTCGACGGCGTCGCCCGCCAGATCGGACGCGATGCCACGCTCCCGCAGCTTCGCGCGGATGGCCATCGGTCCGCGCCCGCGCTCGAGCAACTGCTCGGCGTACGACCGCGCATACCGATCGTCATCGACATGGTTGGCCTCGCGACACGCGGCGAGTGCGGACGCTATCGCGGCCTCGTCCATGTCGCGTCGGACGAGCTTGCGCCGAAGCTCGGTGCTGGAGTGATCTCGCGCGCCGAGCAGCTTGATGCACTGGGCGTAGGCCCGACGGGCCAGCTCCTCGGCCGTCGGTTCCTCGTCTCGATCGCTCATACCGGCTCCGCGAAGGGCGCTCCACCCTCGGCCATCCTGGCCCGCCGCGGCAGGCACGCCCGACATCAGGCCTCGGCGACCTCGGCCTCGGCCGCGTCGTCCTCGGTGACGTCCGACTTCTTCACCTTCGCCAGCAGCTTGTCGCGCAAGGTCCGATCGATCTCGTCGGCGATGTCCGAGTGTTCCTTGAGCCACTGGCGGACGTTCTCCTTGCCCTGGCCGATGCGGTCACCCTGATAGCTGTACCAGGCGCCGGCCTTGTCGATCAGATCGTGCTCGACGCCGAGATCGATCAGTTCGCCCTCTCGCGAGCTGCCCTCGCCGTAGAGAATCTCGAACTCGGTCTGGCGGAAGGGCGGCGCCATCTTGTTCTTGATGACCTTGACCCGCGTCTCGTTACCGACGATCTCGTCGCCGCGCTTGATCGCACCGATGCGACGGATGTCGAGCCGCACCGAGGAGTAGAACTTCAGCGCGTTGCCGCCGGTCGTGGTCTCCGGGCTGCCGAACATGACTCCGATCTTCATGCGGATCTGGTTGATGAACACCACCAACGTGTTGGTGCGCTTGATGTTGCCGGTGAGCTTCCTGAGTGCCTGCGACATGAGGCGTGCCTGCAGGCCGACGTGGGAATCGCCCATGTCGCCCTCGATCTCGGCCTTCGGCGTCAGGGCGGCGACCGAGTCGACGACGATCACGTCGACCGCACTCGAGCGGACGAGCATGTCGACGATCTCGAGGGCCTGGTCGCCGGTGTCCGGCTGGGAGATCAGCAGATTGTCGATGTCGACGCCGAGCTTGGCCGCGTAGATGGGGTCGAGCGCGTGCTCGGCATCGACGAAGGCTGCCGTGCCACCGGACTTCTGGCACTCGGCGATGACCTGCAGCATCATCGTGGTCTTTCCCGAGGACTCGGGGCCGTAGATCTCGCACACGCGCCCCTTGGGAAGACCGCCGATGCCGAGCGCGATGTCGAGCCCGAGGCAGCCGGTGGAGATCGTCTCGATGTCCGGAACCACGTTGCCGTCGCCCATGCGCATGATCGCGCCCTTGCCGAACTGCTTCTCTATTTGCCCGAGGGCGGCCGAGAGCGCTTTCTTGCGATTGTCGTCCACGTGATTCTCCTGACGTTCCGTAGGTGGCCGCGACCCTGCTTTCGAGTCCTGTTTCCGGGCCCCGTTTCCAGTGCCTCGAGCCGTGTACGGAGTGTCTCACACGCGCGCACCGAATCGTCGACCCGCGCGTAAAAAGACTGTAAGAAGAGCCAGCGGTCGAAATGCCTGGCCGCGCCCGGAGGGTCAGTCCTCGCCGAGCGTCGCCATGCACTCGTCGAAGGTGCCCGGCTCGAGCGACTCGCGCTCTTCGCACAGGGCCTCGAGCTCTGCCTCTGCGGCCTCTCGTTCGGCCTCCTTCGCCTCGAGCGCCGCCTTCACCTCGCGCGCCTTCTCCGCCGTGATGTCGCGGTTCTCCCGGACGATCTCGAGGGCCGCCTTCTGCTCGGCGATGAACGTCTCCAGCTCCTCGACCGTCATCTCGCGCGGGTCGGTCGGGCTGGACTGGGACCACGCCGGATGGGAAAGAACGAGCGTGCCCACGCCGAGCAGCAGCCCCGCGGCGGTCCGCCGGGACAGGCGTCGCAGGCTGGCGGCCGAGCCGATACGAGCGCATGCGGGACGGGCAGCCGCGCGCCGGGACGCGACCGCTTCGAATGGCGCGAGCGCGCCGGCAGGATCAACGTTCAAGAGGGACTCGGGCGCGATTCCGGAAGACGCGCGATCGTACCACGCAGGGCCTCGCGGACCGCCGCGGCGCGGACCTCGTCGCGTTCGCCGGGAAAGTGGAGCAGCGCACTCTCCAGTCGACCGTCAGCCAGCGCCCAAGCGATCCAGACCGTCCCGACCGGCTTGGCCACGCTTCCCCCGCCGGGACCGGCGACACCGCTGACCGATACCGCGACATCCGCCTCCGCACGGGCGCGGGCGCCGCTCGCCATCGCGCGGACGACGGCGTCGCTGACCGCGCCGTCGCGTGCGATCGTCTCCTCGGGCACCCCGAGCATCGCCTGCTTGGCGGCGTTCGAGTACGTCACGAACCCCGCGCCGAACCAGGTCGAGCTGCCGGGCACGCCCGTCACCGCGGCCGCGACAAGCCCACCGGTACACGATTCCGCGGCGGTGAACCACAGCCCCGCATCGGCGAGTCGACGGCCGAGCTGCGTGGCGAGTTCGGCGCTGGCGGCATCGGGGGCGGGCCCGGGAACGACATCGGGCGAACCCGACGGATCGCCGACCGGCGCGACGACCGACGCCGGGCCGGGCGCCACGAAGGGCCCTGCAACCGGCCCTGCAACGAGCGCTGTCACAGGCCCTTCATCGGGCGCTGTCGAGGGTCCGGCTCCGCGTCCGGAGCGCTCGGCCGATCGCTCCTGCCCCGCCTCGATCATCGTGTGCGCCTCCACGCCCCGCTACACTCGGCGCCCATGACGAACGCCACCCCTACTCCGATGATGCAGCAGTATCTGAGCATCAAGGCCCGGCACCCGGAGTCGCTACTGCTCTACCGGATGGGGGACTTCTACGAGCTGTTCCACGATGACGCCCGGCGGGCGTCCGAGCTGCTCGACATCACGCTGACGGCACGCGGCAAGACCGGCGACAACCCCATCCCGATGGCCGGGATACCGTACCACTCGCTCGATACCCACCTTGCCCGCCTGGTCAAGCGCGGCGTGCCGGTCGCGATCTGCGAGCAGACCGGCGAGGTCGACGGCAAGGGCCCCGTGAAGCGGGAGGTCGTGCGCGTGGTCACGCCCGGCACCCTGACGGAGGAAAACCTGCTGGGCGCCCTCGACGTCGCCCGTCTGGTCGCGGTCGCCGAGCGAGCGGGGGCGACGGCCGTCGGGGCGGCGCGCTACGGCATCGCCGCGCTCGACGTCGCAGCCGGCGAGTTCGCGGTCTCGGAAGTCGGTTCCCTGGAGGGACTCGAGGCCGAGATCGCGCGCCTCGCTCCCGCCGAACTCCTGCTCTCGGAAGGCAGTCCCCTCGCCCCGCGCTTTCCCGGGTACGCCAGGCGCGAGCGATCGCCCTGGCTGTTCGACGCCGACGCGGCACGCAGCGCGCTGCTCGAACACTTCGGCACCCGCAACCTCGAAGCCTTCGGGTGCGAGGAAATGCCGCTTGCCGTCGCCGCCGCCGCGGTCGCGCTCGGCTATGCCCGCGAGAACCAGGTCAGTCCGATGAGTCAGGTGACCGCCCTGCGCGTCGAGCGCGCCGACGAGACGATCCTGCTCGATCCGGGGACGCGGCGTCACCTCGAGATCGTCGACAGCCCGGGCGGCCTTCGCGCGCACTCGCTGCTCGGCGTCGTGGATCGCACGAGCTGCCCGATGGGTGCCCGGCGACTCCGCGCCTGGCTGCAGCGTCCGGTGCGTGATCGGGCGCTCATCCGGACACGACAGGATCGCGTGGCGGCGCTCCTCGACCGCGACCTCGCCGACACCCTGCGCCCGCTGCTCGGCCGCGTGCACGACGTGGAGCGCATCGTCACCCGTGTGCAGCTCGGTTCGGTGCAGCCGCGAGAACTCGAACGACTGCGACTCAGCCTGCAGACGCTCCCCGAGATCGCGGCGGCGATAGAGGCCGCATTCCCGCGCGCCGGAAACGCCGCGCAGGAACGCGGCGCCGACTCGCTCGCCGTCTTCGTCGAGGCCCTCGCGACACCGGCTCCGGCCATCGCCCTGCTGGCGGACGCCATCCTCGAGAACCCGCCTACCGTGCTGCGCGACGGCGGCGTGTTCGCCGACGGTCACGACGCCGAGCTCGACGAGCTTCGCGCGCTGTCGGGCGACGCGAGCGAGTTCCTCGCGCGGTTGGAGACACAGGAGCGCGAGGCGAGCGGCATCGCCTCGTTGAAGGTCGGCTACAACCGGGTGCACGGCTTCTACATGGAGACCTCGCGCCGCGAGGAGGCACCGGCCCACTGGATCCGGCGCCAGACGTTGAAGAGCACGGAGCGCTACGTGACGCCCGAACTCAAGGCGCACGAGGACGCGGTGCTCGGCGCTCGCGAGAAGGCACTGGCGCGCGAACGCCGTCTGTGGCGCCTCTTGCTCGAATCCCTCGCCCCACTGCTGCCCCGCCTCCGGGAGCTCGCCGATACGGTCGCGGAGCTGGACGTGATGAACGGCTTCGCGCGCCGCGCCGCCGACGGTCGCTGGTGCCGGCCGGAACTGGTCGACGAGCCCGGCATCGCGATCGACGGCGGTCGCCATCCGGTCATCGAATCACTGCTCGACGAGCCCTTCGTCGCCAACCCCCTGCACCTCGACGACACCCGAAGGATGCTGCTGGTGACCGGCCCGAACATGGGCGGCAAGTCGACGTTCATGCGCCAGTGTGCGCTGATCGCGCTTCTGGCCCACACGGGGTGCCACGTGCCGGCGGATGCGGCGCGCATCGGGCCGGTCGATCGCATCTTCACGCGCATCGGCGCGGCCGACGATCTTGCCCGAGGGCAGTCGACCTTCATGGTGGAGATGACCGAGTCGGCGCACATCCTCAGGAACGCCACCGACGAGAGTCTCGTGCTGATGGACGAAGTCGGGCGCGGCACCAGTACCTGGGACGGGCTGGCGCTCGCCTGGGCCTGCGCCGAGCATCTCGCGACCGTCAACCGCGCCCTGTGCCTGTTCGCGACGCACTACTTCGAACTGACGGCAATGGCGGATCAGCAGGAGAGCGTCGCCAACGTGCACCTGGATGCCGTCGAGCACGGCGGGCGCATCGTCTTCATGCACGCGATCAAGGAAGGCGCGACCGACCGGAGCTACGGACTGCAGGTCGCCGAACTCGCCGGGCTGCCGCCGAGCGCGCTCGCGAGTGCACGAGCCCGACTGGCAGCGCTCGAGGAAGGGGACCTTGCCGGTGTGGATGCGACGACGACGGGCGACGCCGGTTCGAGCGCACATGAGCGGCAAGGGGCTCGGACGGGAGACGGAAGGGAGCGTGTCGACGCGGCACCGACGCGCACCGATCCTGCCTTATCGAACCGAGACACCGCGGCGCCGGCAGGCACCCCGCAGCTCGACCTGTTCTCGGCGCCCGACGCGCTCTCACGGTACCTCGGGGAGCTGGACCTCGACGGCCTGACGCCACGCGAGGCGCTGGACCACCTCTATCGTCTCGCGGACCTGTCGAACGGGGCGAGGTAAGCGTTGCCGATGTGGCGACGGGCAGATGACCGACGGTTCCGGCACCGTGCTATTTTGAGGTCATGACTCATTTCACCACGGCGGGGATCATCGTCAAGGTCGGCGACGACAGCGTGGCCGCTACCCTGGCCGACGCCATTCATCGCCTGGAGACCAAAGGTGTCGCGTTCGTGCTCGACGACAGCACCCGCGACCTCGCAGGCGACACGGCGACCGTCTCGCGCGAGGAACTCGGCAGGCGTTGCGATCTGGCCGTCGTGATCGGCGGCGACGGCACCTTGCTGAACGCGGCTCGCTCGCTGGTCGATTTCGGCGTGCCGATCGTCGGCGTGAACCGGGGCCGACTCGGCTTTCTGGTCGACGTCGCGCCGGACAATCGTCTGGAGCAGCTCGCCGACATCCTCGAGGGGCGCTTCCTCGAGGAAGGGCGCCTCATGCTCGAGACGCGCATCCTTCGCGACGGTGACTGCATCGCGACGTCCTACGCCTTCAACGACACCATCATCCGCGTCCGGGACCTGCTGCAGCTGATGGACTTCGACGTCATCATCGATGATGTCCTGGTCACCCATCAGCGGGCCGATGGACTCATCGTGGCGACGCCTTCCGGCTCGACCGCGTACTCCCTGTCGAACGGTGGCCCGATCGTCGGCCCGCACATCGAGGCGGTCGTGCTGCAGCCCATCTGCGCGCACACGCTCACCAGCCGCCCGCTCATGGTCGACGCGAAGTCCGTCATCCGCGTGCATCTCTGGGACGATGACGTGATGGAGGCTCAGGTCGTCTGCGACGGTCAGGTCTACATGGACGCCGCGCTCGGCGACATGATCGAGATACGGTGCAAGGAGCGCCGGGTCCGTCTGATCCATCCCGAGACCTACGACTACCACCGCATCCTCCGCGAGAAACTCAGCTGGGGCTGACCGGGAAGACGGACGATCCCATGCTCACTCACCTGCACATCCGACATTTCGCGATCATCGACGACAGCGAGCTGGAGCTCGGTGACGGCATGACCGCGCTCACCGGCGAGACCGGTGCCGGCAAGTCGATCCTGCTCGGTGCACTCGGCCAGGTGCTCGGCGAGCGCGCCAGCGGCAGCGACGTGCAGCAGGGCCAGTCCCGAGCCGAGATCAGCGCCAGCTTCCGCGTCGACGGGCTGCCTGACGTGCAGCGATGGCTCGCCGAGCGCGAACTCGACGGCGATGCCGACGAGGACTGCGTGCTGCGTCGCACCCTGAGCGCCGCCGGCAAGTCGCGCTCGACGGTCAACGGCACGCCCGTGACGTTGAAGATGCTCGGTGAACTCGGCGAGCGGCTGGTCGGTATCCACGGACAGCACGCGCATCAGACGCTGGGACGCGCGAGCGAACAGCGGCGCCTGCTCGACGCCTGGGGCGAGGCCCGGGGCAGCGCGTCCGGCGTCGGGAAATCGAAGAAGACGGCGGCCGCACCGGCCGCATCGCCGCGGACCGCGCCCGATGGCCTGCTTGCCCGCGTGCGTGATGCGCATGCGGCCTGGCACGAGCTGGAGACGCGGTTGGAGCAAGCGCGTGACGATTCGCGCGGGCGCGAGCAACGGGTCGATCTCCTGCGCTTTCAGCTGCAGGAGTTCGACGAGATCGATATCGGCGCCACCCCCCTCGCCGACATCGAATCCGAGCACCGCTGGCTTGCCAACGTCGAGCGTTTGCGCGCGCTCGGCAACGACGCCCTCGACGCGTTGGAGGCCGATGCCGACGACGCACTGAATCGCGCGCTGAAACCGCTCCGCGAACTCGCCGGGATCGACGAGCGGCTGCAGGAGTCGCTCGATCTGGTCGAGTCGGCGAGCATCCAGTCCGCCGAGGCCGCCAGTGTCCTGCGCGGCGAGGTCAGCGCGCTCGAGCACGACGACGCTCGCCTGAGCTGGCTCGACACGAAGCTCGGCGTGTTGCACGCGCTGGCGAAGAAGCATCGGGTCGACCCGGGCGAACTGGACGGCGTCGAGCAGGGGCTTCGCGACGAGCTCGACACGCTCACGGGACCGGGCAGCTCGCCCGACGCGCTCGAAGCCGAGCGCGATGCGCGACTCGCCGACTATCTCGCCGCGGCGAAGGCGCTCGGCAAGCGTCGGAGCCGGGATGCGAAGGCACTCGGCAAGCTCGTCACCGACGCGATGCAGACGCTCGCGATGGAAGGCGGGCGGTTCGTCGTCCAAGTCGAGACGGATCCCGAGACCCGCTCGCCGCTCGGCATGGAGACGATCACCTTCCTGGTCGGTCCGAATCCCGGCGTCGCGCCGGCGCCTCTTGCCCGAGTGGCCTCGGGTGGCGAACTTTCGCGCATCGGGCTCGCGTTGCAACTCGCCACGAGCGACTCGCGCTCGATACCCACGCTGATCTTCGACGAGGTGGACGCCGGCATCGGCGGCGCGGTCGCCGAGACCGTCGGACAACTCCTGCGGCAGGTTGGCGAACGCGCGCAGGTGCTCTGCGTGACCCACCTGCCGCAGGTGGCGGCCCAGGCGCACCGTCACCTGCGGGTAACCAAGTCCGTGACCGACGGCATGACCCGCACCGGCGTCGAGTCCCTCGGCGGCAAGGCGACGCGGGACGAGATCGCGCGAATGCTCGGCGGTTCGAAGATCACCACACGAAGCCGACAGCACGCGCAGGAAATGCTGGACGCCGCCGGGTAGAATGCAGGCCTCCCAGGAGGTGCCCTTTCCGTGCGAACGTTTTCCGCCCTGCTCCTCGCGCTGCCGCTGGCCCTTGCCGGCTGTGGTGGCGACCCGTTCTGGCTGCCGCGCGCCCACCGCATCGGCATCCAGCAAGGCAATCTCGTCGACAACGACGATCTTGCCCGAGTGGTTCCCGGCATGCGACGCGAGGCCGTGCGCGGACTGATCGGTTCGCCGGTCACCGAGACGCCCTTTCACGCCGATCGATGGGACTACCTGTACACCCGCGGTCCGGCCGGCTCGGCCATCGAGGCGCGCCGTGTCTCGATCTTCTTCGAGGACGACATCGTCACCCGGCTCGACAGCAACCGCGGCGAGGTCAGCGGCCGACGTCCCCTCGACACGCCGTGGTGGGAATTCGCGAGCGGGCGTGAGGCGGAACCGCCGTCCGAGACCCGTCGGGGAGACAGCGGCATCGACGACGACACGCTCGAGGACGGGCGCCTGGACGACTCGCAGATCATCGACGACGGTCTGGACCGCAACCCGAACGATGGCCTCGGCGGCCCGGCTCGCGTGCCGGTGCCCGATTCGGACTGACGGGCCGGGCGGACGGGCCGACCGGACGGGCCGGGCGGACGGGCCGGGCGGACGGGCCGGGCGGACGGGCCGGGCGTACGGGCCGAGCTGACGGCGCCGGGCTAGCCGCCACGCCGCTGGTCGGCGGTCGCGGCCGCCTCGGCCGCATGCCGCCGCCGACGTTCGCGCGGATCCTGTTGCAGCGGCCGATAGAGCTCCACCCGATCGCCGGCGACGAGCGCGCGTTCATCGGGCACGCGTTCACCGAAGATGCCGAGTGGCACGATCGCCGGGTCGATGTCGGTGGCGACTCCCGGGTCCAGTCCGTGTGCCAACGCGTGCTCGACCGCCTCGCGCGCGGTGCACCCGGCGGGAAGTCGTAGCGTGACGACCTGCTGGGACGTGGGCGTCGCGAGGGCGACCTCGACCGCCACGAGACTCGCCGTCGAACCTGCCGTCGGGGAACGCCCGGCCTCGGTCGCCGGCACTGTCGCTTTCTCGGGCACTGTCGCTTTCTCCAGGTCGTCGCCTGCCTGGACCTTCAAGACGGCGCGGCACGGCCCGGCTCGCCGTAGACGACGTCCGCCCGGCGAAGAAAGGCCTTCACCAGGGAATCGCAGACCTGCGTGAAGGCCGGTCCCATCACCGCGCCGAGCAGGCGGCTCGCGAACGTGAACTCCACCTCCAGATCGGCTTGGCAACCGGCATCGCCGAGGTCGGTGAACCGCCACGTGCCCTCGAGCCGCTCGAAGGGCCCGTTCACGAGCGTCACGTGGATCGCCTCGCCCGGCTCGAGCCGGTTGCGCGTGGTGAAGTGCGTCTGCTTGAGACTCTTGGCCGCGACGACCGTCGCCACCTGATGGGTCTCGCTCTGCTCATCGATGCGCGCAGCGCTGCACCCGGGCAGGAAGGCCGGGTAGGCAGGCACGTCGAGCACGAGCCGGTACATCTGCTCGGCCGTGTGCGAAACGTGCACGGATCGCGCGATACGGGGCATGTGGCGGTCGGGTGGAGCAAGGTAGCCCTCTATAATGCCCGACATGGCCAAGAAGAAGAAAAAGCCCGCCCTGCCCGCCGGCGCCCTCATCGCGAGGAACAAGCGCGCCACCTTCGACTTCGCGATCGACGAGCGATTCGAAGCCGGGGTGATGCTGCAGGGCTGGGAAGTGAAGAGCCTGCGCGAAGGCCGGGTGCAGCTCGTCGACGGCTACGTGCAGCTGGTCCGCATGGAGGCGTGGCTCTACGGCTGCTCGATCACCCCGCTGGTGAACGCCTCGACCCACGTCGTCGCCGAGGCGCAGCGCCGACGCAAGCTGCTGCTGAACCGACGCGAGCTCTCGCGGCTGATCGGCGCCGTCGAGCGCAAGGGCTACACGATCGTCGCGATGTCGATGTACTGGAAGAACGGCAAGGTGAAGCTCGAGATCGGCATCGGCAAGGGCAAGAAGGAATTCGACAAGCGCGCGACGATCAAGGACCGGGACTGGCAGCGCGACAAGGCGCGCGTCATCCGCACGAACTGACGGTCCGGAGGCGCCCCTGTCAGCCGTCGATGTCGCCGGCTATCCCGGGGTCGACGGTGCCCTGCGCGCGCTTCCGCCAGACGCAGCCGTCGGCCGCTTCGTCGTCGAGGCGCTGAAGCCAGATATCGTGAGCCGCGAGTTCCGCCTCGTTCGCGCGCACGGTCACGAGCTTGCTCGCGTCGACGCTCGCGAGCCCGGCTCCTCCGCCCGCGCCTCCGCCCGTCGCGTCGTCGAGCACCAACGCCGTCTGGCCGCCGGTCAGGATCAGGTAGACGTCGGCGAGGATCTCGGCATCGAGCAAGGCGCCGTGGAGCGTGCGGTGGCTGTTGACGACGCCGAGACGCTTGCACAGGGCATCGAGGCTGTTCCGCTGACCCGGGAAGCTCTTCCGCGCCATGCGCAGACTGTCGGTGACGGTGCATCGATCGGCCAGCACCAGCGGCTCGCCCGTCAGGCGAAACTCGTGCTCGAGAAAACCGACGTCGAAGTCCGCGTTGTGGATGATCAGTTCGGCGCCGTCGAGATAGTCCCGGACCTCGGCCGCGACCTCGGCGAAGCGCGGCTTGCCGACCAGGAACTCGTCGGTGATGCCGTGAACCGCCATCGCCCCGGGGTCGACCTCGCGCTCGGGCTGGAGGTACAGATGGAGGTTGTTGCCGGTGAGCCGACGATCGCGCATCTCCACGCACCCGATCTCGACGACGCGGTGACCGCTGCCGGGATCCAGACCCGTGGTCTCGGTGTCGAGCACGATCTGTCGGCTCACGAAGTGAGCTCCTCGATACCGCGATTGGCGAGACCGTCGACGCGCTCGTTCTCGGCGTGCCCGCTGTGGCCCTTCACCCAGCGCCACTCGACGGTGTGGCGTTCGGCCTCGGCGTCCATCTCGCGCCAGAGTTCCGCGTTCTTCACCGGCTGCTTCGACGCAGTGAGCCAACCGCGCCGCTTCCAACCCTCGATCCATTCGGTGATGCCCTTCCGCACGTACTGCGAGTCGGTGGTCAGCACCACCTCGCTCGGACGCTTGAGCGCACGCAGCGCCTCGATGACCGCCGTCATCTCCATGCGATTGTTCGTGGTCGCGGCCTCGCCGCCCCAGAGTTCGCGCTCGTGCTCGCCGGCCCGCAGCAGCGCGCCCCAGCCGCCCCGACCGGGATTGCCCTTGCAGGCGCCGTCCGTGTAGATCTCGACGCGCGCCATGTTCAGCGCTTCCGGAAGTCGACGCGCGCGACGTTGGACGAACGCTCGCCACCGGACCGGGCGAGTCCGGCCGCCTTCAGCCCTGCACGCCGCACGAACCGTTGTCGCCGCACCATCGTCATCGGTAAGGTCTGTTTTCTGGCGCGCACGATGTAGAGGCCGCCGAGTGCGCCGAGCCAGGGCTCCAACCGCTCGAGCGCGCCGAGGCGGCGCAGCACTCGCTCGCTGTTGATCGGCGGGCGGACGAACAATGCGTGACTGTCGAGTACCCGGTAGTCGAGCACCGACAGCCAGTCGGCCACGCGCCCGCGACCGTAGAAGCGACCGTTCCAGGGCTCCCGCCGACGCCAGCCGCTCATCACGTGACGTGCGCCGAAGGCGCTCCAGGGGTTGAAGCCGACGATCACGAGCTGCCCGTCGTCGGTGAGCACACGGTCGGCTTCGCGCAAGGCCTGGTGAGGGTGAGCGCAGAAATCGAGGGTGTGAAGGAACAACACGGCCTTCATGGAGTCGTTCGCGACCGGCAGGGCGGTGACGTCCGCATGGATGTCGGCCGGTCGGTCATCTGCGCCGGCGGTCGGGCCAGGCGCGTCGAGCACCAGACGTCGATGCAGACCGGCGCTGGCGAGCAGATCGCGCCCGGCGGCGAGATTGCCGACCTGGAGGCCCTGGTACCCGAACACGTCGCCGAGGCGCGCCGCCAGCGCGGCCTCGAGCCGGGTCAGGATGGACTCCCCGAGGCCCGTTGCGTACCATCGCGCCAGCGGCGCTTGCGCCTCGAGCCAGTCCGGCGAACGCCGTCCACCGGGCATCCCGCTCATGCCCGCCGCCCGCGGCGACATGCCTCGCCGCAGCCGGTGCCACCTACGTCCGTCCATCGCAGACCGTGCATCGCCATCGCCCCCTCGCGGAACCGTCCGCCCGTCGACCGATTATAGCGCTCGCCGTGCTCGCCATCGTGGCGTCGAACTGCGCTCGAGCGGCTGTCGGCGAGCTGACGGTCGCGGTCGAGGTTGCCGACGGCGCAGATGTGGAAGTCGAGGAGTACGTCACGTCCGATGATGCCGCGGCGGGGACCTCGTCCGCGACGTTCATGCCGATGCCCACCCTCGGCAACACGGCCGCCGGCGACTTGCCGCTGCTGGTCGAGATCGGAGACGGTCACGTGCACGGTCAGGCCGACTCTCCGACCGTCGGCGGGCCGGATGCCACGCCGCCGAGCGATGTGTGGACGCGGGTCCGGACCGCGGGACGCCTGACGGTGCCGGACAACGAGGCGATCCGTGATCGGGAGACCGTCTACCGCGGCGAGGTGCAGTGGATCAGCAAGATCCTGCACCGCGCCACGCCCTACGTCGCGCACGTGGTCGCCGAACTCGACGGACGCTTCCTGCCCCCCGAGCTTGCGCTTCTGCCGGTCATCGAGAGCGGCTTTCGGCCCCATGCCCTCAGCCCGAACGAAGCGTCCGGGCTGTGGCAGATCATCCCGGCCACGGCCCGCGAAATCGGTATCGAACGCAGCGAGTGGTACGACGGCCGCGCCGACGTGGTGATCTCCACCACCGCTGCCCTCGACTACCTCAGCTCTCTCAACGCGACCTTTCACGGCGACTGGGAGCTGACGCTCGCAGCCTACAACGCCGGTCCGGGCCGCGTGCGCCAGGCCATCCTCCGCAACCGGAACGCCGGCAAGGGCCTCGATTTCTGGTCGCTCCGTCTGCCGGGGGAAACGCGCGCCTACGTGCCGAAGCTGCTCGCCCTGCTGTCGCTGCTCCGAGATCCGGACGGTGGTCTCGACGTACCCGGAGTGCCGCTCGAGCCTGCGTTCACCAAGGTGGATGTCGGCCGCCGCATCAGTCTCGATCGCGCTGCGGCCGTCGGCGCGGTGAACGAGCAGGCGCTACGACGCCTCAACGCGGGCCTGACTCGCGGCGTCACGCCGCCGACGGGGCCCCACGAACTCTACGTGCCGAGCGCGTCCCGCGACGATTTTCTCGCACGCATCGCCAGCGCCGAACCCGGACCGCTGTTCTCCCTGCCGGACACCCACGACGTCGTGGCCGGCGACACCCTCGGCGCGATCGCACTTGCCTACGGCATCACCGAGGCGCGGCTGCGCACCTTGAACGGGCTCGACGGCCCGGACATCCGAATCGGTCAGACGCTCGCGGTGCTCGACGCCCGCCACGCCGACGGCGCGAGCGTCGAGCACATCGTCAAGAGCGGGGACACGCTCTCCGGCATCGCTCGTCGCTACGACGTGGACCTCGGCGACATCACCGATCGAGACGGGGTCGCGCCGACGCCCGCCCTGATCAGACCGGGTGACACCTTGCTCGTGAACCTCCTGCCGCCGGAGGCGAGCTCACGCGCGGTCACGGGGAGGCGCGGCCGAACGCGCCCGCGAGCCGACACGCCTGACCGTTCGAACGGCGGCCGCGCGTCGATGGCCGGCCCGCCGCGGCCGATATCTCCGTCGCCGAGCGTCCCGGTTGACGGGCTGTCACGGCGACCGCGATAATCGGTCTCCCCCGGTATCCCCGATCGCCACAGGTGCCCGCATGACGACGATCATCGTGACGCAAGAGGATGGCGAAATCGACGAGTTCGGTTTCGGTCGCGATACCCGCTTCATCGGACTCGGGCGCCGCGCGACCAACGAAGTGTGCATCCCGGATCGCTCCGTCAGCGCGACGCACGCGCGTATCCTGTTCGACGCGGGCAGCGCCTGGATCGAGGATCTGAACAGCACGAACGGCACCTACATCAACGGCCGGCTGATCTCGCGACAACGACTCGACGACAACGACGAGATCATTCTCGGGAAGATCCGGGTCACGTTCCAGCGCTCGGCGGAGTCCCCGATCGCCGACAGCGGGACGCCCGTGCCGCTCGACGACGACGAGGATGGCCTTTCCCTGTCTCAACGGGCTCGCCAGGCCCTCGACCATGGCGGCGGTTCGAATCGCGCTCGACTGCAGGCTGCGGCGCGCCGGACGGCGAACGAATCGCAATCGGACACCAGGTCGGACACCAAGTCGGACACCAGGTCGGATGGCGGGCCGGACAGCAGGCCGAATGCCAGGCAGGACTCACGTCAGGATTCACGACCGGGTTCGCGCGCTCGGGACGATGGGCCGGCGACGTCTGCGCCGGTGTCCTTCGCGGACATGCCGGAGAGCGACACGGCCGGCGCGAGCCTCCGCGCCGCCCCGATCGAGCGCGTGTCGCCGCCGTCGCGCCCGGTCGCGCCGCACCCGCTCGACGGACTCGAGAACGGGATCGCCAAGCAGCCGATGCACGAGCTCGACAGCGATCGTGCGGCGACCTCGCGCGGTGCGGTCATCGAGATCAAGAACGGTGCGAAGTCCGGTCAGATCCTGCCCATCGACAAGCCGGTGACGACGCTCGGCCGGCCGGGCATCCAGATTGCCGCCATCATGCGCAAGCCCGACGGCTACTTCCTGATGCACATCGAGAGCGACGACAGCATCGAGCGCCCGACGCTCAATCGCGACAGCATCGGCGACGAGCCCGTCATGCTGCACAGCGGCGACGAGCTGAACGTGGCCGGCATCGACGTGGAGTTCATGTTGTCCTGATCGCCGGGCTGTCCTGATCGACACGGTCTCCTGGTCGACGGGCCGTCCTTCCGGACGGCGGTCGGTTCATTCTGCCGGGAACAGACCGCTCGAGAGGTAGCGGTCACCCCGATCGCACACGATCGTGACGATCACCGCGTCGGTCAGGTCCGCCAGCACGGTGAGTGCGGCGCACAGCGCCCCGCCCGACGACACCCCCGAAAGGATGCCTTCCTCGCGCGCCATGCGTCGGGCCATCTCCTCGCTCTCGCCGGCACTGACGTCGATGATCCGGTCGACCCTCGCGGGGTCGTAGATCTTCGGCAGATAGGCCTCGGGCCACCGCCGGATGCCGGGAATGCTCGAGCCGTCCTCCGGTTGCACGCCGATGATCTGCACGTCGGGATCGCGCTCCTTCAGGTAGCGCGACACGCCCATGATCGTGCCGGTGGTGCCCATCGAACTGACGAAGTGAGTCACGCGCCCACCGGTCTGTTCCCAGATTTCGGGGCCGGTGCTGCGGTAGTGCGCATCCCAGTTGTCCGGGTTCGCGAACTGATCGAGCACCAGGCCCTCGCCGCGCGCGGCCATCGCCGCCGCCTCGTCCCGGGCGAACTCCATGCCCTCCTCCTCGCTCACCAGCACCAGCTCGGCGCCGTAGGCTCGCATCAGTGCCTTGCGCTCGTCGGTCATGTTGTCCGGCATCAACAGCCGCAGACGATAACCCATCGCGGCCGCGACCATCGCGAGCGCGATACCGGTGTTGCCGCTGGTCGCCTCGATCAGTCGATCGCCGGGGCGGATCGTGCCGCGCTCCTCGGCGCGACGGATCATGTTCGACGCCGGACGATCCTTGACGGAACCCGCCGGATTGTCACCCTCGAGCTTGCCGAAGACGCGATTGCCGCGTGCGCTGTCCGGAATGCGCATGAACGGGACCAGACGCGTGCCCCCCACCTGCTCGATCAGCGGAGACAGGCACGGTGCGTCGACGGACGATGAACTCATGACAGGCTGAATCCGGACTGCGTCAGATGGGCGAGACAGGCGGCCGCCTGCGCGTCTTCGTTCAGGGTATCGCAGGACACCCGGTGAAACGCGTCCATGCCGCGCAGCCAGGTCAGCTGGCGCTTGGCGAGCTGTCGGGTCGCCGCCGTCGCACGGGCGGTCCAGTCCGGCGAGTCGTCGACCAGGCCGGCCTCCAGATGTTCCAAGGCCTGCCGGTACCCGACGCTGCGCATCGAAGGCAGCGCCGCGTGCACGCGAGGCTCCGCACGCAGCGCCCGCACCTCGTCGAGAAAGCCGGCCGCGACCATCGCCTCGAGACGCCGCGCGATGCGCGCGTGCAACCAGGCCCGCGAGTCGGGGACCAGCGCGAGCTTCAGCAGCGGCGCATCGAGACGGGAGACCGTCGCCCGCTGGAGCTCGCTGAGCGGTCGGCCGCTCAGCCGGAACACCTCCAGCGCGCGTTGCAGTCGCTGCGGGTCGTTCGGGTGAATGCGCGCAGCGGCAGCGGGATCGACGCGCGCGAGGTCCTCGTGCAAGGCGGGCCAGCCGCGTCTGGCGGCCTCCGAGGCAATTGCCGCCCTGACCGAGGGATCGGCGGCCGGCAACGGCGCGAGCCCCTGTTCGAGCGCGCGCACGTACAGCAGCGTGCCTCCGACGAGCAGCACGCGGCGGCCACGCGCGTGGATGTCGGCGATCGCGGCGACGGCGTCGTCGACGAACGCCGCCGCCGAGTAGGGCTCGAAGGGTTCGCGCACGTCGATCAGATGATGCACCACCCCACCCCGCTCCTCGAGCGTCGGCTTGGCCGTGCCGATGTCGAGGCGGCGGTAGACCAGACCGGAGTCCACGCTGACGATCTCGGCGTCCAGCGTTCGCGCCAGCCGGACGGCGAGCGTCGTCTTGCCGCTCGCCGTCGGCCCGCTCAGCAGGACGACGGGGCTCGGCGCGCCAACCGCGAGGTCCGGCATGCGTCAGCGCCCGCGCAGGAAGAGGCCGTCGAGCGCGTCCATCGGCAGTGCGGTCCAGGTGGGGCGACCGTGGTTGCACTGACCGCTGTTCGGCGTCGACTCCATCTGCCGCAGCAGCGCATTCATCTCTCCCACGCTCAACGCGCGGTTGGCGCGCACCGACCCGTGACAGGCCATCGAGGACAGCACCGCATCGGTCGCCTCCTGCACGCGCTCGCTCGCCTCGTGCTCGACGAGATCGCTCAGCACGTCGCGCAACAGCGCCGCCGCATCGCTTCGCCCGAGTATCGCCGGCACCTCGCGAATGCACAGCGTCGTCGGTCCCTGACGGTCGACGCCGAGGCCGAGCTCGCGCAGCCACTCGGCGGCGACCTCGGCGCGCTCCGCTTCGCCTTCCGTTACATCGATCGACACCGGTACCAGCAAGGCCTGGGCGCGCACGTCGCGCGTCGCATGCGCCGACTTGAGCCGCTCGTACGTGATGCGCTCGTGAGCGGCATGCGCATCCACGAGGACGAGTCCGGCCGCGTTCTGTGCGAGCACGTAGACCCCGTGCAGATGCGCGAGCGCGAAGCCGAGCGGTGGCACCTCGCCGCTCTCCCCACCATCGGCACCCTGCTCGCCGACGAGCGTCGAGTCGGTCGCGGCGCGCTCCGCCACACCACCGGCCATCCCGGTGGCCACGCCGGCCGAACGGTCGGAGGCGTCCGCACGACCATAGGGGTCGATGGGACGGGGCACGCCGTTCGACGGACCACCGCCATCCGCGCGTGGCGCGGCACCCAGGCGTCGCATCGCGTCGAACTGTACGCTCGGGTCGAAGCGCATGCCCCGCTGCATCGGCGAACGGCCGCCACCGGCCGACGCCCCCGGCATCGCGGCCATCGGCTCACCGCGACCGCCGCCGGCGGACCCGTCGATCGACGCGCCGGTCGAAGAAACGCTCTCCTCGCGCACCCGACCCGATGCACCGTCGCCGACACCGGCCGCGTCCGCCGGCGTCACCGCCGCCAGAAACTCCTTCAGCGATCGCCGCACGAAGCCATGCACCTGCTGCCCGTCGCGGAAGCGCACCTCTTGCTTGCCCGGGTGCACGTTGACGTCGACCTGATCGGGTGAGATGTCCAGGAACAGCACGAAGGCCGGGTGACGCGCGTGATAGACGAGATCACGGTAAGCCTGCTTCACGGCATGGCTCACGGTCCTGTCGCGCACGCTCCGCCGGTTGACGAAGAAGTGCTGCATGTCCGCCTGACTTCTCGAGAACGAGGGTTCGGCAACCCAGCCGGCGAGGCGCAATCCGCCCGCGTCGAGCTCGATGGCCCGTGCGGCCGCCCCGAAGCCCTTGCCGAGGATGCGCGTGATGCGCGCGTCCCTGGCAGCCGCGTCGTGCGCCGTCGGGCAGGCGAACGTCTCCCGGCCGTCGTGCACGACGCTGAACGCGCAGGTCGGATGGGCCATGGCGAGCGAGCGCACGACCGCTTCGCAGCGGTTCTGCTCGGTGCGTGGCGTACGCATGAACTTGCGTCGGGCCGGGACATTGTGAAACAGGCTCTCGACGTCGACGGTCGTGCCGCGCGGGTGCGGGGCCGGCGCGGCCTCCGCCGTGCCGTCGTGACGATGACGCAGGGTCGCGCCCTGCTCCGAGGACGCCGCCCGGGAGGTCAACGCGAGGCGCGAGACCGAGGCGATGCTCGCGAGCGCCTCACCCCGAAACCCCATCGTCGCGACGCGTTCGAGATCCGAGATCGTGGCGAGCTTGCTCGTCGCGTGGCGCCCGAGGGCGAGCTGCAGCTCGGCCGCCTCGATGCCGTGCCCATCGTCGCGGACGCGGATACGCTCGAGCCCGCCCTGCTCGAGCAGGACCTCGATGCGCGTGGCACCCGCGTCGAGGCTGTTCTCGACGAGTTCCTTGACGATCGATGCCGGGCGCTCGACGACCTCGCCGGCGGCGATCTGGTTGATCAGATGATCGGGGAGAGACTGGATCGGCACGGGAGGCGGCAACGTCGCACGGGTGGACCGCCTAGTATCCGCCCTTTCCCCCGCGCCGCCCAACTTCGGTCGCCGCCCCCGAGCCGGAGGGCGACTAGCCGCGTGCGCGTCGTGCCGCGTGCAGACGCGTCCCCGGTGGCGCACGGCGGACGAAGTACTCGCCGATGCCCCGGCCGATGGCGCTCGCCAACGCCTCCTGGTACCGCGGATCGTTCAGTTTTCGCTCCTCCTCGCGGTTCGAGATGAACGCGGTCTCGACCAGCACCGACGGAATGTCAGGAGAGGTCAGTACCGCGAAGTTCGCCTGCTCGACCTGTGGCTTGTGCACGTGCCCCACCTCGCCGAGGTGTCCGAGGACCGCTGCGCCGACATCGAGACTCGCCTCGAGCGTGCTGTTCTGGGCGAGGTCGAGGATGGTCCTCCGGACCCCCTGCTCGAGCCCCTCGAGCGCGAGGTCGCCATACAGCGCCGCCGCCTCGTTCTCGCTCCGGGCGAGCCAGGCCGCCGCCTCGGAACTCGCCCGATCGAGCGAGAGCGCATACACCGAGCTGCCCTTCGCCTCGCGTCGCATGAACGCGTCGGCGTGTACCGACACGAACAGATCGGCGCGGTGCTCCCGCGCACGACGGATGCGATCCCCGAGCGTCACGTAGGTGTCGTCCGTTCGCATCATCACCGGCTGCACGCCACCCATCGAAGCCAGCCGCGCCTCGAGGCGCTTCGACACCGCGAGCACGATGTCCTTCTCGCGCGTCTGTCGTTGACCGATCGCGCCCGGGTCCCTGCCCCCGTGCCCGGGATCGATCGCCACGATGACGTCACGGAGCGGCTCGGCGTCCGGCTCGCGCCGATGCCCGCCGACCCGGGCGAGATCGCCGCGCACGCCCAGATCGATCACCAGTCTCTGCCCGCGTCCGCGTGTGACGAAGCGGTGCGTCGGACTCGTGGCGCGGCGCAGATCGACCACGACGCGCAAGCTACCGTCCGACTGGGCACCGTAGCGCACGCCGCTCACGACACCGTCCGGAAAGCGCTCGCCCGCCAGCGAGTCGGCAAGCACGGTCGCGGGCAAGTCGATGACGAGCCGTTCGGGATCGGACAGCTCGAACACGCGGGCGCTCGTCACGCCGCCCTCCAGGTCGAGGTGCAGCATGACGTTGTCCTGCTGCACGCGACGAAACCCGCCGAGCCGCGCGGTCGCCGCCTGCACGATCCCGCCGCCGACGAGCAGCGAGCCGCCCATCAGGGCCATCAGTCGCCGCCTGGCCGCGAACCCCTCTTCCGCCGTCATCGTCGTTTCCCCCGAACCGTCCACCCCGACCTCGCGCAGCACGCGTAGCTACGCCATTCCAAGCATAGAAGAGCCGCGCGACTTGTCCAGTCAGCGGTCATCGGCCTGCCCGTGACGGGTGATCCGGACACGCCGCACGTCGCCACCCGCGTGCTCGATGTACACCGCGACGTCGGCCGTCGGCAGCAGCGTTCCGCCTTGCTCGGGCCATTCGATCAACAGCAGGTCATGACCGGCGACGACATCGTCGAAACCGATGTCGTGAAGCTCGCCAGGGTCCAGCAGGCGGTAGAGATCGAGGTGCGCCACCCGACGGTCCGCCACCGTGTAGCTTTCGACGATCGCGTAGGTCGGGCTCGGCACCGGGCCGGCGTGTCCGAGTGCGCGCAGCATGGCGCGCGCGATCACGCTCTTGCCGGCACCGAGATCGCCCGACAGGGTGACGATCGACCGCCTCGGGAGCGTTCGGACGAGCGATTCGGCCAGCGCCGCCATCGCCGACTCGCCGTCGACGAGCGCGGCGTCGGTCGGGTCGGCGTCGTCGGTCGCGTCGGCCGCTCTGGCCGTGTCGCCGCCGGAGACCGCGCGACCTTCCCCGTTCACGCCCTTGCCGGGTGAACCCGTCACGCCGGCTCAGCGCAGCACGCCGTCGACGTCCGTGCCGAAGAGCGCACGAACGGCGTCGCTGACGACATCGCCCAGCGTGACGCCGAGTTCGCGGCGCAGCCGGGCGATCGGGTCGCCGCGTTCCGTGAAATCGACGACGCGCGAGGCACCGATGACGTCGCGCGCGACGTCGTGCGGGCTGGCGAGCGCGTCGACGAGTCCGTTGTCGATGGCCTCCTCGCCGCTCCACACCAGTCCGGAGAAAAGGTCGGAATCGTCGTCGAGGCGCGTGCCTCGCCCCGTCTTGACGACATCGATGAACTGGGCGTGCACATTGTCCAGCATCGCCTGAAGCCGGGCGACGGCGATCTCGTCCACCGGCTCGAACGGGTCGAGCAGCCCCTTGTGTTCGCCGGCCGTCAGCAGCCGGCGCTCGAGCCCGAGCCGCTCCATCGCATCGACCGCACCGAAGCTGTCGAGACGAACGCCGATCGAGCCGACGATGCTCGCCTTGTCGGCATAGATGTTCTCGGCGGCGACCGCCACGTAGTACCCGCCCGATGCGGCCACGTCGCCGAGCACCGCGTGCACCGGCACGTCCGGGTGCGCCTCTCGACCGGCCAGGATCGTGTCGTGCACCAGCCCCGACTGCACCGGGCTTCCACCCGGACTGTTCACGTGCAGCAGGATGCCGCGGGTGCCCGGGTCGGCGAATGCCCGTTCGAGCGAGAGCCGCACGGGCTCGACGCTGGCCGGTGCGTTCGGGGCGATGATGCCGTCGATGGTGATGAGCGCCGTGTGGCCCTCGCCCACCTCACCGGCGGCGGTCTCCGCGTTCCTTCCACCACCGTCCCGCAGCAGCGCGAAGGCCGTACCCGCGACGAGCAGCAACGTCACCGCGCGAAAGAAGATCGACCAGCGCCGGGCCCGGCGCCGCTCCACCAGCGACTCGCGCGCGAGGTCGTGAAGCAGGCGCGCCGGGGAGTCGGCCGCGTCGCTCTCGCCGGTGTCACCGGGGGCGTTGGAAGTCGTGTTCAAGGCGTGCGGCGTCCGGATGGGCCTGCCGGAAGAGCAGACTGGCCGAGCATGATAACGGGGGACCCGCACCTGCGGTCGGACCGAAGGCCCGGCGGGGCAGGTCGGCGCGTTCGCTGCGTTCGCCGCGGTGTACGCTGTCGCAGGACCACTCGAACGAGCATCGTCGCTCATGTCCGACCATCGCGAGAGAACGAACGAAGTCAGGCAGCGCCCGGCCCTCTCGCGCCTCTATCGCGGGTTGAGCCGGCTCGTGCCGAGCGACATCACGGTAGTGCTCGCGCTCGATTGCCGGGCTCGCAGTCCGCTTGCCGAACCGATCTGCGTCGATCCCGACGTCACGCTCATCCTGCGCGACGAGGCCGCTATCCGACGTGCCGCGACCAGCGATGAACCCGACATCGCCGACATGCTGCCGCGCCTCGGCGAAACGTCCGCCACGCTGCACGGCGTCGTCGCCCGGCACGGCGGACGGGCGATCGGTCACGCCTGGTTCGCCCGCGACCGGGTCGACGCCACGCTGAACACCGGAGGCAACCGCTTCGCCGGCATCGGTGTCGAGCTGCCGCCGTCCGCCTGCTACGTGTTCAGGGTGCAGGTCGCGCAGGCCTGGCAGGGTCACGGTGTGGCGGCAGCGATGCTGGACCACGGGCTTGGGCACCTGCCGGGCCCACCACTCGACACGGCCGTCACGACGACAGAGTGGACCAACCTCGGGTTTCGGCGTGTGGCGGGACGCCTCGGCTTCAGACAGGTCGGCTGGGCGGCGGAGTTCGTCGTCGGTCTGCGCCATGTCTATCGACTGCCGAAGCCACTCGCTCGCGTGGGTGACGATCGACCCATCCGGCTCGTTCACGGGAGCGTCTGAATTCGAGTCGATTCATTCCGCAGGCATCGCCCCCAGCGCGTCCACCGCGTCCTGCCAGGCGGCACCCGGTGCCGTCTCGACGACCGTGCGTCGACCGTCCCAGTCGAAGGCGAGGCGAGCCGAATGCAGGAACAGGCGCCCGAGGCCAAGCTGTCGAAAGTGCGTGTTCGTCCGGTTGTCGCCGTATCGGGTGTCGCCTACGATCGCGTGCCCCGCGTGCAAGGCATGCACCCGGATCTGGTGTGTGCGTCCGGTCTCGATGGCCACGTCCAGCAGCGTCGCGCCCGGCAGACGTCGCGACACGCGGAAGCGACTGAACGCCGGTTGCCCGTCGTCGGACACGACCACGCGTCGCTCCCCGGCGTGCTCGACGTTCCTGGCGAGTGGCGCGTCGATCACCTCCCGTGTGTCCGGCCACGCACCCGTGACCAGCGCGACATAGGACTTCTCGACCGCACGCTCGCGAAAGAGCGACTGCAGCCGCCGGTTGCGGGCGTTGTCGCGGGCGATGAGCAGGCAACCGCTGGTACCGCGATCCAGTCGATGGACCAGCTCGAGACGTGGCGCATCCAGTCGCTGGCGAAGCGCGTCGATGACCCCGAAGGCCAGACCGGTCCCTCCGTGGACGGCGATGCCGGGCGGCTTGTCGACGACGAGAAAGTCCTCGTGCTCGAACACAACGGCCGCGGCGAGCGCATCGGCCAGCGTGTCCGGCACACGCACGGCCGCCTTCTCCGTCGTCCGCAACCCCGGGATGCGCACCTGCTCGCCTTCACGCAGCCGCCGGGTCTGCCTTACCCGTCGACCGTCGACCCGAACATCGCCGGTTCGGATCAGACGATACACGTGACTCTTCGGCACGCCGGGCGTTCGACGGATCAGGAAGTTGTCCACCCGCTGCCCGTCCTCGCCGGCCGCGACCCGCTCGTGGCGCGTCCGCGTCGCACCGGACTCCGCCGATTTTCCGTCGTCCTTCGTCATGTTTCCGTCGCGTGCCCCGGCGTTCGGTGATGGCGCCGCCCCCCCCCATCGTCCGCGACGAGGCGTTCGCGACTCGGCAGACCCCGATCGACGCATTTCCCGACCCGGCACGGGCCGCCGGGCATTGCCTAGCCGGCGACCTCGAGGTTTGCCCGGTTGCGCCACGTACTGCTATATTAAAGTGTCTGCCGCATGTGTGAACGTCCGCGGCCGATCCGACCGATCACCGCTCGGGCGTCGCTGGTCGACATCGCGCGATCATCAGTCGGCGAACTAGCGTACTCCCACGGCGCCCCTCGAGGGCTGCGCGGAAGTTATCGAGGAGACGTCTCTGGCACATTGCCCGGCTCGCTCCACTTCTCTCCCCACAACCAACGGAACCGTCCACTCGGCCGTTCATGCTGAGCGCTGCCCACATGCTCTGCCTGCGTCTCGCGGCGCGCGCTCACGCGCGCCGGACGGCATGGCCAGGAGCGGTTCGCGCCGCGGCCGCGGGAGGGTCCGGCAAGGACCACTCGCCCCATGAAAAGAATGTTGATCAACGCAACTCACGAAGAGGAGTTGCGGGTCGCGATCGTCGACGGGCAGAAGCTCGTCGATCTCGATATCGAGCACAAGTCCAGAGAGCAGCGTAAGTCCAACATCTACAAGGCGACGATCACACGGGTCGAGCCCAGCCTCGAAGCCGCCTTCGTCGAGTACGGCGGTGAACGCCACGGGTTTCTGCCTTTCAAGGAGATCTCGCGCGAGTTCCTGCCCGAGGCCGCCCGGAGCGGCGAAGGCCGGCCGACGGTCAAGGACGGCATCCGGAACGGACTGGAGATCGTCGTCCAGATCGAGAAGGAGGAACGCGGCAACAAGGGTGCGGCGCTGACGACGTTCATCAGTCTCGCCGGACGCTTTCTGGTGCTGATGCCGAACAACCCGAAGGCTGGCGGTGTGTCGCGCCGGATCGAGGGTGAGGAACGCACCGAGCTCAAGGCGGCCATGAAGGACGTCCTGGTGCCCGACGGCATGGGCACCATCGTGCGTACGGCGGGCATCGGGCGCAGCACCGAGGAGTTGCAGTGGGACCTCGACTACCAGGCGGCGATCTGGAAGGCGATCCAGGAGGCCGGTTCGGATCGCAAGGCCCCGTTCCTGATCTACCAGGAAAGCAACATCATCGTCCGCGGTCTGCGCGACTACTTCAAGGGTGACATCGGCGAGATCCTTGCCGACTCCCCGGCGGTCCACGAACAGGCGGCCGAGTTCATCCGCCTCTACATGCCGCAGAACGAACGCAAGCTCAAGCTCTACCAGGACGACGTCCCGCTCTTCAACCGCTACCAGATCGAGTCGCAGATCGAGTCTGCCTTCCGTCGCGAGGTGCGCCTGCCCTCGGGCGGCGCCCTCGTGATCGACCACACCGAGGCGCTGGTCTCGATCGACGTCAACTCGGCGCGCGCGACCCGCGGCAGCGACATCGAGGAGACGGCCAGCAACACCAACATCGAGGCGGCCGAGGAAGTCGCCCGCCAGCTGCGTCTCCGGGACCTCGGCGGGCTGGTCGTCATCGACTTCATCGACATGATGTCGTCGAAGCACCAGCGCGCCGTGGAGAACAAGCTTCGCGAGGCGCTGAAGGCCGACCGGGCCCGCGTGCAGATCGGCCGTATCTCCAAGTTCGGCTTGCTGGAGATGTCGCGACAGCGCCTGCGCCCCTCGCTCGGCGAATCCTCGGAAAACGTCTGCCCGCGTTGCCACGGTCACGGCACCATCCGCGGCATCGAGTCCACCGCCCTGTCGATCCTCCGTCTCGTCGAGGAGGAGTCGATGAAGGACAACACCGGGCGCGTGCTGGCAGACGTACCGGTCGAGGTCGCGACCTACCTGCTCAACGAGAAGCGCAAGGTGATCGGCGAGATCGAGGGTCGGAACGGTGTCGTGCTCGTGATCGTCGCCAATCCGTCGCTGGATACGCCGAACTACACGATCGAGCGGATCCGCGCGAACGAGTCCGACCACGAGGCGAACAGCAAGCCGAGCTACGAACTGGCGAGCGACAACGCGCAACTGTGGTCGCCGGAAGACCCGAGCGAGACGAAGGCGGTCGAGCAGGCTGCGGTAGGCACCGTCACACCGCTGGCGCCGGCCCCCACGCCAACGGCTAAGCCCGCGCAGGAACCCCCCGCCATGGTGGCGGTCGCGAGTGCGCCTCCCCCGGCGCCCGTGGGCGGATTCCGGAAGATGATCGGTGCGGTCACCTCTCTGTTCGGTACCGGGGCCGAGCCAGATGCCGCCTCGGCGCATGCCGCGTCCGCCGACGGCACCTCGTCGGACGGTGTCGCGGAGCCGTCTGACGCCGGACGAGGCTCCGCCAGCGATGGCGCGTCCGAGTCGGGCAACCGCAAGCGCGGCAAGCGCAGCGGCAACCGCAGTGGTCGCGGTCGCGGCCAGGCGAGGCCGAGCGACGATGCGGACGGCCAAATGACGGCATCGGGATCCGGCGGCGCTGAAGAGACACGGTCAGGACGTGGCGGCGAAGGGTCTGGCGCCGAAGGTCGGAACGAGGACGGTGAAGGCAGTCGCGGCGGTCGCGGCCGGGGCCGGGGCCGAGGCCGAGGGCGCAACAAGGGCGTCACGTCGGATGACGGAGAGAACAACGACGGCGCGGACACCACGGATACCGGGGAGGGGAACGAGGCGACGGCGTCTGCGGGCGGTGCCGGCGATGGATCGAGTGACACAGAGGCTCCGCGAGAGGGTTCGCGACGGCGTCGACGAGGCGGACGTGGCGGCCGGGGACGACGCAACGCAGCGGCGGCCGACGGCGAGAGCACAGCGAAGGATTCGTCGAACGCGGCACCGGGCGAAGCCGCGGGCAGCGCCGAGGCGGCTGCTGAGGCAGCCGGCGAAGCGGCCGGTCAGACAGCCGGCAGGACAGCCGAGCAAACCGTCGGTGAGGCCGGAACGGCCGGCAGTGTCGCGAGCGTCGCGGCTGCGGCCGCTCTGGGTGGCGGAGCATCCGTGTCGCTGGAGGCCGCGGCCCGCCGGCCGAGCCCGGCCGACACCACCGCGATCGACGCCGCTGCCGCTGACGGGGCCGAGATGACCGACCTTCCGGCATCCGACGCCATCGAAGGCGCTGAGAACGCGACGGTCGTCGACGACCCGATGGACGCGACCGACGTGCTGGACGATGACGAGGAAGACGCCCGCGAGATCGCCGAGGCCATGAAGATCGTCTCCGCCGACGCGGGTGATGCGGAGCTGGTGGACGAGCCCATCGTGACGAGCGCAGCGCACGACGGCGACGAGGCACGCGGGACGGACGCGTTCCCGTCGCAGGTCGAGGACACGACGACGGCGGGCGAGGCGCAGGAGGCCTCCTCGATCGGCTCGACGCCCGTCGAGACGACCCGCTCGAGCGATGCGCCTGCCGATGGCGAGAAGTACACGGGCCGCACGCCCGATTCGCGGGCCGACGGCACCGATGCGGACGACACCGATGCGGACGACTCCGGGGTGGACGGCACCGATGCAGGGGATGCCGCCGGCGGAGATGGCACCGACATCGATTCGACGGGCGCGAATGCGGCCGGCGCCGATGACACGGATGGGGACGACACGGATGCGGACGACATGGATACGGACGACACGGACGATCGTGGCGCTCGGAACGTGACGGACGGTGAAGACGGCAGGACGACAGAGGCGTCGGCGGCCGGGTCGGCCGAGTTTACGACGAGTGCGCCGGTGGCGGACCCTGCAGCGACAGGCGCTGGCGATACCCCCGTCGAGCCGGTCGCCGCGGATAGAAAGCCCCGGCGACGCAGCGGCGGGCGGCGCCGCGAACGCGTCGCCAGCAAGCGGGAGGCGGCGCTGGCCCTCGAGGATGCGCCTTCGGACAGGGGCGACGGTGGGCTGTCGTTCGCGTCGCGACGTGACGTCGACGTCGAGACTCCCGAGGACGTGCCGCCCGCCGTCCTGCCGGTCGACGGTGACCGTGACTGAGGCAGGCCCTTGCCTGCTTCAGCCGAACCAGGCGTCGATGGCGTAGCAGGTCACGAGTCCGACGACGAGCTTCATCGGGACGCCGATCTTCAGGAATTCGGCGAACCGGTAGCCGCCCGCGACGTGCACGAGTGTGTTCGTCTGGTAGCCGATCGGTGTCGCGAAACTGCCGCTCGCGGCGAACATCACGGTCACCACCAGCGGTGCCGGCGGTATGTCGAGACTCGCCGCCAGCCCGATCACCAGCGGCGTCATGATCACCGCGACGGCATTGTTCGTGACGCTTTCGGTCAGGATCGACGTCAGCGTGTAGACCACGGCGATGACGCCGAGTGGGGAGAGGGTGGCCATCAGCGGCAGGGAGCCTGCAATGATCGCATCGACCGCTCCCGTGTTCTGCAAGCCCGTCCCCACGACCAGCATCGCGTAGATCAGCACGAGCACGTCGGCGTTGAGTGCGGCCCAGGCGTCACCGGTGTCGAGGCTGCCGAGCGCGAGTAGCAGACCGATTCCCATGATCGCACCGGCGGCCAGCGGCACGATGCCGAAGGCCGCGCCGGCGACGACCATGCCGAGCGTCAGCAGGGCAACGAAGGCACGATCTCGCCTGAACGGCTTCGCCGGTGGCACCGAGGACGGAATCAGCCACGGATCGGTCGCGATGCCCTCGATCTGATCGGGCTCGCCGCGCACCCAGAGCCGATCTCCGGGTCGTATGACGAGCGTTCCGAGGTCCGGTCCCGCAAGATTGCGGCGCCGCTTGACGCCGATCACCGACACCGCGAAGCGGGAAAGGAAGTGGGCCTCGGTCAGGCGCTTGCCGACCGCGGCGCTTTCCGCCGCGACAGTGATGCGGGCGATCTTCTCGGGCTCCTCGCTCAGGCGCCGCACGCGCACGCCGAGCATCAGACCTGGTAGCGTGGCGAGCGTGGCGAGTTCGGGAGGACTCGTGCGAAGCACCACGCGATCCTTGACGCGGATCAACGTCTTTCCGTCGTCGAGATCCAGGCGCTGACCACCGCGGGTGATCTTGAGCAGCCGCACGCCCCGATGGGCGAGAAAGGATGCCTTCGACCACGGCGAGTCGAGCTCCGGAAAGTCGTCCGTGATGCGAAGTTCGGTGAGAATGGTGGCCTCCTCGTTCTCCGAGGCCGCGGTCGGTCCCTGCCCGCTCGGCAACAGCAGCTTGCCGGCCAGCGCCAGGAACAGGCAGCCCGCCACGGCAGCCACCACGCCGATGGCCGAGATGTCGAAGATTCCGAACCCCTCGAGCCCCTCGGCCCGCGCGATGCTGTCCACCAGCAGGTTGGTCGACGTGCCGATCAACGTGCAGCTGCCCCCGAGGATGGCGACGTAGGAAAGCGGGATCAGGAACTTCTTCGCACCCGTGCCGACAGCGGTCGCGAGCGAGGCGACCAGCGGAATCAGGATCACCACCACGGGCGTGCTGTTGACGAAGGCGGACGCGATCATGGCGACACCGAGCACGAGGACAACCGCGGTGACAGGGCGCGTCCGGGCGAGCATGAGCACCCGGGCCGCCAGCGCCTCGAGCGTGCCCGTTCGCACCAGTGCTGCCGAGAGCACCAGCATCGCGCCGATCGCGATCGCCGCGCCGTTCGAGAAGACGGCGAGCATCTCCGACTCGTCGACGAAACCGAAGGCGGCGAAGGTCGCGGCCCCGATGACCCCCACACCGGATGGGGGCAATCGCTCCCGCATGAAGCCGACGAGCATGAGCGCCAGCACGCCCAGGCTGATGGCCACGGCGTGGTCGGCGATCGGCGAGGTGGGATCCATGCGGAGAGCGGGCCGTGGGTGACGACGCGATGTTACGCCGTCTTGGCCGCAGGCTGCCGCACGACTTCGTTCGACAGAAGGACGGTCATGAAGGCAAACGGTGCGAGCAGGAGCAGCGCATGGCGCAGCCCGATCCACTCGGACAGGAATCCGATCAGCGGCGGCGCCAGCAGAAAGGCGCTGAAGGCGATCATCGTCAGGGCGGCGACATTGTCCGCCGGCGCGCGACCGGGACGACGCGCCGCCGCCGTGACCGCGAGCGGATAGACGATGGCGACCCCGGCCCCGGCCAGCGCAGCGCCGACGAAGGCGACGGGCACGTTCGGCGCGAGGGCAAACAGCGCGATGCCAGCGGTGGCCGACAGACCGGACACGCGCACCACGGCAAGCTCCCCGAAGCGATCGGCGATGGCGTCGCCGGACAGACGGGTAACGCCCATCACGATCGCGAAGAACGAGTACGCCGTTCCGATCACGAGCGGCGATGCATCGAGCACCGAGTCCATGAAGACGGCAGACCAGTCGATGAACGCGCCTTCCACGACCATGATGCCGAGGGGCATCAGGCACAGCAGGGCAATGGCCCGAGCGGGAAGTCGAAAGAGCGGCGCAGACTCGGCGCCCGGTGCGGGGGTGGTCGGCATCCCGTCCAGAGGCAGCGCCGACGCGATCGCGAACCCCACGATCGCGAGCACCGGCATGAGCACGCCGAAGTGGACGGCGACCGGGATCCCCTGGTGCGCGAACAGACTCCCCGCAAGCGCGCCCGCCATCGATCCGAGACTCCAGAACCCGTGGCAACGCGACATGATGCGCCGCCCCACGTCGGCTTCCACTGCATCCGCCTTGGTATTCATGGCCACCTCGATCATCGCGATCGAGAAGCCGGCCGCGAACAGCGTGACCGCCAGCTGTGGCGCGGACATGGCGAAGGCAGGCAGGATGAACAGAAGGGCCCAGAGCGGGAGCATGATTCGGCAGGCATCGCGAAGGCCGAGCCACTCCACGATCCGGCCGGCAACGACCAGCCCGGACAAGGATCCCGCCGGCATCGCCAGCAGGCAAAGCCCGAGCGTCGCGTCGGTCAGCTCGAGTGAGGCCTTGATCTCCGGTATCCGCGGAATCCAGTTGCCGAGGACGGACGACTGGACAAAGAAGACGCCAAAGATGGCTGGAACGGCAGAGATCATCGGTAGACCTGACAGTGACGAGGAGAATGGTCGGAATGGATGGTAGACCGCTCGGCGGCCACTCGACTGCCGATACACCGATCGAATGTCCTGCCGAGGAACGGCTCGGGACCCGTGCTACCGTCCCATGGCAACCCGAGACCCGTCCATGCTCCCGTCTTCCCGCGCGCGCGACAGGGCGATCGATATCGCCGGAACCGGTTGGTGGTCCCTGCTCGCCTGCGCGCTCGCCTTCGGTCCATCCGCCGTGGTCTCGGCGCCGCTGCCGAGCATGGCCGCGAGACACATCACGCTGCACGAGCCGAGCGGGACGATCCTGCGCACGGCCACGATAGAGTTGTCCCCGGCGGGTCTGCGCGTCAGGAGCCAGGGCAAGTCGGGACCCCGTGAACTGCTCCAGGATTTCAAGTCCGAGCGAGCGTGGCTTGTCGACAGGAACCGGAGGATCGTGGTCGAGCTGCCGTTCGTGGTTCCGGCCGGCGAGACCGATGGCGGATCTACATCGGTCTCCGACAGCGCCGAGATCCCGGACGCGTCGGCAACGCGGTTACCGACGGCCAGCGCCGAAACAGCGGACACCCCGGGCGCGGCGGACACGCCTGCGACGGCGGGAACCGCGACCTCTGCGTCCCCCATCGACGAGAGCGACTCCCCGACGCAGCGCGCGGGCTTTCTCGGTCCCGAGCCCTGTCTCGATCTCGAACCGCGGAGCGAGGGCCCCGGCAGCTACCGGGGTCGATCGGTGGATGTGTACAGCTGCCTCGCATCGGACGGTCGTTCCGTCGAAGCGATCGAATTCGTCGACCGGGAGTTTCCCGTCGTCGTCTACCGCAAGGGCGATGACGGTCGCGTGGATGCGCTGGAGGACGTCCATGCCCGGACGTATGCAGATGCGTACTTCAAGCCCGACCCCGACCTGCGGACGGTAAGTGAACACGAGTACTTCTTCGGCGCGCCCCCGATCGGCGCCTACGACGAGCGTTAGAACCCGACGCTGACGTACCCGGCTCGCGTGCCGGGCCGACATGCCTGGCCAACTTGACTGGCCGACTTGACTGGCCGACTTGCCGGGTCGGAACCCCGAGCCGACGTGCAGACGGGCGCGCCGTCCATTCGTCATTCCGGACGAAGTCAAGCCCCGGACTCCGAACGCGCGCCGGGCCCGCGAGGGAACGGCGCGAATCAGTCACGGGCGCCGCAGCCTCGAGAGCCATCGCGTTGCATGGACGCACGCGACGTTCGAACACCGGTCGTCTCACCGTGACGAGAGCTGAAGCGAGTCAAGCGCAAGATCGGGTCTTTGTACCCGAATGCCTTGCGGAACATTACCGACGCAATCGGAACTGGGTCCAGCAAGATTTTCGGGTGGTTCACTGATCGCCTGTCGCCTCCCATCGAGGAGCCGTCGACGAAGCGTGACCGCCAAGGACTGGATGTCCGGTGACTCCGTCGTCGAGAAAGGATGCTCGTTCGCCAGCTGGTGAACTCGACGGGTCAGTGACCGACCGCATGCCGCGGTCGGCGACAACCGCTGAGCACTCGACACATGCGCACTCCCGTCACACGTCACGACCTCGCTCGTCCCCGTCGCATCCGCGGCCAGGGCATGACCGAGTACATCATCATCGTCGCCCTCATCGCCCTCGGCGCCGTCGCCGCGATCGGCTACTTCGGTACGGCCGTCAACGCCAGCTTCGTGTCGCTCGGCACGACGCTGACCGGCGGAACAGCTGCCGCGCGGGATACGGCCCTGACGGCTGGAACAGCGGCCGGAACCGCCGCTCAGACCGCGAAGACGCTCGGCACCTACGGCAACTGAGTCTCGTCCGGACGCGAGTGTCCGACGTGCCGACGACACTCGCGTTCCGGTCTGCCAAGAGCACGACGACTTCCGGCCGGTTGGATGTTCTCCAGCCGGTCGGTCCCTTCCGCGGACGAGCGCCGAACACGAAACACGCCAGATGACGCGTCACGCAAGGAACCGACAGGTTGGTCAAGCGATGCCGCTCGGGCTCGCCCTTCTGGCTGCCGGCTGCCTGGGATCGCTCGTGCTGTACAACACCGGGCAACTCGCCACCGACAAGGCGCGGCTGGCCAACACTGCCGACGCCGCTGCCTACAGCGGTCTCGTCTGGCAGGCACGGGCCATGAACTACCAGGCCTACACCAACCGCGCGATGGTGGCCAACCAGGTGGCCATCGGTCAGGCGGTCAGCCTGAACTCCTGGACGACCTACGGCGACAAGACGGCCGAGAACATCAACACGGTGCTCGGTGGCGTGCCCTTCGTCGGCGCCTTCACCAACGGGCTCGCCCAGGTGATGCGCGGCATCGACCTCGTCGTCGATCCCGTCACCCGCGCCATCGTGGCCGTGGCCGACACCGTCGAGACGGGCCTGAGCCTGTCGCAGGAGGCGATGTTCGTGAGCAGCTTCGTGGCGACGCCGGACGTCGTCAGAAAGCTCGTCGCCGCGAGCGATCCCCGCTTCGACGTGGACACGGCGTTCTCCCTGGCAGGCCTCGCCGTCAATTTGAACAGCTGGAACAGCTTCACCGAGTCCTACGAAAGCGACGACATCCAGGACATGACCGAGCGCGGCGGCGTGATCATCGAATCACGTGACCGCTTCACCACCGCACGCAACTGGGAGTTCTTCGACGACATCTGGATGTACACGACGCCGCTCACGAAGCACAAGATCTTCCGCGAAGGGCAGACCCATCTCGCCATGCGGGAGGAGAACGGCGAGATGCACTGGGAATGGATGGCCAAGGACACGATGTCCTTCCAGACCGTCCTGCTTCGCCCGTGGAGGATCAGGAAGAGCAAGCGCAAGAAGTGGATCGAAGTCGAGATCGGCTGGGGCGAGGCATACGCGAACGACGAGAACCGCGACTCTCGCGTGCTGTCCAGCTGCGAGCGGGGCGCGACCCAGGGCTGCGGCTACGTCAATCGCAACAAGCGGGCCGAGGCGGCAGCCGACCGGGACAACCGTCGCCTGGCGAACTACAACGGGGTCAAGGCGTTCCGTTCCCTCAGCGAGGACACCCGGGAGCACGAGGACAAGGACCCGAAGCTTCGGTTGCGCATCGAGGTCGCTCTGCTCGAGGGCGATACCGTCTCCGCGAACCACGGCGTCGACGGAATCACCCAGGGGCCGTTCCACGCACCGGTCGAGACGCACGGCAACGTGCTCTCGAGCGTCAGTGTCGCCGAGGTCCACTACCGTCGACCGGACGCCCACGGCCCGAGCGGCCGCGGTCGTGAACGAGAGATCGCCAACGGCTACAACCCCTACTGGGACGTCAGACTCGCGCCGATCAGCACCGTCGACCGACTGGGCGCGGTCGCGCTTCGCGCGCTCGATGGTGGCGGCGGTGGAACGGACCCTGATACCGGCAGCAGCGGGTCGGGTCTCGGCAGGTACGACGAGGACGACGTGACGCAAGGCACGAACGGTGATGCGCCCACGGGTGGATCCGGCCTGGGCGCGTATCCCACCTCTCTGGCCGGGGCTTTCGGCGTCGAGGGGACCGACCTCACGGTTGCACCGATGACGCTCGACGGGGTGGCCGGCCTCGCCCTCGGCGACCCCGTCGATCAGTTCAGGGACGGTCTCGAAGCAGAGGTCCGGAGCATCCCGGAACGTCTGTTCAGCGCCGCCGTGCAAGCCGCCGCCGATGCCGCTCAGGACTACGCGAACGACGCCATCGCCAGCAGCCCGACCGCGACAGCCGTCCAGAGCTGGATAGACGCCGGGACCGCTCTGAACGACGAGTTCGAGGCGATCAAGGAGCAGGTCACCGAGGACTTCACCGACGCGCTGGAGGAAGGCGTGGCGCTCTACAACGAGGCGGTCGCGCCCTTCCTCACCGACATCGAGGCGAAGCGGCGAGAACTCGACGACTACGAGGCCCGTCTGACCGACGGGCGCGAGTACGTCGAGGAAGAGGCGCAGAGGCTACGCGAAGCGGTCGACGATGTCGGCACCCAGTTGAGCGACGCGCGCGACGCACTCGTCGAGTCGCTGCGCGTGCGAATGGTCGAGATCATCCGCGATAGATCCGGTGGCGCCGCCTGGGCGATCGACCTGATGGACAACATGTCCTCGGAGACGATCGAGACGATCCTCGACGACTACTTCGAAGGGGCGGGCGAAGAAGGACTGGAGGAGCTGGTGATATGGGATGCCGACCGATGAGGGGCACGACGCGTGGAAGCGCCCTTGCCGAGTTCGTGGTGCTGCTGGCGGTGATGATCCCGCTGCTGTTCGGCATCCCGATGATCGGCAAGCTCGTCGATCTCAGACAGACCAGCGTGCAGGCGAGTCGCTATGTGGCCTGGGAGTCGACCGTCACCGACGCCGCGCAGGCGCCTGACGATGTCCAGTCTCGCTTCTTCGCCGAGGGCGAGGCGCCGATCAGCACCGCTCCCACGACACCCGAGAGCAATCTTCTCTGGGGCTCGGATCGGGTCATCGGGGGCGCGGAAGAGAGCATGCCCATGCAGACGCGCGTGGCGATCGACGAGACCCGTGCGTCGGCAACGCCCTACGCCGACGCGTATGCAAACGGTGTCGGCCACGGTGCCGCGCACGCGATGGGCGAACTGGTCAAGGACGTCGGAGGGATCATCGACGGCTTCACCGGCGGCGACTGGGACATCGAGCCGAACGGCCTGCTCAGTGGCGGCGTGAGCATCGACTTCGAAGGCAACGAGTGGCTCGAAGCCAGAACCCTCCTGGAACGCTCCGTCATCATGAACGACGGCTGGAGTGCCGGCGACGACGGCCACGCCGCCAAGCGGGCTCGGACGTTCGTGCCCACGGGCGCGATCGAGGAGCACCATGTCGAAACGGTGCTCACGGCCGCTGGACTGCTGCCGCCGTTCAAGGAACTCCGTCGCCTGGACGGCGCCTTCGGCCTGGTCGACATGGAGCCGCTGCCGCCGAGCGAGACCGGCGTGCGCCCGCTGCGCGAGTGGGAGGAGGTCCGGTGAACGCATCGCAGGCCGTACGATGCTTCGTCGCCACTGCCTCCGCGATGTGCGCGACCGCCGCGAGCGCCGATCTCGACGCACTCGATCGCGTTCCTGTGCCTCCCGGCGCGTCGCGGGAGGTCGTCGCACTCGACCTCGTCCAGAACGGCCAGCGCGTATCGATCGCGGCCCTCGACACGTCAGCGTCGGCCGACGATCTGATCGACTTCTACCGCGGCGCCTGGTCGGAGGCATTCGCCAGTCGTCCGGGTTACGTCGAGGGCGAGATCGGCGACTGGCGACTGATCAGCCGTCTCGAGGACGCCGAGAACCAGGTGGTGCAGTTGCGTGACGGGGAGGACGGCGTGGAGGCGATCGTCTCCGTGCTCGCGCTCGAGAAGACGTCCGCCACACCGGTGCTCTATCCCGTACCCGACGGCGGCGAGACCCTGTCGACGACCACCAGCACCGACACCGGCGTCGGCACGGCGACGACCACCGTCGTCCGCGCCCTGCAGCGTGCCGGAGAGACCGCCACCTTCTACCGGGACGCGCTTCGTCGGGACGGGTGGACGGCGGTGTCGGACCGTGACGATACCGGGCCCCACGTCCTGCTGCTGAAGCGCCGGGGCGTTCGTCTCGAGCTCGTCGTCACCGACATCGACGGTGGCGGAAGCGTCGCGGTCTTCAACCGCGTGGAGGACGCATGAGCGTTTCGCCTCCGAAGGCCTGCGAGCGCGGCTTCGTGACCGCCGAATACGTGGTCGTCACGGCGGCGATGATCCTCGCGCTGTTCGTGCCGGTCGGTGACAGCACGGCCGGCGCGTCCGCGATCGACTTCGTCATGACCTCGCTTCGCCAGTTCCAGAATCACTCCACCTTCCTGCTCTCCCTTCCCTGAGCGTGCCGATCAGCGCCATTTCCGAGCCCCCGTCACGATGAAGACTTACTCGACGATGCCCCATCCGACCGGTACCAGACCTCACGACGATCGCGATGCCTTCCCGGGAGGGTGCCATCGTGGCTGAGCGCAACAAGACCGAGCGGACATCGCGTCGTCCGCGAAAGAACGTGCTGATGTTCATGCTCTCGCTCGCCATCGGCGGCGCCGGCGTGATGTTCTCGAAGAACTACATCGAGGACCAGATCGCCTATTACAAGGGCCAGCTCGATCAGACCGAACCGATGGTCTCGGTCGTCGTCCCGGCCAGGAAGATCATTCGCGGCGAGGTGGTCAACCCCGAGATGCTGGTGACCCGCGAGATCCCGGCACAGTACGCCGACTCGAACTCCGTCGGGGTGGACAACTACGAGATCGCGCTCGGACAACGGGTCGAGTTCGATATCGACGAAGGGCGTCCCCTGCTCTGGGCTCACCTCGAGGGGGGGCTGACGCCGACATTCAGCGGCAAGGTCGAGGATGGACTCCGGGCGATGACCGTCCGCGTCGACGAGATCAACTCGATCTCGGGCTTCCTGCAGCCCAAGGATCGGGTCGATCTGCTCATGAGTCACGGCAGCGGCGACGACCAGGAGATCTTTCCGCTGATCGAACGGCTCAACGTCATCGCCACGGGTGTCCAGACGCTGGTCGACAAGAACTCCGACGGGGCGACACGCAACTTCTCCACGATCACCGTCCAGGTCAGCCCCGACCAGGCGCAGCGCATCACGCTCGCGCAGAAGGTCGGGCAGATCACGGCGGTGCTGCGCAATCCCGACGACGACGCTCCGCTCGGGGAGCAGGCCATGAACGTCAACGACCTGCTCGGCATCGTCACCCCACCGCCCGCGACGGTCGCCGTCGCCAGGCGACCCGTCGTCCGCAAGCCGCCGCCGCCCACGGTCGAATTCATCATCGGAGGCTCGTGATGCGCACCGTGATCACCACCACCGGTGCGATCGCACTGATCACGCTCGTCGCCGCGTCGACGGCCGCCGCCCAGGAGTCGACCGCCCCGGCCGTAGGGGCTGACGCCTGGCAAGCGGTCGGCCCGGCGCCAGGCTCGGAGGGCACGGCGGCCAGCGAGACGCTCGGCGAGGCGCGCCCGGACTCCGAACTGATCGGGGAGGACGTGGCCGACACCGACGAGGACCCGGCGCGCGAGGCGCTGCTCGCCGATGGCTGGACCGAGGTCGTCGACCGGGCGAGCGCCGTCAGCCGCTCGCTGTCGAGCACGGGCGATACCGCGCGTGCGATCGGCGACGCCTTGCTGCTCGGAACGGAGCCCGTGCCGGCCGGGGAGCCGCAGGTCATCGAGTTCGGCGAAGGCGGCAGCGCCGCCGATTCGGACGGCTCGACCGATGCGCCGGATGCCGGCACGGGACAAGCAGCGATCGCACCCACGACGCTCGACGAAAACGTCGACATGTTCGCCGGCGAGGTGCGCGTCTTCGGCAGCGTGGACGTCACGCGGGTGGCGATCGGCAACGGATCGATCGTTCGGGCCGAGATCCTCGCGACCGGCGAACTGCTGGTCATCGGTCAGAAGCCCGGGAGCACGTCGATGCGCCTGTGGAACAAGGACGCGACGCAGAAGAGCTACAACATCCGCGTCAGCGAGACCGATCCCGTGACCCGCGTACGCATGGAACGCATGGTACGCATGCGCGTACGGCTGGTGGAATTTCGCAAGAGCGCCCTGGGACAGCTCGGGATCAACTGGAGCGACTCCACGGCCGGACCGAGCTTCGCCGCCGCAGGCGACGCGGTCGGGAGCAACCTCTTCCGCCCGGCCAGCGAAGGCTTCGCCAATCTGCCCAACCGGGTCGCGCCGTTCTCGACCTACTTCGGCATCGCCTCGAACATCACGTCGCGGATCAACTTTCTCGCCTCCAACGGCGACGCGGTCACGTTGGCCGAGCCCGTGCTGAGCGCGGTCAACGGCGGGGTCGCGAGCTTTCTGGCGGGGGGCGAAGTTCCCTACCCGACCGTCGGCGCCAACGGCCAGACGACCATCGACTTCAAGGAATACGGCATCAAGCTCGACGTCACCCCGCTGATCGACGACGCGGGCAACGTCCGCGCCGGTGTCTCCACCGAGATCAGTCAGCTCGATCCTGCCGTCAGTGTCGGCGGTGCGCCGGGGCTACTCACCCGCCGCGCTCAGACACAGGTCAACGTGCGCTCCGGCGAGACGATCGTCATCTCCGGACTTCTGAGCGCCGAGAGCAGCAACGACATCGACCGGATTCCCGGTCTGGGACGGTTGCCGATCATCGGTCAGCTCTTCCGCTCAAGGAACGCGCGCGAGTCGGTCACCGAACTCGTGATCTTCGTGACCCCGGAAGTCATCGAGCCCAGCGTGCCCGCACTGACCGACCGGGAAAGGGACACCTACGAGCGTTCGACGACAGACATCGAGCGCGCCACCGCCCGGCTCGATGCCGATCGCCCGTCTTTCATGGAGTAGGCCTGTGTTCGACTTTCACTACCAGATCGACGGCGCACGCCGAAAGCAGTATCGCTCGGCTGGCGATGTCTGTTCGATCGGCAGCGCACGGAACAACAACCTCGTGCTCGACACCCGAGCGATCGGCAAGCGGCATGCCGAGCTGCGCGTCCGCCCTGACGGCGTCCACATCCGCGACCTCGGCAGCCTGAGCGGCTGCTGGGTGAACCGCGAACGCGTGATGGAACACGGCCCGCTCAGCGAACTCGACGAGATCGCGATCGGCGACGTGAGCATCGTGCTGAGTCGAGCTTCCGTCGCGCCCCAGGAGGCGAACGATGCCGAAGTGCAATCTCGTCGACGCGAGGCGTCGAACGTCCCGACCGAACAGGACGGCCATCGCTCGCGCTCCGTGTTTCGTGCGCTCGGCTTCGGTGGCAAGCGCTCAGCGAAGGACGGAGCCGCCGATGCCTACGGCCGCGATGCGCCATCGGCGCGCGACGATGTCGAAGCCGGGTCGGGGGATCGCGGGGACTCGGAAACGGGCGAGAGCGACGAGAGGGCGCGCGGCGCACGGTCCGATGCCTTCGAGCACACGCTGGACGCGGCGAACCGGTACGGCGAGCAGGACGGCGAGACCGGAAACGTCACCGAGCTGCCCGTCGGCACTCCGGCCACGCCCGCGATGCCCGAGAGGCACGTGGAGAGCGCGTCGGACAAGGCACTCGCCTATTGGGCCGGCATCGTCCACGAGCAATTGCTCTACCAGATGGACCTTCGTCGGAAGGACGTCGGCCGGATGTCGGACAACGAGCTGCGCGAGGAATCACTCGCGCTCATCCGCTCCATCATCGAGTCACTGGACGACCAGCTGCCGGAGGACCTCGACCAGGCGGCGCTGGAGGACAACGTCCTGAACGAGTCCGTCGGACTCGGGCCGCTGGAGCAGTTCCTCGCCGACGAGGACGTCACGGAGATCATGGTCAACAGCCACGAGGAGATCTTCGTCGAGAAGAACGGGCGGCTCGAACGCTCGCGGTTCCGGTTCAGCTCCGATCGTACCGTCTACGCGGTCATCGAGCGGATCATCACGCCGCTCGGTCGTCGCATCGACGAGTCCAGCCCGATCGTCGATGCGCGGCTGAAGGACGGCTCGCGGGTCAACGCCATCATTCCCCCGCTCGCACTCAAGGGACCGAGTCTGACGATCCGGAAGTTTCCCAAGCACCGTCTGCTGTTCGACGACCTGGTCAACTACGGCTCCGTCGACCAACGCATGGTCGACTTCCTGCGCGTCTGTGTCGAGATGCGCAAGAACATCATCGTCTCGGGCGGCACCGGGTCGGGCAAGACCACGTTGCTCAACGTGCTCTCCAACTTCATCCCCGACAGCGACCGGATCGTCACCATCGAGGACGCCGCCGAACTCAAGCTCGTGCAACCGAACCTCGTCTCGCTCGAGTCGCGTCCGGCGAACCTCGAGGGCAAGGGTTCGGTCCCGATACGGGATCTCGTCAAGAACTCGCTTCGGATGCGACCCGACCGGGTGGTCGTCGGCGAGTGCCGGGGCGGCGAGGCGCTCGACATGCTCCAGGCGATGAACACCGGCCACGACGGCTCGCTGACGACGATCCACGCGAACAATCCGCGCGACGTCATCTCGCGACTCGAGGTGCTGGTCCTGATGGCCGGCATGGATCTCCCGGTCACCGCGATCCGGGAACAGATCTCCTCGGCCGTCGACATGATCATCCAGCAGACGCGCTTCCATTGCGGCTCGCGAAAGATCACCCGGGTCACGGAAGTGGTCGGTGTCGAGTCCGGCACCGTGCAGCTTCAGGACATATTCGTCTTCGATCAGAAGGGCATCGGCGAGGACGGGCGCATTCGCGGTTCGTTCCGGGCGACAGGCGCCATCCCGACGTTCTACGAGGAGCTGCGCGAGATCGGCATCGAGGTCGATCTCGACGTGTTCGCCCTGCGCTCGGAGCGCGTCGCGTGAGCGTCTATCTCATTCTCCTGATCGTCTTCGTCGGCGTCACGCTGATCGGGCACACCGTGCTCGTGAGCGGCGTGAGCGCGGTCGAGGAGAAGTCCGAGACGCTCGTCACCGCGACCGACTCGCAGCTCCGCCACATGTTCCTGTTCGCCAACACGCGGCGGCTCCTCGTGTTCTACATCGCCGCGATCATCGGCGTGCCACTCGCCCTGTGGATGCTCGACCAGTCGCCCGTGGTGATCCTGGTCGGTCTCGCGCTGGTGCTGCTCTTCCCCCAGTGGATGCTGGCGCGTCTCGCGGCACGACGGCGCGCGGCGATCAGCGCCGCCCTGCCCGACGCACTCGCCCAGATCGCCGGCGCGATGCGCGCGGGTTCGACGTTCGGCAGCGCGGTCCAGTCGACGGTCGAAGAACAGCGCGGGCCGCTCGGCCAGGAACTCGGACTGATGCTGCGCGAGCAGCGCGTGGGCGCGCGACTCGAGGAGGCTCTCGACAACCTCGGCGAGCGCGTGCAGAGCGAGGAGATGGATCTGGTCATCTCGGCCGCGCTGATCTCGCAGGAAGTCGGCGGGAACCTCGCCGAGATCCTGCAGCGCCTGTCCGAGACGATCCGCCGGAAGATGGACATGGAAGGGAAGATCAAGGCACTCACCTCACAGGGCGTGCTGCAGGGTTATGTGGTGACAGCCCTGCCCTTCCTGATCATGACCGCACTGCTGTTCATGGAGGCCGAAGCCATGCGACCGATCTTCTCCGGACTGCTCGGCTGGATCTTCCTCTTCATCATCACCGTGCTCGTCACGATCGGTGGGGTGCTCATCCGCAAGATCGTCTCGATCGACATCTGATCATGATCCTCCTCGCACTCAGCCTGGCGTTCGGCGCCTTTCTCGCGATGATCTTCTGGCAGGCGTGGACCCTGTTCCGAGCCGTGCCGATCGAGAATCGCCAATTTCTCGACCGACCCGCGAAAGGCTTCCGTCTGGTCTGGCCGCTCATCGAGGTGCTCGTCCACCACGGCGGACATCTCATGAACGAGACGCAGGAACGGACGCTCACCGCGCGTCTCCGCCAGGCGGGAGTGGAATACACGATCTCGGCGCAGCAGTTCTTCGCCGCGAAGATCGTCGCGGCGATCGGCTTCTTCCTCGCGGTCTGGGCAGCGGGCGCTTTGGCAGGTCATTCCGCCTTTGCCTTCGCCCTCGTGGTGGGCATGGGGGGATTCTTCTACCCCGAGCTGTGGCTGAAGGAGATCACCGAGAAGCGACGCGGCACCATTCTCCGGGCGCTGCCGTTCTACCTCGACATCATCACGCTGTCGGTCGAGGCCGGGAGCAACCTGACCGGCGGTCTGACGCAGGCGGTCGAGAAGTCCGCGGACTCCCCGCTGCGGCGCGAGATCAGCCGTGTACTCCGTGACATTCGTGCCGGGAAGACGCGCCAGCAGGCGCTTCGCGAGATGAGCGATCGAACCGGCAGCATCGCCGTCCAGAACGTCGTCAGCGGTCTCATCCAGGCCGAACGTACGGGGTCGAGTCTCGGCCCCCTGCTTCGCTCCCAGGCCGAGCAGCTCAGGAACGAGCGGTTCATGCGCGCGGAAAAGTTGGCCATGGAGGCGCCGGTGAAGCTGCTCGGCCCGCTCGTGATGTTCATCTTCCCCTGCACCTTCCTCGTGCTCGGTTTCCTCATCCTCAGCAAGGCGCTGCAGGAGAACCTCGTTCCCATTCCGCTGCTGGTCTGGGCCTATCACTGGCCAGGGTGATGAGCATCTCCCGACCTTCCTCGCCACCCGAGCGTTCCACCCCGACGTGGACACGCTCGCCGTCCGACAAGCCGGACATCGCCAACTCGACAGAGCGAACCGCATGAAACGCTACCCGGACACGACTCTCTCCGCGCGAACGATCGCCGGCCTTCCAGCGCTCGCCTTTCCGGCGGTCATCGGCCTGACGCTCCTGCTCGGTGCCTGCACGACCGAGCAGTTGCCCGTCGGCGCACAGCTCTCGATCGCACCCGAAGCCATCACCATCGCCATCGAGGAGCGGCTGGACCCGGCCGGACGGTGCATTCTCGACGCCGATCGCTACGTCGACAAGGCGCTGGTGCTGGCGTTGACCGACGCGCAGGGGTCACCGATCGGTGGCACCGACGTCTCGGTCTACACCGACTACAGCGGCAACACGTTCTCGCGCTTTCCCGTGCTCAACCTGTACGACGACCGGAACGGCAACAGCAACGGCGTGGTAGATGCCGAGAGCGAACTGGTCAGCGGCGCGGACGACGCCATCGCCATCGTGAAGACCGGTCGTTTCGGGGGCGATCGCGTCCTCCTGCTTCGCGTCAACACATCCTGCGCCTACGCGGGCCAGGTCTTCGCCTTCGCCGACGGCGTCACCGCCTCCCTGCAGGTGGAAATCACGCCCGATGCCCCGGATGACGACGACGAGGATGACGAAGACGAGGGCGAAGACGAGGCCGATCCGGCCCGCTCGCCCTTCGAACTGGCAGACATCGCCGCGGAGACGCGGCCGTGAGCCCGGCGAAGACGGTTGTCGAGCCCGTGAACACCGAACACGCGACAGGCTTCCCCGTCACGGTCTCGCGCGGGGGCGTGACGCTGCTCGAGGCGCGCGACGCGGACACCTTCTTCGCGCGTCTGCGCGGCTTGCATGCCCTCCCTCCCCTCGGTCCGATGCAGGCGCTGATCATCCGCCCGTGCAGCGCCGTGCAGACGTGGACGATGCGGACGCCGATCGATGTCGCCTTCCTCGATCGAGACGCCCGGATCCTGAAGCTCGATCGCCTGCCGCCCCGAAGATTTTCGAGCTGTCGAGGCGCGATCGCCGCGATGGAGATGGCCAAAGGCGCCATCGATCGCCTCGAGCTTCGCGAGCACGACACGCTCGAGATCACCCGCGAACCCGACATCGACCAGCCGAGGAGCGACCGATGATCCGTTTCCGTACCGCGTCCCGCCAGGCCACGATGCTGCTCGCCATCGCGCTCGCCGCGAGCGGTTGTGCAAGCGTCCCGCAGAGTTCCCCGGTCCCGAGCCTGGGTGCAGGCGCCGGCGAGCGCGCCCGCGGCGGCGGCGACATCGATCTGGCGGCACTCTACGCGCAGGCCGGACGTGCCTACGACGAGAGCCGCTGGATCGAGGCGGCGCGAGACTATGGCAAGCTCACCGTCGCGGTGCCCGACGACGGGCAGCTCTGGTTCCGCCTGGCGAACACCTACGCTCGCCAGGGTGACTACGGCCGCGCCGAGGACGCTTACGAGGCGTCGCTGCTGCGCGATCGAGAGCAGCCCAAGCCCTGGTTCAACCTCTCGACCGTCTACCTGTTGAACGCGCAGGCCGCCCTGCGCGAGGCGCACGCGCAGATGCGAGCCGACGATCCCGGCCGCACGTTGATCGAGCGGCGGCTGACCGCCCTCGAGTCTCTGATTCACGGTCGCTTCGAGGACGAAGTGACGCCGGCGGTCGCCCGATGACACCGCGGCGACGATCACGTTGCCCGGGCGACGGCGCGGACCGCAGTTCGGCCCGCCGCTTGGCCCGCCGCTCGGCCCACCCGCTCGCTGCATGCCGTGAGGGCGGGGCCTCGACGGTCGAGACGATCATCGTCGTACCGCTCCTGATGTTCCTGGGGCTCGGCACCGTCCAGGCCGGGCTCATCTACCACGCGAAGACCATCCTGAACTACGCGACGCTCGAGGCGGCGCGCACCGGCGCCACGAGGAATGCGCAGCCGGGCCCGATGAGGAAGGAACTCGGCGCCCGCCTCGCCCCACTGCTCGGTGGTGACGGCTCGCTCGAGATGGCCTCGGTCGCCATCGCGCGTTCGATCGTCGAGATCGACAGCCCGGTCAACCTCGACGGGAGCGTCGGTCCTCCCACACGCCTGAACATACTGAACCCGACGGAGGCGAGCTTCGCCGATCACGGGAAGCCGAGCCTCGAGGTCACGAACCGGACCGTCATTCCCAATAGCCACCTCCGCCATCAGTCCAGGGCGACGGGAGGGACCTCCGGGCAGAGCCTGCAGGATGCGAACCTGCTCAAGATCGAGGTGACGCACGGCTTCGAACTGAAGGTGCCTTTCGCCGGAAGGATGATCGCCAATCTCATGAGGGTGGGGACGATCCCCTCGGGCGACACGATCTACTACCAGACCAACCGCATTCCCCTGAAGTCGGTCGCGACGGTGCGCATGCAGTCCGAAGCCTGGTCTGAGTCCGTGACGGTGGCGAACGCAGCGCCTCCGGCGACCGGTACACCGGACACATTGGCGGACCCGGCGGACGCCACGCCGCCGACCGATGCGGAGGGCGATCCGAACCCGCAGGACGATGCCGATGGGGACGGTGAAGGCGAGCCAGACGAAGACCCGAGCTGTGGCGCGGATGGGCTCGGTTCGAGCCCCGTGCTCATCGCCACCCCGACTAACGCCTGCCTGGTCGACCAACCGATCGCGCCTGTCGCGTCGAGTCCCTTCGGCGGCGACGACGAGCCACCACCGGCATCACCGATATGCTGAACGGGAGAAATCTCGCTGGCGTCGGGAGTCGCGCGGTTCACGTGTCGCGGCGCACGCTGATTCTCGTACTGACCGGCCTGCTGACGTTGTCCGTGAGTCATGCACAAGCTGACGACGGTGCCCCGGCGGCCGACACCGGCTGCGATGCCGGCACCGATGGCCCCGACACCTCGCCTTGTACGGAGGCCGTCGCGACCGATCCGGGCCGTGCGCCGGACGGGATCATGCCGCAATCTACTGTCGGCAACCCGATCAGCCTCTTCGACGGCAGCAAGCACCAGCGCGAAACCGACCACGCCGTACCGGGCAGCGAGCTCGTCCTCAACCGCAGCTACGACAGCGCCAACGCGGACTTCAACGTCGGCCTGGGCCAGGGCTGGCATCACAGCTACAGCGTCGCGCTGTTCGACGCCGGGCATGGCGCGCGCGAGATCGTCCAGAGCAACGGCAGCAGACTTCGCTTCGAGCCGGACGGTCAGGACGAAGACGGTCACGAGCTCCTTCGCTCGGGCGCGATGAACGAAGGACACCTCCTGCTCGTCGATGACGAGCACCTTTGGCATCTGCCCGACGGGCGGCGTCTGCGCTTTCGGGGAAGCTTCCTGGTCGAGATCGACTGGCCGGACCAACGCCGCCTCTCGCTGATGTACCGCGACAAGAAGCTCGCGAGCGTTACGGACGAGACCGGCCGCGTGCTCCGATTCCGCTACACCCCGGGTCGCCGTGGCCTGGACGGATTCGAGAGTGCACGCCATCGTCCGCAGCCGGGTACGCTGCACGAAGTGACCCTGCCGGACGGGCAGGTGATCGGCTATGACTACGACGAGCGCAAGAACCTCACCCGCGTCCGCTACCCGGACGGCACGGCGCGCGAGTACCACTACGAGGATACCGTCTGGCCGAACCACCTCACCGGTCTGACCGAACGGACCGGCGTACGCATCGCGTCCTGGGCCTACGACGAATTCGGACGCGCCCGCCTCTCGGAACACGCGGGAGGCACCAAGCGCGTCACGCTCGAACATCCCGACGAGCAGCAGGTGCTCGACGGGGAGAGGGTCGAGACTCGCGTCACGGACAGCCTGGGGCAGGTAAGCACTTACGTCTGGCGTCGCCCCGCCGTCGGCGGCGATCCGCAACTGCTCTCGTCGAGCGGTCCGGGCTGCGCGACCTGTCCGCCGACAGGCATCGCCTACACCTACGACGACGCAGGCCGTCTGGGTAGCCAGCGAACCACCGGACTGGGAACCGCCATCGACAGCGGACAAGTCGACTACCGGTGGGATGAGCAGGGACGCATCGCCGAGATCAGACGCACGGACCCATCCGGCGTGAGTCGACTCGTCGAGCGCACCGAGTACGACGGCACCGATCTCGTGCCGCGAAACCTTGTCCGTCCGAGCGTCAATCCGGACGGTGAAAAGGTCATCGCGATCCAGCGCGACGAGGCCGGCCGCCCGATCACGATCACGGAAAGCGGCTGGTCACCGGTCAGCGACGCGACGGTGCCCGGTGTCGTCGCGGACTACCGGCCGATCGAACGGACGACGACGCGCACCTACGAGGGCGCTCGACTCGTCAGCATCGACGGCCCGCGCGACGACGTCGCCGATGTCATGGCGATCGACTGGGACGCGCGCGAGCGCCCCGTGGCGGTCCAGCTGCCTGACGCCCCGACGCTCGCGCTGACCGCGTTCGACGAGCTGGGCCGTGTAACCGCCTTCCGCATCGGACAGCAGAGCCCTGTAACGGTCGAGTACGGACCCACGCATCAGGCGGTTCGCGTCGAGCAGCGCGGACGTGTCATTCGCTTCGCCTACGATGCCGAAGGTCGATTGACGAGCTTCACGAGTCCGGACGGTGCGACGAGCCGCCTGCACTACGACGACGCCGGAACGCTGAGTGCGCTGGTCGATGCGAAAGGACGTCGTACCGACATCGAGACCGACAGCGAGGGTCGGCGCACCGGCAGTACGGAACTCGGCAGCGACGGCACGATGATCCGCTCGGTCAACACGCTGTTCGATGCATTGGGGCGTGTCGCCGGCACCCGCACCGAGACCGTGACGGCGAGCGGGAACGCCAGCTCTCGAACGCTCGACAGGGCCTACGACGAGGCCGGACGTCTGTCGACGGTCACCGACGCCGGGACCGGACAGCAAGTCGACCTCGACTACGGGGCCTTCGGCGCGCTGGCGAGCGTCACCGAGCCCGGCGACATCGGGGGCGACGATGACGTGTCGCTGCGCCGCACCGCCTTCGAACACGACGCGGCGGGTAACGAGATCGCGCTCGTCGATGCGCGCGGCAACCGAACCCTGTATCTCGCCGATGATTTCGGCCGCGTGGTGACGCACGTCGCGCCAGACACCGGCACGACGCGGTACCGCTACGACCTTGCCGGCAACCGCACCGAGAAACGGGATGCCGACGGTGCCGTCATTCGCTACAGATGGGATGCCGCCGGCAGGATGATCGGCAAGGTGCGCCCTGACGGCGCGTACACCTACGCCTATGACCCCGACCACGGTCAGCTGATCGAGAGCGTCGCGCCCGACACGACCGAGCGCTTCTCCTTCGATGGGGAAGGCCGCCTGACCCGTCACGCGCGCATCCTCGACGAGCGGCGGTTCGAGACGGCGTACCGTTACGACGCCAACGGTCGTATCTCCCACAAGACACTGCCGGATGGGCAACGCCTCCGCTACCACTACCGCGACGAGGCAGCCGGTACCGCCCGAGGCACCCTCCGCGCGATCACGCGTGACGCCTTGTTCGGACTGGCCCGGGAGACACTCGTCGGCGAGATCGACCAGGACACCAGCGACGGCGCGAGCGGCTACATCGCGGGCAACGGGCTCCGGACGGCCGGCACGTACGCGGTCGACGGCAGCCTGGTCTCTCTCGACGTCGACCGCGTGATGGCGCTCGAGTACACCTTCGACGACGGCGGGCGAATCGTCGGCCTGGACGTCGACGGAACGCTGCGACGCTATCGCTACAGCGGGCAGGGCTTGAGCGTCGCCGAGATCGGTGACAGTACCTACCGCTTCGACTACGACGCGACCGGCAATCGCACGGCCGACTCGATCGAACGTGCGGACGGCACGTTGGAGGCGACGACGCACACCTACCCACCCGACGGCGGGGGAAATCGCCTGCTCGAAAGCACCACCCTGCGCGGCCATGCGACCGCATCCGAGTCGCCGATCCGGACCCGTGACTCGCGCGACTACGCCGAGAGTGGCAGCCCGCTGAGAGCGCGGGCAGGACTTCGCTACGAATACGACAGCGAGCGTCGTCCGATCAAGGTCTTCGAGGACGACGCGCTTCTCGCGACCTACGCCTACAACGGGTTCGGGGAGCGCATCAAGAAGGTCACGTACCGGGGCGACGCGAAGCGCGTCACCTGGTTCCTGTACGACGGCCACCACCTCACCGCGCAGATCGACGGCGAATCCGGCGAGATGCGCCAGGGGATCTTCCTCGGCGAAGCCCCGGTCGCCTACCTGATCGGGCGCGACGCCTACGCGGTGCACGGCGATCACCTCGGCGCGCCGCGACTCGCGACCGACGCGGAAGGCGAACCGGTCTGGGCGGCGGACTACCGCCCCTTCGGACAGGCCGACGTCACCGCCGCGACGATCGACCTGCCCTACCGCCTGCCCGGTCAGATTCTCGATGCCGAGACCGGCACGCACTACAACTACTACCGCGACTACGACCCCGCCACCGGACGGTATCTGACGAGCGACCCGATCGGATTGCAGGGCGGTCTCAACACCTACGCCTACGCACTCAACGACCCACTCGGGATGACGGACGTGCTGGGGCTCTTCCCCAGGGACAACGCGCCCGACGCTTCGAACGCCGGCACGGGCGGCGAGCCCGTCAAACCCGAGGAGCAAAGCGAGCAGTCATACGCCGACAAGCTGACGAAGGTCTTCGAGTACGCGATCGAAGAGCTGAGCACTCAGGACGGCGGCGAGCTTGCCGCCGAGTTTCTGCAAGGACTCGTGGAAAACATCGCCATCGTCGCCGGCGTCGTGGTGGGGCTCGCTGTGGCCAACGCCGCAGGCGTCGGAGCGGCGGCGACCGCCATTCTGGCGGCGAGCGGCTGGCTGCTGGCCGGCTATGAGGCAGGCCGCTTCCTCCTCTCCACCATTCAGCTGGGCATCGAGCTCGCGAGCACCGACCTCTGCGATGAAGCCGCACTGCAGACACAGGGAAAGACGTTGGCGAATTCCGTCAAGGACCTCGGCCGGGCGCTGACGGAAAGCGTCCTTCTCGGTTCGCTCACACGGATAGGGCGTCTGGTCGACAACGCGGCCGAATACGCGGCAGATGGCGCCTGGGCGCTGTGGCGAAGGCTGCGACGACAGTTCGACGAGAACACGGTCGTCGCCGGTCTGTGCTCGTTCTCGGGCGACACGCTGGTCAGCACACGCGATGGCTATCGCGCCATCCGCGACATCGAGCCAGGTCTGGACGAGGTCTGGGCGAAGGACGAGCACACCGGGCGCAGCGGGTGGAGGCAGGTACTCGCCCAGTACGGCAATCGCTACGAAGACACGGTGAGAGTGACGGCCCGCGACGCCGAGGGGCGTCGTCAGACCATCGTCTCGAATCGCATCCATCCCTACTTTGCCCGGCTCGCCGCAAGCGCGCTGATCGCGACCAGCAGCGCGACAGCCATCGCTTCGGAAGGCCATGTCTACCGCGGCGAGATCGACGGCGGTGCCTGGGTCGACGCGCAGCACCTCGATATCGGTGATGAACTCCTCACGGACCGGAACGGGTGGCAGACCATCGAGCATGTCGTCATCGAAGCGGAACCGCTCGAGGCGTACAATCTCACGGTCGACGAGTACTCGACCTATTTCGTGGCCGGCGATGCGGAAGCCTCGCCGGTCTGGGTTCACAACCGATGCTTCGACGCCTTGCCGGACGGCTTCCGGCATACCGGTTCCTCGACGCGCTATGGACAGCCGACGTACACCGATAGAGATGGCAACATCTTCTACCTCGGTCACGACGACCGTTACTACAACCAGGCCGATCACCCCCCGTCCAGACACGGGCCGGACGGTTCAGCGAGACCGATCGACGAGCTGCTGGTCAACGGCTCCGTTCCGAACCATAGGACCGGCAATCTCCGATTCAATCAGTGGTTCGACGAATTGAGTCCGGAGGAGTTCGATCGTCTCTGGGCCGACCCCAACACGAGAGCCACGATCGAGGATCGCATTCGATCGCCCGGGGGCGAACACGAATGGTGCATGGTATGCCGAGCACCGACGTTCAAGCGATGGAACGTCCCGATGTCGGAAATCCGTGCATTCCGAACCAGGACCGACGAGTTGACGTGGACCATTCCCGACGGCCCTGACCAAGGGTTGACCGGTGGACACTCCGGTAATCGCCTCGGGTCTACCAGATTTCACAACGAGCTGCGTGCGATCATCGACGATCCGAGCACCACCTCCCTCGAGGATTTCAATCGCAAGGTCAGAGAGCTGGCACAACGATGGAACATCGAACCCGACTTGCCTGAGCTACCTCGATCTAACTGAACACGAGAGCACCGGAGGCTCACGTCGTAGCCCTCCAGCGGGGCGGACTCTCTGTTCAGATATCCTGAAAAAGACAAGGACATGCATGAAAGATCAGCACCGGAAGTGGCAGGACCAGTGGTACGAGATCATGGGCGAGTCGAAGAGCTCGATGCAGGAGGACATCGCGTGCGACACGACGCTACAGTTCAAGATCTGGGAGCTTGACAGCGGGAAACAGGAAGACTGCTTCGAGATCTTGCCTTCCGGGAACGCCGTTCTTGCGCGGGCGCTCGAGGTGCTTGCCGCCTCCTCTCCCCGTGCGTCGTCCATCGACGACGACGGATTGATCGAGCTCCTTGAAAGGATGACGTCCGACACCGAGTCGGTTCTGGATCAAGCCCGCGACGGCATGGCAGCCGAATACAAGGAAGCGATAGCGTCCTGTGCACGTCCGGGCGTCGTCCGGGGCGATGAAAAACTGAGGAAGACGCTCATGTCGGATGCTGCGTCGCCGACCGAGATGCTCGACGACATTTTCCGTAGTCTGATCGAGGAGCGGCGCAGCTCCGATGAATACGCCGCCTACTTCTTTCTCAGAGAACCGATCTATCAAACGGCACAGGATACGGTGGTCCGCAACTGGGCGCTGTGGCCACTGCTAGCGGGTGAGTTCGATCGCGACCCCTATGAAGCGGTTTTCGAGCTTTACAAGAATGCCGCTCAAGCGGTATGGACGGAAAGCGAACTGTTCGTGTTCGCACATGATCGAAAAAGTACCTCGAGCGATTGACGGTGTTTGAAAGCAAAGTGCCTGCATCTCTCTTTCGACGATGACGCCTCGAGTTTCGATCGCAACGGCTGAGCGTATTCCAGCGTCGGACGGACAAACCGTCCGCGTTCTCTCGAATCAGCAGGCGATTGGCGGCGTCGTAGGTCGCGCGCACGACGGTACCGTCAGCGCCACGAGTCTCCACTACGTTGACGGCCGCGTCGTAAACCGCGTACGTGCGCCAACTTTCACCCCACGCGCGACGACGCGCGCCAGCGTCACCGCGCTAGACTGATGACCTGCCCAGCGCCATCGACGTCCGCCATGAAAGTCTTCCCTTTCCTGCTGTTCGGCACTCTCCTGATCGGATGCGGCGGCGGAGGCTCCTCCTCCGACGGTGACCCGGAGGCGCTGGCGGACGCATCGCAGGGCGAACCGGCGAGCACCTCGGTGGACGCGCCGTCGAGCAACGACACACCGGCCGTCGTGTTCGGGACCGTCGTCGATGCAGTCAGCGGCGCCCCGCTGGGCGGCGTGGAGGTGCGGCTCGCCGACGGCAGCGGAAGCGGCGCGCGAAGTGGCGCCAGTGGGCGGTACGTGTTCTCGCTGCGCGAGGCGACCGGCGCGGTCGCGCTGACGTTCTCGCGGGACGGATATCTGGAGGCGTCCTACGCCGACCCCGGAGGAGACGGTGCCCTCGAGCTCGAGGCGGTCGCGCTGGTGCCGCTCGACAACGCGGGCGTGGGTGGGCTTTCGGGGGCGGTAGCGACGGGGACGGGTGCGCCCGTGGTCGGGGCGAGCGTTCGTTTTCTCGCCGGGATCAACGTTCGCGAAGGCGATGCGGTCGCATCGACCACCACGGGACCGGACGGCACCTGGCAGGTCGTCGATCTGCCCTTCGGCAACTACACCTGCATCATCCTCGTCGACGGTGCAGATGCGGTCTACGAACCCGTTCAGGTGTTCGGCGGCGTCGATCGTTCCGAACAGAACGTGACGATCAGTGGCGGCGGGTCGGCGCCCTCGACACCTGCGTCCAGCGTCTTCGAGCCGGTCTTCCCGCCGGAACAGGACAGGGCCGCTTTCGTCGAGGGTCAGTCGAGTTGGTCTGTTCCGGGGCATGGGTGGGCTGCCGATGGCGGCGCCTACACCGTGAAACGGTTTGAAAACGTCGGACTACTTGCACTGGTCGTGTCGTTCGGCCAGGTCACCAGCCCCCGGGACCCCTGGGCGAACAGCAGGCTCACTCTGCAACACACCTTCGTCGGCAGCGGTTCATACCGGGTGGTCGATTCCTTCCGCAAGCTCGAAGCAGCCGCTCGAATCGGGGACAAGGTCGTGCTCGTCCAGTTCAGGGCGTCCAATTCCTTCGACTTGCTGCGAAGCTTCAGCGTGCAATACGACGGCGTCGAGGGCGCATCCAGTTCGTCGTTGGTGGCAAGCGTCGATGAACGGGGCCGGTATCACTTCTCCACCGACTCACCGATCCTCGTCCGGCAAAGCGAACCCCAGTTCGGCACCGCGCCGGCTGACGCCGAGCCCGAGCTCGATCTGACGATCACCGAAGCCTTCGTCCCCTAGGAACCCCCGAACCACCTGCCCCTGTCCAAGGCGGAAGCCGGATTGCCGCTCACGATCGGCACCGCGTCATCGAGTTACCTGTCATTACGGTCGCTAGCGGAAAGTCCGGCCCGCCGGCTCGAACCGACATTGGAACAACGGTAATGGTACCGGCGGCGTGCTACCGACCGTTCTCCGGCAAATACCGTGCTAGCTTCGCGCTTCAGATCACACGGACAGTCCGCCGCCAATGAATAGTGCATCCAAGGGCAATACGCGAATGTGGGCGCGGGTTCCGGCTGCGCTGAAAGCCGCCCAAGCCTCGCGGAAAACGACTGCCGGGCTCGTCGCCGGCGCGCTGCTCGGCGCGGGGGGCGGGGCGCTTGCCGAGCCCTTGTCGCTCGTGCAGACCCTGCGCAACGGCGAGAACGGCACGGTGATACCGGGCGACGTCTCCGAGCTCGAGACAAACGGGAATCAAGTAATCGTCGGCTCGAACGAACGTCTGCAACTTTTCACGCGCGATACCGCGAGCGGCGCGCTCACGCTGGCGGACACCCTCGTCGACTACGACGACGAGGCTTCCGTTACCGCCGGTGACGCCCGGTTCGATGACAGTATCGAATTGCTGGACAGCGATCTGGTCATCGTCAACGGCGCGCGACGCGACCCGACATTGTGCGATGTGTCGCCCAGCTGCGCGATATTCGGACCGCTGACCCTGTCGACGGCGGACAATGAATTCAAGGTAATCGGGGGAAGCGACGAAGGGGACGGCAGTGATGACAACTTGATCGTGTCGCCAGACGGGCGACATGCCTACGGCGTCAATGACGTGACCCTGTTCTCGCTCGATGCGGGCGGGAATGCATCGTTTGCCGAGTCTTTCGACAGCCAGTTCCTGCTCGGTGATCGCGAGGGGCTCGCTCTGTCTGTCAGACAGACATCAGATGGGCGTTTCCTGTTCTTGAACGCATTCGAGTCCGAGGATATCAACTCGTCGTATCTCGTGACGCTCGCCCGCGACGTGAATAGCGGTGATCTTTCCAGGGTGGCCGTCATCGATGTCGCGGCCGAACCGGGCGGGCTGAGAGGAATCAGGAACATCGAGCCAGCACCCGACGGGGTGACCTTGTATGCGGCGGCGTACGCCCTCGATCTTGCCGATTCCGGACTAGCCAGCTATGCCATCGCCGCTGATGGCACCCTTACACAGACAGCGATCGACAGCAGCCCCAACGAGAGCGAGTCGGCGTCGCTCGCCTTTCCCGGGGAGATCGCCGTCAGCCCCAACGGCCGACTGGTACTCATCGCCAACACCATTCAGAGCCGGGACAACCAGGAGGCGCTGCACCTCTTCACCGTCGGCGACGACGGGGCGACGACCTGGCGCGGCTTCGAGCAGAGCAACCGCGACGGCTTGATCGAGAAGGATCTGAAGGCCATCGAGAGCGTGCGGTTCTCACCGGACGGGGCCTACGTCCACGTGCTGTCGGGCTTCACCGACGAGGGCGTGCTGAGCACCTTCGCCGCGCACGCGGATAACGTGACGACGATCGCGGCCCCGACCAACGCACTCGCGGGCGGCGACGCGACGGCGACGGTCCGGCTGTTCAACGCCGGGCCCGCCACCGCGTACGGACTCGTCGCGACGATCGAGGCATCCGGTCCGATCGGCTCGACCGACCGGCCGAACGACTGCACGATCAGCGGCTCGCAGGTTGTCTGCCGACTCGACGAGCTCGCGGTCATGGGGTCGGCGGACATCGCGGTCACCGCCGCGACCCCGGCCGAAGGCACACTGACGTTCTCCGCCGAGACCGTGCAGTATCAGACCGATCTGGACGAGTCCTCGAACGCCGCGACCGCGAGCATACCGCTCGTCGACGATCCGGCGGAGGTCGACGCGACATCGACCACGACAGCTTCGCCCACGGGGACGACGGGGCCCATGACGTCCCCGCAGAACGATGCCGATGACGCCGGCGGTACGGGCGGGTCCGATAGCTCGGGCGGCGGTTGCTCGATCGGCTCGGCCGACGGCGCACGCGACCCGCTGTTCGGGCTGCTGACATTGCTCGGACTGGCCGGCTTCGTCACTCGGCGGAAACGGCGCGGCGCGCGGGGCTAGATAGAGGAGGCGCGCCGGTCGCCGCCGGAATCAGCCGCGACAGATGGCCTCATGAGTGCCTGCACCGAGCCGTCCAGCACCCGTACTCGCACGGTCGTCTTCCTCCGGGGCCTCGGTCGCGGGCGGCTCGGGGTACTCGGTTTTCACGCGCGCGTCGGCCTCTGCCTGGCGCTGCTGTTGGCAGCCGCATCGGCCGTCCGGGGTATCACGTCGTGGTCGATCGCCACGGGCAGTGCCGGTATCGAACCCCTCGCCCGGACACTCGGCTGGACCTTCATCGCGATCGGCGTGAGCGCGACCATCGCCATTCCGGTGATCTCGATTCGACGCCATCACGATCTCGGTCGAAGCGGATGGTGGGTGTTGCTGTGCTTCGTGCCGATCGTCAACGTCTTCTGGACGTTCTATGTCTGGTTCTTTCCGGGACAGGAGAGGCCGAACCGTTTCGGCAACGTGCCCAGCCCCGCCACACTGGAGCGGGCGCTCGGTCTCGCCGGTCTGACGGTGGTCGCGATGCTGATGTTCAGCTATGCGCTGGACATGCAGACATCCTCCCACCGACGTGACGCCGATGCGGCGCATGCTGCGGCCGTCGCGCGCACGATCGAGGACGGGCGAACGCCGAGCCAGGTCGAGGTCGACCTGACGCTGGCGTACGAGGACGGCATGTGGCGATTCGCCGCCGGCGAGGACGGTGCCACGCCTATCCACGGACGGGCAGACTTCGAGCGGCTATACGCGGGCGAACCGCTCAACTTCCTCGCCTCGCACTACACGGACGCATCGATGCGTTTCGGGCTCGACGGCGCACTGGAGGGCACCGTCGTGCAGCGGGACGGTCGACGGGATGCCGTGGCGCTGGTCTGGAGCTGGCGAGACGGGATGCTGTGCCACGAAGGGACGATCGCGCAGGTCACCGTCGCGCGCGTCTGCGGCATGGCCTCGCACGTTCCAAACGTCGGCCTCCGAATCGCGTATCCGGAAGACTCGACGGCCGATCAGTACTGGCTGCTGGCGCAAGCTTCTCACGACAAACGGTAGCCGAGCAGACCGGCTCCCGAACCCGATGCCACGTCGGCCAACGTCGCCAGTCCCGGCACGGGATCGAGAAGGCGGTTGCTCATTCGTCGAGCGGGAAGACGCATGGCGGGCGGCGTCAGAACATGAACATCGCGCGCAATGCCGACACGGCGAGCACCAGAAGCGTCGCCTCCGTCGCCCGAGTCGTCAAGTTCAGGCCGACGAGGTCCGCCGGGCGGGAGGACATCTCGAACCGCTCCATGCGCTTGTCGTGGCGCACGTGCATGTGCGCCATCGCCATCAACTCGCCGGCATCGAGCCACAACCACTCGCAGGGGCCGCAACCGTCGATCATGATCTTGCGCGAACCCATGTAGCCGTAGTGCTCCATGGCCTCGCGGCAGGCGGGGCAGTCGACGTCTTCGTCAGGCCCGGGCGTGTCGGGAAACACGATGTCCGGGTGAACGTGCGGGCGCAGCGCATGCGCCATGCCGTCCAGGACGGTGATCACGCCGCGTCGTTCCAGCAGGCACCCCGAGCAGCCGTCGCAAAGGTAAGCGCGAATGCCGTCGTGGTCGCCCGCCTTCAAGGGCACGGTGCAGCGCGGGCAATCCATCGATCATCGTCTCCTGCCGCGCGTCGGCGCCGGGCGGCGCGCTCGACCACCGTCCGAGTCTACCGTCGGGTCGGGTGACGGGCGAGTCTCGCGGTCTCTCGACGGGCGGGCTTAATACCGGAACCGACCTGTGCGAAGAGGATAAGGTCCGAGGTCATTCGCTCGGGCGCGTCGCGCCGTCGGGGGACCTCGTCATGCGTACACGCGACCGTCCGCCCTATCGCCCGTAGATACGGCTCGAGGTCAGCGGCGCTCAGCTTCGAGCCTGACCGGACGGGTTCGTGAAGCGGTCGTTCAGTGTCTCGACGAAGTCCGCCGCGTGCTCGATCACGTCGTCGACCGTTCGTCGTGCCTTGCCGTTCCAGCCGGCCGGATGCCTGCCGAACACCGAGCGATAGAAGCGCGTGTTGTTGCGAAAGGCGAGACCGAGATCGTTGCCCTCCTCGGCGGCGATCTTTCGCTGCATCCAGCTGGCAACGAGGTGCCGGACACCGAAGTGCACGAGCAGCAGGACGAGCAGCACCGCAACGATCAGCGCCGCCATCGACATCGGATCCGCGAACATGGACAGCACCAGCGCACCGATGGCACCGATCGAACCGGTCAGGATCCCGCCGACCACGATGCCGAACGCGATCAGGCCGAAGATGATCGCGTCGAACCGCAGCACCCGCTTCGACCACAGCGCCCGCAGTCGCCCGATGGCCGGGATCGCCATGTCACGGATTCGGTAGGCCTCCTTCTCCATCGCGCCGACGATGCGATAGGCCCGCTCGACCTCGACCTGCTGGATACGTTCCTCGATCTCCGCCACGTCCGCGTCGCGCTTTTCCACGAAGCGTCGACGACGCGTCTCGTCCTCGATCGGGATGGCGACATCTTTGTTGTAGATCGTGAAGAAGCGTCCGGCGGTCAGTCCCGCCTGGGAGAGCGCGCGCTGCCAGGCACCGACGATCTCCTCGGTGTTGTCCTCGCGGGCGGCCGTGTCGATCTGGTTCAGGACGAACAGGAACTTGTTGCTGTCGTTTCTCGAGATCGTGTTTCGCACGAGATGCTCGAGGGTGTCCTGCATGGAACCCGGCTCGGGATGGCGGGCGTCGAAGAACACGAGGACCAGATCCGAGATATCCATGATGTGGTCGGTGAGCTTCAGGGTCGAGGTGCGCTGAGAGTCCGCGTCGAAGCCGGGCGAGTCCACGAGGATCTTGCCGCGCGCTATTTCGGAATCGGTGACCTTCAGTTGCAGGTAGGCGTCTATGCGCCGCCCCTCGCCCTCGGTGACCTTCTCGATCTCGTCGCTGATGCGGTAGAACGGGAAGCGCATGTCCGCATCGAGCGCGAGTCCGGGCAGCACCTGCCCCGCATTTTCCTCGCCGTAGCAAACAACCGTGAACTTGTCGTCCACCGCCTGATTGCCGGTCTTCTGCAGGGTTCGGCCGAGGTAGCTGTTGATGAACGAGGATTTCCCCGCCGAGAACACGCCGAGAATGGACACCAGCGGCCACCACGAGATCTGCATCGCATAGCTGTCGTCCGTCTCGAGCAGTCCGGTCGAATAGCCGACCGCATCCAGCTTGCGGAAGCCGCCGATGGCGTCGACCAGAACGGGATTTTCACGCTCCAGGTGGCTCTTCAGGCTCTCGAATCGTTTGACAATCGTTTTGTCGGGTCGGACCATCAGGCAGACGGGCTCGTCGAAATGGAACGCGGCAGTCTAGCAGTCCGACCCCTCCGCCACCGGATGCATCGATCATGACGATCCTCGTGTTGTCGCTTGTCGTCGCCCTCATCGCCTGGTTCGTCTTTCGCTGGTTGCGCGGCCGGGCGAACACGCCCGTAGCCGGTGCCGATCCGCTCGATCACGATCGAGGTGGGGTGAACCGGGCGCTGCCCGGGCAAGCCGCCCGCACCGAAGGCGAGGTGCAGGATGCTGCACGAAGCCACGTCGGCGGCCACCTGGAACAGGATGCGGAGGTGTCGGGTACGGCGGCGACGGCCGATGTCACCGCGAGCGGTGCCAAGGCCGCGGCCACGAACCGAGACACTACAAGCGGCGACGCGATGGACCCCGACACGGCCTCTCGTGCCGCCCGGGATGCTCGCGACACCGGTGGGACGGGAGCAGCCGTGCTCGCCGGTATCGCTGCCGCGGGCGGCGTCGCCAGCGCCGCCGGCAGCGCTTCCTCGGCCGGCAGCGCTTCGGAAGTTGGCGACACTTCGGCAGCCGGCAGAGCTTCCGCGGGTGGCGGCACTGCACGGCGCGGCAGCGCTTCCTCGAGTGGCGGCGCGACGGCGGCCGATGCGCCGGTCGGCGGCAAGTCGCGTGGCGACGTGCGAGAGATGATCAAGATTCTCAACCTTCGCGACGCTGACGCCACCCGGCTGGACATCTCGAAGGAAGACTTCCAGAAGCTCTGGCACGGCGACGAATCGACCTCGTCCGAACTTGTCGACGACGTGGCCGTTCGGCTGCGGCGCATGATCGGCTAGGCGGCGCGCAGCCGATGATCGTGTGCATCGGCGGAGACCACGCGTGAGCGCGCTGGTCGACGGGCGCAACGTCCACTCGATCCGCCGCGAGCTCACGCTGATCGTCGTGTTCGTCGCGCTGATCTGGGTGGTTTTCGTACTCGATCGAGTGCTGCCGCTCGAGGCCTTCGGTCTCGTGCCCCGGACGACTTCCGGCTTGTTCGGCATCGTCGCGATGCCTTTTCTGCACGCCGATCTCGCCCACCTGAGCGCCAACAGCGTGCCGCTGATCGTTACCCTGCTGCTGCTGGCGGGCTCGCGCGCGAACAGCGGCGGCATCGTCGTGTTGATCGCGCTGGTCGGTGGATCGGCGCTCTGGGCCTTCGGACGCGGCGACGTGCGACACATCGGGGCGAGCGGACTGGTGTTCGGCCTGATCGCCTTCCACCTGTTCGCGGGCGTGTTCGAGCGGCGCCCGCGCTCGCTGGTGATTGCCGTGGTGGTGGGCTTGCTCTACGCCTCCACGTTGCTGCGCGGCGTGCTGCCCATGCAGCCGGGCGTTTCATGGGACGGGCACTTGTTCGGCGCCGTGGCCGGTGCACTGGTTGCCCTGGTCACCGCGCGGTCACTTCGCGCCGAACGCGCGGCGAGGGCGACGCGCCCCGGGGTGCCTGGATGACGAGGCCACTCGCCGGCCGCTTCGAGAAGAGCTTCACCCGGCAGGAACCGATTTCGCCAACGGCCGTCGCGAGCGCACTCGCCGTGCTCGAGAGCGGCCGGCTGCACCGCTACGATCTCCCGCCAGACGGAGGACTCGGCGAGGTGTCGTCGCTCGAGCTCGAGTTCGCGCGCTACCAGGGTCAGGCTTACTGTCTCGCCTGTGCATCCGGCGGCTACGCGCTGCAGCTCGCGCTGCGAGCCACGGGTGTCGCGCCGGGCGACTCGGTGCTGACCAACGCCTTCACGCTGTCCCCCGTACCCGGCGCGATCGCGGCCCTGGGGGCGCGACCCCGTCTCGTCGAATGCGGCCCTGAACTCACGCTCGATCTCGAGCACCTCGAACGGCTTGCGGCAGAAGGCGACGCGCGCGTGCTCCTTCTGTCCCACATGCGCGGGCACATCGCCGACATGCACCGCGTCCGCGCGATCGTCGATGCCAACGACATGCTGCTGATCGAGGATTGCGCTCACACGATGGGGGCGACGTTCGACGAGCGCCGCAGCGGCGCGCACGGCGACCTCGCCTGCTTCAGCACCCAGACCTACAAGCACCTCAATTCCGGCGAAGGCGGCCTGGTGACCGGCGACGACCCGACCCTCGTCGCCCGTGCCATCCTGCTGTCGGGCTCTTACATGTTGTACGAGCGTCACGGCGCCGCGCCGGCGGCGGAGGTGTTCGAGCCCCTCCGTCTCGACACGCCGAACTGCAGCGGTCGCATGGACGAGCTGCGCGCCGCGATCATCCGCCCCCAGCTTGCGCGCCTCGACGAGAACGCCGCCCGCTGGAACGAGCGTCACCTGGCCATGCACGAGGTGCTGGAGAGCTACCCGGGCATCCGGCAACCGATTCCTCACCCTGCAGCGCGCGAGGTCTCCAGCTCTATCCAGTTCTTCACCGAGTCGCTGGACGATACGGCGAACGAGCGCTTCCTGGCACGCTGCGCGAAACTCGGCGTCGGGATCAAGTGGTTCGGCCGGGCGGAACCCGTCGCGTACACCAGCCGCCACGAAAGCTGGCGGTACGTCGCCGGCGAACCCATGCCCGCCACCGCCGGCGTTCTCCACCGACTGCACGACTGCCGCATTCCACTCACCTTCACGGTTGACGACTGTCGGCACGTCGCGACGATCATCGGCGAATCGTTCGAGATCGCCGCCGCGACCGTCTGAGCGGCGTCGTAGTGTCGACCCGGGATCGGCCCGGATCGGCCCGGATCGGCCCGGGATCGGCCCGGGATCGGCCCGGGATCGCTCCCGGAGATACCGAGGGTCGGTCAGCGATGAGTCAGTGATCGGCCGGAGGTCGGACGACGTCGATCAGAGGTCGTCGCCGGAATTCGCGATCGAACAATCGAGCTCGCCCCAAGTGCTGCTGAACAGCGACATGACCGCACCGCTGCCGCTGCCGGTGATGACGATCTGACTGAGCACTTCGGCCTCGCCGATATCGGTGAAGTCCAGCATGACGGTGTCCGGTTCGGTGACCACCGCCACGTAGGTCTGCACGTCGGGTTCGGTGTCGGCGTCGCTAGGTTGAATGGCGGTCGCACCGATGGCGCCGACGAAGTTGTAGGCGAGCACGGTCGTCCTGGGCTCGAACACGAAGCACACCCAGAAGTCGGCGTCGTCCTCGGATCGAAAGCGGGTCTGCAGGCGATCCAGCACCGTCTCGCCGGCCGGAGGCTGGACCGCGGGCGGATTCTGGACGGGCGGCTCGGCGACAGGGGGATCGAGGGACGACGGCCCACTGCCGGTCGGCCCGACGGTCGAGGTTCCCGGTCGAGACACCAGCGGCAGGTCTCCGCTCGCCGTCTCGATGACCGGAGGGTCTAGGCCGTCGTCCCGGGGGGACGAGATCAACACCGGCGGCGACAGCGGCAGCGTGAACCGGGACGCGGCGTTCTCGAGGCGCTGGCCGGAGGGCGACCCGGAGGCAGCGAAGGAAGGCCCGTCATCCGAGCCCGCGGGACACCCGGCCAGCAACAGCGACACTGCCGATGCCGTGCCGGCTCGCGCCGCGAGGTGCATTCGTCGGAATCTTGAAAGGGACATGACACTTTCCTGCTCGTGGCAGCCCGAGCGAGGCCGACACGGGTTGGGTACGGAGAAACCTGCCACTGCGCGTAGCGGATGGCATCGGGCCGGGCGCCCCGAACCCGGCAGGGAACGGAACGCCCACCTCGATCGTCACATCGGGCTGACGGTACCCAGAGCATTGTTCGGGAAGGTCACCCGCGCGCCGACCTCGACCGTGCATCCGCTGTCGGGCGCGCGGTAGACCCCCCAACCGAGGCTGTCTGCGATGACGCTGTCGGCGATCGCGACCCGTCCCCGGGAGCTTGTGAAGCACCGCTGCGTGATGTTCCCGCGCGTGGCGGTGTCGGCCCCGCCACCGCCGTGACGGAGCTCCACGTGCTCGAGGCGGTTTCGGGGGGAGTTCGAGAACGCGAAGTCGATGCCTTGCCAATGACCCGGCACGGCCGATCGTCCCACGATCCGGATGGGCGCCGCGGCCGTTCCGACAGCCGTGAACGATCCGGTGCGATCCACATCGATGTTTCCGTCCGTCGTCGCGAGCATCGTCGTACCCGGCGACAGGACCAGCGCGCCGGTGATGGCGATATCGATATTCGAGAAAAGATAGGGCACACCGAGCGCGGGCCAGGTGACGGCCGAGTCGATGTCCACGTCGTAGAGCGATACGACGTCATCGGTGTTGCCGCCCAGCGACAGACCATCGCCAAAGCTCGGCAGCACGTCGGGATGCACGATGGCTGCCAGACCGTTGGAGGTGCTGGTGACGCGCTCGAATGCGGTCAGCTGTGTGCCGAATTCGAGCCGCACGCCGGGGCCTTCGTTGAACCTGGAGGTCACGTCACTGAGGCCGAGCCTTCCCTGGCTCGACGAGAAGGTACGCGACACGATGCCGCCATCGAGGTTTCCCGCCCCGCCCGCGTACTCCACCGTCACATGCTCCAGACGATTGTTCGTCGAGTTGCTGAACGAGAACCTGACGCCGTCCCAGAAGCCGGGGGTGTTGTCGACACCGGTGAACAGGATCGGCGCCGACGCCGTGCCGATCGCCCGGAGGCTGCCCGTCCTTTCGATGGAAAGACCACCCTCGGAGCGAAACTGGACCGTCGTCCCTGCCGCCATTTCCAGCGGGGCATTGACGGTGAGGCGATCCATCCGCCACGGCACACCCGTCGACGGCCAGACGGTCGCGGCGTCGATGTTCTCACTCTCTGCGATCTCGATGACATCGTCGGCATTGCCCGTGTAGCGACCGCCCGAGCCCAGCAAGGCAGCCACTTCCGGTCCGACGAGGCCGGCAATCGCGTTCTCGGTCGACACGATGTTGGACAGCGCTCCGCGGAACGCGTCGGCTCCGACGCGGAATCCGTGGCCGGCGCTGCGTCTGAGCACCGCTCCGTCGACCGCCAGGCGAGTGATCGAGGAGGTGAAGGAAAGTACTTCGAGGGCGCCGCCCCCACTGCTACCGGCGTATCCGATCACCACGTTCTCGAGCACGTTCCGCGTGCTGTTCGAACGCGTGAACTCGACACCGCTCCAGAAACCCGGCGTCGGATCGATGCCCGAGAAGACGATCGGCGCCGCCGCGGTACCGCGTGCGGTCAGCGAGCCGCCGGTCAGCACCTCGAGGCCTTCGGTCGAACCGAACTTGAGCACCGTTCCGGCCGCGATCGTCAGCTGACCGTTTTCCCGGACGATCAGCCCGTCCGGGACGCGGTAGCAAGGTCGATCGAGCACCAACGGACCTTCGACACTCGAGACGTCGAGCTCGAGATTGCAGGCCGTGTTCGTCACATCGACCGCGAGCAGCGCCGCGAGACGTGCGTCGAGCGGTCCCTGATCGACAGGGGCGCTCGGTGTACCCGACATGGTCGGGGTGACGATCGGCGCCGCCACGTTCGCGCTTCCCGTGGTTCGCGCACAGACCTGCTCGCCGATGGCGGACTCGTTCTCGGACGCGTCGAGCGCGCTGACCGAATAGCAGTACGGTGTCGCGACCGCGAGATCGAGATCGGTCGTCGCGGTCGAGGTCACGCGGGCGCGCTGCTGGATCATGCCGCCGTCCTCGCTGCGGTAGACCAGGAATGACGCCACGTCGCCGACACCCGCCTGCGTCCAGCGCAGACGAGCGCTGGCGTTCGCGATCGTCACTTCCAGACCGGTCGGTACCGCCGGCGCCTCCTCGTCCGGCGCGGCGAGCGGCTCGGAGGAGATCGTCGGCGTCAGGATCGAGCGATTGCCGGCCGCGTCGATCGCCAGCACGGCATAGTCGTAGCTGACACCCGCCTGCAACGGGGAGTCGAGGAACACGGGGTAAGGCGTCGTGGCGATCACGGCGTCGTCCCGGCTGATCTCGTAGTTGACGACCGCGGTGTCGTCCTGCGCGCCGTCCCAGACGAGCACGATCTCGTCCGCGGCGGCGGCGAGAGCTCGCAGCCCGGACGGAGCGCCGGGTGCCGTGCCGTCGGCCGCGACCAGGTCCTTCGCGATCGACACGTCCTCGGCGATGGTCGTGCGCGTGTCGGTCACGGGGTCGGTCCCGAGAATGGTGAAGGCGTCGTTCTCGACCAGCGCGGGGTTGGCCGTCAGAAACGCGTCCAGCCCCTGCCCGTTCGCGGCGAACTCGGCCGTCGCGAGCTGTAGTCCGGCGAGCCCGTAGGCTTCGAGCGAGGGCGCGAGAAAGTCGCCGACCGCGGTGTTGACGGCCGTGACCTCGGGCTCGGTCGGCAGCATGTCCGCCGCGAGCGCACCCTCCTGGTCGAACAACGCTTCGACGGATTGCCCGGCGCTGGCGAGCACGTTGCGAACGGCGAGATCGGAGTAGGCGTGGACGTTCGCGACCTTGTCCGCGGAATGCGTGATGGCGTACCAGGATTCGTCGACTCCGAAGGTCGCCCTGAGCATCCAGGGGCCGGTGCCCGTCAGCTGCTCGACAGCGAAGCGACCGTCCGACTCGATGGTCGCGACCGAGCGTTCGCCGCTCGCCGCACGAATCTCGAGCTGCTGGCTGGCGAGCCGACGATTGTCGGGAACCGTACCGCGCAGACCGGAACCGGCCGACGCACCACCGCTACCACCGCCTCCACTGCCGCCGCCACACCCCGCGATCGTCAGGGCGAGCACCAGGGGCGCCAGCGCGAGCCCGCCTGGAACGCGGCATCGTCCCGCGGAAGGTCTGGCTGACGAACGACCGATGTCGTGCTCGCGGCGGGAAGATGTCATCGTGGAGTCTCCTGTGGGGCTGACGCCCGGATCCAGACGTCTCGGGAATACCGGATCGCCATCTGCATGGGCGCATTGGAGCCGCCACACGAGTTCGAGGCAAGCCCTGCAGAGCGGTAATGGAACCCTCCGGCCGCCCACACGCGCTGGAATGCGGCATGGCGCACGCAACGTGGGGCGTTCTCGACACTTGCCGAGTCCAGCTCGGCCATCTCCAACGGAGACCGCTCGGCCGGCTCCGACCGCCCGGCCAGCTCGTCAGATCGGCCATCTCGGCCATCTCGGCAGCTCGGCGGCTCTGCTAGCTTCGCCGGCTCTGCCAGCTCTGCCGGCTCTGCCGGCTCTGCCGGCTCTGCCGGCTCTGCCGGCTCTGCCGGCTCTGCCGGCTCTGCCGGCTCGGCCAGCTCGGCCAGCTCGGCCAGCTCTGCCGGCTCTGCCAGCTCTGCCGGCTCGGCCATCTCCACCGGCTCGGCCGGCTCGTCGACGGAGCGATCGCCGTGCTCGTCATCCCGTCTTGCGGGTCAACAGACTGGGGAGGCGAGTATCGGATCGCTCGCGCCAAGGTCGGATCCGTCGCCCGCGCCGAGTATCGCCGGGAGACCCGCAGGGTGATAGTCGCCACTACCGGCGGCGCAGCGTCCATCCGCATAGGCGCTCTCGTCGACCAGCAGTCCGCCCGTGCCGAGCCCGGTCGCGCCGCAGGCGTCGGCATCCATGTCGGCATCGGTATCGCCAATCGGGTTCGTCACGTCGTCGTACGTGTCATCCGCCGCATCAGCGCCTGATGAAGCGTCGTCCGCCGAGTCGGCGTCCTCCGTGTCGGCAATTCCGACGGTGACGGTGCCGGTGGTCTCCTCTTCCCGCCAGGCGTCCGACTGCATCCTGACCGTCGCGACCGACGTCAGCGGCAGGCGGTTGGCGCTGTACCAGTGTCTGTTGTCCGGATCCACCAGCGCGAGCGCGCTCGTCAGGAAGCGCCCCACCAGTGGCACGCGCAGCTCGAGCCCGTGGGTCACCTCGATCTTCAGAAGGTTCGCGTCGCGAAGCGTCGTCCCCGACGCGCCTGCCGCTCGCTCGACGTGCCGATGCCGGAGATGACTGTTGGGAATCACGGTTCGACCGACGACCGGATCGACGACGCCCCACTCCTCGAACGCCGCCGGGGTGGGATTCAGGACATCGATGCGCGTGACGGGCTTGGGCTGGCCGTTCGATCCGATCGTCATGTCGATGTCGCCGATCGAACGAGCGATGGCGAACATCGCCGACACGTCCGAGCCGTCGCCCCCGACCAGCGGGGCAAGACGGATGGCGAGTTCGCGGCGCATCGGTTCCGGGAGGGCGTGGCGCGTGGCCCCGGTTCGCGCCGCCTCGAAGGTGGCGTAGTTCAGGATGGTGTTGCCGTGATAGATCAGCCCGGCCTGTACCGTACCAAGACCCAGGAACAGCAGGACCGGTGCGACCGCGAGAAATTCGGCCATGGATGCGCCGCCCTGGCGCTCGCTCGCATCCCCGCCGGCCACGCGACCGCTGGCGAGCCGACGCCTCGTCCCGGACCGACGAACAGAGCGAGCAGGATGCTGAAAAGCAGTCATGTCGAGATTCCTCACTGAAAACCGGGCCTCGCGCCAACACGGATGCCCGATACCCGAGCCGATACCCGAACCGAGACCCGAGCCAAGACCCGAGCCGAGACCCGAGCCGAATTCCAGAACCGGATCCGAAACCAGAACCGGCGCCGAAGCGGAGGCCGACGCGGCGTCGTGGTCAGGGCGTTCAGCGGATTCCGGTCCGCGTCGGAACATCCTCGATCCGCGCATGCATCAGATCGCGAAGCCCGGCGATTCGCTGATCGATCATCTCGCGAGCCGGGTCGCCCGGACGCAAACGCTCCCGGGCCTTCGTCATCGCGACCTGCGCGCGGAGCAGGTAGGCCGTCGACAGGTTGAACCAGGGCTTGGGTTGTTCGGCGTCGCGTTCGAGCGACGCTTCGTAGGCCGCCGTCGCACGGGGGTAGTCACCTTGCTGCGCGAACGTGTTGCCGAGCCTGAACCAGGCGTAGGCGTCATCCGGCACCGCGACGGTCAATGCTTCGTAGAGACGTGCGGCCTCTATCCAGCGACCATCGCGATACGCGGCGTCGGCCTCCGCCGAGCGTGCGAACAGCTCGTCCGACCACTGACCGTCGATGCTCGGCAGCACCGGAGCCGGCGCTCGCGTCGCGCAGGCACTCGTCAGCAGCGCTAGCCCGACGATGCAAGCGAGCTCGAGCCCTCGCCGCCCTCGCCGCCCTCGCCGCCCTCGCCGCCCTGGCTGGCCTGGCCGCACCCGACCGGAGTCGCCCCGCCTCACGACCAGTTCCCCGCGGAGGAACTCAACACGTGCCCGCGCGCAAGTCCCAGCCGCGACGCCGTTCCGCTCGCCATCTCGACGGCGACCCGCGCTCCCGGGCACAGGCACAGGCGCGCTGGCGGCACGGTCTCGATGCGCAGGATGCGCCCCTCGCGATCGAGGAACACCACATCGATCGAGTGCGGCATGCCGATCGTCTGGATGGCGCGACAGGGGCGAAGGATCAGCGCGCGTGAAGACCCGAGCGGCAGCATGCCGTGCAGACCCCGCAACCGCTGCCAACACGTCGTCGCATCGCGAGCCTGCAACAAGGGGGCTCCGAGACGGCTGATGGTCACGTCGATGCTCCCGACCCGACCCGCCGTGGCGCGCGGCAGTCGTTCGCCCACGGCGCTCACGAGCGCACCTCCTCGACATCCCGAGGCTCGCTCTCGATGGTTTCGATGGCCGTCACCTCGATGTCGGCAGCTGCGCTGACCCCGCCGGCGAATGCGAACACCTCGCCCTTGTAGGGACACGAGAGGTTAACGCGCAGCAGCAGCGTGCCGTTGCCGCCGAAGCGGTCCGTGTCGATGCGTACGGCAGCGTCGGCGCGTCCGCTGACGAGCTCGGTTTCCGCATCGACGACACCGTTCCCGTTGCGATCCTCGTACAGCGCGAGCGCCGGAAAGCCCGCGAAGGTGTTGGCTGCGAAATCCGCGTACACCGACACATCGGCGTCGCCGATCGGTGACCCCTGCGCGTCACGGAGCGCGAACAGGAGTGGCAGGTCGGTATGTTGACCGTCCACGAAGCGGCAGCGACCTTCCTCGTCGAGTCGCTCGACGATCTCGAAGCTGCGGGCACTCGGTTCGATGGCCAGCGTCGCCCCCGAAGGAAGTTGACCGCTCGAACAGGCCACGAGGCTCGCGAGGCCCGCGAAGGTGACGATTCTGACGAGATGCACGGACGGCATGGCAGTTTCTCGGAAGGCGCCGCGGACGGCGTTCGGGTTGCGTCGGGCGATCACGTACCGGGCCATTGGTAGGCCATGAGCAACGGCCCCCAGGGCACGAGCCCTTCCTGCAGCGCCTTGCTGAGGATCAGGAACGTCAGGACGAGGAAGGTGGTGGGGAAGATGAACAGGACGAGCGGCCCGAGCAGTTTCACGGGCGCTTCCATGGCCTGCTTCTCCGCGCGCTGGAATCGCTCGCTGCGAAGTTGCTCGGCCTGCGCGCGCAGCAGGGGTCCGAGGCTCGCACCCGTTCGTTCGGCCTGGATCAGACTGCTGACGAGGTTCTGCATCGCCCGCCCGCCCGTCCGGTCCGCCATGTCGCGCAAGGCTTCGGCGCGCGTGCGGCCCGCGCGAATGTCGCGCAACACGCGGCCGAACTCGCGTCGCAGCGGGGAGTCGGCCGACTTCTGCACCACCTGGGTCAGCCCGCCCGTCAGGTTGCTGCCCGCCTCGACAGAGAGCGTGACGACGTCGAGATAGAACGGCAGCGTCTTCAGAATCGCCGTCGCGCGGCGCGCCGTCGTCTCGCGAAGCCAGAGCTCGGGGTAGAAGAAACCCATCACGGCGCCGAGGGGAAAGAGCGCGAGCGCCGGACCGCCGAGCATGCCCGCGAAGCCGGCGACGCCCGCGCCGAACCCTGTCGCGGCGATGCACTGGGCGGCGATGAACTCGAGCGCCGACACCCCGTACTCCACGCCGCCGCGACGCAGCCGCGCGGTGGTCGACTCGCGTTGCGCCTCGCCGACGAAACGCCCGCCATGGTGAACCAGCACCCGGATCAGGGGCCAGACGAGCCGGAAGCCGATTGCCGGTCGATCGAGAAACTGACGATCGTCCCGAGGGATACCGCGCGCGAGTGTCCACGCCTGCCAGACCAGCGAGGCGATGAAGAGGCCGAAGCACAGGCTGACGAGGAACAGCGTCATGCGTCAGACCTCGATCCGGACGATGCGGTTGATGACCACCGAGCCGACGATCTGCAGCACCACGATGACCGTCAGGAAGCACCAGCCCAGCAATGAGGTGAACATGGGACGAGTGGCGTCAGGCTCGATCACCATCAGCGCGCCGAGGATCATGAACGGAAGCGCCGTCACCACCCGTCCTTGCAGGACGCCCTGCGAGGTAAGTGCCCGTATCCGGCCTTCCATCTCGAGCTTCCTGCGCAGCGTCTCCGAGAGCCGCTGGAGAATCTCGGCGAGATTGCCGCCGACTTCCTGCGCGATCAGCGCCGCGGATATGACGAGGTCCATCTCCTCCGTCTGGACACGCTCGCCGAGGTTGTCCAGCGCTTCCTCGAGTCGGGCGCCTACCCGCTGCTCGCGCAGCAGAAGGCCGAATTCCTGCCCGAGCGGGCCCTTCTGCTCGTCGACCATCGACTGCACGGCCGTGCTGAAGGTGGATCCGGCGCGCATGGCGCCGGCGATCTGCGCGAGACCGTCCGGCAAGGCCGCCGTGATGCGCTGACGACGACGGTCGGCCAGGCGCCTCAGGACGAAGCGGGGTGTAGCGATGACGGCCGCCAGCCCTCCGAGCACGATAAGCGGCGGCTGATGCAGCAGGAACAGTCCGAGCGGCACCATGATCAGCGAGATGGCGTAGACCACGACCAGCTTGCGGGCATCGGTGAACAGGAACAGCCGCCGCATGCTGGATTCGGCGGTGGTGGCGAGGTCGTCGGAGTGGCGGGTCCACGCCTCGCTGCTGCCGCTCAGCAAGGCATAGCCAACCAGACTGACGCTGGCGAACAGGGTGGCGAGAATGGCCGCGACCATCATGCCGCCGCTCCGCCGGCTCGCTCGAAGCAGGTCAGATCGACCGCCATGCCGATACGCCGCAGCTCCTCGTAGAAGGTCGGAATGGCACCGGTGGCCCGGAAGCGACCACTGACCCGGCCCTCGGCGTCAAGGCCGTCCTGGTCGTAGACGAAGATGTCCTGCAGCTGCACCGTGCCCGACTCGACGCCCGCGACCTCGGTGATACGGGTGATCTTTCGCGAGCCGCACGGGAAACGGGATTGCTGGATGATGATGTGAACGGCCGAGGCGATCTGTTCGCGGATGGCGGTGACGGGCAGATCCATGCCCGCCATCAGCACCAGCACCTCGAGCCGCGAGACGACGTCTCTCGGGTTGTTCGCGTGGATGGTCGTCAGCGAGCCGTCGTGCCCGGTGTTCATCGCCTGCAACATGTCGAGCGCCTCTCCGCCACGGCACTCGCCGACGACGATGCGGTCCGGGCGCATCCGGAGGCTGTTCCGAACGAGGTCCCGGATGGGCACTGCGCCCTTGCCCTCGAGGTTCGGCGGGCGCGATTCGAGCGACACGAGGTTCGGCTGCACGAGCTTGAGTTCGGCCGCATCCTCGATCGTCACGATGCGGTCCTCGTCCGGTATGAAGTTCGAGAGGACGTTCAGGAGCGTGGTCTTGCCCGATCCCGTGCCACCCGAGACGACGATGTTCTTGCGCATTTCCACGCAGACCCGCAGGAAGGCGACCATGCTCGGGTCGACGGAGCCGGAAGTGACGAGGTCCGGGAACCCGAGCCGGCGCTTCGGGAACTTCCGGATGGTGAGACTCGGCCCTTTCAGCGCGAGCGGCGGGATGATCGCGTTGACCCGGGAGCCGTCCTTCAGGCGGGCGTCGACGATCGGGCTGCTCTCGTCGATCCGCCGACCCAGCGGCGTGATGATGCGTTCGATGACCGCATGGACCGTCCGATCCGAGCTGAACCTGAAGCGCGAGCGTTCCAGACGCCCGGCCTTCTCGACGAAGATCTCCCGGTGGTTGTTGACCATGATCTCGGTGACCTCGTCATCGGCCAGGAACCGTTCGAGCGGACCGAGTCCGACCGACTCGTTGAGCACGTTGGTCTCGAGCGCGACCCGATCCACGCTGTCCGGCAACTGTCCGGCCAGCGAGTCGATGACCGTACCGATGAGCGCGATCGACTCCTCGCGCAGCTGATCGTCGGACATCCGGTTGACGTCCTTGCGGCGCAGATCCATCTGGTAGAGCAACTGCTCATGGACGATCCCGCCCCAGTAGGCGAGTTGCTCGTCGCCACGATCGTCGCGCGCCTCGACGCCCGCTGCCACGACAGGTGCTGCCGCGACCGCCGGAACGACGGCGGCTGATGTCGGTGCCGGGTGACGCTGCAACCCGATCGGTGTGCCGGACAGCGCGATGCTGAGATCGCCGACGGCCACCTCGTCCAGATCGCCCAGCGGCCCATGATCGACGACCCGCTCGCGGTTCACCCAGCAGCCACCGAGGCTGCCGAAGTCGTGGATGTACACGCCGTCCGCCTTGAGCCGGAGCTCCGCGTGTCGCTTGGCCACGAGTCGCGTCTCGACCACCAGGTCGTTGCTCCTCGCACTGCCGATCGAACAGACCTCGCCCTGCACCCTGAACAGCTTGCGACGCGAACTGCCGTGCTGGTAGTGAAAGTCGAACATCGGGCTACTCCATCAGCGGGAGCGAGTCCCGCGCGCGAGCGATCCGCGCCGTACTCGACTCGAAGCGCCGTCGATCCCGATCGGCGAGCGGCGAGTGCGCCGGCTCGATGACTTCCGGCGTGACGAAGATGACCAGCTCGCTGACGGCATTGCGCGTGTTCTGCGATCGAAACAGGGCGCCGATCACCGGCAGGCGCCCGATGCCGGGTACCCGATCGATGTCCTTGCTGCTCTCGGCGCTGAGCAGCCCCGAGATCACGATCGTCTCGCCCGAGCGAACGTTGACCTCCGTCTCTGCGCGCCGGGTCAGCAGGCCCGGGGCACCCTGCACCGAGACGGCGGGGTCGATCTGGCTGATCTCCGTCCTTACCACGGTGCGGACGTTGCCCGCGTCGTCCACCACCGGAGAGACGTCCAGGCGAATGCCGTACTCCTTGAATTGCACGACCGTCTGTCCGTTCGCGCCGATGCTCGGGTAAGGCACTTCTCCACCGGCGAGGAAACTCGCACTGCCGCCACTCACGGAGCTGAGTACGGGTTCGGCCAGCGTGACGGCGTCGCCGTTGGAGGCGAGGAAGTTGATCCGTGACGAGATATTCGCCGCGATGCCGAAGTAGGTGGAGAAGGGCTGCACCGTGTTCGGCAAGGCGCCGAACCCCTCGGTCGGGGGTCGAAACAGGTCGTTGCCGATCGCGTCGCCCGCCACCGCGAGCGTCGGACCCGACACGCCGTCTCCCCAGTCGATACCCAGGCGACCCAGGGCGCTCTTCCTGAACTCGACCATGCGCACGCGCATGCGAACCATCCGCTCCATGCGGACGCGCGTCTCGGGATCGCGTTCGCTGACTCGCAGGTTGAAGTCCGATTGGTCGCCACCCTTGTGCCAGAGCCTGAGCGAGGTGCTGCCCGGGCTCTGCGCGATCACCAGCAGCTCCCCGGTCGCCAGCACCTCGGCGCGAACCACCGCGCCGTTGCCGATGGCCACGCGCGTCACGTCGTACTCGCCGAGCACCTGAACCTCGCCGGCGAACAGATCGACGTTCCGTCGCTCGACCGCGACCGTCCGCACGGGGTCCTCCTCGGCGGCGGTCTCCGGCGATGAGACCGCCCGAGCGGTCCCGCTACCTTCGCTGCCGAACTCGCGGATCTCCGGCACGACGACGCCGCGCGCCGGCGGCAACAAGGCTGCCGGCACGTAGAGCAGCGCATCGGGCACCGGCACGGCCCCCGGGGCCAGCCCGTTGTAGGCGGCAATCGCCTCGGCGTGCGCGGCGACGCCCGTCGTCGCGAGCGCGATGGCGGCGAAGGTGTCACCCGGTCGGGTCATCCAGAACCGATCGCCTCCACGGCCACCGGCCGTCGCGGAGAGTTCCGGCGCGACCGGGGCCGCGGGACCGGAAGATGCCCCATCGAGGGCGTACCAGCCGTCGCCGGTATCGCCACGCGCCTGCTCGCCGTGGCAGAGCGCGGCGGCGCAGACGCTCAGCAGCAAAGGCAGCGACCTCCCGAGACGCGAACCGGTGCGCACGCCCCGTTTCATCGACCGCCCCCGATGATGTACTCGATGGCCGGCGGCTCCGGGGCTGGCGCGGCGCGTCCCCCGGTGCGAGCGACAGGCGCCGCAGTCGGTTCGGGCAGCCCGAACAGACGCGCGACGTTCATCGGCGTCTCGCTCAGCGGTGACTCGTCATCGGGGTTCCGGAGCACCGCGGTGAGCTTGCCGATCTGCTGGGCCAGGGTGATTCGCTGCGCCTCGTCCGGCGTCACCTGCACCGTGATCGTCGAGAAGTTCCGGCGCTCGCCGCCGCCCGCCTTGTCCACGATCGTCTGGACGCCGGTCGCGATCACGTCCAGCCGCTGGATGAGCGGAACGATCTGATGGTCCCGGCCGCTGCCGTGTCCGAGCAGGAGATCGACCCGATCCCGCGGCTGCAGGAAGCCCGAGATCGAATTGACTTCGTCGACCCGCACGGTCATCGCCCGCAGACCATCGGGCACCTTGCCGCTGAAGGTCGGCGTCACCCCGCCCTCCAGATGCGCCCACAGCAGCGGCCGACCCTCGTCCACGTCGAAGTCGACGCGCTGTCCCAGCGCGACCTCGTAGTTGTCCGATCGCACCGAATTCGAGTCGGCGTACTGCACCGGAATGTCACGCATCGACAGCATGTCCGACGCCAGGACCTCGCCGCGCCTGAGCGGCCGGTTGGGCACGACGACCTTGACCATCTCCTCCGGCTGCGAGAGCTGTCCGCGAACCAGCGCGATCTGCTGCTCGATGTAGTGGCGGGCATAGAACACGCCGACCGCGCCGAGCGCGAGCGACAACGCGAACATGACGACGTTCTTCCCCGGGCGACGAGCGCGAGATCTCTTGACGGCTTCGGGCATGCGGGTCTCCGACGACAGGCGCGTCAAGGCAGGGAAAGAAGGTGGGTGCTGTGCTGCTGGAATCGCCGAAGCGCGTCCATCAGCATCTCGACGGCGCTCTGCTGCTCGGCGTTCACCGGCAGGAGAAAGAGCGCCGTGATGACCGCGAGCGTGGTGACGACGTATTCGACGCTGCTCGAGCCGGTCTCGGCGCGAACGGCAGGAGACCGTGAACGACGAGGCGTTCCGGGTAGGCGAGGCGGGATCGGGAGACGGTCATTCATCGGGCCGCACCTCGTTGATGACGGCGACGCTGCCGCCGGAGAGCGCCGAGACGACGATCTCGAGATGCGCACCGTCGCGATCGAACAGCAACACCGACGCACCCTCCGCGACCGTGTCCCGCGCGAGCGTCCAGCCGGCTCGCACGTATCGATCGCGGTAGAAGAGCGCGACCTCACCGGGTCGCTCCCGGGCGGCGACGATCGTCGTGACCGCGCCCCGACCACCGTCCCGACTCTCGGTCGTCGAGAGCAGCGTGCCTCCCGGCGGCAGTTCGGCGCTCGCCCCGCTCGAGACACCGACCGTCTCGAGCGATGCTGCCGACATCAGCGCTTCGGCGCCCTGCCCGGTCTCGCGCAGCTGGAGGACGAGCAGGACGTCGTCGACGATGCGGCTGATGACGGTCCACTCCCCCGCTTGCGCCTCGCGGTGCCCGGGGTCGTCCCCGTCGGGCGACCAGACCCGGCGGTAGAAGTCGAGCACGTCCTCGCCACCACTCGATGGCGCGAGGCGCGCGATGGACGTGAGCCGGCCGTCGCGCACCACGTCGGCGACGAGCGTCACCGCCGACGCTCCTTCGGGCACCGGCATGCCGGCAAGTGCCACGGAATTCGCTTGAACCGGCAGGGCGACGAAGGACAGCGCCGCGACGACGAAGGACATCGCGCCCGAGGCGCTTCGCGGCGGCTCGCGGCGGCGCCTCATGGCCGCTCGTTCTCGTCGTAGTCGCCGAGCGTGCGCCGCCCCGTCTCGCTGGCGGGCAACGCCTCGACGTCCACCTTCCCCAGCGCCCCGGCCAGACCGGAAAGTTCCTTCAATATCGGCAGATTGCCGGCATGGGACAGCAAGTCCGACAAGGCCCGCAGCGCCCCGGCCGGCACCAGATTCCTGGCCCGGTCCCTGGCGGCGGCATTGCTACCGACGCTCCAGTCATCGGTCATGATCACCGAGAGTTCCTGCAGACAGTCCGGGGCATCGACCGATCCGCACCCCCCGATCTGTCGTGCCAACCAACCGTTGTTCTCGACCGGCACGGTGACGCCTCGACGCAGCAGTCCGTCCGCCTCGAGTTCCCAGTCGCCGCCCGTCACGTGACTGAGCGCCTGGCCGGCGCCGACCACCACCGTACCCATGGTTCGCGCCGCTGTCGGCCCCTCGATCGATCGGTCTTCGACGATCGACACGCCCGCGACATCGACGGTGACGCGCGTGTCTTCCATGACACCGGTGGAGGGGGTGCCTCGGGCGCCCCAGAGTGCGTTCTCCCCCCCGGGGTTCCGATCGAGCGCGCCGGCCGCCATGCTGGCCACCGGACTCGAGCGGTCCGCGAAGAAGCGCGCGGTCACGTCGCCGTCGGTCACCACGCCGTCGTTCACCGTCGACTCCCAGGCCGCGTACCGACTGGCCTGTACCGCCGTCTGGCGAACGTCGATCAACTTGCCGATCATGGCGGTACCGAACAGGAGCGGGACCAGGATGATCATCAGGAAGAAACACTCTGTCAGTGCCGCGCCTCTCGCTTTTCGACACGGCCGATCGACACACGTCGCGGTTCGACGATCCGTCACGTTCGAAGCGAGCGCTCGTCGACTAGACATCGTCATCGTCGCCGTCGACGTCGTTCTCGTTCTCGTTCCCGTCTACGTCTTCGTCCTCGTCCTCGTCCTCTTCCTCGTCCTCGTCCGACCAGGTGAAGGTCACGTCGCCCGTCCCGCCTTCGGCGACGCCGGCGATGTACCCGTCGACCAGCACGTCCATCAGCTGGAAGGCCATCCTGTCAGGGATGGGCCAGTCCGGATCGACGTCGAGCACGATCTGCTGGAACGTCGTCGCGAGCCTCGCGGTGTAGCGCTCCTTCAGTCCCTTCCGCTCATCCCTCGCCTGCTCGATCCTCCTCTCGAGGGCGAACCGGTCGGCGTTCATCCTGGACATCTCCTGCTGAGCGTCGGCGATGATTTCGTTGAGCTCCGTGCGTCTCGCACCCATCGCCATCACGATCCTCCCGACTTCGGGCTCGATGCGCTCCGCCACTTGTTCGCGCGTCTTCTCCCAATCCGCATTGAGTCGGCTCGCTTCGGCGATGGCGCGGTCGACCTGTTCGTTGTCGATGGTGTCCGTCAATCCGGACAGCGTGTTCTCACGGGCCGAGGACAACCATTCCGACATCATTGTCCGAACCGCCGTCTCCAGCACGCGCTTCAGTTCATCCTCGATGATCCCCACCGGATCGGCTTCCCGCACGAAGCCGCCGAGGTCCAGGTCGCCGAGTCCTCTGGCAGCGCCGATCGACGTGCGCAGGCCGGCCACGTCGACGCCGGCGTCTCCCGCGTACGCGCCCGCCAGTGACGCCGCATACTCGGGAAGCGGGTCTCCGGCAAGCGAGGCGACCGCCCCCCTGGCCGCCGCCTGGGCACCGCCCGCCGGCGTGACGCTCGATCCGCTACCGCGCAACCCCACGGCCAACAGGCGTTCGCTGTCCGGAATCGGAGCCAGGCGAACCGACCAGAAGGCGTTGTAGCCGTTCGCCGCTTCGTCCGAGAGCGCGGCCCCGAAGCCCTCGTCGGGTCGTCGGTAGTAGACCTCGGCGATGCTGATCGACGACAGCCTGTCGCCCGGCGCCGCCACGGCGGTGGCGAAGACCTTGCTGTCGACGTGTGATTCGCTCGTCGGTACGCGGGACGTGTCGAGTGCCACCTCGGTGCGCAGTCGAAGCACGGGGTCGCCGTCGCCGTGTTCGAGTGACTGCTCGCTCAGCGAGCGAAAGGCCTTGAGCCCACTGTAGCCACGCATGGACCTGCTTTCCACGGTGGCCATCTGCTCGGCGGAGCGGTTCTTGGTCCACCAGCCGCACTGCGGCTCGACCCACGGATCGCTCGCGCGGCAGCCCTGCGCCAGCAGGCTCGCCGTGCTACCCGGCACATCGTTCGCGTGGGCCTGACCCCAACCGACCGGGAGTTCGATCTTCGTCTCGCCGAAGATGTGCCAGATGCGGGAGTGCAACGACAGCGTGTCCCTGGCGATCCACTCCCACCGAGGACCGTCGATGCCGTTTCGCTGCACGAGGACGGTGCGCCCCTGGCGGAAGAACTTGTAGCGATCGATCGGTGTCGAGTAGTACCAGAAGTCCGCGAACAGCTCCCACTCCCGCTCCTTCGTGAAGGCATCGCGTGCGTCGTTGACGAGTGCGGTCCGTGCGATCATCGGCACGACGTCGTCACGCTCGTAGGTTCTCGTGAAACCGTTCCAGTCCGACAGGTTTCCCTGCAGGCCGGCAACGGTGTACAGCGTGTCGCTCTCGAACCGCGCGTCACTCGACTTCACGACCTCGCGAACGATCTCCGGCGTCGCGGCGAAGCTGCTCGCGAACATCGCCTGTTGGGACATGCCGATACCACGATTGACCAGATCGACCACCGCGACCATGCCCTCCGATACCGGTCCGACAATGGCGTCGATCGCCTGCATCATCTCGGCGGCACTCTTGGCGAGGGCGTTGACGATCGGCACGAACGACAGCGCGGCGGCGAGGTTTCTCGAGGTGTGGTGGGCGTAGGCGCTCCAGGAGCGAAGGCTTACCGCCTGGCCGATGGATACCTGGTTCGCGACCATCGCGCGGTTGGTGTAGGCCTGGAAATTGAGGGCCCGCGCCTGCCAGATCAGGCCGCTGTAGGCGGCGGCATCGGCGGCGTTGGCGAGCCGCGCCTTGTCGGTGGCCGCCTGCCCGGTGTTGTAGAGCACGAAGACCACGAGCATGCCGATGAGCGCCATGGCCATCCCGAGTGGCAAGGCCTGACCCCGCTGATAACGTTTCATTCACTGCCTCCGCTGCAATGAGTCGACATCTCTGCCATCGAAGCCGTGCCCCCGCGTGAATGGCCGGACGAGCGTCACGAGCGGCGCGCGGGATTTCCTCCCGCGCGCCCCTCTGACCACCCGTCGCCTAGTTGCCCGCGGGTGCGGCGCCGCCCCCGGCCGAGCCGTAGTCGCTCAACGTGGAGGCGCCGTTCTTGGCGGTCGCGGCAGTCTTGGCAGCGGCGGCAGCGGTGAGGCCCGTATCGTCCGGCGCGTTGATCAACTCGCTGCCGAGCTTGACGAACTGTCCCTTGACCGCTGCGCCGAAGAAGCTCACGGCGGCGACGGCCGCGATGGCAACGAGTGCGACGACGATGATGTATTCCGTCAGTCCCTGGCCGCGGATGCGACGACGGGCCGAGCGTATGGAAGTGGTGGTGGAGTCTTGCGTTCGCATAGTGCGGGTTCCCTTTGCATTCGATGGTCGTGGAGAGGCCGTTTTGCCTCCGTTCTCGTCAGGCCAGCCGTCTGCACGACGGCTTCCGACTCGTCGATGCCGGCTGGACTCCGGTCCGCCCGGCATCGACGCTACTGCGCGAAACTACGTGTTCGTTTCGGTCATGACCCTTTGCACGGAGGCCGCGCAGACCCTCGTTCGGTGGGCCGTCGGGGTCAGGATCTGGCGTCCTCGTCGAAGTCGGCGATGGGCGGGGCACCGCGCAGAAGCTCGCCCTCCTCGACCGGACGGAAGCGCGATGACGGGGCGAAGTGGTTCGGCGGGAAGCGCATCGATCGCACGTCGCGCAGCTCGTCGACGTATCCGGCAAGCGTCGCGCGACGGACGACGATGCCGTGCTCCCGGTCCATGAACTCGATCGCCAACGGCGCGTCGTCGACATCGCGGCACTGCCAGACGTCGACGTCGCGTCCGCGCCACTGGCCGCCGCCATCACGACGCGATGGCCCGCCTGCGCAGGGAACGGTGCCGAGAAAGGAGCCTCGAGAGAACGGGTCGTCCGGTAGCGTCACGGCGCCGCTCACCTCGGCGTCCGAACGATCGAGCGCGTGCACGACGCGGCGGTTGCGATCGACGAACCAGAGACGATCCCCGACGAAGTCCTGGATCACTTCGAGATCGGAGCGGGGCCGGCGGGCACGCAGACGCATCCCTTCGGGTGACAGTTCGATGCGAACGCGCGCGAACTCGATGCCGCTGGCGCCATGGAGGCGAACGTGCTCGGCGACGATCGAGGGAAGTGAAGAGGCCGGCGGACGACCGGCGGCGGCAGGCGCGGCGACCGCTGTACAGCCGATGGCGAACGCGGTCAGACAGGCGCCGAGGCGCAGACGTGATGCCGGCATGAGAATTCCCTTTCTCCAGACATCGATCGACGGTTCCGTGTCGATCGGTACGCCACTGACGCTACGACAGCCACCTCGCGCCGTCAAGCCATTCGACGGTCAGGCGTGAACGGCGCCCGAAGACGATGCCGATGCTGCGAAGCACTGCGCGAAACGGGTTCGGACATCACTGTTCATGGAGACAGTCGAGCGCTTGATCGACCTGCCTCGGGCTCGTACGGTCAACGGGCCCACGGACGGGCTGCCGCCAGGGATCGAGCACCATGTGCCCGTCATTCATCGACGTCACGACCGCCATCCGTTCACGATGTCGACGGCTTTCGTCACGTCGACACCATCCGTGCATGGCACTGGTGTCGGCACTGTACGCATGTTCCGTGGCGGCTTCGGCCGACATCCCGTTCGAGATCTCGCCGCCCCGCGCTGCAGCCGCGTCGACAACCCCCATCGGCGGCGGTTGGCGACATAGCTACGACATCGTCATCACGGCGCAGGGCGATGCCCGAGTCGTCCATGACGCAGACGGGTCGAGACACGTCTTCGCACCGATCGCACGCGCAAGCGACCGGCGGACACAGGGCTACGAGTCCTCCGAGGCAGCGGCTGGCCGACTCGAGGTTCGCGGCACGGGCCATCGCTGGTCGGCGGAGGACGGGCGACACGTCACCTTCATGGGTTCGCTGCCGACCCACGTGGAACGGGACGATGGTTCGATGGAGACGCTGCGCTACGCGAACGGTCGGCTCGCGTCCGTGAGCGGTGACGGGGGCGCATCGCTTCGGTTCGGCTATCGCGAAGGTCGCTTGCGCCACGTCGCGATGCCGGACGGGACGCATTTGTCGCTGACCCTCGACGACGACAGCGGCACGCTGCGGACGTCGGCACTCGACGGCTCCGGCGCCTGCCTGCCCGCGCCCGAGTCGCCCGCCACGGGCGGTCCGGGGCGCGAGGGCGTCGTCGAGGACACTGAAGGGGCCGACGGCGACGGCGACGGCGATGGCGATGGCGATGGCGATGACAATACTGATGGCGAGACGGATGCCGTTGCCGACGACACGCGATGCGACAGCGAGACCGACCCTGCGCCATCGGAGTTCACCACGGGACCGGGCATCCCGGGTGCGCTTCGGCTCGATGTTCGCCCTGCCTCTTGCCGCAGTCACTTCGTCGAGCGCTACGGTACCGAACGGGGCAGCGCGATCGAGGTCGGTCTCGCCGGCGATCCGCACTACGCCGGCTACCTCCCGACCGTGCGCTCCTTTCCGATCGCGGACTTCACCGGCGGCGAGATCCGTGTCGTGCGGAGCCGCGATCTGGGTTCGCCCAGCCTCGACGTGGCGCCCGACGGTCTGTTCGATCGGCTCGTCCGGGACGGACGCGAGATCGAGTCGAGGCTGCTCGGTCCGCTCGAACGCGACGGCGACATCACCGTGCGCGACGGCGCGAGCACGACCACCCTGACGCATCGACCGGGACGCCTCGTCGTGCTCGAACTGGTGGTCCGCCGGGGCTTCGCGAGTCCCGATCAGATCCGCCAGATCTCGCGGGCCCGCGCGACCCTGCTGTCCACGCAGGGAATCGTGCTCCGGGTGATCGAGATCCCGTGAGTCCGCGCCGGAACGCTCGCCGGCCACATTGCACTCCCTGCCCCGATCCGGTAGCGTCCCGCGCACATCGAACTTCGGGGCGGGGCGAAACTCCCCACCGGCGGTAGGGCTTCCTCGGAAGCCGAGCCCGTGACCCGCGCAAGCGGTTGATCCGGTCAGAGTCCGGAGCCGACGGTCAGAGTCCGGATGAGAGAAGTGTCGATGGCGGGCGTGCCTGTCCGGTCGAGCGGTGCCTGCCGACGCGTGAGCGACGGCGCGCGCCGCTCGCCGGCCGTCTCCAGTCCGTCATGCCGCCCCGATTCTGCCCACGATGCCCGGCTGCGGCATCGTCAGAGAACCGGGGGTCCGGCCAGGTGCCGACACACGACCGACACATGCGTCACGCGCTCGGCCTCGCTGCGCGTGCCCGCGGCTGTACCGCTCCGAACCCGATGGTAGGCTCGGTGGTCGTGCGCGATGACGAGGTCGTCGGCGAGGGCTGGCATCGCGCCGCCGGCGCCGCCCATGCCGAGGTCGAGGCCTTGCGCGATGCCGGTGACGCCGCGCGAGGCGCGACCCTGTACGCGACCCTCGAGCCGTGCAGTCACCACGGACGCACACCCCCCTGTGTCGAGGCGATCCTCGCGGCGGGCATCCGGCACGTGGTCTATGCCCTCGCCGATCCCAACCCGGCCGCCGCCGGTGGGGGTGCGGCACTGCGCCGTGCCGGCGTGGCGGTCACCGAAGGGGTGGAGGAAGTCGCCGCGCGCGAGCTCAACCGCTTCTTCCTTCATCACATCGCCACCGGACGGCCGCGCGTCATCGTCAAGTCCGCCACCAGTCTCGACGGCCGCGTCGCCACGCGCACGGGCTCCAGTCGATGGATCACGGGCGAAGCGTCCCGCCGCCGCGTTCACGAGCTGCGACAGGCCGTCGATGGCATCCTTGTGGGCGCCGGCACGGTCATCGCCGACGACCCGTCCTTGACTGTCCGCATCGACAGCGCGTCGCTGGCGGCAGCGAATGTCCGCCACCCGCGCCCCATCGTGCTCGACAGTGCCGGGCGCATCCCCCTGGAGCGCACCCTGTTCGATCGCGAGCGAGCGCCGAACACCCTGGTCGTGACGACACCGGCCATGTCGGATGCACACCGTACCCGTCTGCGGGCGCGCGGCGTCGACGTGCTCGTGCTCGACCCGGACGTCGCGGATGCAAGGGTCCCGCTGGACGCGCTGTTGAACCACCTGGGCAGGGCCGGTGTCCAGAGCCTGCTCGTCGAGGGTGGTCCCGAGGTGCACGGCGCCTTTCTGGACGCGGGACTGGCCGACGAGCTCTGGTGCTTCGTCGCACCGATCATCATCGGGGGCAAGGCTGCGCCCGCTTCGGTCGGTGGTCGGGGCATCGATCGTCTGAGCGATGCCCTTCGCCTGGACGCGCCGCTCGTCGAGCGGCTCGACGGCGATGTCCTGATCCACGGCGCCGTGCAACACGTACCGCGAACCGCGCCGCGCGGTGACGCGACGATCGAGTCATCGGACAACCTGCAGGAGCACGGCTGACCCACATGTTCACCGGAATCGTGGAGGAAACCGGCGCGGTGCGTCACTGCCGCCCCGAGGGTCAGGGCTTCGAGCTCGCGATCGACGGCGCGCTCGTGCTGGAAGGCACGAAGCTCGGCGACAGCATCGCCGTCAACGGCGTCTGTCTGACCGTCACCGCGCTGGACGAGAAGGGTTTCGTGACGGGACTGGCGCCCGAGACGCGAACGCGCACCAACCTCGACACCCTCGTCCCGGGCACCCCCGTGAACCTCGAACGCTCGGTCACTCCGAGCACCCGCATGGGTGGGCACTTCGTGCAGGGCCATGTCGACGCGCGTGGCACCGTCGTCGAGTTTCGCAAGGACGCCGACGCGCTTTGGGTGACGGTCGAGATCCCTGCGGACCTCATGCGGTATATCGTCCCGAAGGGCTATGTGGCGATCGACGGCACCAGCCTGACCGTGGTCGACGTCGGCGAGCGTCGCTTCAGCGTGACGCTCGTCGCATGGACCCAGGCGCATGTGGTGCTCCCGGACAAGGCGATCGGCGACGCGGTCAACATCGAGGTAGACGTCCTCGGCAAGTACGTCGAACGACTGGTGGCGCACACCGCGAACCACGGCAACCCGGGGAACGAAGCGTGAAGTCTGCGATGGAACGAGGCAACGACGGCGGCAGTGGACTGGCGAGCATCGACGCCGCGGTCGCGGCATTCGGAGCCGGCGGCATGGTCATCATCGTCGACGACGAGGATCGCGAGAACGAGGGCGATCTGGTCATCGCCGCCGAGCACGCGACGGCGGAGGCCATCAATTTCATGGCCACCCACGGTCGCGGACTGGTCTGTCTGGCCATGAGAGCGGCGATGCTCGATCGTCTCGGCATTCCCATGATGGTGCCCGACTTGCAGAATACCAGCGGCTTCGGCACGGGCTTCACGGTCTCGGTCGAAGCGGCGGCAGGTGTATCGACGGGTATCTCGGCGGCCGATCGCGCCCGCACCATCGCCACCCTGATCGATCCGACGAGCACGCCCGCCGATATCGCCATGCCGGGACACGTGTTTCCGCTGCGCGCGCGTGACGGTGGCGTGCTCGAACGTCGTGGTCAGACAGAGGCAAGCGTGGATCTCGCACAGCTGGCAGGGCTGGCCCCGGCCGGCGTGATCTGCGAAGTGATGCGGGAAGACGGGGAGATGATGCGCCTGGTCGAACTGCTCGCCTTCGCGGGCGTGCACGACCTGCCGGTGATCTCCGTCGAACAACTGGCCGCATACCGTCTCGAGAAGGGCGAACGGCCGATCGGCTCGACCGCCCGGAGCACGTCGTCATCCGCACCGGCAGTCGCCGACCCGACAGCGCCCGTGAACGGGGGCCGTCATCCGACGCCGCCGGGCACGGTGACGCCGATCTCGCGCAGTCGCCTCCCGAGCGAACAAGGCGTGTTCGACATCGCGGTCTTCCGCGATCGCCAGGGGCTCGAGCACAGCGCTCTGATCGCCGGCGATCCGGCAGGCGCTGCCGAGGCCCCGCTCGTCAGACTGCACTCGGAATGCCTGACCGGCGACGCCTTCGGCTCGCTGCGCTGCGATTGCGGCGAACAGCTTCGCGAAGCGATGCGCCGTGTCGAGTCGGCGGGCTGCGGGGTGGTCCTCTACCTGCGACAGGAAGGCCGTGGCATCGGCCTCGGCAACAAGATCCGCGCCTACACCCTGCAGGACGAGGGACTCGATACCGTCGAGGCGAACCGTGCGCTCGGTTTCCCGGCCGATGCGCGCCGCTACGACGTGGCCTCCGCGATGCTCGACGCCCTCGGTGTTTCCCGAGTGCGATTGATGAGCAACAATCCGGTCAAGGGCACGGCGCTCGAATCCTTCGGCATACAGGTGGTGGAGCGGGTTTCGCTGGCCATCGAGCCGCAGGCGCACAACGAAGCGTATCTCCGCACCAAGGTCGCGCGCATGGGGCACGACCTCACCTTTCCGGACGCGACCGACGGTCGGCCGGCGACGACATCGGCACGAGGCTAGGACATGGTGACGCGAGTGGAAGGCAAGCTGATCGGGACCGGGCTGCGCATCGGCATCGTCACGGCACGATGGAACGACTTCATGGGCGAGCGCATGCTCGACGGTGCGCTGGATGCTCTCCAGCGTCTCGACGTGGCCAGCGACGACATCACCGTGGTCACGGTTCCAGGCAGTTACGAGGTGCCGCTCGCGGCGAAGAAGTTGGCCGACAGCGGCAAGTTCGACGCCCTCGTCTGCCTCGGCGTGCTCATCCGCGGCGGGACGATCCACTTCGACCTGATCGCCGGCGAGGCCTCCGGCGGCATCGCTCGGGCGGCGTGGGAGAGCGGCGTTCCCTGCGCCTTCGGCGTCATCACCACCGAAACCATGGAGCAGGCCATCGAGCGCGCCGGGAGCAAGGCAGGCAACAAGGGGGCGGAAGCCGCGATGGCCGCGATCGAGATGGCGGACCTGATGAAGCGTCTGAGCTGACCGAGGGTCGAGCGCGGACGCGGCACGATCACGCGGACGTCGCGGGTTTTTTACCGGGCTACGTGGTCAGTTGCCCGGGAGCCGAGTGGTACCGTTTTTCCCGTCGATCACAACGGGACATTCTCATGGTCATTCCGGCACGACGCGCGCGACGCCTCGCGACGACTTCGACGGCTCGCGGCGCGCTCCCGTACTGCCTGATCGCCCTGCTGCTGAGCGCGTGTTCGGACTCCGACGACGACGGCGGCGGCACTGCCTTGTTCGCGCCGGCCGCCGGCGCCGAGGAGACGGCCGCGACGATGCCACCGGTCGCGGTCGCGACCGACACCGCGGCGGGCGTTTCCACCGTGCCGGGTTCCACGACCGTCGCGCCCCCGGGCAGCACCCGGCCGATGCTGGATCCGCCACCCGTCACGCAGCCGCCGGCTACCCAGCCGCCCGTCACGCAGCCGCCCGTCACGCAACCGCCCGTCCCGGAGCCGCCCGTCATGCAACCGCCCGTCCCGGAGCCGCCCGTCATGCAACCGCCCGTCCCGGAGCCGCCCGCCATGCAACCGCCTATCGGCGGGATGCCCGATGATGATCCGCTGGTCGATTCGGGTGACGACCCTGCCGATGGGTCGTTCCCGCTCTTCGGTCCGGGCATCGTCGATGGCCCCCTGCTCGATCCGGACGCGCCTTCCGTTCCCGCGGAAAACGTGGACGCGCTGCTGGGTACCGTGAACTTCGAGTGGACATTCACCGACGACGCGCAGCGTTTCGCGCAGACGGTAGGCTTCACTCCCGGCGGCGTGACGTCGGGAAACGACGGCACCGAGCTGATCTTCGCGAGCGACTCCGGCGAGTTCTCGACCTTCGCCTGCGGCAGCGTCCAGGCAAACGGCTATTTCTGCATCGGCAGCCTGCCGACGAACGACACCCTGCTGTTCCTGTTCGAGCTCGACGACGCTTCCGTGAGCGGTAGCGGGGTCTTCGAGTTCTGCCCGGCCGCCATCGAGCAGAGCGGCTGCCTCGACGGCCTGTTCTCGAGCCCGGACGGACCGGTAAGCGTGACGATCGGTGCGGGCGCCGCCGCGATCGCCGCGGTAGCGTCGGACCGCGATCTGGCGATCGACGATCTGGGATCGTGGATGACCGGGCTCGATCAGGCTGACGGCGGAAGCCCTCTCCTGGCCCGGCAGACCGAGAAGCCGCCGCTGACCCGGCGGGATGACCAGGCGGCGCGTGTTCGACGGATCGAGACGCTCGCCCGCGCGATGGACGATCGCAGCGACCGCTGAGCGAGCCTCCGGACGCCCGGAAACACGCCGAGTCGACTCAGTACTTCATGTAGGCGGCAGGCGTGTTTTCGGCGATGTACTTCGTCGCCTCGTAGATGCAGGTGCGGATCGCCTTCTCCATCGGCGTGCTGGCGAAGGCGCCGAGCGATCCACCCATGCCGCCGCCCCCGGTCAGCGCACCGAGGGCGGCACCGATATTGACGTCGGTCGCGGTACCGCGAACGGTGGTGGCAGCAAGGATCTCGGTGGTCTCCACATCGAGGATGCGGATGTCCATCGCCATCGAGGACTTGCTGTAGCCGCCCGAGACGGCGCCGAGCACGGCACCGGCGCGCTTGCCCAGCAGTCCCCCGACAGAGCCGCTCGCACCCTTGTTGCCCGGATCGAAGCCGGTGACGGCCGCGACCACCGCGATGTCCACGCCCTGCACGTTGCCGCGTGCCTTCCCGCTGCTGTCCGTGTAGCCGTCCTCCTGCAGTCCGATCTCGGTCTTGACCGAGTCGATGTTCTGGCGTTCCAGCACCCGGTAGCGACCGCTTTGCACCATCGCCGTCGTCAGCATGTCCTTGAGACCTTCCGCGTAGCCGGCGTACTCCGAGCGGGAGAAGGAGAAGTCGGTGCCGCCGATGCCCACGGTCGTCTTGCTCGAGCCGATGCTCCAGTCGAAGTTGGTGACGGCCGCTCTCGCACGAGGGCCGTCGTAGGGCGGGAGTTGCAATTCGAGACCTTTCTCGACCTCGGCCTCCGGCTTCACGAGGGCGTCCAGGCAGGCGGTCAGCGGCAATGCCGCCGCCAGCGACAGGAACGTGCGTCGATCTCCCTTCATGACATCTCTCCGAACGGTCAGGACCTGCCGTGCGGAGCAGACTAGCATCGGCGTCAGGCCTGAATCCGGGCCCTCGACCAAGGTCGAGTGACGCCGCGGAGCGCTACTTGACGAGGCGAGGACCGCTTCTTCGGGGCTCGCGACCGAGCGTGTAGAACTCGTCGTTCGGGCGCATGTCGGTAAGACCCGCCATGCGGTTGGACAGCGCGAAGAAGCTCGTGATGGCGCCGATGTCCCAGATCTGCTCGTCGGTGAAACCATGCTCGCGCAGGTCCTCGAAGTCGTCCTCGTCGAGATCGGCCGCCTTGTCCGACACCAGCAGCGCGAAGTCCAGCATGGCCTTCTGTCGGTCGGTGATGTCCGCGCGCGTGTGATCGGTGGCCAGCTGATCGGCAAGCCGGGGATTGCGTTCGCGAATGCGAGCTATCGCGCCATGGGCGATCACGCAATACAGGCAATGGTTCTGCGCCGAGGTCACGACGACGATCATCTCGCGCTCGCCCGGCGTCAGACCTTCCTTCTTTTCCATCAGCGCATCGTGATAGGCAAAGAAGGCGCGAAACTCGTCGGGCCGATGAGCGAGCACGCGAAACACGTTCGGCAGGAAGCCCGATTTCTCCTCGACCGCGGTCATGCGCTCGCGAACGTCGTCGGGAAGATCCGCAAGCTCGGGAACGGGAAATCGCGAGAACGTTTTCTTCGACGGCATGCTCGATCCTGGGGGATGGACGGCGCGCGCGCATCCGCCGCCGTGACTGCCGGATTCTACCCGATGGCCGGCACGGCTCGACGGCGCCCCCGAGCGTCCCGCCACTCATCCGCCGAGCCTGCCGTCGGCCCCGTTCGCCGGGCGTAGACTGTCCCCGACCCCCTCACGCCCGAGCCGAGACGAGTCCGACGCCATGCCCGCCAACCTGTCCGTCAATCTCAACGCCGTCGCCCAACTTCGCAATCGTCGCGACCTCCCCTGGCCGAGCGTCACCGGGATGGCGCGCGTCGTGCTCGACGCCGGCGCGGCCGGTATCACCGTGCACCCCCGTCCGGACCAGCGGCACATTCGTTTCACGGATGTCACCGAGCTTCGCTCGCTGCTCGAGCACGAGTACCCCGGGCGGGAGTTCAACATCGAGGGCTACCCGACCGAGCACTTCCTGACGATCGTCGAGGCAGCCCGCCCGGAACAGGTCACGCTGGTGCCGGACGACCCGGCGCAGGCAACGTCCGATCACGGCTGGGATTTCGCCGTCGACGGGGAGCGGCTGGCGCCGATCGTCACGCGCCTGAAGCGCGACGGGATGCGTGTCTCGCTGTTCGTGGACGCGGACCCGGCCACGATCGCGGGCGCCGTCGCCACCGGCTGCGACGGCGTGGAACTCTACACCGGGCCCTATGGCGCGCTTCACGGCGACGAGGCCATGGCAAGCCGGGAACTCGAGCGCCTCGGCGCAACCGCGGATGCGGCTCTCGCACGAGGCCTGTACGTCAATGCAGGGCATGACCTGACCGTGAGCAACCTGCCCGCGCTCGCCGCCCGCATCCCGGGACTTGCCGAGGTCTCGATCGGGCACGCGATCACCGGCGATGCGCTCCTGCACGGTTTCGCGGCCTCCGTCCGGCGCTACCACGACGCGCTCGATCACCCGGCCGCCTGAACCGCGGCTGCCACGCGCCTGCCACCGGCAAGCCCCCCCGCACGCGAACGGCCCGTCGCAGGCCTCAGGTGTCCGGCGCGCGACCGCGAACGAGCGCCATCACCCGTCGCGTCTCCGCGACGACCGAGGCGGAGCTGATGCCGAGCGCTCGAGCGACCGCTGCAACCGAGTGACCGCCGAGCGTCAACGCCAGCAAGCGCTGCTGCTGCTCGGACAGTCGCTCCCGCAGCGCGTCGTTCAAGGCCTCGGGCACGGGGTTGACGAGCGGGGCCGGTCGCACGACGGCCCCGCCGAGCAGGGCGTCGAGCCACTCGGCGATCACGCCGGGCGGCGTGGCCTTGACCATCACGCCGACGGCACCGGCGGCCATCGCGGCGTCGACGGACGCGTCGTGGGCATCGTCGAGCACGGGCACCAGGCGTCGGGCCGGATCGACGGCTCGCCACTCCGCCACCCGCTCTCCGACCGCCTCCCCGACGAGGCCGGCCATGTCGAGAAGGATCAGCGCCGACGCGTCCTCGATCGGCACGTGGGCGATCGGCGGACAAGGTCTGACCGTCAGCGTCGGGCGGAGCGTGACCAGCAGCTTCGCGAACGTTCGAAGGAACATCGGACGGGCCGAGACGAGCGCCACCGTGCCGGACGGGTCGGCGGCGTCCGCGCTGCCTGCTGTCGGTTCCGAGGCCATGCAGAAGCCTACCCCGCCCACACGCGCAAGCGCCACCGCACACCGTTCGCGCTTGCCAAGCACTGTCGGCTGTAAATATACTCAGGCGCATAAGTCAAGCCGCTGCCGAGCACCGTTCCACCCATGCAGGAACTCACGAAACGCCAGCAGGAAATCCTGCGCATGATCCAGTCCCACATCGAACGGACCGGGTTCCCTCCGACGCGCACCGACATCTGCACTCACTTCGGATTCCGCTCGCCCACCGCCGCCGACGACCATCTGCGCGCGCTGGAACGCAAGGGCGCCATCGAGCTGATTCCCGGCGCCTCGCGCGGCATCCGCGTGCTCTCCGAGTTCGAGGACGACGGCCTGCCGCTGGTCGGCAAGGTCGCTGCCGGGGAGCCCATCGTCTCCGACGGCAATGTCGAGGAGTACCTCTCGATCGACCCCGATCTCTTCTACCCGCACGCCGACTACCTGCTGCGCGTCAGCGGCACCAGCATGCGCGACATCGGCATCGTCGACGGCGATCTGCTGGCCGTCCACGCCACCGAACACGTCCGGAACAACCAGATCGTGGTCGCACGGGTCGACGACGAAGTCACGGTCAAGCGCTTCCGCCGACGGGGCAACATCGTGACCCTGCTGCCCGAGAACGACGAATTCGAGCCCATCCGCGTGGATCTTCGCCAGCAGGAGCTTCGCATCGAAGGGGTCTACGTGGGCGTGGTGCGGCGCCAGGGTTGAGCCGTGAACCGAGGCCCGGTACCGGGGCACGCTGGCTGAGTCACAAACCCCGGCAGAGCGCTCTCCAGCGGCCTGTTCGTGGCACCGGACGTGCAGGGATTCGGTCTGAAGGTCCTGCGCGTGGCGGGATCGAGCACATTGGCCCAGACATGCCGCACGGCTTCGTTCAGAAGGAGCACACGCGTCTGCTCGTCGGAGGCGGCTTCCTCGTCGTGTTCACGCTGATGGCACTGGTGGCGTGGCTGTCAGTCGCGACCTTGCAGTCGGTCAACGCCGACACGACCGCTCTGGTGCGGGACACCGCCCGCAAGACCTCTCGCGCCTTCCAGATGCGGGACGCGATCCGTCTGCGCACGGCGGCGGCGAGATCCCTGCCGCTCGTGACAGAACCGATCGAGCGCGAGCGGCTGCTGCAACGACTGATCGACCAGACCGCGAGCTACGAGACGGCACGCCGCGAGCTGGCCTCCTTCGGCGGCAACGCCCGCGAACAGGCCCTGCTCGCCGATACCCGGGAGGTCGACGTGCGTGTCGCCGAAGCCTACGACCGAGTCAACGATCGGATCTTCGACAAGAACCCCCAGAGCGATGCGCTGCGTTCGGCGCTCGGCGACCTTCAGCTCCAGGAGCTCGTCCTGCTGAACCAGCTGAGCACCCTGGTCGAACTCGAACGAACGCTGGCCGAGGAGGCGCTGACCGCCAATCAGGACACGTACCTGAATACGCGTCGTGTGCTGCTGCTCATGGTCGCCGCAGCCTTCGCTCTCTCGGTCCTGACGTCCCTGGTGGTCATCAACCGGGTGTCCCGTGCCAATCGTCGCATCGCGCACCTGGCCAATCACGATGATCTGACCGGACTGCACAACCGACGATCCTTCGAAAGCCACCTGACCCGCGTCTTCGCGCTCGCCAGGCGAGGCGCTACCGGATACGGGCTGCTGTATCTCGACCTGGACCGCTTCAAGATCGTCAACGATACCTGCGGTCACCACGCCGGTGACGAGCTGCTGACGGGGCTGACCCGACTGCTGTCCGAGCGCCTCCGCGGCGACGACCTGTTCGCCCGGGTCGGCGGCGACGAGTTCGCGATCATCGCTCACGGCGAGAGCTTCGAGGCCATCCGAGTGCTCGCCGAGGATCTGCGCGCACGCGTCGAGGCCTACGAGTTCGAGTACGAAGGCCAGGTGTTCAACGTCAGTCTCAGCATCGGCGTGGTGCCGATCGACGAACGGACCGAGAGCATGGAAAGCCTGCTGGCAGACGTGGACTCGGCGTGCTACGTCGCGAAGCAATCGGGACGCAACCGCGTGCACGTGACCGCCGACAACGACCAGGAGGTGGTTCGATACCGCTCCGATATCGCGGGCGTGCGAAGCATTCGTCAGGCGCTGGCCGAGGAGCGTCTCTCACTGTTCTTCCAGCCGGTCTTCGGCATAGAGGAACACGGCGTCTCGATGGCGCACTGCGAGGTCTTGCTTCGCATCCGCAGCGAGAACGGCGAGCTGTATTCGCCGGCGCGCTTCATCCCGATCGCCGAGAAGTACAACATCATGTCGGAGATCGATCGCTGGGTCTTCGCCTCGGTCGCCGACTGGCTGACCGAACACCAGTCGCGCTATTGCGTGCCGCGCTTGCTCATCAACCTGTCCGGCCGCTCCTTCGTCGACAGCGGCTTCCGCGACTTCGTCGTCGAACGCCTCGAACGCGGCGACGTGAACCCCGAACACGTCGCGTTCGAGATCACCGAGACCGCCGCCGTGGACAACCTCGACGAGGCCCGTTCCTTCATCGAGCGGGTACGGACCCTCGGGTGTCGCTTCGCGCTCGACGACTTCGGGACGGGCTTCTCGACCTTCGCCTATCTCAAGGAGATGCCGGTCGACTACCTCAAGATCGACGGCTCGCTCGTGCGCAACGTCGTCGAGGATCAGGTCGACCGGGAGATGGTGCGCGCCATCAACGAGATCGGACACACCGTCGGCGCTCTCACCGTGGCGGAATTCGTCGAGGACGATGCGACGTTGGCCCTGCTGCGATCCATGGGCGTCGACTACGCGCAGGGCTACGGGCTGCGCCTGCCCTCGCCGCTCACCAAGCTGGTCGACGAGCTGGAGCCGCTGGAGAAGTCGTCGATTCCGTTGCAGCGGGCGTCCTGACCCTACCCTTCACCGTGGCGTGAATCGCTTCGCCCGACGTCAAGGGTCGGACGTCACTCCGGGTTCGCCGCGGTCGCGGCACCGGCCTCGATCTCTCTCGTCGTCGGTTCCCTGACCGAGACCACCGCGATCGAGAAATGCAACACCTGCCCGGCCAGCGGGTGGTTGCCATCGAGGACCACGCCCTCCTCGTCGATCTCCCGTACCGTCGCCAGGAGCGCCTCTCCCTCCTTGCCTCGGGCACGCACGCGCTGCCCGACCGTCGCCTCGCCGATGGCCGCAAGCGCCTCTCGCGGAAATCGCTGCACCAGCGACTCGTCGGCGTAGCCGTAGCCGTCCTCCGGATAGATCGTCACCGACAGGCTGTCACCCGCACGGTGTCCGGTGAGCTCGCGTTCGAGACTCGGCAGGATGGCGTTCGTGTTGTGCATGTAGACCAGCGGCAGATCATCGCTCGAGCTGTCTATCAGCTCGCCGAACCCATCGTTCAATCGGTAGTGCATGACCACGACACAGTTGTCGTCGATCGTCAGCGAGGTCTCGGTCACGGCTTGCCGACACCGGGCTTGCCGGCCGCGGGCTTCCCGAAGAAGGCGGGGGTCGTCTGCCGACGCCGCTGCAGGAGCACCACCAGCCCGAGCAGCAGGAGCGCGGGAAGATAGAACACTTCCTTCGGCATCCGCTCGGCGGGTAGCTGCACGTTCTCGACGACCACGAGCGGATCGGCGTAGAAGTCGAACATCTGCAGCGTCTGGAAGAAGGCCGTGCCCGCGAACGGCTCCTCGAGCACCATCGCATCTTCCTCGGGCAGCACCGACAGACCGGCGTTCGCGAGACGAGTCTCGCCGTCGCCCGCCTCACCGAGGTCCGCGAGCAACGTGATCTGCGTGACGCGGTCCGGGTAGTCGAAGTCGGGGCCCGTCACCTCGAGGCGCAGGGGCTCCCCGACCGGCTGCGCCTCGGCCAGCGCCACGAGCTCGGTCCCCGGCGCGATCTCGTACGGCGGCTGCACGCGGTCGAGCCAGAAGCCGGGGCGGAACAGCGTGAAGGCGATGAGCAGGAGGAGCAGCGATTCCCAGATACGGCTCCTGGCGATGAAGTAGCCCTGCGTGGCGGCGGCGAACAGCATCATCGCGATGACGCCGACCACGAAGACGAACACCGCCTTGGCGAGCGTGACGTCGATGAGCAGCAATTCGGTGTTGAAGATGAACAGGAAGGGCAGCAGCGCCGTCCGGATGTCGTAGGCGAATCCCTGGACGCCGGTGCGGATCGGGTTGCCGCCGGAGATCGCGCTCGCGGCGAAGGCGGCGAGCCCGACCGGTGGCGTGTCGTCCGCGAGGATGCCGAAGTAGAAGACGAACATGTGTACCGCGACGAGCGGTACCACCAGACCCTGCTGCGCACCCACCGTGACGATGACCGGAGCCATCAGGGAGGAGACGACGATGTAGTTGGCGGTCGTCGGCAGGCCCATGCCGAGCAGCAAACTCATGACCGCGACCAGCAACAGCATGAGGATGAGGCTGCCGCCGGAGAGAAACTCGACGAACTCGCCGACGACCTGATGGGCACCGGTGAGGGAGACCGTGCCGATGATGATGCCGGCCACACCCGTCGCCACGCCGATCGGCACCATGCTGCGCGCGCCGCCGATCATGCCCTCGACGAAGTCGTTCACGCCGCGGGCGAAGGCCGCGCCCGGACTTTCCCCCCTCAGGAGGGACTTGACGGGGTGCTGTGTCAGGACGATGAAGATCATCGCGAGGGCCGCCCAGAAGGCCGACAGCGACGGCGAAAGACGTTCGATCAGGATGCACCAGAGCAGCACGATGATCGGCAAGAGGTAATGCAGGCCGGTCAGCGCGACCTCGGCCGGGCGCGGCAGTATCAGCATGGCGGCGTCCGGATCGTCCATCTCCAGGTCCGGACGGCGGGCCGCGATGGTCACGAGCACGAGGTAGGCAACCAGGAACAGGGCCATCGCCCCGTAGAGCGTCATGCCCGGGAAGGCCACGGCGATCCAGCCGAGCCCGTAGTACACCGCGATGCCGAGCAGCGCGACGGCGATGAAGCCGGTCAGGAACCCGATCAGCTTGCGCATCGCGGTGACGTGCGACGGGGGCTTCTCGAGCCCGTCGAGACCCAGCTTGAGCGCCTCCAGATGCACGATATAGACGAGCGCGATGTAGGAGATCAGCGCGGGCAACAGCGCATGCTTGATCACTTCCGGGTAGGAGATCCCGGTGAACTCGGCGATCAGGAAGGCCGCAGCGCCCATGACCGGTGGCGTGAGCTGGCCGTTGGTCGAGGAGGCGACCTCGACCGCGCCCGCCTTCTCCGCCGAGAAGCCCGTGCGTTTCATGAGCGGTATCGTGAAGGTGCCGGTCGTCACCACGTTCGCGATCGACGACCCCGAGTAGATGCCGGAGAGCGCCGAGGCGACGACAGCCGCCTTGGCAGGCCCGCCGCGAAAGTGTCCGAGGGCGCCGAAGGCGAGCTGGATGAAATAGTTGCCGGCACCCGCACGCTCCAGCAGGGAGCCGAACAGCACGAACAGGAAGATCATCGACGCGGCGACGCCGAGCGCCACCCCGAACACACCCTCGCCCTGCATCCAGTAGTGCCACATGGCCTTGCCGAACGAGGCGCCCTTCCACTGGATGACGTCGGGAAGCGACTCCGCGTCGCCGAAGAACACGTACAGCACGAACACGCCCGCGACGATCAGCATCGGCAGGCCGAGCGAGCGGAAGACGGCGATCGCGAGGATGCCGAGGCCGACAGCGGAGGCGAGAATGTCGCCCGTGGTCGGCAGGCCGGCTCGATTCGCGATCGCGTCGTCGAACACGATCAGATAGAGGCAGCAGGCGACGCCGGCGGCCGCGAGCAACCAGTCGCTCACGGGAACGTGACCCTTGGGACTGGCGCGCAGCAACGGCCACGACAGCGAGGCCAGCGCGATGGCGAAGGCGAGATGGATGATGCGCACGTCGCCGCCGTTGAACACGACGTTCACGCCGAGGGTCTCGGTCAGCCAGAACGGCACGTTCGAGGCGACGTAGAGCTGGAACGCGCTCCAGGCGAAGGCGAGCACGGCGATGAAGGTGCCGATCGCACCGACGACATGGCGTCCGCCGGTATCGGCGTCGGCGAATTCGCTCAGGCGATCGTCGACGGCATCGGCAGCAGGGGCAGTCGCGCTCATGGGCGTCGGGCTCGGGTCAGGGCGCGGAAACCGCGTGATCGACGATGCCCCGACACGCGCGGGAGAGGAGCGTGCCGGGGCGACGGCGACCGGGATGCCGCGTCACGGGGACACGACCTCCCGGCCGAAGGCCGTCTTACATCCAGTCACGTTCCTTGTAGTAGCGCACGGCACCGTCGTGCAGCGGCGCGGACAGACCGTCGGAGATCATCTCCTCTTCCTCGAGCTCGGCAAAGGCGGGGTGCAGCTTCTTGAAGTCCTCGAAGTTGTCGAAGACCGCCTTGGTGACGATGTAACCCACTTCCTCGGGCACGGCGGCCGAGCTGACGAAGGTGGCACCGACGCCGAACGTGACCAGGTCCTCGTCGAGACCCTTGTACATGCCGGCGGGAATGGACGCGGTGCGGTAGAACGGGTTGTCCGCGACGAGCTTCTCGATCACCGGTCCCTCGACATTGACGAACTCGACGTCGCAGGTGTTGCTCGCCTCGGTGATCGCCGCCGCCGGATGGCCGACGGTATAGAGCATCGCGTCGATCTTGTCGTCGCAGAGCGCCTGCGCCATCTCCGAGCCCTTCAGCTCCGAGGCGACGGAGAAGTCGGCCATGGCCATGCCGTAGGCCTCCATGATGACTTCGGTCGTGGCGCGCTGACCGGAGCCCGCGTTGCCGACATTGAAGCGCTTGCCCTTCAGGTCCTCGAAGCTCTCGATGCCGCTGCCGCCACGGGCGATCAGCGTGACCGGCTCGGGATGAACCGAGAACACCGCCCGCAGATCCTCGAACTTGCCCTGGTCCTCGAACTGGGAGGTGCCGTTGAACGCGTGGTACTGCCAGTCCGACTGGGCGACGCCGAACTCGAGTTCACCGGCGCGCACGGTGTTGATGTTGTAGATCGAGCCGCCGGTGGATTCCGCCGAACAACGGATGCCGTGGTCCTTGCGTCCCTTGTTGACCAGGCGGCAGATCGCGCCACCGGTGGGGTAGTAGACGCCGGTGACGCCCCCGGTGCCGATCGAGATGAACTGCTGGTCGGCGGCCGAGACGCCGGCGACCAGGCCGGCCGACAACAGGCCGGCGAGCAGGATGGGTGAAGTCTTCATGGGCGATTTCCGTCGTTTTATGAGCGGGAGTGGAAGGCATGGAAACGCCCCCCGATGCAGCGCCGGACGGAAATCCGCCCGGCGCCCACCCGGTCGAATGTAACAAACAACGCCCGTCGGTCGAGAATCCGGCGGACGACATCGCTCAGCCGGCGCGGCGCGTCGCGAGCCCGCTCAGGAACCAGCGCAGCACCTGATCGCCGCAGCTTCGATAGTTGCGCGTGCCGGGCTTGCGAAACAGCGCGCCGAGCTCCCCCTTCCCGATATGGCCACCACCGGCGGCCACCAGCGCCTCGACATCGCCCGCCTGCAGCTCCAGCGCGATGCGCAGCTGCTTGAGGATCCGGTTGTTGCTCACCCGATGGGCGTCATCGCCGCTCGGGGCATCGGTACGCGGCGGCCCGGGTCGCGGACCGCGCTGCTCGAGCACGAACCCGTCGAGCAGCGCCGACAGAGCCCGATCCGGGCACGGAACGTGCGCAGGATCTTCCTCGCGCGCGCGCCAGGCAGACACCTCGTCAGTGCGGACCGCCAGCCCGCCGAGGGAGATCAGGCGCGCGGCATCGGTATCGTCGAGTTGCACCGCGTAGCGGATGCGCCGCATGAGATCGTTGTTGTCCACAAGTTATGGAAGCTCGTCCCGGCGCAGAAGGGTGGTGTTTCCGGCGCCGAATGACGATAGCGCGATCCGTCGGCGCCTGACGCCCGGCGCGATCGAAGCGATTCTGTATGATTGGCGGTGGACAGTGAAGTCCCCTTTGCAGGAAAGCGCGGAGTCCGCCCGACGTGAACATCGACATGACCGCCCTGACCGATGGCTTGCCGACCGCGCTGGTACTGGCGGCGTTCGCGGCAATCCTGCTGATCGCCCTGTTCGGTGGTCATGCGCTCGGGGTACGCCGCTCCACCCGTGCCCGACGCACGCTTCAGCGGACGCTCGCCGAGCGGGAACTGGAGTTGCTCGAGGCGCGTGCCGACGCGGCGCGTCTCGGCAAGGTCCTCACCGAGACGCCGCGTCGCGAGCGCGTGCTGCGCTTCGCACTGGCGCGCCTGAGTGCCGCTCGCGCCCGCGAACGCGCCCGGTTCGTCGAGGTGTCCCGACTCCGCCTCTCGCTCGCCGAGTCGACGGCGAGGAACCGGCAGATCATGCGCCTCGCGACGCGCGCGACCAGCCGGGTGCGCGAGCTGGAGGCCGTCGCCGGCGCGACCGGCACGATCACGACGCGGGCCGCGAAGTCCTACGGCAACGGCGAGGCGGTCACCGTCAGCGTGGTGGACCACGAGACGCCCGAGGCTCGCCGCGACGGGGTGGCAAGCGTTCCGCATATCGATCGGGCTCGGCTCGCGCGCCTCGCGCCGAGCAACGAGGCGCGCTGCCCCGGCGACCTCGACGTCGTTCCGGGCGAGCTTTCCGCCATCGACGGACTCGCCGAGGATGACGAGCACCGGCTCGCCGAACACGGCATCCGCCGACTGGAACAGCTCGCCTCGCTCACGGAGAACGAACTGGATTCCCTGATCGCCGCCACCGACGGGCGACGGCTGATCGGGGATGCGCGCGCACTGCTGGAACGCCGCTCGAACCGCTGAGCAGGCAGTCCGCGGCGTAGCGACGGCGTTGCCGGTGGTATCATCACTGGCAATGTCCGAACACGCCCCGCAACTCGATGCACGAGACCTCGAACCGGACGGCATCTGGCCCTGGGTCGTGGCGATCGCAGCCGGCATCTTGCTCGTCATCGCCCTTGGCGAACGGCTGTCGGCCATTCCCGACTCCCTCGAACGACAGACGCGTGCGTCGGCCGTCTCGGCGAATGCGGGCGACATCGATATCGGGCTCGACGGGCGCGACGTCACGCTGGCCGGCGAGATCGGCCCGGACATCGATCGCGGCGACCTCGTCCGACGCATCCGGGCGATCGACGGTGTCCGCATCGTTCGCGACGAGCTTCTCGTCATCGACCCGGCCACCCGGCAGCGCGAGTCCCGGGCGGCCTTTCGGGACGCACTTGCCGGCGTCGACGTCTCGCGCGTCGCCTTCCAGGCCGGCAGCGCGGAACTGTCGGCCGGCAGCGACGATGCGCTCGAGGCGCTCGTCCAGCTCATGCGCGAGCGCCCCGGCCACCGCATTCGCGTGGCGGGTCATACCGACAGCCAGGGCAGAGCCGCCGTCAATCTCGAACTCAGCCGTGACCGGGCCGGCGCGGTTGCCGCCTACCTGATCGGCCGCGGTGTGGACCGCTCCCGGGTGCTCGCGCAGGGATACGGCGCCACCCAACCCGTGGCCGACAATGGCACCGCTGCCGGACGCGCCCGCAACCGACGCATCGAGATCAGCTACATCGACTGACAGACATCGCAGACCGGCGCTCGCCGGCGCGCGATCGATGTCCGCACAGGGGACACCCGCTTGATCTACCTACTCTCGCAGATCCTGCTCTGTCTCGCGCTCGCGGCGCTCTTCGGCGGCGCGATCGGTTGGCTGCTGCAGCGCTCGCGCAACGCTAGACGGCTCGACGAACTTCACGAAGCGATCGAACTCCGCGAGCGGCAGCTCGAACGGGCCCATACCGACGTCACCATGCTGACCGACGATTTCGACGACCTGCGCGAACGCTCGCGCGTCGAGATCGACGCGCTCCGCGAGGACAACGCCCGACTGCCCGTGCTCTCGGAAAATCTTGAGAACAGTCAGCTGCTCATGCGGCAGATGCTGGAGCGTCACGACGCGCGGACCCGCGAACTGACGGCCGCCAGCACGGTGCTGGAGGAGCGACTCGCGCAGTCCCAGGAACGGGCGGTGGCGCAGGATCGGGCGCTGGTCAAGGCCAAGGCGACGGCGACGGCCGCCATGGCGGCGGCCGTCGCGGCCGGGGCCGCCGTCGCTGACGCCGATGCCGACACGTCCGGCACCACCGAGGCGTCCGATGACGAGGCCGGCCGGCGCGAGCGGGAATCCCTTGCTCTCATGGAGCCGGAAGGCGTTGCCGTCGACGAGACCATGGACGAGGTGGTGGAAGTCGACGATAGCCTGGCGGCGGAGCTGCTCGACGACACCGTCGACAGCGACGCGGACGATGGTTTCTCGACCGACGACGAGAGCGGATTCGACGACGACGAGGGCAACGCGACGCTGGCCGTCGAAGTCTTCACGATGGAAGACCTTCACGAACCCGCGGCGACGGCGGGCGGAGAGACGTTCGACGACGTAGACGAGAGCGGTCGGACCCGCGCTCCCCTGCTGTTTCGCCCGGTCGACAGACAGGACGATCTGAAGCGCATCTTCGGTATCACGCCGGTCACCGAGCGTGCGCTCAACGATCTCGGTATCACGAGCTATCCGCAACTGGCCGAACTCGAGCGGCCGGAGATCGAGAAGATCGCCCGAGCGCTCGAGATCGTGCCGGAAACCATCGAGCGTGACGACTGGGTCGGCAATGCCAGACGTCAACTCGAGGATGTGCTCGAGGAACTCTGACCGGGCAGGATCGGCGCGGCGACGGGCTGGCCCACGCCTTGCTGCATGACGACCTCGGGGCCGCCGCGCCCGCTCGTCCCTGCACCGCATCGATGCCCTCGAAGGCCCGAATCCTCATCGCGTCGGTGTTCGCGGTCGTGTCGGCGACGGCCGGTGCGGCGACCCCGACCACCGACGAGGCAGAGGCCGCGGCACCGACGTTCGAGGACTGCACGATCGGGGACGGCCGGACACGCGTCGCGGCACAGTGCGCGGACATCGCGGTACCGCTCGATCACGAGGTCCCCGATGGCGCCACACTGATGCTGGCCGTCGCGCGACTTCCCGGTCGTGACCGGGGGAGCGACGAGCCGGCGTTCACGCTGATCGCGGGTGGCCCCGGACAGTCCGCCCGGGATTCCTGGGCCGGCGTCGCCTTCGCGTTCCGTCACATCGCCCGCGATCGCGACGTGATCCTCGTCGACCAGCGTGGCACCGGCGGCTCCGCGAAGCTCGCCTGCCCGGAGACCGACACGGCCGCCGATGCGGCCCTCGATGCCCCGATCGATCTGAGCCCCGTGCAAAGCGCCGACCGCGCACGCGACTGCCTGGCGAGCCTCGAGCACGACCCGCGCCTGTTTACCAGCAGCGTCTCGGTTCGCGACCTCGAGCACGTGCGCGCTCGCCTCGGCGTTTCCAGCTGGCACCTCTACGGCGTCTCCTACGGGACCCGCGTTGCCCAGCACTACGCCCGACGCTATCCGGAGCGCGTGCGTACGATGATCCTCGATGCCGTTGTCCCCCCCGATCGCGCGCTGGGCCCGGAAGTGGCGCCCTTCGCGGACCGCGCGCTCGATCTCGTGTTCGCCCGCTGCGCCGCAGACACCGACTGCAACGCACGCTTTCCATCGATCGGCTCGCGCACTCGCGCCTGGCTGAAGGCCCTGAGGGCGGAGCCGATCTCGCTCACGTTCGAGGACCTTGCGCTGGGCGGCACGCGCCGGACCACGTTCACGGCCGACCGCCTCGCCGCCCTCCTCCGGCTGACCACGTACAACGCGATGACGGCCGCCCTCCTGCCGTCGATGCTCGATGCAGCGATCGAGCAGGGCGACGTCGCACCACTGGTCCGACAGGTCGAGCTGCAAGCCCGGCAGCTCGGCGACACGCTCGCGAGCGGCATGCAGTACGCCGTGGTGTGCACCGAAGACGCACCGCGCATGGCCGCCGATGCGGCCGCGGACTCCCTCGACACCTACCTGGGTCCGGGACTGGTGGAAGCACTACGCGCAAGTTGCAAGGACTGGCCCGCCGGGCGCATCGACCCCGATTTCTTCGAGCGGCTCGAGAGCGACATCCCCACCTTGCTGCTCTCCGGCGAGGCCGATCCGATCACCCCCCCCGCCTACGGTCAGCGCGTGTCCGACGCGCTGACCCGTGCGCGGCATGTCGTCGTTCCGGCGCAGGGCCACATGCAGGCGGCGCTCGGCTGCATGCCGGTGCTGATGGCCCGGTTCGTCGCCTCCGCCGATCCCGCATCGCTCGATACCGACTGCCTGGAACGGCTCGTCGCACCGCCGTTCTTCATCGATGCCAACGGGCCGATGCCGTGATCGTCGCCGAGGCACTTCACAAGCGATTTCGACGCCCGGGCGCACGTCGCGCGGAGGCCGAGCTGGTCGCCGTCGAATCGGTCGGCTTTACCGCGGAGGACGGCGCGGTGACCGGGCTGCTCGGTCCGAACGGCGCGGGCAAGTCCACGACGCTGCGCATGCTCGCGACCCTGATCCGGCCGGATGGCGGCCGGGCGACCATCGACGGACACGATGTCGCGACCGACGTGCTCGCGGTCCGACGTTCGCTCGGTTTCATGCCACACGACGCGGGCGTCTACCCCCGCCTGACCGCACGCGAGAACGTGCACTACTACGCCCGACTCTGCGGGCTCGGCACGCGCGAGTCTCGGCTGCGTACGGGCGAGCTGCTCGAACGCCTGGACATGATCGGCTTCGCGGACCGCCGAGCCGCCGGATTCTCCCAGGGCCAGCGCACCAAGGTCGCCCTCGCCCGCGCGCTGGTGCATCGCCCCCGGACCATCATGCTGGACGAACCCACGAACGGTCTGGACGTCATGGCCACGCGAAGCCTGCGCGGGATCATCGGCGACCTCGCGGCCGGTGGGCACTGCATCGTGTTCTCCAGCCACGTCATGCAAGAGGTGGCCGCGCTGTGCGACACCATCGCGATCGTCGCGGACGGGCGCGTCGCGATGGTCGACTCCCTGTCCGGCATCCTCTCGCGTACCGGGGAGAGCGATCTCGAGGACGCCTTCGTGAGCGCCACGGGCGCCGACGGACGGCGCGGCGGATGAGCGCCGCCATCGTCGCCGCGAAGGAGATACTCGACAATCTGCGTGACCGCCAGACGCTCTTCTACGCGCTGCTGTTCGGCCCGGTCCTGCTTCCTCTGCTGCTCGGCGGATCGCTGCTGGCGAGCTTCAAGCAACTCTCGATCGATTTCGACGCCGTGACCGAACTCGCCGTCGAAGGGTCGGATCACGCCCCCAACCTCGTGGCCTTCCTGAACGCCAACAACGTCGACACCGTGGTGGCGCCGGCGGATCCGGAGATGGCCGTCCGGGTGGGCGACGTGCCCATCGTCCTGACCATCGACGAGCGCTACGGCCTCGCGCTTCGCGACGGCCGGCCGGCCCCCCTGACGCTGCTCATGGACGAGTCGGACAAGGGCTCGAACAAGGCGGCCCGGCGACTTCGCACCCTGCTCGGCGTGCACGAGCGAACCCTGAACGCGCTGCGCCTGCAGCATCGAGGCGTCGATCCCGCCCTGTTCGACAGCGTCGAGCTGATCGTCGACGACGTGTCGAGCGACGGCGCGAGCGGACAGTTGCTCGCCTCCCTGCTGCCTTTCCTGTTCATCATGTCGATGGTGATGGGAGGCTTCTACCTCGCCATCGACACGACCGCCGGCGAGCGCGAGCGGCGCTCCCTCGAACCACTGCTCGCCCTGCCGCTGTCCCGCGCATCGATCGTGCTGGGCAAGTTCTGCGCGACGCTCGCCTTCGTCGTCCTGTCGGTGACGCTGACGGCCGGGAGCGTGTGGATGCTGTTCCGATTCGCGCCGACCGACCTCTTCGGTGGCCAGGTACGCTTCGACGGGTCGACCGTGTTCCACGCCGTCGCGCTCGCCAGTCCGCTCGCGCCCTTCATCGCCGCGCTGCTGATCACTGTGTCCGCGTGGACCCGCAGCACGAAGGAAGCACAGACGTACCTCGGGCTGCTGATGGTGATACCCATGGCACCGTTCTTCGTGCTGCAGTTCCTGTCGGTGCGCGCCACCGCCTGGTCGGTCGCGATACCGATGCTCGCTCAGTACCAGCTGCTGGAACGGGCGACACTGGGGGAGGCGATTCCGCGTTCGTTCATCCTGCTGTCGGTCGGCGGCACACTGCTCTGCGCGCTGCTGTTGCTGATCCTCGCGGTTCACCTCTACACGCGTGAGCGCGTCCTGGGCTGAGCGCCGCGTCCGACGGCCGTCGGACGCAGGGCGTCGTCATTCGCGAGGCGCGGCCCCGTCGAGCAGGTTCTCGGCGCCACCGGCGCGACGGCCCTCGTGGATCTCGCGTTCCAGCGTGGCGGCGACATCGACATCCGGCGACGTGTCCGCCGCATCGCGGGCCTTGAAGCGTTCGATGGCCAGCGCGCCGGCGCGGTAGCCAGTCGCCTCGTCAGCTCTGCCGGCGGAGTCGTCACTCGCGGCGTGGCTCGACCCGATCTCGCGGCCACCGAGCCCGCCGCCCATGCCGACGAGCGGTTCGAGTGCGCCGTCGCGGCGGCCGAGATTGACGCGGTAGATCGGCTCGGGCATGACGATGCCGCCGGCGTCGAAGGCGCGCTTGACGAAGCGGATGGCTTCGCTGCGGACCTTCCGGATGTCGCTCCTGCGCTGATCGGACCACGCCATCACGGTCAGCGTCACGTTCGAGTCGCCCAGATCCTCGACAATGACGGATGCCGGTGGCGAGTCGAGCACACCCGGCACCTCGTTCACCGCATCCAGCGCCGTCTCTCGAGCCTCGTTGAGTTCGTGCTCCACATCCACGCCGACCGAGAATTCGAAGCGCCGCTCGGGGTTCCGTGAAAAGTTGACGACGACGGATTTGTAGACGGTCGAGTTGGGGATGCGGATGTGATTGCCGTCGGGCGAGATCAGGATCGTCGCCCGGGAAGTGAGTCTGGCGACCGCGCCTTCGTGCTCGCCGATGCGCACGAAGTCGCGTGCGAGAAAGGGTGTCCGCAGACTCAGCAACACGCTCGCGATCCAGTTCTCGACCGTGTCCCGGACCGCGAATCCGACCGCGAGGCCGACGATGCCGGCGGCGCCGAGTACGGTCCCGATGATCGACGTCGCGTCCAGCAGCGACAGCGCGAGAAAGACGCCGAGCGCGACGATCGCGATCCGCGCGAGCCCGCCGAGCAGGTCGGCGATGAACCCGTTCGGGGCGACAGCGGCGAACGGCCGCTTCCACTGCGCCACACGCCGCGCCGCCCACCAGAACACCCCGACGATCACGAGAGCGAGGATCAGGACCGGAAAGGCGGCGAAGGTGGACAGGAAGGCCGCGATCAGCCGATCGAGCGTTGCCTGCAAGCGACGACCCACGTTCGCGTCGATGGCGATCTCGTCGACGACATCGACGACCCCGACCACCTGAGCCGCGATGGCGACCGCGCGTTGCGCCCCTCGGGTGGAGTCGGCAGTACCCTCCAGCGTGACGATCCCGCTCGCGACCTCGACCGCGATGCCGTCCAGAGCCTCGAGCTCGGCGTAGATGCCACGCAGGCGCCGGGCGATGCCGCCGTCCGTCGTTGCCGAACTTTCGGCGTCGATCGTGCCACCGGCCCCCGCCTCGGCCGGGGCGCCGCCATCGGGCGCCAGCAACTCGCTCAGCGCATCGGCCCGTACGCCCGGCGCGATCAGCAGCAACGACGACAGGAGAAGACCCACCAGCAGACTCGGCGGGACGAATCGATCGGTGACACGCGAGCGCGATGTCCCGCGATCGTGTCCGGGTGCGATGTCGGCCATGTCAGCGCGGATCGTCGAGGGGTGGCGACGGCAGGGCCGGTGGCTTGTCCACCGTCGGCCCGGGCGCCTCGTCGATCACGTTCGGCCCGACCAGCGCGGGCCCCCCGTGGAGGGCCTGCGTCTGACGCCATCTGAGCAGGTAGCCGCCGAGCGCCCCGCCACCCGTGGCGAGCGTCAGCACGCCGAGCGTGACCAGATTGGAGATCACGAACAGCACCCCCATGCCGGTCATCGCCGAGAACGCGAGCGCGACCTTGACGTTCGCGCGCCGGCCGGTCTTCCGTTCCTCGCGCCGCACCGTCCGCTCGGCCACGAGCGCGACCTCCGCACGATCGCGTTCGGCGGCGAGCGACAGGTCGGCACGCTCGCGCTCGGCTTCCCGCCGGAGTCGCTCGCGCTCGCGCTCGTGATCGAGCCGGGTGCGCGCGAGGTCGCGTTCACCATCCGCCCGCGAAAGGGTCCGGAACCACAGGGCAGCCAGCAAGGCGATCGAGAGCGCCGGCACGCCGGCGCGCAGGGCGAGGTCGCGCGGCTCGGCGTCGGCGTTCAGCAGGAAAAGTCCGACTGTCACGAGTTGCACCAGCACGAGGCCGGCCAGGTAGCGGAACATGCGAGATCAGAAGGCGTGGCGAGACCACCGATCATACTCCCAGTCGTTCGGTAGACTTCTCGCATGGACACCACGGTACGGGGATTTCTCCTGACGCGCGCCTGGCGCGACACGCCGCAAGGCATCGAACTCACCTTGTGGGCCACGACCGACGATGGCCCGCTCCGACTCGTGATCGACGGCCAGGAAGCGGTCTGCTTCGTCGATCGGGACACGCCGGTGGCCCTGCCGCCGGACGCGCGCCGATCCGAGCTGCCGCTCGCTCGCCTGGGTGGCGGACCGGTGGACGGCTTGTATTTCCGTCAGCGTCGAGATCTGCAGGCCATCCGCGGCGGAGCGGTCCCGCTGTGCGAATCGGATGTCCGTCCGGCCGAGCGCTACCTGATGGAACGCTTCATCCGAGCCGGATTCGAGGCGATCGGCGAACGTTCTCGGGACGCCGAAGGCGAGCTGATGCGCAACCCCGCCCTTCGCCCCGCCCCGGTCGAACCGGTCATGAGAGTGGTGTCGCTGGACATCGAGACACGCGGCGGAACGAACGAGCTCTATTCGATCGCCGGGGCCGTCATGACGCCCCCCGGCGCCCGGCGCGCGGAAGAGGCGTCGGTGCCGGACGCGGTCGTCTTCATGGTCGGCGAGGGCGAGCCCGAAGCGAGGTCCGGGTACACGCTGCACTACGCGCGCACCGAGCGCACCGTGCTGCGAGGGTTTCTCGCGTGGTTACGTCGCGTCGACCCCGACGTGCTCAGCGGCTGGAGCGTCGTGAACTTCGACATCGACTTCCTGGAGCGTCGCGCGCGCGCCCTGAACGTTCCCTTCCTGCTCGGTCGCGGCCACGTGCCCGCGACGGTGCTGCAACCGTCCGGCGCGGGTGCGCCGCGCACGGCACTGGTGCCGGGGCGCGCGGTCCTCGACGGAATCGACCTGATGAAGGCGACGTTCCGGACCTTCGACAGCTTTTCGCTGGACAACGTCTCCCACGTGCTACTCGGCACCGGCAAGCTGATCACCTCCGAGACGGACAAGCTCGCCGAGATCAACCGGCTGTTCCGGGACGACAAGCCGGGTCTCGCCGACTACAACCTGCGCGACTGCACGCTCGTCAACGAGATCCTCGACCACGCCTCGCTGATCGAATTCGCCGTTCGACGGGCGAGCCTGACCGGCCTGCCGCTGGATCGACTCGGCGGCGCGGCGGCAGCCTTCGACAACCTGTACCTGCCGCTGCTGCACCGGCGCGGTCACGTCGCCCCCGACGTCGACCGCCGTGAGGGGGCCACCGGTGGACCGGGGGGACACGTCATGGAATCGCTGCCGGGCCTGTACCGCGACGTACTCGTGCTCGATTTCAAGAGCCTTTACCCGAGCATCATCCGCACCTTCCTGATCGACCCGCTGGGCCTTGCGCTCGGCGACGGCGACGACTCGGCGGTACCGGGCTTTCTCGGCGCTCGCTTCGCCCGCGAGGGGCACATCCTGCCCGACCTCATCGACGAACTCTGGCAGGCGCGCGATGCCGCGAGGCAGGCAGGCGATGCCCCGCTCTCACAGGCGATAAAGATCATCATGAATTCGTTCTACGGCGTGTTCGGCACCACCGCCTGTCGCTTCTACAGCGAACGCCTGGTCTCCAGCATCACCCGACGGGGACAGGAGATCATCACGACCACCCGCGACCGGGTCGAGGCGGCCGGTCACCGGGTCATCTACGGCGACACCGACTCCCTGTTCGTGCAGCTGGAGGCGACGCCGAACCCCGGTGAAGCGGCGGAGGCGGCGGGGATTCGCCGCCGCGCCAGGGCACTCGTCGCCGAACTGAACGCGTGGTGGCAGACCGAGATCCACCAGCGCTTCTCGCTGGTCTCGCATCTGGAACTCGAGTACGAGACGCACTACGAGCGCTTCCTGATGCCGACCGTGCGCGGCATGCCCACCGGCAGCAAGAAGCGCTACGCGGGTCTGGTGCGCACCGCGGACGGCGAACCCGATCTCGTCGTGAAGGGACTGGAGGCGGCGCGCAGCGACTGGACACCGCTTGCGCGAAACTTTCAACGCGAGCTGTTCCGGCGCGTCTTTCTCGATCTGCCGTGGGAGGATTACGTTCGGGAGACGGTGGAACGGCTGCGGGCGGGCGAACTCGACGAGGCGCTGGTGTACCGAAGACGCCTCTCGCGGCGCAGCGACGACTATCGCCGAAGTGTCCCGGTGCATGTCCAGGCCGCCCGAAAGCTTGCCCGGCCCGGTCGCTGGATACGCTACGTGATCACCGTCGACGGTCCCGAACCGGTCGAGGCGCAGGTCTCGCCGCCGGATCACGAACACTATCTGGAGCGGCAGCTCGCACCGGCGGCCGACGGTGTGCTGCGCTTCCTCGGAACGAGCTTCGCGGACATCACCGACGCGCAACTCGGCCTGTTCTGACGCTTGCGCCATGCCGCCGGCGACGGCACGCAGCGCTCGTTCGCCCGAATCGAAGCCCGGGCTGCCGGGTCGAGGTCCCCGGCGACGTCGCGTGCAGACTTTCGGGAGCCTATCTCTCGTTTTCGGCGAGGTACGTGGCGTTCGAGAACACGAAGTCGGTGGCCAACGGCACGGAATGGCAGCCGGAGCAGAACGCGCTTTCCCCGGCGGTACTCTTGTAACTGTCGGCCCAGTGCCAGTTGTCCTTGCCGCCACCTGCCACGTCGGCGACCTTCAGACTGACGGTGACGTCGGGCTGACCGCCGGCCTCGAAGGCGGCCTGGTCGTCGTACTGTTCCTTCACGATAACCGTGCCTTCGGGGTAGTCGTACGGGCCTTCGCCCTTGATGACTTCACGACCGACAGCATTGACATAGACGAAGCGGAAGCCTTCCGGTCCCTTGTGCACGGCGCCGAGCCCGGGAGACGGTCCCGTGCTCGGCGTCTCGGAGACCTTCTCCCAGGACTTGTAATCGGCCCACCGGGTGTCGGCATCGCGAAAACGGTCGGTGACGCTCGCGCAACCGGCCAGCATGACGCTGGCCGCTCCGAACACGAAAAGACTCTTCGACGTAGATCTGGTCATGACGCTCTCTTCTCCGAATGAATGCGGGACTCTGCCGACGACAGACCATGGAACGCTCGTCATCGTTCCGGGTCATCGTTGCGCGTTGCCGGGTCAGACCTGCGTCGTGACGCCCCGCACGGCTGTCGAGACTACTGCGACACAGGCGCGCCGGGAGCCTCTGCGGTCGAGTCATCGGCCGGCACGACGGTCGATCGTGAAGAAATGCAACGTCGTCACGGGCAACAGGTTGCCCGCAGGAATGCCCCATCGACACGTGTCGCTCGCGTCCAGCGACTGGCCCACCGCGTACAGTCAATCGCCCGAGTGGTTCGCGCCGCTTTCGATCGACGGACCATCGACTCCGTCACTTCTTCGGCACGCCGCCTTCAACCTGTCTTCACTGCGATGCAGGCGGGAATTTCCCGGTGATATGATCGTGGCTTGACGCACGATTCGGTCAAAAACTCCCACAGGATTGCTTGATGACACCTCTTTTCCGACACATCGCGGTCGGCGTGCTTGTCAGCACGCTCGCGGCCTGCTCGTCCTCCGACGACGATTCCAGCTCCACCACGACACCCGACGCCGGACCCGACAACGGCCAGCCCGGCGCCGGCGACGACATCGGCGGCGTGGCCGTCCCTCCGGTCGCGAACACCGGCGACGCAGGCACGGTCGACAGCGGACCCTTGAACGACCCCACGAACGGCGCGGGCACGGCAACCGCCGGCACCGCGACGGCCGGCGAAGGCACTTCCACCACCGGCCTGACCGACGGCGATGACACCACCGGCACTGCCACGGCCGGCACTGCCACGGCCGGCGCCGGCACGGTCGGCGACGGCATCACCGACGGCGACGACACGGGCACCGCCACCGCCGGCACCGCGACGGTCGGCGATGGCACCACCACTGGCGCGACCGACGGCGACGAAACGGGCACCGCGACGGCCGGCGATGGCACCACCACTGGCGCGACCGACGACGTCGGCACGGGCACCGCGACGGCCGGCGATGGCACCACCACCGGCGTGTCCGACGGCATGACCGACGGCGACGGTGCGGGCACCGCCACCGGCGGAACCGTGACGGACGGCGAAGGTGCCACCACGGTCGGCATGACCGACGGCGATGACAGCGGCGTCACCGACGGCATGGGCACGACGACAGGCACGACCGACCCGGTCGCCGGCAACGACGGCCCGACGGCCGCCGTTCCCGGTCAGGCCACGACCGAAGGGTTCGACGCCGGCACCGGCGTTCCGGTCACCTTCATCGCCGGCGAGGAGAACAGCTGCAGCGACCGTGTGCTCAGCCGCTACGTTCGCACGCTGTCCGAGGTCTGCTCGCTTGGCGGTCCCAGCGCCGTCGACGGAAACCGGACGGATGACGCTCCGTCCGCCCCCACCGGTCTGACCGCGTTGCTGGTCGCCGAGAAGTGGGCGCAGATCGACTGGATTCCGTCCAGCGACAACAGTGAAGTGGTCGCCTACGACATCTTCCGCAACGGTCAGCTGGCCGCGACGGTCGACGACGACGCGACCAAGCGCATCGAGGCACAGCGGTACTGGCGCACGACGACCTACATCGACTGCGATTTCACCCGCTTCTTCTGCGAGGCGGCGGACGGTGGCATCGGCCGACTCCAGCCGGGAACGACCTACGAGTACACGATCGTCGCGATCGACGACCTCGGGAACCGCTCGGAAGCCTCCGCCCCGATGTCTCTCACGACCAACACGGTCGTCGCCGGCGCGGCGCCGCTCGATCCGGCCTCCGAGGGCTATTCGGTCGTGTTCGGCGACGAGTTCGACGGCACCGAGCTCGACACCGCCAAGTGGCGCACGAGTCTGTCCTTCGAACAGTTCCTGGAAGACGGCAGCGTGGTCAACGGCGAGCAGCAGTTCTTCGTCGATACGCGCGGCTCGAACTTCGGTTTCCCCTACGACCCGTTCAAGTTCGAGGGTGACGGCACGCTGAAGATCCAGGCGGTTCGCACGGCCGACGTCGATCTCGGCGATCGGGCGGCCGAAGCCGGCGGCCTGCCGTACCTTTCCGGCGTGATCAGCTCGCGCGACAAGTTCGTCGAGGGCGTTCGATTCGGCTACGTGGAAATGCGCGCGAAGGTGCCGTCCGGCAACGGTTTGCTGTCGACGTTCTTCCTGTTCCAGCGCAGCGCCAACCAGTACGAGATCGACATCCTCGAGTATCTCGGACGTGTGCCGGACGGCGCGACGCAGAACTACCACTACCGTGACGGATTCCGCTTCGGCGACAACGGCATCCGCGACGGCGGCGGCAATTCGGTCGACGGGGGTTCGCAGGGCGTGGCCCACGCTTCGCCGACGATGCAACTGGAGACCGGCGTCGATCTGAGCACGGACTTCCGCGTCTACTCCGTCCTGTGGGAGCCGAACTCGGTCATCTGGTACGTCGACGGGCAGGAAGTCCGTCGCCTGACCGGACCGCGCGTGTCGGATGTCTCGATGGACATCGTCGCGCAGTTCGTCATCGGCAGCCCGAATTTCGCCGGCGACCCCTCGGCGGTCAACTTCCCTGTCTCCTACGAGATCGACTACATCCGCGCCTGGCAGAAGTAGGCTCCGGACCGCCGGGCGCGCCAGCGCCCGGCAGCCGCGCTGCCCTCGCGACGATCCGTCGTCGCGGGGGCGGTCGGGGGCGGGTTCGGGGGCGACGTCGCCGCCGTGTGCGTGTCGTGACGCAGGCCGCGCTCCCAATTTGACGTGGGTCTCCCGGCATTCGCGGTTCCCGGTGCTACGCTTTTCCTCTTCCCCGGGCCACCGGGCGAATCGCGAACCGGAGTGCCGATGAACACGTTCCACAAGTACCTCTTCCTTGGGCTGATGACCTCCGCCCTGAGTGCCTGCTCCTCGAGCGACACCGCAGATGTCCCGTCCGACGACGTTCCGTCCGACGACGGCTCGATCGTCGTCACCGGGCTGACCGACGGTGGCGACACCAGCATGCCGATCGTGCCGTCGGCGCCGAGCGTGCCGGGTACGACTCCCGGCGTTTCGGAGCTGCCGACCATGCCGGGCAACGGCACGCCCCCCGCAGAGCAGGGCCCCGTCACTCCGGCCTCCGGCGACGTTTCCGGCATCGACACCGTCACCGGGCCCCTGCCCGCGGTTCCGAACGGCGACCTGTACTTCACGAGCTTCGACGTCGATCCGGAAATGCCGGTCAGCGGCGGCGCACCCACGACTCCGAAGAATCTGCGAATCGATCTCGTCTCCAATGACTGGGCCGAATTCAGCTGGGCCCCGTCGAACGACGACGGCGAAGTGGTCGAGTATCGCGTGAACCGTGTCAGCGACGGTCACGTCTACACCGTGCGCGGCGATCGCACCGACCCCAACGGCGGCACCCGCAAGGAGATGGACCGCTACTGGCGGACGACCTCCTTCATCGACTGCAACTACACGCGCTTTGCCGAGCGTGTGCACGACTGCGCGACCAACGGCCCCGAGCCCGGCGAGGTGCACACCTACGAGGTGACCGCGGTGGACGACCTCGGCAACGAGTCCGCCCCCTCGAACCAGATCACCGTGCGCTACCACCCGTTCGGCGGATCGGCGGTCTCGAGCATCACCGACCCCTACGGCGACGCGGTGTTCGCCCAGGGTCGGGATCTCACGACGACTTCGGGATTCATCGACGATTTCGAACTGGTCTTCGAGGACGAGTTCGACCAGGGACGCGTGAACGAGGACTTCTGGAACACCGAGCTCATCTGGGGCGACGGGACCTTCATCAACAACGAGCAGCAGTACTTCGTGCCGCTCGATCGCGTCGCGGCACTCGGGCACGATCCCTTCGTGTTCACCGCACCTGGTGTCACGCCGTCCACGCTGACGCTGAACGGCGTTCCCACGCCGCAGACGGTGCGGGACCGTGCGGCGACGGAAGACCTGCTGCCGGAAGGGTGCCTGACGGCCTACTCGGACAACGGCGCGGAGCGTTGCGCGTTCCTCTCGGGCGCCCTCTCGAGCCACGACAAGTTCAACTTCCTCTACGGCTATGTCGAGGGGCGCGTCAAGGTCAGTGGCGGTGCCGGAGCACTGTCGAGCTTCTACCTCTTCCACCGTTACCCCGGTGAGGGCACGAGCTTCCAGGCACCCGAGATCGATATCCTCGAGTACCTGGGCGAGAACCCCTTCGTCACGGACGGCGGCGAGGACGCCTTCCAGAACTACCACTTCGGGGACACGTCGCTGTTCGCGAGCACCAACCCCTCGGAGACGGTCACACGCACCTCGCCGACCATGTCCCACCAGGCGGCAGAAGGGAACGCGCATTACCCGAACGACTTCCACACCTTCGGCGTGCTCTGGGAGCCGCAGCTGATCGTCTGGTACATCGACGGCGTGGAAGTCCGACGGCTGTCGGGCCCGCAGGTCTCGCGACACAAGATGAACATCGTCACCTACCTGGTAACCGGCAGTGGCTGGGCGCCGACACCGGACATCACCGACGCCGACCTCTTCCCGCTCGGCTTCGAGCTCGACTGGATCCGCGCCTACCAGCGGGAAGCGTATCTCCGAAACGGCGTGATTCCGGCAGGAAGTCCGACCGGCAGCTGATCGAGCCGGGCGTGTCGCCGCAAGGCGGCGCGCCCCACTGCCGCGCCTGCACGACGGTTCCCGTTCCGTCCGGTCGCCGTGCCACTCGTCGCGGTACCGCTCGCGCCGGTCAGGCGTCGCTCGTCAATGCGTCGAACCCCGGCCAGGCACTGGCGGCCTGCTCCACGACGTCCAGCTCCTCGGCGGCCAGGTCGAGGCGGCCCGCCGCCGCATTCGACACGGCCTGCTCGACGCTGCGGGTGCCCACCAGCACATGGCTGACGCCCGGTCGGCCCAGCGTCCAGGCAAGCACCAGCTGCTCGACGGTCGCGTCGCGATCACGTGCCAGCGCCTTCACCGGCGCGAGCACCGCCTGCACGGCTTCGAGCACGCGCGGCGCGAACCGGGGGCTGTCGCGACGCAGGTCGCCCCCACCGAACTCGCGACGCCCGTCGATGCGGCCCGTCAGCAGTCCCTGAGCGATCGGCGAATAGGCGAGGAAGCCGAGATTCTCCTGCAGGCAGACCGGTAGATTGCGTTCATCCTCCTCGCGATCGAGCAGGCTATAGCGCTCCTGATCGGTGGCCGGCGAGCCGTTCGTGGCGGCGATGCGCAGTGAATCGGGGTCGCTGTTGCAGAACCCCCATGCTCGGATCTTGCCCTCGGCAACCAGCGCCTCCAGCGTACCGATCACGGACTCCAACGGCGTTTCCGGATCGGGCCAATGGGTCTGATAGAGATCGACATGATCGACGCCGAGCCGCGAGAGACTCTGGTCCAGTTCCTCCCGGATCGACGCCTCGGCAAGGGTGCGGCAGATGCGCCTGCCCTCGCTTTCGGCGTGCAGGGTCGCGGTCTCGAGATCCCAGCGCAGGCCGCACTTGGTCGCGACGACGATCTCGTCGCGGGGCCGCCCCGCGATGGCACGACCGACCAGCGTTTCGGACAACCCGAAGCCGTACACCGCGGCCGTGTCGATCATCGTCATGCCGGCATCGAGCGCGGCTCGGATGGCGAGTACCGAGTCCTCGGCGTCCGTACCACCCCACTTCCAGCCGCCGATCGCCCAGGCACCGAAGGCCACCGCGGACGCACGGATTCCGCTCTTGCCGAGCTCGCGTGACTTCATCGTCGACTCTTCTCTTGCCGTGGCACGTTCCGGGGGATCACTTCAGCCGCTTGATGACGGGCACTTCGTACTCTTCGTTGAATGCGCTCATGGCGCTCTCGGCGAAGGAAGTCGATGCGGTCGTCGCCACATGAAAGAGGGCTTCGCCCTCGTGCACCAGCGGTAGCTTGGTGATCCCGATCAGCACGCCGGAGACGTTCGTGACGACGCTCTGCTCGGACTCGCCGAAGGGATCGGAAATCACGCCGAGAACATCGCCTTCACCGACCACGCCACCGAGCGGTACGCGGGTGCGCAGGATGCCGCTCTGCGGCGCGCGCATCCAGACGCTGTTGTTGGCGACCCAGACCTTGCCGGGCCGCTTCGGCTCGCTCTTGCCGGCAGGCAGCATGCCGAGCTTGCGCATGACGCGCAGCACGCCCTTGAGTCCCGCACGAATCGCCAGCTCGTCGAAGCGGAGCGCCTCCCCGGCCTCGTACAGAAGGAGCGGCACGTCGCCCGCGGCATCGCGCAGCGTGGCCGCACGGGTCGGGGAGTCGAGCACGATGGGAGGCCCGAATGCCTCGGCCAGTTCCTGCAGCCCGGGATGACGCTCGAGATCGACGCGGATCTGCGGCAGGTTGGCGCGGCCTTCCGCCGCGGTGTGCAGGTCGATCCCGTGGGTGCACTTGCCGACGATCTCGCTCATCAGGGTATCGGCCAGGCGAGCGGCCATCGAACCCCGTTCAGAGCCGGGAAAGGAGCGGTTGAGGTCACGTCGATCGGGCAGATAGCGCGACTGCGATACGAATCCGTACACGTTGACGACCGGCACCGCGATCAACGTCCCGCTCAAGCGCGAGAGCGCCTTGGTGGCGAGCAGGCGACGGATGATCTCGATGCCGTTGATCTCGTCGCCGTGGATGGCCGCGGTCACGAACAGGACAGGACCGGCCTGACGGCCACAGACCACGTGCACCGGCATGGCGACCGAGGTGTGCGTGTACAGCGGCGGCAGCGGCAGATCGACGTAGCGGCGCGTGCCGGGCTCGACCGTCACGTCACCGATCGTGATCGCCTCGTTGCGCGTCGCTCGGCGCGCCGCCGGCGCACGGGCCGTCGATGCGCCCGCCTCGCCGCCCGGACCGCTGTCCTCGTTCTCGCTCACCCTTTCTTCGCGCCGCGGGTCGCCGTGTTACCCGGGCGCGCGTTCTTCTCGAGATGCGCGATGATGATCGCGGCGACGTCCTTGCCACTGGCCGCTTCGATGCCCTCGAGCCCAGGCGAGGAATTGACTTCCATGACCAGCGGACCGCGCTCGGAACGCAACAGATCGACGCCCGCGACCGACAGCCCCAGGATCTTGGCCGAGTCGACCGCGGTCTGGCGTTCGACCGGGCTGATCTTGACCAGACTGGCCGAGCCGCCGCGGTGCAGGTTCGAACGAAACTCACCCTCGGCGCCCTGGCGCTTCATCGCCGCGACCACCTTCCCGCCGACGACCAGACAGCGAATGTCGGCACCGCCCGCCTCCTTGATGAACTCCTGCACGAGGATGTTCGCCTGCAGGCCCATGAAGGCCTCGATGACCGACTCGGCCGCCTTCGCGGTTTCGGCGAGCACCACCCCGATGCCCTGCGTACCCTCCAGCAGCTTGATGACGAGCGGCGCGCCGCCGACCATCTTGATCAGGTCCTTGGTGTCGCCCGGCTTGTTGGCAAAGCCGGTGACCGGCAGCCCGACACCCTTTCTCGAGAGCAGCTGCAACGAGCGAAGCTTGTCCCGCGACCGGGCGAGCGCCACCGACTCGACGAGCGTGTACGTGCCCATGACCTCGAACTGCCGGATGACGGACGTGCCGTAGGCCGTGACCGACGCGCCGATGCGCGGGATGACGGCATCGAAGTTCGTCAGTGCCTTGCCCTCGAAATGCACGCTCGGTTTCTTCGAGACGATGTTCATGTAGCAGCGAAGGACGTCGACGACCTGCACCTCGTGACCACGGGCCTCGGCGGTCTCGATGAGACGGCGGGTGGAGTAGAGCCGGCTGTTCCTGGAGAGAATGGCGATCTTCATGAGTGAACTCCCTGGTCGTCGGACGGGTACAGCGCTCGTGCCGAGACACGGCCGCAAAGGAACGAGCGCGCGGGGTCGACCCGCACGTCGGAAACGAGCGCGGTGCGCCCGAGCAGCATGCGGAACAGCATGTCGTGCCGTTCGGTCAGGGTGATCTCGATCGTGCGACGAATGCCGCCGAGCTCCATGACGGTACTGACGAAGAGACGCTCCTCGGCATGACCGCCGGAGTCGGTGACCCGGCGCGTGTCGACCAGCGGCGCGAGGCAGCGCCGAACGGTCTTCGCGTCACGCTGCAGCGGATGGACGCTGAAGGCGACCTGCGCGGATCCGTCCGCCGCCGTGCCACGCTCGATGTCGAAGGCGTGGATGGCGGATGTGCGAGCGCCGGTGTCCACCTTGGCCTTCACGGCGGGCAAGCCGAGCGCCGGCAAGGCCACCCACTCGCGCCAGCCCACGACCAGCCCCTCGGCGTCGCTCATGCGGTCATCCCTCCGGAAAAGCGGCATTGTCGCACGCGAGCATCCGGCCAACTCCATCCACCGGAGGCTCGATCGGCGAAGAGCGGCGGCCCGTGGACTCGGCAGGACGGTCCGGCCCCGCGGTCGGCGCGCTCAGTGACCAGCCGTCGTGAGTTCGAGATCGGCCGCGATGGACCCGTTCGACGAGCGGCGACCGTTCGGCAGGTCGTTGCGCTCGGCGCGTGCAAGCGCCTCTTCCTCGCCGAACCCGTTCTCCAGCCATCGCCGGACCAGTCGCTCGCGCAGTACCGCCTCTTCCACCCCGAGCATGATCGTCAAGTCGAATCGTGTGGCGAGCGCCCGCCAGGGCGGCTCGTCGAGGAGCAGGTAGTTCCCTTCGACGACGACGGTCCGATGCGTCGGCGCGACCGTCGCCGCGCCGGCCCGAGCCAGTTCGCGCGCGCGATCGAAGACCGGCACGTGGACCGCGCGACCATCGTCGTCGCGGATACGATCGAGCAGCGCGACGAAACCGTCGACGTCGAAGGTCTCGGGCGAGCCCTTGCGCGCCAGCAGACCGGCCGGACGGAGCAGCGCATCGTCGAGGTGAAAGCCGTCCATGGGCACGAGCACCGCGTCGTCGAACGCTTCCACCAACGCCGCCGCGAGCGTCGACTTGCCCCCGGCGGGAGGCCCGGCGATCGCGACGAGCAGACGCCGGGGCACGTCCGCCGCTTGCACCCGCACCGCGCCGCCACCTGGCCGGCCCTCCGGGGATTTCCTGACCTTAAAAGCGCTTTTCGAGTTGGCGCTGTCAGGGATGGCGCTGTCGGGAATAGGCCTGTCCGAAGGATGCCGCATGGCCGCGATGCGCCGGACGAGCGCCTCGCAGGCCACGTCCAGGCTCGAGACCACGACGCGCTCGGTCACGCCGGTGAGCCCGAATCCCTCGACGTCGAATCGTCGGGCGGCTCGGCTGCACCCGTCATGTAGGCGACGGCGTCGGACATCGTGTGCTCGGCCGGCCGAATGGTGCACAGCCGGGCACCGAGTCGGTGGACGTGAATGCGATCCGCGACTTCGAACACGTGCGGCATGTTGTGCGAGATCAGCACGATCGGGATGCCTCGCGAGCGGACGTCCTGAATCAGGTCGAGAACGCGTCGAGACTCCTTGACCCCGAGCGCCGCGGTGGGCTCGTCCATGATGATGACCTTCGAGCCGAAGGCCGCGGCCCGCGCCACGGCGACGCCCTGACGCTGCCCGCCGGAGAGCGTCTCGACGGCTTGCGAGATGTTCTGGATGGTCATCAGGCCGAGTTCGCTGAGCTTCTGGCGGGCGAGCGTCTCCATGCGCTTCCGATCGAGCGTGCGCAGCAACTTGCCGATCCCCTTCTCCACGCGCAGCTCGCGACCCAGGAACAGGTTGTCGGCGATCGACAGCGCCGGCGACAGCGCGAGGTTCTGGTAGACCGTCTCGATGCCGGCCTCGCGCGCCTGCATCGGAGAGCGGAACGACACGGGCCGACCATCGAGCAGCACCTTGCCCTCGTCCGGCACGACCGCGCCCGACAGGGCCTTGATCATCGTCGACTTGCCCGCGCCGTTGTCCCCGATGATGGCGAGGATCTCTCCCGCATGCAGTTCGAAGTTCGCGTGATCGAGCGCGACGACCCGCCCATAGCGCTTGACCAGTCCGCGCGCCTCGAGCACGGGCGCGCCGGTCCCGACCGTCACGCCGATACCCGCCGGATCCACTGATCGATACCGACCGCGAGGATGATCAGGCAGCCGATCGCGAAGCGTTGCCAGATGACGTCCACGCCCGCGATCTTCAGTCCCGAGCTGAACACACCGACGATCAGCGCCCCGAACAGCGCGCCCATGATCGAACCGCGACCGCCGAACAGGGAGGTGCCGCCGATGACCACCGCCGTGATCGAGTCGAGGTTGGCCTCCGCGAAGCTCGGCGGACTGACCGAACCGACCCGACCGATCGAGACCCAGGCGGCCAGGCCGCAGACGAAACCCGCGAGGGTGTAGACCGACACGAGCAGTCGATCCGTGCGGATGCCGGCCAGTTCGGCCGCTTCCTTGTCGTCGCCGACGGCGTAGACGTGCCTGCCCCAGGCCGTCCGATTGAGCAGATACCAGGCGACGCAGAATGTCGCGAGCAGCAGGAAGGAGCCATAGGTGAATACCGCGCCACCGATGTTGACGCGTTCACCGAAGAACTTCAGCGCCGGCGCGATCCGGTCGATGTCCTGACCGCGGATCGACTGACTGCCCGAGTAGGCGATCATCAGGGCGAAGAAGATGTTCCACGTGCCGAGCGTCACGATGAATGGCGGCAGACGCAGTCGTGTGACGATCAGGCCGTTGACCAGTCCGCACAGCGTACCGACGAGAAAGCCTGCGGGGATCGCGAGGATCGACGGTACACCGAGCGAGATCGCGAACTTCCCCATGATGACCGAGGCGAGCATCATGATCGCGCCGACCGAGAGATCGATGCCTGCGGTCAGGATGATCAGCGTCTGCGCGCAGGCCAGGAAACCGATGACGGTCACCTGCTGGATGATCAGCGAGAGGTTGAACGCGGTGAAGAAGCGTTCGCCGGCGACCATCCCGAACACCGTCACGCTGACCGCCAGGATGATGATCGGCACCATCGCCGGGTTGCCGTGCAGGAAATGCTGCAGGTGGTGCAGGACACCTCGGCGCTGCTGGAAGGCGGCGACGTCTTCGCTGGCGGTGCTCATGAACGGGGCGGTGTCCGTCGTGTCGGGTATGGAAAGGCGCGGACCGCATTCACGGCCCGTGCCTAGCGGAAATCAACCCCAGCACTTCTCCAGGCCTTCCTCGACGCTGATCGACTCGACGCCGTCCTGAGGTTCGTTCGTCACGAGCGCCACGCCGGTGTCGGTGAAATCCTTGCCCTCGGTCGGTTCGGGCAGCGTGCCGTCGGCGGCGAAGGCAGCGATCGCCTCGACGCCGAGTGACGCCATCAGGAGCGGGTACTGCTGACTCGTCGCCCCGATGACGCCGTCAGCGACATCCTGCACACCCGGGCAACCGCCGTCGACCGAGACGATGGTGACCGCGCTCTCCCGACCGAAGGCCTTCAGTGCCTCGTAGGCGCCGGCCGCAGCCGGTTCGTTGATGGTGTACACCACATTGATGCCCGGCTCCTGGATCATCAACGACTCCATGGCCGTGAGTCCGCCCTCGGAGTTGCCGGCGGTGACCTCGTTGCCGACGATGCGCTCGTCCTCCTCGTCACCCCACTTCGAAGGGTCCATGACGTCAATGCCGAAACCCGTGAGGAAGCCCTGGTCGCGCAGCACGCCGACCGACGGCTGGCTGTCCGCCAGATCCAGCATGGCGATCCTCGCGTCGGCCGCGCCGTCACCGAGCTTCGCCGCTGCCCACTGACCGATCAGCTCGCCCGCCAGGAAGTTGTCGGTCGCGAAGGTCGCATCGGCCGCGTCGATCGGCTCGAGGGGTGTGTCGAGCGCGATGACGAGCAGGCCGGCGTCACGCGCCTGTCGAACCGGGTCGACGATCGCCTTGGTGTCGGAGGCCGTGATGAGGATCCCTTTCGCGCCGGAGGCGATGCAGGTCTCGATCGCCTGGACCTGCGTCTCGTGGTCGCCGTCGACCTTGCCGGCGTAGGTCGACAGCTCGATGCCGAGCTCCTCCGCCTTGGCCGTCGCTCCTTCCTTCATCTTGACGAAGAACGGGTTCGTGTCTGTCTTGGTGATCAGACAGGCACCGGTCGTGTCCTGCGCTTGTGCAGGGACCGCGAGCCCCCCGCCGAGCGCGAGGAGGCCGAGAGTAAGTGCTGTGCGCTTGGGCATCATGGTATGGCGTATCCGGACAAGTGCTGTGAGGAGACGTATTAGTAAGCCAAACGGACATCCCGTTCAAGCTCGGCATCGCCTCGGCGACGCAGGGACGCCCTACAGCAGCGCGACGTAGCGCTCGACCATGTGCTCCTGATCGAAGTTCGCCAGCGCGTGTCGGCGCGCGAACGCGGCCATGCGCTCCCGAAGCGGGCGATCCTCGGCGAGACGGCGCACGGCGTCCGCCAGTGCCTGCGGGTCCTGCGGGACCAGGAAGCCACCGCGCTCGTCGCCATCGATCGCGACGGCATCCGCCGAGCCGCCCGCGTCGGTCAGCACCACCGGCGTGCCGGCGGCCTGCGCCTCGAGGGCGGTCAGGGGATGCCCCTCTCTGTCCGACGACAGGACCAGGACGTCGAAGGCGGCGAGCACGTCCGGTACATCGTCGCGTTGTCCGGCCAGTGTGACCACGTCCCGCAGACCGAGTTCGTCGATGCGCGCCTCGAGCGCGGCCCGCTCCGGCCCGTCACCGACGATTACCAGGCGCGCCTGCGACAAGCCGTCGGCGACGAGTCGCGCCATCATGTCCAGCAGGCGCGCGTGATTCTTCTGCGGCACGAGCCGTCCGATGGAACCGATCAGGAACTCGTCACCCGGCGCCCACTGGGCGTGCAGCGCGATGCCGTCGCCTCCCGCGTAGCGGAGCGTGTCGATACCGTTGTTGATCACGCGCACCAGGGCGGGTCGGATACCGACATCCTCGCGGTAGAAGCGAGCCGTGTCCTCGCTGACCGCGACCAGGGTTCGCGTCAGGGAGGCCAGTCGCCGATCGATCATGCGGTAGTGCCTCGGCTTCCAGCTGTCGCGGTTGTGCTCGGTCACGACGATCGGGATGCCGGTGCCGACGAGACTCGCACGGGTCCACACGTTCGCCACCCACAGGTGACTGTTGACCGAGCGCGGACCGATCCGACGGATCAGTCGACGAAGCTTGAGCGGCAGCGTGAGGTCGACACCCGGTCGCTTGTCGAGCACGTGCCGGGTCACGCCGAGGTCGAGTGCCGAGGCGAGTTCGCCCGCCTCTGTCAGGCAGATCATATGAACCTGCCAACCTCGTCGCACCAGGCTGTTGGCCATCGCCACGAGCAGCTGCTCGGCACCACCGACCGTGAGCGCCTCGATGACGAAGGCGACGCAGGGACCCGTGCGCACGTCACTCAAAGGGGGAACACCCGTGTGTTCCGCCGCGTCGCCGGCATCCGTGAAGACGCCCTCCGCGGGAGACGTCACACCCTCCAGCGGAAACACGGCCGTCGCGGCTGCGCGCGGACACAAGGTCGAGGCATTCAAGCAGCAGCTTCCGAGGCACGACGAGGAACCCGGAATATAGCACCGACGAACAGGCCTCCGACGGGATGGCGCCGGTCCGGGGAAAGTTCCTTGCCGGTCTGTGCGTTCGTCGACGGCTGCATGACTTCACCGGGCGCTGGAGGGACGGTGCGGGGCCGGCCCGAACAGGGCCACATAGGCATCGACCGTGCCTTCCGTGTCGAAGTTCCTGCGCGCGTGCTCGCGGGCGAACTCGCCCATCTGCCGCCGTCGATCCGGATCGTCCGCGAGCATTCGCACCGCGGTCGCGAGCGCCTCGGCGCATGGCGCGACCAGCAGGCCGCCGCGGTGCGAACCGTCCCGGGCGATCGCGTCGGTGGAGCCGCCGGCGTCCGTCAGCACGACCGGCGTGCCGGCGGCCTGAGCCTCGAGCGCGGTCACCGGATGCCCTTCGCGATCGGACGACAGGACGAACACGTCGAGCGCCGCCAGCACGTCGGGGATGTCGTCCCGCTGACCGGCGAGCGTGACCACCTCGCCGAGTCCGAGGTCCGCTATCCGCCGTTCGAGCGCGGCCCGTCCGGGCCCCTCGCCGACGATGACCACGCGCAGTCGGGTGAGTCCCTCGGCCTGCAGACGAACTGTCATGTCGAGCAGGCGTTCGTGGTTCTTGGCTTCGACCAGGCGCCCGACCGAGCCGACCAGAAACTCGCCGTTCGGGGCCCAACCGGCCCGGAGTTCACGCCCGTCGGATGCCGCGAATCGCTTCACGTCGACGCCGTTGTTGATCACGCGGACCAGGTCGTCGCGCACGCCGATCTCGCGGCGGTAGAAGTGCGCCGTGTCCTCGCTCACCGCGACGAGCGCATGCGTGAACGGCACGAGGCAGCGATCGAGCAGGCGGTAGTGACGCGGCTTCCAGGAATCGCGGCTGTGCTCGGTCGCGATGACCGGCATGCCGGTACCGGCCAGACTCGCGCGCGTCCAGAAGTTCGCGACCCACAGGTGACTGTTGATCGCCTGAGGGGCCAGTGAACGCATCAGGCGACGAAGGCGGAACGGCAACCGCAGATCGATGCGCGGGCGCTTGTCGAGCACGTGCACCGGAATATCCTGATGAAGCCGATCGGCGAGTTCGCCGCGCAGGGTCAGACAGACCACGTGGACGTCCCAGCCGCGCGCCAGACAGCGATTGGCGAGGGACACCAGCGTCTGTTCCGCCCCGCCGACCGTGAGCGCCTCGATGACGAACACGAGCCGCGGCGCGGCGCTCTCGGGACTCCGGCCGGTCGACGGCGTGACCTCGCGGAGCGGCGGTCGCGCGGAAACGTGGGGTTCGTCGGCACGTTCGTCGCGCCCGTCGGCGCGCAGCGGCAAGGGGGCGGTCATGCCGGGCTTGCCGCGAGGGCCACGACGCCCGAGCGCGGCGCGTGCGCCTCGAACAGGGCGATCAGCTCGTCGATGTTCCGGTCCTGGTCGAACAGCATTCCCACCTTCGTGCGGGCCGCGTCGGCGATGCGAGCGGCCGCCACCCGATCGTCGGCGAGATCGCCCAGCGCATCGGCCAGGGCCGCGTCGTCGTCGACCTCGACCAGTCGACCGGTGACGCCATCCTCGACCAGTTCCGGGATCGCGCTGACGCGCGTGGTGACGACCGGCACGCCCAGCGCCATGGCCTCGGCGATGACATTCGGGATGCCGTCCGGCGGGTGTCCGGGCAGGAGGCGCGGCGCGAGGCAGAACATGTCGGCAGCTTCCAGCGTCTCGAGGACATCGGCGAACGCGAGCGCACCGCGAAGATGCACGCGATCGGTGATACCCGCGGTCTCGGCCTCCTGCCTCAGACTCGCTTCCAGTGGTCCCGAGCCGACGATCTCGAGCGAGGCGTCGACGCCGTTCGCGACCAGTCGGGCCAGCGCGCGAATGACGGTGTCATGGCCCTTGGTGGGGACGAGGCGCCCGATGGAGACGATCCGCACGGTCTGTTGGTCGCCGCCCCCCCCGGCGCGGGGCCCGAGGGTGGCACGCGCCAGCACGCGAGGATCGAGACCGTGATAGTTGAGATGCACACGGTCGGGATCGACCAGACCGAGTTCATTCTTTAGGTGACGGCAGAAGAATCCGCTGCAGACGACACAGAACGCCGCTTCGTCGAGCTTGTGGCCCAGAAAGCGATTGGGGGAGAAGATGTCCTCACCGTGAATGGCGGCCGACCAGGGCGTGCCGTGAATTTCGCCGAGGTACCAACAGGCCGTCGTCGGCACGTTGGCCCAGTGACCGTGCCAGTGGGCGATGCCGCGCGCCCGGCCGAGCTCACCGAAGTGCAGCGCGATCGGCAGGATCGCGAGGTTCTTGACGATGTCGCGCGGTCGATCCCGCCCGTGGAGAACGACTCGTCCCATCGCGCGAACCGTGCGTACCGGATGCCGGAGCAGAGCGCGCGCGAACGCACCGACGGTCGCCAGGGAAAATAGCGGCGAGTAGGTGGTCCTCGTCTCGGACAGCCGGATCGCCTCCTCGATCGTGATCGGATCGCGGGGGTACTGCAGGCTGAAGATGTCGAAGTCGACGCCTCGGCGTTCCAGCGCGACCAGTTCGCGGAGGATGAACGTCTCGTGCAGCTCCGGGAACATCGAGATCACGATGCCCAGCCGTCCACGACCGACCGCGTGCCTGGAATCGATACCGGGGAGAACTTGGATCGGCGAGGTCACGGACATGGACGAGCCTGGAGCAAGTTCGGCGCCCATTGTCTCTGTCGGCTCGTCGCCCGACTGTGGAATGCTAGGCAATCGGTTGTCGCCCATTACCGCCAAACGCTGCGGGCAGCACGAACAGGCTGGCCGCGAAGGCGATTCCCAGGCCCATGCCCTCGCGCGCCGTTTCGCTCTGCCACCAGACATCCTGCCGCCAGAAGCCGGATTCGGCGGGCCAATGCGTCACGAGCATCGCCGCCAGTCCCAGGACCAGCACGACCGTGGCGAGCCGTCCCGGCCCGGCGGCGAGCACGCCCGCCGCCCACGCCGAGAGCACGAGCGCGACCGCGACGGCGCCGTAGACGAGCATCCAGACCAGCCCGTCGGGGTCGTTGAGCTGCACGAACGCAAACGCAAGCATGAGCACGGCCAACACGGTTCTGAATATCTTCACGCGGCGGGGGACCGGCCAGGGCAGAAAGTGGCACGAATATATCATCCCTTGCCCGAGCGCCCGAGCGACGACACCGCAGCAGATGACTGATCCGGATACCGCCGAACCCGCCGCCCTCTGGCAGCGCTTCGCCGTGCCCTACGCCTTTCCCGTCGCCTTCACGCGACGCCTGTTCTCTGCCGCCAACCCCGTCTTCGTCGACGCCGTCGCGCGACTCGAGCCCGGCCGTCGTCACCGGCTGCTCGTCGTGGTGGACGATGGCGTCGCACGGGCTCTGCCCGATCTGGCCGAGGAGATCGTGACCTACGCGCTCGCCCACCCCGCGCGACTCGACCTCGTCGCCGCCCCACTGATCGTCACCGCCGGCGAGCCCATCAAGGACGGTTGGAACGCGCTCGCGCCGCTGCGCGATGCGGTCGCCCGCCATGGCCTGGACCGACACGCCGTCGTCGTGGGAATCGGAGGCGGCGCGCTACTCGACGCGGTCGGTCTGGTGGCCGCGACCGCACACCGCGGCATCCGGCACGTGCGTGTGCCGACGACGGTGCTCGCGCAGAACGACAGCGGCGTCGGCGTCAAGAACGGCGTCAACCTGTACGGGCAGAAGAACTACCTCGGCACCTTCGCACCACCGTTCGCCGTGCTGAACGACGCCGACTTCCTCGATGCCTTGCCCACCCGCGAGTGCCGTGCGGGAATGGCCGAGGCGGTGAAGGTCGCCCTGATCCGCGATGCGGACTTCTTCGCCGCGCTGGAGCGTGACGCCGCGCGTCTGACGCGCTTCGAGCGGACGCCGCTCGCGCGACTCGTGCGTCGCTGCGCCGAACTGCACCTGCGCCAGATTGCCGCAGGGGGCGACCCCTTCGAACAGGGCAGCGCCCGCCCGCTCGACTTCGGACACTGGGCTGCCCATCGGCTGGAAACCCTGAGCGCCCATCGGCTGAGGCACGGCGAGGCGGTGGCGATCGGGATCGAACTCGACACGCGCTACTCCGTGCTCGCCGGGCTACTGTCCGACGCCGACGCCGGGCGCGTGCGCACCCTGCTCGACACGCTCGGCTTCCGTCTCTGGGACGACACCCTCGAGCAGCGCGCACCGGACGGCTCGCGCGACGTGCTTTCGGGCCTCGCCGACTTCCAGGCGCACCTCGGGGGCGATCTCTGCATCACGCTGCTCGAGGCCATCGGACACGGCCGGGAAGTCGCCACCATGGACCACGCCTTGCTCGATCGGGCGATCGACGACATGCGCCGGGCCGATGTCGAGCGCGAGACGCAGCGGCCATCCGCCGAGGACCGGCCCGACGCCGGTGTGCCGGCGCGCGGCGAGGATTTCGGTCGACGCGCGGCATGAGGATCGGTCAGGGAGACACGGCCGCCCATCTGTCCTATTGCAGCAACGTTCATCCCGGCGAGGACTGGCCCGCTCACTTCGCCCAGCTGCGGGAGCACATCCCCGCCGTGCGGGACGCGATGCGCCGTCGTGATCGCGCGCCGGAACGCAGGGCCGACCCTGGCCCGCCGGGGCCGCATGGCAGCGCCTCGGACGACGGTGCCGGCGTCGACGCGCCCTTCGGCATCGGACTCCGCCTGTCGGCGCGTGCGCTCTCGAACCTCGAGAACGACGCGGCCTTCGCCGAGTTCCGCGCCTGGCTCGACGCGGAAGACGCGTACGTTTTCACGATCAACGGCTTCCCCTTCGGCCCCTTCCACGGCGAAGCCGTCAAGGCGGATGTGTACCGGCCGGACTGGTCGGAGACCGCTCGGCTGGACTACACCTGCCGGCTGGCGTCGCTGCTCGCCCGACTCGAGCCACCGGATCGCTTCGGCTCGATCAGCACCCTGCCCGGCACCTTCAAGGCGTGGACGAGTTCGGAACGCGAGACGGCGATCGCCGACAACCTCCTGAAGGCCGTGGCCCACTGCGTGCGGCTGGAGCGCGATTCCGGCGTCCGCATCGCTCTGGCGATCGAGCCGGAGCCGTGCTGCCTGCTCGAGACGGCCGAGGAGACGGCCGCGTTCTTCGAGACGCGCCTGTCGAACCCGGACGGCGTGCGGCGTCTGGCGACGCTCGCCGGTCTCGACGCGTGCGACGCGCGGCAGGCGCTACGCCGTCATCTCGGGGTCTGTCACGACGTCTGCCATTCGGCGGTCGAGTTCGAATCGCCCTCGGACGCCTTCGCGCGCTACGCCGGGAGCGGAGTGGACGTGGTGAAGCTGCAGTTGAGTTCGGCGTTGAAGTTGACCGACGTGACCGAGAAGACCCTTCGCCACCTCGCCCGCTTCGACGAACCCGTCTACCTGCACCAAGTGGTCGAGCGTCGCGGCGACACGCTCTCGCGCCACGAGGACCTCGGTGGCGCGATGTCGGCGGCCCGGCATCGGCTCGAACGCCGTGCCACGCTCGCCGCGGACGTCACCGTCGTGCTGGCGGAAGACGCGCCGGAATGGCGCGTGCACTTTCACGTGCCCGTCTTCCTCGAGCGGACCGGCCCGTTCTCGACCACCCGGGACACGCTCGCCGACGTGCTCGAACTGCAACGTCGGCACGGCATCGCCGCGCACCTCGAGGTCGAGACCTACACCTGGGATGTGCTGCCGAGCGAACTGCGTGACGTGCCATCCAGCGTGGCGATCGCCCGCGAACTGGACTGGGTGCTCGAGCGACTGTGAGGCGCGAGGATTCATGAGTTCGCTGCGCACGCACCTCGAACTCGGTCGCGTCTCCAATCTGCCGACCGTCTGGACGAACGTGCTCGCCGCAGCCGTGCTCTCCGGCGCGTCGCTTCACGCCGGGCCGACACTGACGGTGATGCTCGCGCTCTCGCTCTTCTACGTCGCGGGCATGTACCTGAACGACGCGATGGACGCGGCGATCGACGCCGAAGAGCGACCGCAGCGTCCGGTGCCCTCCGGCCGGATCGACGCGGCATCGGTGCGCCGCTGGGCCACGGTCCATTTCGTCGCCGGCTTCATGCTGCTGGCCGCCGCGCGCATCGCGGCGCCCGGCGCGCTCGGCAGCGGCAGTGCGGGCTGGCTCGTGAGCGGTCTGTCACTGGTCGGCGTGATCGTCTGGTACGACGTGTCGCACAAGGGGAACCCGTACAGTCCGCTGCTGATGGGCGCCTGTCGCGTTCTCGTCCTCGTCGTGGCGGCCTGCACGCTGGCTGGCGGGCTGCCCGCGACGGTCGTCGGCGGCGCGCTCGTCGTCCTGTCCTGGCTGGTCGGCCTGACCTACACCGCGAAGCGCGAAGGGCGCGGTCGCGTCGGCGAGCGCTGGCCGCTGGCGCTGCTGGCCGCGCCACTCGTCATCGGCGTCGCGCTGGCGGTCATCGACGCATCGGTCCTGTTGCCCCTGATCGCGTTGGGCGGCGCGCTCGCACTGTCCGCCCGCTGGATGCGTCGGGGCGAGGGCAACGACATCCGCCGGGCCGTGGGACTGATGATCGCGGGCATCTGCCTGGTCGACGGCATCCTGATCGCGAGCACCGGACACACGACGCTCGCGGTGCTCGCGATCCTGGCCTTCGTGGCGACGCTGTGGCTACAGCGCCTCGTCATCGGGACCTGAACCCGACGTCTCGGTGCGACGGAAGCCGATGCCTCGTGACGCTCAGGCCGCGATGTCATCCACCGCATGGCGGGTGTCGAACACGAGATCGAGCACCAGATCGGCGAAGTCGGTGGCATTCACCTGCCCCGCGGGCAGAACCTCGGCCCGGCTCGAGATGAGCAGCGGCCCCGCGGCGGGATCGTCCGTCGGGCGACCGTGCGATCCCTTGACCAGCGACGTCGCGCTCGGCGAGATCACGTCCAGCAGACTCCGGAAGCCGGCCTTGCGTCGCGCCAGGGCCATTCCGACCTTGAGGGTCGGGAAGCGGATCTCCGGATCGACGAAGAGCTCGACCGGGTCGTAGCCGGGCTTGCGATGGATATCGACCGTGCGGGCGTAATCGGGCGCACGCGCCTCGTCCGTCCAGAAGTAGTAGCTGAACCAGCGATCGCTCCGACTGATCGCGACCAGCTCGCCGCTTCGCGCATGGGCGAGGCCCGCGTCGCGAAGTTGCTCGCCGCCGAGCACCCGCTCGACGCCCTCGAGACCTTCGAGGAGCGCGCGTACCTCCGGCACGCGCGCCGACTGCGCCACGTACACATGGGCGAGCTGATGATCGCAAACCGCGAAGGCGGCGGAGGCACCGGCGTCCAGCTGCTCCATGCCCGATTCCTCGCGCACCGCCAGCAGGCCCGCCTCGCGCAGCGCGCGGTTGATCGGCACGGCGTCGATGACGGGGGTGATGCCGTATTCGGAAACCACGAGGACTTCGCGTCCTTCCGCATCGGCCTGTTCGATCAAGGTGCCGCAGAGTTCGTCCACCGCCACGAGCGCCTGCTGGATGAGCGGGGAATCCGGATCGGGGCCGAGTCGCTGAAGGTCGTAGTCGAGGTGCGGCAGGTAGGTCAATGCAAGCGTGGGTTCGCGCGTTTCCACCACGTACGCCGTCGCGTCGGCGATCCAGCGGCTCGATTCGATGGTCGCCCGCGGCCCCCAGAACGAGAACAGTGGAAAGCGGCCGAAGCGGGCATCGAGTTCGTCGTGCAGGGCGGCCGGCGCGGCGTAGTGATCGGGAATCTTGCGCCCGTCGGCCGGGTACTGCGGACGCGGTGTCGCGGTCCACTCGGCGGACGAATACATGTTGTACCACCAGAACATCTTGGCGCAGGTGAATTCGGGATCGAGCTCCCGCCCGCGCTCCCACAGCTTCTGGCCCGCAACCAGGTGATTGGACTGCTTCCAGAAGCCGACCTCCGCGCGCTCGCGGTCGTACCAGCCGTTGCCGACGATGCCGTGTGCGCTCGGCACCAGGCCGGTGAGAAGGGTGGACTGCACGCTGCAGGTGACGGCCGGCGTGACGGTGCCGAGGGGTCGAAGCCCGCCTCTGGCAGCCAACTTGCTGAGGTGGGGGGTGTGTTCGCCGACGAGCTCTGAGCTGAGCCCCACGACGAGGATCACGAGTACGGAATTCATCCAGGAGTCCGGGAAGGCTGCTTTCCGGCCGGAGAAGCAAATGTCGCTCCAAGCCATCGACACGCAGGACATCGTCCCGGACTCGCTGCCGGGCGCCGACACGACCGACCGCGACGCTCGCGCCCGGGCTCGTGCGCTCCTTCTCGAGCGCACGACCAACGCCTTGAACGGTCGGGCCAATCAGGCAGTCGCCTGGCTGGAGGATTGCCTCGCGGCCGTCGGCGAGACCGATCCGCTGCGCGAGCCGCGAACCTTCGATCTGGCCTTCGGACTCGCCCCCCGTCGTCTCGGGCGCGATCCGCTGGAGACCGATCAGGTGGCGCGCGAGCGCCTTCGTCGGGAGGCGATCGCCTGCCTGCCAGGCTGGCATCCGGAAGGCTGGAGACTCGACGAGGCGGTGCGCGTGCTGCTGCTCACCGCCGCCGGCGACGCCGTCGTGCCCGCCCTGCTCGCTCACACCCTGCGCCACGCCGACCTGCCCGAACAACTCGCCCTGTACCGCGCCCTCCCCCTGTTCCCGAGTGACGTCGACATGATCGCGACCGTGCGGCGAGGGCTGCGCACCAACATCCGCGCCGTGTTCGAGGCGATCGCGCACGACAACCCCTGGCCGGCTCGGCACCTCGACGAGGCGGGCTGGAACCAGATGGTCCTGAAGGCCCTGTTCGTCGACAGCGCGCTTGCGCCGATCCAGGGGCTCGACGATCGCTGCAACGCCGACCTGGCGCGCATGCTCACCGACTACGCCCGCGAACGCTTCGCCGCGGGGCGCCCCATCCCGGACGAGCTTCGGCGCGCGCTGGGCCCCCACGCGACACCGGCAGCCGTCGCGCTGCTCGACGACGAAAGAGGACTGGCCGCTTCATGATGTTCATCGATCCGCACGCGCACATGATCTCGCGCACGACCGACGACTACGAGGCGATGGCGGCTGCCGGGATCGTCGCGCTCATCGAGCCCGCGTTCTGGCAGGGGCAACCTCGCACGCACGTGGCAACCTACGAGGACTACCTCTCCGCCATCCTCGGCTTCGAACGCTTCCGCGCGGGGCAGTTCGGCGTTCGCCATTACTGCACGGTCGGCCTCAACTCCAAGGAGGCCAACGACGAGGAACTCGCCGAAGCGGTGATGGATATCCTGCCGCGCTTCGCGCTCAAGGAAGGCGTGGTCGCGATCGGAGAGATCGGCTACGACGAGCAGACGGCACTGGAGGACCGCTACTTCAGGGCACAGCTCGAGCTGGCGAAGGAGACGGCACTGCCGGTACTCATCCACACGCCGCACCGCGACAAGATGCGCGGCACGCTCCGCTCGCTCGACGTCTGCGAAGAGCACGGCATCGACCCGTCGCTGGTCATCGTCGATCACAACAACGAGGAGACGATCGACACCGTGCTCGAGCGGGGCTACTGGGCGGCCTTCTCGATCTATCCGTCCACCAAGATGGGCAGCGAGCGCATGGTCTCGCTGCTGACCCGATACGGTGCCGAGCGCGTCATCGTCGACTCGGCCTGCGACTGGGGCATCTCGGAGCCGCTGGCCGTGGCCAAGACCGCGCAGCTTGCGCTCGAGCGCGGCGTGCCTCGCGCGGCGGTGGAGCTTGCCTGCTACGGAAACGCGCTGGCAGCCTACGGCCGGAGTGGCCAGATGCAGGAGTCCGACTGGCTGGATCCGGCATCGATCGATCAGACCGAGCTCTATGCGGGAAACTCCATCCTGCGTGGCGGACGGGAGCCGGTCATCGAGGCGCCCAAGGTCCGGCGCACGGCTGGCGATCTCGACATTCGTTGACCCCGGCCGACCGACCTCGTCACCGCAGCGGCCGGTCACGACCCCGGGTGGACGTGCATCGATTGCCGGTGACGAAGAGCGAGTCCGCCGCTCTGCTAGGCTCGGCGCTCCTCGAGCGCGCAAGCGGCGGCACTTCATGAACGAACCCCTTCTCGCCTTCGCGGGCCTGGCGGCGCTCTGCGGTATCTGCCAGTGGCTGGCCTGGCGCTTTCTGCTGCCGTCGATCCTGTTCCTCCTGACCGCCGGGATGCTGGTCGGTCCGGTATTCGGGCTGTTCGACCCGGATGCCTTCCTCGGCGACCTGCTGTTCCCCTTCGTCTCCATCGCGGTGGCGATCATCCTCTTCGAGGGCGGGCTGACCCTCAAGGTGGCCGACATCCGCGGGCACGGTTCCGTGGTGACCCGTCTGATCACGATCGGCGTGCTCATCAGCTGGGGGCTGCTGACGATCGCGACCCACTACATCTTCGACATGTCCTGGTCACTCGCGCTGGTGTTCGGCTCCATCGTCGTGGTCAGCGGCCCGACCGTGGTCAAGCCGCTGCTGCGCTCGGTGCGACCGTCGGACAAGGTCGGCCATATCCTGAACTGGGAAGGCATCCTGATCGACCCGGTCGGCGTGTTCCTCGCCCTGCTGGTGTTCGACTTCGTGCTGCTCGACCAGGCTGAAGGTGGCGCGAGCGGCGGCTACGGCCACATCGCGCTGATCCTCCTGAAGCTCGTCGCGATCGGGTCGGCGACCGGCATCGCGGCCGGCTGGGCGACCGCCTACGCGCTCCGTCGCTACCTGATTCCGGACTACCTCGTGAACGTCGTGACCCTGGTGATCGTGGTCTGCGTCTTCACCCTGTCGGAGACTCTGCAGCACGAGTCCGGTCTGCTGGCGGTCACGATCATGGGCGTCTGGCTCGCCAACAAGAAAGGACTGCATGTCGAGGAGTTGCTGCACTTCAAGGAGGATCTGTCGGTCCTTCTGATCTCGGGCCTGTTCATCGTGCTGGCGTCGCGCATCGACATCGCGATCATCCCGCAGTACGGCTGGCAGATCCTGCTGCTGCTCGCCGTCGCCCAGTTCATCGTGAGACCGCTGAACGCCTGGGTCTGCACGATCGGCGCGGACCTCTCCTTCGGCGAACGGGCCTTCATCGCGTGGATCTCGCCACGCGGCATCGTGGCGGCCGCCGTGTCGTCGCTGTTCGTGCTGCGGCTGGAGGAAGTCGGCATGCCGATGGCGGAGCTGTTGGTCCCGTTGGTGTTCAGCATGATCATCGGCACCGTGGTGTTCCAGAGCCTCACGGCGAAACCGTTGGCAAAGCGCCTGGGAATCAGCAACCCGGAACCGAACGGCGTGTTGTTCTTCGGTGCCAACGACATGGCCATCGCGCTGGCCACCGCGCTGCGCACGGAGTCGATCCGGGTGATGTTGTCGGATACCTCGTGGCGTAACGTGCGCCGGGCTCGCCGCGCCGGGCTCGAGGCCTATCATGGCAACCCGACCTCCGGACACGCCACCGAGAACCTGAATCTGCAAGGCATCGGCAAGCTCATCGCCGTCTCGGACAGCAGCGATACCAACGCGCTCGCCGGCATCCACTTCCGCAGCACCTTCGGCTCCAACGCCGTGTTCACCCTGACCGGAGCGTCCGACGACGACGCCTACGAGCGGTTCAGCACCGCCAACCGCAATCGCGCGAACCCGCTGTTCGAAAGCGCGCTCGGTCAGGCCTCCCTCGCCAGACGTCTGCGCGAGGGTGAGATCCGCCACCTGCTGCTGAAGGAGGAGACGGCGACGAGCGACGACGAGGAGGAGGCCGACGCGCCTCTGGCGGCGGGTAAGGCAGGCGACGTGGACGAGGCGTACCCGGACGATGGCAGCACCTCACCCGAAGTGCTCTCGATGAAAGCGGACAGGACGCAGGACGAGCGCGCGGCGCCGACCCGACCGACCGATGTCGGCGAATCGCCCACCGAAGCGACCGGCCCGGTCGCTCGCGAAGCGGCTGGCGAAGCGGCTAGCGAAGCGTCCGAGAAATCGTCGCTGGAGGAGGCGATGCCGAGGCAGACAAGCGGCACCACGTCGAGCAGCGAGGCGTTCTCCGGGGCGGAGGAGACCACCCGAGAGGCCGTTCGGAACGACCAGGAATCGTCGCCGATCTCCGAACATGATCTGCGACTCTTCGCGATCGATCCGGCAGGTCGACTCTACATCTACGGCGCCGGGGAGTCGTTCGTGCCGAAGCCCGGCTGGCGGGTCATCGTGCTGTCCGAACGGGACACGTCGCGAGACGCCGACACAGAAGTGACGTCCGCGCCTGCCGATGACGGCCAGCCGGCCGTCGCCTGATCGGAAGCGCCGGCGGCCCGCCGATACCCTCATCAGGCATCGGCGGGCTCGGGTGCGGGTCGAGCCCCGCGCCCGGTGTCAGGCCTCGGCGCGCGCGACGCTCTCGAGAATCTCGCGATGGGCCGCCTCGGTATTCGCCCACCCGTCGATCTCCACCCACTTGCCCTTCTCGAGTTCCTTGTAGCGGGTGAAGAAGTGTTCGATCTGACCCTTGAGCATGGCCGGCACGTCGTCGATGTCGTGGACATCGTCATAGAGCGCCGTGAGCTTCTTCTTCGGCAAGGCGAGCAATTTCGCGTCCGGCCCCGATTCGTCCCGCATCTGCAGCATGCCGACCACTCGACAGGCGATCACGCTGCCGACCACCAGCGGGTAGGGAGTCTGGACGAGAACATCCAGCGGATCGCCGTCCTCCGACAGTGTGTGCGGCACGTAGCCGTAGTTGCAGGGGTAGAACATCGGTGTCGCCATGAACCGGTCGACGGTCAGCAGCCCGGTGTCCTTGGCGACTTCGTACTTCACCGGATCGCTGTTGGCGGAGATCTCGATGATGACGTTGATTTCAGCAGGCACGTCGGTGCCCGCGCTCAGCTTGTCGAAGCTCATGGAGGGAATCCTGAAAGGTGTCGGAACGATGCGCGATCGGCGTATCGTCAGAAGCCGTCAGTATAAGGCAGCGGCTGACATCGAGACCTGCAAGGACGTCACCATCGCGCAACCGCCAGGCGGGTCGCAACGACATTCATGCGCCCATGCGCCGTGAACGATCGCCACATGAGACTCGAGCAGCCCGTGATCGGAAAGCCCGCAAAAGGGGAGGCTTTGCCAGGCGGCCTCAGCTGAGTGCGGAGGACAGCTCTTCGAGCTGCTCGTCGGTCAGTTTCTTCGCGAGGGCACCTTGCTTGAAGCCGCTGCCGCGCGAATTGATGATGTCAGGCAGGTCGACCCCGTTGTCCTTCATCCTCTTGCACGCAGCGGCTATGGACCGGCTGCCGCGCGAATGAAGCGAACCCTTCAGGATACGCACCGGCTGACCGTTCTCGATCTCCTCGTCCTGGCTCGTGGCATCGACGACTTCATCGATCGTGGCCTTCCAGCGAATGCCGTCACCGTTGCAGCCGATGATCTCGTCACCCGCCTCGATCGCGATGAAGTCGCGTGCGAGCGACCGGGTCTCACACGTGACGGGGTTGGCGATCGCGAGTCCCCGCACCATGCCGTGCTCGACCGTGTCGATCTTCTGGGCCGTGTTCAGGTAGACGAGATATGTGCTCAAGGACGCTCTGCCGAATAAGGAGAAGTACCACCGGTTCAGTCTAAAGCAAAGGCTTCACGCCGTCCAACGAGGGCAGCCGTACACCTTTTCCTCCCGGTGCGGTCAACGCAAGAGCCGCTCGGGCTGTTCGCTCAGGCGCCGGTAATAGTCGGCGGCCGACTCCGAAACACGCTGTCGCGCCACACCCTCCTCGCCGACGCCCGTATCCACGGCTGCATTGTCGGTGAGCTGCAACTCGATCTGCTCGATCTGCCGCAGGATCTGCCGGAACTCGGCCTCGACCCGCGCCGCGTTGATCGAGCCGTCACCGGCGCGCACGGCCTCCGCACTCGCGCGCAACCGGTCGAGCGCGAGTGGGTCGACGCCCGCGGCATCGAGATCGACGATGACGGAGTCGATCGCATCGGCCGCGTCCGCTGCGTCCGCTGGATCGAGCTCGAGGGTGAAGCCACGCTGCGAGCCGCCGCCCGGTGCGCCCGCACCGCTCGCCCCCCGCCCCTGCGAACTGCCACCCTGGCCCTGGCGACTCGCCTGCTCACCCCGATCTTGGCCCTGACCTTCGCCCTGGCCCTGACCTTCGCCCTGGCCCTGACCTTCGCCCTGATCCTGGCCTTCGCCCTGACCCTGACCTTCGCCCTGACCCTGACCTTCGCCCTGACCCTGACCTTCGCCCTGGCCCTGACCTTCGCCCTGACCCTGACCTTCGCCCTGGCCCTGACCTTCGCCCTGCCCCTGACCTTCGCCTTGGCCCTGACCTTCGCCCTGGCCCTGACCTTCGCCCTGTCCCTCGGCTCGGCCCCGATCTTCACCTTCCCCTTCGCCCTGGCCCTGGCCTTGTCCAACGCCTTCGCCTTCTTCCTGACCTTGACGTTCGCCTCGGCCCTGGCCCTCACCTTGACCTTCGCCTTCGCCCCGGCCTTCGTTCTCGCCCGGCGACCGCGGGTCACCTTGCCCGCCACCCTCGCTCTGGCGGCGTGATTCGTCGGACCGATCGTCTTGCGCACGGTTCCCGCCGTCCCGCCCGGTGGGGCTGCCGTCGGCGTCGCTGTCCTCGGCGCTCGTCGTGCCGTCGGCGCGGGGATCGAGCCGACGGCGCAGGTCCTGGATGGCCTCGAGCGCATCGGCCAGCTGGAGATCGTCAGCCTCGCCGGCCTGCAACGACTCGTCCCCGGCCGCATCGGTGGCCTCGGCCAGCCGGTCGCGCCATTCGCGCAAGGCGTTGGTCACCAGACTTTCGCCCGGCAGGACCGTGGCGATCGCGCCGCTCTCGATTCCGTCCCCACCGATGCCGAGCATGTCGAGCACCCGGCTCTGATCGAGCCGAGCGATCGCTTCACGCATCGCCTCTCCGGTCACCGGCGCCTGAGTACCGAATCGCTCCTCCAGCGAGACGACATCGCTTCTGACGGCTTCGAGGTTCCGCTGCAGCTCGCGTTTGCGGGCGGCAAGTTCGTCGACTTCGCGCCGTGTCGGTCCGCGGGACAGGTCGCCCGACTCGCGTGCGCGTGCCGATCGCTGCACCGCCCCGCGCAGCGCTCGCTCTATCTCCCGCTGTTCGACGAGTATCGCCTCCGAGACGATGACGGCGGCCTCGAGCCCGTCGGCAAGGTCCCGGGCACGTTCCTCCCCAAGGCGCCGAAGTGCCTCGTTCACCTCACGACTCGCGGTTTCCGCCGCCGACTCGTCCGCGCCCCCGGACCCCGAACCGTCCTCACCGGCCTCAACCTGCTCGCGGCCGTCGCCCCGCTCGCCACCGTCCTCGGCGTTCGCCAGCCGCTCGTCCGGCTCGAACGCGTCCGACGACTCGCTGCCGCCTTCACCGTCCAGCGCACGTCGAGCCTCTTCCAGGCGCCCGGCGGCATCGGCCGCCGCGTCGCGCAAGGCGTCCCCGTCCGTGCCTTCGGCGTCGGCCGCCTGCTCTTCCAGCGACTCCAGATCCTGCTGCAGACGCTCCAGCTCGCGTTCCAGCTGCTGTTGGCGCCACCGCTGCTCGCGGCTCGGCACGCGATTCTCGCGAACGGCTTCGGCCAGTTCCTGCTGACGGCGGGCGAGTTCGGCGAGATCCTCGAAGATGTCGTCGAGTCGCTCGGGACTCGCCTCGCTGCCACCGCCCCGGTCGGGCTGTTCGTACTGGTTGCGCTCCAGATCCATTTCCAGTTCGAACATCTCGGCCATGTCCTGCCCCGGCTGCTGACCACCGCCGCCCTGTCCCGGCTCCTGCTGGCTCATGCGAATGTCCGCGAACAGCGCCTCGGCACGCTGCAGCAGTTGCAACGCGCGCTGCTGCGGCTGCACCGCGGCTTCGAAGTCGAGCGCGTCCAGCGCCACCGAAGACGGCTCCATGGCATCCGCCGCCTGCCGCAGGTAGTCGACGAACTGCCGGATCTCTTCGCCCTGCTGCACGAGCTCGCGCGCCTCCGAGCGGTCGGCGAGCGTGCGGGCCTGCTCGGCGAGCGTTCCCTGCAGCCGCGACAGCAAGGCCGCGTTGTCCTCGTGGCCACCGGTCTCGCCGTCGGCCGCCTCGACGGCGCGCTGCAGGTTCCAGGTGGCGAGCAGGATTTCCTTTTGCCGACGCGAGATCTCGCTGCCCTCGTTCGCTGCGCCACCCCCTCCCGCACCCCCGCCGCTTCCGGCGGACTGCCCTTCCGAGAACCGCCGTTCGAACGGCCGCACAGCGACCAGCAGCATGTCGGTCTCGGTCGTACTGTCGTGATCGCGCACCCGCACGTAGTAACTGATCAGATCGCCGGGGGTCATCGGCACGCCGTTCTCGCCGGCGTCGGCGGCACCGCCGACCTCGGCGGCATCGGCGGCATCAGCGGCATCAGCGGCATCGGCAGGGTCGGCGGCATCGGCGCTGCCCATGCTCTCGAGCGCGAACACGTGCTCGCGAGGCGCGCCATCCTCGCCCGGCGTCAGGTCGACGGTCTGCCACTCGCCCGCGTTGACCGAATACAGCAGCTCGACCGATTCCACGCCGAAGTCGTCCCGCGCCTCGACCTCGATCGTCACCTCCTCGATCGGCGACGCGCTGACATCGCGACCCGGCGTCACGAACCGCACCTCCGGCGCCTCGTCCCCTCGCACGATCACCGGATGCGTCGGGCTGATCGGGACATCACGATCCAGCAAGCGGTCGACGAGCGTGTACTCCGTGTCGGTGGCGAGAACGAAACTCGCGCGGTACACGAGCCCCTCGCGCACCAGTGCCACGTGCTCATCGCCGAGCAGCAGGCGTCCGTCCACGAGCGGTCGATCGGTCGTGAACGACAGCGTCACGCGCGTGTTCTTCACGGCAGCCACACGACCGACGTCGCGCGAAGTGCGCGGCTCGAGTCCGGTCCACTCAGGGTAGGCGTAGTCGACATCGATACCGTCGAGGCGAGCGGGCTCGACCACCGTCACGGAGAAGCGCTCGCTCTCGGTGCTCGCTGCGGAGACGTAGTATTCGAGCGGCGCCTCGATCCGGAACACCGTGAAGTGGAAGTCGCCGTCGTCCCCGCGGCGAAGCTCGGTGCTCTGCCATTCGCCCGCGCGCCCCACGTGAAGCGTCACGGTCTCGCGCCCGAAGCCCGAGAGCGCGATGTCGACGTCGAGGTTCTCTCGCGCGAGGAGCTCCACGTTGCCGGGACTGACCGCGACCACGCGCGGTTCGACCAGGGACGGATCGCGCCAGCCCCACCAGAAATGCAGGGCGGTGTTCTTCCAGGCGGGCGGCGCGCTGGCGACAAAGCCGGCAAGTCCCGCCCCGAGCGCCAGGAGGATGACGATCGGCAGTGCGATGGCGCTCCCCGTGACCACGCGGGAGAGCGGCACGCGCCGGGCGACGGACAATCCGTCACGCGCGAGCAGCGGCAGGAAGGGGTTGCCGGGCTCGCGCGCCCGAGTGTCGAGGAAGGTCCTGACGCGTCCGTCGAAGGCAGCGTCCGATGATTCGACGAGTCTCGCGCCATGGTCCCTTCGCAGGCGCGACAGCGGCCGCCACAGCAGCGCGACGAACAGCGCCAGTCCGAGCACCACGAACAGTGCGCGCGTGCCGCCTTCGAGCAGCGGCGTCATGCCTCGGCGGTGGGCGGCGAAGGTCGCGATGGCCGTCGTTGCGACGAGGACGATGCCGAGCACGGCAAGGAAGCCCGACACACGCCGGATGCGCTCGCGTCGTCTGGCGCGTCGGAGGTAACGGAGAAAGCGCCGTTCGGGACTGCGATCGCGGCTCACGTGCCGTCTCTCCTGACGTCCAGACGTCGGTTCGCGTACAGGGTCTCGACCAGCAGCAGCACCGCGAGCAGCGGCAGCAGATACGGCCAGAGCGGCAGTCGCGCCGCCTGCTCCCGCGCGCTGCCGAGCGCGGCCGTCGCGCGGCTCACGTCGGCGGTCGACGCAGCAGCGTCGCGGGCGTCCATGGCGCCCGGCGATTCAGGATCGTCTGTGCCGCCCCCGCCTGCACCATCCTGTGAATCAGCCATCACACCGGCCGTTGCATCGGGCATCGCATCGACCGGTCCCTCACCGTGCCGGGCGATCCACGCATCGCGCTCGGCATCGCCGAGCACGGCAAGATCGGATTCGCGCGGGTCGGTGTCGACCATCAAGGTCTGGTCGCCGAGCGGGCCGGCGACGGTGTAGAGGCCGGGGGCGTCGAGCACCAGCGGCTCGGCACCCGCGCTGTCGCCGAGTCCCAGCAGGGCACGGCCGTCGGGGTCGATCACCTGCACGTTCAAGGGCAGGCTCAAGGGATCGCCGACGGTGACACGCGACGGCACCGTGCCGCCGGCGTCGAACCAGTCGAACACGTGCTGCATCAGCGACACGAAGGCGGGCTGGAACGGGAGGTTGCTGTCGTTGCCGTCCAGACGTTCGTTCAGCACGAGCAGGCTGCCGTTGTCGCTCGGGCGTTCGATCAGCAGCGGCCGCCGGTCCGCGGTCTCGATCAGCACGCGATCTTCCTCGCCGGGCACATAGTTCCCGGTCTCGTAGAAGCGCACGTCGCCCCAGACGATGTCGCCGAGCGCGAGCGGATGACTGTCGTCGACGCGGCCGACGCCGCTACCGTCCCGATCGGGGTCCGGCACCTCGCCCGCCTCGCCATCGATGCGCGGGCCGTCTGCGTTCTCTCGGTTCTCGGCGGACCCGATCCCCGCAACGGCGTCGTCGGCGATGCCCGGCGCCCCGACGGCAGACTCGGCGCGACGCCCGGCATCGACCAGCAGCGCCGCACCGCCGCGCGCCACGTGGCGAAGCAAGGACGCGGGCAGCGCATCGGGCGCGGCGAGCGGGACGAAGGCGACCAGACGACGCGCGTCCTCGGGCAGCTGTCCAGCGTCCAGCGCGGAGGCGTCGACCGTCGCGCCGCCATCGGCCTCCAGCGCCGTCGTGACGAAGACGCGCGCCGCCGACGGGGCCCGTGTCTCCAGCGCGGCAAGCGCGACGCGGCGCGCACCACCCACGCTCACCGGCACGGTGACCCGGTCGTCCTCGGCCAGCGCGTCCGACGTCGCGAAGCCCACGTCGAACCGCGGCTCGGCCGTCTCGGGCAGCGTCACGGCGTCGAACACCACCGTCTCGCGCCCGCCCGGGACGAGTCGCACGGAGCGTCGGGCGAGCGTCTCACCGTCGCGCGACAGCAGCACGTCCCGCTCGAAGGCCGGATCCGCCGCGTCACCGCTGGCAGAGGCCGTGAGCGTCACCCGCACCCGGGCCTGTGCACCGTTGCCGCTGGTCGCCTCGGCCACCAGCGCGACGTTCGGCTCGTCAGCGCCCACATCGACGATGTCGAGTGCGGCGAGTCGCGGCGCGTACAGCGTGTTGAGGCGAGCCGGCAGTGCGCTGCGCTGCACGTCGGTGAACAGCGTCGCCCGCACCGGCAGCGCGGACTCGTCGGCAAGCCGATCGAGCCGCTGCATGAGCCGTCCGTAGTCCGCCGCCGCGTATCCCGGCGTCAGCCGATCGAGCGCTGCCCGCCCCTCGGCCGCGCTGACCGCCTCGTCGCCGACCAGCCGGACATCCCGATCGAAGGACACGAGGCGGACGAGGTCGCCGGCCGACACCGCGTCCAGGGTCGCGCGCGCCGCGTCTTGCGCGCGATCGGCGCGGGCGCCCGCCTGCATGGACATCGAGGTGTCCACGGCAAGCACGTGCAGCACCCGCGCATCGGCCATCGTGTCCGGTCGACGGATCCAGGGCTCGGCGAACAGGAGCGCGAGCCCCACGACCGCCAACACGCGCAATGCGAGCAGCTGGCGATGGCGAAGCCTCCTCCGCCGCGAGACCGGCGGTGCGGTCGCCTCGAGAAAACGCGTCGACGGGAAGGGACGACGCTCCGGCTCCGCATCGTTGAAACGGTGCAGCGACCACGGCAGCACGAGTGCGGCGAAGGCGGCGAGGTAGAGTGGCGCGAGCAGGCTCACCGGCCACGCCGCTCGCGAAAGCGCAGGTAGGCCTGCAGGGCGGCATCGAGCGGCTCCGCACTGGAGACCGGGTGGTAGTCGGCGCCTACCCGTCGGCAGGCCGTCGCGAGCGCATCACGGTGCGCCTCGAACCGTCGCCGGTAGCCTTCGCGAAGAAAGGCCGGATCGACGATCACCGTGTCGTCGTTCTCGAGATCGGCAAGCGCGCTGATGCGTCTGACGTCCGGCGCGACCTCGTCAGGATCGGTGACATGAAAGACCGCGATGTCCTGTCCCGCGTGCGCCAGCGGCTGCAGGGCATCGAGCAGTGCATCGGGGTCGGCATAAAGATCGGAGACCAGGATGACGAGGCCGCGGCGAGTCATCGATGCGCGCAGCGACTCGAGCGCGGCGACGATGTCAGTGCCGGCACCCGCCTCGCTGCGTTCGAGTGAACCGAGCGCACGCGGCAAGGCGTCCGGACGGGCAGAGGGCACCTGGGCGACCCGCACGACATCGTCGAACACGGTGAGCCCGAGCGCGTCGTGTTGCCGGCGCACGAGCCAGGCCAGCGAGGCCACCAGCCAGCGAGCCTGCTGGAACTTCGAGATCGGCTCACCGAACCCCATCGAGGCGCTGGCGTCGAGCAGCAGCGTCACCGCCGTGTTCGTCTCGCCTTCGAAGCGCTTGACGTAGGCCCGGTCGGTGCGCGCGTAGACGTTCCAGTCGACGTGACGAAGGTCGTCACCCTCGGCATAGGAGCGGTACTCGGCGAACTCCTGACTGAAGCCGAAGTGCGGCGAGCGGTGCAATCCGGTCGTCAATCCGTCCACGACCGTCCGCGCGACGAGCTCGAGCGAACCGAGGCGCGCGAGCGTCTCGGGTTGCAGCAGGCGCACGGGCGTGACGGCAGGGGACATGATCGGCGTCGGCGTTCCTAGGCGGCCGCGACGCGACGATCGACGAGATCGGTCAGCACCGCGTCGATATCCACGCCATCGGCCTCGGCGAAGTAGTTGACCATGACGCGGTGTCGCAGCACGGGGGCGGCAAGGGCGTCGATGTCCTCGTGCGTGACGTGGTGCCGCCCTTGCATCAGTGCCCGCGCCTTCGCGGCGATGGTGATGAACAGGGCGGCCCGGACCGACGCGCCGAACTTGACGTACTTGCGCACGGTGTCGGTCGCGCTCGGGTCCGCGGGGCGAGTGCCCCGGACGAGTTCGACCGCATAGCGCCCGACCTCGCGCGAGACCGGCACCTGCCGCGTCAGACGCTGAAAGGCGAGCACCTGCTCGGCGGTCGTGCAGACCGCGACCGGCTCGGGCGGCGTGTCCGTGGTGAAACGTTCCACCACCGCGACCTCCTCCTCGAGCGGCAGGTAGTCGAGCACGATGTTGAACAGGAAGCGATCGAGCTGCGCCTCCGGCAGCGGGTAGGTACCCTCGAGCTCCAGCGGGTTCTGCGTCGCGAGCACGAAGAAGGGCTTGTGGATGATGTGCTGCGTACCGCGCACGGTCGCCGAATACTCCTGCATGGCCTCGAGCAGCGCGGCCTGGGTCTTGGGTGGCGTGCGGTTGATCTCGTCCGCCAGCAACACGTTGGTGAAGATGGGACCGGGCACGAAACGCCAGTTGCGGCGCCCGTCCCCGTCCTCCTCGATGATGTCGGTACCGGTGATGTCGGTCGGCATCAGATCGGGCGTGAACTGGATGCGGTCGAACTTCAGCCCGAGCGCATCGGCCAGGGTGCGCACGAGCAGCGTCTTGGCCGTGCCGGGCATGCCCGTGACGAGGCAGTGACCGCCGACCAGCAAGGTGATGAGCAGGTGCTCCACCACCTCGTCCTGACCGACGACGATGCGCCCGATCTCCGAACGCAGGCGGGTCGTGACCTGACGGAACTCCTGGACGAGGGCGGCGGTGTCGCCGTCCTTCGCGAAGGCGGAATCGTTCACGGTGTGTCTCCCGAGACAAGATCGAGCAGCAGTCGCTGCGCGGGGCGGTAGAAAGGCGCGCTCTCGAGCGCGTAGAGCGTCTGTCGTCGCGCGAGCTCGGGCTCGTCGAGCGCACGCGAGGCGCGCGCCTTGCCGAGCCAGGCGGCCGCCGGATCCTCGGGCTGGAGCCCGAGCAGGGCGTCGAATTCGAGTCGGGCGCGACGCGCATCGCCGATGTCGAGATAGTGCTCGCCCAGCCAGCGATGCCCCTCCCTGCCGTAAGGCATGACCCAGTTCAGCGACTCCAGCACGGCGGCCGCCTCTTCCGCCCGATCGCGCTCGCGCAAGGCGGTGGCGAGGCTCTCGAGGGTGGCGGGGGTATGACCACCGCGCGAATGCCACTCGAGCAGCGTCTCGACGGCCGCCTCCTCGTCACCCTGCCGCCGCTCGCTCTCGGCAAGCACCTCGTAGGCGTTGCCCACACCCACCCTGGCCGGGTACCGGCGGATGAGATCGCGCGCGAGTGCACCGACGCTGATCCAGTCCTCGAGTTCGAGTGCTCGCCCGAGCTGTCGCACTTCGCCGCGGTACTCGTCGAGCCCGTCGACCAGCTCGCCGTACCGTGTCTGCACATGCTCGGCGAACAGCGTGTCGAAGGCGGCCGGCGCCAGCCCGATCGCGCCCTCGAGCGCGGCCGCCGTCGACTCGCGCCGGGCAAAGGCCTCGAGCATCGTCCTCAGCGCAGCGTGGCCCCAGCGGTCCGCGATGAAGTCGCAGACCAGGCCTGCCTGCATGTACGACACGTGCACCTGCCCCTGGTAGCTCGGACGAACGAACCCCCGGTCCAGCTGAGCGATCGGCAGAAGTTGTCCGTCACCGATCGCCACGAGCGTGTCGAGCGGCAGCTCGCGGTCGGGCAGCGGGCCCGTGTTCCATTCCTCGTACACCGACAGCCCTTCGCTGAACCAGCGCGGCAGGCGATGGTCGGTCGCCTCCAGCGTGAAGACGTGAGCGATCTCGTGCCAGAGCGTGCTGCCCCAGTGGAATTCGCCCGCCGCCCTCGCCTTCGGGCTGTCCATCGCGGTCAGATAGCCGAAGGTCACGCCAAGGAGACCGATACCCGGGGTGCTCACCGTGCGTACGCCGAAATCGTCGTGATCGTGGTAGAGCTCGACCACCATCGGTCGCTTCAGCCGGAAGCCGTAACGAGGCCCGAAGGTCTGCACGGCCCGCGTGACCAGATCGACGACGTAGGGTTCGAGCGCGTCGGCGTCCTCGCGGTCGAGCCGCACCAGCACGCGGGCGAGCGGCACGTCCGGGTTCGTCGGATCGGGCACGTCGACGCGCGTGACACGCATGTCGTCCAGATCGTCCAGGAGGCGCAGCGTGTTCACGGTCTGCACGTCGAAGGGGTCGAGATCGAAGGCGCGCGCCAGATGATGGCGGGCGCCGAAGACGTCGTTGATGCGCAGGAGATTGATGCCGAGATCCCGGTGCGCCGAGGCGAGCGTGTCGTCGAGCGAGACCGCGCGCCGGTAGAGATCGACGGCTTCGCGGTAGCGGTAGGTGATGATGTAGAAGTGCGCGGGAATGGCGAACACGTCGCCGTAGGTCGGGTTCCAGGCGAGCGCACGACGGGTCCACAGGGTGAGCGGTTCGTCGGCCAGCAGGTTCGCGCCCGCGTGCAGCGCGTACATCTCGAGCGGCGGCAGATCCCGCTCCTCCGCGGCTGCCAGCGCGCGATCGAGCAGCTCGCGTCCGGTCTCGAGGTTCTGCAGTTCGAGCTCGATGCCGGCGAGCAGCACGAGCGCCTGCACGTCGGCGGGATGTGCCGTCAGGATGTCGCGGAGCTCGGCCCGGGCGCGACCCTCGAAGCCCTCCGCCATCGCCTCGGCCAGACCCGTGCGTGCGGGCAGGTACTCGGGGTCCATCAACAAGGCTTCGCGATACAGCGTCTCCGCGTCACTCGTCTGATGGGTCTCGAGATACAGCCTTGCCCAGCGCGTGCGCGCCACCGCATCGACGTTGCCCGCCGTCGCTTCGCGGTACAGCCGGTTCGCCGTGCGGACGTCGCCGAGCGCGAAGGCCGCGTCCGCCCGAACCACGCGCCGCTCGTCGTCCTCGAGCAAGGCGGCGTAGCAGGCCTCGGCGGCATCCTTGTCGCCGCGATAGGCGCGGTCGTCGCAGGCGCGCAGTTCAGGCTCGCGATCCGTCTCGTAGTGGATGACGAGCGCCCGCGCGTCCACCGCCACGATCGACAGCGCCGCGAAGACGGCCGCTCGAAAATCAGTTGTCCGCATCGTCGTCGCTCCAGCCGCTCGCCCGATCGATCGCCTGCTGCAGCCCGGCGATCGACAGCATCAATGTCTCGAGTTCGGCGTAGTAGTCGTTGGCGGTCATGGCGTCCTTCCGGTCGATCAGCGTCCGGTACCGGCGCTCGAGCGCGAGGCGGGTGTCGAGCAGGGCCGCCACCGCCGGATCGTCCCCGGCGAGCCGCAGCGAACCGAGCCGGGCGACCGCCAGGGACACGCTCTCGTCGCCGACGATACGCGGGTGCTCGGAGGCGAGCAGCCTGGCTTCCTCGTAGTGCTCGCGCGTGCGCGCGGCGGCGAAGCGGAAGGCTTCGGCCACGGTCAGGATCTCGTTCCGATCGACGTCGGCGACGGCTGACCCCATGGCGTCGGCCAGGAAGCCCGGAAAGCGCACCGCATTGAGCTCACCACCACTCTTGGTCGCGGTGACGACGACCCGCCCCGGCTGCGCGAGCGTCTCGATCAGGGCGCCGCTCGCACTGGCACCGAGCACCACGAGCTGTCGCGGAGCGCGCACCACGGCGAGTGCGGCGAGCAGGTCGTCGCCGCTCGGGTCGGGTCCCGCGACGTTGAACTTCCAACGCTTGCCGTCCACCCCGCCGTGCCCGATCAGCACGAGGGCGAACAGGTCGGCGTCCGCGGCACCGGCCTGCTCGATCTCGGCCAGAAGCGCGTCGCGATCGGACGGACGATCGCCGGTCTCGCCGAGTCGCGCGACGGCCCCGGTCGTGGGATCGAGCGTCGCGAGCGCCTCGGCGATGGTCGTCGCCGCGGACTCGAACGCGTCGGTGTACTCGACGCTACCGCCGAGCCCGGCCGCCACGACGCCGGCGATCGCCGGACGCGGCGCCATGTCGGCGGCCGCCTCGTGGCCATCGGCCATCGCGGCCGGCACCGACGCGAGCGTTGCCGCGATCAGCGCGAGCCCTGCGGCCGCCCGCGCCGGCCCGGTCGGTCTCGCGTTCCTGGCGACGGTGTTCACAGGCGTTTCCAACGAAGGCGCAGCAGCCATTCTCCGCCCTTGCCGAGCATCAGCAGAAGGAAGAACAGCGGCAGGTTCCACAGCGGCAGGAGTGCGCTGCGCGTGAGGGCCGCGTTGTCGGTGGCGAGCGCTTCGGGCAGTTCGCCGACGTCCGCCAGCGGGAAGTAGCGCCCGCCGGTACTCGAGGCGACGCGTTCGAGGAAGTCACGGTCCTGCCGGGCGCCGAAGGTCTCGGCCGTGCCCGACTCGCGCAGCAACCAGCGCTCGACGGTCGCCGCCGGCCCGCTCGGGGATTCGCCATCCGGCGGCGTCGTCACGGACACGCCCCAGGGACCGTCCGCATCGAGTGGCAAGGTGGCCGAATAGCGCCCTTCGGTCGCGGCGTCAGCGACCAGCTCGAGCGTTCGCGTCGAACCGTCCGGCGCGGTCACCTGCGCGGCCAGCGTCGGCGCGGACAGGGGTGTGAAATCCGCGCCGAGGGCATCGACGCTGACGCGCGTGGAGTCCGCGTCGCGAAGGACACCCGGACCGACGGCGAGATCCAGCCTGGGTAGGGCCCGAGCGCCGAGTTCGCCGAGCAGCGACCGCCAGAAGCGTTCGTGGCTCTCGTCCTCGGACGACAGGCCCATCTGCCAGCGCCAGGTGCCACCGGTGCCGAGAACGAGGCTGGTGCCCCGGCCGTAGCGCTGCGCCACGAGCAACGGCTCGCCGGACCCGTTCTCGAGCAGCACCCGGGCACCGGGCTTGGGCGTGCCCACCGTCTGGTTGTCGGCCACTTCGGGCAGGGCGAGCCAGGCCGTCGTCTCGTCGCCGCCCTCGCCTGCCAGCGCCAGCCAGGGCGTGCGCAGACCCTGACGGGTCGGCAGGACGCGCACGCGTTCACGCCGGTAGGTGTTCGCCGAGAGACGAGCGTCGAGTGTCACCGGCAAGGCGGCCGCGACCCCCGAGCGCGCCCAGCCGCCGTCGGCCAGACCCTGACGCCCGGCCAGCATCAGCAGCGCCCCGCCTCGCACGCTGACGAAGTCGCGCAGCGCGGCTTGCTGCTCGCCGTCGAGTTCGGCGGCGGCGAGGCTGCCGACGATGATCGCGTCGTAGGCGAACAAGGCCTCGCGCGTCCGCGGAAATCCGTCGACCAGCTCCTGACCGTCCCGCACGCCCTGACGGTAGAACTTGTTCGGCGAGGTGCGCAGCAGACTCACGACCTCGAGTCCGGCGTGGTCCGCGACGGCGCGGCGCAGGAACTTGTATTCCCAGCGGGGCTCGCCTTCCACGTACAGGATCCGGCGCGGGGCGTCCCGCACGTCGAGAATGCGCCCCTGTGCATCGTTCGCGGGATGGTCGTCCGACCGCTCGGCGGCGAGCGAGAAGTCGAGGCGCTTCAGACCGGCGGCGCCTGCGTTGAATCGCACCGTGTGGACGGTCTCGCTCGCCTCCGCATCCAGCGCGATGTCCTCGGCGAGCAGCAGCATGTCGCCGTCGCTCACGCGGAGCCGCACCGACGGCCCGGCGTCGGGGACGCGCGGGTGCACGATCCGGAGACGCGCGCCGAGCTGCGCGCCGACCGCGGCTTCGGGCGCGATCTCGACGCCCGCGAGTTCGAAGTCGTCGTCCTCGATCGCGCCCACGCCGACGGTGTGGACCGGGATCCCGGCCGCGACCAGCCGTTGCCACCAGCGGGCGTCGATCGTGCCCACGTTGTCCGCACCGTCGGAGAACAGTACGGCGGCGGCGATTGCCGTGTCACCGACGTCGCCCAGCGCCCCGTCGAGACCGGTCGCGAGCGCGCTGCGAAGGCTCGGCGGCGGCAGGTCGGCGAGCGTCGACAGATCGTCCAGTTTCAGCGATTCCGTGCCGAGGACGAGGAGACGGGGCGAGAAGCGCTCGTCGTCGAGCAGGCCGCCGTCGCTCAGCGCGCCGACGACCGCGGCGCGACGGGAACTCGCGGCGCCACCGTGCTGCGCGTCCTCGCGCGTCATGCTTCCCGAATTGTCGACGAGCCAGGCAACGGCGTTCTCGCCCGCGCTCATCCGCTCGATCTCGAGGGCCGGTCGCCACAGCATCGTCAGCGCGACCGCGGCGACCAGCAGCTGCAGCAGCCCGAGCATCACGCGTCGGGACGCGCCCAGCGGCGCCCTCCACAGCGAGACGACGATCGCGACGGCCGCGATCGCGACCGCCGCCAGCAGCGCCTCGCTCGACCAGCCGCTGGCGAACGTGAACGCGGCTTCGCGCCACACGGACAGCGGTTCCTTGAACAGGAGTTCGAACATCGATCGGTCGCGTCTCGGTCCCGGCGGTCAGTGCGTCATCGAATAGACGACGTAGTTGACGCCCAGACGGTAGGCCTGGGCGGTCAGCGGTTCGGGGTAGACGGCGTCGTCGGCGTGCTCCCAGGCGTCGCCGATGTCCTGGTTGAAGTTGATCGCCATCATCACGCGTCCGTCGTCGTCGAGCACTCCCCGCCAGCGCGGAACGCGCCCGCCCTTCTCCCACGTACGTCCGTTCATCAGAGAGCGGATCCCCGGAATTTGTTCCCGTCGAGTCAGGTCGTACAGGACGTGGAACGGTTCGGCCGCATCGTCGAATTCGACGATCGCCCGCTGCGGAAAGATCCGGCGCACCGCCCGCTCGAAGCCCGCCCACTCGCCCGGCCCGTGAAAGTCGTCGATCATCAGGAAGCCGCCACGCTCGAGGTATTCGCGCAGCCGACCCGCCTCGCGCTCGCTCAGCGCGAGTGCGCCGACCTCGACCGCGTACAGCCAGGGGTAGTCGAAGAGCCGATCGTCGTCCGCCCCCAGGACGACCCCTTCCGCCGCGACATCGATGGTCGTGAGCCGGTCGAGCCCTGCACCGAAATGGCGTTCCGCATGCGGCCAGTCGGCCTGCCAGCGCGGCCAGTCCTCGTAGCCCGAGCTGCGATGCAAGAGTCGGGCAAAGGTGAATTCGGCGCCGCTTCCTGACGCCGGCGTGTCGGCGGCGAGCGCCGCGGGAGGGCAGGCCAGCGAGGCGAGCGCGAGCGAGACGATCGGGAAGGCGACGGCGCGGATCATCGGTGGAGGCTCTCGCGGCAGGGGATCGCGCAGGCGACATCGACCGAGTGTACCCATTCGCGTCGGGCCGGTTCGACGGTGCAGTCGCGCGTCGAGCCGCCACGTCGCCGTCGGCTTCCGTCATCGATCCGACACACGCCGAACCCTTTCCGGACATTCACGAGTGCGGTTCCCGGCCTATACTTCCGGCCACGTCGCGTGCCAACGTGCACGCCCGTCGCGCGCGCCGGCGGCGATGCCTGTCCGCGACCTTTCACCGACCGGGGAACCCCACTCTGATGAAACAGCCCAACCGTCGGCCGCTGCTCGGCGCCACCGCGCTTTCCGGGTTGGCGCTGCAAGCGCTCGTTCCGCACGTGCATGCCGGCGGCTTCGCCCTGGTCGAGCACGGCGCATCCGGCATGGGCAACGCCTACGCCGGGGCCGCCGCCGTCGCCCACGACAGTTCCACCATCTGGTTCAACCCGGCCGGCATGAGCGAGCTCGAGGGCCGCGAGATCGCGGTCGGCCTGCACGTGCTCGCGACCGACACCGACTGGGCGGACCGTGGCACCTCGCTCAACGCCGCCCTGCCCGGTGCGGCCGCCGGTGCCGCGGTGCCGGGCGACGAGTTCAGCGGCGGGACGACGTCGGTGCTGCCGAACTTCTACTACACCGCCCCGATCGACGAGCGCTGGAGCTACGGCATCGGCGTCGGCGCGCCCTACGGATCCTCGACGGAATACGACGACGGCTGGAAAGGACGCTACGGATCGCTCGAGAGCGGCATCCAGGTGCTCGACATCAACCCCGCCTTCTCCTACCGGGTCAACGAGAAGGTGCGCCTGGGCGGCGGGATCAGCGTGCAGCGGCTGTCGGCCAACCTCACCAGCGCGATCGACAGCAGCGTCGCCTGTCTCGGCTCGGTCGGCGCGGCCGATCTCTCGCTCTGTTCGGACGCCGGCCTCGTGGACTTCGGCAACCCCGAACTCGACAGCCGCGGTGAGATCACCGGCGACTCCACCGCCGTCTCCTTCAACCTGGGCGCGCTGTTCCTGCCGACGGACGGCACGCGCATCGGCGTCGCCTACAGACACGGGATCAGCCATGAACTCGACGGGGATGCCGACTTCACGGTCAACCCGGCCCTGCGCGCGACGCTGGACGGTGTCGCGGCTTCCACGGGCTCGTCCATCGGCGCCTTCCTCACCGACACGGGCGCCAGGGCCGAAGTGGACCTGCCGGCGACGTTCATGGTCTCGATCGCCCAGAATGTGGGCGACGACATCGAACTGCTCGCCGACCTGACCTGGACCGGCTGGAGCAGCTTCGAGGAGCTGCGCGTTCGCTACGACACGGCACCGATCCAGCGCGACACGGTCTCGCTCCAGGAATGGGAGGACGTCGTCCGGGTCTCGGCCGGCATCAACTACTCGCTCGGCAGCGACCTGGTCCTCAGGGGCGGCGTCGCCTTCGACCAGGAAGCCATCCCGTCGCCCGAACGACGCACGCCGCGCATCCCGGGCAACGATCGCACCTGGTTCGCCTTCGGGCTGGGCTACGACATCAGCCGCAACGCGACGGTCGACGTCGGCTACGCCCATCTCTTCCTGCCCGAAACCGCCATCGACAACGAGGCGGCCGAGTCTCCCGGCAGCACCACCATCCGCGGCGAGTACTCCTCGAGCGTCGACATCGTCAGTGCCCAGTTCACCTGGCACTTCAATTGATCAAGCGCGGAGCGATACGCATCATGAAAGCCAGACATCTCTGTCTCCTCGCCCCGCTCGCGCTCGCCCTGTCGGCCTGCTCGAGCGATGACGACCGGGACTTCGACGACGCGGCCGAGGCGCGTGCCACGGAGCGCGCCGCCAACCCGGCTCCGGTCGCGCTGTTCAGCCCGGACCCCGCCGATCCGCGACTGCCCTTCCCCTACGACCTGTTCTTCGCCGGGGCCGAACCGGGCGACTTCACGCTGAACGTGCCGATCGCCGGTGCCGACGAGAATCCCGAACTCGCCAACGACCTGGCGAACCCGAGCGTGGCGCTGAACCTCTCCGACGGTTTCTCGACGACCGCACCGATCACGACGCCGCTCAGCACCTCGCTCGACCCGGCGAGCCTGCGCATCGGCGAGACGATCCGGGTGTTCGAGCTCACGACCGACGCAACGGGCACGCCGACGGGACTGGGCGACGAACTCGACGCCTCGCGACTGGTCGCGACCGAACGCGACAACCAGCTCGCGCTGGTCCCGATCACGCCGCTGACCCCCGCCACCCGCCACGCGGTGTTCCTGACGAGCGGCATCACCGGGATGGACGGCCGCGCGCTGGCTGCCGACAGCACCTTCCGGCTGCTGCGTGCCGGCACGCGGCTGTTCGACGCGGAGGACCCGACGGTCGGGCAGTCGCTGGAGGCGCTGAACCCGGCGCTGATCCCGCCCGCTCGCGCGCAGCTCGAGCCGCTGCGCCTCGCCACCCGACCGCTGATCGAGCTCGTGCAGGCGGCGAGCGGCGCGCCCGCCGTGCAGGACGTCGCACTCGCCTGGACCTTCACGACACAGGGCACGACCGAAGTGCTGGACGCGGTCGCGGCCGCGAGCACGGCGCGTTCGCTGGTGGTGAGCCCGACCGGCGCGACGACGATGAACGTCGGCGGGCGCGGCGCGGCCGATCTCTTCGTCGGCCGGCTCGAGCTCCCCTACTACCAGGTCCCGGTGATCCCGCCGACCGACGGCAGCGATTCCGGCCCCGGCGAGTACCTCGCGGCCATCAACGGCTTCTGGATACCGGCCTCGGGCAACGGCGAGGTGGTCACCCGCTTCGACCCCATGCCGAATCTCCGAAGCGATCTGTTCGTCCCCGTGCTGATGAGCGTGCCGAACGACGGGTCGGGCATGGCGATGCCCGAGACCGGCTGGCCGGTGATGATCTTCCAGCACGGCATCACGCAGAACCGCGGCAACATGCTCGCCGTCGCTGACGCGATGGCGTCAGCCGGGTTCGTCGTCGTCGCGATCGACATGCCGATGCACGGCATCGTCGCCGACGACGATCCGCTCGCCACCTTCCGCATCGGCGGCGCCGGGAGCGAACGCTCCTTCGGCATCGACCTGCTGACGCAGGACGCCCGGGGCGCAACCACCGCGGCGGCGCCGGACGGCGTGCCGGACAGCTCCGGCGCGCACTTCTACAACCTGCGCAACCTCGTCAACTCGCGCGACAACCTGCGTCAGGCGGTCGCCGATCTGCTGACCCTGAGCAAGAGCCTCGGCACCGTCGAGGTCGCCGGAGAGGACAACGCGGTCACGCCCTTCCCGATCGACACCGACCGGATCGCCTTCATGGGTCACTCGCTGGGCGGCATCGTCGGGACCACCTTCCTCGCCTTCGACGACAACGTGAAGAGCGCGACCCTGGCCATGCCGGGCGGCGGCATCGCGCAGCTGCTGGCGGGCTCCCCGTCCTTCGGTCCGACGATCCGTGCCGGGGTCGACGGTGCCGAGGGCGTGAGCGACGCCGAGTACCAGCAGTTTCTCGGCATCGTGCAGACGCTGGTCGACTCGGGCGACCCGATCAACCATGCGGGTACGGTCGCCGCCGGCGACATCGCGCTGCACTTCATCGAGGTGGTGGGCGAGGACGGCGCCTCGCCGCCGGACCTGGTCGTCCCGAACGCGGTTGCCGGCGCGCCGCTTGCGGGCTCCGAGCCGCTCGCGCGCGCACTCGGCCTCGAGCCGATCGTGGAAAGCGCGACCGCGGGGGCCCTGGTCCGGTTCTCCCGCGGCACGCACGGCTCCATCATCGACCCCGCCGCCGATCCTTCGCCGGACGGCGTCGCCGCGACCGAGGCGGAACTGGCCACCGCCGGCGCGGTGACGGTCGAGATGCAGACGCAGGCGGCGACCTTCGCCGCGTCGCGCGGGACCATGCTGCCGATCGGCGACGCCGACGTTATCGCGCCGCTCGACGTGACGATCGTGCCGGTGATGCTGCCGACGTCCGCGGTGAGCGGCGACGTGGAAGCACCGGCCGGGGCGCGCCGGTGATCGGCACCCGCCGGCCGGGCTCGATGCGTGCGGCGCGGCGGCGAGCCGCCACCGTGCCGGCCGCTGTCGCCGTGACGGCGGCGCTGGCATTCGTCTCCCCGCTCCAGGCGGTGGAGGTCGCGGGCATCGACATTCCCGACCGGGCCCGTGTGGGCGGGGAGACGCTCGACCTGCGTGGCGCGGGGATCAGGAAGCGTCTGTTTCTCAAGCTCTACGTGTCGGCCCTCTACGGCGGCGCCGACGGCGCGAGCGGCGAGGCGATCGCGGCGGCCGACGAGCCGATGATGATCCGCATTGCCATCCGCTCCGATCTCGTGACGCGGGAGCGGATGGTCGAGGCGCTCACCGACGGCTTCGCGCAATCGACCGACGGCGACACGGCACCGGTGCAGGACGGCATCGATGCGGCCCTCGCCGCCCTGCCGGAAGAGCTCGGGGCCGGCGACCGCATCGACATCGTCTACGTGCCGGGCACCGGCACGGTCGTGGCGCGGGAGGGCAAGACGCTCGCGAGCATCGAGGGCCTTGCCTTCAAGGAAGCGCTGTTCGGCATCTGGCTGTCGGACGATCCCGTGCAGAAGGACCTCAAGGTGGACATGCTCGGCGGCTGAACGTCGTTTCGGTCGAGGGGCGCGGTTTGCCTGTTACGCTGGCGGCTCGGCCGCGACGTGTGACGACCTTCGCGTCGGGTCCCCGTTCCCACGGAGCCGCCCATGCCCACGTCCTTCCTGCTGAACGGTGACGAGGTCACCGTCGATGTCGATCCCGAGATGCCGCTGCTCTGGGTACTCCGCGACGAGCTGAGGCTCACCGGCACGAAGTTCGGCTGCGGCGTCGCCCAGTGCGGTGCCTGCACCGTTCACGTCGACGGTCTGACGAAGCGTTCCTGCGTGACACCCGTCGGCGCTCTCGCCGGCCGGACGGTGACCACCATCGAAGGACTGGACGGCACGGTGGCCGAGGCCGTACAGGTCTCCTGGGAAGCGCTCGACGTTCCCCAGTGCGGCTACTGTCAGTCGGGGCAGGTGATGTCCGCGACGGCCCTGCTGAACGAGAATCGCGCGCCGACCGATGCCGACATCGACGACGCGATGGCGGGCAACCTCTGCCGCTGCGCGACCTACGTGCGCATTCGTGGCGCCATCCACGATGCCGCGAAGAAGCTGGAGGCCTGAGCCGATGCTGCCGGACTCCATGCCACCCGCCGTCGCGCGTGCCCTCGCCGCCTCCCGCAGCGACGGCTCCACCGCCGGGAAGCCCGCGACGAACACCGGCCGGGACGACGGCTTGAGCCGACGGCGCTTTCTGCAAGGGGGTGCGAGCGCGACCACGGCACTCGTTCTCGGTCTGCATCTGCCCGCGCCGGCGCGCGCCCGGCAGGCGGCCGCCGGAACACGTCCGGGCGGTGCGTCCGCGAACGACGTCTTCGCGCCGAACGCCTTCGTCCGCATCGCCGCCGACGACACCGTGACCCTCGTGAGCAAGCACAGCGAGATCGGTCAGGGCGCCTACACGGGGCTCGCGACGCTCGTCGCCGAGGAGCTGGATGCGGACTGGTCGCAGATGCGCGCCGAGGCCGCGCCCTCGAACACCGAGCTCTACGCCAATCAGCTGTTCGGCGTTCAGGGGACCGGTGGCTCGACCTCGATCGCGAGCTCCTGGGAGTCGATGCGCAAGGCCGGTGCCGCCGCACGGGCGATGCTCGTCGCCGCCGCCGCGGCGTCGTGGGACGTGAACGCGAGCGAGGTCGTCGTGAGGAAGGGCCGGATCTCGCACCCGGCGGGCCACGTGGCGAGCTTCGGCGAGATGGCCTCGCTCGCGGCCGAACAGACGGTCCCGGCCGAGCCGATGCTCAAGGATCCGAAGGACTTCACGCTGATCGGCACCGATCTGCCGAAGCTCGACACGCGGGCGAAGACCACCGGCGCGGCCACCTACACCCTCGACCTCTATCCGGAAGGGATGCTCATTGTCGTGGTCCGACACGCACCGAAGTTCGGTGCGACGGTCGCGAGCGTCGACGAGAGCGCCGCCCGGGCAGTGCCCGGCGTGCTGGATGTGCAGCGCCTCCCGGCCGGGGTCGCGGTCTACGCCACCGGCACCTATGCGGCGCTTCGCGGACGCGATGCACTGCTCATCGACTGGGACGACACGAACGCCGAGACACGCTCCAGCGACGAGATGCTGGCCGCCTTCGAGGCGGCCAGCGCCACGCCCGGACTCGACGTCGAGACGCGCGGCGACATCGAGGCCCTGCACGGCGACGGCGCGCGCAGCTTCGAGACGACGATGCACTTCCCCTACCTCGCCCATGCGCCGATGGAGACGCTCGACGGCGTCATTCAGCTCGGCGAGGACAGCGTCGAGGTCTGGATGGGCAGCCAGATCCAGACCGGCGACCACATGACGCTCGCCGGCGTGCTGGGCCTGCCGCCGGAGAAGGTCAAGCTGCACACGATGTTCGCCGGGGGCAGCTTCGGTCGGCGTGCCACCCCGGACGCTCACTTCGCGGCGGAACTCGCGAGCGTCGCCAAGGCGCGCGGTGGGCGCGAGCCGCTGAAACTCGTCTGGACGCGCGAGGACGACATCCGCGGCGGCTACTACCGCCCGATCGCCGTGCACCGCATGCGCGGCACGCTCGATGCGGACGGCAACATCACGCACTGGGAGGACACGATCGTCGCCCAGTCGATCGTGGCAGGCACGCCGATGGAGGGCATGGCGAAGGGCGGCGTCGACCCCTTGTCCGTCGAAGGCTCCAGGGACCTGCCTTACGCCTTGCCTAACCTGCGCGTCTCGCTGCACACGCTGGCCGCCGGCGTGCCGGTGCTGTGGTGGCGTTCGGTCGGTTCGACGCACACCGGCTACGCCACGGAGACCTTCCTCGACGAGCTGCTGGAGGCCGGCGGCCGGGATCCGCTGGACGGGCGCATGGCGCTGCTCGACCCGGCATCGCGCGATGCGGGTGTGCTTCGGGCGGTGCGCGAGCTCGCCGACTGGGACAGCGAGGTCCCTGCGGGACGCGCTCGCGGCGTCGCGCTGCACAAGTCCTTCGGCAGCTACGTGGCGCAGGTGGCCGAGGTGTCCCTGGGTACCGACGGTCTGCCGAAGGTGCATACCGTCTGGTGTGCGGTCGACTGCGGCAGGGTGGTCAACCCGGACGTCGTCCGCGCGCAGATCGAGGGCTCGGTCGGCTACGGGCTCGGGGCCGCGCTCTACAGCGAGGTGACGCTGGAGGTGGGCGGCACCGTCAAGCAGTCGAACTTCCACGACTACCGCTCGCTGAGGATCGACGAGATGCCGACCGTCGAGGTCGCGATCGTCGCCTCCGCCGAGCCGCCGACCGGCATCGGCGAACCGAGGCTGCCGCCGCTCGCGCCCGCCGTCGCCAACGCCTGGCGCGTGCTCACGGGCGAGGCGGTGCGTCGCCTGCCCTTCCGGCCCGTGCAGGCATGAGCGACACGATCGGGGGGACGCTCATCGGGATCGCTGCGGCGACGGTGCTGCTGTGGGCCGGTGCGGCGTCGGCGGAGAACGGCTTGCTGACGCCCGCCGACTTCGCGGACCTGCCGAGCGAGCGTGAACGCTCGGTCGCCCTCTTCGGCGAGATGGCCAAGGTGCTGACGCACCCGCGCTGCCTGAACTGCCACCCGAAGGACGACCGGCCGCGCCAGGGCGACGACATGGCCGCACACCAGCCGCCGGTGGTGCGCGGCGCGGGCGGGCTCGGTGCGCCCGGCATGCGCTGCTCGACCTGCCATGGCGGCGAGAACTTCGCCTACGCCACGGCCGGAGAAGGCTCGATTCCGGGTCATGAGGTGTGGCTGCTCGCGCCGGCATCGATGGGCTGGATCGGCGCGAGCGCCGGCGAGATCTGCAAGCAGATCAAGGACCCCGAACGCAACGGCGACCGCACGCTCGACGAGCTGCTCGAGCACAACGCCGAGGACGGCCTGGTGGGCTGGGGCTGGCACCCCGGGGACGGCCGCGAACCCGCGCCCGGTTCGCAGGCGCTGTTCGGTCAGCTGACCGGCGCCTGGATCGACAGCGGAGCGCATTGCCCGGACTGAGCGGGACGGGCGGGCGCCACGGAGCACGAGCGATGGCGGACGGCAAGCGGCCGATCGAGCCCGCCGCCACGGGCAACGCCCGGGTCGGTGCCCTCGTGCTCGCCGCCGGCCGCTCGCGCCGGGCGGGGACGTTCAACAAGCTGCTCTACCCGGTCGACGGCGAGCCCATGATCCGGCACGTCGTCCGGCGACTGACGTCGAGCGCCGTGGATGACGTGGTCGTGGTCACCGGCCACGACGCCGGATCGATCGGCGCGGCGCTGACCGGCATCGACGGCATTAGCCTCGTGCATCACGCCGGTCACGCGAGCGGCATGGCGGGTTCCCTCGCGGCCGGCCTCGTCGCGCTCGCCGAGCACGAGGCGGCACTGATCCTCCTCGGCGACATGCCCGACATCGGAGCGCCGATCGTCGACGCGCTGCTCGGGGCGCGAGCCGCCCTCGACCGGGTGGCCCGACCCGCTGCCATCGTCGTGCCGACCTGCGACGAGCAGCGCGGCAACCCGATCCTGATCGGCCGCGCTTTCTTCGATCGCCTCGGCCGCCTGCAAGGCGACGTCGGGGCACGGGAGGTGATTCGTGCGCACCCGGACGCCGTGCTCGAGGTCGAGGTCGGCGACGCCGCGATCCTGCGAGATCACGACACGCCGGACGCGCTGCGCGCCCTCGACGGTCGCGGGGCCGCCGCCGGAGGCTCGAGGGGCCGGACCGTCCCCTCCAACGATCGCACGCTGCTCGACACCGCGATGCGCTGGCTGGACGCCGGACACCGTGTGGAGCTGGTGACCGTCGCGCGTACTTGGGGCTCGTCGCCACGCCCGGTCGGCTCGATGGCCGCGGTTCGCGGGGACGGTCAGATCTCGGGCTCGGTGTCCGGCGGCTGTGTCGAGACGCGGCTCGTGGAGGCGGCGGAGGGCCGCACGCACACGAGCGCGCACGTGATCACGGACGAGGAGGCGCGGCGGGTCGGTCTGACCTGCGGCGGCCGCCTAGAGCTCGTGTTCGAACCGGTCGACGACGCCTCGACGCTCGCGCCGCTGGTGCAGGCCCTCGACGATCGTCGGCGCATGGTTCGTCGACTCGACGTGGTCACGCAGGTGGCGAGCCTCGAAGATGCCGGCGGCGACACCGCCTTCGACTGGAACGGCCGTGTCCTGCAGCGGGTGTTCGGACCGGCGTGGCGAGTGTTGCTCGTCGGCGCCGGCGAACTCTCCCGTCACGTCGCTGTGTTCGCGCTCGCACTGGACTTCGACGTGATCGTCTGCGAACCGCGCGCGCCGTTCCGAGACAGCTTCGATGTCGCGGGCGTGCAGCTTGTCGACCTGTTGCCTGACGACGCCGTCGCCTGTTTCGCCCGCGACGCGCGCAGCGCCGTGCTCGCTCTCAGTCACGAGCCGAGCCTCGACGACCTCGCGCTGGAGGCGGCGCTCGGCGCCGATTGCTTCCATGTCGCGGCGCTCGGGTCGACGCGCAGCCACGCCAGGCGGCTGCAGCGCCTCGCCTTCCTCGGTGTCGACGCTGTATCGACGGCGAGAATCATCGCCCCGGCGGGTCTCGCCATCGGCAGTCGGACCGCGGCCGAGATCGGCGTGTCGATCGCCGCCGAGCTGGTCGCGAGGCGGGCGGCCGTGCGCGAAGGACGCGCACGGGCCGGCACGACGGATGGCGCTGCCGGAGGACCGGCCGGCGCCGCGACCGGCGGGGCCCGGCCGCTCAGATGATCTTGGCGATGCTCTCGGCGGCGCGTCGGATGTCGAGAAAGATCAGCCCCAGGCGAGTGTCGGACTTGGCAATCACGGTGACCACGGCCTCGCTGCCCGCGTGCGTCATCAGCACGTAGCCTTGATCGCCCTTGATCAGCACCTGCTCGAGTTCGCCTCTGGAAAGCTCGCTGGAGATTCGCTCGCCGAGCGAGAGCATGGCGGCGCTCATCGCGCCGACCCGATCCTCGTCCATCGTGCCCGGGAGCATGGACGCCATGATCAGACCGTCGGTGGAGATGACCGCGGAGGCGACGATGTCGGTCGTCGATCCATTGAGGTCGCTCAGGATGGAGTTGAGAATTTCCGAGCGCATGGCGGTGTATCCGTGAAAGTCGGGAATCGGTGCCGGCCGGGAGCCGGGGAAGATGAAGCTGGACGAACGTCGAGTCTGGGGTCTGGACGACTATCGGGTCGGGGATCTGGACGGGGCACTGGACGGAGATCGAGTCGGGGTCAGGCCGGGGGCATCGACGGCTTCCCGTCGTCATGCTCTCGCAGCGTCTGACCGTACCGCTCGGAGAGAACCCAGACCAGTCGCCGGAACTCGGGGCTGTTGAAACGTGGAATGCCGATGATCGTGAGCGTGAACACATTCTGGCCAATGTGCAACGGCCAGAAGCCGATCTCGCTGTTTCCGGCCGGGTCGATGATCCCGAAGGAGCGGCTGTCGATGCCCAGCCGATCGGCGAGCAACGTGTTCGCCCGATCGGCCGTCGCGCGCAGGCGCGAAGCAAGCACCGCCAGTTCCTCCGCCTCGTCGATCGCGACGCCGACGTAGTCGAGGAACAGACCCTGACGAGACTCGGTCAAGACCGCGCGGCCCCGCTCGGAAAGCGCCGGCAGCAGTATCGGCATGTGATCGCTGAGCGGGCCCTCGGGCAACTGTTCGGATTCGTCGACGAGCACGACGAAGCCCGCCTCGATCAGCACGGCGAGCGAGGCCGTCTCGTCCGTTGCAGCGTCCAGGGCACGGGCCATCTGCGTCTCCGGGCTTTGCAGCAGCTCGGTGAGGCGACGCCGCTCCGGTGTCGGCCGGGCGCTCTCGATGGCGTAGTAGCAGCCCGCCGGCGTCACGCTCGCGAACCGCTCGATCGCGCGCGACGCGACGGGCGGCGACACGGCGGCGTCGACGGCGGGCGCGACCGGGGGCAGGACGGGCGGTTCGGCTGACATGGCGGGCGGCTCCGGACTCATGACATCAGGTCGACGTCGGTGGTGGCAAGAAGGGCGCGGATGAGGACGAGCACGTCGGCACGCGATCGCGGATCGACCTCGAACACCGGCACCGAGGCCCCGATCCGGCCGAGGTGCGAGCGGAACGGCGCCAGGCCGTCCTTTGCATCGACCTCGAGCCGAGTGACGCCGAGCGCGACCCGGCGCTGCTCGAGGAGCGCGGCATAAGTCTCCAGGTAGGGACCCAGCCCCTCGATCGCGTCGGGATCGCTGGCGTCGACCAGGATGACCACGCCCGCGCTGCCGTCGCGCAGGATCTCCCACATGAAGTCGAAGCGCTTCTGCCCGGGGGTGCCGTAGAGATGTACCACGCGCACGTCGTCGAGCCGCGCGACGCCGAAGTCCAGCGCGACCGTGGTCGACGGTTTCAGCAGCAAGGTGTCGTCGGTCGGCGTGGTCTCGGTGGTGAGGATGGGAACGTCGCTCGCGCTCTTCACCGCCGTCGTCTTGCCGACCCCGACCGGGCCCGCCACCAGAACCTTCATCACACGCTCTGGCACACGCTCGGGCAGAGGCTCGGGCACACGCTCGGGCAGAGGCTCGGGCAAAGGCTCGGGCGACTCGGCAGATCGGTTCATTCGGGACGGGATTCCAGCAGACCGGCGGCTCTCGCTCCGGCATGGAACGCCGTGACGTGGCGCGGTTCGCAGCCGAGATGTTCGACCATCGAGCCGATCGTGCGCGGCGCGCGCGTCCATTCGGCGGCGATCGCGAGGCAGCCTGGCGTCATCTCCAGACGAGTGAAGGCGGGCCAGTGCCGCAGCTGGACGGGCCGGCGAACGTCCACGCCGAACGGCAGTCGACCGCGCGCCGAGAACAGCGCGGCCAGCCAGCGAAACGCACCCAGCGGGTAGGACTGACAGGCGTTCGCGTTGACCCGCCCGACCAGCGTGTTGACCGTGCGGATATCGTAGGTCACGAGATCGACCTCGTCGTCGTCGTGCTCACGGAACACCCGTTCCACGGCAGCCGACCAGTTCAGCGGTTCGCTGGTGCAGACCCGGTCGAGCCACGGCAGGACGTAGACCTCGATGTCGGGCATGACGAGCGTCACGCCGCGCAGCTCCGACCCCTTGGCCTGCAGTGCGTCGAGCGCCCGGGCGAGGTGCCCGTCCAGATGCCGTGCCGGATCGTGCCGATGGGCGGGATCGTTCGGGTCGTCGAACGCGGCGAGCGCGCGCGCGGGACCGCACAGGGCCTCCACCCTCGCGCGCCGACGCAGATCGCTCGACCCGTCGTCGAGCGCCGAGGCGTCCGGTTCGACCGGGCGGCGCCTGGACGCCGCCGTCGCCGTCGGCGCGACATCGTCGAGATCGCGTGCGGCCAGCGGCAGCCGTCGCGACCGCTCGGCCACCGGATCGGTGGCGGGCGTCGGCTCCGCGACCGGCGCGGGCACCGCGCGAGCGGTCGACGACGGCTCCTCACGCGTCTCCGTCGGGCGCGAGCCCGGATCCCGCAACCAGGCCGCAGCCGCCGCCAGGGCGGCGGGCTCGATCGGCTTGCTGACGAGTACGGCGGACGCCGCCTCGACCTCGCCGTGCGCGAGCGCGATCAGCGGCGGACCGGATGCCCACTTTCCCGATTCGATCGCGGCCCGCGTACCCGGGTGGTCATAGTCGACGATGATCGCATCGGGCGCGTCCCCCACCTCGGCGACCGCGAAGACCTCGTCGGCGTCACGGTCGAAGTGGTATTCGAGCATCGCCCGGGTGCGTTCGCTCATCGCGCTGAGCACCACCTTGAGCGGCCCGACGTCGCGCTCCGCGGTCAAGTTCGCCCGGGCGTTCAACGGCTCGCACCGCGCTCCGCGCCTCCCTCGCCCGGCAGGCGATGAAGACGCGCCATGCTCGGCAGCACGCGTCCTTCCCGCGGCGGCGGCGGCGCCGGCCGGATCAGCGCAGCCGCGAAGTACTCCCGATCGGCCGGGCTCAGTCGATGCCGGACGAGCCGGAGCAGCCGCTCGCGAAGCGCGCGACCGTGCGCACCGGTCGTGTGCTGCAGATCGGCCAGCGCGCCCGGCAGCCGGTGGACCAGCCGCCGGTCGCGGCAGAGGATGATCCGACGGGTGTGGGCCACCAGGTCGGTCGGTTCACGCATCACCTGATGGCTCAGGGCGTGCCACAGATCCTCCACCTCCGCACCCGGTACCAGCGACAGGGGCAGCGGCAGTTCGAGACGAAAGCAGACATGCGAGCGCACGCGTGCCCGCGACGGACCCGTCGCGACGGACGCAGCGGCGGTGGGGGCGTCCGACGCTGGCGGCGGCGCATCGGGGACTGGACCAGGACCGGTCATGTCGGGCGAGGGGTATTCATCAACGCGGTTCGAAGCGAAACACGTCATGCGTGCCACCACGCAGCACCGACTCGGTGTGCGTGCCGCGCAGCGGGCGATCCAGCACCTGCTCCAGCGCGCCCCAGACCACGCCGAGCGAGTAGGTGCACTTTCGGTCCGACCCCGGCACCTCGCCGGCCGAACAGACCGTCTCGCTCGCGTTCACGAGCAGGATGTCGCCGTGGCGTTCAATGCTCTCGATGGCGCACAGGCGTGTCCCGTGCTCACCCAGCGTGCCGTCCAGCCGCTCGGCCAGCAGGTCCAGCGATTCGGTCTTGCCGACCCCGAGCTCGTGGAACACCACCTTGCCGCGCCGGCGCCCGGCGGAGGTCAGCGAGATCGCCGTCGCCTGCACGCCGAGCAGATCCTCCATGCCCGTGATGATGGCCTTCAGGCACACCACGCTGCTGAAATTGCCCAGCCGATCGCGCACCACGACCTCGCCGTCCGACCCCTCCGTCGTTCCCGCCTCAACCGTCTCGTTCATCACGGTCACCCCCGTCGCCCGGCAGACCCCGGGAGCATCATGTTACCAACTGCAACTCCGCCGGACTGATTACCGGTCGTCGGGTCGCACAATCGACCGGTGTCGGTCAGTAACCCGCGGGCTCGGGCGGCTGACCGCGGCCGTCGGCCACGTTGCGGGTCACGGGGACCGGTGAGCGCGACGGCGTGGCGGCTTCGCTCGCCCCTCCCTGCAGGAAGTCGTTCGGGAAGTCGTCGACCATGATCACCCGGCGCGTGGCATCGGCCGAGGCCTCGAGCAGCGTGTCCTCGCCGGCATCGATGACGCCCTCGGCGACCAGCGTCTGCAGCCAGGTGCCGTATTCCACGCCCCAGGGCTGCTTGCGCCGGCTTTCCCGCAGCTTCCGCTCGGCCGGATCGGCCGCCGCGACCGCCGCGAAGGCGTGCTCGATCGAGCCGGTGACGTCCTCGGGATCGTCGCTCACGAAGACCCCGGAGGTCAGGCGGTCGCGCGCCTCGGAATCGGTCATCAGCACACGGGCACAGGCTTGCATCAGCCGATCGTTCGGCGTCCGGTAGCGACGCCCGAGCGGAAACACGATGCCGCGCAGCAGGAGCCCGACCGCGGTCGAGGGGAAGTTGCGAAGGATCTGATCGAGTGCGACCTGTGTCTCGAACAGCGCGTGACGGACTGACCACTCCATCAGCGGTCGGTCGGCTTCCGGCCGACCCGTGTCCTCGAAGCGCTTGAGCACGGCCGACGCCATGTACATGTGCATCAGACCGTCGGCGAAACGTCCCGAGAGCATCTCCTTGCGCTTGAGACCGCCGCCGAGGAACAGCATCGCGAAGTCTGCGAGAAAGGCATAGGCCGCACTCATGCGCGAGAGCTTGCGGTAGTACTTCGCCGCCTCGCCCACGCCGCCCGGCGCCTCCGCGAAACGCCCGCGAGTGAGCCCGAACAGCAAGGAACGGGCACCGTTCCTGACGGCATAGCCGATGTGTCCGCGCAGCGCCTCGTCGAAACTCTCGACGGCCTCGCGGCGGTTCGGCATGGAGGCGGCCTCGATCTCGGCCATGAGCCAGGGGTGGCAGCGGATGGCGCCCTGCCCGAACACGATGAGGCTGCGAGTGAGGATGTTCGCCCCTTCGACCGTGATGCCGACCGGAATCGCCTGGTAGCCGCGCCCGAGGAAATTGGAGGGCCCGAGGCAGATGCCCTTGCCACCGATGATGTCCATGCCGTCGTCCACGACGGTCCGCATGCTCTCGGTGTTGTAGTACTTGAGGATCGCGGAGACGACCGAGGGTTTCTCGCCGGCGTCGAGCGCGGAACAGGTCAACCTGCGACCGGCGTCCATGGTGTAGGTGAGCCCGGCGATGCGACCGAGTCGCTCCTCGATGCCCTCGAACTTCCCGATCGGAAGATTGAACTGGCGGCGGATGCGGGCATACGCGCCCACATGGCGGGACGCCTGCTTGCCGCTCGCCACACCGTTGGACGGCAGGGAGATGCCGCGCCCGACCGAGAGCGACTCCATCAGCATGCGCCAGCCCTGTCCGAGCATGTCCTGACCGCCGATGATCCACTCCATCGGGATGAACACGTCGTCGCCCGAGTTCGGCCCGTTCATGAACGCCTGGTTGAGCGGAAAATGCCGCCGACCGATGTTCACGCCAGCGGTCGATGTCGGTATCAGCGCACAGGTGATGCCGAGTTCCTCGACATCGCCGAGAAGGCCGTCCGGATCGTAGGCCTTGAAGGCGAGGCCCAGAAGGGTCGCCACGGGGCCGAGCGTGATGTAGCGCTTTTCCCACGTGATGCGCAGTCCGAGCGTGTCGACCCCCTCGTGCATCTGCCGGCAGACGATGCCGAAGTCGCTCATCGCGCCCGCGTCCGAACCGGCGGACGGACCGGTCAGCGCGAAGCAGGGAATGTCCTCGCCGACGGCGAGACGCGGCAGGTAGTGGCTCTTCTGCGCCTCGGTGCCGTAGTGCAGCAGCAGCTCCGCCGGACCGAGCGAGTTCGGCACCATGACGCTGACCGCGCCGGTGACGCTGCGCGTGGCGAGCTTCATGACCACTTCGGAGTGCGCGATCGCGGAGAACCCGAGCCCGCCATATTCCTTCGGAATGACCATGCCGAGGAAGCGCTGCTCCTTGATGTACTGCCAGACCTCGGGCGGCAGATCGTTCAGCTCGTAGGTGATCTGCCAGTCGTCCATCATCGCGCAGAGCGTGTCTGCCTGACCGTCGACGAAGCTCTGCTCCTCCTGCGTCAGCCGTGCTTCGGCATAGGCGTGCAGCTTCGCCCAGTCCGGCCCGCCGCGGAACAGATCGGCCTCCCACCAGACAGTGCCGGCCTCGATCGCCGTGCGTTCGGTGTCGGACATGGGCGGCAGCACCTTCCGCACGTATTTCAGGACCGGCAGGCTGACCAGGCGATGGCGCAGGCTGCGAACGTTGAACAGCACCGCACCGGCCACGAACAGCACCGTGACCAGTGCGCCGACGAGGCCGCCCAGCCAGCCGAACAGCGACGCGACCACGAGCACGGCACCGCCCGCGAGCGTCGCGACGGGCAGACTCGGCCGGGTACGCGCGAGCAGGACGAGGGTCGCGACGGCGACGGCGAGCCAGAAGATGATTCCCATGAGCGGTTCCGGAACGTTGTTCAGTTGACGAGGACGTCTCTCGTCCCCAGCGGCCGATCGAGCCATCCCCTGCACTGTCGAGGCCGTGACGATCCGTCGGGGACACGTTCGAAACGGCGGAACGTGCGCGTGTTCACAGTATACCGACCGGCCCGCCACCGCTCGGCAAGGCCGGACCGGCCTCGCCCCGAAGCGGGGGCGATCTGCGATCATCCGCCTTCCTTGCCGATCGGGACGCCGCGCAGCCTGCCTGCGAGGCGGGCCTGACGGTGCCTGCCGCGAGAGCGCCCGATGGATCCGATACGCGACGCCTACCACGCCATTCTCGAGGGCGTGGGCGAGGACCCGGCCCGGGAAGGGCTCGTCGACACGCCGGCGCGAGCCGCCCGGGCGATGACGTTCATGACGCACGGCTACGCCCAGACGCTGGACGAAGTGGTGAACGGGGCGATCTTCGAGTCCGCGAGCGACGAGATGGTCATCGTCCGGAACATCGAGCTGTATTCCCTGTGCGAGCACCACATGCTTCCGTTCATCGGCAAGTGCCACGTGGCCTACCTGCCGCAGGGACGTGTCATCGGTCTGTCCAAGATCGCGCGCATCGTCGACATGTACGCCCGTCGCCTGCAGATCCAGGAGAACCTGACACGGGAGATCGCCGATGCGGTCGCTCAGGTCACCGGCGGCCGCGGCGTCGGTGTCATCGTCGAGGCGCGACACCTCTGCATGCAGATGCGCGGCGTGGGCAAGCAGAACTCGTCGATGACCACGTCCGCGATGCTTGGGCGCTTTCGCACCGACATCAACACCCGCAACGAATTCCTGCAACTGGTGCGCGGCGGCACGCTGTAGGTCGGCCGTCGCGTCGATCGAGCACCGCTCCCGCGGCTCGCCGGCGTCGCGGACGCCGGGTTCGCCGATCGGCGCGTCAGGATACGGGCGTCTTCGCCGAGCGGTGCTCGACGCCAGCGTCGTCCGCCTGAGTACCACCCTGCTGCAGGTGCCATAGACTCGCGTACAGCCCCCCTGCCGAGAGCAGCGTCTCGTGCGTGCCGCGCTCGACGATCTCGCCGGCGTCCAGCACGAGGATCTGGTCGGCGTCGACGACGGTCGAGAGGCGATGGGCGATGACCAGCGACGTGGCCCTTCTCGCCACCGCGTCCAGCCCTTCCAGGATGCTCTGCTCGGTGCGCGTGTCGAGGCTCGACGTCGCCTCGTCGAAGACGATGACGGGCGGGTTCTTGACGATGACGCGGGCGATGGCCATGCGCTGCTTCTCGCCGCCCGAAAGCTTCAGCCCACGTTCTCCGACCACCGTGTCCAGACCCTGCGGCAGCCGCTCGACGAATGCCGCGAGGTTCGCCCGCTGAAGCGCCTCCTCGACGATGGCGTCGTCGATGACGATGCCGCCGTCCGCACCGTGATCGACCTCCGGGTGAGCGTAGGCCAGGTTGTAGCGAATCGAGTCGTTGAACATCACCGTGTCCTGCGGCACCACCCCCAGCGCCGCCCGCAGAGAGGATTGCGTGCAGTGGCGGACATCGGTGCCGGACACGCGGATCGCGCCGCCGTCCACGTCGTAGAAGCGGAACAGCAGCCGCGAGAGGGTCGACTTGCCCGAACCCGACGGACCGACCACCGCGACCTTCTGGCCCGGCTCGACGGTGAAACTCACGCCCTTGAGAATCGGCCGCTCCTCGAGATAGGCGAAGCGCACGTCGTCGAACTCGACCCTCGCCTCGTCGACGACGAGCGACACCGCGTCCGGCGCATCGCGAATCTCCGGCGCGCGCTCGAGCAGTCGCAGCACGAGGTCCATGTCGGCAAGGGCATACTGCAAGCCGCGATACACGACGCCGAGCATGTTGAGCGGCACGAACAGCTGCAGCATCATCGCGTTGATCAACACGATATCGCCGAGCGTGATGGTGCCGGTTGCCACATCCCGCGCGGCAAGCACCATGATCGCGGTGACCCCGATCGACACGAGCGCCGCCTGACCGAAGTTCAGGGTGCTCATCGTCACCTGGCTGCGCACGCCCGCGTCGGCCCAGTCGGTCATGTGACGGTCGTAGGCATCGGTTTCCAGCGTCTCGTTGCCGAAGTACTTGACGGTCTCGTAGTTGAGCAGACTGTCGACGGCGCGCCCGTTGGCCAGTGAATCCAGGCGATTCATCTCGTGGCGGAACTGCATGCGCCAGCCGGAGAACTTCAGCGTGAAGAAGACGTACAGCGCGACGGTCGCGAACACCACCAGGGTGTATTCCCAGCCGTAGCCACCGAGCAGGATCGCCGCGACCAGCAGGAACTCGGCGGCCGTCGGCACGATGTTGAAGACCAGCAGGTTGGCGATGGTGCTGAGACTGCCCGTTCCGCGCGACAGATCGCGCGAGATGCTGCCGGTCTTGCGCTCGAGGTGATAGGCGAGCGAGAGCCGGTGCAGATGACTGAGCACGCGCGTCGAGAGGGTATGCATGGCGTGATAGCGGACACGCGAGAACAGCGAATCGCGCAGCTCGGTGAAGAGCGAACTCGCGATCCGGAGCAGGCCGTAGGCGGCCACGAAGCCGAGCGCGATCAAGAGCACGTCGTCCGTGCCGAACGCGCCGAAAGGCCCGTCATGCGCACCGCCGACTGCCGCACCTGCCGCCTCGCCGCCGTCGCTACCGGTGTCGCTACCGGTGTCGCTACCAGTGTCGAGGGTGTTGACGATGCGCTTCAGGATGAAGGGCACCGAGACGATCGCGAGCTTGCTCACCATCAGGCAAGCGAGCGCGAGCGCTACCCGCCCGCGATACTCGAACAGATAGGTCGAGAGCTTGCGAAGGTTCTCGAAGTCCCGGCGGTTGCTGTGCGGCGCCTCGATGCGGCCGTGCACGGTTCAGGCGCTCCGGCGTCGCGCGGGGGACGCCTGGCCGTTCCTGTCGGCGGCACGCCCGCCCGAGTCTCGCCCGCCCGAGTCTCGCCCGCCCGAGTCTCGCCCGCCCGAGTCTCGCCCGACCGAGTCTCGCTTGCCGCCGGAAGCGCGCCCGTCGACGAAGATCAGCGCCTCCTCGACAAGCTCGACGGTGTCGGTGGTGCTCGGTCCATGCTCGCTCAGGTGACGTCGCCACTGACGCGCACCGGGAACCTCCTGAAACAGCGCGACCAGGTGACGAAGCACGAGGCTGCCCTTGAGCCCTTGTTCGACCCAACCCTGGGCATAGAGGGCGTAGTCCCGGGCGATCGCCGCCAGCGCGTCGATGTCGTCCACCGGTGCGCGCCCGTCCGGCAGCATCGCGAACACGGTCGCGTCGGCACGCGCCAGAAAGGCCGGGTGGTAGTACGCATGGCGCCCGAGCATCACCCCGTCCACGTGCTCGAGCTCCGTCTGCACCGTGCGCCAGTCGGCGATGCCGCCGTTGGTCGTCACGTGCACGCCGGGCAGCGCACGCTTCAACCGGTGCACGTACTCGGGCCTCAGCGGCGGGATGGAGCGGTTCTCCTTCGGGCTGAGCCCGTCCAGCCAGGCCTTTCTCGCGTGCACGATGACGTGCTCGCAGCCCGCGTCCACCACGGTGCGCACGAAGCGCTCGAGTGCCTCGTAGCTGTCGTCCCGGTCGATGCCCAGCCGACACTTGACCGTGACCGGAATCGATACGGCGTCGCGCATGGCTCGCACGTTCTCCGCGACGAGCGCCGGCTCCGCCATCAGGCAGGCGCCGAAGCGACCGGCCTGCACGCGATCGCTCGGGCAGCCGACGTTCATGTTGATCTCGTCGTGGCCCCAGGCCTCGCCGATGGCCGCGGCCTCCGCCATGACCTCGGGCTCCGACCCACCGAGCTGCAGCACCAGCGGCCCGTCATCGGCATCGCAGCCCAGCAGCCGCTCGCGATCGCCGTGCACCACGGCGCGCGCCGTCAACATCTCGGTCCAGAGCAGCGTGTGACGCGACAGCCGCCGCGCGAGGTGGCGGTAGTGGCGGTCGGTCAGCTCCATCATGGGCGCGACCGCGAACCGCCGGTGGGCATCCGTGATGCCGGACGCCCGCGGCCGCTCGCCGGCCGCTCGTCCGGACGATCCCGGCACGGCCGTCGATGAGGGGGAAGTGGTCAAGGGTTCACTCGGGGCAAAAGCCCCCGGTTATACGCGAAAGCGATCCAGGCGGCTCCCAGCTGCCCGGCCGATCGTCCCTGCTCCGAACGCTTCGGGCGCTCGATCCCCGGGCGCCTGGCGGCATCTCGAGCCACCGTGACCATCGGCAGCCGGTCGTTCGTCGAACGCGCGGGATCAGTGGGAGCGGGTCCGCACGGCGTGCGCGTCGAGCGCGGCGCCGAACTGCGCGGCCGAGTCGCCGGCGGCGAGCGCGGCGCGAAGCACATCGGCCTGAGCGGGCGGGCGGATTCCGTCATCCGCCCAGGCGACCTCGAGGTTGCTCGGGAAGGGATATCCCTCGGCCGCGCTCGCGATCACCTGCTCGAGGGCCGGACCGTCGAGTTCGGCGCCTCGCGCGAGCGCGAGAAGCGACGGGTAGATCGCACGGCAGATCCGATCGCGGTCGAGGGTCTCCATCGCGCGGCCGAAGGCGGAACTGACCTGAAAGAGGTTCGCGATCCGGCGATGGTCCGCGGTCCGGTTGTCACCGGCCGCGTGCAGAAGCGCCGGGTTGAAGAACAGTGCGTCACCGCGGGTGAGCGGCAGCTGGACGTGCCGCTCGAGGAAGAGCGCCCGCACCTCCGGCCGCGCGCTGGCGGCGTAACCGGACGGCCAGGCCTGGCTGAAGGGCAGCAGTTGCGTCGGACCACTGTCGAGCGGCATGTCGGCGTGCGCGATCGCGCCCTGCAAGGTGAGGCAGGCCGACATCGCATGCACGTGCGGCGGGTAATGCGTGAGCGTGGCGGCGTCCATGAAGCCGAGGTGGTAGTCGCGATGCGCATCCTGCGCCGCGCCGCCAGGCTTCACGACGTTCACCTGAGCGGTCACCTGATAGCCCGGTCCCAGCCAGGCAAGGCTGGCGAGCGCGACGGCCGCGTTGGCGTTGTAGCGGCAGAACAGCTCGGGCTCGCGGACGGCCAGCTTCTCGTGCGCGTTCCATATCCGGGTGTTGGCCCCGGCCGGCGCGAAATGATCACTGGCCGGCCCCTCCTCCTCGGCCATGACCCGCTCGAAGCACGCGGTGACCTCGTCCAGCATCGCCAGATCGGCGACGGCCCCGCGGACCGCGACGACACCCGCGCCCTCGGCGAACACCTGTGTCCACTCGCCCTGCAAGGCGCGGCCGAGCTCGTCGTCACGCGCCGCTGCGCGTACCTGTTCGCCGTCATAGATCGGGACCTCGTGCGCGAGCGCCGCGGCGAGCGGCACGTCCACGCGATTGGTCCGCAGGCCGACCAGCGCGCGCAGCCCTTCCAGCTCCCGCTCCGCCTCGACACCGACGGCGAAGGCGGGGTTCGTCCCGTGCCCGTTCGACGATGTCATGCCGCGTCCTCCCGTATCTCTGCGATCGTCGTCCAGCGGCCGGTCTCCTTCGATCGGTGGACCGCCTCGATGACCTCGTTGGTGTAGAGCGCGTCCCGGAACGACGGCCACCGGGACGCGCCCGCCTCGATGGCCGCGAGAAAGTCGCGCGCCTCGATGATCAGCTGATCCTGGTAGCCGGTGCCGTGCCCGGGACCCAGGCAGAAGGCCTCGTAGTCCGGGTGGGCGGGCCCCGTCAGGATCTTCCGGAACCCGCGCGTCGCCTCGGGGCCGTCGGCGGTGTAGAGATGCAGCGCGTTCTGATCTTCCTGGTCGAAGCGGATCGCCCCCTTCGTGCCGGTGATCTCGTAGGCGTAACCCATCTTGCGGCCGGTCTGCACCCGGCTGACATGCACGTGTCCCATCACGCCCGATGCGTAGCGACACAGCCAGTGCGCCTGATCGTCGTTGGTGATGGCCCGCGACCCGTTCCCGTCGGGTGACGGCCGCTCCACATGCACGGTGTCGACGTCGCCGACGAGCGATTCGAGCGGCCCGACAAGCGCCTCGGTCGCATTGATGATGTGTGGCGCGAGGTCGCCGAGCGTGCCGTTGGCGCGACCGTCCGTGCGCCACGTCGCCGGAGTCGCCGGATCGGCGCAGAAGTCCTCGGTGTGCTCGGCTCGCAGCCAGGTGATGTCGCCGATGGCGCCCTCTTCGATCAGTCGTCGCGCGAAACGCGTCGCCGGCGTCCGGACGTAGTTGAAGGCTGCCATGGCGATCGTGCCTGCCGCCTCGGCGGCCGCGGTCATCTCTCGGCTCTCCTCGATCGAGGCACCCATCGGCTTCTCGCAGAGCACCGGCTTGCCGAGCGCGATGGCAGCGAGGGCGATGTCGCGATGCGTGGACTGCGGGGAGGCGATGACGATGGCCTGAACCGCCGGGTCCTCGACCAGCACCCGCCAGTCCCCGGTGGACCGTGCGAAACCGAGCTGTCTCGCAGACTCGGCAGCGCGCGCATCGGAGGTCGCGGCCAGCATCTCGCACACCGGCCGAAGGCCGGTATCGAAGGTTGCCCCGACCGCCTGCATGGCCACCGCATGGCGCTTGCCCATGTAGCCCGCGCCGATGATGCCGATCCCGATCGTCCTCGCCATGCCTTCCTCCTCGACAGCCGGCGCCGATGCTAGCACTGCCCTCCGGCGTCTCACCGGCCGTGAACGCCTGCCCCGCCTGCCCCGCGCGACTCGCCGCCATGGCGCGCCTGGCTCGTCCGCACGCACGAACGACCCTTGACGACGCCCTGCCGAGCGCCCACCTTCGCCGCATGGATGCCTCCCTGCCGTCAATCCCCTTCGACAACAGCTATGCCCGTCTGCCCGACGGCTTCTTCGCGCGCGTGCGCCCGACTCCCGTGGCCGAGCCGCGGCTGCTTCTGCTGAACGAGCCGCTGGCGCGTGAACTGGGGCTCGACGTGGGTCAGTTGCGCGCGCCAGGCGGCGTGTCGACGCTGGCCGGCAACGCCTTGCCGGACGGCGCGGACCCTCTGGCGATGGCCTATGCCGGTCATCAGTTCGGCAACTGGGTGCCGCAGCTCGGGGACGGGCGCGCCATCCTGCTCGGCGAGATTCTCGACGACGCGGGCACCCGCCGTGACCTGCAACTGAAGGGCGCGGGGCGCACGCCGTTCTCTCGCGGCGGCGACGGTCGCGCCTGGCTCGGACCGGTGCTTCGCGAGTACGTCGTGAGCGAAGCGATGGCCGCGCTCGGCGTGCCGACCACGCGCGCCCTCGCCGCGGTCGCCACCGGCGAGACGGTGCTGCGCGAGACAGCACTGCCGGGCGCGGTGCTGACGCGCGTCGCGCGCAGCCATGTCCGCGTGGGAACGTTCCAGTTCTTCATCGCGCGCGGTGACATCGATGCGGTGCGGGCACTGGTCGAGCACGTCGCGCGGCGTCACTACCCGCAGACGCTGGAGGCGGACAACCCGCCACTCGCGCTGCTGGAGGCGGTGATCGCGGCGCAGGCCGAGCTGGTGTCGCATTGGCAGTCGATCGGTTTCGTGCACGGTGTCATGAACACCGACAACTGCTCGATCTCCGGCGACACGATCGACTACGGTCCCTGCGCCTTTCTCGACGACTACGACCCGGAAACCGTCTTCAGTTCGATCGACCGCGCCGGACGCTATGCGTACCGGAACCAGCCGCAACTCGCGCAGTGGAACCTCGCGAACCTCGCCCAGTGCCTGCTGCCGCTGATCGACGAGGACGGCGAGCGTGCGATCGCGCTGGCACAGGCGGCGGTCGATGCCTTCGACGCGTGTCATGAAGCCGCCTGGCAAAGACGCTTCGCTGCCAAGCTCGGTCTCGCGGACACTCGCCCGGACGACGCCGAACTGGTCCGCGACCTGCTCGACACCATGGCGTCGGGACATGCCGACTTCACCCTGGCGTTCCGGCGCCTGTCCGACGACGCGACGACGGCCCGGACGCTGTACGACGAGCCGGCGGCCTTCGATGCCTGGCACAGCCGATGGCTGGATCGTGTCGCCGACGATCCCCGGCCGGCGTCCGAGCGGGCGGCGGCCATGCAGCGGATCAACCCCGCCGTCATCCCGCGCAATCACCGGGTCGAGGCCATGATCGTCGCGGCGGTGGCGGGCGATCTCGAGCCGCTGGACACCCTCGTGTCGACACTTGCCGACCCGTTCTCCGGGGACGCCGATGCCTCGGAGCTGACCACGCCTCCCGAGCCCGGGGAGCGAGTGACGGCGACGTTCTGCGGCACCTGACGCGGCGGCCTTCCAGGCAGCCCGTCTGTCGGCTCGTCTGTCGGCCCGTCTGTCGGCCCGTCCGTCGGCCCGTCTGTCGGCTCGTCCGTCGGCCCGTCTGTCGGCCTGTCTGTCGGCCGGTCCAGCAGCTACGTCCGGCGGCCCCTTAAGGCGGCTCGACCGGTGACCCGAGCGGCGGCGCCCGAAGGTCAGCGACTACCCACCGCAACCGGCAGCGCCTTGGCGATGACCGCACGTGCATGCGTCATGCCGCGCTCGATCGCCGCCGGCATCGCCTCCACGTCCACCACACCATCCCCCTTGCCTGCCGCGATGTTCACGACGACCGCGAGAGTCGCGTAGGCCAGACCGAGCTCCCTGGCGAGGACGGCTTCCGGCATGCCGGACATGCCCACGACCGTGCAGCCGTCCCGCTCCAAGCGCCGGATCTCGGCGGCCGTCTCCAGCCGCGGCCCTTCCATGGCGCCGTAGCAGCCGTCCTCCACCACGCTCGGTCCGTCCACCGCGTGCGCGCCGTCGATCAGCGCTCGACGCAGCGCGGCATCGTAGGGATACGTGAAGTCGATGTGGCGAACGGGGTCGTCGCCACCGTCGAAGAAGGTGCGGTCACGCCCGTGCGTGTAGTCGATGATCTGGTCCGGCACGACGATCGCGCCCACCGTGCAGTCGGCCGCGATGCCGCCCACGGCGCCCGCCGCGATCACCCGTTCGATGCCGACCGACTGGAGCGCCCAGAGGTTCGCCCGGTAGTTGATGCGGTGCGGCGGTATGCGGTGCGAGCTGCCGTGACGCGCCAGGAAGGCGACCGGCGTTCCGTCCAGCTCACCGAACACCAGTGGGCAGGACGGTGCGCCGAACGGCGTCTTCACCATCTCCCGCCGGGTGACGGTGAGGTTCGGCAAACGGGTGAAGCCGGTGCCGCCGATGATCGCGAGAGTGGCCATGGGTACAGGTGTCCTTCGTGGTGGGTGGCGCAGCCGTGCCGTCCGCGGCGAGCCCGCGACGATGCGTGTCCGGCAACGGGTCGTCGTCAGCGGTCTTCGTCGAGCAGGACCGATGCCATGGCGGCGACGCCTTCCTCGCGACCGCAGAATCCCAGCCGTTCGCTCGTGGTGGCCTTGACGTTGATACGCGACGCATCCAGTGCGAGGTCGGCGGCGAGCACCGCGACGATGGCGTCGACATGGGCCGCGAGCTTGGGCCGTTCGGCGATGATCGTCGCGTCCAGGCTCGTGCAACGCAAGCCGCGGGCGCCGAGCTGACCGACGACGTCGCGGAGCAGCACGCGACTGTCCGCGTCCTTCCAGGCGTCGTCGGTATCGGGGAAGTGTCGTCCGATGTCGCCGAGGCCGGCCGCGCCCAGCAGCGCGTCGGTGATGGCGTGCAGGAGCACGTCGCCGTCCGAGTGTGCGAGGAAGGCGCGATCGTGTGCGATGCGCACGCCGCCGAGCATCACGTGGTCGCCGTCGGTGAACGCGTGCACGTCGAAGCCCTGCCCTATGCGCACGTCGCGGCGCTCCGGCAACTCGCGGGGCCGGTGCCGCCGGTGATCGCGGGTGTGCTCATGCGGTGGGTATCCCTGGCGGAGAATCGGTCACGGACCGGCGTCGCCCGTCGCGCTCGTGTCCGGTGCGGAGGGTAACGCGTCGACGGACCGTCTTCGTGTCCCGGCGCACGACAGACCGCCGGGAATATCGCGAATCTCGGAACGCGGGGCGACGTGGTAGCGTGCGCGCGGAGGGGGGAACCGCGCCCGCGCGCGTTCCTTCGCGCACCGCGAGGTGCGTGCAGACGGCGACGGGAGGGCACGGTGGCGGGAAACGGTCAGGACGCGCAGGGTCTCACCACGGCGGAGCTGTCCCGGGCCGGGACGAGCACCGAGAGCCTGCGGGCGCGGGCGGCGTGGATGTACTACGTCGAGCAGCACACGCAGAACGACATCGCCACGCGACTCGGCATCGGGCGCGTCACGGTGGTGCGCCTGCTCGCCGACGCGCGGGCGCGCGACGAGGTGCGCATCACCTTGTCCGGTCGTCTCGACGACGCGGTGCGACTCGAACGCGCGCTCGAGGATGCGTTCGCGCTGGAGCGTGCCGTGGTGGCCCCGGTCTCCGTGCCCGACGCGGATCCGGTGCCGGCCATCAGCGCCGCCACCGGCGCGTTCCTGAGCGACATCGTCAAGCCCGGCATGCGTATCGGTGCCGGCTGGGGTCGCACGCTGTACGGCTCGCTGCCGTTCATCCACGGCCGGACGCTCGAGGACCTGCGGGTGATCTCGCTGCTCGGCGGCATCATCGAGGCGCGGCGCTTCAACCCGGCGGAGTTCGCCTGGCGTCTGGCCGAGGTGTTCCAGGGCGAGGGCTTCCTGATCCCGGCGCCCGCGATCGTCGACAGTACCCGCACGCGGGATGCACTCATCCGTGACTGCGGCATCGACTCGATCTTCGACATGGCCGAACGCCTGGATATGGCGCTGCTCTCGGTCGGCGCGCTGCAGACAGGCACCTCGCGCCGCGTCGGTTACCTCGGCGACGAGGAGCACCGGTCGCTGGTCGCCGCCGGCGCCGTCGGCGACCTGCTCTTCCATTTCATCGACCGTGACGGTCGCGTCGTCGATCACGAGATCAACGAGCGCGTGGTGTCGATCGGACCGGATGCACTGCGCCGCGTCCCGGTGCGCATCATGTCGTCAGGGGGTCACCAGAAGATCGACGCCCTGCTCGGCGTGATGCGGCTGGTCGCCCCGACGGTACTGGTGACCGACGAGCACACCGCGCGGGCCCTCCTCCTGCGCGCGGACGAGCCGGTCGCCGAGGACCGGCCAGCCTGAGCGCATCTCGACCGCCCCGGGACGCCGAGCCGTCTACTCGACGGCCTCGGCAAGCTGCGCCCGGATGATCGCCGCGACCTCGTCGGCCTGCTCGATGTGCGGCAGGTGTCCGACGCCGTCGAAGAGGTGCAGCCCGACCCGACCCGGCGCCTGCAGCGCATGCGTCCAGGGGATGATGACGTCGCCCTTGCCCCAGACGATCCGCGTCGGCACCGACACTCGCGCCAGCGCCCGGCGCAGGTTGATCGCCTGCACGCCGTCCGGAAAGAGTGCGCTGGCCATCGCCGTCTGCGCCGCGCGAAGGTTGGGCCCGGCCCGGCCCGCCATCGCGAGCCGGACGTAGGCATCCGTGACGAGGGAGGCGTCGGCGACGAGTTCCCGGAGCCACGGCCCGAGGCTCTCGGGCCGAGTCGCGCGGCAGATGCCCGCCAGGACCTCGCCGTCGATGTCGGGACCGAGACCGGCCGGCGCGATCAAGGTCAGCGACGCGACCCGCTCGGGCCGCGAGTCGGCCAGCGCGAGGCAGACGGCGCCGCCCAGGCTGTGGCCGAGCAGATGGACGGGCTCCGTCGACAGCGCGTCGAAGGCGGTACCGACCTCGTCGAGCAGTGCCTCGAACCCGTCGACGGGCCGCGCCGGCGACTTCCCGTGACCGGGCAGATCGATCCGGATCAGCGGCCGCCGCCCCAGGGGGCCCTCCAGGGGTGTCCACGACAGCGCGTCGCTCGCGAAGCCGTGGATCATGACGAGGGGCGCGCCCGTCCCGTGCGCGGCACGCGTCACCGCCAGCGGTCCGGTCTCGACGGTGAAGTCGCCCACCGAACGCGCTGCCGGGCCGCCGTCGGTCGCCGCTCGCACATCGCCTGACTGTATCCGGCCTCGCGGGCCGCTTCCTCGCAGGCTCGCGAGATCCAGTCCGGCGTCGCGAGCCAGCGACCGAGCCCGCGGCGTGGCGCGTGTGCCGCCCGCCGCGCCCGCCGCTCGGGGTGCCTGCGCCGACTCGCGATCGGCAGCCGATGGCGTGTCGCCCGTCGGCGTGTCTGCCGACTGCCTGTCGTCCGACCGCCCGTCTCCCGTCGGCGTGTCTTCCGCCGGCCTGTCTTTCGCCGGCCTGTGTTCCGCCGGCCTGTCTTCCGCCGGCGTGTCCACTGCCGGTACGTCGTCTGCCGCCGTGTCGCCGGCCGTCACACCCTGCGTCGACGGCTTGCCGACCGCTTCACCCTCGGCATAGAGCCAGCCCACCGCCTCTCCGATCGGGACCTCGGTCCCTTCCGCCGTGCGGTGGTGCAGCACGCCGCTCGCCGGCGCCTCGACCTCCATGGCCGACTTGTCGGTCTCGAACGTGAACAGCGGCTCGCCCTTCTCCACCGCCGCTCCCTCGGCCACGAACCAGTCGGCGATCGTGCCGCTCGCCATGTCCATGTCGACCTTCGGCATGATGATTTCGACGGGCATGGCTAGACGCGCCCCCGAACGATGTCGCGCGTCGCCTCGACGATGTCCGGAATCTGCGGCACCGCGGCCTTCTCGAGCTCTGGATTGTAGGGAATCGGGCACTCGGCCCCGCCGAGGCGCACGATCGGGGCGTCGAGGAAGTCGAACGCGTCGCTCTCCGCGACCATGGCCGAGACTTCCGCCCCGACGCCGAGCGTCTTGACCCCTTCGTACACGCAGACGAGGCGACCGGTCTTGCGCACCGACTCGAGCACGGTCTCGCGGTCCATCGGCCGGATCGTCCGCAGATCGATGACCTCGACGTCGATGTCCTCGGCGGCGAGCGTCTCGGCGGCGCTCAGCGCCTTGTGCACCATCAGGGACGTGGCCACGACGGTCACGTCCGCGCCCGCGCGCCTGATCGCGGCCCGGCCGATGGGCGTCGTGTAGCGACCCTCCGGCACGGGACCCTTCATCTTGTAGAGCACCTTGTGCTCGAAGATCATCACCGGGTCGGGGTCGTCGAGCGCGGCGAGCAGGAGCCCCTTGGCGTCCTCGGGCGTCGACGGCTGCACCACCTTCAGTCCCGGCACGTGACCGAGCCAGGCCTCGATGCTCTGCGAGTGCTGGGCAGCGGCTCCGGTTCCCGAGCCCGCCGGAAAGCGCATCACGACCGGCACCGAGACCGATCCACCGAGCATGTAGCGCACCTTGGCCGCCTGGTTGACGATCTGTTCCATGGCGAGCGCCGCGAAGTCTGCGAACTGGAACTCGAAGATCGGACGCAGACCGGTCATGGCGGCGCCGACGGCGACGCCGGCGCCGCCGAGTTCCGAGATCGGCGTGTCGATCACCCGCTCCTCGCCGTACTTGTCCACCAGATCGCCGCTGACCTGAAAGGCGCCGCCATACACCCCGATGTCCTCCCCCATCAGCACCACGCGCTCGTCCTCGCCGAGGGCCATGTCCATCGCCTCGCGGATGGCTTCGGCGTAGGAAAGCTCGCGCGTGGCGCTCATGCCGTCACCTCCGTATAGACATCCCGGAGGAGCTCGCCGACGTCGGGGTCGGGACCGGTTCGTGCCGACGCGATCGCCTCGGCGATCTCCCGGTCGGTGTCTGCATCGAGCGCCGCCACCTCCTCCTCGGTCACGATGCCGTGCTCGACGAGCACCTCGGCGAAGCGCGGGATCGGATCACGGGCCTGCCACTCGGCGATCTCCTCCTTTGTCCGGTAGCGATTCCGGTCAGACTTGGAGTGGCCGCGCCAGCGGTACGTCATCGACTCGATCAGACTGGGGCCGTCGCCGCGGCGAGCGCGCTCGGTCGCCTCGTGCACCGCCTCGGCGACGGCGGAAACGTCGTTGCCGTCGACCGATACGCCCGGCATGGCGTAACTCGCCGCGCGGGTAGCGATCGACTCGACGGCGGTCGCGCGGCGGGTCGACGTCGACATGCCGTAGCCGTTGTTCTCGCACACGAAGACGACCGGCAGCGACCAGATCGCCGCCATGTTCAACGACTCGTGAAAGGCGCCCTCGTTGTTGGCGCCGTCGCCGAAGAAGCACACGACGACCTCGCCCGTACCCAGCCGCTTGGCCGACAGCGCCGCGCCGACCGCGATCGGGATGCCACCGGCGACGATGCCGTTGGCGCCGAGGTTTCCCTTCGAGGGGTCGGCGATGTGCATGGAGCCGCCGCGGCCGCGGCAGTAGCCGCTCTCCTTGCCGAAGAACTCGGCGAACATCTGCGCCACGTCCGCCCCCTTCCCGATGCAATGGCCGTGGCCGCGGTGCGTCGACGTGATCCGGTCATCGTCCGCGAGCGGCAGACAGGTGCCGACGCTGCTGGCCTCCTGCCCGATGCAGAGATGCATCGTCCCGTGAATGAGTCCGCGGGTGTAGCACTCCTCGGCCCCTTCCTCGAACTTCCGGATCAGGTACATCTTCTTCAGCGCGTGCCGAAGTGCCTCGGGCGAATAGGCCCGGATGGCGAACGGGGCATTGGCCGTCACCGTCTCAACGTCCATCGCTCGCGATCTTTCCGTGAAGCATCTCGTCCTGGCGGCGGCGCAGTTCGACCAGTCGGGTATCGGGCAACCGCGTGTTGCGGCCGGTGATCAGCTCGCCCTTGGCGATCCGCTCGGTTACCGTCGCGCCGGTCAGCACGCCCGCGGGCAAGGCCTTCGCGTCCTGCGCGCGGGACAGCTCCATCGCCCAGGCGCGGTAGGTGTACTCGCCGATCTGGTCGAGTTCGTCACCGGGCTCGAGGTCGCGCTTGGCGAGTGCGCAGACCTCGGCGACGGGTCGGTCGAGCGGCACCATGTCCGCCTTGCCGTGAAGCACGGCGCGCGCACAGGTCAGCGGCACCTCGAGCGAGGTCAGATGGTAGGGGCGGATGAACTCGAAATAGGGACCGTCGCCCATCTTCAAGTCGCTCATGCGTTCCCGAACACGCGGGTGCTCTGCCTCGACGATGACGAAGACACCGGGCGAGACGCCCTTGCCGATGGAGTAGTCGACCCGACCGACATCCGAAAGAATGCCGCCGTCACGCTCCGGAATCAGTACCTTCGCCAGTTCCTTCGGACCGGCGGCGGGGCCGTGCATGCCATCGCGATCGGGAATCAGGCCGGTGGCGTTGGCGATGGCCACCATCTCCACCGCCGTCTTCGAGCCGTCGACGAACTCGACCAGCAGTCGCGGATTCATGTGCCGACGCTCGGCCTCTTCCCGGTAGGCGTCGGGCAGCGCGTCGACGTTCAGCGGATTGTTCTTGCCCTTCCCGGCGCAGACGACCCGGTGCCCCATCGCCGTGACGAACTCGATCAACTCCATGCAGGACGACGGTTCGTCGCCCGCGCCCAGGCTGTAGACGACGCCGAGCCGTTCGGCTTCGCGCCGGAGATAACAGCCGATGGTGACATCGGCCTCCACATTCATCATCACCAGGTGCTTGCCGCGCTCCATGGCGCGGAGCCCGATCTCCGCGCCGACGGCGGGAACCCCCGTCGCGTCGATCACCACGTCGATCAGACCCGACTCCAGAATCGCATCGGCGTCGTCGGTGATCGCCGTCCTGCCTTTCTCGATGACGGCGTCGACCTCGTCGGCGGTGCCCGCGTCGCGGCTGTGCCCACCCTCGCGCCGGGCGATCTCGACGGCTCGGTGGGCGCCGGGCACGTCCACTTCCGCGATCGCCGCCACGTCGACGCCGTCCATCATCGCCGCGCGGGTGACGATGTCGGTACCCATCTCGCCGGAGCCGATCAGACCGATGCGGACCGGCTTGCCGGTGTCCGCACGGGCCGCGAGTTCCCTGGCAAGACCGGTCAAGGCGATGTTCGAAGCCATTTCGTGGAGGTCTCCAGCGCGGAACGAGCGTCGATCATGGTGGAACTTGTGTTTTTCTGTCAAGCCTCTTGTTCAACTTGAATCGACTCAATCGATCTCGACAACTAAAACGAATGACGCGATGGTGACATGGACCGAACCGCCCCAAACGGAATGGTTTGATCCACCAGACCAGCTCATGCGCTCGACCGGTCGTCGATTTCGTCTTGACACTTGTGAAGATATGAACAATAGTGGCGCTGTACACACGTCTGCTGAACTTACGTCATGTTCAGTCCGCTTACCTGGCCGAAAGTCTCCGGCATCGCGACAGTTCCGTTCACCGCGACGGTCGGCGACAGCCAGGTCCACCACGAAATCGGGAAGAGGCAACACGATGAAACGTCCCTCAACGCTCTCGCGGCGCTCGTTCATGAAGCGCAGTTCCGCACTCGGATTGACCGCCGCGAAAGGCGGCTCGGCCGCCGGCCTGGTCACGATGGGCTCCGCCTGGAGCGGCAAGGTCCTGGCAGACAATCACCTGCCGGATCCGCAAAGCGTGCTGGACGAGATCTCTGTCTCGAAGTACGTGCGCGAGGACTACCAGGCGCTCTACGGCATGTCGGACGACCAGCCGCTCTGGGATGCCGACAAGGACTGGATCCGCACCGTGGACTGGGAGAAGGTCCGCGGCGAGCTCGCCGGCACGTCGGTGCGCTTCGCGATCGGCGCCGCCGATGCCGAGTCGGCCGCCGAGGGCCTGGCACCGTTCGAAGCGCTCTCGGGCATCAAGGTCGAACTCGTTCCGATTCCCGACGACAGCTTCTACGACAAGGCGCTCGCCGAGTTCATATCCGGCAATGCCTCCTTCGACGCCTTGCAGTTCTTCTCCCCCTGGCTCGGCGACTTCGCGGCCCCGGGGTTCCTCCACCCGCTGTCGGACTTCGCCGAGAAGTGGAGCCTGCCGCTCGACGACTTCTACGAGACCTACCGCCTCAACTACGGCTTCTTCAACGGCGAGATGTACGGCATCCCGTTCGACTGCGACATCCAGATGGTCCACCTTCGCAAGGACTACGTCGAGAAGGTGCTCGACAGCCCGATCGACATCGTCCAGTCGGTACCGTCCTACGACGAACTGATTCGGCTGGCGGGCGAACTGAACAAGGTCGAACCGGGTGTCTCCGGCGTCGGCTTGATGGCCGCCCCGGGCTTCTGGTCGACCTACACCTGGGAGCACATCTCGGCACAGGCCGGCATGATGCTGTTCGACGACCAGTGGGAGCCGATCTTCAACGGCGAGGAAGGCATGGCGGGGATGGAGATCATCATGTCGCTCTCGCAGCACGCCAACGAGGGTCACGCCGGCGCGGGCTGGCCGGAGAACCGCGCCGCCTGGCTCGGCGGGCAGGTCGCGACCAACATCAGCTGGCAGGACTCCGGCACCCAGGCCATGCGTCCCGACCAGTCGCAGATCGTCGACGACTTCGTGACCATCTACGAGCCGCGCATCGAAGGCGGTCGCTTCGCTCCGCCGAACATCGCCGGCTCTACCTCCTGTGTGTCCGCCGCAGCGGAGAACCCGGAAGGCGCCTTCCTCATGCTCGCCTTCCTCACCACCGCATCGATCATGGCGATGAACGAGGCCAACGCCAACGGTGTGGCCCCCGGCTACAAGTCCGTGTTGCAGAACCCGAACCTCCAGAAGGTCTCGCAGCCGGCGAAGGTGTGGGGCGACTCGCTCGAGCACGCCTGGTGCAGCCCGCGCCTCCCCGGCGCCTTCCCCATCGAGCAGGCCATCGGCAACGAGATCAACCGGGCCGTGGTCGGGCAGATCGGTGCGAAGGAGGCGCTCGACAACGCCGCCAAGGCCGTGCGCGAGATCATGGCCTCGAACGGGTTCTACGAAGGCAGCGATCCGGTCGACTACGCCGAGGCGGAACCCGGCCTCTACGTGGGCAAGGGAAAGGACTTGCCCTTCTAGACACCCACGATCCGTGAGCCGTCGGGCCAGGAACCCGTGAACAAGCCCGCGAACTCCCACGCCGGGGCGACACCGGTCGCCTCGGCGTGCGCTCCCGGCCGGACTTTCAGGCGGCGCAGCAAGTGCCTGCGCAACGCCCTGCCCTACCTGCTGGTGGCGCCGGCCGTTCTCTACCTGATGCTCATCACGCTCTACCCCGGCGTGTTCGCGGTCACGCAGAGCTTCCACGAGGTGAAGTTCGGCCCCTGGAAACCCGTGGGCTTCGCCAACTACGCCAAGCTTCTGGGCGACCACCAGTTCTGGGGCGCGCTCCGGAACACCTTCGTCATCGGCTCGATATCGCTCGTCCTGCAGTGCCTGATCGCGCTCGCGCTCGCCTTTTATGCCTACCGTGACCCCTGGGTGAAGGGCTGGCGAATCGTCTTTCTCATCCCGATGCTGTTCATGCCATCGGCGGTGGCCTTCATCTACAAGCTCGCCTTTCTCGATGCGCGCGTGATCGCCGACCTCCTGATACGCCTCGGCTTCATCGACGACAACATCGGCTTCCAGTCATCCATCTGGTTGAGCCGCGGCATCCTGATACTCGCCGATGTCTGGCAGTGGACGCCGTTCCTGTTCATCATCTTCGTCGCCGCGCTGCAGGGGCAGGACGAGGAGATCGAGGAGGCCGCCCGGCTCGACGGTGCGTCCTGGTACGCGATCTTCTGGAACATCTCCCTGCCGATGATGATGCCGGTGATCATCGTCGCGCTGATCCTGCGGGCGATCGACATCACCACCATGTTCGCCAACGTCTTCATCATCACGAAAGGCGGCCCGGCGTTCGGGACCGAGACGATCAGCTACTTCATCTACCGCACCGGGTTCAAGTTCTTCAACTTCGGCTACGCCTCGGCCGCGTCCGTCGTCATGCTGTTCATCACCATCGTCGTCGCGCAGCTCGTCGTCAAGCGCGCCTTCGTCTCGGCGCGAAGCTGATGACCCCCGCCACCGAGCAGAGGAGACACTGATGGCGAAGCGACGCGGCAAGCGACGCGGCAAGCGCCGTGGCGAGAGCCTCACGCTCCGCTACGCCATCCTCGGCGCCTGGGCACTGTTCTGCCTGATGCCCGTACTGTGGTTTCTCTCGATCGGGCTGCGCCCGCGCACCGAGATCATCACGCCCCAGCCGATCTACCTGCCGAGCTTCTCGCTCGACGCCTGGCACATGATCTGGGAGGACTGGCCGATGGCCCGCTACCTCCGCAACTCCGTCGCGGCGATCATCGGTTCGGTGGTCATCGATCTCGTGCTCGCGATCCCGGCGGCCTACTCGCTGTCGCGCTTCGAGTACCGCGGTCGCGACGACATCGGCTTCTACATCCTCTCGACCCGCATGATGGCGCCGGCCATCGTCGCCGTGCCGATCTTCTTCCTGTTCCGGAACCTCGGCCTGCTCGACACGATCTGGGCGCTGATGCTGATCTACGCGGCGATCAACCTCTCCTTCGTCACGTGGATCATCCGCTCCTACATGCTCGACATCCCCAAGGAGCTCGAGGACGCGGCCAAGACCGACGGCGCCGGCGAACTCCGCATCCTGTGGGAAATCATCATTCCCGCCGTCCTGCCGGGCATCATCACCGCCGCGGTCATCGCGATGATCTTCGCGATCAACGAGTTCCTGTTCACGCTCCTCATCGCCTCGACTCCCGAGGCGTACACGATGTCGGTCGCGCTCGCCAACTTCACCGGCGGCTCGGACGGGATCATCTACAACGCGATCGCACTGGTCGCCTTCCTGGCCTTCCTGCCGGTCTTCCTCGTCGTCGTCGCCATCCAGAAGCACCTCTCGCGCGGCCTGACGATGGGCGCGGTGAAGGGATAAATGCATCCATGGCTCGCATAGAACTGAACGGCATCCAGAAGCGGTGGGGCGACGCCTGGGGCGTGCGCGACGTGGATCTCGACATCGCCGACGAGGAGTTCGTGGTCTTCCTCGGCCCCTCCGGCTGCGGCAAGACGACGACCATGCGGATGATCGCCGGGCTCGAGGATCCGAGCGAAGGCGAGATCGTCATGGACGGCGAGCTCATGAACGACGTCGACGCCCGCGATCGTGACGTCGCCATGGTGTTCCAGGGCTACGCGCTCTACCCGAACATGACGGTCTACGAGAACATCCGCTTCCCGCTGCGCATGCGCGGTGTCCCGAAGCGCGAACACGACACCCTCATCCACCGCGCCGCCGAACTGGTCGAGCTGAGCGACTTCCTGCAACGCAAGCCCGGTGCCCTCTCGGGTGGCCAGCGACAACGGGCGGCCCTGGCAAGGGCCATCGTGCGTCAGCCGCACGTGTTCCTCATGGACGAGCCGCTGTCGAACCTCGACGCGAAGCTACGCCAGCACATGCGCGTCCAGATCAAGCATATCCAGCGCGAACTCCGGATCACCACCGTCTACGTCACGCACGACCAGATCGAGGCGATGACCCTGGCCGATCGCATCGTCGTCATGCAGTCCGGCGCGATCCAGCAGATCGGCAGCCCGGACGACATCTACAACGACCCGGCCAACACCTTCGTGGCGAGCTTCATCGGTTCGCCGCCGATGAACCTGATCGACGGCACGCTGGCCGACGGCACCTTCACCGCACCCGGGGTGCGCGTAGAGAACCTGAGCGGCGAGCACGGCGGCAAGGTCACGCTGGGCGTCCGCCCCGAGGATTGTGCCGTCGTCGGCGACGCGGCACACCTCAGCGGCGAGGTCTACGGCGTCGAGCCGACCGGAGACCTCACCTATCTGACGCTCCGCACCGGAGACGGCAGCGCCGGCGCGCCCGGTGGCAAGATGATCGAGGTCAAGGCCGACCGGAGCTATCGGGCCGAGCTCAAGGCCCCCGAGTCGGTGCGCTTCGACACCTCGCGGGTCTACCTCTTCGACACCGGAACGGGTCGTCGGCTGCGGTGAGCGCCGCGAACGCTCGGACGACGGCCTCGAGACGGACCACCGGGAGAGACGAATGACGTTCGACTACACCTCGCTGGGGTTTCACACGTTCGACGCGCTGTGCCGCCCGGTCAGCGACATCCCGCCGAACGGCGACACCTTCTTCGTCGACGACTTCACGCTGGCCGTCTCCGGGGCTGCAGGCTCCGCGGCGATCGTCGCCGCCAAGCACGGCCTGACGGTGCAGGCCGTCGGCGGCGTGGGCCACGACTTGATGGGCGACTGGGTGCTGCGGCGGTTTGCCGACTTCGGGGTCGACACCGACATGATGCAGCGCTGCGAAGGGTTCGCGACCTCCTCGAGCATCGTCACCACCCGTCCCGACGGGGCGCGCCCGGCCCTGCACAAGCGCGGCGCGACCGCCGGCTTCTTCGTCGACGACGCGCAGCTCGAACGCGTGCTCGACACGCGCATCCTCCATCTCGGCGGCGTCGGTCTCATGGACGCGATGGACGGTGGCCGCAACGCCGAGCTGCTGGCCGAGGCGAAGCGACGGGGCATCACGACCACGCTCGACGTCTTCGCCTCGACCCCGGACGATCTGCCGCGCGTGCTGCCGCTGCTCGAGCACACCGACTACTTCATGCCCTCCGAGGAGGAGGCCATGGCCCTCTCCGGACTGAGCGACTTCGAGGACATCGCCCGTTTTCTGCTCGACCACGGCGCCGGCGCGGTCATCCTGACGCTCGGCCCGGACGGGGCGATGTACCGTGATCGTGAGGGACATCGCATCGATGTCCCCGCCTTCCTGATCGACGTGGTCTGCACCTGCGGTTGCGGCGACTGCTTCAACGCGGGCTTCGCCACCGGCCTGCACCTCGGTCGCTCGATCGAGGACTGCATCCGGCTCGCCCAGGCCTCCTCGGCGCAAAACGCCACGGGCCTCGGCTCCCAGGCGGTCGTCGCCTCCCTCGAGGACACGCTGGCATTCATGGATACCACCCCGCCCCGCACCGGGTGAGTCGCGCCCGTGCCCGGAGCGGCGGGTGAGTCGCGCGCGTGCCCGGGGCGGCGGGTGAGTCGCGCCCGTCCACGGAGCGGCGGGTGGGTCGCGCCATCCCCGCCAGGCGGCGGAGTCCCGCGCCGGGCGTGACACCACCCCGGGCGGCGGGATCAGGCCCGGCACCACCGTCGCGGCGGCGGCGATCCGCTAGAATGGGCGTGTCGACACCCTCCCGCACCCGTACCCGGCGATGACCGATCGACTCTCTGCCAGAGACCGCTCGCGCATGCTCCTGAGCGACAAGCTGCGCGACCTGCGCTTCACCGCGCGTCGCGTCGCCGAGCTGCCGCGGCAGGCGGACGAGCACGATCGCGGTTCGGCCATCTACAACATGGCCAACGCGCTGGCGAACGTCTCCAACCGTTTCCTCAACACCGCCGAGTCCGGTCTGATCTCGATGCTCGCCTCCGAGCCCGAGCACCACCAGGGGCTCGCGCCCGCCTACGGCTTCGATCGCTATTTCACGTGGGACGCCGCCGACGGCGCGTGGCGAAGGCCGGACGAGGAAAGTCCCTCGGCATTCGCGCGCGAGCAGTACTTCGCCGCGAAGCGGCTGCTGTCGATGACCGGCAACACCACCGTGCTCATGCACGAGGAACGCTTCCTGCCCGTGCGCCTCGCCTGCGAAGGCGCGCTCGGCGACCAAAGCCGGACGGCGGAGCCCGGGGCGGCAGGCGCCCGCCTGGCCGCCGCCTTCACGCTCGCGACCGTCGAGGCGGCGCCGGTGCTGTCGCCGCAGACGTTCCGCCATGCCCACTTCGGCGAAGAACGGGTCGACTTCAACGTGTTCGTCGGCGCGAGCCTCGGTCTGGTCGGCGCGTTGGCCATGGCCGACGGGGAGGACGCGGGCAGCGACATCCTCTACACCAGCGCCATCGCCGCCGTTGCGGCGCGCTACCGCACGATCCTCGCCGCGCTGCGTGCCGACGATCCGATCGAGGCACTGACGGCGTTCGACGTCCGCATGCTCCGACATCTGCCGTGAGCGCCAGCCTCCAGCTCAACAGCGATCTCGTGGCGATCCCGGACCTCGAGGAACGTCTCAGGAAGCTGCGCTGGTTCGTCAGCGCCTTCAAGGTGCACACGAGCCTCGTCGAGCACGAGACCGGACTCGAGCTGACGCTCGACGAGGGCGCGCTGAACCGCGTGTTCTTCACGTGGACGGACTCGCTCGACTGGAGCAAGCAGGGCGCGGCCACCGACCGGGCCGACTTCATCGTCTTCGCCGCCGGTCTCGCCCTGCGCGCCCTCGTGCAGCACGATCCGGCCCATGCGGGCCGACACCGCCGATCGGCGCGGAACGGCGCGCCCGTCGTCGCCACGGACCTCGCCTTCGACCCCGAGCTGTGGCCGAGCGGCTACCTCTACGTCACCTTCTGCCTGTCGGTCCTCGCCGCCCTGGAAGTGCAGCGTTTCGGCGACGTGGTGTCGCGCATGGAGGAGGACGTTCGCGACACGGTCTTCTGGGGCAGCCTGTGCGAGAACGTGAGCGCCGACAGCCATCTCGCCATCCCCTACCTCGACCGGCTCCTGGGTCGTCAGCCCAACTGGGATCGCCCCGACGCCGTCATGGAACGCCCGGCGATGATCGCGGCAAGCGTGGGCGGCGCGGGCGACGGGGCCGGCACGCGCTAGCGCCCGGCACGCCCTGGCGCCCGGCACGCCCTGGCGCTCGGCACGCCCTGGCGCTCGGCACGCGCCGGCCTGCGCCGGTCCCGGAACGCGTCGGCGCGCGTCAGGCCCGGGACACGGAAGACTCTCCCGGTGCCACCGACGCCATCGTGCCGACCCGCTCCTCACGCGCCACCGCGAGCAGCGCCCGCGCGAGCGTCAGGTCCGCCGGGCGGGTGATCTTCGGGTTGGGGTGCCGAGCCTCGATCAGCAGGCAGTCCACACCCGTTCGCTCCATCGCCGATGCCTCGTCGGTCGGTGCCGCGAGCACTACCCCCCCGCCCTGGTCGGCCCCGTCGTTTCCGGTCGCGCCCTGTCCGGCGCCGTCCCGCCTGGCCCCGTCCCGCCTGGCCCCGTCCCGCATCGCGTCGACCGGCAACGCTTCGACCGGAATCGCCCCGTCCAGGCCGCTGGCCGCGGCCGCGTCCTCGACGAGCGCCGTCGCCGCGCGCAGCGCATCCAGCAGCGCACCGGCCCGGAACAGCTGAGGCGTCTGCGCCTGCCAGAGTCCGTCGCGAGACACCGTCGCCTCGATGCGCGGCGGCTCCGCGTCGAACTCGCGCTTCAGCGTGTCGGCAACGCGCACGGCGAGGACCCCGCCACCGACGCCGACGTCGATGGCGGCGGCGGCGAGGACGCGATCGATCAGTGTCTCCACGTCGCTGGCGGCGACGAGCGGGCGCGCCGCGTCATGGACGAGCGCCCAGGTCGCGGGGCCCCGGTCGCGGCAGACGTGCTCGAGCGCGGCGGTCACGGACGCAGCCCGGGTGTCGCCACCGACGACCCCCACGACGCGCGGATCGCTCGCCGCGGCGAGCGTCGCGAAATGCGTGTCGTCGGCCGCCAGCGAGACGACGACACGATCGACCGACTGTATGGCAAGCATGGCCCCGACGGTGCGCTCGAGCAGACTCTGCCCGTCGAGATCGGCGTACTGCTTGGGCAGGCCCGCCCCGAAGCGGGTCCCGGCACCGGCCGCGGGGATCACCGCGACGACCCGCGCCGCGGCGTTCGCCATCAGTCCTCCTCCACGCCGGGCGGCGCACCGGAATCCGCGCCCGCGGCGCCGGCATCCGTCCGCACCCCGTCGGGTGCAGGTGCGGCCTCGCCCCGGCGCTCGCGCACGAACTGGAAGAACGTCTCGTCCACGTCGATCATGCCCAGATCGCTCCGTGCGCGTTCCTCGACCGCCTCCATGCCGCTCTTGAGATCGCGCACCTCGGCGGCGAGCGCCTGGTTCCGACCGCTCAGCCGAACCACGTCGGCGTTCGTCGCGCGCGCCGCCTCCTGCGCGCGCCACGCCTCCTGCACGCTGCCCGTCCCGAACCACAGGCGGTACTGCAGCGCGAGGAACAGCAGGGCGAGCGCGGCGACGAGAAGCTTCACGGCAGACGGACTCGCGCGCTAGAGGGTCTGGTTGAAGGCCGAGGCACCCGCGTAGACGGCGCGCTCCCCGAGTGCCTCCTCGATGCGCAGCAGGCGGTTGTACTTCGCGACGCGATCGGAACGCGACAGCGAGCCGGTCTTGATCTGCCTGGCGGTGGTCGCGACGCAGAGATCGGCGATGGTCGTGTCCTCGGTCTCGCCGGAACGGTGGCTGGTGACGGTGGTGTAGTTCGCCGCGTGTGCCATGTCGATGGTCTCGAGCGTCTCGGTCAGCGTGCCGATCTGATTGACCTTGACCAGCACCGAGTTGGCGATGCCCTCGTCGATCCCGCGCTGCAGGATCTTCGGATTGGTCACGAACAGGTCGTCACCGACCAGCTGGATGTCCGCGTTGAGCCGGTCGGAGAGGATCTTCCAGCCGGCCCAGTCGCTCTCGTCGAGGCCATCCTCGATGGAGATGATCGGGTAGCGATCGACCCAGTCGGCCAGGTAGTCGACGAAGCCCGCCGCGTCGAACTTCCGGTCCTCGGAGGCGAGGTCGTACTTGCCGTCCTTGAAGAACTCGGAACTCGCGACATCGAGCGCGAGGTACACATCGCGACCGGGCTCGTATCCTGCCTTGTCGATCGCGACGAGTATCGTCTCGAGCGCCTCTTCGTTGGATGAGAGGTTGGGCGCGAAGCCACCCTCGTCGCCGACGTTGGTGTTCATGCCGCGATCGGCGAGCACCTTCTTCAGCGCATGGAAGATCTCCGCGCCGGTGCGCAGCGCCTCGCGAAAGCTCGTCGCGCCCACCGGCATGATCATGAATTCCTGCAGGTCGACGCTGTTGTCCGCGTGCGAGCCGCCGTTGATGATGTTCATCATCGGCACCGGCAGCGTGACCGCGTCCTTGCCGCCGAGGTGTGCGTAGAGTTCGACGCCCGCGTCGGCCGCCGCGGCATGGGCACTCGCCATCGAGACCGCCAGCAGGGCGTTGGCGCCCAGGCGATCCTTGTTCTCCGAGCCGTCGAGGTCGAGCATGGCCCGGTCGATGGCCCGCTGATCGGCGGCATCCAGCCCGACCACCGCGCCCTTGATCTCGCCGTTGACGTGTTCGACCGCCTTCAGCACGCCCTTGCCCCCGTAGCGCGCCGTGTCGCCGTCCCGGAGCTCGAGCGCCTCGCGCGAACCGGTGGACGCGCCGGAGGGTACCGCCGCTCGACCGAAGGCGCCGGAGGCGAGACGCACATCCGCCTCGACCGTGGGGTTGCCGCGCGAGTCCATGATCTCGCGGGCACGGATGTCGGCGATCTTCGAAGTCATCGGGTCGGTCTCCGGGGGTGAGTGACGGTGTGGTGGCACGTTCGGGCGACGGGCGGAATGCCCGTCATGGCGGGGACAGGTACGGCGTCTCGGCGAACGGCCGGGACTTCACGGCGGCATCCAGCGCGACGAGCGTCTCGAGCAGCGGCTCGAGCTCGCCGAGCGGCCAGGCGTTCGGTCCGTCGCTGAGCGCGCTGGCCGGGTCGGGATGCGTCTCCATGAAGAGCCCGGCAACGCCCGCGGCAACCGCCGCCCTCGCCAGCACCGGCACGAACTCGCGCTGACCGCCCGAGGAGGCGCCCTGTCCCCCCGGCAGCTGTACCGAATGGGTCGCGTCGTACACGACCGGGCAATCGGTGCCTCGCATGATCGCGAGACCGCGCATGTCCGACACGAGGTTGTGGTAGCCGAAGGAGGCGCCGCGCTCGCAGACCATGATCGCCCCGTTGCCGGCGCCGCGCGCCTTGTCGACCACGTTCACCATGTCGCCCGGCGCGAGGAACTGCCCCTTCTTGATGTTGACCGGCTTGCCGGCACGGGCGACGCGCTCGATGAAATCGGTCTGCCGACACAGGAAGGCAGGCGTCTGCAGGACGTCGACCACGTCCGCGACCTCGTCCATCGGTGTGTTCTCGTGCACGTCGGTCAGTACGGGCACGCCGATCTCCTCGCGCACCCGGGCCAGGATGCGCAACCCGGCCTCGAGGCCCGGTCCGCGGAAGCTCGACGCGGACGAGCGGTTCGCCTTGTCGAAGGAGGACTTGTAGATCAGCGGCAGGCCGACGCGCGCGGCCATCGCCTTCAGCGTCTCGGCGGTCTCGAGTGCCAGCGCCTCCGACTCGATCGCGCAGGGGCCCGCGATCAGGAATACCGGCCGGTCGATCCCGACCGCGAACCCGCACAGTTCCATGGCGCTCTCCTGCGTCGTGTTCGTGTTCAGCGACCGGACTCGGTGCCCGAGCCGGTCGCCGCCGGCACGACGACGCTCTCGGCCGCGGGCGCGGGCTCGGACACGACACCTGCCTGCACCGGGGGACGCGATTTCATGTCCTCCTGGTAGGCGAGCGCCGCCTCGACGAAGCTCGTGAAGAGCGGGTGCCCGTCGCGCGGCGTCGAGGTGTACTCCGGGTGGTACTGCACGCCGATGAACCAGGGATGGTCGGGGAGCTCGACGATCTCCACCAGTCCGTCGCCGTCCTCGGTGCGCGCCGAGACCACGAGCCCCGCCTCGATCAAGCGGTTCGCGTAGTTGTCGTTGAACTCCCAGCGGTGACGATGGCGTTCGGTGCCCGTCGAGCCACCGTAGATAGCGTGGGCGCGGCTGCCCTCGGCGATGCGGAACGGCTGCCCACCGAGGCGCATGGTGCCGCCCAGATCGGAGGCCTCGTCCCGCATCTCGGTGATGCCGTCGGCGTTCTGCCATTCGGTGATCAGCGCGATGACCGGATCGGGTGTCTGCAGATCGAACTCGCTCGAGTTCGCACCCTCGATGCCGGCGACGTGACGCGCGAACTCGATGACCGCGACCTGCATGCCGAGACAGATGCCGAGGTAGGGAATGCCGCGCTCGCGCGCGTGCCGTGCCGCGCGGATCTTCCCCTCCACGCCGCGCTTGCCGAAGCCGCCGGGCACGAGGATCGCGTCCACCTCGGACAGCGCGCCGTCGTCCCCGTCGGCGATGTTCTCCGCGTCCAGGTAGCGGATCGTGACCTTGCTGCCGGTCTTGACCCCGGCGTGCGTGAGCGCCTCGTTCAGCGACTTGTAGGACTCGGTCAGCTCGGTGTACTTGCCGACCATGCCGATCGTCACCTCGCGCCCGGGGTAGCGGATGCCGTCCACCACCGCGTTCCATTCACCGAGATCGGCCGGCGGGAGCTCGAGCCGGAAGTGGTCGGTGACGAGTTCGTCGAGACGCTGGGCATGCAGCATGCGCGGGATGTCGTAGATGCAGTCGACGTCGTAGGCGGCGATGACCGCGCGTTCCTGCACGTTCGTGAACAGCGCGATCTTGCGACGCTCACCGTCGGGCAGCGGACGGTCGCAGCGGCACAGGAGGATGTCCGGCTGGATGCCGATCGAGCGCAGCTCCTTGACCGAGTGCTGCGTGGGCTTGGTCTTGATCTCGCCGGCGCTGGCGATGTAGGGCACCAGCGTGAGGTGCATGTACAGCGTGCGATCGCGCCCGAGCTCGACGCCGAGCTGGCGAATGGCCTCGAGGAAGGGCAAGGACTCGATGTCGCCGACCGTCCCGCCGATCTCGACCAGCGCCACGTCCGCGTCGCCCGCCCCGACCAGCACGCGACGCTTGATCTCGTCGGTGATGTGCGGAATGACCTGCACGGTCGCGCCGAGATAGTCGCCGCGCCGTTCGCGGGAGATGACGGTCTCGTAGACGCGGCCGGTGGTGAAGTTGTTGTCCTGGCTCGTGCGGATGCGCACGAATCGCTCGTAGTGACCGAGGTCGAGATCGGTCTCCGCGCCGTCGTGAGTGACGAACACCTCACCGTGCTGGTACGGGCTCATGGTGCCCGGGTCGACGTTGATGTAGGGGTCGAGCTTGAGCATCGTGATCGACAGCCCACGCGCTTCGAGCAGCGCGGCGAGCGAGGCGGCCGAGATACCCTTGCCGAGCGACGACACGACGCCGCCGGTAACGAAGATGAATCGCGTCATGGGTCGGCGTGGCAGTCCGGTCTGATCGCTGGGCGCACGGGAGTCGGCGCCTTTCGCGGAAACGGCAAGGCGTCGGGGCGGTCTCGATGACTGCGACACGGCGCGCGGCACCGGACCGAGGGCCGCAACGTCGAGGCACGGGCCGTCGGCGGCAGGCCGCCGCGTCGGGAACCGGGCACGGCGGCCATGGCAGGTAGAGCGCCCCTGAGCACCGCGAGATTGTACCGGAGTCGATACGCACGGACAAACGCGCGAACGGCCTCCTCCGTCAGACCGACACGTCCGGCACCGTGGCCGGACGGGCCCGGAAGTCCACCGCCACGGCGAGATTCCACACGGCGGCCAGACGGTCGTCGATGTAGATCAGCGGGATCGCGTCCCGGCGCCACGGCGGCACGCCGGATTCCTGCAGGAGCTTCTTGACCGCCTTGTGAAAGGCCGGCTCCCCAAGCCGGATCAATTCGCCGCCCCGGCGGCTGCGCACCGTCACGCGACCGATGGTCGGCAGCGCGATGCCCTGGCCGATGCAGGCATCGCGCGACAGCACGAGCCCGATCTCCGGCAGCGGCAGATCGTCGTAGGGGGCGAGCCACTCGTGCTCGTACCGCGTCGTCTCGGTGTGCGGCGGCAGGAGGAACAGCCGGTCGCGGTAGCGTCGGAACTCGTAGTCGCGGGTTCCGACGATACCGCGCGTGTCCTCGCGCGCCCGGACGAGGGTCTCGAGCACCTGCGCGAGATCCTGCAGTCGCGGCATGCGCAATCCTGCCTGGCGCACCCAGAGCCGGATGACGTTGTAGGCGCGCTCGCGAGTCAGCGTGCGCAGCTCGGAGACGCTGATCTCCTTGGCGCCGCGCACCCGCACCTGGCCCAGGTCCTCCTGCGCCAGCCCGAGCAAGGTGTGACTCGCCGCGGCGCTCCGTAGCGCGGTGCGCCCGAGGGTGCGGGTGGCCGCCGGCCAGCGTGCCTCGAGGCGCGGCATGATCTCGCGGCGCAGGTAGTTCCGGTCGAAGGCGAGATCGCCGTTGCCCGGATCCTCGACCCAGGACAGCTTCGCCGCCGCGGCCACCTCGGCGAGCGCGGCCTGTGGGCAGCCGAGCAGTGGCCGCGCCATGACGCCGGCGGCGAACGGCCGCTTCCGCGGAATCGACGCGAGCCCGTCCGGACCGCTGCCGCGGAGCGCCTGCAGCAGGAAGGTCTCGGCCTGATCGCCGGCATGCTGCGCGAGCAACAGGTGTTCGCCCGGCTGAAGCTCGGCGGCGAAGGCCGCGTAGCGGGCCGCCCGGGCGGCCGCCTCGGGCCCCTCGCCGGTGTCGGTCACCATCACCCGACGCACCGTCAGCGGCACGCCGATGGATTGCGCGACGGTCGCGGCATGCCGCGCCCATTCGTCGCTGTCCTCGTTCAGCCCGTGATCGACGTGGATGGCTCGCAGGTGCACCGCGTCGTCCGTGCCGAGCAGATCGACCGCGACATGCAGGAGCACGTGTGAATCCATGCCGCCGCTGTAGGCCACGCAGTAGCGTTCGACGCCGGGGTGTTGCTCGACGTGGTGGCCGAGCGCGGCATGGACGGGCCGCTCGCCGCGGCGCGATTCGATCGTCGGGATGGCCGTGTCGAGGTCCAGGACCATCGGGCCCTGCCCCGCCGGGGCCGTCGGCGGCTCGTCCTCGTTCGCGAGATCCGGATCGGTGGTGAAGTCCGGGTCGTACTCGTCCTCGAGGTCGGCCAGTCGGATGACCCTGGGCTCGTGCAGCTCGGGTGGCTGCATCGCGGACAGCAGTGCCGCGCGAGCGGCCGAACCGCCCTTGCGCGCGTTCGCGGGCTTGGTCACGAGGCGACGCGGAAGCTGCCGTAGGCGCGAAGCTTTTCGGCGCGCGCCTCGAGCAGACTCTCGACGGGCTGCCGGTCGAAGGCCGCCAGCTCCTCGACCAGCACCGCGCGAAGATCGGCCGCCATGCGGCTCGGGTCGCGGTGCGCACCACCGAGCGGCTCGCCGATGATCCGGTCGACGAGACCGAGTTCGCTGAGGCGCTCGGACGTGATGCCCATGGCCTCCGCGGCATCCGGTGCGCGCTCGGCACTCTTCCACAGGATCGAGGCGCAGCCCTCGGGGCTGATGACCGAGTACACGCTGTACTGCAGCATCATCACCCGGTCGCCGACGCCGATCGCGAGCGCGCCGCCCGAGCCGCCCTCGCCGATGACGGTGCAGATGATCGGCACCTCGAGCCCGGCCATGACGAACAGATTCCGCGCGATCGCCTCGCTCTGCCCGCGCTCCTCGGCACCGATGCCGGGGTAGGCGCCCGGCGTGTCGATGAAGGTGATGACCGGCATGCCGAAGCGCTCGGCCATCTCCATCAGGCGCTTGGCCTTGCGGTAGCCCTCCGGCCGGGGCATGCCGAAGTTGCGACGGATCTTCTCCTTCGTGTCGCGGCCCTTCTCGTGCCCGATGACGATGACCGGCTTGCCGGCGAGCCGTGCCGTGCCGCCGATGATCGCGGCGTCGTCCGCGTAGGCCCTGTCCCCGTGCAGTTCATCGAAGTCGGTGAAGACCGTGTCGACGTAGTGGCGTGTGTAAGGACGCTGCGGATGTCTGGCGAGCTGGGCAATCTGCCAGGGCGTCAGCTTGGCGAAGATGTTGCGCGTGAGCGTGTCGCACTTGCGCTCGAGCGTGTCGACCTCCTCGCTGACGTCGATATCGGCGTCCTCGGTGGCGAACTTCAGCTCCCGGATCTTCGCCTCGAGCTCGGCGATCGGCTGCTCGAAATCCAGGAAGTTGGGGTTCATCGAATCTCGGCGCATCCGGGCACGTTCGCCCGGCGCTCATTCTAGCGCGAGAAGCCGCCTGCCGATTACACCGTCACGGTCTCAGATCGGCGTGATGCCACCGGCGACGTCCACCCGGTGGAAGGGCGGCACGACGGTACGGTTCGGCACGACGGCCCCGGGCTCGACGATCGCGCCCTCGCCGAGGTTCGCGCCCACACCGATGACCGCTCGTCGCTTGATCAGCACGCGCTCGCCGATGACCGCACTGGATCCGACCGTCACCGCGAGACCCACGAGCGCGTTCGCGCCCACGTTGACAGAACTCCCGATGCTGGCCTCGCGGAATATCTGCACGTATGGCGCGAGCGCGACTCGAACGTCGATCGTCACGTCGTTGCCGATCACCACGCCGTCACCGGCAGAGAATCCGCCGTCTATGGTCACGTCGTCACCTATCGTGACCGCGTCGCCGATGCTACCGCCGATGAACCAGTTCGAGCGAGCGCCGAACTGGAAACCGTCGCCAGCCGTCGTGCTCCGGCCGATCCGGCTGTCTTCGCCGAGCACCGCACCGTTGCCGAGCGTGCGGATGCCGATGTCGGCACGGGCGCCGACCCGGAGATCGTCGCCGATCCGCTGGAAGTCGATGCCGCGCCCGCCGTCTACCAGGGCACCGCTGCCGATGCGGGCATTCGCGCCGATGTCGGTCGCGAGCAGTCGCGCGCGGGGCGCGATGGCGGCGCCCGGCCCGAGGGTGACCGGCAGCTCGAACTGCCCGAGCGTCGCGCCGACGACGCGGGCGTCGGCACCGAGCTTGGCGTTCGTCAGCGTGCTCGCGTAGACGATGCTCCGTTCACCGATGACGGATCCGGAGGCGAGACTCGGAAAGGGCGAGCCGCTCGTCGCGCTCGACCCGACGAGCCGCGCGAGCGCCTCGACGCGGCTGTCGCAGTCGACGTCGGAGTCGATGGCACTCGCGCCCGGAGCCAGCGTGTCGGGGCAGACTTCCGCGAGCGCCTCCGCGCCCGGCAGGAGCGCCCCGGCGAGGACCGCGGCAAGCAGGGGGCGACGGGTCGGCGCGAAGGCGGGCAGCGGCAGCGTGACAGCGGAGAGTCTCGAAAGCATCGGAATCCGGTCCTGAGGGGTGGAGTTCCCACCATACCCGTTGCGAGCCGGACAGTGAAGGCGATGACGTGGCTACGACGTCGACGCCCGCCGGCCCCCCGACGACTCGCGCCGCCCGACCACCGATGGACGCGCTCAGCGGTAGACGAGTTCCACCGATTCCCGCCCGAAGCGCTCGCCGAGCCCGTCGAGCAGCGCCGGGCACGGGGCCACGGCGCGTCTGGCGGGCGACTTGAAGCGTGCGGACGCTCCCGGGTTGCGGTATTCGAACAGCATCGGCGTGCCGCCGCGATGCGCCGCGATCAACGCCGCCAGCGCGGTGACGTCCTCGACCCGATGCCGCGACGCGTCGAGCCGCAGCAGCACGCCGCGCGCGAAGCGCTCGCGGGCGCCGGACAGGTCGTGGATCTCGCGCGCACGAATCTTGTAGCCGCCGTTGAAGTCGTCGGGACTGACCTCGCCCTCGACCACCAGCACTTCCTCCTTCCGGACGAGCGACGCGCGCGCCTCGAGCACGTCGCCGCGGAGCGTGACCTCGACCCGGCCGGTGCCGTCGTCTAGCGTCACGAACAGCATGCGCCCACCCTGGCCCTCCTTGTGGCGCATGCCGAGCACGAGGCCCGCCGCCACCACGGGCGCACCCTTCTGCTTCCACGAGGGGCCCGAGTCGGCCACCCCCGCCTTCTCGCAGACCGCCGCGAGATCACCGGTGCAGAAACGGCCGAGTTCGCTGAGGTGCTCGTCGATCGGATGTCCCGACAGGTACAGCCCGAGCGACTCGCGTTCGGCATGCAGTCGCTCCCGATCGGTCCAGTCGCGGCGCGGCTCGAGCACCGCATCCTTCACGGGCGGCGTCTCGTCGAAGCCGAAGATGTCCGCTTGCCCCGCCGCCTTGATGCGGTGGAACTGCTCGCCACCACGCAGGGCGGCCGCCAGGCCGTGCCAGAGGGTCGCGCGGTTGGGACCGAGCGCGTCGCAGGCACCGGCCTTGATCAGCGCCTCGAGCACGCGCTTGTTGACGCTGCCGGGATTCACCCGCCGGCAGAGATCGTCGAGACTCTCGAACGGGCCGCGGGCGTCACGCTCGGCGAGCACGTTCGCGAGCGCACCCTCGCCGACGCCCTTGATCGCCCCGAGACCGTAGAGCACCGTCCGCTCGTCCACGACCGAAAACCGCACCCTCGAGCGGTTGATGTCCGGCGGCTCGACCGTGAGTTCCAGCGCACGGCACTCCTCGATCTGGATGACGACCTTGTCGGTCTGGTCCGCGTCCGCCGACAGCACGCTCGACATGAACGCCGCCGGATGATGCCGCTTCAGCCAGGCCGTCTGGTAGGAGAGCAAGGCGTAGGCGGCCGAGTGCGACTTGTTGAAGCCGTAGCCCGCGAACTTCTCGACGAGATCGAAGATGTTGCCCGCCAGCGAAGCGTCGATACCGTTCGACGTGCAGCCGTCGAGGAAGCCCTGACGCTGCTTCGCCATCTCCTCCGGCTTCTTCTTGCCCATCGCGCGCCGCAGCAGATCCGCGCGCCCGAGCGAGTACCCGGCCATCACCTGCGCGATCGCCATGACCTGCTCCTGGTACAGGATGACGCCGTAGGTGGGCTCGAGCACCGGCCTCAGCGACTCGAGCTGATAGTCCTCGTGCGGCCAGGCGAGACGCTTGCGCCCGTGCTTGCGGTCGATGAAGTCGTCGACCATGCCGGACTGCAGCGGCCCCGGTCGATAGAGGGCGACGAGGGCGATGATGTCCTCGAAGTTGTCGGGCCGGAGCTTCTCGACCAGCCGCTTGATGCCCGCGGACTCGAGCTGGAACACGCTGGTCGTCCGCGCTTCCTGGAGGAGCGTGTAGGTGGCGTCGTCGTCGAGCGGCAGCGCGGGCAGGTCGAGTTTCTCGCCCGTGAAGCGATCGATCTCGGCGACGGCCTTGTCGATCACCGTCAAGGTCTTCAGTCCGAGGAAGTCGAACTTCACCAGGCCCACGGCCTCCGCGTCGTCCTTGTCGAACTGCGTGACCAGGCTCGAGCCGTCCGCCTCGCAGTACAGCGGGCTGAAGTCGGTGAGCGCGGTCGGCGCGATGACGACACCGCCCGCGTGCTTGCCGCAGTTCCTCGACAGGCCCTCCAGCGAGAACGCCATGTCCATCAGCGACTTCACTTCCTCGTCGTCGCGGTAGGCGTGGGCGAGTTCCTCCGATTCGTTCATCGCCTTGGTCAGCGTCATGCCGACCTCGAACGGCACCATCTTCGCGATCCGGTCCACGAACCCGAACGGGTGGCTCATGATGCGCCCCACGTCGCGCACCACCGCCTTCGCGGCCATCGTGCCGTAGGTGATGATCTGGCTGACGCGATGGTGCCCGTACTTCTCGGCCACGTAGGCGATGACGCGGTCGCGTCCGTCCATGCAGAAGTCGATGTCGAAGTCCGGCATCGACACCCGCTCGGGATTCAGGAATCGTTCGAACAGGAGGTCATAGGCGAGCGGGTCGATGTCGGTGATCTTCAGGGCATAGGCCACCAGCGACCCTGCGCCCGAGCCTCGTCCGGGGCCCACCGGTACGCCGTTGTCGCGAGACCAGCGGATGAAGTCCGCGACGATCAGGAAGTAGCCCGGAAAGCCCATGCCCGCGATGACGTCGAGCTCGCGCTGCAACCTCGCGTCGTAGGGCGCACGCGTGGTCGCGAATTCAGGGGCCGCCGTGTCGAACAGCTGCTCGAGACGCGCTTCCAGGCCGTCGCGCGCGATGGCGTAGAAGTAGTCGGTCTCGGTCATCCCGTCGGGGATCGGGAAGTCCGGCAACATCGGCTCGCCGAGCTTCAGGGTGATGTTGCAGCGACGGGCGATCTCGACGGCGTTGTCGAGCGCGACCGGCAGATCGGCGAACAGCAGCGCCATCTCGGCCGGGCTCTTCAGGTACTGCTGTTCGCTGACCTGCTGCGGACGCTTCGGGTCGGCGAGCACGTTGCCGCCGGCGATGCACACGCGCGCCTCGTGGGCGGAGAAGTCGTCCGCGGCGAGAAAGCGCACGTCGTTCGTGGCGACGACGCCGATGCCCGTCTGCACGGCGATCGCGCAGGCGCCGTTCAGGCAGGCCTCCTCGTCCGGACGGCCGCAGCGCGTGATCTCGAGATAGTAGCGGTCGCCGAAGGCCTGCTGCCAACGCTGCGCGGCGAGCAGCGCATCCTCGGCCTTGCCACGCTGCAGGAGTCGGCCCACGTCGCCCTCCATGCCGCCGGACAGGGCGACGAGACCGGCGTTCGCCTCGAGCACCCAGTCGAGCATCACCACGGGTTCGCCGCTGCCCTGCCCCTCCTGGAAGCTCCGCGACACGAGCCGGGTGAGGTTCAGGTAGCCGGCATCGTCCTGCACGAGGAGGATGAGTCTCGTGCTCTGGCCGCCGGGCAGCGCGCCGACGACGCGAAGGTCCACGCCCACCAGCGGCTTGACGCCGCTGGCGAGTGCCGCGCGGTAGAACTTGACCAGCGCGAACAGGTTCGCCCGATCGGTCACGGCCACGGCCGGCATGCTGCTCGCCACCTGCGTCGCGAGCGGCTTGATGCGCACGGTGCTGTCGACCAGCGAGAACTCGGTGTGCAGCGAGAGGTGCACGAACTCGCGCGCTGCCGGCGCCGCCACGGGCACGTCGGCGGCACTCGAGACGCCTGTCACCGGGCGCGCGTCGGTCTCGGGGGTGGCACTCAAGGGTCGGTGCGGCTCTGGCATTCGGTGGCGGGAACGTGCGCGGCACGGCCGACGGCATCCCGGACGGGCGCGAACGAACGGCGGTGCAGCGCCAGGACGCCGTGACGGGCAAGCGCGTCGCGATGGGCCTTCGTAGCATAGCCCTTGTGGGCGGCGAAACCGAACTCCGGATGGCGCTCGTGCCAGCGTTTCATCAACCCGTCACGCGCCACCTTGGCGACGATGGAGGCGGCCGCGATGGCCTTCACCCGCCCGTCGCCGCCCACCACGGCGCACGCGGGATACGGCAGCGCCGGGCAGCGATTGCCGTCGACCAGCACGAGCGCCGGCGTGAACGCGCGGGAGGCGCGGCGAGCCTCGCAGGGATCGGCCAGCGGCTCGGCCCGGGCGTCGGCGCGCCGATCGGCGGCAGGCGCGCCTGGCGGAGGCGCGACGAGACCCGTCACGGCCCGCTGCATGGCCAGCAGACTCGCCTGCAGGATATCGAGTTCGTCGATCTCGGCCACCGAGGCCGAGGCGACGCACCAGGCGAGCGCCCGGCCGCGGATCAGCCGGTCGAGCCGCTCGCGCTCCGCCTCGTCGAGCCGCTTGGAATCATCGAGCCCGTCTACCGGGCGGTGCGGGTCGAGCACGACGGCCGCGGCCACCACCGGTCCCGCGAGCGGCCCCCGGCCGACCTCGTCGACTCCGACGATCCGGAACGGGAGCCAGCGCTTGTCGGCAGAGGTGGGCATCGCCCGCGAAGGATACTGGGTCAGCCGCCGCGACCCAAGTAGACTCGAACGCCGGACAGGAGAGGCACGGAGAGACGTGGGCGACGAGCGGGACAGCGGCGCGGTGGACAGTGGCGTGATGAACGGCCCCGGCCGGGTCGTGACGCCGGACGCCTCGGTGAAGATGCTCAGGGCCGCGGTCGTCGGGACCGGCTACCTGGGCCGCTTCCACGCGCAGAAGTACGCCGCTCTCCCCGATTGCACGCTCGTCGCCATCGCCGACCCCGATGCCGCGCGGGGCGCCGACGTGGCGAACGAAGTATCGTGCCGGGCCATCGTCGATCACCGCGAACTCGAGGGGCTCTGCGACGTGGTCAGCATCGCCTCGCCGACCCGCACGCACTTCGCTGTCGCACGCGACTGCCTCGAACGCGGCCTGCACGTGCTGGTCGAGAAGCCGATGACCGCGACCGTCGCCGAGGCACGGACGCTCGTCGACATCGCGAGCGAGCGCGACCTCGTACTGCAGGTCGGGCACCTCGAGCGATTCAACCCCGCGCTGGTATCGGTGGCCGGCCGCATCGTCGAGCCGACCTTCGTCGAATCTCATCGTCTCGCGCCGTTCACCCTGCGCGGCGCCGATGTGGACGTCGTGCTGGATCTGATGATCCACGACATCGACATCATCCTCCACCTGGTCCCGTCGGCGCTTCGCGCGATCCACGCCAACGGCGCGAAGGTCGTCTCGGACGAGACCGACATCGCCAGCGTGCGCCTCGAATTCGAGGGCGGCTGCGTGGCCAACGTGACGGCCAGCCGCGTCAGCGGCAAGCGCGAACGACGCATGCGGCTGTTCGGCAAGGACAGCTACGTGGCGATCGACTTTCAGGAAAACACGACCCGCGTCTGCACCGTGGACCGAACGCGGGAGCCCGGTGATGACGGCCTTCCCGTCATCGACTGCACCGACGCGGAACTCGGTCGCGGCGACGCGATCCTCGCCGAGGTCGAGGCCTTCCTGCACGCCGTGCGCACCGGCACGCGCCCGCTGGTCAGCGGCGAGGACGGGCTGCGCGCCCTGGAGACCGCGATCCGCATCGGCGAGCGCCTGCGCGGCGCCTGACCGGGGTCTGCCGCCACGAGCCGTCAGCGGTCGAGCCAGGCTCCTCGACAAGGTATATTGAGCCCAGGGTTAAACATGCGAAGGCGAAGAGAATGGGATTTACCGACGCAGTCCGCACCGTGCTCTCGAAATACGCGACCTTCGACGGCCGTGCCTCCCGAGCGGAATACTGGTGGTTCGTGCTGTTCTACTTCCTGGTGCAGCTCGCGACCGGCGTCATCGACGGTGCGCTGTTCGCCAGCGGCGGGTTCGGCGTCTTCGCCCTGATCGCCGGCATCGCGCTCTTCCTGCCGACCATCGCCGTGACCACGCGACGCCTGCACGACACCGACCGCTCCGGCTGGTGGCAACTCATCGCCGTGCTGCCGCTGATCGGTCTCGTCGTCCTGATCGTGTTGTGTGCGCTGCGTGGCTCCGACGGTGGCAACCGCTTCGGCCCACCGACCGCCTGACCGAGACCATCAGGACCCCTGCGCATGCAGTCGCTAGAGAACAAGACCGCCCTCGTCACCGGCGCCAGCCGCGGCATCGGTGCGGCCACCGCGCGTGCCCTGGCCACCGCTGGCGCGCGCGTCGTGCTGGTGGCACGCGACACGTCGCAGATCGAGGCCATCGCGGCCGACATCGGCGACGCCGCGCTCGCGCATCGCTGCGACGTGTCCCGCTACGCCGACGTCAAGGCCGTCGTGGAGGCCGCGCAGGCACGGTTCGGCGGTCTCGACATCGTCGTCAACAACGCCGGCACCATCGAACCGGTCGCCCGTCTGGAGGACTCCGATCCCGACGCCTGGGGACAGGTCGTCGACGTCAACCTCAAGGGCGTCTATCACGTCATGCACGCGGCCTTTCCTGCCCTGAAGGTCGATGGCGGCGTCATCGTCAACCTGTCCTCGGGCGCGGCCGGAAACGCGCTCGAAGGCTGGAGTCATTACTGCGCGACGAAGGCGGCGGTGCTGTCGCTGACGCGATCGGGGCACAAGGAATGGGCCGATCTCGGCGTGCGAGTGGTGGGCATCTCGCCGGGCACCGTGGAGACCGACATGCAGGCGCGCATCCGCGAGTCGGGCGTCAATCCCGTCAGTCAGCTCGACCTGTCGGCGCACATCTCGCCCGAGGAGGTGGCGAGCGCGATCGTGTGGCTGACCGGCGATGCCGCGCGCCATCACGACGGGCAGGACTTCTCGCTGAAGACGCCCGAAGGCCGGCGCGAGGCCGGGCTCGCCGCGCGCTGACGGCGCGCGGACCTGCCGGACGCCGCCTCCCGAGCGCGTCGAACGCGCTCCGAACCGGTGACGGCTGCCCGTCTCGGCTCAGATCTCGGCGTCGAGCGACGCGGTCGACAGCGTGCGTCCGAGTCCGTCGCCGAAGGCGATGCTCGCGCGTCGCATGCCCCCGCTCATCCCCGCCACGATGGCCGCGGAAAAGCGGCGGGCGGCGGGCGTCGCGACGAAGACGTTCAGGGCATCGAGTTCCTCGAGCGTGAGCGTCTCGTAGATGAAGGCCAGGTAGTTCGTCATCGGGAGGCGCATCGTCTCGGCGAGCGTCGCTTGCTCGGCGTCGAGTTTCGTCATCAGGGCATCGATGCCGGGGCGCACATGGGCGGGTAGCGAGAACGACAGCCCGCCCAGCACCGCGCGCTGCAGATCCGTGCCCAGTCGGCTGACCACCTCGGTGAAGTCGAGCGCCCGTTCCATCTCGACGGCCGCGGCCAGCCGCGCCTCGTGATCGGTCAGCGTGGGGAAGGTACTCACGAACCGGGCGAAGCCGGCACCGCCGTCTCTCGCCGTGGCGTCCTCGGCATCCAGCGTCTTCTGCCCGAGTGGCGAGCGCAGGTGCGTCAGCAACAGCGCCGCATCGCCCGGCCGCAGACCGCGTTCGAGCGCCTGCCGGATCGGGGCGAGCAACACGTCATCGCCGTAGGTCCGCTCCGCCAGGCGCTCGATCGCCGTCAGGCGCTTCACCGGCAGGCGCCCGGCGAAGACCTCCGCCGCCAGACCCTGCATCACGCCCTCGCGAAGCTGCGTCATCGAGCGCGCCGACTGCGGCGGCAGGCGCGAGACCTCCAGCAGACGCTCGATGACGATCGGGTCGATCGCCCTTCCTTGATCGCGCGACACGCCGTCGACAGGTGCGCGCGTCTGAAGCCCGATATCGACGGCGGCGGCGCTGCCCCAGCCGCCGCCGACCATCAGAACGAGGCTTGCCGACACTGCACGGGCGCGAGTGAGCTGAACGTTGCGGAAAGCTGCCGTCATGCCGGTCATCCTCGTCGTCGCGAGGGTCGAGACGCCGTCGCTGCAGACGGTGTCGTCAGCCCGGACCTCGTGTTCAACAACGATCGGCGAAGTGACGGACGGGTCGGGCCGGGACGTGACGAACCCGGCAACGAGCGACGCGATCGTCTAGGCGCCCGGTCCGTTCACCGCAGCAATTCCCTTTCCAGCGCCACGAGGCTCGCGAGATCGTGTGCGGCGCAGTAGGCATGCACATGCGGAACGACCGGGTCCATCGAGCGGTCGAGCTGTCCGGGCGCGAAGCGCCCCAGCAGGGGATTGACCCAGATCAGACGTCCGGCCCGCCGGGCCAGTGGCTGCACGGCAGCTGCCAGCCGCTCCGGCTTCGCCGTGTCGCAGCCGTCGCTGAAGATCACCAGCGTGGTGCGCGCGTCGACCAGATCGTGAAGATGCTCGTCGGTGAACCGCTCGAGGCACTCGGCGATGCGCGTGCCGCCCAGCCAGCCCTTGGCGGTGACGTTGATCGCCTCCTCGATGTCACGCTCGCTCAGGCGCGCGCCGCCCGTGTCGAGGCGGGTCAGCTCGGTGTTGAAGGCGAAGGCGTGCGAGCGCCGGAACACCGTCATCAGGATGCGGCCGAAGCGCAGGAAGAGCTTGGCGTACACATCCATAGACTGGCTGATGTCGAGCAGCAGCACGAAGCGGTGGAGCTTGCGGTCCGGGCGCCGGAAGGCGAGATCGATCGGCTGCCCGCCGTGGCGTTGCAAGGCGCGTTGGGATCGCCTGAGATCGACGCGCGTTCCCCGGGTGGCAGCCTTGTCCCGCCGCGCCACACGACGACGCGCGCGACGGGCGATGCGTTCGACCAGTCGTTCGATCTCGGCCATCTGGGCGCGATCGAAGACGAATCGGAAGTCCGCGAGCGACAAGGCCTTGAAGTCACCCGCACCGAAGAATTCCTCCTCCTGACGCTGCTTCTCCGACGTGCCGGCCAGACCGAGCAGCTTCTGCCCACCGGCGAGCGTGGCGGTGCCCTCCGCCTTGCCGTCGACGCGAGTGCCGGCCGCCTCCAGCGCGAACCCGTCCGCCTGCCAGAACACGTCGAACAGCCGGTCGAAGCGATGCCAGGCGGCTCGATCGCGGCAGAAGCAGGCGCGGGTCGCTCGTCGCCAGGAGGCGCGCGTGACAAGACAGCCCGCCGCGGCCGCGCGATGGGCGTCGAGCACGGCGCCGGTGTCGGCGGCCACCTCGTTGGCCCGCAGGAAGGCCGCGAAGGCTTCGAGGCGGTGCAGGGGATCCATCAGGGGACGGGGCCGCCCGGCCGCTTGGCGGACGCGCCGTCCGAGACCCGGCCGACGGCGTCGTGGTCGTCGTCGAGCGGACCTTCGACGAACAGGCCGTCGACGAACAGGCCGTCGACGAGTCGGCCGTCGGCCGCGAGCATCGCGCGATCCTCGCGCGTCTTCAACAGCGCCGACAGGCTCTGCTCGAGCGCGAGCGGCGAGGTGCGGAGATCGGTCACGTCGAGCTGCATCAGCGAGGCCGCCCAGTCGAGCGTCTCGGCCAGCCCCGGCGTCTTCCGAAGCGCCGCGCCGCGGAGGTGCTGGACCACGTCGACCAGCTGCTCGAGCAGGGCCGCGTCGATGCCCGGCAGTCGCGCCGCGACGATCGCCCGTTCCCGCTCGGCGTCGGGGTAGTCGAGATAGTGATAGAGGCAACGCCTGCGCAGCGCGTCCGAGAGTTCGCGCACGCCGTTCGACGTCAGGATCACGCGCGGGCGGCGGCGCGCGACGACGGTGCCGAGCTCGGGGATGCTGACCTGGAAGTCCGACAGCAGTTCGAGCAGCAGCGCCTCGAACTCCTCGTCGGCCCGGTCGATCTCGTCGATCAGCAGCACCGTGTCGCCCTCTCCCGAAATCGCCTCGAGCAACGGCCGGCGGATGAGATAGGACTCGCTGTAGAGCGTCGCCTTCAGTTCGTCGGGGCTGGCCTCGCGGGCCATCTGGATCGCGAGCAGCTGACGTTGGTAGTCCCAGTCGTACAGGGCATGCTGGGCGTCGAGCCCTTCGTAGCACTGCAGACGAATCAGCCGCGCGCCGCTCACGCTGGCCAGGCATTTCGCCACTTCGGTCTTGCCGACGCCCGCCTCGCCCTCGAGCAGCAAGGGCTTGCCCAGCGCGCCGGCCAGGTGCAGCGCGGCGGCGAGGTCGTCGTCGGCGACGTAGCCGCACGCGGCCATGCCCGCGCGAAGCTCGCTCGTCGATGTGCCGAGCGTGCCCCCACGCGCGCTCGTGCGGTCGCCGGTGCCGGCGCCCGCGTCCATGCCGGTACCGGTGGCCGCACCTGCGGCCCTGGCCGTGCCTGCGCCGGTTTCGGTGCCCGGGGACTCGCGTCCGGATCGCTCTTCGGTCGGGGTGTCGACGGTCATCGTCTCGATGCGCTGTTGGCGGTGCCGCGTTGCTCGAACCCGGGCGGGTCGGCGCGACGAGGCGTGCGTGTCGCGTTCAAGCGTACGACATTTCCGGCGACACCGAGCCGCTACACTCGGCGGCACCCCGCGCTCACCGGACCCCTGCCATGACCGACCTCGATCGCGTGCTCGCGCACGTCGACGACGCGCTCCCCCGATCGCTGGAGCGCCTGTTCGCGCTGCTGTCGATCGACAGCATCTCGACCGATCCGGCCCACGCCGACTCGTGTCGCCGGGCGGCGGATCTGATGGTCGACGAGCTCGCCGACATCGGCTTCGACGTTCGCCGGCACGACACGCCCGGTCACCCGATGGTGCTGGGCCATCACGCCGGTGCGGTCGACGGCGCACCGCGTCTGCTGTTCTACGGTCACTACGACGTGCAGCCGGTCGACCCGCTACCGCTCTGGCACCGTCCGCCGTTCGAACCGGCGCTCGAGGAGACGGCTGCCGGCACCGTGATCCGTGCGCGCGGCGCCGCCGACGACAAGGGACAGCTGATGACCTTCGTCGAGGCCTGCCGTGCCTGGAAGGCGGTGACCGGCTCGCTGCCCGCCCCCGTGACCGTGTTCCTCGAGGGCGAGGAGGAGAGCGGTTCGCCGTCGCTCGTGCCGTTCCTGAAAGCCAACCTCGACCCCCTGACGGCCGATCTGGCGCTGGTCTGCGACACCGGCATGTGGGATGCGAACACACCGACGGTGTCGACGATGCTGCGCGGCATGGTGGGCGAGGAGCTGACCATCACCGGCCCGTCGCTGGACCTGCACTCGGGCATGTACGGCGGCGCCGCGATCAACCCGATACGGGTGCTGACGCGCATCCTCGCCGACCTGCACGACGACACCGGCCGGGTGACGCTCGAGGGCTTCTACGACGGCGTCGACGAGCCTTCCGCGGAGACGCTCGCCGAGTGGGCCTCGCTCGAGCAGGACGAGTCGGCGTTTCTCGGCGCGGTCGGCCTGACGACGCCGGCCGGCGAGCAGGGGCGTTCCGTCCTCGAACAGGTCTGGTCGCGGCCGACCTGCGACGTCAACGGCATCGACGGGGGCTACACCGGCGAGGGGTTCAAGACGGTGATTCCGTCCATCGCGCGTGCCAAGGTCAGCTTCCGACTCGTCGGCCGGCAGGACCCGGCGGCCGTGCGACAGGCCTTCGAGGCGCACGTGGCGGCCCGTCTGCCGGCCGACTGCACGGCGAGCTACAAGAGCAAGGACGGCTCACCCGCCATCGTCATGCCCGTCGACGCCCCCGCCTTCCGCGCCGCGCGCGACGCCCTGACGGCCGAATGGGACCGGCCCGCCGTGCAGGCCGGCTGCGGCGGGTCGATTCCCGTGGTCGGACACATCCGCGAGATCCTCGGCATGGACAGCCTGCTCGTGGGCTTCATGCTGGACGACGACGCGATCCACTCGCCGAACGAGAAATACGCGCTCCGAAGCTTCCACAAGGGCACGCGGAGCTGGGTGCGGATACTCGATGCGCTGGCGCGGGGTCAGAGTCGCTCGCAGGCGTCGAGCGCGGTGGCCACAGCGGCCACGTAACCGCCGCCGAACTTGATCGCGTGCACCACCAGCGGGGCGAGCTGGTGGAGGGGCACGCGCGATTCCCAACCGGGCGTCAGCGGCGCGTGCTCGCGATAGGCCGCGTGGCACGCTTCCCCGAATCCGCCGAACAGCCGCATCATCGCCAGATCGAACTCGCGGTGCCCACCGTGCGCCGCGGGGTCGATCAACCAGCTCGCGCCCTCCCGGTCCACCAGGCGATTGCCGGCCCACAGATCGCCGTGCAGTCGGGCCGGCGGCTCGTCGGCCCCGCCGACCTCGTGGAGGCGAGCCGCCACACGTTCGAGGCGCGCGAGGTCCCGCGTCGGCAAGGCGCGCCGGTCGGTGGCGATCCGGGCCAGCGGCAGCAGACGGCGTTCGGCCTGGAAGTCGGCCCAGTCGCGGAGCGGATGGTTCGGCAAGGCCAGGCTACCGGTCGTGCGACCGTCGTCCCGACCGTAGGCCGCCGCACCCGCTCGGTGAAGGTCGGCGAGCGCCCGACCGAAGATCGCCTCGCCGCCGTCAGGTTGCCCGGACACGGGCCCCGGCTCGACCCAGGACAGCACGAGACAGGGCCGCGTGTCGCTCGCGAAGCGCACCGTCGGCACGTTCGCCGCACCCGCCTCGCCCAGCCAGATCAGCCCGGCCGCCTCGGTCGTGAAGAAGCCCGGCGGCGGGTCATCGTGCGTCTTGACGAAGACCGTGTCGCCGTCGTCGAGGGTCGCGCGAAACGCCCGTGCGAAGTCGCCTCCGCCGAGCAGATCGAGCCGGCTCACCCGCGCCCCGAGCGCACGCTCGCAGGCCGCGCGCCACGGCTCGCTCATGCCGCGCTCCCGCGTCGCCAAAGCCTTGCCGATGCGGCCTCGATCACCCTCGCCTCGCGCCTCGGCCCACGCTCGCGCCGGCCGCGCCGATCGCGGGCAGGCCGGCAGCGTCCCGCATCGGCCCGGCCGACCCGGCCGACCCGGCTGGCCCGGCCGGCCCGGCTGGCCCAGCCGACCCGGATGGCCCGGCTGACCCGGCTGACCCGGCTGACCTTGCTGGCCCGGCTGACCTTGCTGGCCCGGCTGCAATCAATGGCCTGAACGGCCGAACCGGTCCTGCCTGTTCAGGCACCCGCGAGGATCACGGGCACTCGATGACGTCGGGCAGCAGACCGTCGAAGAGGCTGTCCTCCTCCTCCTCCTCGACAACGAAGGAAGAGGTGCCGGGCGCGGCGAGGGGGGCAGACGAGTCGTCGTCGTCCGCCAGCCCGCCGGACAGGCAGCTGCCGACCGTGGCGCTGATCTCCCGCTGGGTGCCACCGGCACCATCCGCCTCGACCAGCGAGGCGGTCAGCGGACCACCGGCGCTGATCTCGGTCACGCCCTGCCGCCGATTCTGCAACCGGGTTCCGGCCGGCGCACGGGCCACGAAGGTCGCGACGTAGTCGAGGGCACGATCGTCGAGCAGACCATTCAGGTTGTCGATCATCAGATCGATCCCGGCCGCGCTGTCGACGGTGATCGTCTCCGTTTCCGTGTCGATCGTCATGCCGAAGGTCTCGAGCGCGAGCGACAGCGCGTTCCCCTCGTTCACCGTCACGTTGAGCGGCACATCGCCGATGCCGACGTTCCGGAGCGACACGGACGAGGCGCCTTCCGCCCCCGAGAGATCGAAGCTCAGACCGCCGAGGTCGATGACTTCGGTGGACCGGTTTCCGTTGCCGTCGACGCTTTCTTGCGCGAGCCGAAGGGCGCCCCAGGCCACGCTCAGTCGCGTCTCGCCGGTGGCCGCGTCGTTGCCGATCAGAAACACGCGTGACGGCTCGAGCGTGACGGCTTCGGTCTCCCCGTCGCCGATCCCCAGCGTCTCCGTGACGCTCAGTTCGACTTCGGCGACTTCCTCGCCGAGCGTCTCGTTCGTCAGACGCGCGTCCAGCCGCAGTGTCCCGCGCAGCGTGGGGAAGTCGGCGACGCTCGTCTGCCCCTGCGCGACGCGATGTGCCGCCTCTCGCTCGAGCACGTTCTGCACGCCCGCCAGATACAGCTCCGACCGGGCCCCGTTCGGTGAATAGCCCTGGGCCAGCACCGGGACGCCGGCGAACAGGACGGTCACGACGCCGCTCTCCTCGCTCGCCGCGTCCAGCTCGACCGTGATGTCGGCCATGATGCGCAGGCAGTCCGACACCTCGCCGTCGTCCGGCGACAGCGTGGACCCGACCACCCCCGCGTCGTCGTCCGCGGTCCCGAGACCGTAGTCGTCCTCGCAGAGTGCGGCGTCGTCCGGATCGATGGTGATCCGGTCCCCGCTCCGCGTCACGACCGCGTCGGGATCGTCGATACCGAGCAGGTGGTCGGCGAAGGTCTGGTTCGCGGTGCCGGCCATCTCGGTCAGGGCCGTGTCCGATGCAGTGTCTGGATCGATGACGAACGGCAAGTTCACGTCGGCCATCAGGGGCAGGTTCGGCAGTGCGATACCCGTTCCGCGGGCCGTGCCTTGCGAGGCGCGGCGGCGCAGTTCCTCGTCGGACAGGGCGCTCGCCTCGCGACCGCCACCCTCGCCGATGATCAGGCCCTGGTCCTCGGGCGCCGTGCCCGTCGTCGTCGGCGGCGCACTTGCGTCGCTTCCACCGCCGCCGACGTTTCCGCTGTCGCCGTCGCCGCTGCCACCGCCGCCGCACGCGACGAGCAGTGCCGACAGGACGAGGCTGACGACGCCTGCCGCCGGCCGACCGGCAAGACCCTCCGGCCGATTCGCGAACCGACCTTGCAGCCGGTCCTCGCCGTTGGCGACGAGGTTCGCCAAACCCCTTGCGGCGGGGGTCGGCGTCGGATTGCGCGAGCCTGCGGAAACGATCATCGGCACGGCCTCTGGCTTCGGATGCGCCCCACTATAGCGTCGCGAGCGGCTACGATGCCGGTCCTTTCGGACAGCCAACATGTTCTCATGCAGCTTCATCTCGTCCGACACGGTCAGACGGCCTGGAACGCCGAACGGCGCATCCAGGGCCAGCTGGACACCGAACTGGACGAGCGGGGACGCGACCAGGCGCGGGCACTCCGGCCGACCCTCGCCGCGGCGGGCATCGGCGCGATCTACTGCAGCAGCAGTCTGCGCACCCGAGAGACCGCGGCGCTCGCGCTGACGGCACCGCACCCCGACATCGTCTTCCGTGACGAGCTCCGCGAAATCCGCCTCGGCGTCTGGCAGGGACGGCTCTGGTCGGACGTGGAAGCGGAAGACCCGGCGATGGTCGATCGACTGCTGGCGGCGGACCCCGCCTTCGCCGTCGAGGACGCCGAGAGCTACGCCGACCTGCAGGCGCGCGGGGTGAGCGCCATCGAGCGCATCGTCGCCGAGGCCGCCGCCGATGTCGTGCTCGTCGTCAGTCACGGGGCGCTGATCAAGGCGGTGCTCGCCCGGTTCGCGGGTCATCCGCTCACGGCACTCCGCGACCTCCCCTCGTTGCCGAACTGTGCGCATTGCCTCGTCGAGGTGGACGGAGAGCGGCGCGAGGTCGTACAGATCGCGGGCGAGCCCTACGCCGCCTCCGGCTGGGTGGACCCGCCCTCCGCTCACCTGCCCACGCCAGCGATCTAGCCATGCCACGCGAGACACGGACCGGCACCCTCGAGATGCGCGCGGCAATCTACCGCAGGCTCCACGCGCTGGCGGAGGGTGGCGTCGCGGCGCTGAAGGACAACCTGCGTGCCCTGCACGGCCACGCGGTTCACTGGCGCGGCTCCGCACCGCTCGACGAGCTGCACGGCATCGACGCGATCGCCGACACGGTCTGGACGCCACTGATGGCCGCGCTGCCCGATCTCGAGCGGCGCGACGACATCGTCATGGGCGGGCAGTTCGAGGGGCGGGACTATGTCGCGATGACGGGGCACTACTGCGGCACCTTCACCCGCGACTGGCTCGGCATTCCCGCGACCGGCCGAGCGCTGTTCCTGCGCTACGGCGAGGTACATCAGGTCGTGGACGGACACGTCGTGCAGAGCAGCTGTCTCTGGGACGTGCTGGACGCGATGCGCCAGAGTGGCCACGTCCCCGTGCCCGCGAGCCTCGGCATGGAGGGGCGCTGGCCCGGTCCCTTCACCGGCGACGGGCGGATCTTCACGGCGAGCGATCCGGAAACATCGGCGGCGAGTCTCGCGCAGACCCTCGCGATGCAGAAGATCCTCGGCGACCACAACGACGCGGCGACCAATACGCGCGACGGCCTGATGAGCATGCCGCAGAAGGCGCACTGGCACCCGAAGATGATGTGGTACGGCCCCTCCGGCGTCGGCACCGCGCGCGGACTCGCAGGCTTCGTCGATCATCATCAACTGCCCTTCCGCATGGCCTTTCCGGGCCGCAAGGGCGGCGCGCAATGGGACGATATCGCCGAGCACCGGGCGAAGACCGGCGGTGGACACTACGTGCGCATCGGCGACGGCCCGTACTCGCTGACCGGCGGCTGGCCGAGCGTGCACGCCATGCACACCGGCGGCAACTGGCTCGGCCTGGGACCGACCGGTCGGGCGGTGGACATGCGCGTGATGGACTTCTACCTGCACCACGAAGGGCTGATCCGCGAGAACTGGGTGCCGCTCGACATCATCGACGTGCTCAGACAGCTCGGCGTGGACGTGTTCGACCGGCTGGCCTGGTCGGTACGAAACGGGGGTCAGACCATCGCGCGCGCCTGAACGGGCGCCACCGGCCCGCCGCCTCAGTCGCGGTCGGCGAGGTAGCGCGCCTCGAGATGATCGATCAGGAACGACGCCTCCGTGCCCTGCCCGGTCGCCGTCTCCATCAGCGTCTGCGACTCGAGCAGACTGCCGCGCGACCAGATGTTCGTGCCGAGCCAGTCACGGACGAACGCCGTGTCGCCGGCCGCGAGACGCTCCCGCCAGTCCGGGTGGAGGGTGTGCAGCGTGGCCGCGATCTGGGCCGCGTTGACCGCGCCCAGCGTGTAGGACGGGAAGTAGCCGAAGGCGCCGTCGGTCCAGTGGATGTCCTGCAGGCAGCCCTTGCCGTGCTCGTCACCGACGGACAGCCCGAAGGCGGCCTGCAGGCCGGCCTCCCAGGCGCCCGGCACGTCGTCCGCTTCCATGTCGCCGTTGACGAGCGCGCTCTCGATGTCGTGTCGCAACATCACGTGCAGCGGGTAGCCAACCTCGTCAGCCTCCACGCGAATGAAGCTCGGCGCGACGCGCGTGGCGCTCGACCACAGGGTGTCCGCATCGAGACCCGCCGCGTCCGGGAGACAGGCGTGCACGTCCGCGATGCAGGCGCCGAGAAAGGCTCTTGAGAGCATCAGGTGCTTCTCGTACAGCAGACTCTGACTCTCGTGGATCGACATGTTGCGCGCCGCCCCGGCCGGTAGCGCGTCGAGTGCCGCCGGACGTCCGCTCTCGTAGCTCGCGTGACCGGTCTCGTGCGCCGTGGCGAACAGCGCGTCGAGAAAGTCGCTCTCGCGATAGCGCGTGGTGATGCGCTGATCGCCCCGCACGCCGGTACTGAACGGGTGCAGGCTGGTATCGAGCCGGCCCCGCTCGAAATCGAAGCCGAGTCGCGTCATCACGCGCTCGCTCAGGCGCTGCTGGTCGGCCACGGCGTAGCGACCGGGCGGCAAGGCGGGTCGGCCGCCCTGCCGCTCGGTCACCTCCTGCAGAAGATCGGGCAGGCGGGCCCGAAGCGTGTCGAAGACGCGGCCGACGAGCGCCTGATCGTCACCCGCGCAATGGCGTTCGAGCAGCGCGTCGTAGGGGGTGGCGTAGCGACCCGGTGCGGCCGCCTGCCGCGCCCGCGCCTCCTCGCGCGCGAGCGCGACGACCGGCCGGAAGTTCACGAGAAACCCGGCCCAGTCGTTCGCGGGCTTCTGCGTGCGCCAGCCCTGCTCGCAACGCGCACCCGCCGTGACCTGGGCGCGCACGAGTTCGGCGGGCACGGCACTCGCGTCACGCCAGGCCCGGCGCATCTCGCGGAGGCCGGCGCGACGGGTGGCCGGATCGGCCGGCTCGCCGCTCGGCAAGACCACCTCGAGCGGACGCTCGGCGCGCGCATCATCGCCCGCGCGCGCCGCGGCGTCGAGGGCGACATCGGCCGCGTCCAGCCACTCGCCGACCAGCGGATCGGCGGCGAGTTCGTGCCGGAGACTCGCGAGTTCGGCCAGCGCGTCCGCCCGCGGTCCCGCGCCACCCGGCGGCATGATCACCATCCGGTCCCAGTCGAGGAAGGTCTGGGCGTGGTCGAGCCGTGCGATGCGCCGGAAGCGTTCGTGCAGACGCCCGAGCGTGTCGTCGCCGGTCGAGGCGGCCATCAGTCCCACCCGTAGTCGTGGGTCAGTTCCTCATGCACGCCGATGGCCCGCAAGGTCACCACCTCGACGTCGGTGAGGGCGCAGTTGGGGGTCGAGCTGTGATTGATGAAGCGGAAGTCGTTGGTGACCTCGAGCCCGAGCTCGTCGGTCAGCCACAGCACATGGATGCCTTCATCGTAGGTCGGCATGCCGGCGAGCCGGCCGAGCACGACATCCTCGCCGAGCGGCGCGGCGGCGAACAGGCCGAGGCCGTGCAGCTCGCTGCTCGCGACGTAGAGCGCATCGCCGACATCGCTCGGCCGTGCATCGACACGACCGGAGGCGCGCGGCAGCTCGGCCGCCTCGGCCGGTGGGGAGGTGGACGGTCGCGCGGTGGATCGTGCGGGCATCGGTGCGGCAGGCTCGTCGGTCGGGCCGCCCAGAGTAACGCGTCGGGTCAGGGACGCGAGAGCGCGCGTCGCGCGACATGCTTACATCGTCTGCGTGGGACGTTCACTCTTGAGCGCCGCGGCGAGATGCTGCTCGATGATCGTGCGCGTGGCCCCGTTGTCCTCGTCGACGAACTGCACGCCGACACCGGCGGCCTTGTTCCCCTGTGCACCGGCGGGCGTCACCCAGACGACGTTGCCGGTGACCGGAACCAGCGACACGTCGTCCATGATGCGCAGCAGCAGGAAGACCTCGTCGCCGAGCGCGTAGGTGCGCGCCGTCGGCACGAACAGCCCGCCGTTCTGCACGAAGGAGAGATAGGACGAGTAGAGCGCCCCGCGGTCGGTGATCGAGAAGGAGATGATTCCCTTGCGGGTTTCGGCTGTCATGCGGCGGGTCCTGCCTCGCGGGCGATGAGCGTCAACGGTGAACGGCTCGCAGCAACTCGCGTGCCCACGACAGCGTTAGCGGCCCCTGTCCGGAAGTCTGGAGCCTCGCCCGGCACCGAGCGGTGCCTCGTCCGGCCGGCGTGCCGGCGATTCGGCCTCACCGTGGCGACGAGGCCCTCGTCTCGGGATGGCGGCCCGCGCCTCGGAAAGGCGACCCGCGGCTCGGGATGGCGGCCCGCGCCTCGGGAAGGCGGCTCGCGGCCGGGGAAAGCGGCCCGCGCCTCAGCGAGCCGGCGCCGCTCCGGCGGCGGCGAGCACGGACAGTCGCGTCTCCGACAGCAGCCCCTCGAGCACGTTGCGCGTGCGAAAGCTCGCCCCGTCGCCGCGATGCAGCCGCGCGAGCGAATCGTGCAACGCGAACCAACCCTCGGTATCGAGGTGCGGGGCGACCGCGACGATCGCCGCGTCGAGCTCGGGATCGGCCCCACTCGACAGTCCGGCGCGGTGCCGCAGCACCAGCGCGGTCCAGTGCGAGAACGCCTCGAGGCAGCGGGCGGTGGACAGATCCGCGACCGAATCCACGATCCGCCCGATGCTGCCGCGGTGCAGGAACAGGTCCTGCCAGGCCTTCAGCAGCAGGGCCATGTCCCGCTCCCGTGTCTCGTCGAAGGCCTCGAGCGCCGCGAAGGGACGACCGCGCGCCCGATCGAGCGCGGCGACGGGGTCGGGCACCCGGCCGGCCAGCCAGTCGAGCGCGACGGCGCGCTCACCCGCGGGCAGGACCAGCAGCTGGCAGCGGCTGCGCACCGTCGCCGGCAACGCGGCGACCCGGTCCGCGACCAGCACCAGCAGCCCGCGCTCGCCGGGCTCCTCGAGCGTCTTGAGCAGCGCGTTGGCGGCGTTCCGGTTCATCGTGTCCGCGCCGAGCAGCAAGGCCGCCCGGTAGCCGCCCCCCTGCGCGGTCAGCTGGAGCCAGTCGACCAGGGCGCGCACCGGGTCGATGCGGATCGTCAGGCTGGCCCCTTCGGGCTGCAGCTCGCGATAGTCCGGCTGGGCGTCCGCCAACAACTGCCGGCAGGCGCCGCAGCTGCCGCAGGCACCGTCCTCGGTGCGTGTCCGACACAGCAGCGCCTCGACGAGCCAGTGCGCGAAGGCCCGCTTGCCGACCCCGGGCAGCCCGCCGACGAGGATCGCGTGCGGCAGCCGTCCGGCCGCGTCGCGCGCGAGCGTCGCTCGGCCGATCCCGAGCAGCCACGGCGGGCAGGCGGTCAGTGCGTCGATGGCAGTCCGAGCCTCTCGATCAGCACCGCCGCGATGGACGCCTGCACCGCGTCCAGCGGGCGGGACGCGTCGATCACGACCACCCGCTCGGGCTCCGCCTCGGCCCGCGCGAGGTAGGCCGCGCGCGCCCGCTCGAAGAACGCGATGCCCTCCTGCTCGATGCGATCGGGCGCACCGCGCTTGGCCATGCGCTCGAGCCCGGCGTGAACCGGCATGTCGAGCAGCAGCGTCAGGTCCGGTGCAAGCGTGACCCCCAGGCGGGCGTGCAGCTCGGCCACGAAGGCCGGCCCCAGCTCTCGCCCGCCACCCTGGTAGGCGACGCTCGCGTCGAGGTAGCGATCGCACAGCACCCAGGCGCCGCGGGCGAGCGCAGGCTCGATCACCCGCGCGACGTGCTCGACGCGCGAGGCGGTCATCAGCAGCAGTTCGGTCTCGTCGCGCAGCGTGCCGTCCGCCCGCAACGCGATCTCCCGGAGCGCTTCGCCAACCGGCGTCCCGCCCGGCTCCCGCGTGACGATCACCTCGTGCCCGGCCGCCTGCAGTCGCTGCTCGACGAAGGCGCGGTTGGTGGTCTTGCCGACCCCCTCCAGCCCCTCGAGCGACACGAAACGCCCACGCTCGCCGGTCCGTGCCTCGTTCATCGGCCGAGCTGGTACCGGCGTACGGCGGCTTCGTGCTCCTCGAGCGTCACCGAGAACTGGTGCGTGCCGTCGCCCTTCGAGACGAAGTACAGCTTGTCGGTGGCCTCGGGGTGCAGAACCGCCCGGATCGCCTCGCGGCCGACCATCGCGATGGGCGTCGGCGGCAGCCCGGCCCGGGTGTACGTGTTGTACGGCGTGTCGGTGACCAGATCCTTGCGCCGGATGTCGCCGTCGAAGGAGGGCCCGATGCCGTAGATGACGGTCGGGTCGGTCTGCAGCCGCATGCCCTTGTCAAGACGCGCGAGGAAGACGCCCGCGATGAGCGGTCGTTCGGCGGCGACCGCCGTCTCCTTCTCGACGATCGAGGCGAGGATCAGCGCTTCGTAGGGCGTCTCCAGCGGCAGGTCCGCCTCCCGCTCGGCCCACTCCTCGGCCAGCACCGCGTCCAGCGTGGCCTTGGCGCGTCGCAGGTAGTCGACGTCGCTGGTGCCGCGCGGGAAGCGGTAGGTGTCGGCGAAGAACTGCCCCTCGGGGTAGAGCGCCGGATGCCCGATGGCCGCCATCAGGGTCGCCGCGTCGGACTCGCTCGCCTGCAGCGGATCGGCGATCAGCGCGCCCTCGAGCGTGGGCACCAGCGTGTCGTCGGCGACGACGCGCGCGAGCGTCTCGCGCCAGTTGCCACCCTCGATGACGGTGTGCGCGTACTGCACGGTCTGACCCCGCTCGAAGGCGTCGATCAGCAGCGGCACGGTCATCGGCCCGTCGAGTTCGTACTCCCCCGAACGCAGGCCGCCGCCTCGGTCGCTCAGGCGCAGGTACAGCTCGAACCAGTGCCGCTTGTCGATGATGCCGGCGCCCTCGAGCTCCGCGCCCACCCGCTTCGCCGACCAGCCGCGCTCGATGGTGAACGCGCGCGACGCGTCGGCCTCCTCGCCCAGCGCGACGGGGGTCTCGAGCCAGTGATCGTAGTCGTACCAGGCGAGGGCGAGCGCGGTCAGCCCCATGCCGAGCACGACGAGCAGGAACCGGATCACGCGGGCATCGACCGCTTGCCGCGAGAGACGTCTCGCGCGAGAGACCGTTCGACGGGCGTCACGGGGCGGCGAACACCACCGTGCCGTTGGTGCCGCCGAAGCCGAAGGAATTGGACATCACCACGCGCGGGGTGGCCGCGCGCGCGACATTCGCCACGTAGTCCAGATCGCAGCCCTCACCCGGCTCGTCGAGGTTGATCGTCGGCGGCAGCAAGCCCTCGTGCAGGGCGAGCAGGGCGAAGATCGCCTCCACGCCGCCCGCACCGCCGAGCAGGTGCCCGGTCATGCTCTTCGTGGAGCTGACCGGCAGGGCCGTGGCGTGCGCGCCGAACACGCCCTTGATCGCGTCGCTCTCGGCGCGGTCGCCCGCCATCGTGGAAGTGCCGTGCGCGTTGACGTAGCCGACGTCCTCCGGCGCGAGGTCCGCGTTCCGGAGCGCGGCGCGCATGCAGCGTTCCGCGCCGTCGCCCGAAGGCAGGGTCATGTGATAGGCGTCGCCGCTCATGCCGAAGCCGACGAGTTCGCCGTAGATGCGCGCGCCACGCGCCCGGGCGTGTTCCATCTCCTCGAGCACCATGACCCCGGCACCGTCGCCGAGCACGAAACCGTCCCGGCCCGCATCCCACGGCCGACTGGCGGCCGCCGGGTCGTCGTTGCGCGTCGACAGGGCACGGGCTGCCCCGAAGCCCGCGAGCCCGAGCGGGGACGTCGCCATCTCGGCGCCGCCGGCGACCATGACGTCGGCATCCCCGTACTCGATCAGGCGACCGGCCTGCCCGATGTTGTGTGTGCCGCTCGTGCAGGCCGTGACCGTGCACAGGTTCGGGCCCTGGTAGCCGTAGCGGATGGAGAGGTTGCCGCTGATCATGTTGATGATCGTGGCCGGCACGAAGAACGGCGAGACCTTCCGCGGCCCGCCCTCGAGCAGGGTGCGATGCTGCTGCTCGATGTTCGGCAACCCGCCGATGCCGGAGCCGATGGACACGCCGACCCGCTCGACGTCGAGGCCGTCGGCGTCGTCCAGTCCCGCATCGCGAATGGCCTGGATGCCGGCGGCGATGCCGAAATGGACGAAGGTGTCCATCTTCCGCGCCTCCTTGCCCGACAGGTAGGCCCCGGTGTCGAAGTCCGTCACCGAGGCGCTGAAGCGGGTAGCGAAGCCCTCGGTGTCGAAGGACTCGATGAGCGCCGCGCCGGAGACGCCGGCGACGATGTTGTCCCAGCTGCTCTGCACGTCGTTGCCGACCGGCGTGACGAGGCCCAGCCCGGTAACCGCTACCCGTCGCTTCGACACACCCATCCCTCCGCCGGTCGTTGTCTGGAAGACTGCCTCACCCATCCGGGACGCGCACCGCGACCCGGCCCCTCGGGCGTCGCGTGCACGACCGGGCGAAGCGGCGGCGAATCAGGCCTGATCGATGTGTGCGTTCACGTAGTCGACGGCCTGCTGGACAGTGGTGATCTTCTCCGCCTCCTCGTCCGGGATCTCGCACTCGAACTCTTCCTCGAGCGCCATGACCAGTTCGACCGTGTCGAGCGAATCCGCGCCGAGATCCTCCACGAAGGACGCCTTGGTGGTGACTTCCTCCTCCTTCACGCCCAGCTGCTCGACCACGATCTTCTTTACTCGCTCCTCGATACTGCTCATCTGTTCCGAACCTCCGAATATGGGCCGACCCTCGGGCCGAGCCACCATTGTAGTGAAGTTTGAGGCGCGACGCGGTGTCGCGCGTGAATGCCGCCTTCAGCGCCTGCGGCACACCCATTCTTGCCGAAGACCTTGCAGCGCGCGGCCGGGTGCCCTCCCGGGCGCCGCCCGTCAGGGCATGTGCATGCCGCCGTTGACCGACAGCGTCTGCCCGGTGACGTAGGCCGCCCCCGGGGAGGCGAGATACAGACAGGCGGCGGCGATGTCTTCCGGGCGCCCGAGCCGCCCGAGCGCGATCTCCGAGCGAAGCTTCTCCTTCTGCTCGTCGGCCAGTGCATCGGTCATGTCCGACTCGACGAACCCCGGCGCCACGGCATTGACGGTGATGTTGCGCGCCCCGAGTTCCCGCGCGAGCGACTTGGTCAGTCCGATCAGTCCTGCCTTGGAGGCGGCATAGTTGACCTGCCCCGCGTTCCCCGTCAGCCCCACCACCGACGTGATGTTGATGATGCGACCGCCGCGTGCCTTGACCATCGGTCGGACCGCGAGCCGGCACAGGCGGTAGGCACTGCCGAGGTTGGTGTCGATGACCGACTGCCATTCCTCGTCCTTCATCCGCATGAACAGGTTGTCGCGGGTGATGCCCGCGTTGTTCACCAGGACCGTGACCGCGCCGAAGCGCTCGGTGATCGCGTCGAACACGCGCGCCGGACCCTCGGGATCGTTGACGTCCAGGGTCAGGCCGACGCCGTCGATGCCGGCGTCGGCGAAGCGCGCGGTGATCGCCTCGCTGCCCGTGTCCGAGGTCGCCGTGCCCACGACGCGCGCACCGTTGGCGCCGAAGGTGTCGGCGATCGCGCGGCCGATGCCACGGCTCGCGCCGGTGACCAGCGCGACCGCGCCGTCGAGTGTCGTCGATGTGCTCATGTCGGGGGGTCTCGTCGGTCCGGAAGGGCGTGTCGGTCGCCGGGATCAGGCCGCGGCGGCACGGGCGGCCTCGAGCGCCGCGGCCAGCGTCTCGGGCGACTCGACGGTCAGCGTCGGCAGCGCGCGATCGATGCGCTTCCCCAGGCCCGCCAGCACCTTGCCGGGACCGGCCTCGATCACGAGGGTCGCGCCGTACGTGTCGCGAAGTCTCTCGACCGAACCTGTCCAGCGCACCGGGTTGTACACGTGCACACGCAGACTCGCGAGCAGCGCGTCGATCGTCGCCGGCGCCGCGGCGGGTTCGTTCTGGACGACGGGAACGCCCGGCATCGACCATACAAGCGCATCGATCGCCTCGGCGAGCGACGCGCCCGCGTCGCGCATCAGGGAGCTGTGGTTCGGCACGCTCACCGGCAGCATCAGCGCCTTCCTCGCACCCTGCGCCTTCGCGCCCGCGACGAGGCGTTCGAGCGCGTCGACATGACCGGACACCGCGACCTGACCCGGCGCGTTGAAGTTGACCGCCTCGACGATGCGATTGCCGTCGAACGACGCGGTCGTCTCCTTGCAGAAGGCGACCACGGCTTCGTCGTCCAGGCCGATGAGTGCGGCCATGCCGCCCTCCCCGTCCGCCACCGCGCCCGCCATCAGCGTCGCGCGCCGCTCGACCAGACGCAGCGCGTCGGCAAAGCCGATCGCCTCGGCCGCCACCAGCGCCGCGAATTCCCCGAGGCTGTGTCCCGCGAACGCGGCCGGCATCGGCAAGCCGTTCGCGAGCAACGTGCGCCACACGGCCACGTCCGCGACGAACATCAGCGGCTGGGTGACACGGGTGTCGGCCAGCGCCTCGGCCGGCCCCGCCTGCGCGAGCGCCCAGAGATCGCGCTCCAGCACGTCATGCGCCTCGGCGAAGGTCTCGCCGACCGTCGGCTCGGCCGCCGCCAGCTCGGCCAGCATGCCGACGCTCTGCGACCCCTGCCCCGGAAACACCACGGCGACGCTCATGCTTGCTCTCCCTCTGTCCCTTGATCGAACGACGCCAGCCCCAGCACGTCGCGCATGTCATACAGCCCCGGCCCCCGCCCCGCGAGCCACAGCGCCGCCCTGATGGCGCCTCGAGCGAACGTCATCCGCTCCGTCGCCCGGTGCGTGATCTCGAGCCGCTCGCCCTTCGCGCCGAACAGCACCGTGTGCTCACCGACGATGTCCCCCGCCCGGATGGTCGCGAAGCCGATGCTGCCCCGCTCCCGCTCGCCCGTGATGCCCTCGCGCGCGTAGAGCGCCACGTCGTCGAGCTTCCGCCCCCGCCCCCGCGCGAGCGCCTCCCCCATCGCGAGCGCCGTGCCCGACGGCGCATCGACCTTGTGCCGATGGTGCGCCTCGACGACCTCGATGTCGTAGTCCTCGTCGAGCGCTCGCGCCGCCTTCTCCAGAAGATCGAGCGCGAGCGTGACGCCGACGCTGTAGTTGGCGGCGTAGACGATGGGGATGTCCTGCGCGAGTTCGGCGAGCCGGGCGCGCTGGCTGGCGGTCATGCCGGTAGCGCCGAGCACGATGGCCGTGTCGGTGCCGAGCAGACGTTCGAGCAGCGCGAGCGAGGCGTCGGGGGAGGTGAAGTCGACGATGACGTCGACGGCGTCGATACCAGCCGTGATGTCGTCGCCGAGGATGATGTCCGGCAGCGGGACGCCGGCGAGGACGCTGGCCGCACTGCCGATGGCCGGATTGCCCGCGCGTTCGGCGGCGGCGACCAGGCGTGCGTCGTCGCGCTCGGCAACCGCGACGAGCAGCTGCCGCCCCATGCGCCCGGCCGCGCCGTTGACCGCGAAGCGGGCGGGCGCGACATCAGGGACGGACGGGGTATTCACGGCGTGCACGAGGCTCCGGAAAGGCGAGCCAGATGGTACACGGGAAGGATTGGGAGCGGCGGGTAAGGCGGCAGGGTGAGCGAGCGGGTGACGGTGTGGTTTGGCGGGCTGTCGCGATTGAATGGGATGACCGCGTACATAGCAGGGCTCGGGCGTTTGCGGGCGCAGCGAGTGTCGGTGCTATTGGACGCGTTCAGCGAGGGCGTTTGCCTATTCGGCTACGGGTGCACTCTCGATCGGCATGCATCGGCCGAACCAGGAGCATCCAGCCCGATCAAGCGACGAGAACCATAACGTCGCCGCACAGGTTAACCGCCCAACTATCTTGACAATCGCCGTTGGCACAGGAGCCCAACTTCATACCACAAGCACGAGCGCGAGCTATGAGGTATCCCCGCCGTGGCGCCTCTGACCCAAACCTAAATTGTGAGCACGAACTGAGGAAATCGCCCCCGAGTTCGACAGTTCAGAGCGTAAGTGGCTGATAAGCCGAGGTTTGATTTTTCAGATTGCCACTACAACAGCGCC